>PPYF01370158.1_pt1 | contig 204160 bp, 169 predicted proteins | sample 1559871 | NCBI WGS metagenome assembly PPYF01 (sample SAMN08240021, study PRJNA423297) | Human gut metagenome, whole genome shotgun sequencing project.
AACGTTATAACCAGTGCCAGAATATCAATTGTGGCGCGACGTTCGTCAGCCATGAAACCGTAACGCGGTTTATTTCAAAGCCTCAATTGATTGAGCGAGTAGAGCCACATCTTGATAAATATTGCCAACAGGCATTAGCGATTTAATGAAAATGCCCGGAGTGTTCCGGGCGTTGTTTTATTTATTTTCTATTAGCTCATTGAAGAACCTGTTAATCATTATATTAAATATATCCATACTAAAATTGATAAAAAGATATTGGAAATATTTTATGAGTTCAAATAAATAACCTGCCATTAATTATTGGTAATATGCTGAATAATAATTAATATATAAAATATAATGGCGGGCAAGAAAGATATATGGGTAAAAATACTTTTTATCTCATTAATATAGGGTAAAATAATATAGATTGGTTATTAAAATCCATTGGTATTATTTATTAATAATTTCATTTGTTACTAAAAAATAACTTAGAAAATTTAATCTGTTATTATATTTTAAAATAGTTGCCTTACTCACAAAACTAAAAGTTTTAGTTATCTTTAAATAACTATTCGCAATATATTATTTGTTTTTATAAAAAACATCTTGATATATAGGATAATATGAGAACTTATGAAACTGGAAAAACTTATTATAAAGAATTTTCGTGGTTATCATGGTGAACACACGATTGATATTCATTCTCTAACGGCATTAGTTGGTCGTAATGATGTAGGGAAAACGACAATTTTGGATGCACTTGGAGTCTTTTTTGAACACAGATTATGTAAATATGATATTACTGATAAATGCGTTGATAGTGCAAGTGATGATGATGTCGCAATTGGTTGTATTTTTTCAGGCGTTGATATACCTATCGTTTTAGATTCTACATCTAAAACTACTCTTAGAGATGAATACCTTTTAAATAAAGATGGGAAATTAGAAATATATAAAATTTTTGCAAAAGGAAAAGGTTCTGGAAGTACTCAAGCTAGATGCATAGCCCCATCGGTTAAAGAAGCGAAATTATTACTTGCTAAGAAAAATAATGAACTTAAAACAATAGCTGAATCTATTGGTGTAGATGAGGCAGATATGAGATCTAATGTAAGTTTACGACAAGAGATTTATAAAAAAATTCAAAATCTAAAATTGAAGGATAGCTTTGTTAAATTAAATGCTGAAGAGGGTAAGGTAATTTGTGAAAAGATATACGATAAACTTCCTCACTTTGCATTATTTCGTGCAGATAGGCCAAGTAATGATGAAGAGTCCGAAGTACAAGATCCTATGAAATCAGCTATTCAAACAGCACTACAAAAAATTAATACTCAACTAGAATCTATTAAAGAAAATGTTAAAGATCATGCTATTGCAGTAGCTGAAAATACGATTAAGCATTTACATGATATATCTCCTAACCTTGCATCTGGACTGATTCCACAATTCAAAGTAGAGCCTAAATGGGAAAATATTTTTAAGCTAACATTAGAAGATGAGCGAGGAATAGCCATTAATAAACGAGGGAGTGGTGTTAGGCGCTTAGTTTTGATTAGCTTTTTTAAAGCAGAGGCAGAAAGATTACAAAAAGAATTTCCTGATAAAGGAGTTATATATGCAATAGAAGAGCCAGAAACATCTCAACACCCTTCAAATCAACGACTTCTTATAGACGCATTTCAAGAATTAGCGAATTCAGATAAATGTCAAGTATTGATTACAACCCATGTGCCAGCACTTGTAGAAAAAATACCTACAGAGTCTTTACGCCATATAATTAGAACACTAGATAATGGTTTAGAAATCAAAAATGGTGATGATGATGTTTTGAAAAATATAGCTAACGATCTTGGAGTTTATCCTGATAGCAGAGCATCTGTTTTGGTATGTGTAGAAGGTCCTAATGATATAAATTTTTTAAAGAATATTAGTAAAATTTATCGCGACAATGATATTTCAATAGTACCTGATATGACGAATGATCCTCGTATAGTTTTTATTCCTATGGGAGGACATACTCTTAAAGATTGGGTTAATAATAATTATTTGAAAACATTAAATAAGCCTGAAGTTCATATATATGATCGTGATATTTCAACTCCACCTCAGTATGAACGAGAAGTTGAACTAGTAAATGCACGAGGTGATAATTCAGTAGCATTTATGACTAAAAAAAGGGAAATGGAGAATTATTTGCATCCTGATGCTATTTATGAGGTTTTTAATGTAAAAATAGAGATAGATGATATGACGGATGTTTCAACAGAAGTATCTAATGTAACTCGTTATAATGAAAGTAAAGCCAAAAAGAAGATTAATAAATTTGCCACACAAAAAATGAATTATCAGATGATTGCTGAAAGTGATCCAGAGGGAGAAATATTAACTTGGTTTGAAGCAATATATTCTAGATTATAATTTCAAAGTAATATTCATTAATGACTAACAAAAAGCCTCTCTTGCAAGAGGCTTTCCGAAATGTGGTCAATATGTGGACATTGACGCTGATTAAATCCTTTTATATCAATCTATTAAGCCTGTATAAAAAGCCTCACTTAGCGCTTTCGATTACTTGATTCGCACGAGTGCAAAATAAGTAAATCAACGTTAAAGAATTTAATTATTTTATATCGTTTAAAGCATCTCAATCGAGATGCTTTTTTCTGCATTAATTTCCACTTACCTTAAAAATCCTATTCATAAACCCCAAACAACCTATGCTATTATCACGTAAAATTAATAATCTATAGGGAAGTTGATATAAATATAAATAAAATGTGTTTTAGACAAGTTGTTCCTGCGCTATTTTTTTCCCTGCTATGTGCTAGTTCTTTTTCTGTCAACGCAGATATTGAAGTTCGTGATGAAACTTTATATGAAGCGCATCAGCATTTTAAAACAGAAATTATAAACGACAGTTTTGATAATATTGATCCGCCTTGGGAAGCACCACCAGAAATATTTAATGTGATTAAATATCCGGCAAAACCAGGAGATATGTATGCCTATTTAACCCCACCTCCAGCAAATAAAAAAACGAAATTACCTGCTGTGATTTGGTTAAATGGAGGCTACGGCGGAATTGGTGGTGATGATTATTTTTGGCAACCTAAACCAGTTGATAATGACCAAACAGGTGCAACTTTTCGTGATCCCAATATGGTGTTGATGATCCCATCTTTCCGAGGTGAAAATACTAACCCTGGTCGTTATGAAATGTTTTATGGCGAATTAGAAGATTTAGAATCAGCGAGAGAATATTTAGCCTCACTGCCTTATATTGACTCTAAACGTATCTATGTCGTTGGACATAGTACGGGAGGAACTAGAGCATTATTAGCGAGTGAATATAGTGACAAATTTAGAGCTATTTTCTCCTTGGGCGGAATACCTGATCTTAAATTAAGAGCTGAAGGTGATATGATAGTTGAATTGCCTTTTGATAGAAATAACGAAGAAGAGTTTAATGTTCGCTCTGTATATCGCTATATTAAATCAATAAAAACACCAACTTTCTATTTTGAAGGACGTGATTATTTTTGGGATGAGTTTAATGAACTGCGAGCGGTTGCAATGGTGCATGATATTCCATTAAAAATATATAATATTAAAAATGGTGATCATTTCAATATCATTGTGCCTGTCAGTAAATTAATTAAAGATAAAATCTTGTTAGATACTGATACAACTAAAGAAAGTAATATTCGATTCACTAATGAAGAGATTAAGTGGATCAATAAGCAGGTTAGATGATTATTGATAATTTAATTTTTCTTTCAAGTGGAATGTTTTAATTTCTAATAATGATATCCGCTCTTTTGTTTAATCGATAAAAGAGCAGTATTTTTTAAACTAATACATTATTTTGGAGAAAAATATTAAGTGTATTATGATTAAAACGATTAAATTATCATTTAAAAATGAAGGGATTTATTATGCAAGCTAAACTTGCTTATCAATGGAAACAACAAAGACGTGGGAGACTCTCTTTTTTAGGCCTAGAAATTGCTTGGACAATTTTCTTTTCTATTGCAGAAAACTTAGCTGATCGATGGTATATAGAACTTTATCCCGAAAAAATAGAGTTAATTACTGAAAGTTATTTTTACTATCAATTTTCTTTTACACCATATGGCCTAATGGAAATAATGTTTTTAATAACACAAGTCTACATATTTACACTTATTTTATCTCAACGAATAAGAGATATAGGTATAGGCTACCCTGTTATTATTTCACTTATTTTAACGGCTAGTCCTATTCTATTAACACCATACTTATTATTTAATGCACCATCTATGTTAATGGTGTTGATTTCTATTTTATTAATCGCTGGGCTGGTTGCTTTATTTGCACCATCAGCTTATAAAGTCGATATTAATACTAATAAAGACGCCAAAGAGAGTAAAAAATAAAATAATCAGTTAAAAGACAGATGGATAGTATGAAGAATAGAAAAAGCATCTGAAAAGATGCTTTTTCTGCTTAATAGGCATTATTTATCTAATAATTAAGATAAGATTTCTATAATACCTTTTTGTCCATCAACCTTTACTTTTTGCCCATTTTTTAAAATATTTAAGATATTGCGAACACCCATTACTGCGGGTAATCCCAACTCTCTAGCAGTAACCGCACCATGAGATAATGGCCCGCCACTTTCTGTAATAATGCCAGATGCACGGTAAAAAAGTGCTGTCCAAGCAGGGTTAGTTGTTCTTGCAACTAAAATGGCATTCTGCGGAAATTCGGCAAAATTCTCTGGGCCATAGACAAGATAAACTTCACCTTCAACAATACCTGCACTACCAGCTAGTCCCTTTAATTGATGCTCATTTGTATTTAGTGCATTACAACTATCCTCACCATAGATCCATTGTGGTGTGACTGATTTTGCTTTTAGATATCCCGCCTTATTTTGGTATATATGATGACGTAACTGATTCCACTCAGTAGGATTATCTGCAAGAATTGCATCAGCTAAAGGTTTTTCATTAGCAAAATAAATATCCATTGGGCAATCTAAGACGCTACGAATAACCAATCGCTCTCCTAATGCTTTTAATCCGCGACGCATAGGTAAGGCTAATCGAGTTGTTTGATAATGCTCTAAGTCATCAAGTGCAGTATAAACTCGAGCTAATCGAATAATCTCTTGTAAGAAAAAGCGCAACTCTTCTGGTGCATCAGAGATAATTGAAAATTCCGTTTCTGACTGCAGAATTTTTTTACCTAATGGATCATCGATTTGTTTATCATCTGCTAAGTCTGCCATTGCTTTAATTTGAGTTAATACAATATGTGGAGCATCTAACCAGGTAGGATGATATGCATCAAAATCTAATTCTCTATGGCCATGATTAGCTAAGAATAAGGTAAATTGCTGGTAGAAATGAGGATCACATACCTCAATTTCTTGCATAATGCTTTCAGGAACAATGGATGTTATAAGTTTGAGAAGTTGAGGGTGCTGACGCACATAGCGAGAAAGAGTCCAAAGTTCCGCATTCACTTGTCCAGTTTTAGTTTCAGACATAGCAATTAAATTATCGAATGCTGTATGCGCATATTTTTCTTCTTTAAAGAAGAGTTTTAGTAATGCCATTAATGCGGAATAGAGTGAACGCTGAGTTAAGGATATGGCAATATTAGGTAAAAAATAATCAGCACCTAACTTATTAATTCTTTGCACATAATCCCATAATTGAGACAAATTTTTATCCTGCAATGGTTCATTCATCAATGCACCAATAGAGATTAAATATTTATCTAAGTCACGCATCCAAGTAATAGGCAATTCCTGCACCCAACTGAATTTTTGTGCAATTTCAGGCAAAGATTTTAATAGGGTAGGTAAATCATTCATCATCGATGTAGGGAGACGATTACTATACAAGGAAACCGCATTTTGGTTGCCATAAATATAATAATCTTGCATCCCGAACCATTTACCATTAAATGAAGGGAGCCCCATAAGATTAAGGCTAAAATTTAATGATGAGTGAAAACCAGCTTCACACATATCCCATGTTAATGGCGTGATAGGATTAGGGAACCTTTCTGCCGATTCTTCTCTTGTCCAAATAGGGGCAATTTGTGTCACATTGCGTGATTGTAAAAGCCACAATTTTCCATCATGAAATGCCCATTCTATATCTTGTGGAAAATCAAAATATCTTTCCGCTGAAATAGCAAGCTCCGCAACTTGTTTGCATTGTTCTGCTGTCAATGAAGACATGGATTGTTGGGCAGAAGTAAGAGGTAATATTTTAGTGCCATTATCAACCATAACGATGGCATTTATTTTTTGAGCTATCGTTTCTTGTTTTAACGCGAAACTTTTTCTATCAATAAGAAATTCGTCCACAGGATCTTCACCTGCAACGACGGTTTCACCTAATCCAAATGCTGCATTAATTAATACAGTTGAAAGAGAGCCTTGAACCGGATCAACAGAAAAAGCGACACCTGCAGCTTCATTTTCTTGGACGTTAATCATTCTTTGTAACACAACAGCCATCGATGCTTGAGTATGGGGTAAATTTAAATGCTGACGATAGAGCATAACGTGTGTGTGCCATAAAGATGCATAGCATTGGCGAATAGCATCTAATAAATTAGGCAGTGTTTTAACACCTAACACAGTATCGTGTTGCCCTGCAAAAGCAGCTCCTGGCATATCTTCTAATGTTCCTGAAGATCTTACGGCCAAAGCGGTATTAGTTAATTGGAGCTCATTTAATCTTGAACTTAAAGAATGAATTAAGTCCTCTGGCATAGATGCTTGTAAAATTAAATGGCGAATATTCTTACTAACGGTTTCAATTTCTTGCTTTTTTTCTGATAATAAGCGATTAATTTCAGGTAGTAATGGCGTGATAAATAACTGATAAGCTTGGCAAGATAGAATTAAACCATCAGGAACAGGCAGTGACTGAATTGTTTTTGCTAAACTCGCGCCTTTACCTCCACTAATAGATACTTCAGAAGCAATAGGCTCGTTAATTTTATAAATGAGTTCCATATTCGACCTTATTATTTTTACAAGTGATGTAAAGCACTAATAATGCAAGTAATGCACCGACAATAACATCAATGCCGTAGTGGTAATGCAAATAGACAGTTGCCAAAATAAGTCCTATTAAGATAGGAGATAAACAATACGCTATTTTTCGATAACCTGAAAAATAGAAAAAACCAACAATATAAAGAGTGATCCCTGTATGCAATGAAGGAAAAACATCCATTCCTGTAATTCCTTTATCAACAAGATCAGTTAGAAATAATGTCATTGCACCAGAGTAAACTGGATAGTTAAAGTCAGAAGGAAAAGCAGAGTAAGGACCCGCGGCAGGGATAGAGAAGTAACCAATAAAGCCCCAAAAATACATTAGCATTAAGCCGAAAAAATAGTTTTTAGCCAGTGTATTATTTCGGCTAAAAAAGAAGAAAAGGGCACTACCAATAATCAAAAAGTAGAAACTAAAATAGCAAAAAGAAAGAAATTCACTTAGCCAACCAGATTGTAAAGAAATTGCCCATTCTGGCAAACTTTTTCCAAACCATAGGAATTTGTCTAGATTATATAAAATATCATCAAAACTCCATTGGTATAAACCATAGCGAATCGATTTAAATAGAGGGAAAATAGTCCAACAAACAATCAGTTGTAATAAACCAAACCAATAGAATTTAGAATGAGAGGTTGCTTTTTGTGTTTTGTATCCAACAAAAATGAGCAATACCCATAAAAAGAAACCTAAAAATATGGGGAACAACATTTCTGTCGCATTAGTTAACCAACTTCCATAAGTTCCCAAAGCCCAAATAATAAATAATTGTAGAGAAAATAAATGGTTAAAAAGCATCCTGGCTTTTGTAGTTAACATATTTGAGCGCCTTTCTTCCTTATTAAGATAAAACCGAATAGTGCACTGGCTAAACTTATACCAATAAATATGGGGAAATAGAATAGGAGCATGACTAAGATGGGAGTCCAAATTGCAGTTGCTATTGCACCACCTAATATTTTGAAAAAGCTAATGGTATTACGAGCATCAGCGAAATGAGACGCAATAAGTGATGATAGTAATATTGGAAATAAAATATACATAAATAAAAATGAAATATAACGCCAAGTTAAAATAGAAGATTTCTCTATATTTTGATTATCTTGATCGGCTTGATATGGGTTATTTTGATAATCTATAAAGGATCCTGAGTAAGAATATCCCTCTTTATTTTTAATAAAAGCATGCTTTGATGCTTTTTCAAAAATATCAACGGTAGGACAGTTAACAGAAACTTTATTTAATGCAATAGAAATTTCATTATGAATATTTTGCTCCCATTCCCTAATCGATAAATTGTTTTGTTGTGATGTTATACTTATGGTCTCACCAATATAAACCTCAACGTTTGAACTGAATTTATCGGGGGCTATATAAAATAATCCCATAGGAATAATATCAAATACCACTCCCTCACTGATTAATGTTCTGATAATTCTGGCAGCTCCTCTTTGATAGGGTAATGGCTGAAAACCCCACTCACTACTACCTTCTGGAAATAAAAGTAAATCTCCACCTGCTTTTATATGTGCAATCGCGGCCTCTGAAGGACTTGAAAAAGTATTTGTATTTATACCCAAACGCTGTCTATCTTTTTTTCTAACGACTGGAATACCCGTAAAAAAGAGTCTCATTAACCGACTATTTAATAATTGTATTGATGCTAAAGCTTGAGCTTCGGGAAATGCTTTTAATGCCACATAACCATCAAATGCACTGTTCCGATGACTACATAGAATTAACTTTGGATGTGTATTTTCAGCTTGAGATCTACTAGGGTAAATAAGTGAAATTTTGGAAAAGTAGATTTCTCTAATTGCACTCGAGATGAATCGATAATAAAAAGGAAGTGGAGAACCAGCAACAAAAGAGGAGGTTTTTCTTAATGATGAAGGCAATGTTGAATTAGGCATAAGATTTCCTTACATTATTCCTTCTTCAAAAACATATCACGCTCTTAAAAAAAGTAACACTAAAAAATTAAAATTTAAAATTTAAAAAGCATTACTAGAATAAATTGTTTCACTAATTTGAGGCTGTTAATTCTGATGAATAAGATGGAAATGAGTATGATTCAACTTAGACTCGCTGAACCACAAGAAGCCAGAAGGTTATGGTATTTACGAAATCAAGCGTTGCGATTTGGTTGTGAGAAGGTGTATCCATCAGAGATTTTAGCCGCTTGGACTCCTGATAAAATGCCTGAAGGATATCGGCAGGCTATTATTGATAATCCATTTTATGTGATTGATTATCAAGAATACAATATTCCTGTTGCTTCAGGTTTTTTAGATGTTAAAACTGGTTTTGCTGAGGCCATTTTTACATTACCTGAATACATGGGAAAAGGATTTGCAGGACTAATTTTAAAACAACTGAAACATGAGGCAATTAATAGAGGTCAATCCAAGTTGTTCTTAGATGCCACACCTAATGCAGTATTATTTTATTTAAAACAGGGTTTTAAAGTATTAGAAGAACGTGATTATTATTCTGACTTAGCAAAAGCAAATTTACCTTGTTACCGCATGTGCATTGATTTAGATTAGTTGTTTGTATTTTAATCATCTTTAAAGGATGGTTATTTATAATAGACTAATAAAAAAGCTATTCTTAAAATGCGGTATAAATTTATTTTTATCATTTTTTGAATTAGCTTTTATATTAATTATATAAAATGGTAATCCACATGATGTTACGATATTGTAAAGTATCACAATATCTCTAGGATAAATATTATGCAAAATGTGTTATTAACGTTATGGCCGCTATTTGCGTTAATTGCGCTAGGTGCAATTTTAAGAAGAAATAAAACGTTTGAACCTGCATTTTGGGTGGGAGCTGAAAAACTTAACTATTTTTTACTTTTTCCTGCTTTGTTGATCAATAGCTTGGCAAATGCTCCTTTATCCGACCCTCAATTACCTCACCTCGCTGGGGCTATTTTTTCTGTAGTCATTATTGTCACTATTTCGTGTGTTATTTTGAAAAAGATAACAGGTTGGTCTGCTGGGCGCTTTGGTGCGATCGTTCAAGGCAATATTCGATTTAACACTTATTTAGGTTTAGCAATTGTCGCTGATTTATTTGGTGTTGAAGGATTAGGAATAGCCGCCTTGATATTAGCAACACTGGTTCCTTTATCAAATATCACTTCGGTTCTTTGTTTAACCGCAGGGCAAAATGTGACATTGCGTCAATTGATATTTCCTATCATAAAAAATCCTTTAATTATCTCTTGTGTTATTGGGATCATAATAAATTTGTCAGGCGTTGGGCTTCCTTTTGGTAGCGATCAGTTTTTGAAGTTATTAGCCGCGACCAGTTTGCCTTTGGGGCTTATTTGTATTGGTGCTGCATTACATCTTTCGACACTAAAAGCTGAAAGTAAAATGATTGGATTAAATACGGTTACTCGCTTGCTTATTGTGCCGATAGTAGCATATAGCGTTGCTTACTTCTTAGATTTATCTCCTTTGGTCATGATGCTTTTGGTTATTTTCTTTTCGATACCCACAGCACCCACTTCTTATATTCTAACCAGACAACTAGGGGGGGATTCTGAACTTATGGCGGGGATTATTACTTCTCAAACAATATTTGCTACGATTACATTACCTATTATATTAAGCTTTTTATCATCTTGATTTCTAAAAGCATGTATTTATATGAAAATATTCATTAAAAATAAAGTCGTTTCTTTATATTAAAATTTTATTTTCTTTCTTATATTTACTCTTTATTGATTTTTTATGGAGTAAATAATTATGATTATAAATGTTTCAAATGCAAAAATAAGCCAAGAAAAGCTAACTAAACTAGAGGATACTCATAAACCATCTAGTGTAATGAGTATTTGGGAAAAAATAAAAGATTGGCTAGGGATGAGTAATGAAAAAAAAGTACTTACACTTATACGTGATATCTATTTTGATAAAAATATATCTATTCTAGATAAAAATAAATATTTTTTTGAATTGCGTAACTTAGCTTATGGGCAATATAAAAACAACTTTAAACTTAATGTAGTTGATGATCATATCGTTTATAAAATTAATTTTCAAGATAGCTCCATAGCCACTGAGTTCGACATCAAACCTTTTTTCGAGAATATAGAAAATAAATTGAATCTTAATTTAAAAAATTATGGAAATGAAGATTTGGAAAGCTTCATTAATAACTATTCGAAGTTATCAGCCATAAAATATGATAATGTAAATTATGAAGAAAAATTTATCGCTTTTAGAGCGATTCTTATGGAGTGTATTGATAATAAAAGTAAAAGTGATCAATTCTATATTGATGAGTTTAATAAAAAAAAATCACTTGGAGAAAAATTAGAATATTTAAACAACAATAGAAAAAATTATTCTGTTGAATTAGATAGTGCTAAATTGATTTCTAATTTGACTGATGCAGTGTGTGCCTCAAAAAGTGATAATTATAATAAATTGATAAATATAGTGAAAATTGATATACCAAGATACTCATTAAAATATAATAGTGAGAATATAACCAGTATTACCTCATTAGATAAAAAATTAGAAAATTTAAATATAGATGACAAGATGTTTATTTTTGAATTATTGAATCAGGGTGTTTTCCAAATAATAAAAAATAGTTTCGAAAAATATGACCCTATCGCGACTATGTATTCACCGATTGATGGACGTATGAATGTCGATATAGAAAGTAATGACAATAAATATACTATAACTGTGAAATATAGTAATGATATTACAGAGGAAAATATTGAGAAGATAAATTCATTATCTAGCTATATTATCAATAGCTTTGATAGAGACACTATGGACTTATACGCTGAAAATTTTACAGAGGGAAAATTAACCAAAGAAAAAATGGATAAGGCATTAGGTCAATACTGTAATGAATTAAACAAAAGAATGGATGACTGTATTGGAGATAAATTTAATTATGAACAAAAAAGGTTTAATTTATTAACAGAATGTATAAATCTTCAATTTGAATTCAATCCTAATGCAGTAGAAAAACTGACCATTATTCCTGAAAAAAGTAAAATTGAATATGACTTGTTAAAATCTTAATTGGGCTAAACAGAGCTTCTTGCTATCATGTAGACAAATCAATAATAAGTAAGAGGCTCTTTTTATGCCACAACCTCATGAACCTGAAATTCAAAAAATTATCATCGAGTTAAAACAGCAATATCAAAATGCTGTTGATGCTTTACGTAAAGCAATTGTTGATTATGTACAAGACGGAAAATTACCCGATGTAAAACAAAGAGCTGAAGGGTTATTTTCCTATCCTCAATTAACGGTACATTGGTCAGGGGAAGTAAAAACAGAAGATAAAACGAGAGCTTATGGGCGTTTATCTCGGTCGGGCACTTATTCTACAACGATTACTAATCCCACTTTATTTGAAAATTATTTATCAGAACAACTGCAACTTATTACTGATGCCTACCATGCTACTTTTGAAGTAACCGCTTCAAAACAAGAAATTCCTTATCCTTTTGTCATTGATGGAACAGGCATTGGCTTTGATAGAACAGGCATTGGCTTTGATAGAAAGATGAGTGCCTCTTTAGCAAAATATTTTCCAACAACTGACTTGTCTAAAATTGGTGATGAAATTACCGACGGCTTAATTTGTGATAGGGAAGTGTTGCCACTTTCTCATTTTGATGCATTGCGTACTGATTTTTCACTAGCGCGTTTAAAACATTATACGGGTACATTACCTGAAGACGTTCAACCCTATATTTTATACACAAATTATAATCGTTATGTTGATGAGTTTGTTCGTTGGGCTTGTGAACAAGTTGCAGATAAGAATAGCGCATATTGCGCACTCTCTTGTGCGGGATTTCAGCAAATTACGGCGGAAACCGTTGATCCTGAAAAGTTAATTTCTGATTTAACTTGGAAGAAATATCAAATGCCTGCCTATCATTTAATTGCTAAAGAAGGTCCCGGAATAACATTAGTGAATATTGGCGTTGGCCCTTCAAATGCTAAAACAATTTGCGATCACTTAGCGGTTTTACGCCCTCATGTTTGGTTAATGATTGGTCATTGTGGCGGACTACGTGAAAGCCAGCAACTTGGTGATTATGTTTTGGCTCATGCTTATTTACGTGATGATCATATTTTAGATGACGTTTTACCTCCTGATATTCCTATCCCCAATATTGCGGAAGTACAACGTGCACTTTATGATGCAACGAAAATGATCAGTGGTAAACCAGGGCATGAAATAAAACAGAGATTAAGAACGGGAACTGTTGTTACAACGGATGATCGCAACTGGGAATTACGTTTTTCCGTTTCAGCAAGAAGATTTAATTTAAGTCGCGCTGTCGCTGTTGATATGGAAAGTGCCACAATTGCCGCACAAGGTTATCGTTTTCGCGTTCCTTATGGCACTTTATTGTGTGTATCAGATAAACCATTACATGGTGAAATTAAATTACCTGGTCAGGCTAATCATTTTTATGAAGGTGCAGTATCAGAACATCTGCAAATTGGTATTCAAGCGATTGAGCTATTAAAAGAAGAAGAAGATAAACTGCATTCTCGCAAATTAAGAACGTTTAACGAACCACCTTTCAGATAAACTGTAACAAAACAGAATGTTTGAAAAATAAGCTTAATTTAAATACCCAATTTAATTTATTAAATTGGGTATTTTTCAGAATAAAAACTAAAAACGTAAATGCCGAGCTGCTTTTCTTAGTCGATCATCTCCACGTCTATCATAACGCTGAGTTGTCATAATACTGGCATGTCCCATCGCATCTTTTACGGTGACGATATCTTCACCATTATCAAGCATTGCAGAAGCAAACGTTCTTCTCAAATCATGAGGCGCAAATTTATCAATACCACTTTCTTGTTGGCGTATTTCTAAAATATAGTAAATGGCTTGGTCGGTTATTCGCTCATCAGTAACATCATCGAACCGACGGATTCGAGTGAAAAGGGCACCATTTTGAGTACCTCTTATTTCATCGATCCATAATTGAACGCGATCCCAAGTATCATCAGGCATATAAGACATGCGTTCTTTATTACCTTTACCTCTGACAATAAAGGCTTGATCACGAAACTGAATATGTTCGTAATTTAGAGCCACAATTTCTGAGCGACGTAATCCACAACCTAATAGCACGCCTAATATTGCGGCATCTCTTAAACCTTTCGATGAATTGTCTTTTTCACAACTTCTAAATAAAGCACGAATTTCACTGCTAGTTAGTGCACGCCCTTTAGGTAACCGACTTCCTCTTACCGATTTAACTTGGCGGATATGCTGATAACTTTCAGTATCCATTTGTTTCATTGCCCAAGCTTCTAAAGCAACACCTTTTAAGGCAGCAAGATAAGTATTGATAGTGGCGGGGGCTTTATTGGCATCAGACAACATATCAATAATTGCTTGAATATGATGACGACGAAGTGCTCCCCATTGGCAATTTTTAAGAGAAGAAAAACCGATCATCTTGGCAACAATTGTTAGAAACGATCCCATTGTTTGACGACTGCGTTTTGAACCTAAACTCATTAAATATGCCATTGCAGGATTAGTATGAGCAGGCGAGGTGAATGTTGCATTCAGATCCAATATTGCTTGTTTTTCAGACAACACTAGCGATGTTTCAGGTGTTAAATCCTGATCGTCGTGGTGAAATTCCACAGTGATTTCCTTATTAAATCAACATAACCATGATGAATATTCTAACAGATCCAAAAAAGAAAAAAGCTACTTTTTCAAAGGATCATTTTAATAAGTAGAATCGATCTTGTGTGTTTTACCATCGCATCGTTTATTAAGTAAGCTTTTTAAGGGTGAATAATAATCGGAACGCGTTAATGATAAAGATAACGCTAAATAGATTTAAGATAGAATGCAGGAAATAAGGGGAGAATAGGCTTATATTATGGGTTTCGTACCCAATGTTTTTATCTTTTTTCTTTTTAGAAAAGGAGAAGATCAAACATAAATATTGGGTACGAAATAGAAAAATAACCGTTTAAATTTACTCTTTATAAATGGCAACAACTGGCTTTCCATCATTACCAATTGTGCCACGATACATACCTTCAGAATTAAAACTCATTGTATAGTTGCCTGATTTATCTAATACGATAACACCGCCACTACCATTAATCGCTTTAACTTCATCAAGTGCATTTTGAGCGGCTTCCTCTAAAGGTAAATTTTTATATTTAACTTGGGCTGCAATATTAAATGCCGTTAATGTTCTGATAAACATTTCACCCGATCCTGTTGCAGAGACAGCAACGGTTTCATTATCAGCATAATTACCCGCACCAATAATTGGGGAATCACCAACTCGACCATAGCGCTTGTTTGTCATGCCTCCTGTCGAAGTTCCCGCCGCCAAGTTGCCATGTTTATCAAGAGCAACTGCACCAACAGTGCCATATTTATAATCGTACATCATAGGATCAACAAAAAGAGCAGCTGTTTTACCATCATGGTCTAAAACGACTTGTTCTTTCTCTATTGCTTTTTGAAGTTGTTGCCAACGATGTTCAGTCCTAAAATAGGAAGGATCAACAATTGTAAGCCCTTGTTCTTTAGCAAAAAGATCAGCACCATTAGAAACCATCATTACATGTGGACTTTTTTCCATCACTGCAATGGCTGCGTTAATTGGATTTTTAACCGTAGTGACACCCGCAACAGCGCCAGCTTTACGGGTTTTACCATCCATAATAGAAGCATCAAGTTCATTACGACCATCATGGGTAAAAACGGCACCTTTCCCTGCATTAAATAATGGGGAATCTTCCATCACATTAATGGATTTTTGAACAGCTTCTATGCTGGTACCTCCACTATTTAAAACAGCATATCCAGCATTTAATGCCTCGGTTAGTTTTTCTTTATATTCTTTTTCTTGTTCTGGTGTGATGGTGTCTTTAGTAATTGTTCCTGCACCACCATGAATGACAAGGCGAATAGGGGTATCAGTATTTGCGAAAACAGAGGTAGCAAACAGTGTGCAAAGTGTTATTGTAGCGAGTTTATACTTAATATTATTCATATAACCCTTCTTGTTTTTAATTAAAATTGACGTGGTATCATCATATGGATTTTACGATCTTGATCTTAAATTCTAATTAACTACATCAAAGTACTTTGATAACTAACTGCAATAATCACTATATAAAAAGTTTAAAGTGTAAGTGGTCTGAACACTCAACTTTCTTTTTAATTTATCGATCTTCATCATGTAATAGACTGATTTTGTTATTTTTTAAATGGAAAAGTTAATGCGGTGTATATTTTTAATGTTTCTTTGTTTAATGAAGATAATAAATATAAAACGTAGCTAATAGTATTTTTTTTAAAAACAAAAATAATAATGTTATTTTTACTTTTTGTTTTTATTTTATATGATGAAATTTAAAATATAAAATTTATTAAATAATATAATAAATACAATTTTTGATAATTTTAAATTAGGGAATAATTTGGTTATTAATTGGGGTTTTATCAAAAAATTAAGTCTTATTTTAATATTGATTAATATTTAATAACGTTTTGTTATTATTTCATTTGTATTTTAATGTAATGAAAACTAGCTTTCTATATACAATTTGTGTGTTTCCTCGAATAATCAAAAATAGATGGTAGATTATGTGATAAAAGTACTACATTAATTTTGGTTAAGGCTCTATTATAATGACATAACATTTATAATTCATAAGGTTAGCTTTTAATATTTCATTTTTTTATAGTGAGTGCGTTAGCTTTATCAATACAAATGAACTATTTTTAAATATAAATAAAAAATAAAAATTAATACGTTTTATTATTTAACTATTTTCTTACATACAGCGGATAAACATATTTTTGGTATTCTTTTATGGCTAAAGGAAGGTTAAATAATTTATATGAAAAATCAAAAAAAGAGTCGTTTTTTTATTTATAGCATCATTCTCGTCGCGGTTGTTGCTGCGGGAATTTTTTGGTGGAAATCTCAAGCGCCCACGCTTCCTTCAGGATTTGCTCAAAGTAATGGGAGAATAGAAGCAACAGAAATCGATATTTCAACAAAGAGTCCAGGAAGAATAGACTCTATTTTAGTTCAAGAAGGTGATTTTGTTAAAGCGGGTGAAGTGTTAGCAAACATGGACACTCGAACACTTAAAGAACAACTTCATGAAGTTCAAGCTCAATTAAACCAAGCAAAAAGCAGTGTGGTCACTGCACAATCTGCATTATCACAACGTAAAAGTGAACAACTTGCAGCTCAGGCAGTTGTTCGTCAACGTATTGCGGAGCTTGATGCTGCACAAAAAAGACTTAATCGTTCTCGTGCATTAGTAAAAACTAATGCTATTTCTATTCAACAATTAGATGATGATATTGCAAGAACAGAAGGAGCAAGAGCGGCGGTTGAAGCAGCTAAAGCTCAAGAAACTGCAACCATTGCAGCCATAGAATCGGCAAAAGCGGGGATCATTCAAGCTAATACAAAAGTGGATGCTGCAACGGCAACCGAAAGACGCATCTTAGCAGAATTGGATGACAGTATTTTAAAAGCACCGCGTAATGGTCGTGTTCAGTATCGTGTCGCAGAGCCTGGTGAAGTTTTAGGTGCTGGCGGTCGTGTATTAAATATGGTCGATTTAAGTGATGTTTATATGACGTTCTTTTTACCAACAGAAGCTGCTGGTAAAGCTGCATTAGGAAGTGAAGTTCACATTATTTTAGATGCAGCACCTCATATCGTTATTCCTGCAAAAACAACCTACGTTGCTAGTGTCGCTCAATTTACACCAAAAACTGTTGAAACTGATAATGAACGATTAAAACTCATGTTTCGTGTAAGAGCGCGTATTGCACCTGAATTACTTGAAAAACACCTTGAATATGTCAAAACAGGATTACCGGGTCGCGCTTATATTAGATTAGATAATAACCAATCTTGGCCAACTGATTTAGAGGTGAAATTACCGCAATGAGTCAAACAATGAGAACGCAAAGTCATTCTCATATCATTGAATTGACTCATGTATCCCAACATTATGGCGATACCAAAGCGCTTGATGATGTGACATTGGCTATCCCTGCTGGAAAAATGGTCGGGCTAATTGGCCCTGATGGTGTAGGGAAATCGAGCTTGATCTCTCTTATTGCTGGTGCGAGAGAAATCCAAACTGGGCAAATAATTGTTTTGAACGGTGATATGAATGATGTTGAACACCGAAGAGCTGTTTGTCCTCGTATTGCTTATATGCCTCAAGGATTAGGTAAAAATCTTTATCACACACTTTCTGTTTTTGAAAATGTGGATTTTTTTGGTCGTTTATTTGGTCAATCAAAACAAGAGCGGGCCGAACGCATAAATGATTTACTTGAAAGTACGGGTTTAGCCCCATTCCGTGATAGACCCGCGGGTAAACTTTCTGGAGGAATGAAACAAAAACTGGGTTTATGTTGTGCGCTTATTCACGATCCAGAGTTACTTATTCTCGATGAACCTACTACTGGTGTTGACCCGTTATCCCGCGCGCAATTTTGGGAATTAATTAATCGTATACGTAAGCGTCAAAAAAATATGAGCGTATTAGTTGCGACCGCTTATATGGAAGAAGCTGAGCGTTTTGATTGGTTGGTTGCTATGGATGCCGGAAAAATATTAGCAACAGGTCATGCCGATGAATTAAAAGCCCAAACTCATACTGATGAACTAGAAGCTGCTTTTATCGAGTTATTGCCAGAAGAAAAAAAGAAAGATCACCAAAAAGTGATTATCCCTCCAAGAGATAAAGGTGACGATGATACTATCGCCATTGAAGCACAAGATTTAACCATGCGTTTTGGGCAATTTGTTGCAGTAGACCATGTCAGCTTTCGTATTCCTAAAGGAGAAATTTTTGGATTCTTAGGATCGAATGGTTGTGGTAAATCAACCACCATGAAAATGCTGACAGGTTTACTCGAAGCGAGCGAAGGGCGAGCTTGGTTATTTGGTCAAGAAGTTGATCCTAAAGATATTGAAACACGTCGTCGTGTTGGCTATATGTCTCAAGCATTTTCACTTTATAGTGAATTGACTGTACGACAAAACCTTGAATTACACGCCAAGCTTTTTCATATTCCAGAAGAGGAAATTCCTCAACGTGTTAGGGAAATGAGTGAGCGTTTTAATTTAACTGATGTTGAAGAAATAATGCCTGATGGTTTGCCATTAGGCATTCGTCAGCGTTTGTCGCTTGCAGTCGCTGTTATTCATAAACCTGAAATGTTGATATTGGATGAACCAACTTCAGGGGTTGATCCCATTGCGCGAGATATGTTCTGGAATTTGATGGTTGACCTATCAAGGCGTGACGGTGTCACTATTTTTATCTCAACTCACTTTATGAATGAAGCGGCACGTTGTGACCGAATGTCGCTGATGCATGCTGGTAAAGTATTAGTCACAGATACACCTGAAAATTTAGTTAAAAATAGCCAATTTGATACGCTTGAAGAAGTCTTTATTGATTACCTTAAAAAGGCATCAGGTGAACAAGAGGCACCTGAACTTGATGAAAAAAGCCTACAACTTCCAGCATCTAGTCATGAAAGTGCAGAAAAAGCGTTAAAGCAACGATTTAGCTTACGGCGTTTATTTAGTTATAGTATTCGTGAAGGTATGGAATTACGCCGAGATCCGGTACGTCTTACTTTAGCGCTATTAGGTACGGTGATCTTGATGTTTATTATGGGTTACGGTATTAGTTTAGATGTTGAAAATCTACGCTTCGGTATTATGGATAGAGATAAAACAGGGTTAAGTCAGGCATATAGCCAAAACCTTTCAGGCTCTCGTTATTTTATTGAAAAGGCACCTATCACCGATTATGACCAGTTGGAAAAGCGGTTGCGTAGTGGTGATATTACGGTTGCGATAGAAATTCCTCCTAACTTTGCGCGAGATGTTGCCAAAGGCCATACTGTAAAAATAGGTGTCTGGATTGATGGTGCAATGCCTAATCGGGCTGAAACTGTTCGCGGTTATATTCAGGCAATGCATACAACATGGATGCTTGATATGGCTATGCGTCAACCAACTAATGTGGTTGATAAATTATCACCTATTAATATAGAAACCCGTTATCGCTATAATCCTGATGTAAAAAGTTTACCCGCCATTGTACCAGCAGTTATTCCACTGTTATTGATGATGATCCCTGCAATGTTAAGTGCATTGAGTGTCGTTCGTGAAAAAGAGCTGGGTTCTATTATTAATCTTTATGTTACACCTATCACCAAAGCAGAGTTTTTGTTAGGTAAGCAATTTCCTTATATCTTATTGGGTATGTTTAACTTTTTTATGCTCTGCGCGCTTTCTGTCTTTGTGTTTGGGGTAAGTTTTAAAGGGAGTATGTTAACTCTTTCTTTAGGTGCATTACTCTATATCACCATTGCTACTGGAATGGGATTACTCATTTCTTGCTTTATGAAAAGTCAGATTGCAGCCATTTTTGGTACTTCAATTATTACCTTAATTCCAGCAACACAATTTTCAGGAATGATTGATCCTGTTTCGTCACTGGAAGGTATAGGTAAATGGATAGGGCATATTTATCCTACATCTCACTTTTTAACTATCTCGAGAGGAACATTCTCTAAGGGATTAAACCTTTTTGATTTACCTTGGTCTTTTATTCCTTTGCTTATCACTATTCCAATTGTTATTGGGCTGAGTATCTTTTTCTTGAAAAAGCAGGAGGCTTAAATGTGGCGCACAATTCAAAATGTGTTTAATTTAGGCATCAAAGAGCTACGCAGTCTCTCTCGTGATAAAGCGATGTTGGCGTTAATTGTGTTTGCTTTTACAGTGTCTATTTATTCATCAGCGACTGTTACACCTGGTTCGTTGCATCACGCGCCGATTGCTGTTGCTGATCAAGACAAATCTCAGCTATCTGCACGTATTGTAAATAGTTTTTATATGCCTTATTTCTTACCTCCAGCTGAGATTACTCCTGAGCAAATTGATGGTTTGTTAGATAGAGGAGCTTATACCTTTGCACTCGATATTCCGCCTAATTTTCAGCGTGATCTCTTAGCAGGTCGAAAACCTGAAATACAAGTTAATATTGATGCAACGAGAATGAGCCAAGCTTTTTTAGGTAATAGCTATATTCAAAATATTGTAATGGGTGAAGCAAAAACCTTTTTAGCGAAAAATAGAACCAACGATCCACTGCCTGTTGATTTAGAAGTTAGAATGAGTTTCAACCCAAATCTAACACAATCTTGGTTTGGCTCTGTTATGGCAATTATCAATAATATCACTATGTTATCAATAGTATTAACAGGTGCAGCATTAATAAGAGAGCGAGAGCATGGCACCATTGAGCACTTACTGGTTATGCCTGTAACTCCCTTTGAAATCATGCTTTCTAAGATATGGTCAATGGGATTGGTTGTATTATTGGCATCAGCTATGTCGCTAGTATTAGTCGTGAAATCTTTACTTCATGTTCCTATCGAAGGTTCTGTTCTACTGTTTATGTGTGGTGTTGCTTTAAGCTTATTTGCGACAACCTCAATAGGTATTTTTTTAGGAACAATGGCTCGTTCAATGCCTCAATTTGGTTTATTGATGATTATGGTATTGTTGCCATTAAATATGTTATCAGGAGGGATGACATCACGAGAAAGTATGCCTCAGTTTGTACAGGATGTAATGCAAACAATGCCAACTACACACTTTGTTAGCTTAGCTCAGGCTATTTTATATCGTGGTGCTGACTTCTCGATTGTGTGGCCACAATTCATTATCTTAATTGTTATTGGCTCTGTGTTTTTTTCATTAGCATTATTACGTTTTAGAAAAACCATTTCGGCAATGGCTTAATGTAATTATGTTATAGAAAATATTAAGGCATAAATCGATAGCCGATCCCCGTTTCTGTCATTAAATGCACTGGACATGCGGGATCGGTTTCTAGTTTTTGACGTAAATGTCCCATATAAATGCGTAAATAGTGACTGTGTTCAACGAAATTAGGTCCCCAAACATGTTGCATTAAATGCCGTTGAGTCAGCACTTTACCGCTGTTATTAACCAATTCGCTTAGCAAACGAAACTCTGTTGGTGTTAAATGAACGGGTTCATTTTGACGAGTAACAATACGATTAACCCAATCAATTGTAATATCGCCAAACGTAAATTGTGTGCTCTGTGTTTCTTGTTTAACAAAACGGCGTAGTGATGCTCTGACTCTGGCCAGGAGTTCACTGATGCCAAAGGGTTTAGTCAGATAGTCGTCCGCTCCTGCATCAAGCGCTTTCACTTTATCTTGTTCCGAATCTCGCGCTGAAAGTACGATAACGGGTGTACTACTCCATTGGCGAAAATCTTGAATAAAACACAGCCCATCTTTATCAGGTAAACCCAGATCAAGAATGACTAAATCAGGTTTTCGTGATGCGGCTTCAATTAACCCACGTTGACATTCATTGGCTTCATAAACACGAAATCCTTCGTTCTCTAAAGCAAGCCGAACAAAGCGTAAGATCTCTTTTTCATCTTCAATAATTAAAATGTTATATGGAGTCACTGTTTTATTTCAATCTCATCAATATCAGGGAGTGATTTTAAAGGTAAAACAAAGTGGAAACTTGCTCCACCTTTTTTATGGTTTTCAGACAAATTAAGGTTTTCAGCCCAGATTTCACCTTCATGTAAGCGAATAATCGCGCTACATATTGCTAGACCTAATCCAACACCAGGAATTGCGGATTCTTTTACTGAGCGTGAAAATTTATTAAAAATAAGTTGTAGTTGGTCAGTTGGAATACCATCGCCTTCATCCCACACTTCAACATGAATTTTAGAAGCTTCAATATAGGCTCTTACTCCGATTTTTGTGCTTGATGTCGTATATTTCACCGCATTTTCAAGTAAGTTCGTGATAACTCGTTCAATTAAATTACCATCGCAATAGAGCAATAAATCAGCGGAAATATCAATTTGTAATGGATGTTTATCAAGTAAATAAGAGAGAGAACGAATGGCACTTCCTGTAATTTCTTGCAGCGAATTCCATTGTAAATTCACTTGAATGCCGCCAGATTGAATACGTGCCATATCAAGTAAATTATTGACCAAGCGTGAGGTGGTAAGGATCTGTTGTCGAATTTGGTTAACTTGTTCTGTATGAGATGAACCTTCAGCGCTTAAATCGAGAAGTAAAATCTCTGATTGTCCAAAAAGAACAGTAAGCGGTGTTTTTAAATCATGAGAAAGCGCAGCCAATAATGCATTTCTTAATTGTTCTCGTTCGATGTTAATTCGAGATTGTTCTGCAATTTCAGCCTGTTGTAATCGTTCGAGTGCATTAGCAATCAAACCATTAAAAGTTTGCAATAGCTGCTGTTGTTCAGGGATCAGCAGTTGGCGAAGATTATTCGGTTCAATCGCTAAAATAGCTAAAACTTGTTGAGAGGCAGTAATCGGATGCAATTGATAAGGCACACTTGGCAGAGTATCTGTGCCTGCACCAGCAATTTGGTCTTTATCACAACACCAACGTGCAATTGCATTATCAATAGGTAAATGCCCCATACCTTGCGCATAAAAAGGCGTTAATTCACCTTGTTTATTGGGAAGCAATAAGCAAACTTTGGCATCAAACGCACTTGATAAAAAATGGTAACTGGTACGAACAACGTCTTGTAACGTTACCGCTCGACCCAGTTCTCTCGTCATCTCAAATAAGTGGCGAGTGCGTTGTTCTCGATAACGGGCGACACGAGTTTGATAACGCATACCCGCAGTTAAATTACCGACCACTAATCCTACAATAAGCATGACGGTGAAAGTGATCAAATATTGCATGTCGAGTACAGCGAGTGAAAAGTGAGGCTGTACAAAAAACAAGTCAAAACTAATAACGTTGATTAATGCTGCAAAAATAGAAGGGCGACGACCAAAAAAGAGTGCAATTAATACAACACCCAATAAATAGAGTGTCACTAAGTTGGCTTTATCAAGGGCTAATAGAAATGTGCGAGAGAATAAGGTTATCGCTAAACATAATCCAATCGCTGTTAAATAGCCTTTTATCTCTTGTCGCCATTTATCATTTTGCAGTGGTGCTGTTTTGGTTTTGTAACGAATGTCCTCATCATTGAGAGCAACACTAATAACATGGAGATCGGGTGCATAACGTGCTAATTTTTCTGCAAAACGCATCCGTATCCAGCGTTTTAACCATTGCCATTTTTGGTAAGCACGTTGACCAATAATCACTTTTCCAAGATTATGCTCTCTGGCGTAGCGGATCACCGCTTTTTCAGCTTGGTTATCAGAAAGGATCGCGGTTCTTGCACCTAGATGTTGTGCCAGTTTTAGCGAGTGCAAAATAGCTCGGCGTTTATGCTCTCCAATTTGATGAAGCTTAGGGGTTTCAACATAAATAGCATGCCATTGGCAACCAAAGGCGGCAGCATAACGCGCTGCCGTGCGAACTAATTTGTCGTTACCGCCATGAGCACCAAGGCATACCATCAGACTATCTGTGGTGTGCCAAACAGGAGCCGTTCCTTGGCTATCTCGGAACTCTTTAACTTGTGTATCAACTCTATCTGCCATACGGCGTAAAGCTAATTCTCGTAGTGCGATTAAATTACCTTTACGAAAAAAGTGTTCGATGGCACGTTCTGCTTGTCCAGCTAGATATACTTTGCCTTCATGCAAACGTTGTTGTAGATCATCAGGCGGTAAATCCACCATAACCACTTCATCAGCACTATCAAAAATATAGTCAGGGATCGTCTCTTGGACACGAATTCCTGTAATACTTCCCACGATATCATTAAGACTTTCAATGTGTTGTACATTTATTGTGGCAAGTACATCAATACCTGCATCCAACAGCTCTTCCACATCTTGCCAACGCTTAGGATGCCGGCATTTATGAGGGTTACTAAATGCCAGCTCATCCATTAAGATCACCGCTGGGTGTCTGGCTAATGCGGCATCTAAATCAAATGCGACAAGCTTTCTACCATGATGATGAATACGTTGTGGCGGCAATAAAGGTAATCCGTGAAGTAATGCCGCCGTTTCTTGTCTTTGGTGTGTTTCGACAACACCAGCAAGCACATCAATACCTTGCTGGTGGAGGCGCTGAGCTTCTTGCAGCATGGTGTAAGTTTTTCCTACACCTGCACAAGCCCCAAAAAATATTTTTAGTCGTCCACGAGTTGTTGTTCGCGTTGATGCGAGTAAATCATCGGGTGAGGGACGTTGCCATTGTTGGTCATGTTCCATTTTATTGAACACTCACTCTTTTGTGTTTTTCGGCACTTAATCTATCAAGTGCCTGATTAAGCTTAAAGACATTAATCACAGGCTCACCTAAAAATGAGATTAATGGCGTTGTCGTATTCTCTTTTATTAATTGCTTAATCTCATCTTTAGTGAGTTGACGAGAATGTGCAATATTTTCAACTTGGTAATAGGCCGCTTGTAATGAAATATGAGGATCGAGTCCACTCCCTGATGCGGTCACTAAATCAACAGGAACAGCCTGATCATTATCAACTGCTTTTTGCCACATTTGAACGCGTTTCGTGACCTCATTAAGCAATAATGGATTTGAAGATGCTAATTGGCTAGCGCCTGAAGCCATGCTGTTATAGGGCATTTCTGACGTCATTGATGGACGACTTTTAAAATAATCATCCCGTGTAAATTGTTGCCCAATAAATTCAGATCCAATGAGCTTGTTATCTTGATAAACCAATGAACCATTCGCTTGCCATGGGAAAATAAGGTTGGCTAATCCTGTAACAAGCAAAGGATAGGCGAGTCCGGTTATTAATGTGAGTAATAATAACATTACCAAGGATGAACGAAATAGATGCATATAGAGCTCCTTAAAACCCAATAAACGCTAAGATCATATCGATGATTTTAATGCCAATAAAAGGGACTAATAATCCGCTGATCCCATATAAAGAGAGGTTACGGCGCAATAATGAATGCGCAGAAACAGGGCGATAATGCACACCTTTAAGGGCAAGCGGGATCAAAAAGACAATGATTAAGGCATTAAAAATAACCGCAGATAGCATGGCAGATGCTGGTGAATGTAAGTTCATGACATTAAGCATGTTGAGCTGTGGGTAGGTGACAGCGAAAGCCGCAGGAATAATGGCAAAGTATTTGGCGATATCGTTGGAAATACTAAATGTAGTTAAAGCACCTCGTGTCATTAGCATTTGTTTACCAATATGCACAACTTCGATTAATTTTGTTGGATTAGAGTCTAAATCGACCATATTTCCCGCTTCTTTGGCAGCTTGAGTACCTGAATTCATGGCAACAGCGACATCCGCTTGCGCCAAGGCTGGGGCATCATTAGTACCATCACCCGTCATTGCAACTAATCGACCTTCTGATTGATATTGACGAATTAATGCTAGTTTTGCTTCAGGTGTTGCTTCAGCCAGAAAATCATCAACACCAGATTCTGCTGCGATAGCCGCCGCTGTAAGATGATTATCACCGGTGATCATGACGGTTTTTATACCCATTTGGCGAAGTTGAGCAAAGCGCTCTTTAATTCCACCTTTCACAATATCTTTAAGTTCAACAACACCTAAGATTTTCTGATTTTCAACCACCACCAGCGGTGTTCCTCCAGATCTCGCTACTTGCTCAACTATCGCGGTGACTTCATCAGGAAAATGGCCGTGACTGACTTCAATATGGCGACGAATAGCATCAACAGAACCTTTGCGGATCAAGCGCTCACCTAAATTGACACCACTCATTCTTGTCATTGCAGAGAAGGGAATAAAAGAAGCGCCAATTGACGCTAAATCACGTTCGCGCAAATTAAAACGCTGTTTAGCGAGGATCACAATGCTTCTGCCTTCAGGCGTTTCATCTGCAAGAGAGCTTAATTGTGCTGCATCAGCAAGTTGTTTTTCGCTAATACCCGAAAGAGGGATAAAACGAGACGCTTGACGGTTACCGAGTGTAATTGTGCCTGTTTTATCAAGAAGTAAAACATCAACATCACCGGCGGCTTCAACAGCACGCCCACTGGTTGCAATCACATTGGCATCTAACATACGGCTCATTCCCGCCACACCAATAGATGAAAGTAAGCCACCAATCGTTGTGGGAATAAGACACACCAACAAAGCAATTAAAGTAACAACAGAGATAACCTCACCATGACCTTGAAACTCGACAGCAAACACACTAAATGGATAGAGTGTTATACAAGCCAATAAGAAAATCAGCGTCAGTGCAGTTAATAAGATGGTCAAAGCAACTTCATTCGGCGTCTTTCTACGCTTTGCACCTTCTACCATTCCAATCATGCGGTCGAGAAATGAATTACCTGTCTCAGCAGTGCAGCGAATAATCAGCCAATCTGACAATACTCGAGTGCCACCCGTCACAGAAGAAAAATCGCCACCTGACTCACGAATAACAGGTGCGGATTCACCCGTGATCGCGCTTTCATCAACAGAAGCACCACCTTCAATAACTTCACCATCACAAGGAATAGTTTCGCCAGCGTTGACTAAAACGATATCACCTTTATGCAATGAGAAAGAGTCAACGGTTTCTTTCGAGGCATTAATGTCTGCATGATGTAAACGTATCGCTTTGGATTGTTGTTTAGCACCACGTAAGCTAGCAGCTTGTGCTTTGCTTCGACTTTCTGCTAATGATTCAGCGAAATTAGCAAATAGCAATGTCACCCATAACCAAAACATGACTTGTGAAGTAAAGTGATTATCATCAGGAAGATAACCTAACAGCGAAGCAATCCAAATTCCGGTAGTTAAGAGCGCACCGACATAAACAATAAACATAACGGGGTTACGCCATTGCGCTTGAGGCGTACATTTTTTTATCGCATCAAAGAAAGCCAATATCACGGTTTTTCTGTCAAATAGTTGAGTTTTTTTCATGATACGTTTCCTTATTTAGCCCAGAACAGCTGTAAGTGTTCTGCAATAGGGCCAAGTGCTAATGCCGGAACAAAAGTCAAAGCGCCGATCATTAATACAGTGAGGATTAATAACAAAATAAATAGCGGTGAAGTGGTAGAGAGTGTTGCCAAGCTTTCTGGCTGACGCTTTTTCACGGCTAAACTACCCGCGATAGCTAAAACAGGTAACATGACACCAAAGCGACCAATCAACATGGAAAGCCCTAATAATAGATTGTAAAAAGGTGAGGTGGCATTAAGCCCAGCAAAAGCACTACCGTTATTATTAGCAGCAGAAGTAAAGGCATATAACACTTCACTAAAGCCATGAGGACCTGGATTTAAAATGGCTTCACGACCAACATCAGTAAATAAGGCGAGGGTTGTACCTAATAAAACAACGGCAGGAGAAATTAGAATAGCAACCGCTACCCATTTCATTTCGGCAACACCAATCTTTTTACCAAGGTATTCAGGTGCTCGACCAACCATTAATCCAGCGATAAAGACAGCTAATAAAACATAGAGGATCATGCCGTAAAATCCTGATCCTACACCACCAAATACCACTTCTCCTGTTTGCATTAACCACATTGGCACCATGCCACCTAAAGCGGTTAATGAGTCATGCATAGCATTAACTGCACCACAAGATGCTGCTGTTGTGACAGCAACAAAAATAGCGCTACCTATTATGCCAAAGCGCGTTTCTTTGCCTTCCATATTCAGCGAGCTATCTGTACCCGCAAAGATAAACTCTGGATTTCCTTGCCATTCAGCCCAAGTAACCATAATAACAGCAACAATGAAAATTAACGTCATAGCCCAAAGCAAGGTATGACCTTGGCGTTGTGTTCCACTTAAACGGCCAAAGGCAAAACATAAGGCAGTAGGAATAAGAAATATGGCAAGTATCTGCAAGAAGTTACTTAATGGTGTTGGATTTTCGTAAGGATGGGCAGAGTTTGCCGCAAAATAGCCACCGCCATTTGTTCCTAATAATTTAATGGCTTCTTGAGAAGCAACTGGCCCCATAGGTAACCATTGTTGTTGACCATCAAGACCTTGGCTTAATACCGCAGGGTGAAAATTTTGTATTACCCCTTGGCTGACAAATAACAGTGACCAAACAATTGATAAAGGGAGTAGGATATATAATGTAATGCGCCCAATATCGACCCATGCATTCCCTAATGAGGTACAAGAGGACTGTGTTAGCGCTCTAATTAAAACAAAAGCGACAGCAATGCCCGTTGTTGCAGATAAGAAGTTTTGCACAGCAAGCCCTGTCATTTGGCTTAAATAACTCACTGCGGTTTCACCGCTGTAAGCTTGCCAATTAGTATTAGTGATAAAGCTAATTGTGGTATTTAACGCTAAATCCCAATTCATATTAGATGCAAATTGAGGATTTAAAGGTAAATAGCCTTGGTTAAGCAGTATGACAAATAATAGAATTGCGCCCATTAAGTTAAAAATAAGTAGGGCAAGCATATAGTGATACCAGCTCATCGGCTGGATTGCTTTTCCTGCGGGCTTAAAACCACAACAACGCCAAATAACATGTTCGGTTTGAGTAACCCAATGAGGTAAGTCACCTTCGATAAGGCGAGCTAAATAATGCCCCAGCATTTTCCCCATCACTAATAATGTGATCAGAAAAACAGCAAGATATATCAACATCGTTGTTGCCATTTTTAAAATGCCTCTGCGTTAAATAACACATAGATAAGATAAGCAGTGAGCAAAACAACTAACGTCACAGCACCGAATATCAGCATCAGAACAATCCTTTTACTATTTAGATTGAGTGAGCGTACTGAATGGGCTGTAAAGATGTTGATAAAAGAGAAGTGATAAGTGTAAAAAAAGTATAAAAATGGGGATTATTCATAATAATGATATCGAAACTAAATTATTAAAAATGAATTTTAATAATTCACTTAATATAAAATAATGGATAATTAAAAGTTTGAATTAATATAAATGTAATTAGATTAATTAATGTGACAATATTGTTTTTATAATGCATTGTTTGTTCTCGACTTTATTTTCAATAAAATAAAGAATTGTTTAATTTCATTGCTCCATTATATAAAGAGTTATTATGTCTGAAAATACTTCTATTCGTGACAAAGCCTTGCTTTACCATTTGACATGTCTAAATAATTTACCAAATATCTTAGAAACAGGATTGCGCTCAAGAGCTTCACTGAGTGATGATTTTATTGATGTAGCTGATGGAAATATAATACAAGGAAGAGAGGCAAAAACACTTGAACAAATGGTACCATTTCACTTTTTCGCCGGTAATCCATTTGATGGTCGCGTATTGGTTGACAATAAAGATCTTGATTTTTGCGTTATAACTGTTTGCCGTAATTTAGCTAAAGTTAATAATTGGAAAATAATTCCTGCACATCCTTTAGCGTCAGAGGGAGTGGATATAATGAGCTATGATGAAGGCATGGAAGCCATAAACTGGGAGTTATTAGATAAAAGAGATTATAAAGATACAATGTGTAAACTTGTTTGTATGGCGGAGTGTCTTTCCCCTGATACTGTTCTTGCAAGTTCTTTTTTCAATATTTATGTAAAAGATGCTAATATGGAAGGTGTTGTGAGAGACTTATTGAAAAAAAATAAGTTAAATATACATGTCGATATCATGGAACATTTCTGCGTAAAAAAATGATTATATATTCTTCAGGTGATATTTTTGAATCGAATACAACCGCATTGGTTAATGCGGTTAACTGCCAAGGTGTGATGGGTAAAGGTATTGCCTATCAATTCAAAGAGAAATTCCCGAAAAATTTTATAAATTATAAAACCGCTTGTGATGAAAATAGATTTAAGATTGGCAATATTCTTATTACTAGTGAAAAAGGAAAATTAATTGTTAATTTTCCTACAAAAGATACATGGCGTAAAAAATCACAATATGAATATATCGAAAAAGGACTATTAACGTTAAAAGAAGAAATAATAAAAAGAAAAATTAACTCAATAGCATTACCACCATTAGGTTGTGGCAATGGTGGATTGAATTGGAACCGAGTAGAAGAACTCATTATAAATATATTTTCAGATTTAGAAGGTGTCGATATTTTATTATATGCACCAATAACAAAAAATATAGGTTATAAAGATAAAGCTCTATTAAATATAGATCATTTAATTGTACTTTATGCTATGTCGCATCTTAAAGATAAAAGAAGATATAGCTTAAATACTTTATTTTATTTATGTCAGAAACTATCGGGTTATAACTCTTTTAATTTTAGTGTTGTTTACGGTAGAGCTTATTCAAATGATCTTGATGTTATTACGAATGATCTTAGAAATTTAAAAGAAAAACAAAGTGTTAATTTTGATTCTTTTATAGATAATTATATTAATACTCATATATCAAAAAAGATGGAAAATGAGTTTAAAAAAATAGTTCCAAAACTAAAAATCTATATTGAATTACTTAATGAGTTAGATGGAAAAGACGAATTTTCAGAACTAATTAATATAGTTGAAATTATTTCTAATAAAGATACTTTCACTTCCATTCTTTTGGAAAATAATGATACAAAAAAAGTGATAATCGAAAAAATGATTAATATAGGGTTTATCCAAGAGAATATATTAGGTCAATATGAATTTAACTATAATTTGAAGTAGTATTTGAAGTAATATTATAAAAAAACCAGCCATAAGGCTGGTCTATCTATTAATAACGTTATTTTGTTATTAGCAAAACAGTTATTAGCAAAATAACTGTTTTTCAGCAGGGGTGATATTTAGCAGAGATTGCCAGTTTTTTAGCGTTAATGTCGCCAGCATAGCTAAACCTTCATAATAAGGGAATGCACCTTGCAGAGATAACTTCTCTAAATAACGATAAGCCCACGGCAGAAGGTGTTCTGCTAATAGCTCATTTAATTTTTCAGGACGAGTTTCTGCAATCCATGCCACCATCATCACCATTAAACCAAAATGATCTTCAGGTTCATTTTGAGTTAACGCAATATCAATGCCATTTTCTAGCATCCATTCACGTAGATCTAATGTTGAATTACCGAATAATACATTTTCATGATCAAGGTAAACAGAGCCCCAAGGTGGTGCAGGCAGTGCGTAAGGGCCAACAAATAAACGTTGATATGCCTGTGCTAACGTTTCTTCCGCTAATGCGGTTTGTGAAAGAAGGCTAGCAATGCGTTGCTTTTCTTCATCACTGCCATAAGGCCATTCTTCAACCCACTTTTAGGCTTTTTGCCTTCAGCTACACGTTCATAGCAACCATCACATTTGGTCATATGGCCTTTGACTTCATCAACTTGCGGTGCACCGTAAGGGCAAGCCATATGACAATAACGACAACCGATACAAATATCTTCATTAACAACGACAAAGCCGTCTTCACGTTTATGCATTGCGCCACTTGGGCAAACTTTGGCACAAGCTGGATCGTCACAGTGGTTACACGAAATAGATAGGTAATAAGCAAACACGTTTTGTGTATAAACGCCATCTTGCTCAGTCCAATCGCCACCCGCATATTCATAAATACGGCGGAAATTCACTTCAGGGGATAAATTTTTAAAATCCTTGCACGCCAGTTCACAGGTTTTGCAGCCGGTGCAACGACTTGAATCAATATAAAAACCATATTGCGTTGACATAACCAGACTCCTTACGCCTTGAGGACTTCAACAAGATTACTGTGAGAAGGATTACCCTTAGCGAGAGGTGAAGGGCGTTGTGTCGTTAACACGTTAATACTACCTGCGTGATCAATTCGATTACTGTCTGGGTTATACCAAGCACCTTCGCTTAAGCCGACCACGCCCGGTAAAATACGAGGTGTGACTTTCGCATTGATCCGAACTTCACCACGATCGTTATAAATACGCACTAAATCACCGTGTTTGATACCGCGTTTAGTAGCATCAACAGGGTTGATCCATATTTCTTGAGGGCAAGCTGCCTTTAAGACATCAACGTTGCCATACGTTGAGTGGGTGCGTGATTTATAGTGGAATCCTGTCATTTGTAATGGATATTTTTCCATTGCTGGATCGCCATAGCTTTCAAAGCCAGCAGAGTAGATAGGCAGTGGATCAATCACATCGTCAGACGCGAGTTCCCATGTCGCTTTAATGTCGGCAAGTTGAGAAGAATAAATCTCAATTTTACCTGATGGTGTTGTTAATGGGTTGTTTTCAGGATCTTCACGGAATTTGCGATAAGCAACGTGATGACCTTCAGGATCGCGTTTTTTGAAGATACCTTGAGCACGGAATTCTTCAAAAGTCGGTAGTTCAGGTAAGTTTTGACGAGATTGCTCATAAAGGTGACGTAGCCACTCTTCTTGTGTTCGGTTTTCAGTGAATTTTTCACCCACCCCCATACGTTTTGCAATTTCGCTTGTCATTTCATAGATATTACGGCTTTCAAAACGAGGTTTGATTGCCTGATCAGCGAAAATAACATAAGCCATATTACCTGCTGATGCATCCATACAGAAATCCATTTGTTCTGATGCTGTGCAATCAGGAAGTAGAATGTCGGCATATTTAGCAGATGCTGTCATATGGTTATCGATCACCACAATCATTTCGCATTTTTTATCGTCTTGCAAAATGTCATGAGTACGATTGATTTCAGAATGTTGGTTTACTAAGCAGTTGCCCGCGTAGTTCCATACCATTTTGATTGGTACATCAAGTTTGTCTTTACCACGAACACCATCACGGGTTGCCGTCATTTCTGGACCACGTAAAATGGCATCCGTCCACATAAACATAGAAATGCTGGTGGTAACAGGGTTAGTAAAGGTTGGCATACGAACAAAAGGAATACTGTAAGAGCCTTCACGAGCGCCAGTATTACCGCCGTTAATTCCCACATTACCCGTTAAAATAGAGAGCATCGCGATAGCACGAGAAGCAAGCTCACCGTTAGAACGACGTTGAGGACCCCAGCCTTGTGTAATATAAGCAGGTTTCGCTGTTGCGATTTCACGGGCTAATTTAACAATGCGTGAAGCAGGAATACCCGTGATCTGCGCCGCCCACTCAGGCGTTTTTGGCTGACCATCTGCACCATTACCTAAAATATAGGCTTTATAGTGGCCATTTTTTGGCGCACCCTCTGGCATAGTGGTTTCATCGTAACCAACACAATATTTATCTAAGAAAGGCTTATCAACTAAGTCTTCTTTGATCATGACATAAGCTAATGCATTAACTAATGCAGCATCTGTTCCTGGACGAATTGGGATCCATTCATCTTCACGACCAGCGCCCGTATCGGTATAGCGTGGATCGATGATAATCATTCGTGCATCAGATTTTTCACGAGCTTGTTCAACGTAATAGGTGACACCGCCACCACTCATACGGGTTTCACCCGGATTATTACCGAACATCACGACAAGTTTGGTATTTTCAATATCTGAAGGGCTATTACCATCTGCCCAACCACCATAAGTATAATTTAAGCCCGCTGCGATTTGCGCCGTACTATAATCACCGTAGTGATTAAGATAACCACCACAACAATTCATTAAACGTGCAATTAATGTTGCACCTGGTGGCCAAGACTTCGTCATGGTGCCACCTAATGTCCCTGTGCCGTAGTTTAGATAAATAGATTCATTACCATAATCTTTGATTAAACGTTTCATGGTATCTGAAATAGTATCAAACGCTTCATCCCATGAAATACGTTCAAATTTACCTTCACCACGTTTACCTACACGTTTCATTGGATAACGTAAACGGTCTGGGTTGTAAACACGGCGACGCATAGAACGGCCACGTAAACAAGCACGAACTTGGTGTAGTTCGTCGTAGACATCATTGCCCGTGTTGTCGGTTTCAACGTATTTAATTTCCCCATCAACCACATGCATACGTAATGGGCAACGACTACCGCAGTTTACAGTACATGCGCTCCACACGATTTTTTCGCTATTCGTTGTTGGTTTTGTTTCCGAGGCAATGGCTTGATGAAAGGGGAGTGATAATCCACCTGCGGTTATCGCTAAACCACCCGCTGCACCTGTTTTTACAAAACGACGGCGAGATAAGGGAGTGGAAAGTAACGCCATCTCTTTGATGTTTTTCATACATTACTCACTTGATTATTAAAATTTTAAGAAAAAACAGAAGCTAATAAGCTTATAAAGAAATAATTATTGTTATTGTTGTTAAAAAATAAGCACTTTAACGTAGGCAATAAAACCCAACTGTTAATGTGGATACTACGTATTTCCTGAAAGTTGTAGTTGCTTTACATCAAAGAAAAGTGATTTATTACACGCGTTACCAGTTTTTAAGGTTATCTTAAGTTTTTGTATTAGTTATATTTAATCATTCGATTAACATCATTATATAAATAAATATATAACGATTGATTAGGTGACTTACTGTTATCAGTAACATTTTATTAAGCCTTTTTGTGTGTTTCTATCTATATGATTTTATTAGTTCAATGGTCATTTTTATTAATGCTTAATTATCATTTTTAGAAACTAAAATTATCTAACAACCAATTAACCTATTTAGCCTTACACTGTTTCCGATGGATTATGGAATTAATTAACCAAGCAAATTTAGAAACTCACCAAATTTTTGTTCCAGAAAAAATTCATCAGCGACATGAGTAAGATTGAGCAATTTCATGCAATCATCAGTATAGTGTTTATGATACAAGCTGATGATTTTTACTGTTGATGGGATCAATATTCGATGCGACAAGAGCAGGCTAAACTTATTCACCTTCCTGAGCTTAATAGCCTTGCTTATCTGCAAGCTGAATATTTGCATCAGACTTTTTCACGTCATACCCATGAAGGCTTCTGTATTGGTGTGATTGATGATGGCGCACAACAGTTTTATCGCACAGGAAGAGAACATATCGCCCCTAAAGGCGATATCATCATTGTTAATGCTGATGAAGTCCACACAGGCTCCTCTGCGGTTGAATCAGGTTGGGCTTATCAAGCTATTTATCCCACGCCAGAATACCTGCAAACATTAACGCGTGATCTACAACAAGAGCAGGGTGCAACGCCTTGGTTTCCTGATGCCGTTATTCACGATCCTGGTTTAAGCCAGCAACTTTTATTGCTTTTTTCATTACTGGAACAACCCAATAATTATCTTTTAAAAGAGTCGCTATTGCTTTCGACAATGGCAATGTTGATTTTGCGTTATAGCAAAAAAAGAACCCAAGAAAAACCATTAAGCGCTATAGGGCAACGGTTACAGTGGGTGAGTGAATTAATGAATGATACACCTGAAAATGAATTTTCACTTAATACCTTAGCAGAGATGGTAAATTTAAGCCCTTGGCATTTTCTACGCCAATTTAAAAAAGAGATTGGTATGACTCCTCATGCTTGGCTTATTCAAGCTCGTATTCGCAAAGCAAGACAGTTACTCTCTTTAGGCCACACACTTACCGATGTAACACAACGTTGTGGTTTTTCAGATCAAAGCCATTTCCATCGTCATTTTAAAAATGCCATTGGTGTTACACCAGGTAATTATTTAAAAGGGCTCCGATTATCTTCCTCTTTAAAGTCCCCTTTGTTGTCGTAAAAAACAAACAAAATAGCAATTTTATACAATCCCATTTACTTTTACTGACTGATAATCATTCTCTATAGAATTAATGTATTAGAAGTGAAGACAGGTAAATGGAAAAAATCAAAAATAATAATGAAGATAGGCAAGTAATGCGTGCTTTTGGCCTTGGTGCTTTGCATGTTTTGCCTTTATGCCTTGCGGTTATTCCTTGGGGAATATTAGCAGGATCTATGGCCGTTGATGCAGGATTAACCTTTGCACAAAGTGTCGGAATGTCTGCAATTATATTTGCAGGGGCGGCGCAATTGGTAACATTAGGATTAGTGGTTTCTGGTGCGGGAATGCTGACCATTATTGTTTCTGTCTTTTTTATTACAGCTCAGCATCTTTTATACGGGTTAACCTTACGTCCTCATATTGCCCATTTAAAATGGTATCAACGCATTACAATAGGTTTTTTATTAACGGATGAACTTTTTGCTGTTTCAGCACAACCTAAAGTAAAACTCACACCCGCTTATATGATAGGTGCGGGATTATGTTTTTATTTAGCGTGGGTTGCCGTTAGTATTGTTGGTATTATTATGGCAAGCCAAGTTTCTGATTTATCTCGTTATCATCTTGATTTTTCTATTGTTGCCACGTTATTGGCAATTGTTATTCCGTTAATAAAAACATTTAGTACATTAGTAGGCGTTATTGTCTCTTTTTGCCTATCTATTATTTTCAGCTGGTTGAATATAGAAGGTGGCGTAGTGATTGGTGGATTAACAGGCATGTTTATTGCTGTTTGTGTTGCTAGAGCCAGAGGAGAACAAAAATGACATGGTCGTTATTATTAATTTTGGCACTCGTCATTTTTATGTTGCGTTATTTCTTTCTTGAACCAGCGATCCCCGTCAAATTACCGTCTGTGATCAGACAGGCATTAGGATATTCTGCACCTTGTTTATTAACTGCAATTTGTGCACCCATAGTGCTGTTAGAAAAAGGCGAATTTAAAGGTATTCTAGATAATCCTTATCTTTGGGGAACCTTATTATGTGTAGGATTAGCGCTTAAAATACGTAATACCTTAGTGGTTGTGTTGCTGACATTAGTGGGCTTTTATCTGCTTAATGTCTTGTTAAACTAAATATCAAGGTGATTTTATTTAACATGATATTTACATTTTAAAACTATCACATTTGTAATAATCTAAGTTATTATTTTATCAGCCGTTCTTGAACGGCTGATTCTACCTCTCTTTTCTAAATCTCCATTCATTATTCGACTCGTTTCACCTCTCATTTTTAACGTATGCCAATTGATGTTGTGTTAAAGAAATGTGATCTAAATTGCTTTGATTTGGTTTTGCTTCTGTTTTTGGTTTTTTGTTTTGAATGCCATCGCAGAATCACTGACCTAATCTCCTTATTCTCGTTATCAATGATACGGAGGCACTTTATATGTTTTCAGAAGAACGGCGACAGGAAATTTACACCATCATCAGAGAACAAAAGAAAGTTAAAGTGGCTCAGCTTGCGGAAAAATTCAGTGTCACATTGGAAACTATTCGCAGTGATTTGAAATACCTTGAAGGAGAAGGGTTGATCAAACGTTGTCATGGTGGCGCCATACTAGGGAAACAAGAAATTAAAAAAATAAGTAAATTTAGTGATAGTTTTGATATTTCATGTTTATTGCACGATTTATTAATCGTGAGAGAACGTAAAGATAGAAAGCCAGAAGGCAAAGTCTGTGTACTTGGGTCATTTGTGGTAGATATTATTGCCAATGTCGATTCTTTTCCAAAAGTCGGAGAGTTAATTAACTCTAAAAGCAATTCAATAGGCCCCGGTGGTAAAGGAACAAATCAGGCAATGGCTGCCAGTTTTTCTGATGCGAAAGTGCATTTGATAACGAAAGTTGGTGAAGATCATTTTAGTAAGTATGCATATAAATATTTACAAGAAAGTGGAATTGATTCTTTCACTATTTTTCAAACAGAAATAGAGCCGACAGGCAGTTCAATTAGTTATTTAGCAGATAAAACACAAAACAATATTACAGCGACTTATTTAGGGGCGAACAATACATTCTCTGAGCAAGAGATTGATATTTCTTTGCCTTATGTAAGTGAGGCCGATGTGTTATTGCTCCAAGGTGAAATTAATATAGAAGCCAATATTAAAGCAGCGATATTTGCAAAGTCTGTTAATAAAATTATCGTGCTTAATGTTGCACCTTATAGTGAAGATTTAAAGCAACTTTATTCCACTCTTGATTTTATTACGTTAAATGCAAATCAAGCATCACACTGGGCTGACATTGAAATAAACGATATTAATGACGCAACACAAGCGATTAACGTTATTTCAGGTGATGAAAATAAGAAAGTCATTATCTATATGGATGAGCTTGGTGTGGTCTATTTTGACGGACGCGCCACTTTTCATATTCCCCCTATGCCATCGTTACGAGTGGATACGATGGCAGCCACGGATGCTTTTAATGGCGCATTTGCTTCAAAAATAGCGGCAGGAGGCACAATGCATGAGAGTGTATTATTTGCCAGTGCTTTCCTCTCTGCATTTATAGAACAAAAAGGCGTAACAGCAATGCCTGTACTTTCTCAAGTTCAGGCTCGCCTTAAATCAAGGCTCGAAGATATTCGACCACAAATAATCTGCAATGAGAAAAGGTGCATATAATGAAAAAAACACTTCTGGCATTTACCCTATGCAGTTCCATTTTTACACTTCCAGCTTTTGCTCAATATCCAGAAAAGCCGATTACTATTATTGTTCCTTGGGCTGCGGGCGGTAATACTGATACTGTTGCACGCCTAGCGGCTAAAGGGCTACAAGAAGAATTAGGCGTGACCGTTAATGTGGTAAATAAAACTGGAGGTAGTGGTGTTGTAGGTCATGATGCCATTAAAAATGCAAAACCCGATGGTTACACATTAGGTATTGCAACGGTTGAAATTACCATGATGCATCATCAAGGAATGACAAATTTAACTTACCAAGATTACACGCCGATTACACGTCTTGCCGTTATTTATGGTGGATTACAGGTTGGGAAATCTTCACCATTTAAAAATGCACAGGAAATTATTGATTACGCAAAAGCAAATCCGGGTAAATTAAAAGCATCTGGCAGTGGTTTAAATTCAATCTGGCATCTCAATACTATTGGTATGTTGCGTGCCGCAGGATTGCCTGATAACGCCATTCGCTTTATCCCATCTCAAGGTGCAAGTGCTGCATTACAAGAGCTTGCTTCTGGTGGTGTTGATATTGTGACCTCTTCATTAGGTGAGGCGGACAGTATGGTAAAGGCAGGATTAGTGAAGCATATGGCAATCATGTCAAATGAGAAATCGGCTTTTTATCCTGATGTACCATTATTTAAAGAAGCCACACCTTATAACTGGGATTTGCAAGCATGGAATATGCTAGTTGCGCCAAAAGGGCTAGATAAAGAAGTGCAAGATAAACTCACGACTGCAATGAAAAAAGTGTATGCCTCTGGTGAATTAGCCGAGTTTGCAAATAAACAAGGATTTGAAGTGATCGAGCTATATGGAGATGATGCCACTCAATTTATGGCCAATGAAGATAAAAAGTTTGGTGAAATTATAAAGAAATAACTGAGGAAACGGCTGAACAACAGCCGTTTTTATGCCTATGCTAAATCGTCATATTCTATCGCTAATATTTTGCTGCTTTGGTTTATTTCTTATTGTTTATAGTGCGTATTCATTAGGTGATTTTAGTGAATATGGCGCCGCATTTATGCCTTCTATTATTGGCGGTGGCATGATTATATTTTCATTAATAGATATATTTTCACGCAATCAAGAAAGTGATATTCCATTAGTTTCATGGCATGAAATCAAATTTGTTTTATTAATTATTGGAATTATTCTTTTTTATGTTTTTGTATCAGATTATCTAGGTTTTATTTTAACGGGGTTAATTATTACAGCACCGTTAATGATGAAGTATGCAACAACAAAACCTATATACAGTTTTATTATTTCAGCCAGTGTGGTGTTAGGTGTGTATTACTTATTTACCGCTGTACTGTTAGTACCGCTACCTCAGCTATTTTCATAAATAGAGAAAAACAGTATGGATATATTAATTAGCGCACTTGCTTATATTGATTACACAACAATACTTGTCGTTATTGGTGCTTGTTTATTTGGCTTATTTGTTGGTGCAATTCCTGGATTAACATCAACAATGGCTATCGCATTAATGGTGCCATTTACTTTTTTTCTTGATCCCATTCCTGCATTAGCCTTAATGATTTCTGTCGGCGCGTCTTCTATATTTGCGGGTGATATTCCAGGTGCTTTATTAAATATCCCGGGTACGCCTGCATCAGCGGCTTATACCAATGATGCACACAGCTTAGTTAAAGAAGGTAAAACCAACCGCGTATTAGGTATGTCACTAACAAGCTCTGTGATTGGTGGCATTATTGGTACGATTATATTATCGTCAACAGCGCCAATTCTAGCTGAGTTTGCTTTAAAATTTAGTTCTTATGAATATATGTGGCTGTCTTTAATTGGGCTTAGCTGTGCAACTATTGTTTCAGGTTCACATATTAGAAAAAGCTTATTAGCACTGTTCTTTGGTATTGCATTATCCACCATTGGTTATGATGAATTTACAGGGCAAGCACGCTTTACTTTCGGTGAAGTCTCTTTAATGCAAGGTGTAAGTTTTATTCCAGCAATGATAGGATTATTTGCAATTTCTGGTGCAATTAAATATTACGTTGAGCGTTGGAAAGAAAAGCAAATCACGCTAAGTGAAGTGAATGCTGAAAATAATTCTTACAATATTTTTAAAGGGGTTGGCGGTGTTGTTCGCCAGCGTAAAGGCGGCATTTTCCGTAGCGGAATAATAGGAACATTAATTGGTGCTTTACCCGGTGCGGGTGCCGATATTGCGGCATGGATTTCTTATGCCGTTTCAAAGAAACTCTCTAAAAACCCAGAAAAATATGGTCATGGTTCTGAAGAAGGTATTGTTGATGCTTCAGCAAGTAATAATGCAAGTTTAGCGGGAAGTTGGATCCCATCTTTAGTATTTGGTATTCCGGGCGATTCTGCTGCTGCAATTATTATCGGTGTCTTGTATATGAAAGATATGCAACCGGGACCAACACTGTTTTTATTCAACCCTGATAAATTGTATGCTGTCTTTATTATTTTCTTTATTGCTAATTTAATTTTATTACCGATTGCTTTTATTGTTGTTAATTTATTGAAGAAGATTGTTGCTATTGATAATGGAATTATTTATCCAGCAATTATCTTATTTAGTCTCGTAGGCTCTTACGCAATTACTAATACGATGTCTTCTATTGTTGTTATGTTAGTAATGGGTGTTATCGGCTATTTCCTTCAAGAACGAAAATTCCCAATATCACCCATTATTTTGGGCATGATCTTAGGGCCAATGTTAGAAAAGAATTTACTTTCATCATTAATGAAGTCAGATGGTGATTTTATTAATTTTGTTAATAGACCTATTTCGATGGTATTAGCCAGTGTGTTTTTATTCATTGTTATTATGCAAGTTAGAGGTGCATTTAAAGCTAAATAAAGTCTCGTTTATTTATAAACAATTATTTAAATAGAGATGCTTTTTAAGTATCAGGGAAAACTCATCTTAAATAAACAAAATGATTTTTTTTAAGATGATAAAAATCAGCAGATAAATAAAAATATCGGGTGATCACATGAAAAAAATATTAAATAAGCCAGAAAATTATGTCGATGAAACATTAGCGGGCTTATGCCTTGCTCATGGTGATATTTATCGTCAACCACAGCCAAGATTGATTACTCGTTCAAAAAAATCAAATAAGCCCAAAGTGGGTATTGTAACGGGTGGCGGGTCGGGTCACTTACCTGTATTTACAGGGTATGTCGGTGAGGGCTTATTAGATGCAGCCGCCGTAGGCGATGTTTTTGCTTCACCTTCAGCTGATTTAATGGCAGATGCCATTCGTGAAGCAAACAGTGGCTTAGGTGTATTGTTACTTTATGGCAATTATGGTGGCGATATCATGAATTTTGATATGGCGACTGAAACTGTCGATTTTGAAGATGATATTCGTTGTACAACCGTTTTAGCTGCTGACGATGTGGCTTCAGCAAAACCAGAAGAAGCGCACAAACGCCGTGGTGTTGCTGGAATGATCTATGGTTTTAAAATGGCGGGTGCTAAAGCCGAAGAAGGAGCAACACTTGATGAAGTCACTCGTGTTGCTCAAAAAACCATGGAAAATACTCGCACCATTGGTTGTGCGCTGACATCTTGCACCTTACCCGCAGTAGGACATCCTACTTTTGAAATTGGTGAAGATGAAATGGAAATGGGGATGGGTATTCACGGTGAACCGGGAATTTGGCGTGATAAATTACGCAACGCAGATGATATTGCACAAGAGATGTTTGAGCGCTTACAGACAGAATTATCATTAAAAACAGGAGATAAAGTCTCTGTATTAGTTAACTCTTTAGGCGCAACACCATTAGAAGAGCTTTATATTCTATACAACAAGATTGCACAGCTGATTGATAAAACGGGTGCAACAATCGTGCATCCATTAGTCGGACGTTATGCCACATCCATGGAAATGACTGGTGCAAGTTTAACATTATGTAAATTGGATGATGAGCTAGAAGCTTTGATGAATGCACCAGCTCATTGTGCATTCTGGAGGGTATAGCGATGAATATTACGCTTGATATGCTCAAACAAGCGGTGATCCGTATCGCTATTGCTTGCGAGCAATCTCAATCAATGCTGTGTGAAGCAGATAGTCGTCTTGGTGATGGGGATTTAGGGATCACCATGCAAAAAGGCTGGCGACAAATTGCGGATGATTCACAAGATTGGCCTGAAGATCTAAGCAAAGCACTTTTCCAATGCAGTAAATCATTACAAAAAGCCTGTGCTTCTTCTTTTGGTACATTGCAAGCAACCGCTTTTATGGCAATGGCAAAATACTGCAAAGAAAACCAACTTCAAGAAATATCGTCCTCCGACATTTCACCGCTATTAACTATTGCATACCAAAGCATGATGGCAAGGGGAAAAGGGGAATTAGGGCAAAAATCCGTACTTGATATTCTTTACCATTTATCTGAAGCGCTAAAACCAACTTTAGCTATCGATAATTTAAAAGCAGCAGCCTTACAAAGCGTCGATAGTACGCTTAATGAATTTCGCCAAAAACCTAATTTATTAGGTCGAGCTCGTATGTTCCCAGAAAAATCTATTGGGTTAGATGATCCGGGTATGTTGGCAATTAAAGTTATTGTTGAAGCAATCTGATTTAATAAAGGTCTTTATATGAAAAAATTATTTGGCGTTACAGTGGCAATGGTTACTCCGTTTGATTCGAACGATCAAGTAGATATTAAAGCGTTATCTGCATTAACTGAAATGCTAGTTACCAAGGGCGTTGATTGCCTTTATCCTTGTGGTACAACGGGTGAGATGTTGCGTTTATCTGCATTAGAACGTAAAAGTGTTGCGAAAACCGTTGTTGAAACAGCGAATAAGCGTTTACCTGTCTTTATTCATGTTGGTGCAATGACATTAACTGAAACCATTGAATTAGCCAAACACGCAGTTGAAATTGGTGCCGATGGTATTGGTGTGGTGACGCCACAATTTTTTGGTGCGACAGACAGAGAATTAGAAAACTATTTTGTGACAGTGGCAAATAGTGTGCCAGATAATTTCCCTGTTTATCTGTATAACATTCCGCAATGTGCGGCAAATAATATAAAACCTGAATTAGCGGCAAAAGTACAACAACAGTGTAAAAATGTAATTGGTATTAAATACAGTTTTGCTGATAACAATACAACATTAAACTACCTTGCAGTTGCTGAGGGTTTTTCCGTCCTTCATGGCTACGATAAATTATTCCTAGGTTTATTAGATGCAGGCTGTGACGGTACGGTTTCTGGTTGTGCTTGCGTATTCCCTGAGCCTTTTGTGAATATGTATAAAGCTTATATTGCAGGTAATTACCAAGAAGCGAAACAGTGGCAACAATTTTGTGTGAAATTTAGTGATGCACTTAAGTCTGGCGCGAATATGGCAATATTTAAATCGGCATTAACCCTGCGTGGTTTAGAAGGTGGTCATATGCGTTTGCCACAACTTGATTTATTGCCTGAAGAAAATCAACAATTAAAAGAAAATCTGACTCAATTATGTAAAGAAGCAGGTATCACTTTTTCACTTAATTAAAAAGGGTTAAACAAACGCCCCCGTTATTTTAGTTGATTGGTTGTATGTTGGTTCTTTTAAGCAGTATAGGTTTTTCTATACTGCTTTTTTTCATATTAGAACAATGCATAAGATGCCATGGTTCATTGCGCTAAAAATCGACCATATTGCGTGATATCGACATTACCACCGCTGATAATAATACCAATCCTCTTGCCTTTTAATTTATCACCAAGTTGACGAGCAGCCGCTAAACTTAAACAGCCCGTTGGCTCTACAATTATTTTCATTCGCTGAGCATAAAACTGCATAGCCGAAATTAATTCTTCATCCGTCGCAGTTAAAATATCGTTCACATGGTTACGAATAATCTCAAAAGTATAATTGCCTAGGTGCTGAGTTTGTGCGCCGTCTGCAATTGTTTTCGGTGTATCAATATGAATGATTTCGCCTTTGCGTAATGATTGTTGTCCGTCATTTCCTGCTAAAGGCTCAACACCAAATATTTTACAATCTGGTGAGAGGGCTTTGGTTGATAATAAAGAGCCAGAAAGTAAGCCACCACCACCTAATGGAACAAATAGCATATCTAATGCACCCACTTCATCAAATAGCTCTTTTGCAGCAGTACCTTGCCCAGCAATAATATGAGGATGATCGTAAGGTGGAATTAATGTTAGGCCTTCTTTTTGTGCCAGTTGTTGCCCAATTTCTTCACGATCTTCTGTATAGCGGTTATAGGTGATCACTCGACCACCATAGCCTTTTGTTGCTTCCATTTTTGCCTTTGGTGCATCTTCAGGCATGATAATTGTTGCAGGAATACCTAATAGCTTTGCCGATAAAGCTATAGCTTGAGCATGATTGCCTGATGAGAAAGTCACGACACCATTTTTACGTTGTTGTGCGGTAAATTGAGATAACGCATTCATCGCCCCCCGAAATTTAAATGCGCCCATTCGCTGAAAATTTTCACATTTAAAATAAAATTGTGCCCCTGTTAGCTCATTAATAGTGCGAGAGGTTAAAACAGGTGTTTTATTAAGATACGGCAGAATACGTTGATGAGCTTCAGCAACATCTTTATAAGTGGGAGCAGGTAACTTATTCATAAGATTATTCCTTGATAACAACGGCTTCAATTTCAATTTTGCTCCCAAAATGGAGCTCTTTTACACCTGCCACTAATCTTGCTGGTCTATGTTCACCAATCCATTTTGCATATAACTCATTAACGATAGGCCATTCATTAATATCTGTCACATAGACTTTAACTTGAGCAATATCGGTTTTCTTTGCATTAATTCCGAGAAGACAAGCAGTTAAATTTTCAAGGACTTGTGTAATTTGAACTTCAACGGGTTTGTCTGCTAAAGGTTTGCCTTGTTTATCTAAGGGTAATAACCCTGAAATAAACGACATATTGTTTGCAGTCACTACATGAGAATAATGCCCACCAGGTGAAGAGAGGGCTTCAATATTTTGTTGGATAAGATGTGAGGTCATTGTGTTTTCCTATTTCACTTAAGATAGACATAATATGTACATCGTTATACATAATGTCTAATATTAGATCAATGGTATATTTGCTTTTTATCTTATTATTTTTTTAAGGAAGTAAAATAGGATAATTAATACATAAAAAAAGAGGTGTAAAATACACCTCTCAATTTTAGAAAAATAGCATTAAATATAATGCGTTAATAAGAGCGTCGAGTTATTTTCCATGCTGTATAAATCGCCATTAATGGCGCCAATGCTAAAAATAAGAAGAGCGCTGATGCGGAAGCAGAAAGCCCTTCAGGTGTACCACTATTAAAGCCATTTAAGTTAACTATCATTCCCGCAAATGCAGAACCTAGTGCGGTTGCAAACAGTTGTACGGTAGTAATTGAGGCGCCCGCAATATCTTTATCTTGTGCGGAAGCTGCTTGCAATATACGTGTTAATAGGTGAGGCCAACCAAAACCAATACCATAGCCCACTAAGAACAAAGCAAATAAAATAATAAAAAGACTAACCGCGTTTTCTGATTGCAACATTGGATTTGGAATAACAAAAGCCAACACGACTAACCCTATAAAAACAATAATAGGGCCACTTAAAATACTAAAACGCATTTTAGCCCCTTGCCAGCTTGCACTAATGACTTCAGCAACTGTCCAGCCTAATGCCATTAATGCGCTCATATAACCTGAAGCTAAAGGCGTTTGCATATGTAAGCTTTGTAGATAATAAGGGACAAAGATCTCACAAGTCATGCCAATGGCTAATAGCGAAATAGTTATATACAAAAGTGCGTGTAAAGAGAGCCCTTTAAATGTATTGGTGGGTAATAACCGAACTGTAAAACGTTTTTCACAGAAAATAAGTACACCAATTAAACCAAACACAGCCACGATACTTAGCAAATTAATAGTAAGCGAGGAAGAAAGGCTACCCGATGAAATAAGCAGAACGGCGACTGTTAAAATGATCAGTTGAAGATAAGGCAGGCTTTGTGATGTTGATTTTGGAGTATCATTGTCACTCTTTGGTAAGATAAACCACAGGTAAATACCATAAAAAAGCATGATAGGTAGCATAATACCAAAGGCATAACGCCAAGCATCTAATTGAGCAAAAATTCCACCAATAGCAGGGCCAATTAATGTAGCAACACCCCACATGCCTGAAATTAATGCCATTGCTCTTGGCCATAATACTTGATCGTAAACGATATTCACCATGGCGTAAGAAAGCGCAAATAAAAGCCCACCACCAAGACCTTGGATAAAGCGACCAATAAGCATGACTTCCATTTTAGGAGCAATTGCGCACAACAAACTACCAATAAAAAAGAGTACTGTGCCAGCTAAATACGCGCCTTTAGCACCTAATAAACCTAATAAGCGTGCCGATAACACCGAGCCAATAATTGAGGCAGCTACAAATAGTGTGGTATTCCATGCATATAATCCCATTCCACCAATATCTGTTACAACAGAAGGCAGAATAGTCGTTGCCATTAGAATATTAATCGCGTGGATCACGACTCCAAAAGAGAGGGCAAAGGAGATTGCACCATTTCGTCCAGAAAAGAGATCACGCCATTGGCTATTATTATTTGGGTGCATGAGAAAAAATATCCTTCTTTCATTGCTATTACGACATAGCTTCGTTAAATTACCAAGATAAAACTTGGATAAATAAATACTGAGATGCTTAATATGTCAAGAAAAAACTTGGAATATAATTATCCTGCTCAACGAACTGTTGGCGATAAAATTCTATTTTTAATTAAAAAACATGGACCTATGCAGGCAAATGAAATTGGACAACGTCTTGGTACAAGTGGGGAAGCAGCAAGACAACAATTTGTAAAACTTGCTAATGCGGGATTTGTTGAAGCGATAACTGAGCCAAAAGGTGTTGGAAGACCTATTCAATATTGGCATTTAACCGAATTAGGGCAGAAACAATTTCCTGATACTCATGCTGAATTAACCGCTCAGATTTTACTGACTATTCGAGAAGAATTGGGTGAAAGTGCTATCGAGAAAATTATTTTAGCTCGAAAGAAGCAGAGTTATAAGCGCTACACACAAGCGATAAAAGATGCAGATGAACTCACTGAGCGTTTAGATATTTTAGCCACACTACGTAGCCAAGAAGGTTATATGGCACACTGGGAACAAGTAAAAGATAACGAATATCTTTTTATTGAAGATCATTGCCCTATTTGTGCAGCAGCTAAAGTATGCCAAGGTTTTTGTAATACGGAAAAAGAGCTATTTTCTGAAACATTAGGAGTAGAACTACAACGTGTTGAATATATCTTAGAAGGCGCAAGACGTTGTGCTTACCGTATTAAAATCTAATTTTACTCAGTCTTAAACGATAAAAGCAAAAACCGCGCAATAAAGCGCGGTTACTGTTCTGTCCTTAGAAATTTAGCTTAGTTTTTACAATGTAATCGCAGAAGCTTTCCAAATTCGTTGCATATATTCTGTTACCGCACGATCCGCAGAAAAATAACCCATTTGGCAGATATTTAACGCAGATTTTCTCAACCAAGCATCTTCATCTTGATAGAGAACATCAACACTATCTTGAGTATCAACATAACTACGATAATCAGCTAATACCTGATAATGATCGCCAAATTCAATTAAGCTATCGAAAATTGATTTGTACTTATCAGGATCCGTTGGATTAAAGAAACCATTAGCGATTTGATTAAGCACAGTGTGTAACTCAATATCTTCATCGTAATAACGACGAGGGGAATAACGCTGTCTTAATTCCGCCACTTCTTGTGCATTGTGACCAAAGATAAACATATTATCGAAACCAACATGTTCACCAATTTCAATATTCGCGCCATCAAGTGTACCGATGGTTAATGCACCATTTAGGGCAAATTTCATATTACCTGTACCAGAAGCTTCTGTTCCTGCTAATGATATTTGCTCAGATAAATCTGCCGCAGGGATAATATGTTGCGCTAAACTTACGCCGTAATTAGGAATAAAGATCACTTTTAGTTTATCTTTAATACGCTCGTCATTATTAATCTTACTTGCAATATCGTTGATAAGATTGATAATTTTCTTCGCATTATAATAGGCTGATGCAGCCTTACCGCCAAAAATAAATACGCGAGGTACCCAATTTTTCTCTGGATTTTCTAAAATGCGATTATAACGAGTGATAATACCTAACACATTGAGAAGTTGACGTTTATATTCATGGATACGTTTGATTTGTACATCAAACAGTGCATCAGGATTAATATCAATCTTTAAATCTTCCTTAATGATCTGAGCAAGATTTTGTTTATTGATACGTTTTGAATCTTTTAATTGGTGCAAGAAATTTTTATCTTTTACCAATGGCATTAATTCCCCCAATTGCTCTAAATTAGTTCGCCAGTTTGTACCAATATGACTATCAATTGCTTTAGAGAGAGAAGGGTTTGCTAATGCCAACCAACGACGTGGTGTGATCCCATTGGTAATATTGCAGAATTTCTTAGGATAGATCATCGCAAAATCAGCAAATAAAGATTGCACCATTAATTGGCTATGAAGTTCAGAAACACCATTAACCTGATGACTAATAATAACCGCTAACCATGCCATACGAACATTACGGCCATTCTCTTCATCAATAATAGAAACACGACGCAATAAATCGTTATCGTTAGGGAATTGAGCTCTAACTTGTTTCAAGAATTTATCATTGATTTGGAAAATGATTTGTAAATGGCGAGGAAGCGAACGACCTAGCATATCAACAGGCCAAGTCTCTAATGCTTCACCCATTAATGTATGGTTGGTGTATGAGAATATATGAATAGTTTGTTCCCATGCCTCATCCCAGCTAAATCCATGATTATCAATCAGCTGACGCATTAACTCAGGAATAGCAAGAACAGGGTGAGTATCATTAAGATGAATTGCAATAAAATCTTTTAAATTATCAAAGCGTTGATGCAGATGATAATGACGTTGCAAAATATCTTGAACAGAAGCACTCACTAAGAAATATTCTTGCTGTAAACGCAACATTTTACCTGACATTGTTGAATCATCAGGATAGAGAATACGAGAGATATTTTCAGAGCGATCTTTTGCTTCTGTTGCTTCTAGATATTCACCTTTATTAAATTTACCTAAGTTAAACGCAACATTTGATTTGGCTGACCACAAACGAATGGTATCTGTCGCTTGGGTGTTATAACCAGGAACAATAGAATCATAAGGTTGTGCCATAACATTAAAGGTATCAACCCAATAACTTTTCTCACCTTCTTGTTGTAAACGTCCGCCAAAATCCACTTCAAATTGCAGATCATGACGAGGGAATTCCCAAGGATTACCTTTTTCAAGCCAGTTATCCGCAACTTCATGTTGTTCGCCATTTTTAATTTGTTGGCGGAACATTCCGTATTCATAACGAATACCATAACCTGTAACGGGATAACCTAGTGTGGCACAAGAATCAAGGAAGCATGCAGCCAATCGACCTAGCCCCCCATTACCTAAACCTGGATCGGGCTCAAGTTCGATTTGTTTTTCAAGATCAAGACCTAACTCTTTTAATGCTTCTTTGACTTCGTGATAAACACCTAAAGAGAGCATGGCGTTTGTCAAAAAACGCCCCATGAGAAACTCCATCGAAATGTAATAAACTTGTTTTACTTTTGGTGAAAGCTCCGCTTTGGTCGATTTTAACCAACGCTCTACTAAACGGTCTCTAATAGCGTAAGAGGTTGCATTTAACCAATCTGTTGGTGTTGCATATTTTGGCGACGTACCAACGATAAACATAAGTTTATAAACAATGGAACGCTTTAATGATTCAATATCCTTATCAGGTGATAAATAATCAAATTCACATAAATTTTTCATTATAAATCTCTTTTTGTTATCCACTGGTTCAAATAGACTTCATGTCTATAAATTTTGATACAGTGTCGCATACGTTTTTGCCGCGGTTTCCCAACTAAAAATAGTTTGATTCATGCCATCAGTTTGAGCTTGTTGCCACTGTTTAGGCATACCCCATAAGGTAAAGGCTCGGTTTATAGCTTGACGCAGAGAGTCAGGAGTCGCTTCATAGAAAACAAAACCAGTCGCTTGGTGATGCGCTAAATTTTCTAATGAACAATCATTAACCGTATCGGCTAATCCACCGGTGTGTCTTACTAAAGGTAGGGCTCCATATTTCAAGCCATATAACTGAGTTAACCCACAAGGTTCAAAACGACTAGGCACCATAATCACATCAGCACCTGCGACAACTTGGTGTGAAAAACTCTCGTCATAGCCAATATGTACCGCTACATTTTGCGGATACTGTTGTTGTGCATGTAAAAATGCCGCTTCAAGGTGACTATCGCCAGTACCTAATAAAATAAACTGACCGCCTTGTTCAACGATATCAGGGAGCGTTTCAATCACTAAATCGAGCCCTTTTTGCGAAGTTAAACGACTGACAGCTGCAAAAAGAGGGGCGCTATTGTTAACAGGTAAACCACATTTTTTCTGTAATGCGGTTTTGTTTTCTAAACGCTTATTCAGGTTTTTAACATCGTAACGACGCGTAATTAAGCTGTCTGTTGCAGGATCCCAAACGGCCTCATCAATACCATTTAAGATGCCACTTAATCGCTGTTCATAAGCGCGTTGGCGTAATAATCCCTCTAAACCGTAACCAAACTCGTGAGTGGTTATCTCTTTGGCATAAGTTGGGCTGACTGTCGTAATGTGGTTAGCATAAAAAAGACCTGCTTTTAGGAATGAAATTTGCCCGTAATATTCCAGTCCATTAATTGAAAAACTGTAATCAGGTAATTCAAGCTGATGCAGATGATAAGGTGAAAACTCGCCTTTATAAGCCAGATTATGAACAGTAAAAACAGATTTTGCGGAGTAATGTTTAACCGCGAGATAAGCACAAGCTAGTCCAGCATGCCAATCATGAGCATGAACAACATCCGCTCGCCATAAGGGATCTAATCCCGCTGATAGTTCACTTGCCACCCAACCTAATAAGGCAAAACGAAAAACATTATCACCATAAGGATGTTGATGTTGATCGTGATAAGGACTACCTGTACGTTGATAAAGATGAGGTACATCAATAAGATAAATATCAACACCGTGGTATTGTCCGTAAAGTAGAGAAACATTACCTGCAAACGTATCGATATTAGTCACTAATTTGAGATCGGGAATATTATCTTTGATAGCGGGAAACGCGGGAATAACCACCCGCGCATCTAAGCCTATTTTTTTCTGAGCTAAAGGCAAAGAGCCCATAACATCAGCTAATCCCCCTGTTTTTAGCAGAGGGAATAATTCAGAACAACAGTGAAGGACATTCACGAAAATGCCTCCTCATTTTGAGGTTTTTGTTCTGCACTTGTTTCAGTTGGATTTTCTTTTTCTTTACGCGCTAGTTGCTCAAGCATTTCTCTTGTTACAAGCACAATGCCTTCTTCAGTGCGGTGGAAACGTGCAGCATCTTCTTCTGCATTCATCCCAATCACTGTGCCTTCTGGAATTGTACAGCTACGTTCAATAATACAGCGTTTTAAGTAGCAATGATGGCTCACCGTCACATCAGGTAAAATCACAGAATCTTCAATATGGCAGAAAGATTCAACACGAACTAATGGGAATAGAATAGATGAATAGAGCGTTGAGCCATTGATAATACAGCCGTCAGCAATCAGCGAGTTCATCATTTGTCCATGTTCACCATGATTATCTTGAACAAACTTGGCTGGCGGTAAAGGTGTCATAAAGGTGCGGATTGGCCAATCTTTCGCATACATATCAAGCTCTGGTGTTACAGAGGCTAAGTCGAGGTTAGCTGCCCAATAGGCTTCAATAGTCCCTACATCACGCCAGTATGGTGGTACTGAAGGATCTGAGCTGACACAAGAGAGTTCAAATGGGTGGGCAAGAACATCACCACGTTCTGTGATCTTAGGAATGATATCTTGGCCAAAGTCATGGTGTGAATTTGGATCGCGGCTATCTTCTTCCAATAAATCAAAGAGATAATCTCTATCTACCACATAAATACCCATACTTGCTAATGAGTGATCTGGATCATCAGGAATACAAGGCGGATTTGAGGGTTTTTCTAAGAAATTGAGCACTCTACGATTTTCATCGATATCCATAATACCAAATTGGAATGCATCTTCTTTAGGAACACGAATACAAGCTACGGTGAATTTTGATTTGTTTTCAACGTGATCAAGTAATAAACGCGCATAGTTCATTTTATAAATATGGTCGCCAGCTAAAATCACGACATATTTTGCTTTGTAGCTACGAAGAATATCGAGGTTTTGATAGATAGCATCAGCTGTACCCATATACCAATGTTCGGTATTACGACGTTGCTGAGCGGGTAATAAATCAACGAACTCATTCATATCTTCGTTAAAGAATGACCAACCACGCTGAATATGTTGAACCAAAGAGTGCGATTGATATTGGGTGATTACACCAATACGGCGAATTCCTGAGTTAAGACAGTTTGATAGCGTAAAGTCGATAATTCGAAATTTCCCACCAAAGAAAACCGCCGGTTTTGCACGTTTTGAAGTCAATGCTTTTAAGCGTGTACCACGACCTCCCGCTAAAACGAGTGCAATTGCCTCTTTAGGAAGTTGTTGTGCCAACATTAATTTTTGGCCTTGTTCTGTTGTCATCATAGTTATAGCACTCCAATCAAATTACTTAACTTGGGAGGAAATAATGGGTAATTTTTCAGTAGAAGACTGAGTATAAAAAACGCTATTTCGCCAAAGGGTGATACTGTTAGGTTGTATTTCACAATGCTGAGATTGTGTTGGGTGACAATCAGGCCAGCTAACCGTATCAAGCAAGCAAGACCAAGACCCTTCAGGTAAAGAAAAAACAGCGCTGTTTCTTAATGGGTTAAACATTAAGATCCATTGTTGCGCTAAAAGAAGTTGTAATGGTGAGGGTGGAAGTTGTTGCCATTCTTCATGACTCATAGGCTGAGCATTCTGATTTAACCAAACCACGTTTTGGCTATCTTCTTCCCACCACTTAAGCGAACTTAAAGGTGTAATTTGGTGACGTAATTCAATAAGGTGGCGAATGTAATCAGTTAAGTCATAAGGTTGTTGAAACCATTTGATCCAACTGACTTTATTATCCTGACAATAAGCGTTGTTATTACCATATTGCGTATTACCCACTTCATCACCGGCGAGTAAATGAGGTGTTCCTCTAGAAAGCAGTAAGGTTGCAAGCATATTCCGAGTTGCAAGCAATCTGTGTTGACTTATTTTTTCGTTGACTATCAAACCTTCTTCACCAAAATTCACACTGTAATTGGTGTTATGTCCATCTAGATTTGATTCTCCATTCTCCTCGTTATGTTTGTTCTGATAACTTACTAAATCCCGTAGTGTAAAGCCGTCGTGGCTAGTTATCATATTGACGCTAGAATAGGGAGGTCTGCCATTTTTGTGATACAGCTTTGCAGAGCCCGTAATATTGTCTGCAAATGTCGCAATCGCCACATCACGCCATAACCAAAAACGACGAATAACATCGCGATAGTCATCATTCCATTCTGTAAATGGAACAGGGAAATTACCGACTTGATAACCATCAGAGCCTAAGTCCCAAGGCTCTGCGATAAGTTTGATACGTGACAGCAGCGGATCTTGTCGTATCGCTGTCAGTAGTGGTGATTGAGTATCAAAATAAGGAACTCGACCAAGACTTGTCGCTAAATCAAAACGAAAACCATCGATATGAAATTCTGTCACCCAATAACGCAGGCAATCCATAACCCACTGCACCGTTTCAGGGCGACTTAAATTTAGCGTATTGCCACAACCAGTCCAATTTTGCGCTTTATTTTCGTCGTTTAGCCAATAATAGCTTTGATTATCAATACCGCGCTGCGAAACAATATAACCTTCATATTGATCACTTAATTCTGCTGTGTGGTTGAATACCACATCTAAAATCACTTCAATATTGGCTTTGTGTAAACACCTTACTGCTTCTCGGAATTCATCCATAATATTCCGACCTGTGTTGGAATAATATTGTGTCGATAAAGCAAATGGCGCTAATACGTTATAACCCCAATAATTTTTTAATCCGATTTTATGAAGATGTGGCTCTGTTAAATGGTATTGAACGGGTAACAGTTCTAATGCCGTAATACCTAATTTTTGTAAATGTGCAATAAAGGCAGGATGCCCTAATGCTGCATAAGTGCCCGCAATTTTCTCGGGTATTTCAGGATGAAGCTTTGTCAGTCCTTTTACATGTCCTTCGTAAATAATGGTTTCTGACCACGGCGTATTTAAACGCTGATACGTGCCTTTTTCTTTATAAGAATGGCAAAAACAACCGCTATCATCTGTGATAACTGCTTTAGGTGTAATCGCACTATCATCATGCTCTAATGCATTAAAAACAGGGGAGGTGTAAGGTAATGTATTATCAACAATACCTGTCACCTGTTTTGCATAGGGATCTAATAATAGTTGCTGAGGTTGATAGAACAATCCTTGCTCTGGGTTCCATTCGCCTTCTACACGATAACCATAATGTAAACCTGGCCCTGCACCGGGCAAATATCCATGCCAAATTGCGCCCGTTTTACCTGGTAATGGGTAGCGGATCTCTTTGCCTGCTTTATCAAACAGGCAAAGAATGACTTTAGTGGCATTTTCACTAAAGAGTGTAAAGTTTACTCCATAGCCATCATAATGACTGCCCATAGGAAAAGGGCGACCATAATCTAAAGACATATTAATCCTTCAATCTTAAATACAGCGTCGCAAGCGGAGGCAGTGACAACGACAAGGAGTGAGGCTTGCCATTAAATGTACTTGCGGTTGTTTCTATTTCACCTAAATTTCCTACATTACTGCCGTTATAAAACTCAGAATCACTGTTGAGAATTTCCTGATAAGCACCTGCTTTATTTACACCGACAACGTAATTGTGATGAACAACAGGCGTGAAATTACTGATAATAATAATTTCATTGCCTTGCGTATCTTTACGGCAAAAAGCAAAGACAGAGTTATCGTGATCATCAACGGTAAGCCATTCAAAGCCTTCGCGTTCAAAATCACATTCATAAAGCGGAGCATTAGCTTGATAGGAAAGATTCAAATCACGTACAAAGTGTTGAACACCTTGATGCGGGCTATTTGGCTCTTCGAGAAGGTGCCAATCTAAGCTGCTGTCGTGGTTCCATTCACGCCATTGTGCAAATTCACATCCCATAAATAGCAGTTTTTTGCCGGGATAAGCCCACATAAAACCGAGATATGCACGTAAATTGGCAAATTTTTGCCAATCATCGCCCACCATGCGGCCAATCAACGAACCTTTACCATGCACAAATTCATCATGAGAAAGAGGCAAAACAAAGTTTTCGTTATAGGCATAGAGCATGCCAAAGGTCATTTGATTGTGGTGAAATTTACGGTAGATAGGATCACGTTGCATATAAGCTAACGTGTCATGCATCCAACCCATATTCCATTTGTAATTAAAACCTAAGCCACCATCATCAGGCGGTAAGGTAACACCCGGGAAATCAGTAGATTCTTCTGCAATTGTGACAGTACCAGGGCAAGTTGTGCCCAGTAATTTATTGGTATGGCGAATAAAATCAATGGCTTCTAAATTCTCACGTCCACCGTGTTTATTGGGTATCCATTCGCCTTCTTTTCGGCTGTAATCACGATAAAGCATAGAGGCAACAGCATCGAAACGGAAACCATCTAGTGCAAAATGCTCATGCCAATACAATAAATTACCAGAAAGGTAATTCAGCACTTCATTGCGCCCATAGTTATAAATCAAAGTATTCCAATCGGGATGAAAACCTTCACGTCTATCCGCATATTCATAGAGTGATGAGCCATCAAAATTACGTAAACCGTAATCATCTTCAGGGAAATGACCCGGAACCCAATCTAAAATAACGTTAATTTCTGCTTGATGTGCTGCTTCAATAAAGTCACGGAAATCCATTGGGGAGCCAAAGCGACGAGTTGGTGAATATAGCCCTAATGGTTGATATCCCCATGAGCCATCAAAAGGATGCTCATTAATAGGGAGCAACTCAATATGAGTAAAACCCATCTCTTTAACATATGGAATTAACTGTTCAGCTAATTCGCGATAGCTTAACCAGCTTTGATCGTCAGTATGTCTACGCCATGAACCTAAATGAACTTCATAAATAGACATAGGTGCATTACGCTGATTCGCTTGCTGACGCGATAATGGCATTGGTTTGATTGGTGGTAATGTATTGATAATTGATGCGGTTTCAGGGCGTATTTGTGTTTCAAAAGCATAAGGATCGGCTTTTAATCGACGTTCGCCATTCGCATCAAGAATAGAATATTTATAGCAATCACCTAGATGAGCTTGTGGAAGGAAGAGCTCCCATATGCCACTTTCACGGCGTAATCGCATTGGAAAACGACGTTCATCCCAGAATGAGAAATCACCTACAACACTTACGCTTTTTGCGTTGGGCGCCCATACTGCAAAAGTAATACCATCGATATCACCCAGTTTAGCAGGGTGTGCGCCTAAACATTGGTAAGGGCGGGAGTGATGGCCTTGCGCTAAAAACCAAATATCCATTTCTTGCAATAAAATGCCAAACTGATAGGGATCATCAACGACACCTTGTGCATTTTCCCACGTTACATCTAAACAGTAACTAAAACGGCGTTTACGTCGGGGGATAGCACCACAGAAAAAGCCACTAGGGTGTTTACGCTCTAGTGTTGCTACTTTTCGGCCATTTTTTCTATCGATGACACTGACTGCAACTGCATCGGGTAAAAAAGCACGAACCTCCAAACCTGCCGATGTTTCATGCATACCAAGAAGTGCAAAAGGATCAGATTCATACCCATTAATTAGTTTTTCTATTGCTTTTTTTGTCACAGCTACAGACATCTTATCGTCCTTCGTTGCTAGCAAATAAATTAATAAATTTTATATATAAATATCAGCATAGAACGTTAATTTAAGTTAAACAATAAGTGTTTATAACAGATTATTTAAAATCAAAATAATTTACATAAGTTAATTTACTTATTTTTTGATCTTAATATATTGAGTTTAAATGAATTTTATAATGTGACAGAGAAAGATCGCGAATTATAAAAACAGCACGATTAGCGTTTTTACCTATTCACAAAAAGAAGATAATCATTAGATGTTTTTAATAAAATGGCTGTAAATTAGTTTTAAAAAGTATAATAAATAGGATTGAAATCGCTATTTCCATGAAAAAAAATCACTTATTTCATTAATAAAATTAACTTTTTTGTTGGGTGAGCCATTGTTCAAAATCAAGATGTGTTTTGGTTTTTTGTACACCTAATGGCGTTAAAGCGTAGTAGCTTATCGGTACAATTTGGATATTTGGAAATAACACTTTTAAAGTACCGCTATTTATTTCATTCGACAAAATCGAAACAGGGCCAATACCGAGGCCTAATCCTTCAATAATGGCTTGAAGAGAAATATGAAAGTGATCAAAGCGATAGTGACGTGAGAATGAACGCTGAGTATTAAGATGAGTCGCCATTAACCATTGTTGCCAATGACCAGGGCGGGTAAGTGTATCAATAACGGGGCAGTCAAAAACATCTTCAAATTTAGTGACATTGTAACGTTTTAAGAATTTTTCAGAAGCAATTAAACAATGTTTATCCTCTAAAAAAACAACGGATGAATACTCTTGTTGCTGAGGTTGAGGGCGAATAATTAGATCATCATGACTAATCAAATGAAATCGCTCGCTATTTGCAGAAGCAATTTGGATATTTGCATTAGGATATTGAAGATAAAAATACTCCATTCGCGGAATAAGCCATTTTAAACAAAGTGTTGTAGGCACACTGATATTTAAAATATCGTTTCTTCCACCATTACCATAACGAAAACCAATATCATTTAATTTATCAAAAACGTCACTTAACTCTTGCGCTAGCGTCAATGCATAAGGAGTGGGTACGCGGCGTAAACCTTGTTTATTGAATAAGGTGACACCAAACCATTTTTCTATCACTTGGATATGACGACTGATCGCACCATGAGTGACACATAATGTCTGTGCGGCTTCAGTATAACTTTGGCTATGGCAAGCGACCAAGAAAGCACGCAATGAAGGTAATGGAGGAAGGTTTCTCATCATAATTTTCTCATTATAGTTTATTCATCATAAATAAAGCGGCTTTCTGATTAAAACTCACAATACCGTGACATTTTATCACAGGTAAAAATAAAGAAGACGGGTATGATAAAGCGTCTTTAACTTATTGAACTTAAAGGATGATAATGAGTTTTATCGCGGTTATTTTATTGGCAGTATTGTCTGGTGTAATCAGTGGCGTTGTAGGAACGGGCTCTTCTATTTTATTAATTCCCGCTTTGACTTATGTATTTGGTGCTAAGGAAGCCGTACCGATTATGGCATTAGCGTCAGTGATGGGAAATTTATCACGTATTTATTTATGGCGTCACAGTATTCGCTTTAAACCACTATTTTATTATCTATTAGCCAGTATTCCAGCCGTTATTCTTGGTGCTAATACATTATGGATAATGTCTGAAAAATGGCTAAATATTGGTATGGGAATATTTTTTATATTGATGATCCCCGTGATCCACTTATTACGCAAACATCAAATCAAAATGAAAACTTACCAAGTTATTATTGCGGGTGCAGTTATCGGCTATTTAACGGGAATTGTGTTTTCCACAGGACCATTAACTATTCCCATATTCTCTGCATATGGTCTGACATTAGGGGCATTACTTGCAACTGAAGCAGCTGCCTCATTTGTTATTTATCTCACTAAAGCCCTGACATTTAGCCAATTAGGTGCAGTTAATAGCTTTATCTTTATTAGTGGAGTGTTAGTAGGTTGTGGCTTAACCGTAGGAAATTACTTTGGTAAAAAACTGGTATTAAAATTGACACCAAAACTTTTTCAATGGCTATTAGATGCCATGCTAATTTTTGCTGGTGGCTCACTGCTATTTAATGGCTTTTATTCTTAATAAAATGTAAGCCGCACTTAATGGACTTAAAAAACACCGCTAATTTAAGTTAATTAACGCTAGAATAAGAAAATCAATATTGACGTTTATCTAAACTGTTTTATTTCAAATTTGGAGTATCACAATGACAGAATACGAAAAAATGGTATCAGGTCATCTTTATCATGCTAGTAAAGATGATAGTTTAGAACCACTTAGAGTAAAAGCGCGTGAAATTATTTATGATTTTAATATGACGCGTCCTTCTGACGTTGAAAAGAGAAAGACATATTTAAAACAGCTTTTAGGAAAAACGGGCAATAATTTTACTATTGAGCCACCATTTCATTGTGACTATGGTCAATTAATTGAAATTGGTGAATCATTTTACGCTAATTTTAATCTAACGATATTAGATTGTGCTCCAGTAAAAATTGGACACAATGTGATGTGTGCGCCAAATGTCAGTATTTTAACTGCAACTCATCCGATTGATCCTGAAATACGCAGCAGTGAATTAGAATATGCATTACCGATTACTATCGGTAATTCAGTATGGTTAGGTGCGGGGTGTATTATCTTACCTGGTGTGACTATTGGTGATAATTGCGTTATAGGTGCTGGCAGTGTAGTCACAAAATCTATTCCAGCTAATTGCGTTGCTGTTGGAAATCCTTGTCGAGTGATAAGACAAATTAGCGATAAAGATAAACAAGATGCTGAGAAAAGGCTTAGTCTTTATTAATATTTAAAAAATAGGCTCAACAAACATGATTGAGCCTATTCATATAGCTGCTTTTATTCTTTAATAAAACTAAGATAGTTAAAGAGCGATTTAAAACCAAACTTACGGTATAGCGCTAAACCATCGGCTGATGCATCTAAGAAGCAACGTTCAACACCTTGCTCACGGCAAAACTCTAAAACATGCTTAATCAAATGTGTTGCATAACCATTACCTTGATAGGCAATATCTGTCCCAATATCATCAAAACGTGCTAATTTATCGTGTATTGTTAACGTTAATGAAGAGACTGGCTGACCATCAACTAATAACGCGTAATGGAAAATAGCTGCGCCATTATCTAATGCTTTCTGATGATAGCGAATATATTCATTAACAATCGTATCATCACTATCATCTCCCACTGGAAACGCCGTTTTTAATGGGTGTGCCCACTGTTCAAGGTTGTGATTGGTTAAAATGATATCACAAGGATTATTTCTATAAGATGGGAATACCGCTTCCGATAATGTTAAATACATTGCGGTTGTCATACCATCACCGGTATAACCTGCATTTTTTATTATTTCTTCAAATTCAGGCAACAGTGACTCGGGTAATACCAAAATATGATTTTTTTTCTGCGAAGTAAAAAGGGTGCTGGCTTGCTGGAATGAACTTTCTGTTGCGCCTTGGCGCAAATAAATAAAGTTAAAAATGGCAGCATCCATTGGTGTCATAAAGCAGTGAGTATGATCACCAATACGAATATTATTTTCACAAATTTCTGACCAAAAGGCTTTTTCTACTATTTTAAATTCTTTATACAGTTGTGCATCCATAATGGTTCTCTAGCTGAATCGTGATACGCGATAAGGCGTTAATAGAGGTTCCGCTTTTTCGTAAATAAGTTCTTATGCAACTAATTCACATGATAAAAGTGACAATGTCACGGCAGCGTGCGTAGTAACAAGATATAATCACTGATAAGGAGATATTTCTCCAATAATTGGCATTTCATCTTTAGGCATAGGCCTTTCACCGACAGCAACCTGTTTTATTGTTAGTTTACCTGTTTGTGTAAAATTATCATAAAAAGTCGCTCGTGCATGGCATGCAATACGCTCAGGGTGATGTACATCACTATTATCAATGTAATCTTCAGCTGCAATAATCTCATTTTGAGTAAAGCGGCGTAATTCCATCTCTGGTGTGAAGATAAATGCAAGATAAAGGTAAAAATAAAAAACAATCTAGAATAATGGTTTTGGTAAATATAATCTTTTTTATTCCCTCGCTTTTCGTGCTAATTAATTCACTCAATATCAATAAAAACACTTATTTTTCATAAAATTAATGAGTAAGGCTGTTTTAGTGTTAAAAATAAAATATTGCCTAAGATCACAAAAAGAATAATGCACCATAACACAAAACAAACAATAGGGTATTACATCTAAATTTAAATCACTATGCAGTTTATAATTCTATGCATGTAACCTTAATTAGATACTAAGTCTGTATAAATTTTAATTTCAGCATCATACTATAACGCACATTCAAACTGGTTTTTTAATCTAAAGTTAATCACAAAAAAAGACTTACAAACTGCTTTTTATATATAAAAGCAGAGTAATTAACTTATCTTTAGATGTTATAAAGATTATTGTTTTACAAAAAAAATATTGTAGATATGATAGCTCACATATTCAGCATGTTATTTTTTTAAAAAAGGCGTCGTATGTTAGAAAGTATCGGTATTTCAAATATTTGGACATACCTTTTAGGCGTTATTTTTATTACTTTAGTACCAGGTCCAAACTCGATTTTCGTCCTTACTTCCAGTGCGAAGCATGGCGTAAAAGGGGGGTATAAAGCCGCTCTTGGTGTTTTTACGGGTGATGCATTATTAATCTTTTTGGCATTTTTGGGGGTTGCTTCATTAGTCAAGACTTCACCCGTCTTCTTTATTGTCATTAAATATGCTGGTGCACTTTATTTAACCTATTTAGGGTTAAAAACGTTATATGCAACGTTCCAAAAGAAAAAAGAGACACCAGAGCAAGTGTCTGAAGTAACTGTAAAAGCAAAAGATGGTCTTTATGTTAAGGCGTTATTTTTGAGTATGCTTAACCCAAAAATGATCATTTTTTATGTTTCTTTCTTTATTCAGTTTATCGATCCTAAGTATGAAAATGCAGGTGTTCCATTCTTTGTATTAGGTGTGATTTTAGAAACATGCAGTATGCTTTATTTATCAGTTCTTATATTTGGCGGTGTTGCTATTACTAATAAAGTAAAACATAACAAACGGTTAGCTTCATTATCAAATAGTTGTATTGGTGCAGTGTTCTTACTTTTTGGTGCCAAACTGGCGTTAACTGCATAATCTTTTTGACTTAAAAAGCCACCTTTAAAAGTGGCTTTTTTTTTGCTACAAATAAATGACTATCTCAATAGATTATTTAATAACGACTTCTAATATTGAGTTGTATGTTTCAGTTTTAATCACTTTATTAATTTTCAAATCTGCTTGATCTAGTAAAGCAATAAATTCGTCTTCTGTACGTTCGCCCGATTCAGGAAATGCACTCATACAAATCACATCCATATATTTAGCAACATCAGGTATATTTTTTTTAAAAATAACAGGTTCAATAATAAGTACTTTTGAATCTTTCTTCATTACTTTACGTAATTTTTTAAAAATTTTGATAACGTTGTCATTATTCCAATTGTGAATAATATATTTAATTAGATAAATATCAGATTCGGGATAATCTTCAAATAAATCACCAGGTATTAATTCCCAACGACTATCATCACCTAATTCAACTAATTTCGTTCTTTCTAATACATGCTGGTGATCAAACAACTTTCCTTTTAAGGTGGGATTTTCTTTTAAGACTTCTAATAATAATCCACCTAATCCTCCAGCAATATCTGCCACTATTTTATTCTCTGGAAATTTATAATGCTTAATAATAAAATAATTTTCTATTTTCGAAAGTGAGTTCATACCTGCTTGAAAATCATGATCATCTCTTACATTATCTTGCCAGTATTGATAAAAAGGCATGCCATATAAGTTTTCAAAAGCGGGGTTGCCCTGAACTGACTCAATAACATCACCTACTGGGCGCCATAACGTTTCATTTGTTAACATTAATACGGCATCACGCAAGCTATATTCATGGTCGCTTAATAAAAAGTATCCCGCAGGAGCAAGAGAATAGCGAGATCCTTCTGACTCAGAGAATATGCCTTCAGAAGCTAACATTCTTAATATTCTATTTAAAACAACAGGGATGGAGTTTGTTTTTTCTGCAATTTCATTAATATTCTTTGAACCTTCTTTTAATAAATCTGCGATATTTAATTTAGCAGCAACTCTTAATGCGGCAGGAATAGTAAAGCTTATTGTTTTTTTCATTACTGCCAGCGCGTCAGCTTTGCTTTGTAAATTGAGTGTATGATTTTTCATATTAAATCCTGAAATTATAGAATAACTAAGAATTGACCTAAGTAAAAAATTAAAAAATCAAATAAAGTATAGGCGGTAATTTAAATTTGATATTTTTATATTTTCTATAACTTTTAATATAAAATTATAATTTTTAAATGTGATGATATTTTTGATTGACTAACTTCTTCTAAAAAAAAGCAAGAAATGGAGTGCGTAATAGACTTATCTTCACGTTATACTGACATAAATATTTTATTTAAATTAAGTTAAATTATGCACTTTCAGTATGGCGAAACAGAGATAAACATATTAAAAAAACGCGATAAGCGCTTAGCCAAACTCATTGAAAGAATAGGAGAAATTAAACGTCCATTAACACCTGATCTATTTACAGCATTAGTTAAAAACATTATTGAACAACAAATTTCGGTGTCTGCTGCCATAACCGTTAATCAGCGGTTGCTCAATTTATGTGACGGTATTTACACACCAGAACGTATCGCAAAATTATCAGAACAAGAGATACAACAGTGTGGAATGACTATGCGCAAAGCTAGTTATATTATCGGTATTGCTGACGCCGTTATTTCAGAAAGACTAGATTTAAATAAAATTCCTGAGATGACAGATAAAGAGGTAATCGATACTTTAATTCAACTAAAAGGTATAGGGGTTTGGACTGCAGAAATGCTATTAATTTCTTCGCTTAATCGGCCAGATATTTTGAGTTGGGGAGACTTGGCTATTCAACGTGGAATTATGCGTCTTTATCGCCATAAAACATTAGATAAAGTACGCTTCGAACGTTACCGAAAACGCTATTCACCTTATGGTTCCACGGCATCGCTTTATCTATGGGCATTATCTAAAGAACCAGAGTGATTGAGCAATAAACGGAGTTCTTTATTCATTATGTTTGTCAATAATAGCCATAATCCCGCATTTAAAGGACTACCATAATGGAAAGTAAACATAATCAACTTATTGAGCGAGCCTGCCGTTTTATTGAAGAAAATAACGGTGACGTGTCGCTTACCTGTATTGCAGAGCATGTTATGGCAAGCCCATATCATTTCCATCGCTTATTTAAATCCACGATGGGGATCACACCAAAAGATTATGCTAATGCTTATCGTCAAAAATTAATAAAAAAAGCGTTAGTTCAAGATGGCAGTATTACAGATGCGATTTATCAATCAGGCTTCAATGCGAATAGCCGTTTCTATGAAAATGCAACAGCGATATTAGGAATGACGCCAACAAATTGGCGTACAGGTGGTAAGAATATTGCTATCTTTTTTGCTATCGCTCAATGCTCTTTGGGAAATATTCTTGTGGCACAAAGTGAAAAGGGGATTTGTGCCATTATGTTGGGGGATGATGCAGAGCTGTTATTAGAAGATTTGCAAAAACAATTCCCTTTGGCTGAATTAATTGGTGCCAATGAAGAGTTTGAGCAAGTCATTGCACAAGTCATCGGCTTTATTGAATTACCCAAACAACCCTTATCTTTACCTCTTGATATCCAAGGTACGGTATTTCAGCAAAAAGTTTGGCAGGCATTATTAGATATCCCTTTTGGTAGCACGATGACTTACCAAGAAATCGCCGACAAAATTGGAGCACCTAAGGCATATCGTGCTGTCGCTAATGCTTGTGCAGCTAATAAGCTAGCAGTTGCTATTCCATGTCATCGTGTTATTCGACAAAATGGTGAATTATCTGGTTATCGTTGGGGCATTGAACGTAAGGCTAAGTTGCTTCAGACGGAGGCTTTAAATAATACCCTTGCGGGTAAAAAAGAATAAAAAGTAGTTATTGCATGATAAGATAATCAGCAAGTTATCAATAAATTTATGAGTCAATATTATGTCGGCAATACCAATAGAAATTACTTTTTTTGAACGTTTGATCCCTTCCATTCTTGAAGAAAAAAAAGTGATTACTATCCGAGATGAAAGTGAAAGTAATTATAAACCAGGAAGCATTGTTGAATTATTTGCTAATGAACATCGTACTCATTATGGAAAATTGAAAATCATAGCGGTATCGCCTTTACGTTATGATGATATCAATGAGTATCACGCACAACAGGAAGGCATGACACTTCCTGTGTTGAAAGCGCTTATCAAAGATATTTATCCGACAACGAAATCTCTATATCTTATTGAATATCAATTAGTAAAATAAGAATAAATAAAAAAGGATCACAGCGTGATCCTTTTGACTTAAACAAAATCTTATCAATTTTATATCAATTTAAGTGCTTGCTTTAGCTGGTTTATCTCTAATTTCCATTGTGCTTGCAAAGCAGGTTTTTGATGGTTAATTTTACGTGCTAAATCGGCCTCTAATTTCTCTTCTAGCTCAATTAACTTAAAGAGTTTTTCATCATCATCATGATGTGAAACTAATGGAACTGATGAGATATTCTGCAAATTATTGAGTTTATCCACTAGCAGAGTTTCTGGCATTTCTTCTTCAGAGATAAGCTGATAAATCGCTTCAATATCATGGTGTTCTGTTAAAACACCATTATGAATATACCAAAAACGATTACAGCTACTTTCAATCAATTCTCTATCATGGCTAACTAATAAAACACCACCAGGAAATTGGTTAATTTGTTCAGCTAATGCCTTTTTGCCTTCCATATCAATATGGTTTGTTGGCTCATCCAACATTAATAAAGAATAGTTTGCTAAACTCAGGCCAACAAACAATAAACGCGCTCGTTCACCACCACTTAATGTACTCACTTTCTGCCCGTGGCGCGTATAAACAAAGCCAGCACTAATAAGCGCCATTTTTCTCTGTTCATCCGTTAATGGTGCAAAAGGTTTTAATGCATCAGAAAGGGTATCATTATCAACTAATTGAGCAATTTTTTGATCGTAATAACCCAATTCAACTCGGGGATGCAGCTTTATTGCATTTTGTTCACTTATCTCAACTAAACTAAGTGACCAAATCATCTTTAATAATGATGATTTACCTGTTCCATTAGCCCCAATTATTGCTACTCGATCACCACTTTTTATACGCTGATTTTCAACAGTATATAAAACGGGTGTATTTTCAGCAGGAATAACAGCAAGTTGATTTAATTCGCAGAGCCTATCAGCACGTAATGCCGTACCAGAAAACTGTAATACCCACTGATTTCCAGACGCCACTTCAGTTTGCTCATCTTTTAAACGAACAATATGCTTTTCCATCTGTTTAGCTTTACGAGATAAATTCTCGTTATCATAAACGTGCCCCCATATTGCGAGTTGTTTCGCACTTTGGGCTATTCTATCTATTTCTTTTTGTTGTACATCATAGCGATGTTGTGCACTGATATCTTGCTCTTCTTGTGCAACTCGAGCTTGAGAGCAGGGTAACCGAAATATAGATAGCGATTTATCACGAATAATCCATGTGCAATTCGTTACGTTGTCTAATAACGTATTATCATGTGAAACCAAAATGAAGCTGCCACGCCACTGTTTTAAAAATGTTTCCAACCATAAAATAGTGGGTAAATCGAGGTGGTTACTTGGTTCATCAAGTAATAATAAATCAGGCTCAATAATTAACGCTCTCGCTAATAATAAACGAGTGTGTTGACCACCACTTAATTGCGAAACAAGGAGATCTTTTTCGTAAAGTTTAAATCCCATTTCACTTAGCAATAATTCTGCTCGCCAGCCTTCAGATGATCTGTATTCTTCAGGTAATTTATGAAGTATAGCATCCATTAAAGTCATTGACTGTAATTCAGTGGGTAAGTGTTGTTCTATATACGCCATAACCGTTTGATTAGCGACAGAAATAACACCCGAACTTGGTGATAATTGATGTGAAAGTAATTTTAATAAAGTACTTTTACCACAACCGTTATAACCAATTAAACCAATCTTCTCACCTTTAAGCAGTGCTAAAGAAATATCGTTTAATAATAAACCGTGATTATTATGGAAAGACAGATTTTGTGTAGATAATAATGTGCTCATAGCTTACTCATTCTTTAGGCGTGAAAACGCCTTGGGCAATATCAAGCGATAACCCTGTAAGCTGAGGAGAGGTAATAGTTAACGTCGCTCAGGCAGGTTAACGCAGTAAATTACTGTGAAAGCCTGAGCTGTGGCGATTACCAAAGAAGTGTGAGTATTCAATAAGATCACACAAAAACATAATTAGCCTCCTTCTCTAAGTTTAAAAGTTAATCGGTAGTGTGATTCTATCAAGATAGAGTTATGACATACAATCTTATAAAAGAGGTAAAAGGTGTCATTTTGTGTGAAAACCCGCTATTTAAGCGGGTTTAAGATAATTATGAATAAATAAAGGATCGTTTTATCTACTCTAACTTGCAGGTTTTAACATGGTTGTTCTATTGTGTTGTAACAGGTAGGTACTTTCGTAGTTTTATCGCAATCAATAGAATAATGACGCTAATAACAATACTGATGATATTCGTATTTTGCCAACCGATGAGATAAAAGGCGACACCTCCCGTAATGCTTCCAACTGCACCAAAGAAGAAAATCAGAAAATCATTAGTTCCTTGTACTTTTGCTCGCTCATGAGGTAGGTAAGTATTGGATAATAAATGTGTTGAACTAATCAAATTTAGATTCCACGAAATTCCAACAAGAACAAAGCTGATAAAATAGTGATAGAAACTTGTTCCCGTTAAATTAATCACTAATGCGATGATAAGTAAGATAATTGCAGAGAAAAAGAACTTCTTTACACCAAATCGATGGATCAGTTGACCTGTAATAAATGAAGGCGCAAACATTCCCAAAATATGGCATTGAAATACAAAAGCAATGGTGGCAAATTCAAATCCACTTTGCTTCATAGATAACGGGATCGCAGCCATCATATAAACTAAAATACCATAACCACATGCACTTACTATTGTGACTAGAAATAACAGTGGCTGGCGATAAAGTTGCGAATAACTTCTGGATTTTTCCTTATGTGTTGCTACTGATTTAACTACTTTTTTTAATGGAATTTTCCACAACAGAATAAACGCTAAAATATAAATAACCGTAAGTGAAAGGAAAGGACCAATAAAAGGATAATTAGCAAAGAATTGACGAGTAACAACAGCTAAGGTAGGGCCAATAATAGCAGCAATAATACCGCCACTCATGACTAATCCAATCGCTTTTGCGTGCATATTAGGGGGTGTTTCTTCAATAGCCGCAAATCGATATTGTTGTGCTGTACCAATCGCAACACCCGTAAATAATGTGCCTACCGAAAATAAAATTAAATTTTGATAATATATTCCAGCAATGGCAAATAAAGCACCAATTAAACCAGCAAGATTACCAATAATAAAGCCCGCTTTACGCGAATATTTCATCATAAAGTAGGCCATAGGAATGGTGGCTGAAATAATACCAATATATTGGCTTAATAATGGAACTGTTGAATAAATAGGATCTTTAGCAAGTTGTTCACCAACAACAACGGCGACAGAAAGGACTAATGCATTGCCTGTAATAAAAAGTGCTAAAGAAAATGCCAACCACCAAACTGATTTAGGCATAAAAGGTCTCCACTGATACAAATAAAGAAAGAATTTGTATCATACAACTTGAAGTTAACTTCAAGTCAATAGAAAGACAGTTTGATTAGGGTTGTTTTTAATACATTGTTTTTATTATTAAAGATAGAAAATGCGTCGATTATTCAAGCAGTCGTTTCTTATTCTTTTCTAAACTTAATGCGAGATCATCTTGAAAATGCTTGCACTGAAAGTGATTCTTTTCAGGACAAAATAAAATATGCTCTAATCCATCTCGTAACTGAATTAATTCACTAATTTTAATATCAATTTCTTCAATTTTTGAGCGCACCATATTTCTATCAATTTCAGGTACTTTTTGATTAAGACTCAGTTGGGCTATTTCATCTAAAGAAAAATGAGCTTGTTGTGCCAAAGAGATTAACGCTAAACGAGTCAGAACATCTCTATGATATACGCGCTTAAGTCCTTTGCGACCTATCGAATGAATAAGCCCTTTTTTCTCATAATAACGGATCGCTGAAGAGGCGAGTCCCGTTTCTTTTGCAACTTCAGTAATATCCATCTCAATCGGTTGTTTTATATCAGTCATGGCATTACTCTTTTCTTATAGCATGGTCATCGTTAGAGAAACTCTATAACTTGAAATAGTGATGTTTTAACACTCTAAATCATAGAATTTCATCATTTTATCGTAATTTTTCGCAGATAAGAACTATCCACCTACATTGGGGGTTTTTATCATGATATATTGCTACCTATTCGCTATAGCTGTCCTATAAAAGGTTAGAAAATGAGTAAATTAAGAGTCGCTATTATTTTTGGTGGTAAATCCACAGAACATCAAGTTTCATTACAGTCAGCAAAAAACATTATTAATGAATTAGATCGAACGAAATTCGACCTTTGCTTAATCGGTATTAATGAACAAGGTCAGTGGCATGAATATTCAGAAACTGATTATTTACTAAATAGCGATAATCCTAAAACTATTTCATTAAGCAAACCTTTAAGAGCGGTTGCTATTATTCCTGGTAGTGTAAAAAACCAATTTATTTCACTTGAAGATGGCCAGGCATTACCTCAAATTGATGTTGTATTCCCAATTGTCCACGGTGCGTACGGTGAAGATGGGACACTCCAAGGCTTATTACACATGATTGATATGCCTTATGTAGGACCAAATATCATGAGTTCAGCAGCTTGTATGGACAAAGATATTACTAAACGCCTACTTGATGGTGCTGGATTAGCGGTTGCGCCATTTATTACTATTATGGCGCATCAAATTAATGATATTCCTTACAACGAAATGGTTCGTCAATTAGGACTTCCTTTATTTATTAAGCCTGCAAACCTAGGTTCTTCTGTAGGAATTAGCAAAGTTAATAATGAAGAAGAATTCAACGCTGCATTAGCAATGGCTTTTGAATACGATCTTAAAGTGATTGTTGAAAGTGCTATTGTAGGTCGTGAAATAGAGTGTGCTGTTTTAGGTAATGAAGATCCAGAAGTTAGCCCTTGTGGTGAAATTGTATTGAACGATGCTTTCTATGCCTATAACACAAAATATATCGATGAAGACGGTGCTAAAGTCGTTGTCCCAGCGGTAATGGAAGAAAATACGAGTGTGAATATTCGCCAAGTTGCATTAAAAGCATACCGTGTTCTTAATTGCTTAGGTATGGCTCGTGTAGATGTGTTCTTAACGCAAGATAATCGTGTTGTGATCAATGAAATAAACACACTACCTGGTTTTACCAATATTAGTATGTATCCAAAATTATGGCAGAGTGCAGGTTTAGGCTATCAATCATTAATTACTAAATTAATTGAGTTAGCACTAGATCACCATAGAAAAACGGCTGTTTTAAAAACGAAGTGTGAACTTTAATTGATGTATAAAAAGTGAGAGCTTGATGAAAATTACACACCTTGATCATTTGGTATTAACGGTTGCTGATATTCAGATGACCTGTGATTTTTATCACCGCGTATTAGGCTTTAACGTTATTACGTTTAAAGAAGGACGCAAAGCACTCACTTTTGGTTCTCAAAAAATAAACCTTCATCAATTAGGAAAGGAATTTCTTCCCAAAGCAGCAAAACCAACCGCAGGTTCGGCTGATTTGTGTTTTTTAACACAAACCCCGTTATCAGAGATTATTGAGCATTTAAATCAGCAAGGTGTAGAGATAGAAGCAGGGCCTGTTCCTAGAACGGGTGCAACTGGCGCTATTATGTCGGTTTATTTACGTGATCCTGATAATAACTTGCTTGAAGTTGCCAATTTAATTGAAGAATAAAACACGCTAAATAACCCTATTTAGCGTGTTTTTTTAGTTTTTTAAAGCAAGCTTTAATTAAGCATATTTTCTTGAGCCAGCGACACAAAAAATAACACCAATGGTGACTAACAACATCAATAAATTGACAGATTCATGAAGTAATACAGCGGCTAAACCTAAGCCAAAGAATGGTTGTAATAATTGAAGTTGTCCTACTGCCGCGATCCCACCTTGTGATAATCCTTTGTACCAAAATATAAAGCCAATCAACATACTAAAAAGAGAGACATAGCCTAAGCCTATCCATGCTGAAACACTAATTGTAGCGAGCTCTTCAGGTATAAGAATAAAGCTAAGAATAAGCATTGGAGGTAAAGATACAATTAATGCCCAACATATAACCTGCCATCCGCCTAATGCTTTCGTTAAAGTCGCACCTTCGGCATAACCTAAACCACAAACAATTACTGACGCTATCATTAATAAATCTGCACTGATTGATGATGCTCCACCTTGAGAAAGGGCATAGCCCATCACCAACAAACTACCAATAATAGAAAAAAGCCAAAAAATAGGGCGAGGCTTTTCACCACCACGTATTACCGCAAAAATTGCCGTAGATAATGGTAATAAAGCTAAAAAAACAAGAGAGTGTGCCGAGGTTATTTCTTGTAGCGCAATCGCTGTTAATAATGGAAAACCGACAACAACACCTAATGAGACAACCATTAATGAAATCCACTGTTTAAACGTAGGTAGTTTTTCTTTATATAACAGCAACATTGCTAAAGATAATAGTCCTGCAATTGTTGCTCTTGCCGCGGTTAAAAATAAGGGCTCAAAACCTAATACAGCCGCTTTTGTTGCGGGTAAAGATCCACTAAAAATCAACATACCTATAAATCCATTTATCCAGCCATTTGTCCGCTCTTTTTGTTTCATTTGTTGCATACGATTTTCCATTTTTATTATGATAAATTTTAATAAAAAACAATTAATTACAATTTTCGCAATAGCAACAGATATATAAAAATCTATTTATATAAAACTTGTATCTACGATGTAACTTGCTGAATTCCATCTTATGGAACACAATTATGACAATCAAATAATTGTCATGGATACAATTTCTATGGTTCAGCCCCGTTATAAGTCTTTAGTTGATAAATTAGCGAACGAAATACGTATAGGTAAATTATTGCCTGGTACGCGTTTACCCACACATCGACATTTAGCCGCAGAGCATAAAATGTCTCTTGCAACGGCAAGCCGTGTCTATGCTGAATTAGAAAGTATGGGCTTAATTATTGGTGAAACAGGAAGAGGAACTTTTGTTCGTGAATTGTCACTTCCGACAAATCATGGAATAGAAAATCCTACGGCAGCAGATATGTTGGATCTCAATTTCAATTATCCCTCATTGCCTATTCAAGCTGAATTATTGCGTACCGAGCTAAAAAGATTATCGACATCAGGTGAAATCGAATCATTACTTCGCTATCAACCACATAGTGGCAAACCACACGATAAAATCGTGATTTCTCAATATCTTAAAAGTAAAGAAATCACGGTTGAACCTGAAAATATTATTATTACTAACGGTGCACAACAAGGTATTGCTATTACATTATTAAGTGCTTTAAAACCAGGAGATGTTGTAGCGGTAGATGCATTAAGTTATCCCGGATTTAAATTAGCGGCACTCGCTCATCATTTGGAAATATTACCCATTCCCATAACACCTTCAGGAACAGATTTAGATACGCTGGAAGAGCTATGTAAAAAAAGGGCAATACGCGCACTTTATTGTATTCCCACACTTCATAATCCAATGGGATGGGTATTAACATTAAAACAGCGACAACAATTAATTACGTTGGCAAGAAAATATCATTTTATAATCATTGAAGACGCGACTTATGCTTTTTTAGTTAAAAAAGCACCGCCTTCAATTGTTACCTTAGCGCCAGATATTACATTTTATATTTCGGGGTTTTCTAAAAATATAGCTTCTGGGTTAAGAGTTGGTTTTATTGTTGCTCCTAAAAACTCTATTTCATCACTAGAGCGTTCAATGAGAGTGACGACATGGAATACACCAGCACTAATGACTTCCATTGTCTGTCAATGGGTGAAAGAAGGGGTTGTTGATAAATTAGAGCGTTTATTACGCAAAGATGCACAGCAGCGACAAAAAATAGTGAGTGAGATATTTGAAGGACTTTCTTATATTCATCATCCAACTTCTTATTTTTTATGGATCCCTTTACCTGAAGAAGTGAGAGCCGATAAAATTGTTGCTTCGTTACATCAATTACAAATATCTGTTGCAACCGCTGAGCCTTATGCCACAACGACCAATATTCCTCATGCAATTCGTATTGCACTAGCTTCAATTGATATTAATTTATTGCGTGATGCATTAATAAAAATCAGAGAGATTATTAATTATCAGATTGATTTATAATGTATTTTTCACACTTTAACGTCTAAAGAGCAACATAGCGACTACTTTTGTATTGTTCTGATTAGATAAATTTAATGTTCCAGATAAAGTATTTGTTTTAGATGCAAAACTAATCGGTGTTATTGTGGATGTATGATCACCTAATTCAAAATCAGAATACTCACCACCACTAATGATAATCACAAAAATAAGTGTGATAAGTCCTGAATAAAACCAAATTAATTTGAAATATTTTTTCATATCTTGAAAAATCGACCATGGGTATAGGCCTGTGAGTATTATAAATAAATCACTTATGACTGTATTTATATAACATGCATTAATTAGACTGACTAGTCTAATTAATTGAAGTGATTTTATTAAAATTTGTTTAAATAGGAACTGGTAAGACGAGTTACTTATTAAAGTAAAATTGATTAGATATTTTTAATAAAAGTAATTCAATACAAAAAAAACAAACAATAGAATATAACTACTATTTTACTTAGTTTTTTTACAAATGACATTTATTGTTAAAGAAAAAAGATATTGAGTTATCATTTTTTTAAATTTTTATTAAATAGATATTCTCTCTAAACAAAATATCAGTATAATTACTCAAGGTTAAATATTGTTGTCTAAATTGGATTATCTAAAATAGAGTATTTTTGCGTTATCTTCACGTAATTGTCATATAAGAAATATTGCTAAAATGATAAATAGCTTACTTTGTTTTTATCTTTTAAATTAAGTAGTAAAGGAATGAAGTGAATATCTTTAGCGATATTTTTAATCAAAAACGGACGGTGTGATGAAAAAACTTATCCTATTCGGTGCAATATCTGGCGGTATACTATTTTGGTCTATACATTTACAAGCAGATAATTTTGATTGTCGAAATGCGGCGACTCAGACTGAAATCAATCAATGTGTATATCAAGATTTTCAGCAAAAAGATGAAGAACTTAACCATATTTATCAACAATATTATGCTAAATTAGACGGTGATCGGAAAGATCAGCTTAAACAAGCCCAGTTGGTTTGGATTAATTTTAGAGACCTCTCTTGCCAATATGAAGCTGACTATTATCAAGGTGGTAGTTTAGCACCAATGGTATATAGCAGTTGTTTAAAAGATAAAACAAAAGAAAGAATTAGCGACCTTAAAAATTATATTGCTCTATATTAAAGAAAAATGTTCAATCTAAGAAAAATATAACCACTAAAAATATATTCTTTTTATAATAGTCAAATAAGTATAGTGGTTATCATGAAAATAATTTATAAATGATATAAATGTAAATTTTGTATTATTTTGAAACATAAAACCCCTTGACTAATCACTGTTACAAAGTAGTCTGATGTGCAAGTAATAAGCAAAAAAAGAAGTGGATTCAATGAATAATATATTAAAACTTGGACTAGGATTACTTTTTTTATCGTTGCCATTTGCTTCAACAGCAGCAGATATTAAACTCGAATATGGAGTAAATCTTATCGATTTTAATGGTGATGGTGTTCCTGATGTTGTCGTTAAATCTAGACGAGCATTAAATGATTCAACTTCTGTTGATTTGGCAACGGTTTATATCAAAGGAAGTGATCAAAAGGTTTATATTGTTCCGTCCATATATGCTAATGCTTTGAGTCTTTTTAACAATAAGATTAAAGGTACAGATATCACCATCTCTGATTTCAAATTTATTGAGAAAAAAAATCACGTTGTATTGTTAAGTGCTGAAAAAGTGGGAAACAACCTACAAAAAGCCACTCCAATCCGCTTTTCAAGTTATTCTATTTTAGAAAATAAAAAAGATGATGAAATTCAATTTAAATGGCAATTTAATAGCTATTGTGTAACTGAATCATCTTATCTTAGCGTAGAAGATGCCTATTCTGATAATTGTATAAACAAAATTATTAATGAATAAATCTACAATTAAATAACAAACACATCATATTATGATGTGTTATTTTTTTGTTTTATAAAACAACGCATTGTGTAAATATAAATAATATTCCTTTCTTTATATGCATTGGGTACTTGTATCATTTCTAGTTCCTTGTTATTAATCTACTGTTAGGATATTTCTTAATCAAAATGATTTTTATGGCGCTGTTTTATCAAAGTCTGTTTAAGAGGGAGATATGAAGGAAATTATTACAGGTTTACTTCTAGCCTCAATATCACTATTTACTGTATCTTGTTCACAAGAAGATACACATAAAGTAAAAGTGGCAATTAATACAGGGCCTGATCAAGTGATTTGGGATGAAGTAATTCGTTTAGCGAAATTAACTGAAGGGTTAGATGTTGAGATTGTTGCTTTTAATGATTATGTTCAGCCTAATAAGGCATTGAACAATAAAGAAGTTGATGCGAATGTATTTCAATCAATTCCTTATCTTCAAGCTCAAATAAAAGAACATGGTTACCAATTTCATATTGCCAGCAAAACGTATATCTTTCCTTTAGCCGCATACTCTAAAAAAATTAGCGATATAAATGAATTAAAGTCTGGTGATGTCGTTGCAATTTCAAATGAAGTCAGCATGAAAGGGCGTGCCCTTTTATTACTCGCAGAAAATCATCTCATTACTCTTAATGATGATGTGGGTTTCACGCCAACAGTAGATGACATTATCTATAACGCAAAAGAAATCACTTTTGTTGAAGTCGACACACCTAAGCTGACTGAAGCATTAAATGATCCAAATATCACAATGGCTATAATCAACAATAATTTTTCATCTCAAGTTGGGCTCATTGCGACTCGTGATGGGCTGATCTTAGAAACTAAAAACTCACCTTATGCTAATGTTGTTGTTACGCGTGAAGATAACAAAAATGATGAAAATATAAAAAAACTGGTTTCAGTTTTGCATTCAAGACAAATAGAGTTAAAATTCAAAGAAATGTATAAAGGTGATGCGGTAAGAGCTTGGTAACCACCCTTAACTTAAAGGTAAAAAGAGGCACTCATTCTTTTTATCTTTAAGTTTATCCTACTGTTTTGTCCTTCCTTTTAACTAGAATAATCAACTTTTATCTAGTCAAATTACCTCGATTAAATACCACTCAACAAATAGAACCTTTTATTTAACGTTATTTTTATGTTTAAACGCGTTATGTTTATATAACTACTGGTTTTTATTCTATATAAAACATTCTAACAACATGAATTTTTTTCAGTATGATAAAGATCCTTCATTAAACATAAGAAATAAAAAAATGACTGACTCTCAACTGAAAAAACAATATATCGGCGAGCATAAACTATCACCAGAAACATTAATGATGAGTTATGGCTATGATCCATTACTCTCTGAAGGCTCAGTTAAACCACCTGTATTTTTAACATCCACCTTTATTTTTAAAAGTGCTGAAGAGGGTAAAGCTTTTTTTGATACCGTAAGTGGTAGAAAACCTTTACCAGAAGGTGAAAAAGCCGGTTTAGTTTATTCTCGCTTTAATCAACCTAATAGTGAAATTGTTGAAGACAGACTGGCTGTTTATGAAAATACGCAATCTTGTGTATTATTTTCATCAGGAATGTCCGCAATTACCACAACATTAATGGCATTAACGCATCCCGGTGATGTTATTTTACATTCACAGCCACTTTATGGCGGAACTGAAACGTTAATTGCCAAAACACTTGCTAAATTTGGGATCCAAGCCACACCATTTACTGATGGGCTAAACCGTTCACTTATTCAAGAACAAGCAGATAAAGCCAGTCAAAAAGGGCGTGTATCCGTTATTTTTGCAGAAACTCCTGCAAACCCAACTAATTCATTAGTCGATATTGAGGCATTAAAAAACGTTGCTGACCAATTAGAAAAAGCGCAAGGCTATCGTCCTATTATTGTCTGTGATAACACATTACTTGGCCCTGTATATCAACATCCGATAGAACAAGGTGCTGATATCTCCGTCTACTCTTTAACTAAATATGTTGGTGGGCATTCAGATTTAGTCGCTGGTGCCGCAATGGGCTCTCGTGAACTTATTAACCAAATCAGATTATTAAGAGGAGCAATAGGGACACAACTGGATCCGCATTCTTGCTGGATGCTAGGCCGTTCTTTAGAAACGTTACAAATTAGAATGGAAAAAGCCAATCAGAATGCATTATTAGTTGCAGAGTTTCTGCGTGATCATGAAAAAGTAAAAGCAATTCATTATTTACCTTTTGCTGATAAAAATTCTGTTGAAGCTCAGATTTTTGCTAAACAATGTACAGGTGCGGGATCAACTTTCTCATTTGATATTGTAGGTGGAGAAAGTGAAGCTTTCCGTTTTCTTAATGCAATGAAAATTTTTAAACTTGCAGTAAGTCTGGGGGGAACGGAATCTCTAGCATGTCATCCTGGTTCAACAACGCATTCGGGTGTACCAATAACATTACGACATAGCATTGGCATTCAAGACACCACTATTCGTTTATCTATTGGGATAGAAAATCCACAAGATTTAATTGCTGATTTATCCCAAGCATTAGCAAGTGCTTAATTAAATTGTCCTGTTAATATTAAAAAACACCAGATAATGTGAATTTCACACTCTGGTGTTTTGTTTTAATAAACCTGTTTTTGGATTTCAATCCACTCATCTTTAGTTAAGCGGCAAATATTTTCAATTCTCACTTCATCTAAAAATTCTGCGTACTGTTCTTCAATGACGTGATGGAATTTAAATCCACATTTTTCTTGTGCCTTTTGTGATTTCTCATTATCAGCGAAATAGCCACACCATAAATTATCTAATTCCAGTGTTTCAAAGCTATACCGACTGATTTCTTTTACGGCTTCTGGTATTAAACCTTTGCCCCAAAATGGAACACCAATCCAATAAGAAACTTCAGCATCATTTTCCCCAATCGGGAAATTACTCTCATTTGCGAAAGATAATCCAACCAAGCCGATGGCAAGATCATCATCAATTAACGTAACGGCATAAACATCATCACGCATAAATAGAGTGCGAATAATTTCGGCACTTTCTTCAACACTTCTATGCACTGGCCAACCTGCAATTGGGCCAACGCGTTCATCTTTTGCATATTGATACAAACTTGACGCATCAGAAAGTTTCCATGGGCGTAATATAAGTCTCTCTGTTTTTAATGTTTTCATTTCAATAACTTCTCTTAGTTTTCAAATATTCTACAAATTATCTTACGTCTTTAAGATGTATGTATTCTAAAGAAAACAACTAAAAAACCGAATGTCATAAAAGAGGTAAAATCGGTACTTTTGACAACTAAATGAGAGGGAATACTTGTTATTACATTCAATATCGTCAAATATAAAAACATAAAGTGGGTTAAGTCAGGAGCAAAAGAGGTAATGGGTTTATGCTGAACCAAGTATTGTTACAACTTAATACTTCACCGCAATATGCCATTATGGGTGAAAGTAATATGATGAATGAAATAGGTTATCCTTTACCATTATCCTATATCGTAGTCATGATTTGCTTAGAAGGGAGGGCGGTAATCAATATTAGTTTTCAAAAACAGGTGATCAAAGCGAATGATATTCTTATTTTAGGCGATGACATGATGGCGGTTTTGAGTCAAAAATCTGCGAATTTTCGCTTATTCTATTGTTTTCTCGATAAATCTTTTGCTTCAGAAATTGCTTATTCTCTTTCTAATACTTTATTTGCTTTTCTCCATGACAACCCTATTTGCCATCCACATAAAGAACAATATGAAGCCTTAAATAGATGGATTCAACAACTAACACATATAGATAACAGTTATTCTGAACACCGAAAATTAATGTTAAAAAACCACTTACAAAATCTCTTTTTTGCTATTACTGAATCAATACCCGCTCATTTCTCTATCGCCAAAAAAGAGTTTACTCGTAAAGAAAAGCTCTGTTGGCAATTTTGGGAATTGATTGGAATGCATTGTTTAGCACATAGGGAGGTGGCTTTTTATGCAAATCAGCTTAATATTACACCGTTCTATTTATCTCAAATAACAAAGCAATTCTTTAATGATGCGCCTAAGACTTTGATTAATCGTCAAGTTATCCTTGAAATAAAGGCATTATTAATGCACACTTCGCTGTCGGTAAATGAATTATCAGTGAAGCTCCATTTTGATGATCCCTCTTATTTATGCCGATACTTTAAAAGAGAAACGGGTAATTCTTTATCTGGTTACCGTAAACAACACCAACGACAATAAAACTAATAATATTGTATTTATTGTTCTATTTTTAACTAAAGGAGGCAATTATGTTGAAAAAATATCACTATACAGACCGAGGGAAAATATTTTCTTTAGGTTAAGATTTTTATTATTTATTAAGAATTTACTATGATTTACTTTACTTCTGATACACATTTTTGCCATTCAAATATCCTCAATCTTTGTGATCGTCCATTCAATAGTGTTAGCCATATGAATGATACTTTAATTCATAATTGGAACGCTTACGTCTCCGATAATGATGAAATCTACATTTTAGGTGATTTTCTTTATCGAGGAACAGGGCGAGATGCCAATCAAATCTTGCGCCGATTAAAAGGTAAAAAGTACCTTATCCGTGGAAATCATGATAAGTTTCTAGACGATCCAGAATTTGATGCATCTGCATTTGAATGGGTAAAAGATTACTTTGAATTGGATTATAAAAAACGAAAAATTGTGATGTTTCATTATCCTATATTGGAATGGGCTGGTTTTTTTCGTGATTCAATTCACTTATATGGTCATGTACACAATTCACAAAAAGATCCAACTCAACGTAAACGTTTAGATGTTTTAGGAAAAAATGCAATTAATGTTGGTGTTGATGTCAACGATTTTTTCCCTATTAGCATTGAAACCATACTAAAAAGAACATCGAAATAATCTTATAAAAATATAACTATTATTTAATTCATTGTTAAATAACAATTTTATTTATTTGCCAATGTTGACTAAAATCATCTAATTGGCAAATAAATCGCTCTTGAGCCACAAATACGATAATTCCTTGTAATTAATTTCTGCTAATTTCAAAAGCATAAGAAAAAAGATCAACAACAAAGGTAATTATTGTGAGTCATAAACTGCACCCTTATATCACAACAGATGCTAACCAAGCTGTTGCTTCTATCGCTTATCGCTTAAATGAAGTTATTGCTATTTATCCCATAACACCTAGCTCGACGATGGCAGAATATGCTGATCGTTGGGCAGTTGCTCACCAGCCCAATCTTTGGGGAGATATACCTCGATTAATGGAAATGCAATCCGAAGGCGGTGCGATAGCAACGGTTCATGGTGCATTACAAACAGGTGCGTTAGCCACCACATTTACCTCATCACAGGGATTATTATTAATGATCCCATCACTTTATAAAATAGCAGGGGAATTAACGCCTTTTGTATTGCATGTCGCTGCACGCACTGTCGCAACACATGCGTTGTCTATTTTTGGTGATCATTCGGATGTAATGGCAATACGACAAACGGGCTGTGCGCTACTTTGTGCCAATAGTGTGCAAGAAGCGCAAGACTTTGCGGTGATAGCGCAGATAGCAACGCTCAATAGCCGTATTCCATTTGTTCATTTTTTTGATGGATTTAGAACATCACATGAAATGAATAAAATAATGTCTATTTCTGATGATGAACTCAAACAGCTTATTCCATACTCTGCGATTGAAGCTCATCGCCAACGTGCATTATCGCCAGAATCGCCTGTGATAAGAGGAACTTCCGCCAATCCTGATACTTATTTTCAAGCTAGAGAAGCCTCGAATCCTTGGTATAACAGTGGTTATCAACATGTTGAAGAGGCAATGAATTTATTTGCCAAAGTGACTGGGCGTACTTATCAGCCATTTGAATACTATGGACATCCTCAAGCCACACGAATTATTGTTCTAATGGGTTCAGCCGCGGGTCCTTGTAAAGAAGTTATTGATATGCTCAATACGCAAGGCGAGAAGCTCGGCTTACTTTGCGTACACCTTTATCGCCCATTTTCAGCGCGTCATTTCCTTGATGCGATTCCAAATTCAGTTGAGTCTATTGCTGTTCTTGATAGAACTAAAGAACCAGGCGCACAGGCTGAACCTCTCTATCTTGATGTTATTACCGCATTTGCCGAAGCCTATCATCAAGGTGAACGTGAAATATTGCCTCTGACTATTTCTGGTCGTTATGGATTATCTTCAAAAGAATTCGATCCAGATTGTGTTATGGCTGTGTTTAAAGAATTGCAGCAATCTAAACCTAAACGTCGGTTCACTGTTGGTATTTATGATGATGTAACACATTTATCAATTATGCCTATGGATGTCAAATTACCTGAACATCATAAACTTAGCGCACTCTTTTATGGATTAGGTAGTGATGGTTCTGTTTCTGCGACTAAGAATAATATTAATATTATTGGTAGCAACACACCGTTATATGCCCAAGGCTATTTTGTTTATGATTCAAAAAAAGCAGGTGGATTAACTGTTTCTCATTTAAGGATCAGTCAAACGCCTATTAACTCAACTTACCTCATTAAACAGGCTGATTTTATTGGTTGTCACCAATGGCAGTTTATTGATAAATACCAAATTGTTGAGAAATTAAAAGTAGGGGGCACACTTCTATTAAATACCCCTTATTCAGCGCCAACCGTTTGGGCTAAATTACCGCAAGAAGTTCAAGCGCTACTTATTGAAAAAGAAGCGCGCATCTATGTTATTAATGCTTATAAGATTGCGCGTGAATGCCAATTAGGCGCACGAATTAATACCATAATGCAAACAGCATTTTTCCACTTAACATCTCTTTTCCCTGCCGAAAAGATAAATGATTATCTGCATAAGACAATTATTAAAAGTTATCAAAATAAAGGCGAAGCATTGGTCAATGCGAACTTAATGGCGATTTCACAAACATTGTCTGCATTAGAGCGCATTCCTGTGGGGGCTGTATTAACCGAAAGTCCTTATAAATCCCCGATTGTCGCTGATAATGCGCCTGATTTTGTCAAAACAGTCACCGCCATGATGATAGCAGGGCTTGGTGATAGTTTACCTGTTTCGGCATTTCCACCTGATGGCACATGGCCAACAGGCACAACACAATGGGAAAAACGTAATATTGCTGAATTTATTCCTGTCTGGAAACCGTCATTATGTACACAGTGCAATTATTGCGTTGCCGCTTGTCCTCATGCTGCTATTCGCGCTAAAGTGACCAAACCTAGCCTGTTAGAAAGTGCACCAATAACCCTTGAAAAACTTCCTGTAAAATCTCGTGAAATGAAAGGGTTAGACTATATTTTACAAGTTGCACCTGAAGATTGTACTGGCTGTAACTTATGCTATGAAGTTTGCCCAGCCAAAGACAGACAAGATCCAAACATCAGGGCGATCAATATGATTGAAAAGCTTGGTGTATTAGAACAAGAGAGACAAAACTTCAATTTCTTCAATCAATTACCTGATTTACATCCTTATGAATTAGAAAAAATAGATATCAGGACATCACAATTAATTACGCCACTATTTGAATATTCAGGTGCATGTTCTGGCTGCGGTGAAACCGCCTATATTAAATTATTAACTCAGCTTTATGGTGATGAATTATTAATTGCAAATGCCACAGGGTGTTCATCTATTTACGGTGGTAATCTCCCAACCACACCCTATACCACAAACAGAGAAGGCAGAGGTCCTGCTTGGGCTAACTCCTTGTTTGAAGATAATGCCGAATTTGGTCTAGGTTTTCGTCTCACCTTAGATCAGCATAAAAAACGTGTTGAGCGCTTATTAAATCGATTTGCAACAGAAATACCCGCTTCGCTTTATCAAACGTTGACTGATACGAATAATTCTAATCAGGATAAACGCAATGGAATTAATGAGCTATCCACCTTATTAGGTCACAGCAGTGATCCACTAGCCAAAGAGTTACTCCATGATGCGCACTATTTAATGCAAAAATCTGTATGGATGGTTGGCGGTGACGGTTGGGCTTATGATATTGGTTTTGGCGGGCTTGATCATGTATTGAGTAGCGGTGAAAACGTTAATGTACTGGTGTTAGATACACAATGTTATTCCAATACGGGTGGACAACAATCTAAAGCAACCCCAATGGGCGCTATTACTAAATTTGGTGAGGATGGAAAAAACAAAGCTCGCAAAGATTTGGGTATCACCATGATGATGTATGGCAACATTTATGTTGCTCAAATCGCTATTGGTGCTCAAATGAACCAAACTATTAAAGCCATTCAAGAAGCGGAGGCCTATCAAGGACCTTCACTGATTATTGCTTATAGTCCTTGTGAAGAGCATGGTTATGACTTGGCCTTTAGCTACGAACAAATGAAGCAACTGACTGCATCAGGTTTCTGGCCTCTCTATCGATTTGATCCTCGCCGTGAACAAGAGGGCAAAAATCCGTTAATGCTAGATTCAAGAGCCCCTAACCAAGTCGCTTCTGCGGTGTTAAATAAAGAGCAACGTTTTAGTCGACTATTTAAAATCTATCCTGATAAAGCAATGGCATTAGCGAATCAAGCACAACGTAATATTGAGAAGAAATATGCTTTACTTAATCTATTGGCAGAAAAAAGCATAAAGTCAGCGACTGAATAAACTATAAATCCCACGAGGCTAAAAATCATAACCACTCGTAAGATGGGTGGTTATGATTTTATTAATACCCAATATATTAAACAGATATCATTTTATTTCGGCTGGCATTCATACCTTGGATCATACAAAACCAAGCCAATGCAGAAACCACCATTAAAATAGCGAATAAAGAGGCGGGTGGAAATGCAGTTAAAATAAAACCACTGGCCAGTGGATTAAGCGCCGCACCTAACCAACCGAGTGACTGTGCAGAGAAATAACTTGCTTTCATTCCTAACGGTGCAATGTTATCAATCATCATATACTCGCCTGGTGCATAAATTAATTCACCAAAGGTAAACACAGCGATAGCGAGTGCCCAAAAGATTAAATTGTCACCGGCAAACATAAAGCCAAGTAAGCCTGTCATAAAAAATAACGTACCTAATGTCATTAATTTACGTAGCCTTTCTGCGGTAACATGTTTACCCACAATATATTGCAAAGAGACTACAATGGCAGCGTTTACAGGTAATACCACGGCGATAACAGACTCTGCTAATTTTGCATCGTAAACCACTAAAATATATTGCGAAATACATGAGGCAAAAGAGCCAAACGTTAATGTACCGAAAAAAGTTGAGAGTACAAACCAACTTAATGCTCTATCTTTTAGCATTATTTTCGGATCCCATTTCACACTATTTTCTTCATCTGTATTCACCGCTTTTGAGCGTTGAACAAAAACTTGGATCATAAATAGTGGAAATGTTGCCGAAATAGCCGCAAGCCAGAAAGGTAATTGTGTTCCATACATTAATAATAAGGTGCCGATAGGGGGTCCCACCGTCCATCCCATATTGATAAAGGTATAGTTTAGAGAGAATATTTTAGGTTTTGCTGAAACCGATAAAGTTTCGGCAAAATACGCTTTTAATACGGTTGAAAACACTAAATAAGAGCAGTTAATCACAGAGAAAAAGATAACGACTAAAATAGTGCTATGAACAAGAGGGATTGCAGCAAATCCAAAAATAAACGTTAGAATTGCAAGGATCATATAACGTTTTTTCTCAAATTTATCAGCAAGCATGCCAAAGCCAAGGCTGAAGAAAATCCCCGTTGTTAATGCAATAGACATGGCAATACCAATATCATCGACGGGTAATTGATACTCCCGCGACAAATAGATAGCCATAAACGGTAATGTTGCACCTCTTCCTATTGTAAGAAGAAGTGATGAAAATAGCAGTGCAGCTGTTGAGCGTGTTTTTTTTGAGAACATATTATCTTTATTCTAATTATTTGTATTTTATGGAGTGTTTTATCATTCGTACGATTTTTTACGGGTGAAAAAAAGAACAAATTCGCACTGTATATTAATACATAACTTAGTAATTACTGTATAGCTTAAAGTCAGAAAAAAAGCTCTTTTTGATCTTATCTTTTTTCTTGCTGATCTTATTGTAATGTTCAATTATCCCATTTTTGATAATAGTGTTTATCAAATTCCAATCTATTAACACATTGTTATTTTTTCTAAACTGAGCCAATCATTGTTTTACTTACTGCATTAAATCTGAGGTCGTTATGTCTTTTATTCATCTTGAATTTGAAAAACCTATTGTTGAATTAGACGAAAAAATAGATGCATTGCTCACCTTTAAGCAATCTCAAGATGAACCAACAGGTATTAATTTAGATGAAGAAATCGCACGTTTAAGGCAAAAAAGCCTTTCGCTGACAAAATCTATTTTTACTGATTTAGGTGCTTGGGAAATTGTGCAACTCGCTCGTCACCCAATGCGTCCATATACCCTTGACTATATTAAAGCGGTTTTTACTGATTTTCAGGAGTTGGCGGGTGATAGAGCTTATGCTGATGATAAAGCGATTGTTGCAGGTTTAGCGCGTTTAGACAAAATGCCAGTCATGGTGATTGGGCAGCAAAAAGGGCGTGATACAAAAGAGAAAATTCTTCGCAATTTTGGTATGCCATCACCAGAAGGTTATAGAAAAGTATTACGTTTAATGAAAATGGCGGAGCGCTTTCATCTACCCGTAATTATTTTTATTGATTCTGCGGGAGCGTACCCTGGTGTTGGTGCTGAAGAGCGCGGACAAGCTGAAGCTATCGCACGTAATATTCTTGAAATGTCACGATTAAAAACACCTATTATTTGCACTATTACTGGTGAAGGATTTTCTGGAGGTGCGCTAGCTATTGGTGTTGGTGATAAAGTTAATATGTTGCAATACAGTACTTATGCGGCAATTTCACCAGAAGGCTGTGCATCTATTTTGTGGAAAAGTTCTGATAAAGCGCCAATTGCGGCAGAAACCATGGGGATGACAGCACCTAAATTACAATCATTAGGTATTATCGACGCCATTATTCCAGAGCCATTAGGTGGAGCTCATCGTGATCATCAACAAGCCGCAGAATTTCTTAAACAACAGTTATTAACTGACTTAGCCTTATTAAAAAGCTATTCAACCGAAGAACTTTTAGATAAACGCTATCAAAAACTCATGTCTCACGGTTACTGTTAATTATTAACGAGTGAAAAGAAAATGAATGATACACTGCCTATATTGAGTAATAGAAATACAGTAGGCAGTGAATTATTTATGCAAATCGATCTTAATTTATTACGTATTTTTTCTGCCGTAGCAGAGCAAGGGCAATTTGCAGCAGCAGCTCGACTATTATCTATGCCTACCTCAAATATCAGTCGTGCAATTAAACAGCTTGAACAGCAACTCAATTGTAAACTTATTGATAGAACAACTCGAAAAATGCGCCTTACTGAACAAGGCAAAATACTCTATCAGCAAGGAATAAAAACCTTAACTGAATTAGACCATGTTGTAAGCAATATCACTAGTGATGGACCATTAACGGGCACTTTCCGTTTAACTATTCCAAGTGAATATGGCAGTGAGCTACTTGGTGATATTTTGGCTGATTTTGCTGCACTTCATCCTAATTTACTTATTCAATGTGATACCCAACTAATGCCAAGAAATATCATCGATGATGATATTGATTTGCTGTTAACTTTTCATCGTGGAAATTTAGCGGATAGTAGCTATCACTCACGCTTAATTAAATCATGGCGCAGTATTGTTGTGGCATCTAATGAATTATTAGAAAAAACAGGAATACCCACACATATTGAACAATTAAGCAAAATGCCTTGTATTTCTAGCTTAAGCGCACTAGAAGGGCAACCTTGGATATTTATGGATGAAGATAAAAAGCCAATCAGAGTAACCATTAATAGTAATTACCGAGTAAACAGTGCCATATTAGCAAAATCAGCAGTATTAAAAGGATTGGGATTTGCTATTTTAGCTGAGCATTGCTGCCTTGATATGATTAAAGAAGGGAAGTTACGAGCTATCGAGTTTCCTCAACAACCCGCAACGATTAACTTAGTGGCAATATATGCAACCCGTAGCACACTCTCACGTAATATTGAGTCTTTTCTTGAATTTCTAGCTCAACGTTTATAGATATTAATCTGTGATTTGTTGAGTAAGTACCTTATGTTTTGCTTTAACAGGAAAGAGCACAATAAATAAAGTCACAAAACATGAGATCCCCGCGGTCGCAATTGCATAAGCAAATCCCGAATTAAATGCCTCTGGTAATAGAGTGACAAATCCTTTGTCTAAACTATTTGTCGTATTTTCAGTCACCAAACTAACAATATCGATATAACTTACAGATATTCCCAATGTCTGACTTTGGAGCACCATATAATGAATTGCTTGCTGCACCATCAAAGTGCCTAATAAAGCAATTCCCATTGTCATACCAGTTTGTCTTAATGCATTCATGGTTGCAGACGCCATACCAGAACGAGATGGTGACACACTTTTCATCACTAAAGCACCTATTGCGGGTGTTGCTAATCCCATTCCAGCACCTAATACAAACAGATAGCTTCCTATTATTCCATAGTGGCTATTTGTTGCTAATGTCGCTAATAAACAAGAAGAAATAGCGATAAATAAGAAACCACAAATCATCAATTTTCTGACAGAGAAATAAGAAGATAACCGTCCAAAAGACATAGAAAATAGTGCCATTGCAATAAATTCTGGTGCCATTCTCCAACCCGCTTCTAATGCACTCCAACCTTGTGCTTTTTGCAAAAAGAATGCGATAAAAAATACATTACTGTATGTAGCAAAACCCAAGGTAAAAGAAGAAAGGTTATATTGAAAGAACGTGCGATCTTTAAATAAAGCCAGTGGTAATAAAGGACGCTCCACACGTTTTTCTATCATTAAGAAAAGGGCAAGGAATATAATCCCCACAATCAGTGTTGATACTGTTCTATAATGTGACCAACCCACAGAGCCAGCTTCAATTAAACCATAAGTCAGTAATCCTAATCCCAACATACTGGTTAATTGGCCAAAAGGATCTAAAGCAACATTTTCAGGATCAGCACTCTCACTTAATCCATACCAACCTAATAAGACGGTAATAATACCAATAGGAATATTAATAAGAAATATACTCGCCCAACCACTCACATAAACTAAAAACCCCCCTAAAATAGGACCAATAATTAACGATAATGCACTGACTGAAGACCAAATACCGATAATGCGAACCCGTTCAATATCAATAGGAAAAGCATGAGTAATTAAGGACAATGCACCTGGAATAAGTGCAGCCGCGGCAATACCTTGAATAATACGTCCAAAAATTAATATTTCATGTTGCTGTGCAATCGCACAAATTACTGAACCTAACGTGAAAATAATCACGCCCCATAGCCATACCTTTTTTCGCCCAAAGCGATCGCTCAAAGGACCTGATGACAAAATACAGGCTGACAAACAAAGCGCATAAGCATCAACAATCCACTGCAAGGTTGCCATATCAGCATGTATATCATTTTGAATAGTTGGCAGAGCTACATTCACGATACTAATATCGAGCGTTGCCATAAAAGTACCTAGACAAATGGCACAGATAAGTGACAGTCGTTTCAAATAAGTCATAAGCTTTATTGCCTTAATGATAAATAATAATGGCATAATAATACTCGACTGACCGTCAGTCAATTGATATTGATAATGAGTTTCATTTATCATCATTGTGACTCGCTTTAATATAGAGTACTCTTTACAAGCGACTTTGAGGGAGATAAGCAATGTCATTAGAAGAACAAATAACAGATAAACCTAGAACAAAACCCGCAGAGGTTCGTTTAGAAGAGTTAATGAATGCCGCAGAAGCGTTATTTCTTGATAAAGGTTTTGATGCCACAACCGTTAGCGATATTGTAAAAAAAACAGGGGTAGCAAAGGGAACGTATTATCACTATTTTTCTGCCAAAACAGACGTTCTTGATGCGCTCAGAACACGTTATATGGATTGGTATTTAAATAAAATAGATAACGCCATGGATGCCTGCTCACAACAAGATCATCGTGAAAAATTAAAACAGTGGTGTGAAATCAGCGTTATTGCTTATGTTGAGAAACAAGAATTACACGACATGCTTTTTCATCAAGTATTTCATCAAAGCAGCAATATTCATGAAAATAGAGCATTACAGCAAATTCAAACGCTGTTAATTTCGGGTACAGAAAATAAAATTTGGCATGTTACACAACCGGAATTAACCAGTACATTGATTTATCATGGTATGCATGCTGCTGTTGATAATTTAGGCCATAGCGAAGAATATACCGCAAAAACATTAGGTAATATGCTATATCAGCAATTTACTCAATTGCTAAAATAAGCGTTAATGATATATCGTGACAACGTCACGCTTTCATTATTTATAAAAGAGAAAAGGGTAATAATGAACAATTACCCTTTTACTAGTATCATAATTTAGCTTATTACTTCGTCTAAACACGTAAGCTATTCAACAAAATATCTAATGTTGATTTAGCCTGTTCTAATTGAGTTTCACCATCAGAGCTGTTTGCTATCCATAAAGCCGTTGCCTCTAGACTGCCATAAATAAACAAAGCGAGCATTTTTGAATTTGTCGCTATCAATATTTTATTATCCATAAGTTTATCAATCATATTGCTCATTGATGTCACACAATGTGTCGGGAGTTCGGTCATCTTATCGCTGAATACGGCACGAGCATCACGCATAATAATACGTTGAATTTCAGGCTCTAAAGCCATTTCTAAATAGGTGTGACAACGCATTGAAAATGCCAACCAAGGATCATCAATGGTATCTGAAATAGTCTGCAAACGTGCATCCATCTCTGCATCTATTTGTGCAACAACGGCGGATAACAATCCTTTTTTATCGCCAAAATGGTGATATAACGCTCCTCTTGTTAAACCTGCTTGTGCGGTTAAATCATCCATTGAAGCTTCTGCATAGCCTTGTTTACAAAAAATTTTTCTTGCTGTATCTAGCAATAATAGCCGAGTTTCTTCCATTTCAGCACGAGTACGTCTAGCCATTTTATCTCCTTTTGAAATATACATACGCACCGTTTGTATATTTACATTCAATTCGTATGTATATATGATTTATACATACGTGATGTATGTATTATCTTGAACCCTTGCAAAAATGGCAAGGGTAAACATAAGGAAAATTATGATAAGTACTTATCAAACGCTATTTAGCTACAAAGGAACTATATCTTTCACTTTGGCTGGAATGATGGCTCGATTACCATTACCCATGATGGGTATTGGTATCATTATGATGATTTCACAAATTACAGGCAGCTATGCATTAGCGGGTGCAATTTCTGCTAGTTTTGTTTTTACTTATGCAGTGTTATCGCCTCAAATATCACGTTTAGTTGATAACTATGGGCAATCTAGAATTTTACCTCTGTTCACATTAATTAGTGTCATTGGAATAGGGGGAATGCTACTGGCAACATGGTTACAGTGGCATATTAGTTTATTATTTATTTTTGCTGTATTAATTGGTTTTATGCCATGTATTTCCGCTATGGTGAGAGCGAGATGGACGGCAATTTATAAAGAAGATGGTCGTTTACAAACCGCATATTCATTAGAAAGTGTATTTGATGAAGTTACTTTTATTCTCGGCCCTCCCATTTCTGTCACATTAAGTGTCGCTTTTTTTCCACAAGCAGGGTTATTAATGGCGGCTATTTTTCTGATTATCGGTGTGTTATTACTCGTTTCTCAACGTGATACAGAACCTGCAATAACATCAATATCTTCTGAATTGACACTTTATAAAACACAATCAGTATTCCGTTTTTCTCTCGTGAAAATCTTAACTGTTATTATGATTTTTATGGGTGTAATTGTAGGCACCATTGATATCTTTAGTGTGGCTTTTGCTAATATTCAAGGAATGCCCATCGGTGCCAGTCTTGTATTATCAGCTTATGCCATTAGCTCTTGTTTTGCTGGCTTATTTTATGGCACGTTGAAATTATCAACACCATTGCATCGCCTATTATGTTTAGGTGGTATCGCAACTTTTCTCACTATTTTACCTCTTGTTTTTGTGGGTTCTATTTATAGCTTAAGCTTTGTCGTATTAATTTCAGGGATCTTCTTTGCTCCCATGATAATCGTGACAATGTCACTTATTGAGAAGATAGTCCCAGAAAATCAGCTTACTGAAGGAATGACATGGTTACTTTCAGGATTAAATGTAGGCACAGCAATTGGTGCAACATTAACAGGGCAACTTGTTGATTATTCTGGTGTTCAATCTGGCGTATGGGTTGCAATTGGAGCAAGTACTTTAGTGTTGTTAATTGCATTTATTGGCTTTAAACGCATAAATAATCACAACAGTAAGATCTAAGCACAATCAATAATAATTAAAGCCTAAGAATATCAGCAAGATTAATGTTGATATCTTAGGCTTTTTTCGATCAGCGACTACGATTTAACAGCATTAAACAAAGGAAATAGCTACCACCTAAAATCGCTACTAAAGTTCCTGCGGCAATTTGTGCAGGATAAATCAATATTTGCCCAAGCCAATCAGCCCAAACCATTAAAGTCGCACCGATTAATCCCGAAAGAATTAATTGTGATTTTATTTTTTGAGCGCCAATTAATACCGCCATATGAGGGGCGACTAAGCCAATAAAGGCGATAGGGCCGACGGTTGACGTAACTAATGCACATAATAGAGAAACAATAATCAGTAAAATAATACTTGCTCGCGCTGTATGTAATCCTCGCGCTAAAGCAAAGTTTCGTCCAATGGATATTAAGGCCAACCAGCGAGTGAGTAATAAAACAACGCCCACAATAAAGATGATAGCTAATGCAAAATAAATAGCTTGTTGCCCTGTTACACGATAAGTCGAGCCTGATAACCACAATAATATTTTATAGCTACTTAACGATCCTTTCGCTAAGAAAAACTGAATAAAAGCCTCTAAACTCGCGGTTAATGCAATACCCGTTAAGATTAAACTGGCAGGAGCATATTGGTGCCTTTTGCCCAACACTAATAAGATAATCATAACAACGCCGCTTCCTAATAACGCCGTTTCCCATTGTGATGTTTGTAAAGTGCTTCCCAGAATTAAGCTAGAAAATACCAAAGCGAAGGTTGCACCTGATGAAACACCTAAAATATCTGGGCTGGCTAACGGGTTATAAATTAAACGTTGTAAAATAACGCCAGCAATAGCGAGTGCAACACCAGCAAAGAGTGCTGTTAATAGACGAGGGAAACGCAAAGCCCATTGATAAACGGAAGGTATTTCCCATAACCATTGGCGCTCATTAATATGAATAAACAGGGTAAGCGCTAATCCAAGTATTAATAATGCCGTTATTCCTATGACCGTATAATTCGATAGTTTTTTAGTTTGAGAAATAATTGAAATAGAAAGCTGATCTTGAGCTCGCATTTTCTTACGACTAAACCAAATTAATGCGGGCGCCCCAATAGCCGCTGCCGTAACACCACTAGGAATAACTGTATTGAGCCACTGACCAACCCATATCGCAAGACTATCGGTAATTAACAGCAAACATATTCCCATTAATCCGCTTGCAATGAGTTCTTGGCTAGCCGTTCTTGCGCCTAATGTTCTAACTATATTAGGCGCAAGTAATCCGATAAAACTAATTACACCAACAGCCGTAATAGAAACAGAAACTAACCAAGTACTTAATATAATGAAAAAGGCAAATGCAGGTAAAACAGAAAGCCCACGAGCCGCTGCACCTTCATGCCCTAAACGTAATAAAGTGAGAATACGAGGTGCAAAGATAAAAATAAGTAAAACAGGTGTTATTCGTGGTAATAACCAATAAACTTTATCCCAGCCATCTTGTGCTAAATCACCAGCTCCCCACATAAATATATTTTGAGCAAATTGTGAGTTTAATGTCACTAATGCCGTTGCAATAGCGCCTAATAAAATATTGACCACCATACCTGAAACAACTAAAGGTAAGCCGGTCATATTGCGAATACCTGCAATAATAATCACCAGAGAAAAGGCTAATAAAGCGCCAATTGTTGCAGCTACTGCACTGTAATCTGCAACCCAGCCAGTGAACCAAATATTAACGATCACTAAGGCTAGCCAAGCACCTGATGAAGTTCCTAAGGTTAAAGGAGAAGTTAAATTATTTTGCGTTAATTGCTGCATTAAACTGCCAACAACACCAAATAAACCCCCAATAACAACGGTCATAGCTAAACGTGGTAATTGTGCATGCAAGAAAAATACATCGGCAAAAGGCATTGTTGTGGCTGAATTAGCCAATAAATACAATTGATGAGATAAAGAAAGAGAATTATCAATTTGTAAGTTGGTAATGCTTAATAAGATAATTACCAAAAAATAGAAAGTAAGTTGCTTAATTTTCATTACTAGGTGCCATATCTAATAAGCTTTCAGTAATGGCTTGTGCCATTAATGTCAATGATGTCATTCCTCCATAATTCCAGACAGGTTTGACTGAATGAAAACGCCCATTTTGCACAAATGGCATGGCTTTCCATAATACTGATTTTTGCAGTTTACTTTCATCAGGAAAAGGCAACATATAAAGGACATAACCATGTTTAATCTGTTGCAATACATTCATTCTTCGTTGATCAATACCCCAAGGTTGTGGCGGTAATGATATTGCTGATTTCAGCCCTAGCTTATTTATCACATATTCGGTTGTTGAATTTTCAGTATATAAAAAGATGGAGGTGAGCGTAGAAAAACGGATCACTTCTACTTCAGGTAATGTGATAAATGCCTGCTGTAACTTTGCTTTAAATTGCGCAAAAGTAGCGTCCATTTCAGCTAACTTTTGTTGTGCGAGAGCTTCTTTTCCCAAAAGCGAAGCAAGGGTATTAAAATGCGCTAGAGCGACTTGTGCCGCATTATCTTGGCGAGAAAAATTAGGTAAATAAACCACAGGAGCAATGGTTTCTAATACAGGTAATAAATCTTGTTGTGAGCTTGATGCTAAAATAAGGTCAGGTTTTAACGTCGCTATTTTTTCTAAATTAGGCTCTGCTCGCATACCAACTTCTTCAATAGAATTCGGTGCAATAGGGTGAGCAACCCATTGGTTATAACCTGCAATTTCAGTTGCCCCTACGGGGATAACTTCAAGTGTTAATATTTGTTCAAGTAAATCCCAGTCTAAAACAATAATGCGTTGCGGTATGTTAGAAGCCTTTTCATTATTATGTTGCGCCGCATTTACTGTGGGGGTAATTAATAAAATAACTAAACAAAAGGACAGTAAATTAACTATTTTTTGTAATATTACACGCATACCACCGCCACTTTATGTTGTTGTGAGCCTTTATTATCAGGGTGTTCAATCAGCTTAATGGGGGTTTCATAAAGCGAGGAGAGTCGCTCATCATCAAAAAGTAATGAGGCTTCACCTTCAAACGCAATTTTCCCTTTTTTAAGTGCGATGATATGAGTGGCATAACGCAAGGCAAGGTTAAGATCATGCAAAATAACAATAATACCAACGTGCTGAGTTTGATTTAACTCACTCAACAACTCCATTAATTGGTATTGATGATGTATGTCCAATGCCGAGGTTGGTTCATCTAAGATCAAGATCGGTGATTGTTGAGCGAGTAACATTGCAACCCAAGCCCGTTGACGCTCACCACCTGATAAATCATCTGCAAGCGTGTCAGCGAAAGGAAGTACTCCCGCTTTTTCCATCGCCATTGTGATAATTTCATCATCTTTTTTATTCCAACGGCCTAATGTTCCACGCCAAGGAAAGCGTCCTAAACGCACTAATTCTCTGACAGTTAATCCAGCAGAAGCGGGAAGTTTTTGGGGAAGAAACGCGATTTGTTTAGCCAAATCACGAGGCTTATATTGTGAGATATTACGGTTATTTAGTGTGAGACATCCGCTATCAGGGATTTGCTGACCCGATAACAAACTGACAAGTGTCGATTTACCTGAGCCATTATGGCCAAGCACAATGGTTAATCCTGAATCTGAAATACGCAGTGAGGGTATTGATAGAATAGTGCGTCCACCGCGATCCATTTGAATATTTGAGAGTTCAAACATGGTCACTCATTTATAAAATCATATTCCGCCTTTTATTGCATGGTTAACAATAAAAAGCGGAATAAAAAAGAAAATTACCAGCGATATTTAGCGTTTAATAAAACAGAACGAGATTGCCCGTAATAGCAGTAATAATCACAGCCAGAGAGATATTCTTTATCAAGAATATTGTTGATATTTAACTGTAATTGCCACTGTTTATTGAAATTATAGGTTGCTGCCATATCCCATAATGTTGCACTTGGTACCGTTAAATCACTGCTCTTAGGATTATCTTTAGATTTACCTAAATAACGAACACCTGTTCCCAAAGTTAAATCTTGAGTTCCTGTTATTGGGATAGTGTAACTGCCCCAAGCTGACGCGGTATGTTTAGGAATTAAACCCGCTTGTTGTTTACCTCTATTACCCGTGTCATCTGTTTGCATATCGGTATAGGTGTAATTGGCTTTTAACGCTAAACGTTCCGTTAATTGCATTTCACTTGTTACTTCAATACCTTTTGAAGTCACTTTACCTGTTTGAGTTGAAACAAATGTCGTTGGGTTTGCAACAAGTGCATTTTTCTGTGTGATATCAAACCAAGCAATATTAAAGTAACCATCCATAAAATCAGGTGTATATTTCACACCCGCTTCAATTTGATCACCTTTTAACGGTTTATACAGCTCCTTTGTTGCTGGATCGATGGTGCTCATTACCTCAAAGGACTCAGAATAACTGACATAAGGCGATAATCCATTATCCGCTAAATACATTAATCCTGCATTCAGGCTAAATTCGCTATCAGTACGAGATTTATCCTCATTTTTTACTTTTGCTGTATTTTCTGTTTTTACCCAATCTTGGCGTACACCAGCAACGGCAATCCAGCGACTATCAAATTTGGTTTGATATTGTGAATAAAGGCTATATTGGGTTTTATCAATAGTCCGATTAACGTTATCTGCTGGATTGAGTGGGGTATAGTTTCCGTAAATAGGGTTCCAAGGATTAATGGTGCCAAAACTATAATTATCTTGTTCATCACCTTTAGTTTGGTGATATTGCAATTCTGCGCCTGCTAATAATGTGTGCTCAAAGTTATCCGTATCCCATTCACCGACCACATTATTATCAAAGGTAATACTTTGATTTTTACCATCACGGAAAACAACACCGCGATTCAATTCTGTTGCTGTTATATCTGAATTAGGAAATGCATAAACGCTACGTAAGAGCAGATCGCTATAACCATAATTTAAACGTTGAGAAAAACGCCAAACATCATTGATGTTACTCTCTAATAAATAACCAGCTGAAATTTGGGTTCGTTTATATTTATCGTATCCTGGTTCACCTAAGTTGGTAGTAGGCTTTATTTTACCAAAAGGAGATGAAATTAATGTACCAGCAGCAGGGAAGAAAGGATTAGTTGGCGTACCATCATCATGCAAATAGGTTGCCATAAAGGTTAATGATGTATCATCAGTCAGATTAATCGCGACACTTGGTGCAAGGTAAATACGCTCATTATCAGTGTGAGATAATTCTCCATCTGACTTTTTCATTAATCCAACAAGACGATAGCGTACACGTTTGTCATCGGTAGCACTTGAAACATCAAAACCTAAACCACGTTGGTCATTATTTCCGACTTCAAGAAATACTTCATTTTGAGGTTTAAAACTAGGTTTCTTTTGTACCACGTTAACTGCACCACCTGGTGTCGATTCACCAAATAATACCGCCGATGCGCCTTTTACCACTTCAATTTGTTCAAAACCATAAGGCTCTAATAACCATGTATAATAACCATCACGGAAAAGGCGGTTACCATCTAAATAGGTTGCTGCTTCAAAGCCACGAACACGAAGCCAATCTGTGTCGTTATCCGCACCATAAGGTTGAGAGACAACACCAGATGTATAACGCAATGCTTCATCTAATTTTTGTGGGGCATGTGTTTCTAGATCTTGTTGAGAAATAACAGAAACCGATTTAGGTGTTTCTTGCAAACGTGTATTTACTTTTAGTGCTTGAGCGCTCACAACAAGCTTCTCAACGTGTTCTGTTTTTGCTGTTTCTTCAGCAAAAGCCTGTGTAGTCAAAATAAAAGGAAGGGTGGCAGAACAAAGTAATGCCACAGGTTTCAATTTAAATGCATAAAAATTAATCACAATAAGTCACCGAATAATAATCATTACTATTACCACTATTATTCATGTAATCGATACTAAGGTAAATTAATTTATGCAAAAATGTCTATAAATGATAATTTTTCGGGTTAATTAACTGCTTATGCCAATCCAAGCAAGGCGTCCACCGACAGAAGTGCTGCGATGTCGTGCATGGTGGCTTAAACATAAAGTTCGCATTCCTGCTAATAAAGAGGCTGTTTAGCCAAAGAATAGAAATAAGGTAAGTTATAGTTTTATTAATAATTAAGTCGTTTATTTATATTAAATAATCTAATTATTAATTATCGTTTTCATACTTTATAAATACATAATCAAGGTAAGGTATGAACAGCATAAGCATAGGAAAAAATAAGATAACAGGTTCTCAAGTTGATAAAATCTTATCAGGGAAAAATGCCGATAAAGTCATGACTCTCTGGGATAAAATAAAAGACTTTTTTCACATTGGAGATAAAAAACAAGTACTGACATTACTTTATGATGTTTATTATAATCCTGAAATTACATTTCTGGATAAATTGGATAAATTTAAAGAGTTAAGCAATTTATCACTAAAAGATCTTTGTAATTTTTTCTCTATTAGAATTGAAAAAGGTATTTTTTATTTTGAAATTGATGCTATAGGTTATGGGTATGAAGACACTAGAAAATTAATATCAGTAAATATTTATAAATCAGAAGATTACGTTCAATACTTATATAAAAGCCAAAGTATCAAATCGCTATTCACAGATTTACCAGAAGATCATATTAATACTTTAACAAAAATAGTAGAAAATAAAATAGATGAAATAAAAAATAAAAATGATGAAGATAAAATAGACTTAATAAGAGGTGATTTATTACTACTCGTAAAAGATGATAAATATAGAGAAAAAACAATTGATTCTTTTAAAAAAGAAAACTCGCCACTAAATAAACTGACATCAAAAAAAGTATGTAGTGGAATGACGCCAAAAGAAGCAATGGATAAAACATGGGAAATAATAAAAGAAAATAGCAATAAAACATATGATGATTCCGAATTATCTGTATTAATACAAAATATATTTGATGATGGAAACTCTGTAACATATGAAACAATAAACAGTTATTTAAAATTAGCAGAAATTATTAACCAAAAAAGAAACATATTAAATGTAGATTTTATAGATGAAAAAGTCACTTTTTATCTTTTAGATGAAAATAATCGTAGAATCATATCTAATGAATACATTAACGATTCAAGTATAACAAAAAAATTTAATTTTGAACTTAGCGCATTCGAACACGTTATACAGAGCAAGGAGCATGATTATAGCTATAACAAATCAACTTCAGAGAAAGATAGGAGTGATTTAAATAAATTTTTAACTGCATATTCATTATTGAGTGAAAATTCTAACAATAGAGATAAAAATCTTTTATTTCTAGAAATGTTAACTCTAAGAAAAAATGGATTATCTTTAAATGATAAATTAGAAATTATAAAAAAAATATCCAACATATATGATCAAAATAATGAAGATAAAACACTAGGAATTAGTATAAATGAGGAAAAAAAAATAGGTTTTGAAATTAAAAATAGTAAAGGTCAAGATTTAGAACAAAGACCTTTTTATTTTATTCCTTATAATAATGAAAACTTAGACTTACTTAATATAGATGTTTTTAATAAAAAAAACTTGTCAAACAATGATAAAATAAAAATATTGTCTAACCTCGATAATTATCATAAGAATATGACGATATTAAAGAGTAAATATTATCATGAATTTAATGGGTTATCAGAAATAAAAAAGGAGTTCTATAAAATAGAAACAGGCAAATTAATGGATGAGTCTGATATTGATATTTTTAAAATCAGTGAATCAGAACTAAATATGATAAAAAATTTACCTAAAAGCCTTGCCTCTCCTTCCATAATTGATATAAAAGATATAAGGGACATAAATAAAATATTTGAATACTATAAGCATCTGTGCTTTATAAAAGATCAAACCAATATAGATGATAAAACCATTGACATTTTAATCGCCAATGGGAGTAAAGAAAAGAAAAAAATAGAGAATGTATTTACAGAAGAATTATATAATGATATTAAAATCAAGAAACCAAAAGAATTAAAAACTTTAAAAAGTCAGTTTAAAGATAAAAATTTGGAATTTAAATATAATGATAAGTTATTCTCAAAAATAATTGATAGTGCGAGTGATATGGGTAAAAAATGTATCTATACTTTACTTTCTAAAAATTTCTTCTTTGATAAACTCGCAGAAGAATTCTATAAAACTGAAGAAGTTAATAACACTCCTTATCTGGTTGATTTTGAGATAAAAAAAGATCATATAGAAAAAGAAGAAATAATTAAAATAAAAATATCCAAAAAGAGAGAAACAAACATTCTAACTCCATTAATATTATCAAATAATAGTTTGTTTTCATCTCCAGCTGATTTTTTAAATAAGAAATTAGAAAATGCCAAGCTGATTAATAATGAGAAATCACCAATTAATACTCCTGTATTATCTAATGAAATTGAAATCACAGTTAGAATAAATGAAATAGATCAATCAAAAATAAAAATAACAGGAAACCACAGCCAAATAAGCATGTAACCTTCTTTAATCCAAAGTTAAAAGGCTTGGTAAAATTACCAAGCCTTTTAATGTTATATGCTTTACTTTTAATAAACAGCAACAACAGCAAATCGATTAACTCTAAATACCTTTTTTCGCTAAGAACTCATCATAAGTTCCTTGGAAATTGGTCACTTTTTCAGGTGTAATTTCAATAATACGATTTGCTAATGAGCTAACGAATTCACGGTCATGAGAAACGAAGATCAACGTACCTTGATAAAGTTCTAATGCCATATTCAGTGATTCGATAGATTCCATATCTAAGTGGTTGGTTGGCTCATCCATAATCAAAATGTTTGGTTTTTGCATCATCAGCTTACCAAATAACATTCTACCTTTTTCACCACCAGACAAAACTTGGACTGATTTCTTCAAATCATCTTGAGAGAACAGTAAACGACCTAATACGCTACGTACAGATTGTTCGTCGTCTTCTGGTTTCATCCATAAGCTCATCCAATCAAAGACGGTCATATCCACTTCAAAATCAGTTGCGTGATCTTGTGCATAATAACCAATATTTGAGTTTTCAGACCATTTTAAACGACCAGTATCTGGTGTTAATTCACCGACTAATGTTTTGATCATTGTCGATTTACCCACACCGTTATTACCTAAAATGGCCACTTTTTCGCCCACTTCAAGCATCATATTGACGTCTTTAAACAGTGGGGCATTATCATCATAGCCTTTAGAGATATTTTCCACTTCAAGCGCATTACGGAATAATTTTTTCTCTTGTTCAAAGCGAATAAATGGATTTTGACGGCTAGACGCTTTGACCTCTGCTAATTGAATTTTCTCAATTTGTTTCGCACGCGAAGTGGCTTGGCGTGATTTAGAGGCATTAGCACTAAAACGACTTACGAAAGATTGTAATTCATTAATCTGTGCTTTTTTCTTCGCATTGTCCGCTAATAAACGTTCGCGAGCTTGAGTCGCTGCAAACATATATTCATCGTAGTTACCGGGATGAACGGCTAATGCACCATAGTCAAGATCAGCCATGTGCGTACAGACCATATTGAGGAAGTGACGGTCATGGGAAATAATGATCATGGTACTGTTACGTTCATTTAGCGTTTGCTCAAGCCAACGAATGGTATCAATATCCAAGTTATTCGTCGGTTCATCCAATAATAGAATATCTGGATCAGCGAACAGGGCTTGCGCAAGTAACACACGTAATTTCCAACCCGGAGCCACTTCACTCATAGGGCCATTATGTTGTTCTAATGGAATACCTACGTTTAGCAATAATTCGCCAGCACGTGATTCAACGGTATAACCGTCCATTTCACCAAATTTCACTTCAAGATCGGCAACACGTAAGCCGTCTTCTTCACTCATTTCAGGTAAGCTATAGATGCGTTCACGCTCTTGTTTCACTTCCCAAAGTTCAGTGTGACCCATAATCACCGTATCAAGCACAGTAAACTCTTCATAAGCAAACTGGTCTTGTTTTAGTTTACCAAGGCGTTCATTAGGATCGAGAAATACGTTGCCGCTACTTGGCACTAAATCGGCACCTAAAATTTTCATAAAGGTTGATTTACCGCTACCGTTGGCACCGATTAAACCATAGCGATTTCCGCCACCGAATTTGACAGAAATGTTTTCAAACAGAGGCTTTGAGCCAAACTGCATAGTGATATTATTGCTGATTAACAAGACGAATACTCATTATTAGTGAATGACAAAAGGTAATGGGGCGGCATTATGCCACAAGTTACCCCTATTAAGACAGTAAAGTGACGAATGACTATAAAGGAATTTTTGTTGTGAGAGAAAAACACATCATAATGTGAGTTATTGCCCACGAGAAAAATAAGAAAAAAGAGATAACACAAAAGTGCTATCTCCAAGAATAATAGAGTAGATATTAATATATAACGTGCTTATTTAGAAGGTACTAAACCAGGTTCAACTACAGCATAGACTTGATCGTCTAAAAGGTCAGCGTCTAGAAGTTGAGTCACTAAACGTGCAACATCTCGGCGATTAACTAAACCATGCGTTTCTTCGTATTGATAAAGCTGAGCCTTACCCGTTTCTTCACCATTCAGTAATCCACCTGGTCTGACAATCGCATAATCAAAACGACTGGTTTGCAACCACACTTCAGCCAATGACTTTTCTCTCACCGCTTGACCAAACGCGGCTTTTGCTCTGTCAGATAACGCGACCCAACTATCGCCACAACCTAACGAAGAAACCATTAACATACGCTGAAAACCCATTTTCTCCGCAGTATCAATTACGGTTCGATGAGCTAAATAATCATTTTCACCGCCCATCGTGGAAATGATGTCTGCTTCTTTTCCTGCCAATGTTAAAACAGCTTCAACAGCCTTAGCATCAATCGCATCGCCGATAACTGTTTTGATCCCTTTTTCTTCTAACCGATTAGCTGCCTCTTCGGAACGAACTAAAACCACAATAGGGCGTCGTTGTGTAACGCCAATATCTGCAATATGTGCGCCAACACCTTTACCGCCAGCGCCAAAAATAACCCATGTTTTCACGCGCAATTATTCCTTATTTAATTGTTGTGCTAATTGACGGAAGGCTGATAATTGCTCTGGTAACAATTGACGATGTTCGTCTCTACCAAGGAAAATCTTAAACATTGCAACGCCTTCATGATTGAAAAATAAGATAGAGGCGGTATCCATACCCATAAATTTACGCTCGATCATCGCAATATATTGGCAATTTTCGGCTTTAATATGACCTGTCATTCCTTTTTTACCACGTAAGTTGAAATAGCCATGACGATGAAAACCACTAGGTAATTCACCGCTAAACTCTAAAATAACATCTTGAGTATGCACAAGCGTGGTGACATTACCCCATTTCATGACGTTATCCCACACTATATCGAATTGCTCACCACCCATTAATGAGCGTGATGGTAAATGTCTTACAACGTCTAATAGCGTTGTATTAAATTGCGTCGCAATAGTTTCCAATGTGCCATCAGGCTCTGTCATTAAAAATTGTTGTAACTCTGTATTCATGATGTTGTTTCCATCTTTTCATTAATAGTAAGGGTAATGAGATTAACGAGGAGTATTTAACTGCAAAATTAATTGCTGTAAGGAAGTCAGCAAATTACTTGCCCAAAACCGACCTTCATTGGTCAGTTTCATGCAAAGAAAATCATCTTCAACAAGACCTGCTTGATACCATTGATTTAATAAAGGGGAGAGCTGAGTCGCTTGCGGACTTAATTTGGCTAAATCAACACGACCACATTCAATGCCCGCTTGTAGTTCATGACGCCAACGAAAACCGCTGTCTGTTGTACGGCTCATCATCATCAACGGTTTTTGGTTATCCGTGATTTTTTGATAATAATTATCGAGTGAGCGTTCAATCATCCAAGAATAACCATTAACTGAACCACCAGCACCAGAGCCAAAGGCAAGACAATCCGCGCCTTGTTTAATTAATAAATTATAGAGATTGCGCTCACGAGTTGTTCTAGCCCAATGACTATTACTGATCTGACGCCAACCCACGTTATCCATAAAATCACAACCTTGAAGATAAAGCGCTCGCCTTTCTATCGGTGTTGGCACTGTCACACGTTGATTTTCGACAGCTTTACCTAATGGTGTATTTGGCAATAAATTCAAGGCATATAAATCGACACCATCTAAGCCAATATCATGGGCAATAGTTAGATCCTCTTGCCAATTCAGCGCATTTTGTCCCGGTAATCCAAATAACAGATCACACACCACAGCAGCTCTATCTCGTAAACAGAGCTCTTTCATAAACTTAGCAGCTTCTTCACCGGTTGATGTTCTTGCCATTCGTTTACGTATTTTGCTGTTAAAGGTTTGAATACCAATAGAAAAGCGATTTGCACCTGCATCTAAACAAGCATCAATTCGATTATCATCAAAATTTAAAACGCGACCTTCAATCGTGATTTCGCAATCTGGTGCTAAGGGGAGCGATTGGCGTAAATGTGTGATCACACGATAGAGATCTTTTGCTGATAATGCAGAAGGGGTTCCACCACCAAAGTAAACTGCATGAATCGGTGCTGACTGATAAAGTAAGCTATCTGATTCAGCCGATATCTCACGCAGTAATGCGTCGGTATAACGCGTACAGGCTTCTTCGTGATAGTTATTTTGATAGAAACCACAAAATGTACAATGCGTTGCACAAAAAGGGATATGAATATACAACAAACGTTTACACGCAGGCGTTTTACTGTTTAACAGTGTTTGCCATGTAGATTGTTGGTCTTCTTTCGCAATAGGTACAGAGCCTCGCCACGGCATTGTGGCATGTCTATCACGAAAAGGGCTATCACCCTCAAGTGCAAAATGGGGAGTAAGATCGATTTCAGTCGAAAATTGCGTGCTATGTGTTGCGACTAACTCTTTCATTATTAAATCATTCCTACTTATTATCATTAACAGGATCAGCGGGATAAAACTGTTGATGCAATAACTCCACGGCATCCACAATGCGAGGTCCCATTCCCAAAATAAGGGATTGATCAATTTCAATAATGCGTTGGTTTTTCCATGCTTGTGTCATTGAGACACCGGGAACGGACGCTAATCCTTCAGAGGCTCTTATACCGCCAGTATGGTTTTGTTGGCTTTGTGTGGTTATCACGATAACTTCTGGATCAGCCGCGATAATGGCTTCTGCGCTATAGATACGATAATTTTCGTGAGTGGCGATATTATCGCCACCCGCTAATGCCAAAATGGCATCTGCAACACTGTTTTTTCCTGCAACTTGAGGAATTCCCCCTCCTGGTGAAAGAAAGAACAACACTTTTACTTTGCGTTTAATGTGATTATTTTTAGCTGTGATTGTCGCTAAACGAGATTGCAGTGAACTAATCAACGTTTCTGCTTCTGTCTGTTTATCTAATGAAACCGCTAAGGTACGAATATTTTTAAGCATTAATTCAAACGTAGCGGGTGTTCTTGGTAAAGAAATAACCTTTACATTATGTTGTGCGAGTTGGCGTAATACCATTTTAGGTTCAGCATCATCCCAAGTCACAAAAGTAGAAGGGCGTAATGACAAAATGCCTTCTGTACTGAGCTGTTTCCAATATCCGATATGAGGCAATGCTTGCGTTTGTTCAGGATAAGACGTTGTTTCATCAACACCGACAACCTTATTGCCAGCACCTATGGCATAAACCAATTCCGTTATAGAGCCTCCAGCAATAACCCAACGTTCATTATTTTTGTTTTCTTTTGCCATTAAGTTAAAAGGCAACAATAACAAACTAAGTGCGATTACTATTTTCTTCATAATTAAAATGCCCATGTCAGACCAACTGCAGCATTAATTCCCGCGGCAGGAATAGATTCATGAGCCGTTTGATAACGCTTATTTAAAATATTATTTAAATCGAAGTTAATACGGTATTGATCGTTATGACCAAATTCCGTACTCAATGAAAGATTAACCGTCGTCCAACCTGCATAGTGCTGTTTATTTTCGGGGTTACTATGATCTTTCGCTTTTGTTGCTGCTCTTAAATATAAGTCCGACATTAGATTCATATTATTGAGCAGTAATAAATGCTTAGCACCAATACGAGAAGTTAATGTAGGTTCACCGGTATCCCATGTTTTCAATGTTGAACCAATAAATTGACGACGCATCACATTGGCAGAAACATAAGGAGTAATTGACCAACCTTGATATTGAGCCATCACTTCCATACCATAAGTTTTGGCGCGATCGATATTGTCGTAATAGAAATAATCTGCTCGGCCAGTTTTACTATTTCCTTCGCAAATACGTTCTCCCGCACAAGCGATAGATGTGATGTAATCTTTGGCTTCAGAATAATAAATCGCGCTATCGATGTACCAATTATTCCCTTTATAACGCGCACCAAATTCCACATTATTAGAATGTTCAGCTTCAAGATCGCGATTACCGTAAGTCACCGCACCGCCAGCAGTTGTGTTCATGAATTGCTGAACAAGTGTTGGGAAAACATAACCTTGTGCAAACGCGAGACGTAATTCTGTATCTTTAAATCCAGAATAACGCAAATGAGATGACACAATAAAAGCGTTATCTTTCACAGAATCATAAGCTAATGTCTTATAACTTGTTCCTGTTTTATTATGGTGAATAGTTTCATCACCATCTTGTAATTCTGATTTCAACCAATATTGTCTGGCGCCCATAGTCCATGACCAATCATCTGTTATTTTCCAATCATTTTGGGCAAAAACAGAGATATTGGTTTGTTTACTGCGGTTATGCAAAAGAGATTGTTTTTCATAATTAACAGCAGGTGGAAAACCCGTTGTACTATTTGAAGAAGTCTGCCCAGCGGATGTTTGTTTTACTTTATCTTGTTGATATTGAGCGCCTAAAATTAACTCATTATTTGCAGGTAAAGTAAAATTAGCCTGCATAGTCATTCCATAAGTATTTTGAGTGTCTTCAGACTGAGTTCGGTTTTTAACGGTTAAATTGCCAATCATTGGGCTACCCGTTGGGGTAACAACACCAACGCGGTTTTCAAATTTTCGCTCTATACGTTGTGTATAGGCATCAATATGAAGTTTTTTGAAATAATCTGTATCAGCATCATAGTCATAAAATAAACCGACTTTTTCACGCTCAAGTTTAGGCACTTTAACGCTAAACTCTTGATATTTTCCTTCATCAGCATAATAAGATTGTGTTGATAAATTATACCGATCGAGCGAAAGACCAAACTTATGTTTATCCACTTTATAACCTAACCATGCACCTTGACCGTTATTTCTAAAATGCGTATTAGGTAAACGCCCATCAGGAGTATATCTATCACCATGATCGGCATAACTTCCATTAAGGCGATATTCAAAATCACCGACAGTACCTGAAATTAATGCAGACTCTCGCCATCCCATCGTTGCTGAGTCATAAACGACTTTGACATTTCCCCCAAAAGGCTTATCGCCACCTTTTTGAGTAATTAAATTCACCACACCGCCAATAGCTTGAGAGCCATAAAGCACAGAATAGGGACCTTTAACCACTTCAATACGCTCTAGTGCAGATTCATCAATTAAAATACCAGCACCAAAGTTTTGACCACCTCGTTGATAGGTCACTTCTTGTCCATCAACCAATAAAAGTACACGCGATGATGCTTCTCCACGAATACGGATCTGTTTACGGCCAGCAAGGCTATTGTCCGTAACTTCAACACCGGGAATATCACGTAATTGGTCAGCAATAGAAGATGAATTTGATTGGTTTAATGTTTCTTTATCAATAACTTGAATAGTAGCAGGGCTGTTCCATAAAGAAGCTGCGCTACGTGTTGTTGTCACAACAAGCGTTTCTTCTTTAGGTGGAACATTATCAGCAATAGCATATTGAGAGAGTGAAAGTGTTAAAGCAGACAACACGAAGCAAGATTTAAATTGAATGCACATAGTCGCAGACCTTAATGAGATCGGTAATTATTATCATTCGCTTTATAATTTAAGTTTTGGTATTCATCAACCTAAAAATGGCAAATAGAATACATCTTTGATTTAGATCAAGGTAAAAATGTGATTTCATGCACAATGGCTGCTTAAATAAACAAAAATGGCATAAAAAGAAGGGTTTTTAAGCAAATAAAGAAAAGAGGATAAGTAAGAATACGGAAGCCTTATTCTTACTTACCCTCGTTATTAAGAGAGATAAAGTTAATGACAGAAAATAAAACTCTATTCTAACGAATTAAGAAAAACTTTAAGTAATTGATTTAATGTTTGTTGCTCTTGTTGTGATAAACCAGAGACTAAACGTTTTTGGTTCTCAGCGTGTGCTTCTATTACTTGATTGATTAGTTCCAGACCTTCAGGTGTTAGCGAAACTAAAAAACTGCGGCCATCTTCTGGATTAACTTTACGAATAACCCAACCCGCTTTTTCTAATTGATCAATACGATTTGTCATCGTGCCTGATGTAACCATCAGGGTTGATAGCATTTCACCTGGAGAAAGGGTGTAAGGATCGCCTGCACGACGTAGTGTAGCAAGAACATCAAAACTTGATGTATTTAAGCCAAATTGAGAGAAAACTTTCTCCATTTCGCGTGAAAGATGCAAAGTAACATTCCCCAATCGTCCAATTAATCCCATCGGGCTAATATCAAGATCAGGGCGCTCACGCTGCCATTGCTTAGTAATTTTATCAATTCTATCCATGCATTTATCATGTCAATTATTTATCTTGACGTCAAGCTATTATCAATTTATCTTGACCTCAAGATAAATTGGTCTGGTAACAACTAAACGAGTGATTTTATGAATCGATACACAACATTACTATTAACGGCATTGGCTCCCATTGTATGGGGGAGCACTTATATTGTGACAACGGAAATGTTGCCAGCTAATGTGCCCATGACATTAGCTGCATTGCGTGCATTACCAGCAGGAATTCTATTATTAATTATCATGAGACAACTGCCACAAGGTATATGGTGGCTACGTGTAATTATTTTGGGTATTTTAAATTTCTCACTGTTCTGGTGGTTATTATTTATTTCAGCCTATCGTTTACCTGGTGGCGTTGCTGCAACAGTAGGGGCAGTGCAGCCTTTAATTGTCTTATTTTTATCTCGTTGGCTATTACAAACGCGCCTATCATGGTTATCTATTTCAGCCGCATTAGGCGGTATTTTTGGTGTAGCAATACTCATTCTGACACCAAATGCAGCACTTGATCCTATCGGAATAATTGCAGGATTAGGGGGGGCATTTTCTATGGCAACAGGTACTGTATTAAGTCGTCGTTGGCAACCGCCAGTTACACCTTTAACTTTTACAGCTTGGCAATTAACCGCAGGTGGTGCTGTATTATTACCCTTTGCCTTATTATTTGAACCCACATTACCTTCATTAACTGGTATTAACCTTTTTGGCTTGGCTTATTTAACCTTAATTGGTGGAGCATTAACCTATATTTTCTGGTTTAGAGGGCTAGCATTATTAGGCCCAAGCTCTGTGGCTTCATTAGGCTTTTTAAGTCCGCTAAGCGCGGTTATTTTAGGTTGGGCATTACTAGGACAACAATTAACGAGTTTACAAATACTGGGGATGATCGTGATATTACTCAGTATCTGGGCTAATCAACAGTCAGAAAAACGAGAAAGAATAAAGCTTCAATCACTTAGTTAGTATTAATGTGTTATTTTAAACACCATAAATACAGACCATTTAATACCGAAAATAACAAAGAGAGTGTTGTTATGCCTATATGGGTTGATGCCGATGCATGTCCAAAAGTAATCAAAGAAGTGTTATATCGTGCAGCAGATAGAGAAAAAGTGATTATTACGTTTGTTGCTAATCAACGATTAATTGTACCTGCATCGCCTTTCTTACGTACATTACAAGTTTCGGCTGGGTTTGATGTTGCTGATAACGAAATTGTTCGCCGAACCAATAAAGATGATTTGGTTATTACCGCTGATATTCCATTAGCTGCCGAAGTCATAGAAAAGGGCGCAGTAGCACTAAATCCAAGAGGTGAACGTTATACTGAAGCAACTATTCGTGAACGTTTAAATATACGTGATTTTATGGATACGATGAGAGCAAGCGGTATTCAAACTGGAGGACCCGCAAGCTTAAGTCAGCGTGACCGCCAACTTTTTGCGAATGAATTAGATAAGTGGCTTTTACAACAAAAAAAGCGCGCTTAATTTAGTCAGTAATAAATGCTGATGATAAACAAACGGGCATAGATATTATTGCCCGTTTTTCTTTAAGATAAACTTTAACTTATTTCTTCTTTATAATGAGATCAGACATAACGTTTTGTGCCTAAAGTACTCGGTTTCTTCCCTTTAAAAACATGAGGGCCATCCATTGTTAATTTAAGCTCATCACCATTGCGCGTTAACCAAGGTGTCGCTTCACTGCCTGCTCTTGATGTTACACCTGATGGTTTTAATGTAATACTATCTTGATCAATTTCAATAATACCAATTACATAGGTATAAATCATATTATTGAAAAAGCCTTTCTTATATTCACAAGAACATTCAACCACTTGATTGCCATATTCCATACGCATTGTGGGTTTTAATGAGGCAACAGAAACACAACCATTACTAATAGCAGAATAAACACTACAAACCAACGCGACTTTACCTCCCATTAATTGGGAAATAGCTGGGTTAATTTCAACAGTTTCGCAACCGGGTTGTTCTTGGCTAACACTCACTATATCACCAGTATGAAAAACAAAAGGATCTGAGTGAAAAGCACCGCTTTTATCTGGAGCTTGAATAATAGACATTTGACCATTCGGGCGTAAAATTCCTACACGAAGATCTAAATCATCATTATCTTTTCCATCTCCATTATCTATCCATGTTGCACTCACTAAAATACGTTTAGGTGCATCATTACCTTTTAGTAATGAAACACGATGGCTACTATCTGGTTTAGTCAGCTTCACTACACTTTTTTGCATATTAACGGGAGCAGGTGGTGGCGCAACAACAGGAGTAGGCTCTTCAACTTCAATACCATAAAGGTTACATAAACCTGCCAATCCAGAAGCAAAACCTTGCCAAACAGAACGAACTTTATTTTGACCATTGTGAACATAAAGCTCTAAAACGATGATGCCTGTCTCTTGTGAAAACTGGCTTGGTGCTAACTCAATAACTTCATTATTTATCAGCACTTGTGCTTTTAATTGATTAACAACGGCAAAACCGCCAGCACTACCATCTTGCGTTAATGTAATTGCTATTTTGGTAATATTTGCGGGTAAACGAGAAAAATCAAAATCAATACTATGAATAACTGTTGAGCCTTGAGTTATCGGCGAAATAAATGAAGCTGCACCAGAGGCATGATGAGGAGCATTAAAAAAAACCATATCGTCGTCATTAACGACTTTTCCTGATCCTGTTACTAAAAATGCAGTCAGATTAATATCAAGATTATCGCCTACTGCATGAGAGACTTTAACTTGTCCTTTATTTTCGCTGAGTGATGTATTCTCACCAGGTTGTAACGTTTTACTCATTAAACCGCTCCTTGATTGATAAGACTAACTGCAAGAAATTTAGGCAACGAATATGATAATAACTTCAATTAATTATTTATTCGGTGATCTCATTCACTTTCAATTGATATCAAAAACCAATGAATTTATTTATAATCTTAAGGAAATTTTCCCATCAAGACGAGAGGTAATGATGTCATTTTCTAAATCTATGCTTGCTTTGGCTGTAATGGCGGTCTCCTTTTCTAGTTACGCGGCAAAACAGGCTGATTTGATGATAGTTGACGGCACTGTTCTGACTATGGATCAGCAAAATAAAATCATTGAACAGGGTACTGTTGTCGTAAAAGAAAATAAAATTATTGCCGTTGGTGGCCCTGAGCTCTCTAAAGAATATCAAGCCAATAAAGTATTAGATGTTGATGGTGATATTGTGATGCCGGGTTTAATTAATACCCATACTCATGGTTCGATGACGGTATTTCGTTCATTAGCCGATGATGTGCCAGACAGACTTCACCGTTATATTTTCCCACTTGAAAGCAAAATGGTTTCTCGCGAAATGGTCAGAGTAGGTGCTGATCTTGCAAATATCGAAATGGTAAAAGGTGGTGTAACAACTTACGTTGATATGTATTATTTCGAAGATGAAGTAGCCAAGACTGTTGATAAAATGGGTAATCGTGCAGTATTAGGAGAGTCTGTTATTAATTTCCCTGTTGCCGATGCAAAAACACCAGAAGAGGGTATCCAATACGCAGTAAACTTTATTAAAGAATATAAAGATCACCCTCGTATTATCCCAGCATTTGCACCACATGCTCCTTACACAAATACCACAGAAAACCTTCAGAAAATTGCTAAGTTATCAATAGAACTTGATGTTCCTGTTATGATCCATTTAGCTGAAACTGATCGTGAACAAGAAGAAATCGCTAAACGTACTGGCGGTAAAAGCCCAGTTCAATATATGGCAGATATCGGAGCGTTAAATAATAAAGTTATCGCGGCTCACGCAATTATGGTCGATGATAAAGATATTGATTTACTGAAAAAATATGATGTTGGTGTCGCTCATAATATCAGTGCAAATACTAAATCAGCGAAAGGTGTGGCGCCTGTCGTCGCGATGCTAGAAAAAGGTGTTCGTGTAGGTTTAGGGACTGATGGCCCAATGTCAAGTAACACACTAACGACGATGAATGAGCTAAATCTTGTGGGTAAAATCCATAAGTTAGAGAATAAAGATCGTGCTGCTATGCCACCATTAACCGTCGTAGAACTTGCAACAATGGGGTCAGCGAAAGTATTACATATGGAAGATAAATTGGGATCTTTAGAATCAGGTAAACTTGCTGATATTATCGTTGTTGATACTAAATCACCTAACATGGTGCCAATGTATAGCCCTTATGCAGCATTAGTTTATGGTGCAAATGGAAGTAATGTTCGTCATACCATTGTTGATGGAAAAATCTTAATGGAAGATCGCCAATTATTAACAGTTGATGAAAAAGCCATTATTAAAGAAGCGCAAGATTTCTCTGATAAAGTGCGTAAAACTGTTATCGACAGCGGTGAAGTTGTTAAATAAAAATCGATAGCAATATTTTTATCCTAGGCAGTTTGTTTTTAAACTGCCTTTTTTATTGTTTATTACTGAAATTTTTCTCTTATTCTTATCTAAACAAGACTATATAAAGCTAATAAAAGCTAAATATTTCCCCATCATTAAGATAATCCTTATTATTTAAATATTCATTTAATTAAAAATACTAATATACTGTTTTATCTATTCTTTTCACCTTCACGCTATTAGATCTTTAAGTTTATTCTGTTATCTAATTTATTAGAGATGCAATACTATCTAAATATACTTGTACAACAGTACATCTCTATTTTGCCGTTCTTACTAATACTGCTCATCAACTATGGATAGAATGAAAATGATGATTAAACCCAACAAACTAACACTATCGCTTATTACGTTATCTATTATTAGTTCAACCAGTGCTTTTGCTAATGAAATCAACTCGGTAGATCCCACAAAACCACTTAATTATGATATAAAACTCAATCAAGCAACTATTTTTCTACGGGGTGCTGAACTCGATAATAACGTAACTCTCAATTTACCCGCTGGGCAGAGTGAAGTTGTTTTATCTAATATTGCAAACAATATTGATCCTAAAAGCTTGTCAATTAGCATTGATAATGACGATGTGATTATTAACACCATTAACGTTAAAAAAATTCCTATTGCCCCTAGTTATCCCTCTGCAATTGCAGTATTGATGGAAAAGCAGAAAGATATCAATAAGAGAATTGAAGTATTAAACATCAATATTAATGTGGGTGATGAGCAAATTGCATTACTTAAAGATCAATCATTTTTTGGCTATGGCGAAACTCAGTCATTAGAACACTCATCACAAAAGTTTGATTTTATTAGCCAAAAGATGACATCTATTCTTAATCAACAAAAAGCTGCTCGAGAAGAGATAGCTGAACTCACTGAGAAATTAGAAGAATTAAACCGACAATTAGAAATTGATATGCCAATTATTGCAAAAGAGAAAACACAGATTGTTTTATCTTTGGGCACATCAAAAAACCTAACCAGTAAAATGCGTATTTCTTATATAACACCAGATGCGGGATGGTCACCCGCTTATGATATTCGAAGCCAAGGAATGGATAAGCCGATATTACTTACCTACAAGGCGGATGTTATTCAAAATACAGGCCTAAATTGGGATAAAGTCAAACTGGTTTTAACATCAACTAACCCATCACTTAATATCACTGCGCCAACATTATCACCTTGGTATTTATCTCTTTATAATAACACTGCGAAATTCAGAAATTCGAATATGGATATGAAGATGGCAATGCCAGCTCCCATGTCAGAGGCAATGAATGAAGCACCAAGAGAGCAATTAAGTAAAGGTGTAACTCGTTACGTAACAACCAATAATAATGGTATTAATTTAAGCCATGCTATCGCGTTACCTTACACCTTAAAAAATAGCACAGAGCCTAATACATTAGTGATTAATCAAAAAGAAGTTGTTGCAGATTATCGCTATTTAACAACGCCAAAATTAGTTGAAGAAGTTTATTTACAAGCTGAAGTGAAAGATTGGGAAAATTTAAATTTACTCAATGGTCGTGCGAATATCTATTATATGAATAGCTTTGTTGGTAATAGTTATATTAATACTAACGAATTAACAGAGTTACTTAGCATTCCATTTGGAATAGATAAAAACATTCAAATTAGTCGTATTAACAATGAGAAGATAAGAAAAGAGCCTATCTTTATTGGTACAACGATTGAACAAAAAGAGAGTTATACCATTAAAGTAAGAAACACTTACAATTCTCCTGTAAAAGTAACTATTTACGATCAGCTACCACTGAGTCAGGAAAACAATATCAATGTAGCAGATGCGGTTTATAAAGATGGCGTACTTGATAAAGATACTGGCGAAATTAAATGGAATATCACATTAGGTGCAAAAGAGGAAAAATCATTACCTCTAAATTACACCCTTTCTTATCCTAAAAATAGACAAATTATGGGGTTATGATTTTTCTCATCTAAATTTAAAAAGTAAAATAGAAGAGGGTGTATTTGCACCTTTTTCTATTTTAAATAGCAGTAAAAATAGCAGTAAAATTTTTAATGAGTATTTTTCTGCATAAACTGATTAACACTATTTTTGATAGTTTCTCTTAACCACAGCACTTTAGAATTATACGCATGGCGTTTATGCCATAGTAAAATAAATGAAATATCAAGTTGTTCAGAAACACTATGTGGTAGAGGGATAGGCAATGTTACTAAATTGGGTAAAACTTGTGAGATATAATGGACACAATATCCAGGCAAACAAGTAATGAGTTCATGATTAGGTTGAGAAATCGTAAATAAAGTTTGCTCAAATGACGTGTAAGTTATCGCGACATTACGTAAACGCCCATGCTCTGCCAATATATCATCTAGTGCCCAATGAGCACGTTTATCATATTCTGTTGAAATGTGAGAATAGTGCAAAAATGTCTCTAAATTCCAAGGTTCATTCAATAAAGGATGATCTTTTCGAACATAAACCAATGGTGTATCACGAAAAAGCTCTTCACAATCGATGACTTCAGGTAATAAATGTAACTCATTCGCTATTGCCGTTAAACCTGTTAAATGTAAATCCACACCAAGAGGGTAAATCAGCACTAAACAAAAGCTAAAAAGGATATATTTTGTCATCCAGCCACCTCAATTATTCTGATGAAGAGGCATTCTAGTCGTCAAAGAAACTGAAACCTAATGACAAAAAAGCAATCTCTAATTTCCATTTTGGAAATAATATATTTATCTCATTATCAAAGTTTAGGATCATTACAGCATTAATGTTCTCACCATTAGTGGCGTTTTTGTATTAACCACCATGAATTACTTTAATCTTAATAATCGTTGTGATATCAGATAAAGTTTAGCTAATCTGCTAATATACTCGCACTAAATTTCGACACTATCTTTCCATTTTATAGAGATACACCTATGCCGTGGACTTTTTCACATCCTGCTATTGTTTTCCCTTTAAAACAGTCCCGAATAGGTAAATATCTCAATTTACCCGCTCTCGTTGTAGGAAGCACCTCACCCGATTTACTTTATTCTTTTGGTTTATATCAATCAGCCACAACGGCACATGATTTATTAGGCTGGTTTTATACTGCATTTCCTTTTTGTTTACTGGTCTTTATTCTAAATTATTTACTGCGAGCTCCATTAAAGTGCGTATCACCCGTTCCTTTATATGAGCCGATAAAACCCAATATTCGGGCATTAAGTCTATTTGTTTTATCCCTGTATATTGGCGCGGTAACACATATTGTGTGGGATTCTTTTACCCACGAAACAGGAACCGCTGTCAGGCTTTTTTCTGTACTACAAGCACAATTATTACAAGGAATGACAGATAGCCAAGAGATTGCTATTTATAAATTATTACAACATTTAGGTTCTGTATTAGGGCTTCTTTATTTATGTTGGAAATACATTCAATATCAGCGCAAACAAGACTACCCAATACAAAAAGAAAACCGCACTAAGTTATATCGCTTAATTGGAATTGGCTTTCTATCTGGATTATGTGCTTTGCCTTTAGCTTTACAACTCTCAAATAAAGGGCAGGGAATTAACATTAATCGGTTTATTTTCCTTGAGCTTTCTTTGGCAGTTCCTTTTTTCTTTGGTTTAATGATTATCTTAGGAATAGGGTTATATTGTACTAAGAAATAGGTAATACCGCTGATTATTGCTAAAAAAAGCCCCGTAACATAAATTTACGGGGCTTTTCTTTGGTGTACGCATTTAATACAAGAAATCTTAGCTATCTACTAATTTTTAAACCACTGCATGACTTCTTCATAACTTCCTTGGTAAATAATTTTATCTTCCTTTTTACTTAATTGATAACGATACATAGGATCGTAATACTCTTTAAGTAAAGGGGTTAACCAAGAAAAATGCGCTTCTGTATTACCACTCATTTTTTGTGTTTCTAATGCTTTATCAAGTAATTGAGTTAATTCAGAGGCTCTTTGAGAGCCTAATCGGCGACGTATCGCAAATAGCCCATGATGTAAATAATCACTATAAGCTTGCCAGCCTTCATTTTCGCCATAAACATCTAAAAAATCGTGTGTCATACGATCAAAATATTCTGCTTTCAAACGTTCTATGCGTCGTTCAAAGGGATCATCAACAACAACTATTGAAGCCTCAACCATTTTTGCTCGTAAACATTCAGGTAATCCATTGGCGCCAATAGCACGACCTTCATCCTCAAGTACCCATCGTGTATATTTCGGTGCTTTCTGCAACATTTCAACACCAAGATGGTTTTCAAATGTGGCTTGAGGAAATTGTTCTTCTACAGTGCGGCCAAAAGATGAACCTCGATGGTGTGCAATACCTTCAAGGTCAATACCCTCAGGTAATGAACGCACTAAAGTCGTTTTTCCATTACCAGTACATCCACCAATTAAGATAATAGGCCGTTGAACCAATTCATTGGTCATTTCAATAACAGCCTGTCTTAACGCCTTATATCCACCTTCAATTAATGGATAATCTATACCTATTTCTTTAAGCCATTGCTGAACTATATGAGAACGCATTCCTCCTCGAGCACAGCAAATATAACCATTGGGAAATTGCTCACAAGCTTCACGCCAAGCTGCAATACGGTTGTCACGAATTTCACCACTCACCAATTGATGCCCTAAATCAACCGCTTTTTGTGAACCTTGCTGTTTATAACAAGTTCCCACAGCAGCACGTTCTTCATCATTCATTAAAGGCAAATTGATAGCATTAGGGATCGAGCCTTGATTAAATTCAATAGGCGCCCGCACATCAATAATAGGTGTGTTATTAGCAAGAATATGTCGAATATTTTGAGCAGAAAACGCTGATTCCATAATAAAAATTGTTATATCTAGTCTGGCTGAAAGATTGACTACTATACTCTTAAGAGCATGTGATGACACGCTCTGATCGTATGTTTTTATTAAATTATAAAGTGTTATTTCTGACAGAATCATTTTTTCTAGAAAAAAGAAAATACACCACAGTCAGTCAATCCTGTGGTGTATTTTTAAATTTATCACAACGGCACTTACCACTGATTAATATTTCTATCTTCCTGTGTCACTGACGTTAATTTAGCTAATAACGGCAATAATTTGTGCTTAAAATCGTCCATAAAGGTGTAAATAACAGGTACAAATAACAAACTTAATAATGTTGAGCTGATTAAACCGCCAATTACTGCAATAGCCATTGGCCCTCTGAAACCTGCATCAGCACCCGTCGTTAAAACAAGAGGGATCATTCCTGCAATCATTGCAAATGTGGTCATAATAATCGGTCTTACTCGCTCTTGACCTGCCTCTAAAATTGCTTTTTCACGACTTAGTCCAACACGTTCTTTTTCAAGAATAAATTCAACTAACAATATTGAGTTTTTAGTCACAATACCCATAAGCATAAGAATGCCAATAATCACGGGTAGATCAATCATCGCACCATATAAGACCAAAGCGAGAATAGCACCACCGATAGAAAAGGGTAATGCGACCAAAATGGTTATTGGTTGCATAAAATCTTTAAACAACACTATTAATATGGCGAGAACAAGCAATATGCTAAAAAACATCGTTGAACCAAAACGCATTAGCATATCGTGCATATATTCTGTATCACCGTATTCAACTTGTGACACAGTAGGCGGTAATTGTTGATATTCAGGAAGAGCCATTACTGCCTCTATTGCTTCACCTAAACTAATACCATCAAGATTACCTTCAATCGCAATTTTTCTTTGACGGTTAATTCGCTCAATTTGCGAAGGGCCATCTCCTGAGTCTATTTTAGCGACTGTTTTAATCGGGACAGATTGTTGTCCAGCACTCTTTACATAGAGATTATTGAGTAACTCAATATTGTCTTGTTGATATTCAGGTAAAATAACCTGAACAGCTAACTGTCTATCTGGCAGATTAAATTTAGCACTACGAGAATTTGCCTCTCCCATTGTGGCAATACGTAACGTATTCGCAATATCTTCGACATTTATTCCCGTACGGCCTAAATTATCAAGCTTAGGTGTAACAATAAGCTCTTTACGCAGTAATGGCTTAACAACTTGGATATTATTAAATCCTGATAACTTTGCTATTTTATCGGTTAACTGCTGTATTTCTCTATCCAATTCGTCAGCATCATTCCCACTAAAAACAAGTGAAAACTCTTTATTACCACTACTATTACTGAATGAAAATTTAATATCTGCCCGTTGATTAAAGAGTATTGCCAATTCTTGCTCAAACTCTTTTTGTGATAAAACACGCTCATTAGGCTCAGATAACGTGAGAATTATCTCACCTTTATGTTGAGCAATACCATCAGAGTCATCAGCAATACCTGCAATAGTATAAATCGACTTAATCTCTGTTCTTTCTTTGAATAAACGAGTTAACTGATTAATCTCTTTTTGTGTCTGTTCGACAGGAGAGCCCGGAGGTAATTCAACACTAATTTGACTAATACTAATATCGCCTTCGGGCATAAAACCGACGGGTAATAAGCGAATAGCCGCCATTGATCCGATTAAAAAACAGAGCGCAATGGATAAAGCGAGCTTTCGATGTTTTAAGGTTAGTGATAAGAAATAAGTATATTTGCTTGTCCAACGGGGTATTTTGTGTTCTTTGCTTTTTGTCTGAGGTAACAGAATATAAGCAGCCATTAACGGTGTTACTAAACGAGCAACCAACAAAGAAGAAAGCACCGCTGCAGAAACAGTAATACCAAAAGGAATAAAATATTTACCGACAAATCCGCCCATAAAACTAACAGGAAGAAATACAGCCACAATAGTTAGAGTGATAGCAACTATTGCAAATCCAATGGCATCAGATGCTTTTAATGCAGAAATATAAGGGCGCTCACCACGCTCAATATACTTTTGAATATTTTCAATTTCGACAATAGCATCATCCACTAAAATACCAATAACAAGTGTTAATGCTAATAACGTAATACTGTTTAAACTATAATCAAAAAGTAGTAAAACAAGAAATGTGGGTAATATAGATAGAGGGAGTGCAATTGCTGCAATTAATGTCGCTCTCCAACTTTTTAGAAAAAACAACACAATAATAACTGTCAGGAATGCCCCTTCAATTAACGTTTTTATCGTTAAATGATAGCTCGACTCAGTATATTTTACCGTTGATGAAATAAGCTCAATGTTAATATCTGGATTAGCTTCTTTTAGTTTTGCCAATACCTTTTCAACATTGTCAGCGACGACGGTATCACTAGAACCTTTTGTTCGATATATTGCAAAACCAACACCATCATTGCCATTAAGTTGGGAAATAGACTTGGTTGATTTTTGTCCATCATAAATATTGGCAACTTCACCTAATTTGATCCATTGCCCATTCTCAGTAGGCAATAAAATATTTTTAATTTCCTCAACATCTTGTTTTTCACCTAAAACACGGATGGTATGTTGCAGTGTATTAAACTTGGTACTTCCTCCCGCTGAATTCTGATGAACACCTCGTAATAGCTCGTTAATAGTCGTAATAGGAAGTTGTAATGCTGCTAATTTTTGTGCATCAGGCTCAACACGAATAACGCGCTCTACATCGCCTAAGCGCCTTATTTTCTGTACACCAGAAACCATCACGAGTTGCTTACTAATAGTATCATCGACATACCATGATAAATCAGTCAGTGACATCGTTGAGGAGGAAACCATATAGCGTAAAATAGCACCACCTTCGACATCGACACGACTAATTAAAGGCTCATCAATAGTTTGGGGAAGTTCTCCCCTAATTTGCACAATTTGTTCACGAACATCGTTTGTTGCAATATAAGCATCAACATTTAAGTCAAACTCAATAACTGTTGAAGAAGCGCCTTCACTAATTGAAGAAGTGATATGACGAATTCCTGGAATACCTGAAACAGCTCGTTCAACACGCTTTGTTACCGCATTTTCTAATTCAGTGGGCGATGAGCCATCTTGTGTAATTGTGACCGTCACAATGGGGAAAGTAATAACTGGATTCGCCGTAACAGGTAATTGAATAAATGAAAAAATACCTGCAATAGACAATACCAAAAAGATTACAATAGTTGGAATTGGTTTAGTAATCGCCCATGAAGATAATTGTAATTTCATTGAATATCCTTCATTGGAACAACAAGATCACCTTGAGATAGAAAAGCCTGAGCATAAGCGACAACCTTAATATCAGTAGATAATGGGCTTAATATCTCTACTCGCCCATTATGGATGCTGCCAATATCAACGGATTGAATTTCAATTTTTCTATCATGATTAACAATAAAGATATTCCGAATGCCATTAGCTTCGGTTCTTATTGCACTATACGGAAGTGTTATTCTTTGCTGTGGCTGTTGGGTATAGACCATAACACCCATTTCACCGATACGATGATTATGCTTATCTGTTAATGAAACTCTGATTTTTCCCAGTTGAGAATAAATATCTATTTTTGAAGAAATAAAGCGGATCACACCAGATAATTCTTTATTGGTGTAATCTTTAACTTTTACCTCTGATGAATGATTAATTCGCGATAGCTCAGATAAATGCGCATTAGCTTCAAACTCTATTTCATTATTTTCAATAATTTTAAATAGCAACGTATTGTCGGAAAGTGTGCCATTTATTGCATGCCGTTCGCTAATAACGCCTGATACTGGGGCAATAATTTTAGATTTATCTTCTTGACTTTGTTCTCTTGCTAGTTGTGCATTTAATTGGCGTAATTCTGCACGACTGGCTTCTAATTCTGCTTTTTTAGATAACGTTTCTGATTTGGCTTTTTCAAAATCATTGACTGATATAACGCCTCGATTAGCTAAAGAACTTAAACGAGTTAATTCTTTTTGTGCCTGTTCTGCTAACACTTTTTGTTGTTGTATATAAGCCGTAGCTTTTTCAGTTTCTGCTTTTAACTGCATCACTGTTGCTGTTTGAAGCGGTGATTCTAATGTTGCTAATAACTGATTTTTTTCTACCCATTGTCCTTCTTCAACAAAGACCGCAGTTACCATTTGTTGTTGTAACGGTGAACCAATAGAAACTTCATTTTTGGCAACAAAAATACCTGGTATATTAAGAACCTCAACATAACGATCAATTTTAGGCTGAGTTACACTTAATTTAATGATATTTTCATTTTCTTCGGCATGAATAACTGATGTCAAAAAAAAACTGAAGAGAACCATTGTTATCTTCAATAGACGCTTTTTCATAAATCTTTATTTCCCTAAAAATAATAGGGAACAATGTAATGCTGAGGTAATATCCATTCCTTAAATTCAGGTTAAGGTTGGATATTTATTTTAATAAGTTTTTAATCTAGTTAAGTTCACAACAATATTTATATAAGATTAATAGCACTTATATAACCAATCTTCCTCACTACAATGCATGAATTCAGAACAGATAAAAGTTTCTTGTACCTGAGAGAGTTGATTTTCTTGATATATATTCTCCCATACATCTAATAATGCACATTTATCTTTAACGTATGAAAGAGCATTTTTGGCATATTTAAAACAAGCTAAATCACCAAAGTCATTATTACCTGCTGGATGGTAGCTTGAATATTTACAAGATAAACAACAATTTATTTGGCAATGGTTAGGTAATTGTTGTCGTAAATCGATAAGCGCATTTTCAACAAACGAAAATAGCCTTTCAGATTTATAGTTAACACTTTGATAATTAAATGAATAAGAGATATTTTCTTTATCGTTTGTATAATCAAATTGCAAAATAATAGGTGTAACAGTCTCTAATCCTGCCTCCACAATAGTTATTGGATATTCAATACTAAAAACACCTAGTACAGTGTCAAATTCATCTATATCAAATAATCCAATCACTTTTTCTTTCTTAATTTCAGGAAATGAAAGTAAGTTAAATGATGAACCACTAAATGGAACATCTCTTAAGGTAAATTTTAATAAATGTCCATCCGTTATTAATGTTCCAGTTTCAGAGCCTTTACGATCAGAAAAATAAAATGGCAGTGAGGCTCCTGATAAATTTGATTGTGTTAATTGTGCTAATGGTTTCATTCTTAATCCTTTATAAAACCGTTATATATGCAACAGATACTATCATCATATTGTTTTATTTAGGTGCGTATTTTTCACTTTTTTAATCACTGAGAATACAATTTAGATGATATTTTTTGTTTATCACTTATAATCACAACGTATTCCAGAATAGCTCAGTGGTAGAGCATTTGGCTTCGGACCGAAAGGGCGCAGGTTCAACTCCTGCTTCTGGATCCCTCATTAATAATAATTTCTATTGCTTGACTCCTTTCAAAGCAATCAAAAACCATCTCGAATACCTCTCTTTATTTGGTGAATATCATGGCTGATAAACAAAACCTATTACCCGTTGGACTTTCTTATGCACAATCGCAATTGGCTAAAGTGTTAAGCCAACCTGAGATAAATAACCATAAAGTTCAACAATGGGAAGCTGTCTTACACCAGATACTGCAAGAGCAAGCCAATTATGGCAGCCGAACACCATTCGAAAATACACCTGCATGGATCACCCTTGAAGTTATAACGGGCGGATTCGCCACAGGTAATTGGTTAGCTGGTGGAGAAATAACACCTGAAGAACAACACTTATTAGATAAACTGCAAATAAAAACCTCGCCTGAAAATCAGCGATTAGCGTTAAATAGCTACTATTTAACTGATGAAGGAATGAATGTTCTTAATCAATGTTTAGATAATGAAAACTATCTTATTACGGTTCCTGAAGAGAGTGTCTTACTCACTGTTGCGTGGTTGATCAGAAATAAAGCCCAAGCTGACGCAAGAGACTTGCTTGATATTATTTCGCCTTGGTTTTCAACATTAAGATTTTATCCTCGCATTGTCGAACAACCAGTCATTTCAGGTAGTACAGTAAGAGTGCAAGATCTCGATATAACAATTTACGATCTTAAAAGAATAAAACCGAATAAACGAGTATTAGCACAAAAAGAAGCTGTCACTATTTGGCATCCTTTTAAAGTGAGAATGGTTGCGTTACTTTCAGAAATTGTTGATAAGTCATCGAGTAGTACAATTACATCGTTATGGAGACAATCAGCAAAAGATCTGATTGCTGAGTATTCCCGATTACGTAAACAATATTTTCTTTGCAATAAACCGGCAAAAAATAAAGGCGACTTTGCAAAGTTGCGTATTGCTATTGAGCAATTATCTCTTGAGAGGAATGTGTTAGATCTTCATCAAGCACAACATATTCGTGTTTTATTACAACGTCATATTGAGAAGTATGGTGCACCAAATTCAGAAAAAAGCGATAGAAAACAAAAAATAAAACAAGATGATGTGCAAGCGCCATTACATTACACATTAAGTCGAGTCATTTTAAACCGACTTGATAGTCTAGATATTAATAATGGTTTTGATGATAAAGAAATTGCCACAGAAGCTATTTCTGAAAGTGAAGCAAGCAAATTTAACTTAACGCAAGATTATCCTATTCCAAATACCATTACGTATAAAACAATGCGTAGTTTTAATACCACAGCAAGCCAACTTATCGAGCAAAAGTTAATCACATCTTCAGAAGCTTTAAGCAAAGTTATTCCTCAAATTACAGCGGGATTACGTGCCAATAGTCTATTAGATATTCCATTGCGCCATCTTTACGAAAAAAACTATCGAGCATTTAAACAACGCCGCTCTTTATTACTCTTAGATTTACAACATCAAGTGCAATTAGAAGAGCTACCGTGGGTTACGATTATTGATAAATTTCGTACAAAACACATTTCCAACAAAACTATCTTTACGGATGTATTAAATGAGTTTCTATTATTAAACTTTCGTTATTTTCCACATACACAACTACCTAACCCTTTATTACAAGAATTAAATTCACTGACATCTGGAATAGATCCAAGCATTAAATGGAGCGAAGAACTTGCAGCAGATATCTTTATGGGCATGTTTAGTAAAAAATTCGCTAATATATTGATAAAAAACGCTGATTCAGTTTTACCTTACAGCCTGTATTCACAATATTATCGTGTTGATTATTTACTATTAAAGCATGAATTACGCACGGCTTTATCGTCTGTAAATACACAAGGAAACGATCCTTATGCAACATCTCGCGTGATCTTAAAATGGTGTGAAGATAGAGCAAATGAAAAATTTGGCTCTTATTCTCCTGCGATAAATGGGGGATTACTTGAGCAATCCTACATATTAACAACCCATAATCTTAGTACTATTTTTAATACCCTTGGTCTTGCTGAAAAATTAAAGCCATTCTTACTTGATATGTGTAAACAATGCTTACAAGTTATCAATCGCTATTTACAGGCTCCTTATCGTGGTTATCATGCATCATTAATCACAATAAAAAATGCGGCTTATGCATGGCGACAATGTATTTTTTACCTCTCTTATTTATCACAAGAAGAGCTTCAACAATTTATCTTATGGGCAGAGAACTATATTGAGACCCAATCTCAATATTTTAAAACGCTATTTATACCCATTTGGAATGGGCTAATAACCGTAATAAATACGCCAAATGACTATAATTATGATGATAAAGCATCACATCTTATTTTTTATGGTTGGTCTAAAAAACACTGGATGATGAAGACTATTTTAAAAGCTCATGGTGAAGAAATTCTTGAATAAAACCCAATAAAGCAGGGCATTATTTATTTAAAATGAACCGTTAAAAGTAGGTACTGTTACGAGGTTTATGTGATATTTGAGATTGTTAGAACGCTTTTACATTACAGCTTGCACTTTTTAGCCCCTATTTTATTAGGCTATCTTTTCTGGCGTAAGAATTGGAAGATAGCCTCACTTCTTATGATAGGAACAATGGCTATTGATATTGACCATTTGTTAGCAACACCTATTTTTGATCCCAACCGTTGTAGCGTGGGTTTTCACCCATTACATACTAGTTGGGCTGCTTTAATTTACTTAGGCATATGGTTTTTACCCTCATGGAAATTAAAAGCCATTGCGGTAGGGTGTTTATTTCATTTATTTACCGACTCGGTTGACTGTTATTTAGGTGGATTAAAACCCAATTTAACAATAACGATGAGTTGTGATAAAAATTACTTTATATCCGATCTAAATAGCAACTCTATTATCTAAGCCTCTAATATGCTGAATGATTTCACTTATTTTCTCTCTTTCAAGCCACATAATCTGATGGTAATTACAAAAAGCTTGATGTAGAGTGCTCAGTCTTTTTTTAATGAAGTCTATTGGGGAGGCTAAATGTTTATTGGCTTTGACTACGGAACATCGAATTGTTCTGTTGCAATGATGAAAGAGGGAAAACCCACTCTTTTGCCTTTAGAAGGTAATGATGTGTATATTCCATCAACCCTTTGTGCGCCAACCCGTGAATCCGTTTCTGAGCACTTATTTCGCCATTTAAATATTAAACCGTCCAGTGAAGTTGGCGAACAATTACTAAGAAAATCGATCGCGTTTAATCGAGAAGAAGATATTGAATTAGTTCCTGAAGATATTCTTTTCGGACAATCTGCATTAAGTTTATACCTACGTGATCCTCGTGATGTCTATTACGTTAAATCACCTAAATCCTTCTTGGGTGCTTCAGGCCTACATGAGATACAAATTAGCTTCTTTGAAGATTTAGTTTGCGCCATGATGGCAAATATTAAGCACCAAGCAGAAAAAAGCACACAAGAAGCGATCACAGATACCGTTATTGGCAAACCTATTAACTTTAATGGGTTAGGTGGCGATGCTTCAAATAGGCAAGCTGAAAGCATTCTTATCCGTGCAGCTAAAAGAGCTGGCTTTAAGAATATTATGTTTGAATTTGAACCTGTTGCTGCCGGACTTGAATATGAGTCGACGTTAACTAAAGACCAAACTGTATTAGTCGTTGATATTGGTGGTGGTACAACTGACTGCTCATTAATTCAAATGGGGCCAAGTTATCAAGGTAAAACCGACCGTTCAAACACATTACTTGCGCATAGTGGACAACGTGTTGGTGGTAATGATCTTGATATTTACCTTGCTTTTAAACAGCTTATGCCATTATTTGGTATGACAGGGTTAACGTCTTCAGGTATTAAATTACCTCTGAAACAGTTCTGGGATCCTATTGCGATTAATAATGTAGAAGCTCAAAAAGATTTTTATTCTCGTCAAAACCTTGCTGTATTAAATCAGTTAAGACGGGACGCAAAAGAGCCTGAAAAAATAACACGCCTTATTGAAGTCTATAATGAAACATTGGGTTACAGCATTGTTCGACGTGCTGAAGAAGCCAAAATTGCCTTATCAGATTCTCCTGAATATATTGCTAATATCGCGTTATTAAGTGAAACCTTAGAATTAACGATTGAACGTGATCAAATGGTTGAATCTATTGAATCACCAAAAAGCAAAATGATTGAATTGGTTAATGATGCGGTAAAACAAGGGGGAATAAAACCAGACGCAATCTTTATGACTGGAGGTTCGGCTCGTTCGCCTATTTTATGCCAAGCAATAGAACAACAGTTACCCAATGTTCCTATTGTTAAAGGTAATGATTTTGGCTCTGTCACCGCAGGATTAGCACGTTGGGGCGAGGTTTGCTTTAAATAATTAATATCAAATAATCGGTTTTAAATAACTGACTTTTTCAATATATTAAAGCGCTTTACATTCAATCTTTGTATTGATTAGATGTAAGGCGTTTTTCTTTATAAAACACGATAAAAACACAACATTCGACAGGAGAACACATGTACCGCTTCCAAAATGATTATAATGAAATTGCACATCCTGCGGTCATGAAAGCAATCACTGATACAATAGGGCAACGCTATGATGGATATGGGATGGATACACTTTGCCATCAAGCTGCTCAATCAATAAAACAGCGAATTCAGCAACCTGATGCAGATATTCACTTTTTTAATGGTGGCACCATTACTAATTTAACGGCTATCTCTCATTTTTTACGTCCACATCAAGCTGTTATTTCTGTTAGTACTGGGCATATCGCTACACATGAAACAGGTGCTATTGAAGCAACGGGGCACAAAGTTATCACCACTTTTTCGGCAGATGGTAAATTAACGCCCGCATTGTTAAAACCTATTCTCGCTGAACATAACGATGAACACTGGGTTCAACCTAAGCTTGTTTATATTACGAATGCCACCGAAATTGGTACGGTTTATCGCAAAGCGGAGTTGCAAGCACTGCGTGATTTCTGTAACGAGCATAACTTATGGTTATATCTTGACGGTGCTCGTTTGGCAGCAGGATTAATGTCTGCACAAAGCGATCTGACTATCGAAGATATCGCTAGCTTAACCGATGCTTTTTATATTGGTGGCACTAAAATTGGTGCAATGTCCGCTGAAACGCTAGTGATTTGTCACCCAGCACTAAAATCTGATTTTCGTTTTAGCTTAAAACAAAAGGGTGGATTGCAAGCGAAAGGCTGGTTATTAGGCGCGCAATTTGAAGCTTTATTTAAAGATGATCTCTATTTCAGATTAGGTAAACACCTTAATGAAATGGCATCACAATTAACTGAGTTCTTTACTGCACAAGGTTTTGAATTTTTAGCACCACCAGAATCTAACCAAGTTTTTGTTATTTTGCCAAACACGATTGCAGAAAAATTAACACAGCAGTTTGTTTTTCATCGTGTTTTACTTGAAGATCCTAATTTGAGCTGTTTACGTCTTTGTACTTCTTGGGCAACAACACAACAAGATATTGATGAATTCAAAGTGACCTTTTTGAAATTAATTTAATTATTTAAGTTAGTTATTAAACTTCATCCATTACGCGCTTTTTTAAGGCGTAATGGATCTTCAATAAAATAGCGATCTAAAATTAAGAATATAGTGATGATGCAATAACGGGATAATGCTATATTAAAGACTCCTCACTCAACATAAGTAGGGTAATAGAATGAAGAAACTGACACTCCAAGAAATGACAGATGCCCAACAAATGCGAGTAAGAACCCGAATAGGTCAAGAGAGAAAGAAATTAGGGCGTGAATTAACGAATGCTGAAATGAACAAAGTCAAAGACTCCATTATTACCGAAATCTCCCTCGAAGTTGAAAAAGCCACAAAAAAAGCACAAGCCCTCAAGAAAAAACAAAAACTAGCCCCGAGTGAAGAAACCTACAGTTGGTCAGCCAAAAACCACAGTCGGGGATATCGTTAATCTTTTGCCTTGCTAGTAAGTTCGATTACTAGCAAGGAGTTTCCTTAAAGGTTTTACTTTCAATTAATTGCTCTATTTTGTCTGCTATTGTTAGATAAAAAAACACGATATAGTATGATGAATTTATCAGTAAATTTTAGAAAATGAGAGCTTTGAACATGTACATTAAAAATATTTTAAGAACTAATAATATAGAAGATTTAAAATTATTAGCTCCTTTTAATGAGCTTGTGAAAATTATCGAAAATGAACTTGATGCAAAAGTTATAGCTACTGATTGGATTTCATTATACAAAACTATAATTTCAATTAACGAGTTTATTCTTTGGTTAAATTCAGATAATTCATCAAATTATAAAAAGAGCTCTTTTTTAGATACTAAAAAATATCTATCAGAAAAATTAGGGGTTTCAATTAAAGCTCATAGTTGGAAAAAATTAGATTTTAAAATAGATAAATTAAAGAAACTACTCGTTTTAAGTGATTTTAATCCCTACGAATATTATGAAAAATATAAATTAGAGAAATTTCGTGACAGTTCTAGATTAGAGGGATTAAATATAAAAATTCCTGATGAGCCAGTAAGTTTAGAAAAAGTGCTTGCAAAATATTATCAAGGATAACATATGGACAAATATGACGTAATCCATGATCGTTATTGTTATACAGGTTCAGATACCTTAAAAAACAAATTAAATATAAAGAACATTAAACTCTTAGAAGAGGCTGAAAGAGAAATTACTGCTATTACAATTAAAAATATCAGACTCTGCCTTCCGCCTTATAATTTAAATTATCTGTGTCACATACATTATCAGCTTTTCTCTGAACTTTATGATTGGGCAGGAAAGATCCGAACAATTGATATATCTAAGGGAGGAACACGATTTTGTACCAACACAAGAATTGCAATCGAAGTAAACAAATTATTTTTACAACTAGAAAAAGAGAACTGGTTAATTGATCTAAAACACCATGATTTCTGTAAGAAACTTGCTGAATATTATATTGAATTCAATATGATCCATCCTTTTAGAGAAGGCAATGGAAGAGTTCAGCGATTGTTTTTCGAACATCTATCGTTAGTGGCAGGTTATGACTTAAATTGGAAAGATATTAAACCAGAAGAATGGGTCCAGGCTAATATCGATGGAGTCAATGTTAATTACGCGCCAATGGAAAAAATATTTAGTCAGATCATTACCCTCCCAAAATTATAATTTCCAGCGTTCGAAACAACAATACACAATAAAGAGCCTAATGGCATCAATAATATATCCCAAATAAGAAAAATAAAACCACCCTTTATTGAGTGGTTTTAAATAATATCCTGATATTGACGCAATATTGTTATATTTCCATCGTCTCTATTAATGAATATAACTTTTTAAATGCATGATATTTTTTATTGTATATTTTATGTTTTTCTAAATTTGGTGTATGACGTTTTTCAAGCTTAGGTTGAGAAAGAATAACTTGTGATGAATGTGCTGGATTTACCGCTAATTGAGCCAATCTTGCTGCACCAAGAGCAGGGCCAACATCACCGCCTTGACGATAATCAAGTGTTTTCCCTGTAATATCAGCAAGCAGTTGTCGCCAATATTCACTTCTGGCGCCACCACCAATTAATGTAATATTATCAGCTGATTGACCTGCATTTTCAGCAACTTCAATACCTTGCCGTAACGCAAAACTCACTCCTTCTAGAACCGCTTGGCATAAATCAGCTCGTTGATGCTCATGGGTTAATCCCCAAAAGATACCTTTCGCATTAGGGTTGTTATAAGGTGTCCGTTCACCTGAAAGATAAGGTAAAAAAAGTAGAGGGCTATCATCAGCAAAAGTAGCGTGTTCAACTTCTTCAAACATCGCACTCACACTCTCAATACCTGTTAGTTGACACACCCAATCAAGACATGATGCAGCACTCAGCATCACCGACATTAAATGCCAAGTATTCGGTAATGCATGACAAAAACTGTGTACGGCATTATCACTATTCTGGAGAAACTTTTCGCTAACAACAAAATAAACACCTGAAGTACCTAAAGAGAGCATCGCTTGACCAGGTTGATAAACGCCGACACCAATTGCACCCGCCGCATTATCGCCGCCACCAGCAATAATAGGTACTTGTTTCATCTGCCATTTTTTAGCGATATCAGCCAATAGATAGCCCGTTATTTGATTACCTTCAAACAACGTGGGCATTTGACGACGCGTTAATCCTGTTGCCTTTAAAAGCTCATCACTCCAATCTCGCTTTTGCATATCTAACCAAAGCGTACCCGCTGAATCTGACATATCACTGGCGAAATTACCGCTCATCTTCCAACGTAAAAAATCTTTAGGTAATAAAACATGTGCAATGCGTTGAAAGATTTCAGGCTCATGTTCAGCAACCCATTGTAGTTTTGGCGCAGTAAAGCCGGGCATAACTAAGTTACCCGTGATTTTCTTAAACTGAGGATATTGCGCCTCAAGCATTTGGCACTGTTTAAAACTGCGTCCATCATTCCATAATATGGCAGGACGTAAAACCGCTTGCTGATCATCAAGCAAAACGGCGCCATGCATCTGTCCGCTTAATCCAATCGCCTCAATTTGATCCATTGGAAAATGACATCCAAGCTGAAGAATGGCTTCTTCTGCCGCTTGCCACCAGTGTAGTGGATCTTGTTCTGACCATTGAGGGTGAGGGCGTGAAATTGCTAAAGGAACTGAATAGCTAGTGACAACGTCACCTTGTTCATTCATTATGATCGCTTTAACGCTTGATGTGCCTAAATCTAGCCCTAAATACATGAAGTTACCTCATGACCTGTATCTAATTAATAAACACAGCGGAAAACCCGCTGTGTTATTACATTGATGCTATTAACCAAAAATATAGCGATTCACTAAGCTTTCGAGCATTTCTTGGCGTCCACTTTGTAACTGTGGCGCTAGGGTATTGCTTTGTGCATATTTCGCCACATCTTCAAGGCTTAATTTACCTTGTAAGATATTTTGACCAAATTCAGCACTCCAACCTGAATAGCGCTGTGCAGTGAATTTATCAAGTCCACCATCTTGGATCATTCTTGCCGCAATGCGTAACGCCATTGCCATCGTGTCCATTCCTGAAATATGCCCATAGAAAAGGTCATATTTATCATTACTTTGACGACGAACTTTAGCATCAAAGTTTAAACCACCCGTTGTAAAGCCACCTGACTTAAGAATTTCATACATCACGAGTGCATTTTCTTCTACACTATTTGGGAATTGGTCTGTATCCCAACCTAATTGTGGATCGCCTCGGTTAGCATCAACTGAGCCTAAAATCCCTAGCGCAATGGCAGTGGCAATTTCATGGTGGAAGCTATGCCCCGCCAATGTGGCGTGGTTTGCTTCAATGTTTACTTTGACTTCTTTTTCAAGGCCAAACTGTTTTAAGAAACCATAAACAGTCGCAGTATCGTAATCATACTGATGTTTTGTCGGCTCTTGTGGTTTTGGTTCAATCAATAATGTGCCTTGGAAACCAATTTTATGTTTGTGTTCAACGACCATCTGCATAAAACGGCCAATTTGCTCTCTTTCTTGGCGTAAATCCGTGTTTAATAGCGTTTCGTAGCCTTCGCGTCCGCCCCATAATACATAGTTTTCGCCACCCAGTGTTTTTGTCGCTTTCATCGCTTCACAGACTTGTGTCGCTGCCCATGCAAAAACGTCAGGATCTGGGTTAGTTGCCGCACCTGCACCATAACGAGGATTAGTGAAGCAGTTTGCCGTTCCCCATAATAACTTAACGTTGGTTTCTTCTTGTTTTTTCGCTAATACATCGGTGATCGCCGCCATATTAGAGATATATTCATTGATGTTATTACCTTCAGAAATAACATCAACATCATGAAAACAGTAGAAAGGAACATTGAGCTTATGAAAGAATTCAAAGGCTACATCGGCTTTACGTTTTGCTTGCTCTAAGGCTTCACCCGGCGTTTGCCATGGTCTATCAAAAGTACCGATACCGAACATATCAGAACCATTCCAGCAGAAGTTATGCCAATAACAAGCTGCAAATCTTAGGTGATCTTCCATTCGCTTACCTAAAATAATCTCATCAGGATTATAGTAACGAAACGCTAATGGGTTATCGCTTGTTGTGCCTTCATATTGAATTTGTTCAATTTTATCAAAGTAAGACATGGAACCGTCCTTATTTAGTATCAAGTTGTAATTCTGAATGTGATTCAAGCTCAGCAGTCATCTCTTCCTGCTCTTCTGGTGTTAATTTGGCAATGCCAAAGCCCGTGAAACCCCACAGCATGGCAAAGAAGATGCCACTCCAGCACAATACAGCCCAAGGTAAGTAACTTAAGGTTGCAACACCTAACGTACCTGCCATATAAGCCCCTGCGGCTGTCCACGGTAAAATAGGTTCAAAGATAGTGGCGGAGTCTTCGACAGTACGAGCAAGGTTTTTAGGATGTAAGCCTCGTTCGATGTAGGCGCCACGTAACATTTCGATAGGAATAAGGATTGAGATTTGCCCATTACAGGTCACGCCAATCATGGTTAGCCCGCAAGCAATGGTGGCTAAGATCATTGAACCTGTTGAGTGAACCATTTTTAACAATGCATGGACAATCACTTCTAATGCGCCACTTAACGATAAAGTACCGGCAAAAGAGAGGGCGCAGAAACAGATAAGCAAGGTGCTCATCATTGAGTTCATGCCACCACGATTTAATAAATTACCTAATAATTCAGGGACTTCTTTACCTTGGATCATCGAGACATTAAAGCCATCAACGGCACTTTTTACGATGTCATGTAAGCCAAAACCTTGAATAAGATAAGCGTTAAACATCGCAATAGCGGCAGAAGCTAACATCACTGGGATAGTCGGTTTTTTCGTTACTGAACCATATAAAATCACTAAGACAGGAATGAGAAGGATTAGATTGAAGTTATAAACATTCTCAAGACCATTTGTAATTAATGTCACTTTTTCTGGCACACCTTGACCCGCTAAATCGCCATTCATGCCATAAACAGTCATCACAATCGCCGTTAAAATCAGAGAAGGCAGAGTGGTGTAAAGTAAGTGCCAGATATGCTGATAAAGGTCGATTCTAGCTGCCATAGCTGCAAGGTTAGTATCACCTGATAATGGTGAAAGTTTGTCACCAAAATAAGCGCCAGCAACTACCGCACCTGCGGTTGCGGCAAGGTTAGCATCCATACCTACAGCTACGCCCATAAAAGCAACGCCGATGGTTCCTGCAGAGCCCCATGAAGTTCCCGTACAGACTGATACTAATGATGTGACCAATAATGCCGTAACGTACAGCATTTCTGGGCTGATCATTTTTAAGCCGTAATAGATCATCAGTGGAATGGTGCCACCAATCATCCATGTACCTATTAATAAGCCCACACTGATTAAAATCAGCAATGCTGGCATGGTTTTAGCAATTTTTTGTGAGATTGCCGTTAAGATCTCGTCATAGCGATATCCTAATCGTTTTACTAATAGCGCAGCTACAACGGTAGATAGCACCATTAAAGGCTCTGGTGGTAAATCAAAAGCGGCGTAGCCTCCGCCTAATAGCACCACCATGGTGAATATAGGAAAGAGTGATTCGAGTAATGTAGGTGTTCTCGGGCTGTTTATCGTTTGCGTTTTCATTGTAATTTATTCCGAACTGGCATGAGGTAAAGTACGAATAAGCCGAGTGAAAACGGTTTCTAATATTGAACGAGGTGTCGCGATATTAATGCGGAAAAAACCATCCCCAACCGCACCAAAACCACGCCCCCAACTCATTTCCACTTCAGCTAATGAAACAAACCAATGTTTTAGTTGTTCTTCAGATAACTGCATTTTTTGGTAGTTGATCCATAGCATGTAGGTGCCATGACTTTGTGTGATAACCCAATCAGGAAAGTAACGTTCACATTGTTCTTTTACCCAACGACGGTTATCAGCAAGGTACATTTTTAATTCACCAACCCACTGTTGGCCTTGTAAGGTATAGGCTTGTAAAAAAGCGGGCACTGAAAAATAGCCAGGATTATGAATACCCGCAGCAATTAAGCATTGCTTGAATTTTTCACGATATTCAGGATTGGCAATAACAATATTGGCAACTTCAAGGCCTGCTAAATTGAATGTTTTAGCGGGAGAAGTACAAATAAAAGAGTGTTGTTCTACATATGTATTTACTGATGAAATAGGGTGATAAGTTGCATCATCAAAAATAAAATCTGCATGCACATCATCAGAAATAATAAAAACCTGATATTTTTGCGCAAGTTCCGCTATTTTTAATAAGTCACTTTTTTGCCATACCGTTCCTGTTGGGTTATGTGGCGATAGCAAAATAAAGCAGACAGACTGTTTAAACTTACTTTCCAAGTCGTCAAAATCAATTTCATAATAGCCGTCACGATAAATCAACGGACTTTCTAATAGTTCACGTTGATTGACACAAACGGCATTGCTAATAGGATGATAAGCTGGTGACAGCGTTGTGACTTTATCGCCAATTTGTGTGAAGTTTTGAATATAAAGCGAAACCGCTTGAATAATACGAGGACAAAACACAATCGTCTCAGGGGCAACAACCCACTGATATTGTGTTTTAAACCAATTGGCAGCAACATTATTCCAATCATGGCTCAGGTCGGTATAGCCATAAATGCCTTTAAGATTAAATTGAGTGAGTTCATTAATAATAAAATCAGGCGCAGGAATATCCATATCTGCAACAGATAACGGGATAACATTGGCGTTACTATTACACCATTTCGCACTATAGGTATTTTGCCTAGAAATTAATTTATTAAAGTTATTCTGATACATGAGAAATCTCCTCGGCAATCGGGTTTAAAAACAAAATACTCGTTGTTATTAACATTGGTTATTCCTATTTTTTACTTTGCTATTACGAAATTTGGCTTGTGTGATAGTAGTCACATAGCGATGAAAGCAAGTTCTAGCAAAATTAAAGCTGTGGTTTAATGCCTGGCTGGGTAATTAGGTAGAGTAAAATGAAAAAAGATAAATACTTTCGTATTGTGCTGTTATTCAACGCTAATAAAGTATATGACCGACAAGTGGTTGAGGGTGTTGGAGAATATCTTCAAGCATCACAGTGTCATTGGGATGTATTTATTGAAGAGGATTTTCGTACTCGGCTTGATAATATAAACCGTTGGGTTTGCGATGGTATTATTGCTGATTTTGATGATCCCATTATTGCAAAACATTTAAGCCAATTACCATTAGCGGTTATTGGTGTGGGTGGTTCTTATCATCAAGAAGAAAATTATCCATCTGTACCTTATATCGCCACAGATAATTATGAATTAGTCCAGCAAGCCTTTTTACATTTAAAGCAAAAAGGGCTTAAACATTTTGCTTTTTATGGTTTACCAGCCAAAGATCACCCTCATTGGTCTAATGAACGAGAGCATGCCTTTCGTCAATTAGTCACCAGTGAAAAATATCCTGGCATTGTTTATAACGGCATGGATATTACCCAAGAAAATTGGCAACATGCGCAAAACCGTTTATCCGATTGGATACAAACATTACCCCCACAAACAGGGATTATTGCAGTCACCGATGCAAGAGCGCGTCATTTACTGCAAGTCTGCGATAATTTAAATATTAATGTGCCTGAAGAAATAAGCATTATCGGTATTGATGACGAAGATATGACACGTTATTTATCGCGTATTGCATTATCTTCTGTTGTGCAGGGTTCACGGCAAATGGGATATTTAGCAGCAAAGCTTTTACATCAAACATTAGAAGGGCACTCAACAGATAAACAGCAAAGAATATTAGTCCCCCCTGTTAAAATTGTTGAGCGTCGTTCAACAGATTTCCATTCATTTAACGATCCAACCGTTGTACAGGCTATGCATTATATTTATTACAATGCTTGTAAAGGGATAAAAACAGAGCAAGTTTTAGATGCAGTTAATATGTCCCGTTCTAATTTAGAACAACGTTTTAAAAAAGAGATCGGCAAGACAATCCATACGGTTATTTATGAAGAAAAGCTCAAACGGGCTCAAAATTTATTAGCCACCACAACACTTGCGATACAAGAAATATCCGTGATGTGTGGCTATCCATCCTTGCAATATTTTTACTCTATCTTTAAAAAAGAATTTGGTATGACGCCGAAAGAGTTTAGGGATGAGTAAGATAATCATGGCAAAAGGGAAATAAAAACGCCTATCTTTTCCTACTATTTGCCCACGGATCACAGTCTGGGTGATCGATAACTTCAATCACATCATCAATATCTGCTTCAAGAGAATCAAGATATAGCGCTTCCACTTCTGCTCGCGCCCAAGGTGTTCTACGCAAAAATTTTAAACTCGATTTCACGCTAGGATCACTTCTAAAGCAGTTAATTTTGATGAGTTGTCCTAATTTAGCCCAACCATATTTTGCTACCAGCGCATTGACCTGCATTTCAAGAGTGATGCCATGTAGCGGATCTTTAGAAATATGTCCTGTCATGATTTTCTCAAATACGTTTTCGTTATTTCAAAGGTAAGAAGCGGTGCAGAGTACAAGAAAGCGGAGAGAGTGGCAATAAAATAGGCTGAATAAAGTAAAGATGATGCATTGTTATCCAGCATAACTTGTTGATTACAACACACCCATTAAATCTTTAACCATAATGACTAATACTATTTCTATTTGTTATTATTTTATTTAAAGAAAATTAATCTGTAATACGGGTTATTAATTACTTTCTTATACAAAATAGTGATTTATACGTAGTCAATAAATTCCCCCCTAATCTCGATCAAACATTTATATTATTTATCTAATATAAAGATAATTCCTAAGAAAGCATTAATTTCTATGTCTTCTGAAATTTTCCGTTACAATTTCGAACATTATACCAATTACTTTTAAATCAACATTTTTTAGATTTAAATTCTGAAAAGTGGATAAAATAAAGATAGTAAAACCAAAAATAACGTACAAAAAAGATTGATTCAGATTTAATAATCCAAGATAAATCAAATTTCTTAAAAGGTATTGCAATGTAGATCTCATAAGAAAAAGTAAATATAATTTTTCCAACTTGAACATGCAGCACATATTTAATCTTTAATCCTTAAGATTATTGCTGAACAAATAAATAAATATTATTTAATTTAACGAGGAATTTTATGAAATTTTCTAAAACACTTTTAATCACATCTATTGTTGCAGCTTCATTCTCTGGTATTGCAAATGCAGCACCTACTGATGGTAATACAAGAGGTATTATTCATTTTAAAGGTCAATTTATTGATTCGACTTGTACTGTTGAAACTAATAATCAAAACCAAAATGAAGGTACTGTTCAATTAGGTACTTGGTTAACAAACACCTTTAATGCAGTAGATGAAAAAACAACGGCAATGCCTTTCACCATCGGTTTAAGTGGTTGTCCTGCAACATTAGGTACTGCACGCGTTAAATTCGAAGGGGCGGCAAATGGTGAGAACCCAAGCCTATATAAAGTAAGTGATGCAAAAGGTGTAGGTATTGCTCTTATGGATGATGAGAACAGTGAAAATTACTTTACACCAAATACAGAAGCAACCGGTATTAAGATAAATGGAAATAAAGGTGAAAGAACTTATTATGCTCGTTATGTAACAACAGCAGAAGAAGTTTCTCCGGGAACAGCAAATGCTGATGTTACTGTAACTATTCAATATAACCAGTAATTAATTACCCCCATATTGACGTCAAAGGGGAACGTAGGTTCCCTCTTTTTTCTCAAAGGAGATATTATGAAAAAATCGATTATTGCCTTATCACTTTTAAGTGTGGTTGCTATTAACGCAAATGCGAGTGTTGTATTAGGCGGAACTCGTGTTATTTATGAAGGTGACAAAAAAGAGGCAACAATCTCCGTTAGAAATAATGAAAAAACACCTTATTTAGTTCAATCATGGATTGAAAATTTTGATAATAACGATCTCGCTAAACCACCATTTTCGGTTACACCACCTTTATTTAGAATTGAAGCAGAATCAGCAAATGCAGTGCGTATTGTATTAACCGACCCAAGATTACCAACCAATAAAGAATCTGTTTATTGGTTAAATGTAAAATCTATTCCACCAACAGATCCTAATGCGGTTAATAACCTGACTATTTCTATTAATAATAAAATTAAATTAATTTACCGACCTGCGAATTTATCAAAGTTAGACGCTGCATCGGCTTATGAAAAATTGACGTTTGAAAAACAAGATAACCATTTAACAGCAAAAAATCCAACACCTTACTATGTTTCATTTGGTCAACTAGTTGTAGGTAATAAAGAATTAGATAATCCAGGAATGGTACCACCAATGGGTGAAGCATCTTGGAATATTTCAGGTATTCAGGCTAATCAAGTGACTTGGAGTGCTGTTAACGATCACGGTTCAATTACTGATAAAAAAACACAAACATTGAAATAATATGGAAGATTATTCATTATGCGTCTTATTACAAATCATAAAAAATCACAAAAAAATTGTAATAAATACATTATCTCATCGCATAATGGATTATTTACATTTCAATTAAAAAAAATCTCTCAAGCCATTACAACCATTATTATCGTTGGTGCAACTGCGAGCTATTCAATTGCAAATGATTACTTTAGCCCAAATTCATTAAGTGTTATCGATGGTCAAAGTATTGCAGATATAGAAAGCCTTCAACAGTTTTCAAAACCTGGCGGACAATTAGCAGGGAATTACCATGTTGATATTGTGATTAACAATACGATTGTTGACTCACAAGATATTTCGTTTATTAACGATGAAACAACAGGGCAATTGACGCCCATTTTAACAAAAAAAGATTTAAGTGATTGGGGTGTAAAAGTAGATTCTATTTCTACATTAGCATCACTACCACCGATGCAAGAAATTACGGATATCAGTCATTATATTAATGATGCCAAAGTTGTATTAGAACTTAATCAACAAAAATTAAATATCTCTATTCCACAGATTGCAATGGAAAAAATAGCACCAGGAACTATTCCAAGTAGCAAATGGGAAAATGGATTACCTGCACTAGTTTTAAATTACTATTATAGCGGTTCAAATAACTGGAGTCGTACTGGCGGAGAAGATACCAATAATCATTATGTTAACTTTCGTAGCAGTGCGAATTTAGGGCCTTGGCGTTTAAAGAATTATTCAACTTTTAGCGAAAGTTCAGCGGGTAGAGAGTGGAAAAGCATCGAAACCAGCTTAGAAAGAGGAATTAATAGCCTAAAATCGCAGTTAATTATTGGTGATACATCTACACCCAATGATGTATTTGATAGCTTTCAGTTTCGTGGTGTGCAATTACAAAGTGATGAGGCAATGTTACCAAGCTCAATGCGAGGTTTTGCCCCTGTGATCCGCGGTATTGCACAAAGTAATGCGGAAGTAACTATCAAACAAAATAACTATGTAATTTACCAAGCTTACGTCGCTCCAGGTGCTTTTGAGATTGATGATCTCTATTCAACGGGAACGAGCGGTGATTTAACCGTGTTAATTAAAGAAGCTGATGGTACAGAGCGCTCTTTTATTGTGCCTTTTTCATCTATTGCCATTATGCAACGTGAAGGGCAGTTAAAATACTCGCTAACAGGTGGCCAATTTAAATCTAACTCTGATGCAAATGAGCCAGAATTTGTGCAAGGTACAGCTATTTATGGTTTACCTAAAGGCGTAACAGGTTATACCGGTGCATTGCTTTCAAAAGATTATCAATCTTATGTTGCTGGCGTTGGTATTAATTTAGGTAGTTTGGGTGCGTTCTCAACAGATATCACACATGCTAATACTCAAAATTTAGCAGGTAAAAATAATAGCAATAGTGGGCAGTCTTATCGCTTCCAATATTCTAAAAATCTGATGACAACGGGAACATCTGTCACGTTGGCTAATTATCGTTATTCTACTGAAGGTTATTACAGCTTTACCGAAGCCAATAATTATTCTGGTGAAGAAACACATCACGATAATAAAAAGAATCGTTTTCAGATAACACTAAGCCAATCTTTAAATGATTACGGCAGCATTTACTTATCTACCTATCAACAAGATTATTGGGATCGTTCAGGAAAGGAGCGCTCAATAAGCTCTGGTTATAGCAATAATATAGGTGGCGTTTCTTATAATTTAAATTATAGCTATTCAAGTACTCCTGATCAGCGCAAGTCAGATAACCGCTTTGCGTTCTCTGTTTCTATACCTCTGGATAATATGACTGAAAATTACACATCATTAAACAGCAGTGTAACAACAGATAATAGCGGTAATGCCGATATGATGGCAGGTATTAGTGGCAGTTTACTTGAGAACAATAATTTAAATTACTCGGTTCAACAGTCTTATAGCAATAAAGGTAACAATGCCAGCGGTAATGCTTCAGGCTCTTATCGTGGTAGCTATGGCGTGGCTAATGTTGGATATGGATATGACAAGCACTCACACCGCGCCAATTATGGCTTAACTGGTGCGGTGGTTGCACATCCTTATGGCGTGACATTGTCACAACCTATTTATGACTCATTTGCGATTGTAAGAGCGCCTGATGCTAAAAATGTCAATATTCAAAACCGCACAGGTGTTTCGACTGATTGGCGAGGCTATGCGATTGTACCTTATCTAAACGCCTATGATAAAAATGAAATCACGCTAGATATCAGTACATTACCCGATAATGTAGAGTTGAAAAATAATACTGTCACACTTATTCCAACAAAGGGTGCTGCAATGCTTGCTGATTATCAAACACATATAGGTTATCGCGTTTTATTCACGGTGATTAATAAGAGTAAACCAGTTCCATTTGGCGCATTTGCACAGCAATCAAAAGCCAGTGAAATTGAAGCGAGTTCTGGAATTGCAGATGAAAATGGCGATGTTTATCTCAGCGGAATGCCTGAAAAAGGAAGTATTTCCGTGTCATGGGGTAAAAGCGCTCAAGAGCAATGTATTGCAGATTATCATTTAACGGCAGAGCACTTAAAACAGCATTTGCCAACCATCACTGTTGACTGTCGTTAATTAATTAGGACTTTGCCATGAATATTAAACAATTTATTTTAGCCACAAGTTTAACGCTATTTTCATCTCAAGCATTAAGTTCAGGCAGTTTTTTTCTTCTAATTCGTGATTTTATTATTGATGATGCAGCACAAAAATCATCTTCTGGATCGTTGTTAGGTAATGGATGGCAAACATTTACCGCAAACTCTGACGAGGATTTATGTGAAGCATATATGCCGGGTAAATTTAATTACAAAACGAGTATTACAGATAGCTCCGCGGGTATTTCAGCGGTACGTGCAGATTCACAATCCTATCCTGTTTTTAAAACAAGTATTGATGGTATTGGTTATATCATGGGGTATCGACAAAAAGGCACATCACAATGGTATCCCATTACTTCCAAAGAAGAATTACATGAGACGCAAAACAATACTGAAAAACTCTTTCTTGATATTAAAATAGCTTTTGTGAAAACCATTTCAGGTGAAATAAAGAAAACAAATTCAAATAAAATAACTTTAGGGTCGCTATCACTACAATGCACTAGCATAAATACGCCTTTAACTTCAAGCATTGGTATTATTATAAGAAGTTCTTCATTAGTGACTTGGAAAGCAACCAGTTGTGAAGTAAAAACCAAACGTGAAACCGTTGATTTAGGCACTCATGAACTCGTTGCAGTTCGTAAATTAGGAATTGGCGATAACTTTGGTTATGCACAGCAATCTATGACCGTTGAATGCCCTGAAAATATGATTGTTGATTACACGATTGCTGATAATAACAATCCAAATAATATTGGCTCAGATATTATCTATTTAGAAAATCAAAGTGACAATCCCGGTTTCGGTGTGCAGATGTTTGAATCAGGAAACGCTGAAGCATTAAAGTTAGGTGGTGATAGAAAAACACCCGGTAATTATCAATATTCATTTGCTAAAACAACTAATAAGAAAGAAGTGATAAATAAAAACTTTGATTTTAAATACGTAAAATTATCTGACAATGTAAAAGCCTCAGATGGCAATGCCAAGGTCACTGTCACATTGGTTTATCGCTAATCTAGAGGGAATTATTATGAAAAATACATGCACAAAAAGGTTTATTGCTCGCTTTATTTTATGCGTACTACCTTTTTTATCTTATTCTGTTTTTGCTAATGATAGCGTCAGAGTTAATTACACAGGTTCAATTAAAGCTGCCGCCTGTAGTATTCAAACCAGTGACTTAAATATTGAATTAGGGACATGGCTATTAACAGGAAGCGGCAGTAATTTCCCTGCTGGTAGTACAACAGATTGGGTTGAATTTGAATTAACCTTTAACTGTAAAATGCAAAGTAGCCAAGTTGTGGGTTCTTTGCAGGGTGTACCTGCATCTGATAAGAATTTATTTAAGCTTGATGATATTGCTAATGCTGCATCGGGTATGGCAATCCAAATTGAATCTTATTCACCAGAGCGTAATCGTTGGGAAGCTAAAAATGCCAATGAGCTCAGTGTGTTATTAAGCTCAAAAGAAGTTGCCAATGGTATTAATAAATTGAAATTAAGAGCTCGTTATAAGCAATTAGAAAACAGAGCAACACCCGGTAAAGCCAATGCTTCTATTACCTTTGTGGTACAAAGTAATTAAGGGATCTCGATGAAAGTAGCGCAATTCACAACTGTTTTTTTCTTTTTATTATTTTCGTCACAAGCCATAAGCTATGACACCTTATTTGATATTAAAGGGAAAGTACAAGCCAGCACCTGCATATTAGCGTCATCAAAAATTAAAAACGTTAACCTTGGGCATATTTCCCTGAGTGAAAATGGCTTTGGTGGACAAATTCATTCAACGAGTGAAAAAATAGATTGGAATTTAACCTTAGACTGTCCTGAAGGTTTACCCGTTATTTTAACGCCTAAAGGCACTGCATTTTCAGGAAATAGCACCGTACTTGCATTAAATACATCATCTGATAATGCAAAAGGTGTGGGTATTGAAACACAGTACAGCGTTAATGGCAGTAATTGGACTACATTAGAATTAAATAAACGTAATACCGTGATTAGTGCTGCAAAAAATGAGGGTGAAGTAACATTGAATTTTAGAGGTTATTACAAACAAATGGAGAAGGACGTTTTTCCAGGAACAGCAAATGCCACGTTAGATCTTGAGATTGTTTATCAATAAAACGTTTATTAAGCCAAGCCATTAAGTTAATTCAATAAGTTTTAATGGCTTGGCTAATTAATTACTTCTTATGCGAAAAAGCAGAGAAAGAGTGTGTCACTTTTTTAGCGCTAATTATTTTATCTAATTGTTGTTGCAACTGTTTATCATCCATTGTCGCGCGATCATGTTGACGAAGATGCTCAGCCCAAGAAGCCACCATAAACGTTTCCATATAAGTTTGAGCGTTATTCTCCGTAATCGCATCAGATGAAACAAACAATCCCCATGAATAACCACATCTCTTAAACGAACCGTTTTTAGTCGATTCATTAAACTGAGAAATTGCTCACGGTGAATTGCTTCAATTTGATAATTGACGGTAATTAACACAGGGCCTTTATCTGTTGTGATCTCAATAAGTCCATCATCAAGAATAAAGTGCTCTGAATGCTGTAAGTTGATGTTGTCGTGTTCTAATTTGACACGCAAAACACATAACCAAACTAAAATAATCCCACCCATTGCACACAGCAACGCTATCGTCACTGAAGTATGTGAAGCGATTTGTCCCCAAACAAGAGAGCCTAACGCCATAGAGCCAGAAAACACAGTTAAATAGAGTGCAAGACCTCTCGCACGAACCCAATTAGGCAATGCTGTTTGTGCGGAGACCATTAATGTGGAAAGGGTGATTATCCAACTAAATCCTGCAAGCATACTGGCGAAAATAGCGAGATATTTTGAAGTTGCACTGGCAAAAATAAATAACACCAAAGCTGTACCTATGGTGCCAAAAGCAATGAGTGTGCTAGTGCTAAATTTTTCACGTAATGTTGATAAACTAAATGCGCCAACGACAGCACCAATACCAATGCTAGTCGTTAATAAACCGTATAATGTCGCATCACCTTGCAATGAGACACGAGCCACTAGTGGTAACATTGCCCAATAGGCACTTGCAAAAATAAAAAAGCTGGCTGCTCTTATAATCGTTTTTATCAACGCGGGGCTATAACGCGCATAACGTAAACCAGAGATCATTGCTGCCACAACAGATTCAGCAGGGAGTTTCTCTTCTTCTTTTTTCTCGCCTTCCCACCACCAGACAGCAAGGATAATGGCAATAAAGCTCAAGGCATTAAGTAAAAATGGAAGATAAAGACCGACTTGAGAAATCAAAATACCTGCAAGTGCGGGGCCTATTGCACGGCTGATATTAATTCCCATACTGTTTAAGGCAATACCTGATTTTAATTCATGAGGCTCGACAATACTTGGCACAATAGCTTGCCATGCAGGGCCTAAAAATGCCGCACCAGAGCCCAAAACAAAGGTAATTAATAATAACCAGCCAATACTGATAACATTGAAATAAACCAAAACCGCCAATAGAGCAGCAGCACAGAGCATTAAGATATTGACGAAAATAAGCAGTTTTCGTTTATCGAAAATATCAGCAATGGCTCCAGCTGGAAGTGCTAATAAGAAAACAGGTAATGTCGTCATGGCTTGAATAGCAGCAATCATAACGGGATCAGGGCTTAGGTTTGTCATCAACCAACCAGCACCCACATCATTCATCCAAGTACCAATATTAGAAAATAGCGTTGCCATCCATAATACGAAAAAAATACGATTACGTAAGGGCGACCATGCAGAGGCGCGTTGCGTTGCCATCGTCTTATCTCTCTTTGTTTGAGATGGCCGGTAAATAAATTACCGACCATCGTTATCATAAAAATTAGAATGCAAAGCAAGAACAGCCTAAAGCGCCCCAAAATGCATTATCATCTGAAATAGGAATGGATGATTGGCGAGCGATATCATGTTGATGCCCATGAACATGGCAGGCACCACAGCATTGATGTAACTGATTTAATACCGCTGTTTTTGTCTCTTGTTGTAAGTAAGAATAATGACCTGGCACTTTGATCACAGGCGACCAATCTGGTAATACGGGAATAGACGGCGGTGTTAATGATGAAAAATCACCATTTGCATACACAATCTTGCCATCTACTACTGTTAAAAGTGATTCAATGGCTTTGATCTCGTTTTCTGGCACTCGAAAATAATCAGCAGAAAGGGCGATAAAATCGGCAAGTTGACCTGCTTTAATTTGACCTTTTTTACCTTGTTCATTGGAGAACCATGAACTCCCCATCGTCCATAACATAAGCGCTGTATCTCTGTCTAAACGATTATCGCCGTCATACATTTGTAGACCACCCACAGTACGCCCCGAAACTAACCAATAAAGCGCTGTCCACGGATTGTAACTAGCTACACGGGTTGCATCTGTGCCTAATCCCACAGGCACTTCTGCATTTAGCATTTTGGCGATAGGCGGTGTTTGTTTCAGTGCTTTTGTGCCATAACGTTGTGCAAAATATTCGCCTTGGAATGCCATACGATGTTGAATTGCTAATCCACCGCCAAGCGCTTTAACGCGTTCAATATTTTTCTCACTGATGGTTTCAGCATGATCAAAAAACCAATGTAATCCATCGAAAGGAATGTCTTTATTTACTTTTTCAAAGACATCTAACATACGACTAATAGATTCGTTATAAGTGGCATGTAAACGAAATGGCCAGCGATGTTCGACTAAATGACGGATCACTTTTTCTAATTCAGCTTCCATATTTTCAGGAAGATCAGGTCTTGGCTGTAAGAAGTCCTCAAAATCAGCCGCAGAAAAAACCAACATTTCACCAGCACCGTTATGGCGATAAAAATCACTGCCATCACCAGGTGATACCATTGATGTCCATTGTTGGAAATCTTCAAATTCTTGTTTTGGTCTTTGGGTAAATAAATTATAAGCAATACGGATAGTTAATTGATTATTCTTGGCAAGCTCATCAACGACTTGATAATCTTCAGGATAATTTTGAAAACCACCACCCGCATCAATAGCGCTAGTGACACCAAGACGATTCAATTCTCTCATAAATTGACGAGTTGAATTCACTTGATATTCAAGAGGTAATTTAGGGCCTTTTGCTAACGCAGAATAGAGCAACATAGCATTGGGTTTTGCTATCAACAATCCAGTAGGGTTGCCATGTTCATCACGCTGAATTTCGCCTCCTGGTGGGTTTGGTGTCTCTTTGGTATAACCAATCGCACGTAGAGCGGCTTTGTTTAGCAATGCACTGTCATAGAGGTGTAATACAAAGACGGGTGTATCAGGAGAAACTGCATTTATTTCATCTAGTGTGGGCATACGGCGCTCTGCAAATTGAAACTCGCTCCAACCACCAACAACACGCACCCATTGCGGTGACGGTGTGACTTGGGCTTGTGCCTTTAACATCTCAAGAGCAATAGAAAGCGAAGGTACGCCTTCCCACCGTAATTCAAGGTTATAATTCAATCCACCACGAATAAGGTGAAGATGTGAGTCATTAAGCCCAGGAATAATAATGTGTTTTTTTAGATTAATGATTTTTGTTTCTGCATTTTGAAACTGCATCGCTTCATCATTTGAGCCAATAAAAAGAAATTTACCTTGATAGACGGCTATCGCTTGAGCGATAGGATTTTCTCTATCAAGAGTATGGATCTCACCATTGATAAATATTTCAGTCGCGAAAGTTTTATTCATGATTTTTGATTTCCTATTTAAAAGGAATTAACCCTTTATTAAATAAAAGGCGTGAGCGTACCGCGCTTTATTAGCAATACAGATAACTATTTCTTTTCAAAATGAATTAAAGATATGAAAGTAAGTTTTTTTATGTTTATTCCAGCAGGTTTATTAAATTGTAGCTTAAGTTTATTTCATTACCATTTAAAACATTTGCTTTAAGGGATCAAAAAAAATGAACAAGATAGAGATGAGATAATTAATTGATATTTAATTGAATATCTATTATTTACAACTTATTCATTTGAGTTATCAATGTAGGATAAGCATTCACAATTTAATACCGTTATCGATTTGTTCTTTAATGTAATCGCTTTAATACTCACTAAATGTGCTAAAGCGCGGTTTAATTGTCTGGTTGAGATCCCAAGCATTGCCGCTAATGGATCTCTTTTTTCTAATTGAAAAGAGAGTCCTTCTTGCTGAGTTTTAAAAAATAAATATCGGCGTAATTTAAATTCTGAAGAATAGGGTGATTGAGCGTGTTTTAACGATGATTGATAAAGTTTTTGGCTTAATTGTTGGCAAATAAAGGTCAAAAAATTTACATCTTGTAATGCTTTTTGTCTGACAATAGAAAGCGGTAACGCTAATAAATAAGAAGGTACTAAGGCTTGTACAGTACTAAACACCATTTCATCTTTGGCTGAGAAAAGCTCTAAATCGCCAATAACACAGAAAGCTTGTTCAAAAGAAAAAACCACATGCTCACCATTTATTTCGTAGCGTTCAATCTGTAATTTTCCTTCCACTAAGCAGTATAAATGTGTTGCTTGGATATTTTGCGTTATTAAGTATTCTCCTTTTTTCACTTCCATTAATCGCATAGAAGATAACAACGCATTAGATAAATAAGTATCGAGTTGATGCATTAAAATAAAAGCGTTACGTTTTTTTTCATCATTAACTATTTTCACTTTTATTTTCCTTTCGCAATTAAGATCCAATTTATTATCGAAAATAGCATACTTTTCAAAAAATGACATATGTCCTTTTTTAGGCTGGTGGAGATTATTACTATCATGATATTCCTAATATTTAGAGCCTATATTGATGACATTTAATCCTAGTTTATTACCTAAAGTTGAGCTTCATGTGCATTTAGATACCTGTTTAAGCTATTTTTATATTAAACAGCGAGATCCAACAATAAGCATTGACGAGTTTAATCAGCAATTTGTTTCTCATAAACCCTGTTTTGATTTGGGCGATTTTTTAAGTAAAGTCACACCACAAATTGATATTTTGCAGACAAAATCTGCAATTACACTGGCTGTTGACGATCTGTTTTATCAGTTGAAAGCAGACAATGTTATTTACGCTGAGATACGTTTTGCCCCGTTATTACACACAAAACAAGGCTTAACAGATAAAGAAGTCGTTGAAATTGTTATTTCTGCAATGAATGAAGCATCTCAAAAATATGATATTAAAGCAGGGTTGATTTTATGCACACTACGTCATTTTAGTGTATTAGAGAGTCAACAAACCGCTAAATTGGTTGTGGAATACCTTCATAAAGGCGTGGTTGCCCTTGATTTAGCCGCTGACGAAGCACGTTTCCCTTTAGATAATCATATTGCTGCTTTTGATTATGTTAAAAAAGCAGGAGGTAATTTAATTGCTCATGCAGGAGAAGCGAAAGGCGCTGAAAGCGTTACTGAAACATTGGATAAATTGCAAGTTACTCGAATTGGTCATGGTGTAAGAAGTATTGAAGATAGTGAAGTCATTAACAGGCTTAGATCTCAAAATATATTATTAGAAGTTTGTCCAAGCTGTAATATTATCTGCAATATATATGAGCAAATAGATCAACACCCAGTTAATCAGCTAAAAAAGCAGGGCGTTAAATTAAATATTAATACCGATGCGCGAACGGTTGCCAATACTTCATTAAATAAAGAGTATCAGTTATTGCATGATGTTTTTGGTTGGAGCGAAAAAGACTTTCAGCAATGTAATATCGATGCTCTTAATGCCAGTTTTATTTCCAATAACGTTCGTGAAAAACTAATGGATAAACTAAACGACTTTTACGCAAAATAGCAATTCACTCATCATAATCATAAGAAAGAACACGTTTATTTTTAAGGTGTTCTTTCTATTTTTAAGTGAGAATACCTGTTTATCAAATAATGATGATTCAATCTAGATAAAACAATGTGATATAAAACATAAGAATGGTGAAATATAATCACATCTTTCCTGTTTTAAGAATAATTACATTCAATAAGTAAAAATAATTGCTGACTATGTTGATATAGCCATTGTCAATGTAAGGATGCAACATGTCAGAAGAGCAGCGTCATGAGATAGATAATTTAGTTAATCTCACTCAACCTTATGCGGTTGATAGTTTTGATGATGCACTTTTTACTGCATCTATGAATGAAGCTGATAACTGGCATCGCCAAAACAATGCTAACTATCAATCATTATGGCAAAAAATGCCTCAGCCAGTTATTCCAGTTAATTTATTTAAAACGATGGATTTGGCCACGCCAACACATCGTAACGGTATTTGGCTCAACAGTTCAGGAACTGGACAGCAAGGGAAAACACGAGTTTTCTTTGATGATGTTAGTTTAAAGCGTATTGAAACCGCAATGACGCAGATTTTCTATCATAATGGTTTAATATCAACAACTCCCGCTCATTTTCTGATGTTATCTCCCGATCCTCAATCTGGTGATCATGCAGGTTTTGCAACTGCTTTCTTAAAATTCACCCAATGTGCTCCAATTAAAGAGCTGGTTTTTACTGTGTCAGAACACGGTCAATTTGATACGAAATTAGCGTGGTCAACATTGCAACGTTGGGCGAGTGATCAAGCTCCTATCTATATTCTTGGGCTAACTCTTTTCTTTGAACATTTGTGCTTAAGTCGCCCAGATGCATTCACACTGCTATCGCCTATTAAAGGGCTAACAGGTGGGGGATGGAAAGGAATGACAAAACAGTTAGAACGCCCTGATATTATTCAAGGATTAAAACAGACCTTACATGCCCCCAATGTCGATATTCGTGATATCTATGGTATGACAGAGCATCCTTTACACTACATTAGCTGCAGTGAGGGGCATTTCCATATTCCTGCTTATTCTCGTTTTGCCATTATCGATGAAACGGGTGATCGCGCACCAGAAGAAAAAGCAGGTTTTATCCAACTTGAAAATCCTTTTTTTGATTCATTAGCTTCTCAGCGTCTATTAACCCAAGACTTAGGTTTATGGGGGACACAATGCGCTTGTGGTCATCCATTACCTTATATTCATTATATTGGTAGAGCGACTTCACCAGAGGGCATTTGTGCTGCACAGGTAAAATGACAGAAGTGATACATGTTCGTTTAGCAAACATTAAACAGTGTTTAATACACTGCATTAATGAGAATTGGCTATTCTCTGATGATCCCTTGACGCAAGCATTCTGCCTTGAACGTTTAACACAATGGACTTATAGCGACATATTAGAGCAAAAAGTGACTAATGAATTGGGTGATAAATGCTGGCGAGCACCAAACAAATTATTAATCGTGGTATCAGAAAAAGATCCCCTAGGCACATTAGAGGCACTACTTGCTGGCTATTTAATTGGTAGTCCTATCCGAATAAAAGCGCGATTATCCACCCAATGGCTTTATCTATTACGTACTTATTTAGGCTTAACTGAAAACGAGTGTGAAATTCTTGATTGGTCGAGTGAAAATCAAAATGATGAGCTCGTTCTTAACGGGGTTGAAGCTATTTTATTGGCGGGAGGTGATGCGCTTATTCAGCATTATCGCAAGGTAACGCCAGCACAGATTAAATTAATTGAGTTAGGGCCTAAAATAAGTGCAATGGCTATTTTCGGTAGCTCATTACCAGATATTTCTCTCATTTTAAAAGACGTTTGTTTATTCAGACAGCAAGTTTGTAGCTCACCACGTTTTATCTTATTAGAGAATGAAAATTGCGCTCAACAACTTTATCAACAGTTATCTATTGCATTACCTTCATTACCTCCATTACCAGAAGCATTAAAACTTCAACAAATGGCACAAGCGCACGAATATTTATTGTCTCGTAACTTACTCAATAATGAGAAGCCTACACTCTACGATGCAGATTCAGGTTGGGCGATCACTTACCAAACTCAATTTGCACCTCAATATTGGCTTAATTTTGGTTTCCAATTGATTGTAGGCTCCGTAGCGCATCATTTGCAGTTAGCTCAAAAACAGTGGTTTGCGCGCTTACAAACATTGGGTTATCACGGCTCACTTTCATCAATTTCACCACAACAATATGGTTTCACTCGTTATTGTCCCATTGGCTCGATGCATTCTCGCCCGATGACCGCAACGCATGATGGCTTTTTTATGTTAGCCACACTGGTGTTTTTTATTAATCAGGAAGGGTAATTACATTGAATAAACGGAAAATATTTATCACTGGTGCAAATGGATTTATTGGCTCTTATTTATTACCTAAGCTGGCAGAACTGGGCGATGAATTAACCATATTGTGTCGTGATCCCAATAAAATTCACCCTAATCGGCCTCTATTGCCGACAGGTGTGAAAGTGATAAAAGGGGATTTGTTGCAACCAAATACTTATCGAGAAGCGCTTATTGGGCAAGATATCATTATTCATTTAGCCGCAAATTATCGAGTTGGTATTGCACCAACTCGTTTAGAACATAAAAAAATGTATCAAACCAATGTCACTGGCACATTGAATTTGCTTAATGAAGCTAAAAGAGCACACACGCCTCAGATTTTATATACCAGCACCACAGCCGCATTAGGCGAAACTCAAGGCGTATTGCTTGATGAAACTCATCGTCACAATGGCTATTTTCGTAGTTATTATGAAGAAACAAAGCAAATTGCTCACGTATTAGTCGAACGCCACCAGCAACAAGGAATGCCAATTAAAATTGCGATTTGTGGTGGTGTATTTGGTCAAGGTGACAATAGCGTTTTAGCACAGACGTTATCTGCTTTTTTCAATAAAAAAATTCCGTTTCAAATCAGCACAAACAGTACCTTTCAACTTTGCCATGTTGAAAAACTATGTGATGGATTATTGCGATTACTTACCTTAGATAAACCACAGGAAACGGTTCTGTTTACTGGTGATGTTTTTTCTATGCCTGAAATTTTCACATTACTCAGCGAAATACAAAAAACCGCGCCATTACCGATAAAAAATCGCAGTAGTTTACGACCTTTAGCATGGTTGATGGATAAGCTTGCCTTGCTAGGTTTTTCCATGCCACTTTCCTGTGAAGCACTACGGATTATGGATGGAAGTACTTATACCTATTCATCTTATAAAGCAGAACAGCTATTAGGATGGACGGCGGGTGAACCATTAAATGATTTTAAGGATTATGTCCAAAGCGTTGCTAACCAATACACGTTGATGGGTAAGGAGCCAAAATGAAGCCAAGGACGCTTACTTCACCCTGGGGTAACGTGACATTGTCACTAGAGACAGATCAACTGCTAAGTATAAAAGGTGATACGGATAATGCAGTTTTTTATGGGCAAGGTTATGGCGCAGCCTATTTACGTTTGTGGCAACTCGATTTATCACGTCGTGTCGCCAGTGGTCGTTTAAGTGAAGTGATGGGAAATGGTGCGCTTAGAACAGATATCTTCCAGCGTCGTCTAGGATTGGTTGAACTAGCCAAAATTGCAGAGCTTGACGATAAAAATGCACCGTCTGATAGCTGGCAGGCGACTCAATTTCAACACATTACCGCGTATATCGCAGGCATTAACCAAGCCATAAAAGAGTTAAAAATCCGCCCAATAGAGTGTTTATTACTGCGTTATAAGCCTGAATTATTTACTACAACAGACAGCTACCTGTTAGGGCAACTGAAATATTTTATTAATTCAGCTTGGCAATATGAATTATTTCACACTCGTTTAGCCAATCGACTGACTCCGTCTCAACATCAACAGCTTTTATCTACCTTTAGCCTTGAAGGCGATCAAATCCCACCATTACCTTTAGATGAACAAGGTGAATATTATCCTGAAGTGATCGCTGCATTTAAAGAGGGATTAAAAGGCTTACAACATCTAGGTTTAGCATCGCCAGATACTGGCTCTAATGTGATTGCTGTGAGTGGTTCACTCACCCGTTCTGGCAAACCAATGTTAGCTGCTGATCCTCATATGGGACACGTTAACCCAAGTTTTAATCTGTTATGCCGTTTAGAGAGCAAAGAAGGTTTAAGTGTGATGGGTTCACATTTCCCTGGTTCACCAGGCATTATTGTGGGACGCAATCCTCATGCGGCTTGGGGTATGGTCGGCATTATGGCAGATAACCAAGATTTATATTGGGGACGCATTGATTTAGAAAATGAAAGGGTTGAAACCACACAAGGATGGGAGCCGTTAATAAAAAGGACTCACACCATTGGTTTAACGTCAAAGCGTCAACATACCTTTGTCACTTATGATTATTCACAAGGTCGATTGATGTCTGAAAAAGCGGGCTATGGATTATTTTTACGCTGGCCTGCATTAGATAATCCAAGTGGCGATATTACTTTTTATCAGCTCGCAAAATGCCATGACTGGACATCATTTAGAGAAGCCTTAAGGCATGTAAAAAATTCCCCCATGATGGTGGGATATGCCGATATCCACGGTGATATAGGCTTACAAAGTATGGGATATATTCCTAAGCGCCACAAAGAATTAGGTAGTTTAGTACTCAGTTTGACGGAGCCATTGCATCAGTGGCAAGGTTATGTTCCTTTTGACGACTTGCCCGCCGAATACAATCCTGAACGTGGGTATGTTCTTTATGCTAATCAATACAGTAGTTCACTCTTTGATGGAAAACCGCCGTTGTCTAATCGTTGGCACCCACCGACAAGAGCTTTACGTATTGAATATCTGATCCAGCAAACCCAAAAGCATACTTTTGAAACCTTTCGTCAAATGCAAGATGATAAAAAAGATCTGTTTGCCCAAAAAGCACTCGCATTCTTATTACCTTATATACCTGAAGATAAAATCCTTTCTCAATGGGATTGCGATACTCAGCAACTCCCTGCGTCACGTCTTTTTGATGTATGGATACAGCATCTTACAGATAGCGTTTTAGGGAAGGTGCTAAAAAGAGGTTCGCGCGCACTGTATACGGATTTCTGGCCAAGCTGTCGCTGGAGTGTGCTCAATATTCTGCAATACCACCTTCAAGATTGGCAATTTGAGCAAAACGCGCTTTCTACCTTAATTCGTGAAACCTATGCCAGCGCATTAATTGCCAGCCAGAAAATGGAACGTCCTTACGTTGAATTTCAACATAGTATCAAAAAACCATTGTGGCTTAATCGCCTATTAACGGGTCGTTACCCTTATCAAGGCGGTAATCGAGAAACTATTCATGCAACAAGGCAGAATGCTGATTTCTTAACGCAATCCCAAATAGGTAATAGCGACACCATTAAAACTAAGCCTTATACCTTTGGCCCTGGTTTTAAACTGATCGCCCATTTAACCCCGCAAGGCGAATGCCACTATTTAATTAACACCCCAGCGAAAGGAAATCCTTTTTACTGGAAATTGCGTCATGTATTGGAATGTTGGCAAACAGGAACCCGACAAAAAACCGTTTTGCCTCTTTGTGAAAAGAACCATCATTGTAATGATAGAAAGGAATGACTCATGGCAAGAATGAAACAATGGCAACAAACAGGGCATCCTGCACGCTTATGGCACCCAATTTCAAACGATCGCATTCAATGTGAGCTTTGCCCTCGAGCATGTAAAATTAATTTAGGCCGTACAGGCACTTGCAAGTTAAGACGCAATGAGAATGGCAGCTTAGTCACACTAAACTACGGTAAATCTGTGCCGATGACACAAGAATCGATAGAAACCGAAGCGGTTTACCATTATGCACCTGGTGAACGTATTTTATCGTTAGGTAATATCGGTTGTATGTTACGTTGTGATTTTTGCCAAAACTGGAGTACAAGCCAAGCTCGTTATGTACAAGACAGTAACGTGGCGTATTACAGCCCTGAAGATGTGGTCAATTATGCGTTAAAACACAATATCCGTGTTTTGTCATGGACTTATAACGATCCAATTGTTTGGCATGAATTTGTTATGGATACGGCAAAACTCGCTCGTGAACATGGCTTAAAAAATCTCTATAAAAGCGCTTTTTATATCAGTGAGAAAGGGATCGATGAATTACTAGGTGTAATGGATATCTTTAGTATTTCATTGAAATCAATGCAAGATAGCTTTTATCGTAAACATACAGGAGGGCGATTACAGCCTGTTCTTGACGGTATTAAACAAGTCTATAATGCTCGTAAATCTACAAATAGCCCGCATCTTGAAGTCTCTAACTTATGTGTGACGGGACGTAATGACTCACTGGATGAAGCAAAAAAAGTCACCGATTGGATGCTTAAGCATCTTGATGCAGATATTCCATTGCACTATGTTCGTTTCCATCCTGATTATCAATATCGCCATGTTGAACGCACATCGATTCCTTTTCTTGAACAAGCTCGTCAACAAGCCTTAAATGAAGGTATGCGCTATGTTTATGTGGGGAATGTGTTTGATACAGATAGTGCAAATTCCTATTGTCCTGAATGTCATACCTTACTAGTTAAACGCAGTGGATTAATTGCACAATCTCACTTAGATAATGGGCAATGTCCTCATTGCCATTTCCAGCCTTCCATTATTTTACCTTGGGCTGGATCTAACACTGATAAATTATCAGAGCATATTCCAGATAATTTTATTTGTATTACACATCCTTTCCGTGGCCCTGTTCAGGCATGTCATATTGAACAAAAAAATGACTCACCAATCTATTATCAATTTATTACGAGACAGGGAGAGCCTGTTGGTCCAATCAGCACCAATAGTTGCCATCGCTTTATGTTGTCCAAAAGTAGCCCTAAAGCAGAAGGTATCCGCCTTTATCATCACCAAAATGAACCTTGCCAACTCTTTGAGGTTTACGATCGTGCTCATTTTCCTGTTACTGAAGCCGAAAAAACCCATCTTGGTAGTGAAAACGTGCCGATCACACTTATTCCATTAAAAGGACACTAAAAATATGCCACTCAATAGAGGATGGTCATTAATACGTGCTCAGCTTATTGCGGCTCAAATTCGTAAAGCGAAACTCGATGATAAAGTACCGAATATTCCTATTATGTATTTACCGGGAATTTTAGGGACTAAGCTCTTTGATAGACAAAAGCAGGCTTTTATTTGGGGTGATCATCGTAGTGTTTTTACAAAAAGTGATTATGAATATGAACATCCCAATACTCAGCATTCACCTCGGGTATTAGCCACAGAGCAATTACACGCATTTTCGATTGTCCCTTATTTAGTGAGTACGCTCGTCACTCAAGAGCTTAAAGATGTGCTTGAAACAGCATTAGGTTATCGCGAAGGGCAAGATCTGTTTTTCCTTGCTCATGATTGGCGAGCTGATCACCAGTTGCTGGTGGATGCTATTGATAGAGAAGTTAATCGACTGAAAACTATTTTTGGCGAAAGCCAACCCTTTATTTTTATTGCACAATCCGCGTCTAATCTTGCGATACGTTATTGGTTACGTCATACCACACCAGAAAATAGGGCGTTAGTGGCTAAATGGTATGCTTTTGGTCCACCTTGGCACGGTACATTTCAAGCATTATCCATGATGGAGACAGGCTATTACGCAGGAAGCAGCTATCTTTATGGATTCTCTCCTGATGATGTCTGTGGTTGTCCTTTTGTATACCAACTCTTACCGCCCAATCCTGTGGTAATAGATAGTTACGGCAGAGCATTAAGTGATTTTGATATCTATGATGAAGCATGTTGGGAGCACTATCGCTTAGGCCCTTATAAAACAGCAATCCCTTCAGCACAGAATCAACGAGTAAGAGACGCGTTGGCACAAAATTTACAATGTGCTAAACGCTTTACTAATGCAGTTTCAGGAATTAATACTGATGAACAATCCGTGCCACAAGTGTGGTATTTGAGTGATAACAATATCACGTTAAAAGCCGCTATTTATGGTAGAGATCGCTGGTATTTACAAGCCAAAGATATTAAGCGTGAGTTTCCACAACTAGCTGCTCAAACATTAACAGTCGGTGACGATCATCTTCCTTTAGAAGGATTATTACAATATTGGCGTGCGCCTATTGTACGTGATCGTTACCAACATCCTTGGGGAGAAAGTTTTGCCTTTATTAGCCAAGCATCAACACATCGCGCGTTAATTAATCATTCACCTAATTTAAGAAGCTTGGCATTTGATATTGCAACCGAAAGAAGAAAAGTACGTTGATACAAATGATAACCTTAAATTTATCTTTTAGTTTATGGAGTGAAAATGAAAAAAAATAGGCTGGCGTTACTACTGTTAAGCAGTTCGACACTTTTGCTTTCAGGATGTAACTCAACAACGGGTGTATGGGATAAATTCACCACAATTTTATCTGATGCCACACCTTTTCTTAAAGAATCCGAAGAATGGGAAGCATATAGCGTAAAAACGACACAACAAGGCGTTATTTATAGTGCTGCCAATTCAACAGATAAAAAATTTGTCAGCCAAAAAATGGATACTGAATATCCAGCTGCCATTGAGCGCCTTTCCAGTCCTTTTGCAATAACCAGTAAATCAAAAGAAGATCTTGCTAAAGAGAACCAAGGTTATCGTTTTAAATATAACGATATTATGACAGTAAAAGATAAAAGCACCTCAGCAACACTTGGTTATTGTGTAAATTATGATTCTGATAGAGTGATAGATGGCAAAATAAGAGAAGTGAGTGATGAAGATAAAATTAGAAATTCATTTATTTATGTTGCTAAAGACAAGCCTATCTCAGTATCTACCAGTAGCGCTGACTTTATTAAAGTAATGTGTGGTGATAAATTTTATAATAAAAATAAAATATAATTATTATAATAAATAACAACAAAATAAGCTGAATATAAATTATATCAGCTTATTTTTAGCTCTTAAAAGACAACGGTAGATTGCTCATCAATTAATACACTGAGTTTGCTTTTAAAATAAAGATCAGCTTAAAATTTTTTAAAAGCGTCACAATGGTATTTCTTAACCAATTAAGCGCATTATCACTACGTTGATGCCAGATCATCTGAAATTCTAATTCAGGAATATCAATGGGAGGGGAAAATATAGAAAATTTCTGACGCATATTTTGAGAAATTGCCTTTTCAGCAATCGTCAAAATTTATTTAAATTTTTCATTTCAATTTTTATCGAAATGTTATTAATTTTTATAGATAAACTCTCTATAACTAAATAAAAAGGAGAATGTGATGATTGCGGTTATATTTGAAGTGAAAGTAAAACAGGGGAAACAGAGTCGTTATTTATCTTTAGCGGCTGACTTAAAACCGTTATTACAAGATATTGAGGGATTTATTTCAATAGAGCGTTTTCAAAGCTTATCAACACAAGGAAAGTTATTGTCACTTTCTTGGTGGAAAAATGAAGAGGCCGTTTTGCAATGGAAGAAGAATATCTTACATAAAAAGGCACAACAAGAAGGCCGTGAGTCTATTTTTGATTTTTACAAAATTAGCATTGTTTCTCTGACTCGTGAATATTCATTTAATAAAGAAAATCCGTAGACGCTAGATATTGCTACAATAGCATTATCATAATAATCAATAGCGCATTCTATAAGAGAGATTGTAATTTCAAATGGCTAAATCAGAGATAAAGACGGAATATCAACACACAGTAGAGTCAGCAATAGCTGCTGTTGGCGCAGCGATATCTGATATTTCCAGAGTGAAAATACTTTGTGCTTTAATGGATGGAAGGGCATGGACAGCCACTGAACTTAGCATTGTGGCGGACATTTCAGCCTCTACAACAAGTAATCACTTATCAAAATTACTCAATAGCGGTCTTATTTCTGTAATAGCTCAAGGTAAATATCGTTACTTCCGATTAGCCAATGATGATATTGCAAAAGTCATTGAAAATTTAATGAGCTTTTCGACAGAAAGTATTTCGCAAGCTAAAATTACAACCCCAAAAAATCTAAGAAAAGCACGCACTTGTTATAATCATTTAGCGGGTGAAGTTGCTGTTGATATTTATCATTCGCTTTGCCAACAAAAATGGATAACAGAAGATGGTCGCGCTATTACAACGCTAGGTCTTGAGAGATTTAAAAATATGGGCGTTAATTTCCAAGCCAAAGGCTCACGTAATATTTGTTGTCCATGTTTAGATTGGAGTGAGCGCCGTTTTCATTTAGGAGGGCAAATTGGTACAGTTTTTCTTAATCACGCGGAAATACAAGGGTGGTTAATAAGACATCAAGGATACAGGGAAGTCACCATCAGTGAAAAAGGCTATAAAATATTTGCTCAGTATTTTAATGTAAACAAAGGGTGAGAGTACCTATTTTAGGAATGCTATATGAGATGGTTCTTTGCTATATCGTATTTAACTTATGTTGTGTGATAATTCAGTTCATAAGAAAAACACGCCTTATCTCATTGCTTTAAATGAATATTTTTAATATAAATATCAACTCACTTTCAGATAACTTCATGAACCAACATAGAGTCCGCTTCTTATGGGTATTTTCTGAAAGCCTGCTTACCTTGTGAGTTGAGTATTGGAGAAAACGAAAAATCCGAGAATGCAAGGTAATCTACCTGAAAAACCGGTGAATGCTCGAGCCGCGCCTCTGGCTGGAAGTAACCAATGGCACGGTTGAAGAGTGTGCTGCCCAGAACAATGAAATCTTACGATATGACGGTTACGAAGTTGTCAGAGATGGCAACTTCTACAAAGTTCGTGAACTTGCTGGAGCAGTGATCGAGGTTGAACACCACTTTGCAGATTCAGATGCGTTGAGTGAAGTGCTCATTGAAGAACAGATTCAGAAATGCAGAGAGAAGGTTGAAATCGGCGATTATTCGGGTGTAATTACTAATGGTTCGCAAGAAAGAATAAATAGACAAGAGGTAGATATGTCTCAACCCTATCCTAGCCCTATACAGCTTTGGGCAATGCAACCACACCTTTTTAATGAGTGGCGTGCAAACAATGATCTACCGCAACTCTTTGAATTCTTGAGGGATACTCTGCCAGGATTTAACGACTGGTTGAATGGGCTTCCTTTTGATATGGACGTGGCGCTAAGAATTGTGCCGACTGGCGATATTTTCAAAGGCGATAAAAAGAGAGTCGTTATAAAAAGAGATGGTGAATTTCCAGGGACGTTTGTATATGAGTGTAGAGAAGGGACAGCAGAAGAAGCTACCGAATGGTGGAAGATAAGGTATGCTGATATTTCGATTCTTGGTGAAATAGAGCCGTACTTCAAATGGGCGGAAAGGGTGCTAGGGCGGAAACGTTTTTCCATGTGGAAAAAAAAGAATAGACCCTATTCCGATAGATTGCTTTATGGCTCTTGGGTAGGATTGAATGAAGGCGGATGTGTTACCAAAGCAAATCTCTTTGGTGATTTTACCGTTCTAAAGCTAGGTCAAGTAGAGCTTGAGCGTGGAGCAGTAATTGGACACAAAAATCTAGATTTTTGTGATTTGGATTTTCTAACAATTAAGGCTGGTTGGCATGGATATGGCTCAAGCTGGAAGACAATCAACTATAGCTCTTGCAGAGAAATTTCGTTTGTAGAAACTGAAGTGGCTTTTTATGAGTTCTATAGTTGTGCTGCCACTAAATTTACAATCACAAATACAAAGTTTCAGGATTTGTATTTTGAGAGAACGGATGTTCAAGAGCTAAGGTTGTTGAACTCATTTCTGTTTAAGGTTGGGATTAAAGATTCTAGTGTAACCCCATTTATTCAAAATTGTGAAATTAGAGAATTGAGTTACCTCCCCAAAGTGGGTGCCCCACATTTGGAGACATCAACGACCTATAGGTTACTAAGAGCCGCTTTCCAAAGCAGCGGACTCAGGCAGGAGGCATCGAATTTTTACTACAAGGAAAGAGTATATGAAAGGAAGTCATATTTTCACCCTCAGTTAATAGATAGAAAGATATTTCAGGGACTTGATCACGGCGGTCAAATTTCCATATTGAAAGATTTATATGATCGAGGGTTTTTCGAAAAAAAAGATTTGCCCAAAGAGATTCGTAAGGTTCTTGTTTCAAAAGTCAAGATGCATGTTATTCCGAAGTACTTGTTTCCTTTGATGAAATCAAGATTTAAGTGGTTTGTCTCTTTGTTTGAATCTATTCTTTGGGGGTATGGTGAAAGACCATCAAGAATCATCTTGGTTGCTCTAGCCACTGTCACTTTCTACTCTGGAATTTATAGCTATTTTGATTGGCTGGATGAAAAAGGAAATCCATATCATCTAAGTCTACTGGATAGTTCATATTTTTCGGTTGTTACATTCACCACTCTTGGTTATGGTGACATAACACCAAAGACCGAAATTTTGAAATTGTTAGCAGGTTCTGAAGCATTATTGGGGGCTTTTACAATGGGACTGATAGTTGCAGGTTTTTCAAACAGAAGTCGGTACTAAATATATAAGTTTTTGAAAGATATAGATACATCAATACCCAATCAGGACTGAAGTCTCTGATGGGGTAGAGTTCTTACTGCGGGCTAGGTTACCTAGGCACGCTTCAAATTCGAGTTAACAGGTGACAAAATTGATAAAGCCATCAACTAAGGAACTTCACAGTTTTTTAAATGACAAAAAAGGGTTAGTAGTTCATTTTTCAGGATGCCCGAAAGGTATTGGTCCCGGGAAAGAATTATTTCCTGATGACCTTAAAGATATTTTATCCGGGAAAATCACTGGGGCATTATCATGCTCAGTAGTTATACCCGGTGACTTCTATTCACCAGAACCTGACAAAGGACATGCAACAGGGACTATCGGGGTAATCTTAAATGTTGAAGATTCAAACTTATCCGCTGTAGGTCATCGCGATGCTGGTAGTTATGTTGATGACGATGGTAATCGCCACGTACCAGAAAAAGCCGGTAGACGATCCTGCCCTATAGTTTGAGCATAGGACGAGTCTATGGGCACACCACGTTTTACCCCCTGAATTTAAGGAAGAGGCTACGGGCTATCAAGCCTGATAACAGCGAACATCTTACCTCGCCTCAATACCAATACATTTTTAATGGGTATAATATGTGACTGCTTTTGCCGCATTATTGACAGGAACAAGGACTGGTGATGAATATTGATTTCAGTTTAATTCGCAGCGCCCCCAAAAGCCGTAACGATAGCTTTGAAGCACTCGCCGTACAGTTATTTAGGAAAACCTGTCGAGTACCGACAAATTCCACATTTATTAGTCTGCGTGGAGATGGTGGAGACGGTGGCGTTGAGGCATATTTCCGCTCACCGGACGGTGCCGTATTCGGTGTTCAGGCAAAATACTTTTTCCAGCTTGCTTCCGCAGAGCTTACACAGATTGATAGTTCCCTTAAAGCCGCGCTAAGCAACCATCCCACACTAACCGAATACTGGATTTATATACCGTTTGACCTGACCGGGCGTGTTGCTGCGGGAAAGCGAGGAAAAAGCCAGGCGGAACGCTTTGAAGAATGGAAAAGTAAAGTCGAATCGGAAGCGTCAGCGAAAGGGAAGTCACTTTCTATTGTCCTTTGTACCGCGGCTGTTATCTGCAATCAATTACTTGAGATAGACCCTTACGGAGGGATGCGCAGGTATTGGTTTGATGACACGTTGCTGACAGCAGCTCAAATTCAACAATGTCTGGATGACGCCATTGCTTTTGCAGGGCCGAGATATACTTCAATGCTGGATGTGGTGACGAATGCTCATGTTGGTCTGGATTTTTTTGGTGGGACCGGTGACTTTCGCGAGTGGTATGAAACATCATTAACACCAATCGTTCGAGAGTTCCATTCACTGAATGGATACGGACGCAAATCGCTGGATATACTCGGCGAAACCTGTGCTACATCTGCCACGGCATTGATTGAAGAAATAATCGCCTACTGTGAGAGCATGAGAGATAACGATGTCACGGCCACATCGGTTACAGATCTTTGCGTTGCTCTGTCATCCCTATTGACACTTATCGCTGATGCCCGCCATGCTCAAGAAGATAAATTTTATGAAAAGCATGGCAAGCATAGTGATACAGAATCGTTCCGACAGTTCCACGCAGAGTATATGTGTGCATTTCCTGCCGGAGATATGGATGCGGCGAGAAAATGGGAAGAGCAGGCGCAGCAACTGCAAAATTTGTTGACTTCTCAGGTCATTGGTGCTGCAACAGCACATTCCTTACTGCTGGTTGGCCCAGCGGGTATCGGCAAAACCCACGCAATTGTCAGCGCTGCATTGCGTCGACTGGAACATGGTGGTTTTTCCTTGGTCGTCTTTGGAGACGACTTTGGCAAAGCAGAGCCTTGGGAAGTGCTGCGCAGTAAAATAGGGCTGGGTGCCGCCATCGATCGTTCGACATTATTTGAATGCATACAGGCCTGCGCCGAACATACTGGCTTACCTTTTGTCATTTATATCGATGCCTTGAACGAAAGCCCGCGAGAAGTGCGCTGGAAGGACAAGCTTCCCGAATTGCTCGCTCAATGCAAGTCTTATCCAGACATCAAAATCTGCGTTTCAACCCGAGATACCTATCGCAATCTTGTGGTCGATTCACGCTTTCCAGGGTTTGCTTTCGAACATATCGGTTTTTCAGGACATCAATTCGAAGCGGTACAAGCTTTCGCAGCCTACTATGGGCTGGATGCAGAGATTACACCACTTTTTTCACCCGAACTCAGTAATCCTTTATTTTTACACTTGGCCTGTAAAACGCTAAAGGGCGAAGGCCGTGACAATCTGGATATTTCTTTGCCGGGTTTTACCTCTCTGTTTCAAGGACATCTCAAACATTGCGATGTTTTAATTCGAGAACACCTCCACTACGCAAACCCTCGCAATCTGGTAAGGGCTGCAATGATGGCACTCGCGAATACCCTGACACATGAGTTGCCGCAGAACCGAACCTGGGAAACCTGTTGCGAAGCACTGAGCAAAATAGTGGGAACTGAGACCACACCTGAATCCTTTTTAAATGCATTGGCACATGAAGGCCTCATTATTCTTTCTGTTGTAGATGAGGATACCTTCCTGATCCGTCTGGGTTATCAACGCTACGGTGACATACTCCGTGCTATCAGCCTTGTGGAAGCTCTTGATTCGGATACAGCAAAACTCGCGGAGAAAATTGCAGCGTTAACAGAAGAAGATGCTGGATTGCTGGAAGCTCTTGCCGCCGTGCTGCCAGAGAAAACTGCTCTTGAAATTACTGCTGAAGAGGTAGGATTACCATCCGAAAAAGCCCATAAGCTGTTCATCCAGTCATTGGTTTGGCGCTCCCGACAAAGTGTAGTGGAAGAAATTGATGAACACATCCATGCAGCACTGCATACACCTGGATTATGGGAGTCGGTTTATGAAGCGCTGTTTTCACTTAGTCTGGTTCCTGACCATCGTCTAAACGCAACTAACTGGCTGGAGCCATTTTTACGGCAGTCATCCTTAGCTGAACGTGACACCTACTTGTCATTAGCTGCGCTGGGATCATTTGATAACAAGACTGCTGTCTATTCACTCATCCATGCAGCACTATTTGCTGACATAACCCATTGGCCTGCTGAAAGCCGGAGGCTGGCCAGTCTAACACTTGCCTGGCTCACTTCGTGTGCTGACCGCCGAATCAGGGATTTATCCTCAAAAGGGCTAAGCAGAATCCTGGCAAACTACCCGGAGAACTGCCAAACAGTAATCAGTGAATTTGCATATTGTGATGATGATTACGTATTAGAGCGTATTAGCCTTGCTATCTACAGTGCATGCTTATTGTCACACCAACGCAGAAATGCGTTTATGCCAGCGCTCCCTGGTCTATTAAGCATTGCGTCAGATAGCAAGAATATTCTGCTCCGGGATACGGTTCAGCTATTAGTAAACTTGTTGAAAACAGGAGAATTTCCCACAGCCGTAACAAGCCAATTACAGCATTACCAGACAAACGTATCATTACCATCACGATGGCCTGTAATGGCGGATGTCAAACCCCTCCTAGATCTGGAACATTTACCATCAAACATGGTGCTCTGGGGAGAGTCCATGGCCCCGGATTTCTGGCGTTATCAGGTGGAATCGAAGATTTCCGGCTTTGACTTGGAGAGCGCCAATATCAGCCATGAAAACATTGCCTGTTGGTTAATGCGAGAAGCACTTAATTTAGGATATCCCGGTTATAACCACTGCGCGCTCAATTATGATCGCCATATCGGGAGTCAGTATGGCTCGGGACGGGGTAGAAAAGGGTATGCTGACCGACTCGGTAAAAAATATTACTGGATCGCCTTACATCGACTACTGGGCATTCTGGCCAGTAATGTTCCCGCACTGGAAGACCCATATTCCGACTACGAACCTACAAGTGATCATCTATGGTCAGTCGACGTCCGTAAAGTCGACCTGACCGATGTACGCGACATCACCGCAGAAAGTGTCTATCCAGTACTGATGGAAGAAACAAATTATGCATTCCCTGACCGCAATTCAGATATCAAAGGTTGGGTTCGAACCGATGATTTGTCACCTTATGAAGCTTGTCTGATTCGAACTGACAAGGAAGGGGAACAGTGGGTAGCGCTTTCACACAGCTATTGGGACGAGGATAAAGCGCCGAATGAAAATAGCTGGAATTCACCTTACCTGGCAGTTCGTGCTTATTATTCAAGCGCACTCATAAATGAAAGCATCCAGAACTTTAAACAGAAAAGTGCGCGCGATATTTTCCAATATAATCAGGGGAATAGCTGTTATCGCGGTTATCTTGCTGAATATCCTGACAGCCCAGTGTACAAACAACTTCTTAATAATGAGGAAGATAGTGAAGCATTTAATTTTACAGAAGTCAGTTTACTACGCGGAAGCGAATGGGAATATGACTACTCATATACCACGCCCGAGCGCCAGGATAGCCTCATTGCGCCATGCCAGGGAATCATTCAAAAACTCGAACTTTTATGGGATTGTCAAAGCGGTTGGGTTGATCGTTCTGGCAAACTTATCGCCTTCCATCATAAAGGTGTAAGACAAAGCGGACTTTTCATTCATCGTTCGGCGTTGAACGCCTACCTGTCCATAACAGGTGAAGAACTTATATATCGCCGTTTTGCTAACAGGGGATATTTTGATTTAGCTGGCCGTAACGGCTCGCAAATAGACCTGAAAACTTGGATCCAGTACCGGGCAGACAAGGCGCCAGTAGTTTTACGAGAAGAGGAACTGCCGTTTAACTGCTGACAACGATACTTATTAAGTAATCAACTGGCTCTTCTGGCATCGAATGCCAGAAGAGCCATTTCACACTACCAATTTAAGTAGACTGAAGGAATACTTGGTACAAGCAAACGCACGCCATATCGGATAGAGGGGACTATGAACGAAACCATCGAAAAACTGATTGCCAGTGGAAAGGAAGGGCCATGGTGGGACTTTAAACAAACCTACCACCAAAACAATGCAGCCCTTGTTCACGATATCCTCTGCATGGCAAACGTCCTGCATGACGGTGACCGGTATCTGATTTTTGGCGTGAATGATGAAGGGGTGATTACCGGCGTGCCGGAAGATGGTAAGCAACTTAACCAGGCAAATTTAATCGATCTGTTAAGAAAAGTCAGTTTTGCAGAGCACCATTGTCCGGATATTCAGCTGCACCACATCACACTCCAGCATAAGGTGCTGGCTATTCTACAAATTCGTAACGTCAGAATGAAACCCTACTATCTGACCCAGGACTATATAAAAGAGGGAAAAACTGTCAGAGCCGGTGTCGTTTACACCCGGCAACAAGATGCCAATACGCCCGTAACTAGCTGTGCCAGCCCTGGAGATGTCATGGCAATGTGGAGAGAGCGCTTTAACCTGGACCTGGCACCCGCTGACCGCATAGTCAGACTGCTTCTGGATTACGACAATTGGGAATATGACGGTATCAGCGAGGCCTATTATCGGTTGGACCCGGATTATGCCATTCATATTGGCGACACAGAAAAAGATATAGGAGGACAACACTGGTGGTCAACGATTAGCATTGAGCAACCTTGTCACTATGAATACATCCTCAAATACCGTGGGCTTGTACTTGAACGAGTGCCAATCGTACATTACAGAAATGAGGGTTTACAGTTTCCCTTTCCAGAGATGGATACGCTGGCTTATCCAGGAAAAAGGGATGGATTCGTAACTGATTATTATGCAGACGTTTTTTACTTCGTAAAAAACACCTTACCCTACAATCTGTTGAGTCATATCAGAGAATTACACTCACTGCCTGGCCGTAATTCAGGCATAACCATGCCGTTAACCACCCAGACCAAACCGCCGATTATCGAGCTGCCATTCATGGTGTTTGAGAACGCAGGGGAAAAAGAAGAAAAGCTAAAGTTTATTCAAAGTCAGCTTGCTGATTTTTGTCCGGATGGTATGCCTGATACAGCATCGATGAAAACTGCCCCAGAACTAAGAATGGAAGTAGAGAGACAATTTTCCTGGTGGGTTTTTAACCATATGCGTTGAGCCGAAGCCAGTAACCCTGCCTGGGAGTTGTTCATTTTTGACGTTGCAACTAAAGGTCAGCGCTACGATAGCGTGTTTTAGTGCGCACTCGCGTATTTTCTCCCTCTTGGGTGAATTTGGCCTACTTTCGCAGGCCATATACTGCCCCACGCACGACAATGTGCTTTAAGAGAGTCAACGGCAATACCAATAAAAAGCGCTCGGTTGCACGATGTGGACAGCATCCTGATATGGCTCCCGTGGACTTAATTAATCCTGTATCAGTATTACAGGTATCAATACGAAAGTCTTTAACAGCTAGCTTTGCCAACTGTACAGGACGCGCTCCTGTAACATAACTTAATCCGAGTACTACAGCATGTTTGAGCTCTCTAATGGCATAGCATTTACCTCTGGCCAATGCCGTTGCCATTTCAAATAAGCCTTTACTTATCATGCTTTTTTCAACAGGATCAAGAAGATTGTCAATATCCTGATAAATCTCCCAGCTATATGCATTTGGTCTGGGTATAAACTCAAGATCCTCATAGTCTTCCAAGGAAAATCCAGGGAACTCTTCAGAACAAAGGATCTTCAACCCGAATAGTATAGAATAGAAGGATCTTACATCTAGAGCATCGTTTTCTATATATTGTCGCAATATAGGTAATGTAAAACCACCATTTCCTTTGCAGTAATTGAATGCTTGTGCCCACTGATGCGACAGTACTGGTAAGAAAGTTGGGAACATCGTTGACGCATATTTGAAACAAAAATATTTCAAGAGCGTATTTGTTAACTCATCAAGCTTAAAATAAACATACCGCTTACTCCCGGAATAATAAAAAACCCATTTGCTCCCTTTGTTATGAATATGTGTATCATCAAAATTGCTGCTGGATTTCAAGAAAATACGTTCAGGAATAACTAAAGATACTAATTTTGAAGAAAGATCCTGATCATACATTTCAGAATCTTGCGGGAGAAGTGTATTAGGCTTAATCTCCATTAAATAACTCCTTTATTAAGCAATCCAAATCAGAGTTATGTTGCAATATTCGCTGAATGTTTGCTGCATTAGCTTGCTCAGATAAAAATCTTTTGGCATAAAGATCAGGCATTTGGCTTTTTATGCTCCAACCGCCTAGCAAACGGAGAGCCTCTTTTGCCTCATCCATCAACCCTATTGAAAGTGAGTTTTTGACGAAATCATTACCAGAGCCACTGAGTCTTTTATTTTTTAAATGATATAGTTTCTTTAAAGTTAAGTAAGCCCAAGTATGCCTTGTAACATGAGGAGTAAATTTTTTTATAGCATCAAAGCGTTCTGCTGATTTGCATTCAGGATAGTTAAGTGAAAAAACCTTATCGATCTCAGAGAAAATCAAATGTACTGCATTATAGGATAAAGGGTTTTCAGGGTTTTGGCTCGATGCAAATATGAAGTCGTGAGTCATTGAATTTTTTCGGATTTTTTGCATATAAATCATCAGGAATTCATAATCTATTTTGTCTAGTTCCAAAACTCGATGTGAGTAATCATTTTTTAATGATGGTGCATGTACTCTTGGATCATTCATACCACAAGGCATGCTAATGATTAAGCTAAATTTATCTCCTTTGATACTAGTTTTAACAGACGCGCACTCTAACAACAACAACTCACCAATACGCAGCCCATAGTTGAGCATTAACCGCATAATTAAATAATTTCGAAACTGAATTAATCCAGAAGGGAAGGGGTTTAGAAAGTTATTTTTATGTTTTGAACTTGGTATTACTATGCGATATACATTTTCAACCATATCACCAGTCATGCTCTGAAATCCTTCAGTAACTCGAGAGTTATACCGCTGATTGCTTCTTTCTAGAGTTTTAAACTCGTTTTTGCATATCAGCAAACGAGTGTTTAGGCGGGATGCATACCGAGACAATTCTTTTGGCGTTTCATTTCGATAGTACGGAGATATATAGGTAGAGATCAGGTAGCCTATGAATCGAATTACTGCACGGACTCTGGCAGCATTCGTCATGCCGCTAGAATGTTTAAATGGCAATGCTCGTGGTGCGAAGCTAACTAGGCGGCCATTTTCCAAATATTGAAAAAAGGCCGCCATCTCATGAATGGCGATTGCAGGGTCATGTCCGGAGCAGTAAAAGCTATAGCAGAATGTCGTTCCATGCTTTATGAACCAAAACTCATAAAAAAACTTAATCGCTTGAAGAGAAGCTGATTGAGTTGATAGCGAGCGATACTCCAGGTGGTCAACTAGATACCTGAGCGGATAAAGTGCTGGCAAACAGATTTTTACATCCATCAGGATCCATTGCCTTCGGCCACCTGAACTTACAATCTGGGTAAGTGAGTACATCGAAACACTCAACAATCAAAATACGGTGAACTAAATGTACGACAGACCTAATGCAAGAAAAGGGAGGTATCTCAAAATTCACAACATGCTGATTTCTGTGGCCGCACCAGTGAACCATGAAGTAAAAGACCTATGGAGGTTATTTAACATAATATACATTATGCGAATCTTAGTGTCTAAATACGGGTAGACATTGAAATCTCTGTTTTTGGCTGGTTGATTTATGTTGGTTGATTCTTAATTTAACGTTTATTTGCCAATGCTTTTGTTACAACCGAACTTAGACTGGTAATTTTATTTGATAAACAATTACCAGCCTTTGTAGCAGTTTTTCTTGTATTTTACTTATTTTGGGTTCTTGATTTCTTTTCCACTAATAGCTCCATATTCAAGTAATATATCAACCATTTCTCTTTTATTGTATTTTATTGCATTATCTAACATTGTATTACCAGAATTAACTCTCATGAATACTTTGTTCGGTTTCACTAATCCCCGATCCAAAAAATCTTTCAGAATTTTTTCATCCGCAGAGGAATCACTTAGTAAGAACTCAATATCCCTAGAAGGTGACATATTTTTTACATCCTCTTCAGTAAAACTAAATTTTGAGAATAAAAAATCAACAATATCTTTTTTGGCGTGTACTATAGCGAGTCCCATAACTTTACATGCATCATCTTTGTTTCTTATATGTACTGAAAGAGCTTCAATATTAGATGCTTTAACCGCATCCTTCACACTTATTTCTCGTAATTTTACTTCTTTAAAATTATTCGTACTAACCATTCTCGGGACATGGAACTCTGGTTGAAATACAAAATTTAGAATTTTGTCTAAATTTTCACCATCTAGATTTTCATTCAGAGCAAATCTTTTAAACTCTGTATCATTGCTCTTTCTAAGGAAATCTATGAGGTGTAACCCCAGTCCAAGTTTCATGTCTTTAGAATTAAAAATAGGAATATCTCTTATACCTTTATCCCCGTGAACGTTGCGGTAAACTTCCTTTTTTACCTCAGTAAATTGAGCTATGAATTCCTTATGTTCGTGCAGATATGCAGGTGGTATAGTGTTATCCATATGATCAGTCAATGTCAGATATCCATGAGGAAACTGCTCATCAACTATATAAGCATTGCCTCCAAAATCTACAGTTGAATGACGGGTATTGAGAGGGAGTTGAACCTTATTACCTGAAAATTCAACACCAAAAAAAACAAAATCCTGATTGCTTAAATGATTTATATCTTGTAGATATGTATTTTTTGCAGCGCTAATACCATCAGATTGCAACTTATTTAACGACACAATGTTAAGTGTTCCAGCGGAATTTATTAAATATGAATTACTTTGATGCCTGAAATATATTTTTGCATCCACCACCTTACTTAGCAAAATTTTTTCCTGCGAGGTTAAGTTTGTGGTTTTTTCTTTTATTTTTGTTAAATAATTTTTAGATACTTCATTCAGGTGCTGTAGTGAGGAAAATGAAGATTTCCGTGCTAATGAATCTGTCAGAGCAATGCCTAATTTTTTAAAATCATCGCCTTTAGAAAACATTTTATTATAGCTCTGAGCTGCTATTGTTTTTTTTAAAAATGATTTTATTACATCCGCACTTCTGTTCTTTAAACCACTACTCTTATGCAGTACATCTGAAGAATTTTGCATAGAAATAACACTTTTCATAATGTTCTTTATTTCTCTTCTTGGTTCTTTATCAGGCGGAATACAAGAAAAATGATTTTGCTGACTTTTTACTAATGAACTGGTTAATTTCATAACTGATTTTTCCTTATATATTTACTCAGACTAAATTCATCGTAACAGTCATGTAATTATTATCCTGATAACAATAGCCTTTCCCTGTTGATATGCTGATACTGACATGATTAAATCTTGTATGTGAAAATCATACAATCGCATACCCTAGCCATATTACTATCAATGAATAGCCCTACATTAAGGGGCTATTTTTATAAAAAATGAACCATGGAACAGAAAACACCTTATTTCACTAAAGGTTTTAATAACAGTTTAAGTTTTATGCTAATCATTATCTAAAGGACAAATTATGCTAATCATTTTCAGTGGTTTGCCAGGAAGCGGGAAAAGTACTATCGCTCAAGCTTTGGCAAAGCAGCTAAACGCTTTTTACTTACGAATCGACACGATTGAGCAAGCTATACGCAAAGCGGATGAAGATGACCGTGAAATGGGACCTGCGGGTTATTTTGTCGCTTACTCACTCGCCAGAGAGAATCTGCAATTAGGGGCAACCGTCATTGCTGATTCAGTGAATCCATTGGCATTAACCCGTGATGCCTATCGAGAAATAGCTTTATCCGCAAGAACTGGTTTTTTAGAAATTGAGATCGTATGTTCCGATCTCATTGAACATCGTAAACGAGTTGAAACCAGAGTGTCTGAAGTCGAGGGATTAACCTTGCCTGACTGGAAATATGTTACAGACTTAACTTATGAACCATGGAACAGAAAACACCTTATTTTAGACTCATCCCGTTTATCCAGTGATGAATGTGTCTCGCGAATCATCGAAGCCCTTTCTCAATGCTCGACACCTGAAAAAACCTCCAACGGAGGAAATTAATAACGTCTATGTCTTGCACGAAGCAATAAACATTCCCCTGACAGTTATTAACTACCATTTGACGCCAAACAAAAATATCACAATGCATTACTTCTATAATTACCAGCTTATTCATTGATACAGATGTGGTCACATGGTTAACAAACTGAATCTTAACTGGCCTGAATTTTTAGAAAAATACTGGCAAAAAAAACCTGTTGTACTGAAAAACGCATTTCCTGATTTTGTTGATCCTATTACACCCGATGAACTGGCTGGTCTGGCAATGGAACCAGAAATCGACAGCCGCCTTGTCAGCCTCACTGGCAACAAATGGGAAGCAAACCATGGTCCGTTTGAAGACTTCAGCGAATTAGGCGAAGAAGGATGGTCACTATTAGTACAGGCTGTCAACCATTGGCATATGCCAGCAGCTGAACTGGTGAAACCGTTTCGAGTATTGCCTGAATGGCGTCTTGACGACCTGATGATCTCCTATTCAGTGCCGGGAGGTGGTGTCGGACCACATATTGATAACTATGATGTTTTTATCATTCAAGGAATGGGACGTCGTCGCTGGCGTGTGGGTGATGCCCTGCCAATGCGCCAGTTCTGCCCTCACCCCGCATTACTGCATGTTGATCCGTTTGAGCCAATTATTGATGTGGAAATGGCACCAGGAGATATTTTATATATCCCGCCTGGATTCCCTCACGATGGCTTCACCTTTGAAGATACCATGAATTATTCTGTCGGCTTTCGTGGACCAAATGGCCGTGATTTGCTGAGTAGCTTTGCAGACTATGCACTAGAACAAGATCTGGGTGGGATCAATTATGGCGATCCAAACCTGACAGTACGCGACAATGCAGGAATAATGGAAGCTCATGAAGTTGAACGCCTGCGCGCCATGATGATTGAGATGATCAACAAGCCCGGTGATTTTGAACAGTGGTTAGGCCGTTTTGCAACTACACCGCGTCATGAGCTAGATATTGCACCTTCAGAACCACCTTATCAGCCAGAAGAAGTACTGAATGCGCTGAATGACGGTGAAAAACTGATCCGACTAAGCGGACTGCGCGTCCTACGTATCGAAGAGAGTTTCTTTGTAAATACAGAAGCTTGGGCTACCAAAGAAACGAAGGGAGCAAATGCATTATGCCAGTTTACAGAAGTTGGAGCAGATCAACTTGGTGAAGCATTGAAGAACCCTGCTTTTGTTGCGGAATTAACTGAATTTATCAATCAAGGATATTGGTACTTCGAAGAATAAGCGATATTTACTGGATATGATAAAACACCTGCTTGCGGGTGTTTTATTTTGTCGTTTCCGCCCTCCTTCTTTCTCAAGTCAGATGGTGTTGGCTTCTTAACTACAACCTACAACAAAAAAACCTCGTCTTAACGAGGCTTCTATTACTGTAAAAATAGTTAATAGACTCTTTTATATCAGCCTATTCCCTTTTTCATCGACAACATTTTGTCCATCTTCTTTTGAAAAGGCACCTTTCTGTGCTTGTGGAAGAATATCTAAAACGACTTCTGAAGGACGGCATAACCGAGTTCCTAATGGTGTCACAACAATAGGTCTATTGATTAATATTGGATATTGCAGCATATAATCAATAAGTTGCTCATCAGTAGCATCAATATGACCAAGACCTAATTTATCATAAGGTTCAACATTCTTTCGTAATAAAACTCTAACCGAAACATTCATATCAGCAATGAGTTTTTCTAAAATCTGTTTAGATGGTGGTGTGTCTAGATAATGGATAATTTCAGGCTCTATTCCACTATTTCGGATCATTTCAAGCGTATTGCGAGAAGTACCACAATTGGGATTATGATAGATTGTAATATTGCTCATAATGTCACCATCAATTTATTAACGTAAGTCTAAGTACTAAAGCAATTAATGTTACTGTCAGCACTGGAATAGTCATAATAATGCCCGTTTTGAAATAATAGCCCCATGTAATGGTCATATTTTTTTGTGATAATACATGTAGCCACAATAAAGTTGCTAAACTTCCTATTGGTGTAATTTTTGGACCGAGATCGGCACCAATGACATTGGCATAAATCATCGCTTCTTTAATTAAACCCGTCGCATTACTACCTTCAATAGATAAAGCACCTACAAGAACAGTTGGCATATTGTTCATAATTGAAGATAAAAATGCGGTAATAAACCCTGTTCCTAATGTCGCTTCCCATATTCCTTTTTCTGCCAATGTGTTGAGTACTTCTGATAGATAATGAGTCAAACCCGCATTGCGTAATCCATAAACAACAAGGTACATACCAAGGGAGAAAATCACGATTTGCCAAGGTGCTTCTCGTAAAACTTTTCGAGTATTAATCGTCTTTCCTTGTGCCGCGACAAACCACAAAATTACGGCACCAACAGCTGCAATAGCACTAATCGGAATACCCAATGGTTCCAGTATGAAAAAACCAAGCAATAAAAGAAGCAATACCAACCAACCTGCTCTAAATGTTTTCACATCTTTAATCGCTGTCGCAGGCATCGCTAGTTTGGAAGTGTCATATTGATGAGGAATATCTTTGCGAAAAAACCAATGCAACATAATTAATGTCGCGATAATAGCGGCAATATCAACCGGAACCATCACTGAGGCATATTCCGTAAATCCGATATTAAAGAAATCAGCAGAGACGATATTGACTAAATTTGAAACAATTAAAGGCAAACTTGCGGTATCTGCAATAAATCCTGCCGCCATAACAAAAGCCAATGTTGTACCTTTACTAAACCCAAGAGCGAGCAACATGGCAATCACAATGGGAGTTAAAATAAGTGCAGCGCCATCGTTGGCAAAAAGTGCAGCAACGGATGCACCTAGCAGAATAATATAGCTAAATAAAAGACGACCTTTACCACCGCCCCATTTTGCAACATGAAGTGCTGCCCATTCAAAAAAGCCACTTTCATCCAAAATCAGACTGATAATAATAACAGCAACAAATGTGGCAGTTGCATTCCAGACGATATTCCAAACCACAGGAATATCTTGAAGATGAATGACACCTAACAGTAGTGCAACTAGTGCACCCGCGGTTGCACTCCAGCCGATACCTAAACCTTTAGGTTGCCAAATAACAAAAGTGATTGTTAGGACAAATATTAATACTGCAATAAACATAAAAACCTCTTTCAGAAGACTTATCTTCTAGTTTTTCATATCTGTTTTTTCGTATATATAAAATTAAAAAATTTTATTCAGAGCAGCAACTAACCGCTCCTTTCTTTTCAATAGTTCGAAGCAAATCTGCTATTTTATTTTTCTCTGTCGCGTAGGTGATTTCAATAATATTTTTCACCCACGGTAATAATGTGGGAGACAAACGATAATGAACCCATTTTCCATGTTTAGAATCAAGCAATATCCCACTTTCCCGTAACATAGCTAGGTGGCGAGAAGTCTTCGGCTGGGATAAGTTTAGGGCTGTATAGATGTCACAAACACACAACTCGCCAGATGCTTTAAGTAGCAACACAATATCTAGCCTTGTTTGATCACTTAATACCTTAAATAATTGCAATGGTTCCATATTTGCTCCTCTCTTTAGATTAGCTAAATTACACTTGCAACATATATCTGTCAAATCATATATGTTTTAATGATTACTTTTGCAATCACCTTTCCACACAGGAAGCATACCCTGTTGACTTATATCAAATGAAGCAAAGTTAAGCGAATCGATTCACCTTATTGATGAGCTACCTCTCTTGACTTAATAACCAATGGGGTGAGAATGCACTAATACTTTAATTTATCTGAATAATAATCTGATATTGGAAGGTTTATCATGAGCTATCGTATGTTTGATTACTTGGTACCGAATGTTAACTTTTTTGGTCCAGGTGCTATCTCTGTTGTTGGCGAACGTTGCAAATTATTGGGCGGTAAAAAGGCCCTATTGGTAACGGATAAAGGTCTACGAGCGATAAAAGATGGTGCCGTAGATAAAACTATCGGTTATCTAAAAGAAGCTGGTATTGATGTTGCCGTATTTGATGGTACTGAACCTAACCCAAAAGATACTAATGTACTTGAAGGTCTTGCAATGTTTCGCAAAGAACAATGCGACATGATAATTACAGTGGGAGGCGGTAGCCCGCACGACTGTGGTAAGGGTATCGGTATTGCAGCCACTCATGAAGGTGATCTTTACAATTATGCGGGTATTGAAACACTAACAAATCCCCTTCCACCTATTATTGCAGTGAATACCACTGCGGGTACAGCAAGTGAAGTTACTCGCCACTGTGTTCTGACCAATACAAAAACTAAAGTCAAATTTGTTATTGTGAGCTGGCGTAATCTCCCTTCTGTTTCTATTAACGATCCACTGTTAATGATTGGCAAACCCGCAGGACTTACTGCCGCAACAGGTATGGATGCGTTAACTCACGCAGTTGAAGCTTATATCTCTAAAGATGCTAATCCAGTCACTGATGCTTCAGCTATTCAAGCAATTCGTTTAATTTCTCGTAACTTGCGTCAAGCCGTAGCCTTGGGAACAAACCTGAAAGCCCGTGAAAATATGGCTTATGCTTCACTTTTAGCTGGAATGGCATTTAATAACGCTAACCTTGGTTACGTACATGCAATGGCTCACCAATTAGGTGGTTTATATGATATGCCACATGGTGTCGCTAATGCGGTGCTGTTGCCACATGTACTGCGTTATAATCTGATTGCTAACCCAGAAAAATTTGCAGATATTGCTGAATTTATGGGTGAAAACATTACCGGATTATCTGTGATGGATGCGGCTGATCGTGCTATTGCCGCTATCGCACGTCTTTCTATGGATATTGGTATTCCACAGCATCTTAGTGAGTTGGGTGTCAAAGAATCTGATTTCCCTTATATGGCTGAAATGGCACTTAAAGACGGCAATGCGTTTTCTAATCCTCGTAAAGGTAATGAAAAAGAAATTATTGAGATTTTCCGCCAAGCCTTCTAAGCTCTCCTAAATAATGAATCCGTCAGTGTTATTCAACTGGCGGGTTTTGGATCACGTCTTTTCATCTTTTGTCACATCAAATATAATAATACGTATAAATAACGAATAAATACTGACTCTAACAAGGTAGTTTAATGAGTAAAAGTGGCAGAAATCATACAAAAGAAAAAATAACACAACGAAACTTATTGGAAAAAAAGAAAAATCACCCTATTCGTCTTTTTATAAAAAGTTGGGATTTTTGGGGGAAATTACTGCTTGGTCTTTTTTCCTTTGTTCCATTAATCTATATATTAAGTGATTATGGATATAAATTTATTCTAATTATTGCATATACTGTCCTCTGTATTCTTTTATTTCCATTTGCTAAAAGATGCAGTGATAATATACTTCTTCACTACTTTTCCGAGCATTTTTTTAATGAGTATATTAATGGGCCTAGCAATAAAAGCGGACTAATATTTTATGTAATATTAATTTTTCCATTGGTCATACCGCTCGCAATAGGATATTTTATCTATCAGATTAAAAAATATAGAAAACAAAGTTATTGAGCTTTCTTTTCATCGCTGTTAGTGAATGATTGGGAACTTCTTCACTTTTCAAAACAATATGATAAGCGTTTAGATGCCTTTTTTAGTTACCATCCTGAATTATCTTCAAAAGTGATTGTTATTCGCGATATTTCTTTATGTGTGGATGTATGTAATAAGAAAATTAGAAACAAATAATCAATTAATAATTTATCACTCTTGCTATATTTAATTTAGCTATTTTACCTATATGTGTATTTATCTATTTCCATTTATCGTTATAATCTATAAAACTTATCTTTATAAAAATATCCAACTCATTTTTTACTTTATTCGACAAGGAAAACAAATAATGAAAAATAATATGATGTCTTTTACTTCAGCGTTATGTTGGCTAAGTTTTTGGTTCGGTGCCGTTCTTGTTGGTGCATCATGGTTATATGCAAGGTTACAAGAAAAGGTATTTCTAACTGGATTAGATAAAGGATTTTTAGAGTTAACATCACCAGATAGCACTGTCGCATTAATGTTATCGATTGGTATTATGATGGTTGCTTTAGGTTTGATTTATGTTCCTTTATATTACTCAGCCATGTTTATCGGTAATACCGTAGCTATTTTAAGTAGAAAACCAATTAGAATTTAATTCTACCTATTAAAGTATTTTAATATTTTATTGAATTATCTTTCGACTTAAAATAAAAAGAGCCTAAAGGATCTTGTTTAGGCTCTCTTTTTCTATGATTATTAAAATACTTTAGATGGACAACATAATTTTTTTATCCCTCTAAAAACCCATAATAATGAATGCCAAATCAGTAGTAAGATAATTAAATTAGCAAAGATAAATAGTGCCGTTGATAATAACTGCATAAAATGGCTATTAGATGCCATACTCATATTTAATGATGCTTTTGCTAACGCAGAGACACCAAAGGAAAAACTCCAAAATGGTAATGAAAATGACTGTTTAACAAACCAAGGGATTAATCTCACCATAAATAAAAGTTGTAATAGGCCATAGCCTAATAACATTTTAGCGAAGAAGTCGATATGATTATCATTGATAGCCAAATATGCACTACAGGCAACTAAAGCAGGAGCTAATTGAATACCAAATGAGAGCCGTGACTTCTCATCCATTAACCCTTCACTACGTATTCTGTTTAAAATAGCAGGTTCTAAACTTAACCAAGAAAATACGCCAGCGCCAAAAAATAAAATACCCAAATCATTAAATCCAAATGCACCACATGCCATAGCACAGATAAAGTTATTCGCCACTGTCGGTAAATATAATACAGGTGTGGTTGCCATTTTAGGATATTCACCCTTCCATTGATAACCAATCAGCCAACTGGAATACGCTAACTGAGCAATCGCACCGAGGCTAAATAATACAAGAGAAAATAACGGTGAATAAGGACTTAAACCTATCGATACTAAGACTGTTGTTGCGGGAAATAAACTGGTAAATCCACTGGCAACGGGATGTTTAATTTCATCAAGAATAGCGTGTCGATGAAATAACCATTTACCCAGTAAAAAGAGCGTAAGCGTTAGCCAAACCAAGCAACCTACTCCAATAAATATTTCACCGATATAAGACGGATAGTTATGCTCTTTTGCCGCATAGCGCCATGCTATTCCCGTACCAATCATCCCTAATACAACACCAAAATAGCCAGAGGCGAATTGCGAAGAGAGTGTTTTTATTTTATTTATCAAAATCATACTGTTATATTAACTCATATAAATGACATAATTACATTGATGCTTTTCTTCTGAACATCAAATAATAATATAGATAATAAAATTTATTTTGATTTAATGCATTTAAAATGTATGTTATGAGCATTCACTCATTTTAAGAGTTTTCTCCCCGTTGTTCCCGAATATTCTGATGCTCGTATAAATACGATAACGATATCTTTATATTGTCCTTTATTTCGGAGTTTATAAAAATGAATATCACGTTAAAAAAGATTGGAACACTGTGTGTCGCTTCTGTTCTGCTTTTTTCACTTGCGGGTTGTTCTAGCATGACAAAACGCGACCGTAATACAGCAATTGGAGCCGGTGCAGGTGCTATCGGTGGTGCTATTTTAACTGATGGTAGCGCATTGGGTACTATTGGTGGTGGCGTCTTAGGTGGCGTTATTGGTCATCAAGTTGGTAAAAAATAACTGATATTGTCTTATTCAGCTAGGCTGGGTTTGTTGCTCAATAAGCCCAGTCTCAGCATTGTTAATTGCTATATCTAATCCCTCTTATCTTACAGTTGAAAACAAAAATCTTACTTATTATTAAAGATAAAAATCTTTCATATAAGAAAAGGATCTTGTTTTTAGCCTGATTTATCACAAACCCTACTTTTAAACTTGACTCTTTCTAGTGATAGCCTTTTACTTTCAATTATTATAACTATCGAGGGTAATTAAATGATTATTTTTATCACGGGTGCTTCTGCTGGTTTTGGTGAAGCCATTGCTCGTCATTTTATCAGCCACGGACACAAAGTTATTGGTACAGCCCGTCGTTTGGATAAACTGAATAACTTGCATAAAGAGCTAGGTGAACAATTTTATCCATTACAGTTAGATGTGACAGATAAAAAAGCAGTCAGTGAGATTTACACTCAATTACCTGAAAAATGGCGCGAAATTGATGTGTTAGTCAATAATGCAGGATTAGCCCTAGGTTTAAATACCGCCGATAAAGCCAACCTTGATGACTGGGATACGATGATCGAGACAAATAATAAAGGTCTGGTTCATGTCACCCGCGCTATTCTTCCTTTTATGGTAGAAAGAAACAAAGGTCATGTTATTAATATCAGCTCAACTGCCGCATCTTGGCCTTATATGGGCGGTAATGTTTATGGCGCCACTAAAGCATTTGTTAAACAATTTAGTTTAGGATTACGTGCTGATCTCCAAGGTAAAAAAGTCCGTGTGACCGATATTGAACCAGGACTTGTTGGTGGTACAGAGTTCTCATTAGTTCGTTTTAAAGGTGATAGTAATAAAGTTGAGCAAACTTATGCTAATGCAAATGCGTTAACACCTGAAGATGTGGCAGAAGCGGTATATTGGACAGCAACATTGCCTGCTCATGTGAATATCAATACCCTAGAAATGATGCCTGTTAGCCAATCATTTGCAGGCTTAAGTGTTCATCGTCAGAGCTAAACGCACTGAAAACTCATATTTTATTAAAGCATCAGCTATAATTATTAAGATATAATAGTCATTGACAGTAATAGCGACATAACTTTAGAGGATAGCAACCATGATCAATACACTCACTAAGAAACAAGTTATCAGAACAATGGTGTTCTCCTTATTTCTTGGTTTATCAGTGTCTTCTTTTTCTTCTGTTGCCGCTTCCACTAATGTAACCATTAATGGTAATGGCTATGATAATGTCTTAGATAAAGAACAAGCTCGACAAATGAAAGAGGATTGGGATCAAAAGCGTGAGCTACGTACCCAAGTCAATCAGCGAGAAAAAATTGAATTTAATAAAGTAGATAAAGCCATTGATGAGCGGGATGCTTGTCTGAAAAGTGCAAACGTCTACGCTTATTGGGAGCCTGAAACTCGTCGTTGTTTAGACAGTAATACGGGGCGCCCTGTTAACCCATAAGAAAATCGTGTAAAACAGTGATGTTTTGCTTTGTAAAACAAGGAGTGATTGAAATGAAAAAATATGTATTTGCAGTAATGGCCACACTGGTTGCATTTGCACCTTTAGCCGCGAATGCGGGTTGTGATGAAGTCGTTGAGTCTATTCAACAAAAAATCGTTAATAATGGTGTGCCAGCCGCTAACTTTACTTTAACTGTCGTTGAAAACGACCAAGTTGCACAAACAGAAGGTAAAGTTGTTGGGACTTGCGAAAATGACAGCAAGAAAATCATCTATACTCGTCATTAATCTATAAGTTGATAAAATCTTGTGATTAAAAAAGGGCGCAATGTTAGCGCCCTTTTCCTTTCCACTGTTTATCAATGACGACTCTTCTGATTTATCTGATCCGCTCTCTCTTATTTAGTCTTAATTTTATGTGCTATTTTTATCATTGGTTATGTTTGCGACTAAATCAGAAAAAACAAAAACACCCAATGAATTTACTCATCAGGCATTTAAAAGTAACAAGTTTGGTATCGTCTAAAAACAGATAACAATCCACTTCGTTACTTATTTATATTCTCTCTTAAGCAGGTACAGCGATTTCCAACTGACTTAAATCGAGGTAACAAGAGAGATCACGTTCTTCAGGACGTAACAAATACGGGATTTCACCAATCAGCGGTGCAGGAATATGCTGAGACAGCCTTTCCACAATTTTCGCGTAATAAGGTAATCCTGGATTTATTCTGTTCGCAACCCAACCTACTAATTTCAAACCATCATTGATAATAGATTGCGCTGTTAATATTGAGTGATTGACACAGCCTGGTTGAATACCAACAACCAAAACAACTGGGATTTGTTCTTTCACCACCCAATCAGAATAAAAAGTATTATCATCAAGCAGATAACGCCAACCACCATTACCTTCGATAACAACACACTCTGCTTTTTTACTTAAATTGTCGAGCTCATTTGAAATTTTATTAAAATCGATTTCATTTTCGCTAACATAACAATTATCAAGCAAAATAGGATTAATTTCGTCGTAGCGAACTTCAACTGGTGATGAATTATGAATAATCATAGCGTCACGATTACGTTCACCATCAGCCGTTTCATGTAATTCTGTTGCAATAGGCTTATAACCTACTGCCGTTGACCCGCCACGATTTAATGACTGAAGAAGTGCTCGGGTTACAACAGTTTTACCCACGTTGGTATCTGTCCCCGTAACAAAAAAGCGTGTTAACATATAATTTACTTCCGTTATGACAGATAAATCAGGTTCATAAAAAATGACAGAGATTAGAGTTTAGGGTAACACTGTTTCTGGTGGCTTGAGGTAGCTCAATTTTTTAGTTAATTGCTCAAAAATAGAGAATTCGTTAATGATCAATTGACGTATTTACGCATACAAAACAGTTTTGTTACGTTTTATTTAGCTTAATTTAGCCTTGCATCAATTCAATTAACAAAGAACCGTTGTACAGCGCTTCTTTCACTAAAGATGCTGCTGGCAATGTGCCTTTATTTCTTAACTCTGTTTCTTCAATAATGAGTGACTTTGCATAACGAGGCATGACGTGATCTTGAATATGATTCAACATCAAAGGAAAGAGCACTGATTTAGCGCGACACAGCGGCGAACCAATTAATATTTTTTGCGGATTAAAGATATTGATCATAACAGCCAAAATAAAACCTAATCGCTGAGCGACTAAATTTACAATTTCAAGCGCGGGTTTATCGCCAACTAATATCGCATCACACAATGTCTCAACAGTTATAGGATATTTGTTTAGCAACGAAGTGGGATCTTCTTGAGCTAATAATTGGGCTTTCTTAATTAATTGAGGAATAGCAATTTCTGTTTCTAAACACCCTGTTGCCCCGCAATAACAGCTATTTTGAGAATCGATAACTTTAGTATGTCCAATTTCGACGGCGCTATGGCTGTTAGAATGTAATGTTTTTCCATTGTTTATTACGCCAGCACCAACAATATCATCGATAACAATTTGCAGAACGTCTGAATTATTTTTTGCCGCACCATATAAAGATTCGGCCATTGTCCATGCAGTTACGCTATGTTGTAAAAATACAGAAACACCTGTTTTTTCATGGATTTTATCGGCAAGTGGAATGTCTTTAATATCATAATAAGGTGAGCTATAAATAACGCCACTAATAGGATCAACAATGGCATTCATTGTAATGCTAATTGCCGTCAATCTTTCAACATGAGATTGATAACGCTCGAAGAATTTATCAATTGCAACTAAAAAGTGATTAAGAAAATCATCGCTGTATTCTTTGGGGAAATCGAATGTATCTTCAGTAACCAGTTTGCTATCTAATTCTCTTAAACTAAAAAGTAAACTGCCTTTATTGACGCGAATACAGAGAAATTGCCAGCCTTGGCTTTCTAATTTTAATCCGACAGCAGGTCTGCCTCGAAATCCCACATCTGGGAATTCCGTTTCATGAATAAGATGCGCTTCAACTAATTCTCGCGTGATCTTAGTAATACTTGCTGGCGCAAGCTCTGCCTTTTTCGACAATGAAATACGAGAAATGGGACCATGTTCATCAATCAAGCGAAAGACTGTGCCAAGATTAAATTGTTTTACGTGATCAATGTGGCTAGGTTGGTTCCCCATTTAATGCATCCTTAATTAAAGAGCCATAATTAATTCGAGGCTCCAAATAATTCATTACCGATTATGTCGTCAATTTGTAATAATTGTACAATACTTACATAAAAAGCGTGATCAAAAACACAGATAAATCACGGTTTTTGGTGATCTAAGATATTTTTCAACAGCAATTGCGTTAATCGATTCGCCGCAGCAGGAATAGTTCGTTTATTATGTGAAACTAACCAAACTTCAGAGAACGCTTGAGAATTTGCAAAGTGTAGATAGTGCACTCCATCAACTTTCATTCGCGTAAATGATTTTGTCACAATAGAAATACCAAGTCCTGCTGCAACTAGCCCTAAAATTGTCATGGCTTCACCCGCTTCTTGTGCAATAGTTGGCGTAATTCCTGACAGACTAAGCAGTTGAATAATCTCATCATAAAGTGCCGTACCAACATCTCTCTCAAAGAAAACAAAAGGATATTGCCCAATATCTTGAATATTGACCCCCGTTTCTTTGTAAGCAAGCAGTGGATGCCCTTCATAAACCGCTAAAATAAAAGGCTCACGAAACAATAGCTGGTGGTGCAAATTTTCGGGTAATGTTGTGTTTCGCATGATCCCTAGATCAATACGCCCCGTTAGTAACGGCGATATCTGTTGTTTTGTATTCATTTGATGCATATGAATACCGACTTCTGGATAGTTTTCTCTAAACTGTCGCAAACTCAAAGTGACTAAATGCATAAAAGGCGTTGTTGAGGTAAAACCAATTGAAATTTCACCTAATTCACCTTTTTCCATTCTAGCGGCGCGCGTTGCGGCTGCGTTGACCTGCGCCATAATTTGATACGACTCTTTTAAGAACATTTGTCCTGCGGGTGTTAATGAAACAGAACGGTTTGTTCGCTCTAAAAGTCTAGCGCCTATTTCACCTTCAAGTGCTTGTATTTGTTGGCTTAAAGGAGGTTGAGAAATATTCAATCTTTCTGCTGCTTTACCAAAGTGAAGCTCTTCTGCAACAGCAATAAAGTAACGTAAATGTCTAAGTTCAATATTCATATTTCTCTCATATCGCTATTGATACTTTAAAAGTCTTATTTCTAATGATTAATATATTAGACAAAAAAATCAAATATTTCTAACATTGACATAAATCAAATTTAAGTAATGGAAGTTTAATCAATATGGATACTCACGAAATAGACAGTAAAAGTATGAGCTTAGGCACTGATATTTCAGACAATACATCAAGTATAGAAAAGCCTGCTCAACGCCAATCTAACCCTAAACACTATATTCAACGTGATGATGCACTGTATATAAAAGTGACAGTGTCATTTTTTATGGTCGGTTTAGCGACATTCGCCTTACTCTATTTTGTGCAACCTATATTACCGGTGTTATCTAACGAATTTTCCGTCAGCCCAGCAACCAGTAGTTTAGCGCTCTCACTTTCAACCGCTTTAATGGCATGTGGGTTATTAATCACAGGCCCACTTTCAGACGCCTTTGGTCGTAAAAATGTCATGGTTATCGCACTGTTTTGCGCCGCATTTTTTACATTATTAAGTGCGACAATGAATAGCTGGACAGGTATTTTAATTACGCGAGCTTTAGTTGGACTTTCATTAAGTGGCGTTGCAGCAGTAGCAATGACGTATTTAAGTGAAGAAATTCACCCTGCTTATCTCGCATTATCAATGGGTTTATATATTAGCGGAAATTCTATTGGAGGAATGAGCGGACGCGTTATTACAGGGGTACTAAGTGATTATTATTCTTGGCGTTTATCCGTTGTTATTCTCGGTATTTTTGCCCTTTTTGCTGCAATTACTTTCTGGAAGATATTACCAGCTTCACAGCACTTTAGACCGACAGCATTAAAACCTCGCAATCTTCTTATAACGACTAAATTGCATTTTAGAGATAAAGGACTGCCTTTGTTATTTATTGAAGGTGGTTTATTAATGGGGGGTTTTGTTACTTTATTTAACTATATTGGCTATCGTTTATTAGACGCACCCTATTCATTAAGTCAAACTACTGTGGGTCTGATTTCTATCGTCTATTTAAGTGGTACTTATAGCGCATCCAAAGCTGGCTTATTAACCACTAAATACGGTTTAGGCAAAGTCTTTATTGCTGGAATTTCAATGATGTTAATTGGCATATTGATTACTTTGATTGAATCACTGCCTGTTATCTTTATTGGGATGCTTATCTTAACGACAGGTTTCTTTGCTGCACATGCAGTCGCAAGTAGTTGGGTTGGTCGTCGCGCTAAACGAGGAAGAGCCCAAGCCTCTTCACTTTATCTTTTTACTTACTATGCGGGATCTAGCCTTGCAGGCACAGTGGGCGGATTATTCTGGGTGAGTTTCGGCTGGCTTGGTGTAGGGTTATTTATTGCCCTTTTAATGTTAACAGCCTTATTAATAGCATTACACTTAAACAAAGTTGCCCAATAATTTATTGGTAATTAACAAAGTGCAAAAGCAGGTTAACGCGGTTTAATGTTGTCGATTTTGCACTCCCTTCTTAAGGTATAAACTTATTCTTTAAGAAGGAATTACGATTATGGCTATTATAAAACTATCTATTACCCTGCTATTTCTCTTTTTTACATCTCTTACAAATGCATTTACAGAACAGTGCCCACCAACAAAACCAGATTGCAGTGTTATTGATGGAACGTTAATACAGTCGAATGAAAAACAAACTAACTTTGATTTAAAAACCATCAAATAATCCCTTTTTAGGAAAAATATCATCCAAATATGCCCTTTTCACGGTATGCTGTATAAATAAACAGTATACCGTGTTTTTGGAAGTTCTCGCTGTTAGGCGATGTACTTTTCACTGAAGCTAATGTATGGTTTTAAACAAAGGCCTATTGTATGTTGTAACTAAATAAGGATGTTAAGATGAATCGATATGATTTAATTGAGCAATTCAATCTCTGTTTTCAGCAATTAGAAGTTGAAATTAAAAAGCTAACTGATGTGTTGAAAAATTTAACTTTATTACCATCAGCAGTATTTGAATTACCTGAAGTGAGTAAAGAAGAGGAACATGATGAGGTTGTTCGCGTTACAGTGTCACCTTGCTATAATGAGGAAGCTAGAGATCTCACTTTAAAGCTAATGGCGAATCTTTTTATTTATGACAATGCACCGCACATCAGTAGTAAGCGCGCTATTCGTTTACCTGGAGTGCTTTGCTTTAGTACAGATAATCAAACATTTAAGTCTGTAAAAAAACAAGTTGAGCAAATTAATTTATTAAAAAAACAGCTTTCCGATATTGTTACTAAAGAGTCTGGTATATCGAAGGAAGAGCGTTTTGATTTCGTCCATAATCAACTAAAAGGCTTAATTACGCTCAATGCTTATCGTACCCTCACCCTATTGTCTGATCCTGATACAGTGCGTTTTGGTTGGGCGAATAAGAATATTATTAAGAATTTAACGCGTAACGATGTTTTGACTCAATTAGAGAAAAGTCGCGAAGCCAATCGCGCAGTTCCCCCTTATACCAGTGAACAATGGGCTGAACGTCTGGATAAAGAGATCATCACTCTTTCTCAATTACCTGAAAATGCAAAATTAAAAATAAAGCGTCCTGTTAAAGTGCAACCTATTGCGCGTGTTTGGTATTCAGAACTTCAAAAACAAGTGCAATATGCGTGTCCTTTGCCTTTATTAGCTTTCTATATTGATAAAGAGAGCGACTTTAAACCCGTTATTGGCGAACTTCCTGATTATGATGCCGATAACATTCAAATTCGCCATCGTCCTAAAGCTAAAAAGCTGCAATTAATTATTCCAAGAATGCATTTGTATATTGAAAAATAGAGAATATCTTATTTTTCAATAAGTTTAATTGAGCTTCCTTGAAGGATTTGCTGAAGATAATCATTAAGCTGAACAAAATGATTGTCTTCAATATCTAAATGGATTGTTATCACCACATTGTTTTTTAATGCAAGGATAATATTTTTTCGATCAAGAGTAATTTTTTCGAGCGTATTAATGGCTTCAATATCAGATAAATGGGTCATTAAACCAATTGAGTTATCTATATCTTCATCTTCTTCATCAAATCTTGAAAGAATAATGTAATGATCAGGAGAAACAGCATCATCCCCTATTCCGATAATAGTGACATCATCTTCGACATAGCAATTAACTTCTGTCGCAGTAAACGTAATTTCTTCAGTCATTATTTTTCCTATAAGATCTAAAAATCCCGCCATTATAGCGGGATTTGATATCGGTTAAATAAGTGTATTTAACACTTATTTTTTCATGCTACCAACCATATCTTCTGGACGTACCCAGCTATCGAATTCTTCCGATGTCAGATAGTTCAGTTTCAATGCAGATTCTTTTAGCGTTAAGCCTTCTTTATGCGCTTTCTTAGCAATTTCAGCGGCTTTATCGTAACCGATATGAGTATTTAACGCAGTAACTAGCATCAATGATTCATGCAGTAGTTTATTAATACGTTCACGGTTTGGCTCAATACCAATTGCACAGTGCTCATTGAAACTACGCATACCATCAGCCAATAAACGGACTGATTGTAAGAAGTTATCAATGATCATTGGGCGATAAACGTTCAGTTCAAAGTTACCTGATGCGCCACCAATATTAATAGCAACGTCATTACCCATAACTTGAGCACATAACATTGTTAATGCTTCACATTGTGTTGGGTTAACTTTACCTGGCATGATTGAACTACCTGGTTCGTTTTCTGGGATAGCGATTTCGCCAATACCACAACGAGGGCCAGAAGCTAACCAACGCACGTCGTTAGCAATCTTCATTAATGATGCAGCTAAACCTTTCAATGCACCGTGTGAATGAACTAATGCATCACAAGTTGCTAATGCTTCAAATTTATTAGGAGCCGTTACAAAAGGCTGGCCAGATAATTCAGCGATACGCTTAGCAACGCGAACAGCATATTCTGGATGGGTATTTAACCCCGTACCCACTGCTGTACCACCGAGCGCTAATTCACAAACATGAGGAACGGAATCATCGATATGTTTGATGCTGTGCTCAAGCATAGCAGCCCAACCAGAGATCTCTTGACCTAATGTCAGTGGTGTCGCATCTTGCAGGTGAGTACGACCAATTTTAACGATGTCATGGAAAGCTTCGGCTTTCTCTTTGAATACTTTCAGCAGTGATTTTAATTCTGGCAGTAAATCCTGACGTAATGCAATAACAGCAGCGACATGCATGGCAGTTGGGAACACATCATTTGAACTTTGACTTTTGTTAACATCATCATTCGGATGGATTTTGCGTTCCATGCCACGGATACCACCAAGTATCTCACTACCACGGTTAGCTAACACTTCATTCATATTCATGTTTGATTGAGTGCCAGAACCGGTCTGCCAGATTGCTAATGGGAATTCAGTTGGGTGTTTACCTGCAAGCACTTCATCTGCAGCGGCGATAATTGCATCAGCGCGCTCTTTTGGTAATAAACCTAAATCCATGTTAACACCAGCGGCTGCTTTCTTCGTGATAGCAAGCGCATGGATAAGTGCAACAGGCATTTTTTCAACTGAAATACGGAAGTGTTCAAGAGAACGCTGCGTTTGAGCTCCCCATAACTGGTCAGCAGGTACTTCGATTTGCCCCATTGAGTCTTTTTCAATGCGAGTGGCTGCCATTTCAATCTCCTTAAGTACACAGAATAATTGATTAATTCCGAATCACTTTCTAGTAAATAACTCGGATACCAGTATCATGCCATAAACAGAATAATAAATATGAGAGCTAAAGCGAGCTTATGAAATTTATAACAGAATGAAATCTGTTGATTTTTTTAGAAAAATACGGTTAGCGACCTTATTTCGTTGCCAACATTATTATTTAAGCTTTCATATTTATATCCATACTTATTATGAGCCTTTATTATTCATCATAAATAGAATTACATCACAATTAAATATTGTCTAAATCGAAAAAAGAGTAAAAAAAGACGTTTTTAATGCTTATTTTATTTACCTTATAAATCATATTCATTTTGCTTTAAACTCATTATGTTAGCGAGTAACTAAGTAAGTTCTGATTGCGATTTTATTCCACTAAATCTATATTTACGGTTAATATAGATGGCGATGTATATATGTGGATTATCTATATTTAAATTTAGTAAAATTTATCACCAATTTATCGGGTTGTTTAAGGGTTACAAAACAGCCTTTATAACGTACATCGCCGGATGTACACAGAGGATGGACTAGAATTATGAAGAAATCGCTTGTCGCTGTTGGTGTTATCGTCGCACTGGGTGTTGTTTGGACTGGTGCGTCGTGGTACATGGGCAGCAAAATTGAAAGTCGCTTACAGGAAGAAACGAAACTAGCTAATGTCCAATTAGCGCAACTTGCTAAAAATGCACAATTTGGCGCTGATGTTAAACTTGAAATTCGTGACTATAAGAAAGGGGTTTTTACCTCTAATGCAGACTTTGCTGTCGTGATTTCAAAAGATGCTAGTGATGCAGACCAAGAAAAAAAAGTAGAAGAAGTTATCTTCACTACCGATATTGATCATGGTCCATTCCCTCTTTCTGATCTGGCTAAGTTTAATTTAGCACCCAAATTAGCAGCAATGAATAATACGTTGGTCAACAATGATACAACGAAAGAATTATTCAAACTGACTAAAGAGAAATCTATTTTTGATATCCATACTTCTTTAGCATTCGATGGTGGGGTTTCAGGTGAAGCGAAACTAAATCCTATCGATTTTACTGAAAATGGTGACACCGTTAAAACGACGCCTCTAACGGTTGAATTCTCATCAGATAAAGATGCAACAAACTTCACAACCAAAGTTAAAGGTGACCAAGTTGTTGTGACTAAAGAAGGTGAAGAAACTTTCACAATTAAAAATATCGCGGGTTCTGTTGCAGGAACAAAAGTTAATAACGATCAATACTTATTTAATGAGCAGTTATTAAGTTTTGCTGAAATTGCACATACCAGTAAAGACAAAGCGTCTGATTTCTCGCTGAAAGATTTTTCTCTGACAACAAAAAGTGATATCAAAGATAAGCTCTTTAACATCTCTCAAACTTATTACTTTAAGTCACTAAATGTTGCAGGACTCGAATTTGGTGCAGGTAAGTTTGGCTATTCAATTGATAAAGCTGACCCAGATGCCATGTTGTTATTGACCAAAGTTTATAACAACTCATTGTTACCGTGGAATAAAAATCATTTCGACAGTTCAGAAATCGTTGAACAAGCCGTTCGTGATGTTCTGGAAAAAGGCTTAGTTTTCCGTATCGATGAAGCCTCTTTAACAAATAAAAGCGGTGCAAGTAAGTTAGCCTTTAACTTAGACTTAAATGCTTTTAACGTTAAGGTATTAGAAAGCCAAGAGAAATCACCAGCAGAGTTATTTAACTATCTGTTTAAAAACATTGATTTCAATGTTGATTTATCTCTTCCAATGTTAGCTGAATTCCGTAACACCACTCAATATCTTGATGCAGCTCGTTACCAAGAAACCGCATTAACAGATGAAGATAAAAAAGAGATCGAAGCAACAACAGCGGCTGATATTGAACAGTTAAAAACTGAGTTACAGCAAAATATCAACCAAATTTCTCAAGACGAGAAAGATGCATTACCTCTGATGTTACTGGCTCAAGATGGTAACGCATTAAGCATGAAACTGAACTATGCTGCTGATAAATTTACCATGAATGGTAAAACTTATACTTTTGATGAATTTATGGAAGTGACCCAAGCTCCTCAAATGTTAGGTTTAGCAGCAATGCTATTCGGTATGGGTGCATCATCTTATGATTACGATGATTCTGATTATTCAGAAGAAGGTTATCAAGAAGAAATCACTGAAGATCCAGCTATTATCGAAGAACAAGAAATTTTAATTCCTGAGCAACCAGCACAAGCTCAATAATTAACTTTTTGTTAGAACGGTACGTTGTTAAAACAATCATCTGGTAAAAAATAAATAAACACCCCATTTGTGAATAACATAATGGGGTGTTTTTTTAGCATCGTATTTTAATTAACAATCGCGATCTTTAACCAGAACATGGTGATTCTTCCATTCCTCTTTGCAACAAGAATCAATGGCTTTATTAACTATTCCAGCAAGCGTATTTACTGTTGACATAATAGACGTAAATTGTGCGCAGACCTGACTACAGCTAGATGTTTTTTCATTCGGCTTAGGAATGTTCGGTAGTGTCAAACTATCACAGAGAATTTCTTGTAATACTAAAGAGAAATTCGCAATGCCTGTGGTGTAAATATAAGAGCGTCCCCCTGTTTGCTCCGCTAAACGTATATACTCTTTTGTTACGCGATCTCTATCAGCTACACTTGGGAAACGATCGAGGTTCGTTGCACTATCGTCTGGCGTTCCTTGGTAGGTATATACTTTGACTTTTTCTTGTTGGGCAACAGCAATCGCTTCGTCATTTTTTATCTTTGCCGCGTTGGTCAATATACCTCCGCCACCTTCCATACCTTCATCACCCAAAACAAAAACAGCACGACGAGCACCATCACGCCAATCAAAATGCTTACTTAAATCAATCACTGCACGACATAAATCTTCTTTATTACCCGCATGATCACGCCCATCAGCCTCTTTAAAAGGCTTTCTTGCCTGTAAGCGACTTTCAGGTACGCCTAGCGCTTTTAAATAATCACTGGCTGATTGATCAAATTTAGTATCATCCCATGTACCTTCAATACCTAAAAAAGTCACCCGAAGTTTTGATGGGCAATTTTCCAGTGCTTTTTGTATTGCAATATCAATATCTTTACTTAAATCTGACGACTCATCAGACATAGAACCACTGGTATCAATCACGACAACTAAATCTAACGCAATTGTGCCATCACCCGTAACGACTTGTGAGCCATAAGTAAGATTATTTGCGGATGAAGGCGGAAGTATTTTGGACATTAATTGGTGTTGTATATTATTATTTTTCTTTTCAAAACTAAAATCAGAATTCTCATTCATATTTATATGCCTTAATTTAAAATAATTAGGTTTCTATTAAAAAATCATTGTGGAAATAATTACATTCAGTTGAATATATTTATTTAACAGCAACCTATTATGGCGTTAATTCCCTATTCTTTATCCCTTATTTAATAAAAGAGACATTCTATTTTTTAGTTCTGTTTTATTTATATAAATAAATTCAAGTAAAAACAAACTTTGTTATTTTTATAAAAATAATCTTTTCATTCTTTATTCAATTGCTTTAACCCGTGACAAACAAGCCACCTATTAAAGAAAACCATAACAAAATGATATTTCAGTTATTTTTTTACTCACTCTCCCCTTTCAAACCTATCAAAATAACTGATAAGACATTTCAATTATAATGATAAATATTTTTAAACTTAATTTTTAATGTATCAATTAACCTGATAATACACGTCAATTACATTGAATATTGTAGCTAATAAATAAACACTTCTTTTTCCCGTTTTTTATTTTTTAACTTAAAATCGAGAAAAAACTGCATTTTCAGTTTTAAAAATAGCCAATTTAAGTTTATTTGTTAGTGAATAAAATAAAAATCAGTCATAATTATCTGCAACTCATTTATATTTACCGATTATAAGAAAATCACTATAAACGATAGATTTTCATTATTTCTATTAAAAGGAAAATAACGCGTGATTGACACACAGTTGCCTTTAACCGATTTACATCGCCATTTAGATGGTAATATCCGCCCTCAAACTATTTTAGAGCTAGCAAAACAACATAATATTGCGCTACCAGCTTATGAATTAGAAGCATTGCGCCCTCATGTGCAAATTACAAAAAATGAGCCAAGCCTTGTTAGCTTTTTACAAAAATTAGATTGGGGTGTGGCGGTTTTAGCTGATTTAGACGCATGTCATCGTGTTGCTTATGAAAACGTAGTAGATGTGGTTAATGCTGGTATCGATTACGCTGAGCTGCGATTCTCACCTTATTATATGGCAATGAAACACCAATTACCGATTGAAGGTGTCGTAGAAGCCATTGTTGATGGTGTACAAAGCGCACGACAATCACACGATGTAGATATTCGTTTAATCGGTATTTTAAGCCGTACCTTTGGTGAAAACGCCTGCCAACAAGAATTAAATGGCTTACTAAAACATCAAGATAAAATTACAGCGCTTGATTTAGCGGGTGATGAATTAGGTTTTCCTGGTCATTTATTCCAACCTCATTTTAATCGTGCTCGTGATACTGGCTGGAATATTACAGTTCATGCTGGTGAAGCGGCGGGTGCAGAAAGTATTTGGCATGCCATTAAAGAATTAGGTGCAAGTCGTATTGGCCATGGTGTTAAAGCGATTGAAGATCCACGCTTAATGGATTACCTTGCCGAGCACCAAATTGGTATTGAGTCTTGCTTAACGTCAAATATTCAAACCAGTACGATCAATTCGTTAGCAGAACATCCATTAAAAACATTTTTAGAGCATGGCATTATTGCCTCTCTTAATACCGATGATCCTGCGGTTGAGGGTATTGAGCTAAAACACGAATATACCGTTGCTGCGCCTGCGGCTGGATTAACGCCAGAGCAAATCCGCCAAACACAGATTAATGGCTTAAGAATGGCATTTATTAGCCAAGCAGAACGTGACGCATTAATTAAGAAAGTAAGCTCACGTTAATATCTGATCGCTTTTTGATTAAAACCACCTGTTAATCAGGTGGTTTTTTATATTTATTGAAAATGGATGGAATGATTAATGGTTCTTAGGCTAGAATTCATTTTCAAGGGGCTATTAATCATTAAGGAAAAGCTATGTGGAATATTCATCCGACAAGAGGTCAATATAAATTATTAGCACAATATCTATCACCAATTGATGCTTCTATTGAAGCAGGTTTTCTTCAATCAGAAGGTATTGATGCGATCCTTTTAGATGAAAATATTGTTTGGAATAACCAAGTGTATGCTCAAGCGACTGGGGGGGTAAAATTACTCGTTAACTATAAAGAATTTGAGCAAGCACAGGCAATGCTTAATGAACTTTACCAAGGCAAATATAATATCAACGATCAGTTAGAACCCATCGATTGTGAATTAAAGGTTGATGTGAAAAATAATAAATCCGACTATTTAAATATGGGATTTGTATTTTTAGTCTTTTTTACACTGGGTTTAGCCCTTCCGTTTAAATCAAAATATCAATCGCTATCAAACAAAAAAGAGAAGAAAGAAAAAGCACAATAAATAAAAAAAGCACCGATTAATTGTTAAATCGATGCCGTTTTTCCTAATGAACACAATAATCAATATTCACTTAACATTATTGTATCCATCAGCTTAAATTCATTATTTTTTCTCTGCTCTTTTACTTTGATTGGCATAGCGCTGCGCTAACACAGCACAAACCATTAATTGGATCTGATGGAAGATCATTAATGGCAATAACATTACTCCAACAGTTGCTGCTGGAAATAACACATTCGCCATAGGTACACCATTTGCTAAGCTCTTTTTAGAGCCACAAAAAACAATAGTGATTTCATCTTCTTTATTAAATCCAAGCAATCTTGCACTGTACACGTTCACAAAAATAACAATCGCTAACAGAATACAACTCACTCCCGCAATCGTTAATAGTGACCAACCGTCAATTTTATGCCATATCCCTTCAACAACCGCCTCACTAAATGCCACATAAACCACCAGCAAAATAGAAGAACGATCCGTTCTATTAACTAATTTCTTATGCTTATCAACCCAACGACCAATTAAAGGGCGTGATAAGTGACCAATAATAAAAGGCACCATCAATTGCAGTAAGATCGATTGAATCGCCCCAGCAGTATCAAAATCATTCGCAGAGCCTTGCGTTTGCATTAAAAAACCGACTAATACGGGTGAAAGAAAAACACCCAGAATACTAGATGCAGATGCACTACAAATAGCAGCTGCGACATTTCCCCCAGCCACAGAAGTAAAGGCAATGGCAGATTGAACCGTCGCGGGTAACGCACAAAGATATAAAAAACCCATATAGACAGTGGGTGACATCCATTCGGGCACAATAACTTGTAATCCGAGCCCCAAAATAGGGAAAAGAATAAAGGTACTGGTAAATATAGTAAGATGTAAACGCCAATGTCCAAGTCCTGCTAATATCGCCTCTCTAGAAAGCTTCGCACCATGCAAGAAGAACAGCAGTGCTATCGCACCGGTCGTAAGATATTGGAACAAGACTTTAATATCACCTTGTGCGGGTAGTAGCGTTGCTAGCGTCACCACACAAATCATTATCATGAGAAAAGGATCGAGTTTTAGTTTTTGCCACCAAGACATTAGATTTAGCGCTCCCTTTGGCTTATAGCGTAATAGTTTGTTTTAAACGATTAGAAATTTCGCCAGCTTCAATCAAACGCATAATGGCTGTTGCTTGTATTGGCGTAACAGGGTTTTCTTCACCCAATGTAATTGCACGATAAATTTGTTGGTAATAAGCGGGGTAATCACCAGAGAGTGTTGCCAGTGTTGTTGTCTCTAGCTCTCCAGACTCTGACAGTGTTGTTAATTCACCATCACTATTATCCATTCCCCAATTATATGTTTGGTTAGGAAGATAACCTGCTTTTAAGGCATCTTCTTGGGTATCTAAACCATACTTAACATAACTTCCTTTTGTCCCATGAATAGCAAAAATAGGTGTTGGAGACGCAACTAACATAGAAGCATGAAGAACAACTCTAAGATTTTCATATTCTAGTAATGCATGAAAGTAATCGGCATTTTTTGCATTAGGGCGTAACTGAGCAATATCAGCAGTAATCGCTTTAGGTTCACCAAATAGACAAATCGCTTGGTCAAGAACATGAGGAGCGAGATCGTACCAAAGCCCGCCTCCAATTCCAGCATCTTCTCGCCAACGTTGACGTACAGTTGGGCGAAAACGATCAAAATGTGCTTCATATGCACTAACTTCACCGAGTGTTTTATCAGCTAAAAGCTTTTTAACGGTTAAAAAGCCTGAATCCCAACGACGATTATGAAAGACGGAAAGAAGTTTACCGGCATCGGTTGCTTGCTGAGTTAATTTTTCAGCTTCTTCCAGTGTCAGTGTAAACGGTTTATCAACAATAACATGTTTACCTTTTGCCAGAGCCTGTGAAGCCAGTGAATAGTGAGTATTATTTGGCGTTGGAATAATGATTAAGTCTATTGAGGGATCATTAATAAGTGCTTGAGGATCTGCATAAACCGTAATGTGAGGAAAATCTTGTTTAACTTTATTTTCATCAGAGCTTGAAATTGCACTAAGATTTAAGCCTTCGGTTGTTGTTATTAGCGGAGCATGAAAGGTTTTACTTGCATAGCCATATCCGATAATTCCAACATTGAGTTTAATTGTCATCACCCTATCCTATTTTTATATGTTTTTTTATTAACAAAAATCACTTTCACTTTTGTAGCTAAATAAATAATAACAAAGTTTGTGATAATATCTCGTTTAGTTCTGTATACACAGGTAGGAATAATTAATTAATGAAATTTGATCTCAAAGCAAACACGTCGAATAGCCATTCAGGCAAAGCGCCGATTACAGGATGGTTGCTTGCGCCATTGGCGTATATGATTTTGTCGATTATTGGCTCTGGATTGATGTCAGTTCTCTATGTTATTAAATATTTTTCAGATTTTTCGATCCTCCACCAGCTTCCTTTTCATTTGATCTCTAGTTGGTATCTTTCTGCCTTAACAACATGGGTGATGTTTGCCTTTACGTTATATCTGTTAAGACAATTTTTTTATCGCGCTCAAAATTTTCCACGGCTATTTATTTTGTGGTTACTGATTAACTTACTCTTAGCCATTAAAAGCTTTGGTTTTGCTCCTGTTGACGACCAAACAGCGTTAAAATCCCTTCTATGGTCGGTCTTCTCGACAGTCTGTTTTGTGCCTTATATCAAGTATGCTAAGCGTGTTCGTGAAACTTTCACACAACTTCGATAACTTCACACCTTTACCCTTGATATTATATACGCTTGTTTAGCCTCTTTATTTCTGGAGGCTTTTTGTTTCTCTGTTTAACAATTTTGGCATAACAATGACTGATTACTTGCTTCTATTCGTCGGCACCGTATTGGTGAATAACTTTGTACTCGTCAAATTCCTAGGTTTATGCCCATTTATGGGTGTATCAAAAAAATTAGAAACCGCGATTGGTATGGGATTTGCGACGACCTTTGTTATGACGCTCGCCTCGATTAGTTCTTGGCTGATGGATAATTTTATTTTAGTCCCTTTGGACTTACTTTATTTACGCACACTGAGCTTTATCTTAGTTATTGCAGTAGTTGTACAATTCACTGAAATGGTCGTAAGAAAAACAAGCCCGACACTCTATCGTTTGTTAGGGATCTTCTTACCTTTAATTACCACAAACTGTGCCGTCTTAGGTGTTGCGTTATTAAATATCAATCAAGCCCACACCTTTATGCAATCTGCCGTTTATGGTTTTGGTGCAGCCGTCGGTTTCTCTCTTGTAATGGTATTATTTGCCGCCATTAGAGAACGATTAGCGGTCGCCAATGTACCCGCGCCATTTAAAGGTGCTTCAATCGGTTTAATTACCGCAGGTTTAATGTCTCTTGCCTTTATGGGTTTTAGTGGTTTGGTGAAACTGTAATGAATTCTTTATGGATAGCAATTGGCGTACTGGGTGCGCTAGGTCTTATCTTTGGGCTAATTTTGGGCTATTCCGCACGTCGTTTTAAAGTGGAAGAAGATCCTATTGTCGAAAAAATTGACGCGATATTACCGCAAAGCCAATGCGGGCAATGTGGTCATCCTGGGTGTCGACCTTATGCCGATGCAGTTGCAAACAATGGTGAAATGATTAACCGTTGTGCGCCGGGTGGCGAACAAGTGATGTTAAAAATCGCTGAGTTGATGGGTGTTGATCCTCAACCGCTTGATGGTGACGAAGAAGCATTAAATCCAATTAGAAAAGTCGCCTTAATCGATGAAGATAATTGCATAGGATGTACTAAGTGTATTCAAGCATGCCCTGTTGATGCCATTGTGGGCGCAACACGCGCTATGCACACCGTTATTGAAGATTTATGTACGGGCTGTGACTTATGTGTTCCTCCTTGCCCTACTGATTGTATAACCTTGGTTCCTGTTAAAGTCACAACTTCGAACTGGAAATGGGATTTAAACACAATCCCTGTTAAAAACATTCCAGCAGAGCCTGAAGAAACACCTGAAGATGAACCGTCATTAAAGACGGAGGATAGCGCTCATGTTTAATCTCTTTTCGTTATTTAAAAAAGATAAAATCTGGGATTTTAAAGGCGGTATTCATCCTCCTGAAATGAAATTACAGTCAAGTCGTACACCCATGCGTATAGCGCAATTACCTGATGAAGTCATTATTCCTATTCATCAGCACTTAGGTGTACCGGGTCAACTTTGTGTCAGCGTAGGTGAGCATGTATTAAAAGGCCAACCCTTAACAAAAGGAGTTGGCAGAACATTACCTGTACATGCATCTATCTCTGGTACCGTTACGGCAATAGAACCTTTTCCAAGTGCTCACCCTTCTGGCTTACCTGAAATTGCAGTAAGGATCCAATCTGATGGTAAAGATGAATGGAGAGAGAAATCACCTATCATCAATTACCAGTTAGAAAGCAGAGAAACATTACTTAGCCGTATTCATGAAGCGGGTATTGCAGGATTAGGCGGCGCGGGATTTCCAACGGCATCAAAATTAAAAGGTGGTGGCGATCTTGTTAAAACACTCATCATCAATGCAGCAGAATGTGAGCCTTATATCACCGCAGACGATCGCTTAATGCAGGAACATGCAGATGAAGTCATTGCTGGGTGTCAGGTCTTAATTCACCTTCTCTCTCCTGATGAAGTGTTAATTGGTATTGAAGATAACAAGCCTGAAGCCATTGAGGCATTAAAACAGGCATTAAACGCGATGCCCGATGAAAAACGTATTTTCATTCGTGTTATCCCAACAAAATACCCATCAGGTGGTGCTAAACAACTCACCAAGATCTTAACGGGTAAAGAAGTTCCATCGGGAGGTCGTTCATCTGACATTGGCGTTTTGATGCAAAATGTAGGTACAGTTGTTGCGATAAAACGCGCAATTATCGATGATGAACCTTTAATTGAGCGTGTCGTCACCGTTACAGGTAATGGCGCCAAAACACCAGGTAACTTCTGGGCACGTTTAGGTACACCGATTTACTCGTTATTAAAACAAGCGGGCTTTGTAGCAGGCTCTGAACAAATGGTGATTATGGGTGGGCCATTAATGGGCTTTACCTTACCAGACTTAAATGCCCCTGTTGTTAAGATAACGAACTGCCTACTTATCCCTTCAGTTGAAGAGATGGATACAGATAACCTTGAAGAAGCCTGTATCCGTTGTGGTCATTGTGTTGATGCTTGCCCTAGTGGTTTATTACCTCAACAACTTTACTGGTTTAGTAAAGGTAAAGAGCATGAGAAAGCACAACAACATAATTTATTTGATTGTATTGAGTGTGGTGCATGTGCGTTTGTTTGCCCAAGTAATATTCCACTAGTGCAATACTACCGCCAAGAAAAAGCAGAAATACGTGAAATTGATGCGGAAGCAAAACGCGCGGCTGAAGCCAAAGCACGTTTTGAAGCGAAAAAAATACGTATGGAGCGAGAAAAACTTGAACGTGAAGCAAGACATCAGCGTGCCGCAGTTAAACTTGATGATGAAGAGCACAGTGAAGTTCAATCCGCACTTTCTCGCGTAAAAGCGAAACAAAGTATTGGCAAAATTATTTCTGTTAAAGCAGGTGAAGAGCCAGATAATGCAGCCGCTATTGCCGCACGTAAAAAACGTAAAGAAGAAGTCAGAGCAAAACAGGCTGCTAAATTAGCACAGCAAAAAGCACTAGAAACATCAAGTGAAAACACAGTGAGTGAGAGCGAAGATGCTGATCCACGTAAGGCCGCTGTCGCTGCCGCACTGGCTCGCGTTAAAGCTAAGAAAGCTCAACAAGCTGCTGAAGCCATAT
>PPYF01370174.1_pt1 | contig 201345 bp, 170 predicted proteins | sample 1559871 | NCBI WGS metagenome assembly PPYF01 (sample SAMN08240021, study PRJNA423297) | Human gut metagenome, whole genome shotgun sequencing project.
GCGAGACTTGAACTCGCACACCTTGCGGCGCCAGAACCTAAATCTGGTGCGTCTACCAATTTCGCCACTCCCGCAAAAAGATGGTGGCTATGACGGGATTCGAACCTGTGACCCCAACATTATGAGTGTTGTGCTCTAACCAGCTGAGCTACATAGCCATCTTTTTTTTGCATAACCTTCGTCGGCGTTGCGGGGCGCATTATGCGTATTACAGACAAATCCGTCAACTGCTTTTTGCATTAATTTTCGAGAAACGTGTCCGTTTGCTCGATGGTTAATCATTTTGTCGAAAAAAGATCCAAAAAACAACCTTGTTGATGAAAAATATCTCAAAGAATAAGGTGCAATAGTGTGTGAATAAAAAGAAAAAACAAAGCAGTAAGAGAAATGATATTAAGTGAAAGAAGGAAAAGATGAAGAACAATGAGCATAAAAAAAGAAATGAGGTGAAAAACTCACACTACATTTCTTTTTCTTTGGATATTACTGATTGAATTTTAGACTTATTTCGCAATAAAGGTCAGAAAAGTATACATTCAACTCAAAAAGTATAATTTATCGACAATAAATTACTTTTCTAATAGCTGTTGAAGCAATTCTCCGTTAAGCATTGCGCGTTTAGTTAAGGCAAAAGCCCCTATGGCAGAACGATGATCAAGCTCTGAAGTGACGACAGGAAGCTCTTCTCTGAATTCTTTTAATACTTGCGTATTAATACAACTTTGAATTGAGGGAAGTAAAACTTCAGCTGCTTCAGTCAATTCACCCGCCAAAACCACTTTTTGTGGGTTAAATAAGTTAATAGCGATCGCAATAGCTTTACCTAAATGTAAACCCACTTGTTTGATGGTTTCGACTGCTAGCGGGTCATTTTTAACAGCGGCTCGACAAATATCTTGGATTTGGCACTGTGTTGGCGATAAATACTGGCTTGGGTAGCCTTGCTCTAATTGATAGCGCACTTTGGCTTCGATAGCAGTATTGGATGCAATCGTTTCTAAACAACCAAAATTACCACAATGGCAACGTTCACCTAGAGGATCGATTTGAATATGACCAATTTCCCCTAGGTTACCACGCTGGTTGAGCAGAATTTTATTATTAATGATAACACCTGCACCTGCACCACGATGTATCCGGACGAGTAGTGAGTCTTCACAATCTCGTGTGGCACCAAAATAGTTTTCAGCTAGTGCAAGGCTTCGAATATCATGCCCAGCATAACAAGGCAGACTAAAGCGTTTTTCTAAGCTATTTACCAGAGCCCAATTATCTACTTTCATATGAGGCATATAACGAACAATGCCTTTATTTGGATCAACAAGACCAGGCAAGATCACGGAAATTGAAATAAGCTCACGAATGCGACGTTGATTTTGTTTAATAAAATCATCAATTGCATTGATGAGCAGGGCTTCAACTTCATTTTGAGTACTCTGCTCTAAAGGGTAGTGCTGCTCAATGATGACTTTACCGCTCAGATCGTAAAGAGCGACAGTGGCATCATTACGCCCCAATCGCACACTGACTGTATTAAAATTGCGGTGTTCAACAATAATAGAAATTGCGCGACGCCCACCTGTTGATGCCTGTTGATCAACTTCTTTGATTAAGCCTCGTTCAAGCAACTGACGAGTAATTTTAGTCACACTGGCTGGCGCTAGTTGGCTTTGTTCGGCTATTTGGATACGGGAAATTGGCCCGTGTTGATCAATCAGTCGATACACAATCGCACTGTTAAGTTGTTTAACAAGATCGATATTGCCAATTTGCGTTTCAGTGTTGTTATGACTCATCAGCATAGACATCCATTAGTTATTCAGTTATTTCGATACCATTGACAAACGTTGTGCAAAGGTTGAAGTCCTTGTCGAAAGAAGTGAGGTTAGCAATTTTTCCTGCTTCAATTGTTCCCAATTCTTTTTCCATTCCGATTGCACGAGCAGGATAAAGTGTTGCCATCCGCAATGTTTCATCTAATGGAATACCTACATGGATCACGCTATTTTTAATTGCACCAATCATGGTCAGTGATGATCCACTTAATGTGCCATCTGCATCGACACAAAGACCATTACGATAATATATGGTTTTACCCGCAAAAACGAAGCTATCCATCTCATTTTTACTAGGATCAAGCCCCGCTGGCGCAGTTGCGTCTGTGACTAAAAGTAGTTTTTCACCTTTCAGACGCTTACTGTTACGAATATTTGCCCATGAAACATGTAAACCATCGGCAATGATACCAGCATAAACCTCAGGTGTATCATAAATGGCACCGACAAGCCCTGGACCTCTGCCTGTAATATAAGGCATTGCGTTGTAAAGGTGAGTCGATAATGAGATACCATTACGGAATCCTTTACGTGCTTCTTCATAAGTCGAATTGGAGTGACCCGCAGAAACAATGATACCTGCTTTGATTAATTGACGAACATACTTTTCATCAACCATTTCAGGCGCGAGGGTGATTTTAGCGATAACATCAGCATTATCGCACAAATAGTCAATCATCTGTGCACTAGGTTGGCGAATAAACTGTGGATCATGAGTCCCTTTTTTAATTACATTGATATAAGGGCCTTCTAAATGTAATCCCAACACTTTATTTTCATGTTTCTTCATATAAGCACGAGTTGCGTCAATGCCTATTTTCATCAATTCATCAGAACAGGTAATTAACGTGGGTAAATAGCTAGTGCAACCTAAACGTTCATTTGCTTTTTGCATAATTTCTAACGTTTCAACGGTGACATTTTCAGGCGTGTCATTAAATTGTACGCCACCACAGCCATTAACCTGTAAATCGATAAAACCGGGAGAGACAATTGCACCTTTCATATCACGAACAGTGATATCTTTTGGCAGTTGATCCTGTGGGCAAACCTGCTCAATACGGGAGCCGTTAATAATAATGGCGTGGTTTTCTAAACGGTCGAAACCTGTATAAATAACAGCATTTGTTAAGGCAAACATACCTTTGTCTCCTGATAAGGGAAGTCAATCTAAAAATCCGATATCAGCCAGCAAATTCTGGCTGATAAGTAAGAGAGCTTAGCCTTTTCCACTACTTAATCAGTAGGTACTTATTTTACTAAACTTAGTCTTGGTATTTCTGACACTCTTGCGCTTCAATCTGTTGGAAATAACGCAATGTTTTTACTCGTAATTCCATTGTTGCAGGGTCATCACACACTAAAATGGCTTTAGGGTGAAGTTGAACACAGGAAATCGTCCATAAATGGTTAACAGCGCCTTCTGTTGCAGCATGTACTGCTTGCGCTTTATTAAAACCAGTTGCCAAAATCATTAATTCTTCAGCATCTAATAATGTACCTACGCCAACTGTCAGTGCATATTTAGGAACATGATTAACATTATTATCGAAGAAGCGTGAATTTGCTAAACGGGTGTCTTCTGTTAGCGTTTTCATGCGAGTACGTGAAGAAAGTGATGACGTTGGCTCATTAAATGCGATATGACCGTCGTTACCTACACCGCCCATAAACAAATTGATTTTGCCATAAGACTTAATTTTAGCCTCATAACGTTCGCATTCTGCTTGTGGATCTTCTGCATTACCGTTTAATAAATTGATATTTTCATCTTTAATATCAATATGATTAAAGAAGTTTTCATACATAAAAGTACGGTAACTTTGTGAATGATCTGATGGAATACCAACATATTCATCCATATTGAACGTTACAACGTGTTGGAAGCTGACTTTTCCTGCACGATGTAATTCAATTAATTCTTTATATGTCGCCAATGGCGTGCCACCAGTCGGTAAACCAAGCACGAAAGGGCGCTCTGCTGTTGGATTAAACGCATTGATCTTCTCAATGATATAATTTGCAGACCACTTACCAACTTGTTTTGCCGTGGATAGGGGGATTAACCTCATAGTAACCTCATAGAAAAAAGACAAATCTGATAACTCAGTAACGTGTTATTTTATCGTGTGATTATCAGTGGCTCATCTATACTCGTCATCCTTCAAGTTGCAGGGGTGTTGGCTACGCTCAGCTACCCGAATCACATACATGAGTATACTCATCGGGATATCTTTGCTTGCCGCCTACCTGCAACTCGAATGATTTAGAGTGTATAACACGAATTTCTTTTCATTTTTAGCTGATGATCGAAATGTCCCGCCAAAAGATATTTTTAATCATAAAATAAGCTTTCTGACTTAGCCAGCATTTCAGCTAAAAAATATACTATATTGGTGACTTAACTCACAAATTATGACTAATTAATTTGCGATACGAAATAAATTTTTTAGACTAAAAATGGAATTAAATAATTAGCTCATCAATTTTCTTATAAAATATGAATGAGTATGAATAAGATCCCAATATAGGGGCTATCCAAGGGGGAGTTTGTGAATATTTTAAGTTATCTGCAGAAGATAGGACGGGCGCTGATGGTGCCTGTTGCTACATTACCTGCAGCAGCAATTCTGATGGGGATTGGCTACTGGATTGACCCAGTAGGCTGGGGTAGCGATAACGCGCTTGCTGCCTTACTTATCAAATCTGGTGCTGCTATTATCGACAATATGTCAGTCTTGTTTGCCATTGGTGTTGCTTATGGTATGTCGAAAGACAAAGATGGTGCTGCCGCTTTAACAGGGTTTGTTGGGTTCTTAGTTGTGACAACACTTTGCTCTCCAGCAGCGGTGTCAATGATCAAAGGCCTACCTTTAGAAGAGGTTCCAGTTGCTTTTGGTAAAATAAATAACCAGTTTGTTGGGATCTTAGTGGGTGTACTTTCAGCCGAGCTTTATAACCGCTTTAGTAGCGTTGAACTGCCTCGCGCACTGTCGTTCTTTAGTGGTCGCCGTTTAGTTCCCATTCTGACCTCGTTTTTAATGATCATCGTCGCCTTTATTCTGATGTATATCTGGCCTGTGATTTATGGCGGATTAGTTAGCTTTGGTGAAAGCATTAAAGATATGGGGGCATTAGGTGCGGGTATTTACGCATTCTTTAACCGTTTATTAATTCCAGTGGGCTTACACCATGCGTTGAACTCTGTATTCTGGTTTGACGTTGCTGGTATTAATGATATTCCTAACTTCCTAGCAGGTCAGCAAGCTATTGATTCTGGCTTAGCAACAGTGGGTGTTACAGGTCGTTATCAAGCAGGTTTCTTCCCAGTAATGATGTTTGGTTTACCGGGTGCAGCTCTTGCTATTTATCACTGTGCACGTAAAGAGCACAAAGCAAAAGTAGCTGGTATTATGATGGCGGGTGCGTTTGCCGCATTCTTCACAGGTATTACTGAGCCGCTTGAATTCTCCTTTATGTTCGTCGCACCAGTGCTTTATGTTATTCACGCATTCTTAATGGCGATTTCTGTTTATATCGCGGCAAGCATGGAGTGGATTTCAGGATTCGGCTTTAGTGCAGGCTTAGTGGATATGTTCTTATCTTCACGTAACCCACTGGCTGTTCATTGGTACATGCTGATTGTTCAGGGTATTGTTTTCTTCTTTATCTATTACGGTATTTTCCGTTTCACTATCACTAAATTTAACCTGAAAACACCAGGTCGTGAAGATGAAGTGACCGGTGATGAAACTGCTGATGGTTATGATGAAGATATCAAAACAGCGCCAGCAAATAGTAAAGAAGGTATTCAACAAGAAGCTCGCCAATATATCGCGGCTATCGGTGGTTCTGATAACTTAACGGGTATTGATGCTTGCATTACACGTTTACGTCTTAATGTAAAAGACTCTGGCGTTGTTAATGATGCATACGCAAAACGTTTAGGGGCTTCAGGCGTTATTCGCTTAAACAAACAAAGTGTTCAGGTGATTGTGGGTACACGAGCAGAACTTGTCGCTAACGCAATGCGCGATGTATTAACACAAGGTCCTGTGCCTGCTTATGAAGGTGCTTCTGCTTCAACAGTTTCTACTGAAAAAGCACCCGTAAAACAAGCTAATGCCAATGCAAAAGTGTTACTTGAAATGATTGCACCTTTTGATGGTGAAGTGGTGGCATTAAAAGATGTGCCTGATGAAGCGTTCTCTAGTGGTGTTGTTGGCGATGGCGTAGCAATCAAACCAACCTCTAATATCGTGATGGCGCCTGCGACAGGTACTGTTGTTAAGATTTTTGATACAAACCATGCATTTTGTATTGAGACTGACAATGGTGTGGAAATCATTGTGCATATGGGAATTGATACCGTTGCATTAGGTGGTAAAGGCTTCAAGCGTTTAGTTGAAGAAGGTGCAGACGTTAAAGTTGGTCAACCTATCTTAGAATTAGATCTTGAATATCTTAACGCTAATGCTAAATCGATGATAAGCCCTGTTATTGTCAGCAATATCGATGATTTTGATAAGATTGCTGAACAAGTTGCAGGTGTTGTGGTCGGAAATAAAACGGTTATCTACAAAGTGTTAAAATAAATTCTATATAGATATTTAATCCTCTATAAAGAGATGGTTAAATAAGACGATAAAACGGGGAGTCTTTCGAACTTCCCGTTTTTTTATCTCTATTTTGATAAATATCTCAGGGGTGTATTTAGCTAAGGTATTTATGAAACCTGCTTATTGGATTATAGTGGGTTAATTATGCGTTTTGCTTTGAGGAAAAAATGACCATGAATGAGGCAGATGCCCGCCCAACGAACTTTATTCGTCAAATTATTGACGAAGATCTGGCTACCGGGAAACATGATAGCGTTCAAACGCGTTTCCCACCTGAACCTAATGGCTATCTTCATATCGGCCATGCGAAATCAATTTGCCTGAATTTTGGTATTGCTAAAGATTATCAGGGAAAATGTAATCTGCGTTTTGATGATACCAATCCAGTAAAAGAAGATATTGAGTACATCAACTCAATTCAAAAAGATGTTCAGTGGTTAGGTTTCCAATGGGAAGGTAGCATTCATTACTCCTCAGATTATTTTGATCAACTTTATCAATATGCGATTGAGCTGATTAATAAAGGCTTAGCTTATGTTGATGAGTTAAGTGCTGAAGAAATTCGTGAATACCGCGGTACATTAAAAGAGCCAGGTAAAAACAGCCCTTATCGCTCACGTAGCGTAGAAGAAAATTTAGCGCTGTTTGAAAAAATGCGTGCGGGTGGCTTTGAAGAAGGTAAAGCGTGTTTACGTGCGAAAATTGATATGGCATCACCTTTTATTGTTATGCGTGATCCTGTTCTTTATCGTATTAAATTCGCTGAACACCACCAAACTGGAAATAAATGGTGCATTTATCCAATGTATGATTTTACCCACTGTATCTCTGATGCACTGGAAAATATCACACATTCTTTATGTACTTTAGAATTCCAAGATAACCGCCGTTTATATGATTGGGTGCTGGATAATATCACTATCCCTTGTCATCCTCGTCAATATGAATTCTCACGTCTTAACCTTGAATATACAGTGATGTCAAAACGTAAGCTGAATCAGCTTGTGACAGAAAACATTGTGAATGGTTGGGATGATCCTCGTATGCCAACGATTTCAGGCTTACGTCGTCGTGGTTATACCGCAGAATCTATTCGTGAATTCTGCCTACGTATTGGTGTGACGAAACAAGAAAACAACGTCGAAATGGCAGCTTTGGAATCTTGTATTCGTGATGACTTAAACGAAAATGCACCACGCGCAATGGCGGTTATCGATCCAGTTCGTTTAGTGATTGAAAATATGCCAGAAGGTGAAGAAATTCTTGTTGCACCAAATCACCCAAACAAACCAGAAATGGGTACGCGTGAAGTACCATTTAGCCGTGAGATCTATATTGATCGCGCAGACTTCAAAGAAGAAGCAAACCGTCAATATAAACGTCTGGTGCTAGGTAAAGAAGTGCGTCTACGTAATGCTTATGTGATTAAAGCAGAACGTGTCGAAAAAGACGATCAAGGCGAAATTACGACCATTTACTGTACCTATGATGCAGAGACTTTAAATAAAGATCCTGCTGATGGGCGTAAAGTAAAAGGCGTTATTCACTGGGTAAGCATTCCACATGCTATTCCTGCTGAAATCCGTCTTTATGACCGTCTATTTAGCGTACCAAACCCAGCAGCAGAAGATGATTTCTTATCAACAATTAACCCTGAATCATTAGTTATTCGTGAAGGTTTTGTTGAACGTAGCTTAAAAGATGCTGCTATCGAAAAAGCGTATCAATTTGAGCGTGAAGGTTACTTCTGCGCTGATAAGCTTTCAACAGCGGATAAACTTGTGTTTAACCGTACTGTGGGCTTACGTGACACTTGGGCAAAGATTTCTCAACAAGGTTAATCTGACGTACTTTAAGTCACATTAGTACTTTAATGAATAAAATGCTCGGTAATTATTTATCGAGCATTTTTTATCTGTTTTACATCTTAGTTTGGATGATTTTTCATCTATTGATATTAAATATTTACTATTCTTAATTTGATTAGTCTCTCGTTTTTTCTTTTTTAGGTGATAACTTTTCATTTATTTCATTTGAAATAGTTTATTCACTATCACTTTATTCTTTTGTTTTTTCATGCCATCACGCTAAATAAAACTGTAATAAGAAAAGTGTGATTAATACCACCTATTTCACACTGTTAAAAAAGATCATTTATAAATACTGCTTATTATTCCTTTCTATAAAAACGAAATTTCATATCATTTAAAGATTGTTTTATAAAATACATTTAAATCAATTGATTATGATTGCTTTTAGTCAATAATTATAAAAGCAAGAAAATGAAACGATCATTTGGTTATGTGCCCTTTGTCATATTTTGATAAAAATTCTTTTTTTTAGGTTGATAATTCGCGTCGCGAAAAATATGCTGTTTCTAACCTAATTTAGGTTTTTTCCCCACTTGGGGTTTTATATTTGGAAATAGGCATTGTGCTTATTTCTTTTTTAGTCAAAGTCAAAGAGGAAACAATGCTATGGTTATGCAACATGCTAAACCAGGCAGGGTGGCACTTGCCGTTATGGGCGCATTGCTTGTAACTGCACTACCTGCAAAAATGTCTCATGCTGAAGGGTTTATTGATGACTCAACCTTAACAGGCGGTCTTTTTTATTGGCAACGTGACCGTGATAGAAAAGAGTTAACACCAAATAGTCCTGATTACGGCAAATACAAAGCTAACTTACACCATTCTACTTTCAACGCTAATCTAGATTTCTCATCAGGCTACCTTGGTGATTTTATTGGTATTGATTTAGCTGCTTTTGGCGCGGCTGAATTGAATAACAGTGGCCCAGCTGCACCTAATGAAATCGGTTTTAGTGATGCAAAAAGTCGCTGGGATGAAAAATGGACTGGCGATCGCAGTGGCATGAGTGTTTATAAAGCGGCTGCGAAATTCAAATTAGGCAACTTCTGGGCTCAAGGTGGATATATTCAACCTAAAGGCCAAAGCTTATTGCGTCCACATTGGAGCTTCTTACCGGGGACTTATCGCGGCGCTGAAGCGGGTGCTGTTTTCGATTTCGATAAAAGCGGTGAATTATCTTTCTCATATATGTGGACGGATGAATATAAAGCACCGTGGTATCGGAATATGTATAACTTCCGTAAAGCTGATCTAGAAACTAATATCAGCTATCTTCACTCTTTTGGCGCCAAATATGATTTTAAAAACAGCCTAGTGTTAGAAGCTGCATTTGGTCAGGCCGATGGTTATATCGATCAGTATTTTGGCAAAGTTTCTTATGATTTTCCAATTGCTGACAATGCATTAAGAACGTCTTACCAATTCTACGGTGCTAAAGATAAAGTTACCGGCGGTGGTGTTAATGACGTTTATGATGGGTTGGCATGGTTACAAGCACTGACTTTTGGTTATACCTATAATGTATTTGACTTCAAAGTAGAAGGAACGTGGGTTAAAGCTGAAGGTAATCAAGGTTATTTCTTACAACGTATGACTCCAGGCTGGGCAACCTCTAACGGTCGTCTTGATGTTTGGTGGGATGGTCGTTCTGACTTTAACGCCAATGGAGAAAAAGCACTTTATGCTGGCGTTATGTATGATCTGAAAAACTGGGATCTGTCAGGTTGGGCTGTCGGCACTTCATATATTTACGCATGGGATGCGAAACCAAGTGGTAAAGCCGTTTATGACCAAGGTCAGCGTATCAGAGAAAGTGCATGGAATGCGGATATTATGTATACGGTTCAAGAAGGTCGCGCTAAAGGTACTCTCTTTAAGCTTCATTATACCCGTTACGATAACCACTCCGATATTCCAAGTTATGACGGTGGTTTTGGTAATATCTTCCAAGATGAAAAAGACGTTAAGTTTAACGTGATAATGCCATTCACTATTTTCTAATATCAGCATAAGGATAAAGTGTATTAATTGCACTTTATCCTGAATAAAACTAAAAAAGCTAAATACGATTACGATAAGTAAAAATAAGTAGTAGAAAGATAGAGATGCATTAATTAAGAAGAACCTTACAAATAAGCCTCGTTAATAAAGTGAAGTTGTCAGCAGCAGTAGTAAGAAGTAAAAGAGCCAAAGTAAAGAGTCGTTTTAAAATCGCAGTATGTAGTAAAAGTAATGAAGTAAAGTCGTCATGTCATGTCGTCTGAGATAAATGTGAGTGGGTTATGTTTATCTCTTGTGCTTCAGTTATTTCGCAGAATTTGCGTAAGGTATTTACCCTAAGTAAAGGCAGTCAGAGTGGGTATCGTAGTGGGGGGTAAATACCTTTATTTTTTCATTCCTTTCTTTTTCGTCCTTTTCATCCTTGTACGTTTTTTTATTCTATGGCAAATTTCTTGCCATTCATTTTATCTCACCTTATTTATTATTTTGCATTGAAGGCTGTTCGATAATGCGAATTTTCAGGAAGAAACATGTTAAAGCGATTGGATGATTTTTTATTAGAACCCCCATTGAAGCCCTTTAAAGGTATAAAACGATTTGTTGTTGAATTTCTCTTTTTTGGTGTGAAAGAGGCACGTTCTTGTTTATTTGCAGGATTTTTCTTTTTTATTTTATTTGCAACACCAAGCAAAGGTGTTTTTGGTATACCTCGTTATGATGTGCTTCTTATTCTCGCTATCGCTTTTCAATTATGGATGGTGTGGGGAAAGTTAGAAACATGGGATGAATTAAAAGCGATTTGTTTTTTCCACATTGTTGGTTTTGTGATGGAGTTATTTAAAACATCAGCGGCAATTGGTTCATGGAAATACCCTGATTTTGCTTACACGAAATTGTGGGAAGTCCCATTATTTACAGGCTTTATGTATTCGGCTGTGGGGAGTTATTTAATTCAAGCATGGCGTTTTTTAAAAGTCCGTATAGACAATTATCCGCCTTATTGGTTGGCAACATTAGTTGCTCTTGCAATTTATATTAATTTCTTTTCTCATCACTTTATTGGTGATTATCGATGGTACTTAACGGCCTTTATTTTAGGCCTTTATGCTCGTAGTGTGGTTTATTTTACGCCTTATGATACAGAGCGAAAAATGCCGCTATTACTTGCCTTTATTCTGATAGGTTTCTTTATTTGGCTTGCTGAGAATTTCGGTACATTTTTTGGTGTTTGGCAATATCCAAACCAAATTGGTGCTTGGTCTGCCGTGCACGCAGGGAAGTGGGGTTCTTGGTCACTGTTAGTTATTGTTACTTTTACGATAGTAGTGCATTTAAAACATATCAAACACAGTATTAGTGTGGCGAAGTAGAGATATTTATATACCAAGTTTCGAGCAATAAAAAAGGAACTGTTCACAGTTCCTTTTTTTTACTGAGAGATTATCCAGAATGAATTATTTCTCATCATGTGCGTGGCTATCTTCTTTACAATTACCTTCAGCACAATGGCCATATAGATAAAGGCTATGATTGGAAAGTTTGATACCATGACGTTCAGCGATATTTCTTTGGCGTAATTCAATTGCATCGTCTGTAAACTCAATAACTTTGCCACAATCAAGACAAATTAAATGGTCATGATGGTGTTGTTGAGTTAATTCAAATACTGATTTACCACCTTCAAAATTATGTCGGGTAACAATACCAGCATCATCAAATTGGTTTAAGACGCGATACACTGTTGCCAGACCAATCTCTTCACCGATATCGATGAGTTTTTTGTAGAGATCTTCAGCACTGACATGATGGCACTCAGGATCCTGGAGCACTTCCAAGATCTTTAAGCGAGGAAGTGTAACTTTTAACCCAGCATTTTTTAACGCTTTATTATTGTCGGTCATGCGGATTTAATCCTGTTGCTAATGGTGAATTTAATTTTTGTGCTCACAAATGGGCTTTATTCATTAATACTCGGGTGAATAAATAACCTCATTGATTATAGGCATGATATTTAAAAATAAACACCCCACCTATCACACTATCTTAGCACACCATTGAATAATTATCATTCTCAATATTGAGTATTTATATTATCCCAAAATTTCGTCTAGGCTCATTTCTTCTTTGATTTGAGCAACCCAAGCGTCAACACGCTCTTCGGTTAATTCTGGTTGACGATCTTCATCAATCGCAAGACCGATAAAATGATTATCATCTGCAAGCCCTTTAGAGGCTTCGAAATGATAACCTTCGGTTGGCCAATGTCCTACGATAACTGCACCACGAGGTTCAATAATATCGCGGATAGTACCCATTGCATCACAGAAATATTCTGCATAGTCTTCTTGGTCTCCACAACCAAATAGTGCAACAAGCTTACCATTGAAATCAATATCTTCTAGTGTTGGGAAAAAATCATCCCAATCACATTGTGCTTCACCATAATACCAAGTAGGAATACCTAGTAACAGAATATCGAACGCTTCGATGTCTTCTTGACTGGATTTTGCAATATCATGAACTTCGGCATTATCAGCGCCCAGTCTTTCTTGAAGCATTTTGGCAATATTTTCAGTGTTGCCAGTATCACTGCCGAAGAATATTCCTATGATTGCCATAAAGTGAGATAACCTCTTTTATTCTAAATTCGTTATATTTCAAATTGTAGCGTTATTGACTACGTATATTTCCACAAGTCACATACTTCTTGTATGTTTCTAGTGATTCATTCACTTGTCACCTAGCTACACTTCAAAATATTTAGAGTATATTTGTCTGTGTTTGAACAATTACTAGTGAAAGATAAGCATTGTGTTTTCATAATAGAAAACTAAAAACGTATTTTGACGAAAATAGCAGGCTAATTCTGTCGAATTTGTGTGGTTTATCTGCTAGCTATTCTTGTTTTGATGCATTTTTAAGGCGTTATTTTGCGCCAATTGCTCTAGTAATATTTCTTCAATAAGTTCACTACGACTGACGTTTCTTTCTGTCGCCAACTCATTGAGAGCATTTACAGCATCTTCATTTAATTTTAACTCAACTCGACGTAAACCATTAACTCTGTCACGTCTTAATTGATTGCGTTTATTAATTCTAAGCTGTTCATCCCGAGAAAGCGGGTTTGTTTTAGGTCGCCCAGGTCTGCGTTCATCTGCGAACAAATCCAGTGTGGTGCGATCAGTTTGTTCTTTTGCCATAAATTTTGCTGTGAAAGGGCGTATACCAATGACTAAATTGCGAAACGCCCAATAATACCCCACATAGTGATGTCTCGCCACTGCTTCCTGAGTTTAACTTATTGTGATTTGGTCTTTTTATCAACAGACGCTATTTTTAAGCACAATAATTATACATTCTACTAAATTATCATTTTTCAGTGACGTTGTTTTAAGCTGTTAAGTTTATTAACTAAGCTTTCTCTAAAAAACGACGAATAGCCTTAATAACGGTATCTGGCTTTTCTGAATGTACCCAATGCCCTGTATTTGCGACAACAAAGGCGGTCGCGAGCGGAAATTGACGAGCGATGTTTTCACGATACTCATCTAAAATGTAAGGTGATAAACCGCCACGAATAAATAATACAGGATGATGCCAAGCAGGCACCTCTTGCCAGCCAATAATGTCTGAATAAGCATTTTTTATTGCAGGTAAATTAAATAGCCACTCACCATTTTTGAATGATTTGAGTAAAAATTGGATCACACCTTCCTCTTTAATAAAAGGACGCATTATTTCCACAGCATCTTGACGACGTGTGACTTTAGCTTCTGTTACGGCTTCAAGTGCTGCAAAAATTTTGTCATGGCGGCGAACGTTATAAGCAACGGGTGACATATCAATCACAACAATATTTGCAATACGTTCGGGAGCTAATGCTGTCATCGCCATCGCAATTTTGCCTCCCATTGAGTGCCCAATAATAATGGCTTTTGAGATAGTTAAACTATCAAGCAATGCGAGCACATCTTGCGCCATATCTTGATAATTCATACTTTCGCTATGAGGAGAGTGTCCATGGTTACGCACATCAATTTGTATCACGGTATTATCTTGACGAAGTGCACGACCTAAAACACCTAAATTATTGAGATCACCAAAGAGGCCATGGATCAAGACGATAGGTAAATTAGATACAGGTGTCGTTTCAGGTTGGTGTAATTGATAATTTAGTAATGTATTGAGTTTCATATTAATGACCAAGATGATTGCGATTTTCTTCTATGATGACATGCACAAGATGCTAAGCCAACTTATCGCAATAATATGAAAGAGTAATGAAGTTCAGAAATAATTGATAAGAGAAATTTATAAAAAACCATAAAAATGCCATTATATAGATGTATATTCCAAACTTATTTAAAAAGTTGAAATCTTGACATTGCTCAAAAATAAATAATTAGAATTTTATATTATTTTGGGGCTGGGGTAGTGTGATATAGCGGCGTTTAAAACTGACTTTGTGCGAATAAGTTCAAAGAATAGAAGATGATACCAAGATAAACAATAGGATAAATACCGAGCTTAGCCTTTAAAATGGCAGGATCTTGAATAGATCCTCTTTAAGTTATTGAAATTTTGCCTATTTTGTTTTTAAAGATTATATCTTATAATCCTAATTACTTTTTTTTGAAAATAGTACTGGGTAGCAATGAAAAAGATAGAAATTGATGACGAACTTTACCGCTATATTGCTAGCGAAACTAGACATATCGGTGAAAGCGCTTCAGATATTTTAAGGCGTCTACTGAAGCTCGATGCCAAACAGCCCGTACAACCAGTCGTTGTCACTGAGTCAGTACAAGTACCTGTTATTAAAAAGGAAGCTGAACCTACACCTATAACACCAGCTATTACACCAGCAAAAAATCCGATCCGTGAAATGCGAGAACTGCTGTTATCTGATAGTTACGCAGAAAAAACAAAATCAGTTGATCGTTTTTTACAGATCCTTTCTACGTTATATAGCCTAGATAGCGCTACTTTTACTCAATCTGCTGAAACAGTACATGGACGAACACGCATCTATTTTGCTGGTGATGAACAAACATTACTCGATAGTGGACGTCATACAAAACCGCGCCATATTTCAGGCACGCCGTTTTGGGTTATCACTAACTCAAACACAGAGCGTAAGAGAACGATGGTACAAAGCATCATGCAGGATATGCAATTCCCTGCAAATGAGATTGATAAGGTGTGTGGAACTATCTAACCACTATTGTTAATTGATGCATTGCAAAGGCTTTTGTTTAAAGCGTGATTGTGATGTCAAATAGGAGAAGATTTGTGGCAATTCATCCAAGAGCAGGGCAGCATACTCGTCAAAGTGATCTGATTAATGTGGCGCAATTAACGTCTCAATATTATTCACTTAAACCACAAGCTAGCAATAACGCTCATCGTGTGAAATTTGGTACATCTGGTCATCGTGGAAGTGCAAATCGCCATAGCTTTAATGAAGCACATATTCTGGCAATTGCACAGGCTATTGCTGAAGTACGTGCTAAGAATGGAGTAACAGGGCCATGTTACGTGGGTAAAGATACCCATGGACTGTCAGAGCCTGCATTTATTTCTGTTTTAGAAGTACTTGCTGCCAATAAAGTTAAAGTGATTATTCAAGAAAATAATGGCTATACACCAACACCAGCAGTCTCTTTTTCTATTTTGACATACAACGAAGCACATCAAGATATTGCTGATGGTATCGTGATCACTCCATCTCATAATCCACCTGAAGATGGTGGTATCAAATATAATCCATCAAATGGTGGACCTGCTGATACCGATTTAACTTCAGTAATTGAAAAACGTGCCAATGAACTGCTTGAGAACAATTTAGCAGGGATCAATCGTCTTTCTTATGATGAAGCATTAGCAAGTGGTTATATTCAAGCACAAGACTTAATTATGCCTTATGTCAAAGCGTTAGGTGACGTTGTTGATATGCAAGCAATTAAGAAAGCGGGCTTAAAATTAGGTGTTGACCCATTAGGTGGTTCAGGCATTGAGTACTGGAAACGTATTGGTGAGTATTATGATCTTGATCTTGAATTAGTTAACGATCAAGTTGATCAGACATTCCGTTTTATGACGCTTGATCACGATGGTGTTATTCGTATGGACTGTTCATCACCGTGGGCAATGGAAGGCTTATTACAATTACGTGATAAATTTGATTTAGCCTTTGCTAACGATCCTGATTACGATCGTCATGGTATTGTGACACCTTCTGGTTTAATGAATCCTAACCACTATTTAGCGGCTGCGATTAACTATCTTTTCCGTCATCGTCCACAATGGGCTAAAGATGTAAAAGTGGGTAAAACACTGGTTTCAAGTGCAATGATTGACCGTGTTGTAGCAGATTTAGGTCGTGAATTAGTTGAAGTGCCTGTTGGCTTTAAATGGTTTGTTCAAGGCTTATTTAGTGGTGAGTTTGGCTTTGGTGGTGAAGAGAGTGCAGGTGCATCTTTCTTACGCTTTAATGGTAAACCTTGGTCAACTGATAAAGACGGTATCATTTTATGCCTGTTGGCTGCTGAAATGAAAGCAGTAACAGGTAAAGATCCGCAAGAGCATTACAACGAATTAGCGCAACGTTTTGGTTCACCAAGCTATAACCGCATTCAAGCATCTGCAACCCATGAACAAAAAGCGTTGTTATCACGTTTATCACCTGAAATGGTGACTGCAAGCACCTTAGCAGGTGATCCAATTACTGCACGTTTAACACATGCATCAGGTAATGGCGCATCTATTGGTGGCTTAAAAGTGATGACCGATTACGGTTGGTTTGCGGCTCGTCCTTCTGGCACTGAAGAAGCCTATAAAATTTACTGTGAAAGCTTCCGTGGCCCTGAGCATCGTGAATTAATTGAAAAAGAAGCCATTGAAATAGTAAATAATGTTTTTGCTAACAAATAAGTTAGTGCAATAAACGATTATACTCTAAATCATTCGAGTTGCAGGTAGGCGGCAAGCAAAGATATCCCGATGAGCATACTCATGTATGTGATTCGGGTAGCTGAGCGTAGCCAAACATGCTGGATCTAAGTGATGCACATGTTGTTGAAATCATGAAACTGGCTGATTTCACAGTCACAAAAGAGTTAGTAAATAGTTGGCTGAAAAAAGATGATGAGCCTGAGTTTGTTGAGTGTGACGATAATGCGATGGGGCATTTTTTAAATGGTCTAATTTTTTATCGTCGTGGCAAAGATGAGAATTTTCCAGCACCTGAAGTTGAAAAACGCATAACAAATAATATTATCTTAAAAAAACTGCGTGTCGCTTTTGAGTTAAAAGATGTTGATATTCTAAAGATTTATGAGCTTGCAGACTTCCGTGTTTCTAAGCCAGAACTCAGTGCCGTATTCCGTAAGCCTGGACATAAAAACTATCGTAACTGTGGCGATCAACTCGTGAGATATTTCCTTAAAGGGTTAACTGAAACCCTACGCGGTAAAGGCAAAACGGTTAAGAAATAAGGTTTAGGGTATTTTAAGATATAAAATTCTCTATTTATTAAATAATACCCCAAAATTGGTTTTCGATTTTGGGGTATTTTTTTATGGTATTAACTGGCGTAAAAATGAATTTACTGCTAATATTGTATTACTGAGTAATACAATGTAGGAAGGATTTATGGCTCGAGTAACTAGTGTGACTTTGGGTGAACATTTTAATGGCTTTGTTGGTGAAATGATTAACTCAGGACGTTATGGAAATACCTCTGAAGTAATAAGAGACGCTTTACGTATGATGGAAATCAGAGAAGAACGGATCCAAATAGTTCGTAAAATGGTGCTAGATGGTGTGAATTCACCAGAAAGTAAAAATAACATGGATGATATTTTTGCAAGAGCTGAAAAGGATTTAAATGTATAAACTTTCTGAATTAGCAGAAGAAGATATTTATCAAATTGCGCGTTATACCATACAACAATTTGGTGTAATTCAGGCAAAGAAATATCATGATGACTTGAAACGGACATTTGAGCTACTTGCTAGAGCACCCTGGATTGGGCGAGAGTGTAGTTGGGTATGTAATGGTATGAGACGATTGGAGTTTAAAAAACACTCAATCTATTATCTACCAAAGAATAATACCTTATTTATTGCTCGCCTTATTCACCATTCAATGGATGTTGATTCTCTTGATTTTCCTGAATAAATATTTAATTATTCACTGTTGAATATATTGTTCATCATAATACTATTTAGCAGTGGATCTGTATTTTTAGCAGTAAACCCCATTTTCGAATATCTCATATCTCCTCCCTGATTTGATTTTTTTCCTTTCTGATAATATATGACTGAAATTATTTATTGCGAACTTAGTTAAGTAAAAATACCGATCTTATTTTGTTAATAATTATGTCATTTTTGTTTCTTTTTTGTTTTCATTATGAAATTTAATTACATATCAAGCAAAGTAAAGGTGATTTTTCGCACGAATTAAGTGGTCTGATCAGTAGTAAAATTTCATCAAATGAGGTAAAATTTCAGTCATCAAATTAATCTCTATACAGGAGAGCACTATGTCAGCGTATAACGAATATACAAAAAAACATGTTTTAGCCCGTCGTACTGGTGCTGTTGCGCTAGGTATTGTGGCATTTCCTGTTATGATTTTTCATCCTAAACGCGCACAATTTTATAGCTATATACACCGTGTATGGTCTAAAACAAGTGATAAACCCGTTTGGTTGGCAAAATCAGAAGTGGCACTAAATAGTCACAAATAACAGAATATTAAGATAACGCCTGCAAAAGTAGGCGTTATTTTTATCCCTCTTTAAGCACTTTTTTTGGTGCTACCTTCTTGTTTTCCCTTATCTGCAAATAATCTTCAATTTTTACGTTACAATAAATAGTAATGAGTCATTTAAACGAAGGCGATTCATCTATTGCTATTTATCTTATTGTTAGATAAATAGTGGCATTCGTGATAACAGGGAAATAAATGAAATGAAGAATACTGATCTGGAACTAGTGATTAATGAGAAGTTAAGCATTGAAAACTTTCAAGATTATGCACCTAATGGACTTCAAGTCGAAGGACGCCCTCATATTCAAAAAATAGTAACGGGCGTAACGGCAAGCCAAGCATTACTTGATGAAGCTGTACGATTAAACGCTGATGCAATTTTAGTACACCATGGTTACTTTTGGAAAAATGAGCCTGTTGTTATTCGCTCAATGAAGCGTAACCGCTTAAAGACATTACTTTGCAATGACATTAATCTTTTTGGTTATCACTTGCCGTTAGATGCTCACCCAATCTTAGGTAACAACGCTCAGTTAGCGTTAAAAATGGGCGTTAAAGTTGAAGGTGAAATATTACCTTTAGTGCCTAAAGGTGTGTTTGATTTACCTTTAACACCTCTTGAATTAAAAGCACGTTTAGAAAAAGCATTACAACGCAATGTATTGCATTGTGGTGATAATGCACCTGAAACTATTCGTAATATTGCTTGGTGTACAGGCGGTGGGCAGGGATTTATTCAAGATGCCGCAGAGCAGGGGGTGGATGCTTTTGTGACTGGTGAAGTTTCGGAACAAACTATTCATATCGCAAGAGAAATGGGCGTCCATTTTTTTGCAGCGGGACATCATGCGACAGAGCGTTATGGTATTAAAGCATTAGGTGAATGGCTTGCTCAAACACATCACTTTGATGTGACATTTGTCGATATTGATAATCCAGCATAAGCCTATTAATTCTTATCCTATAAGCTATCTCTCTAATTAAAGAGAGATAGTCTTTTGCTTATTACTAATTATTACTACTTATTATTACTCATTAAGCTGAATGGGTAATGGGCTTTGTAATTGTTGCAGATTATCGCAGAGCCAAATTAACTGTAATAAAGCTTGTGGATCTCGTGTCGTTAATGTCAGATAACGAGCTAATTGGTTGGCAATTAATGTCATTCCTAAATCGTCAGCAGTATGCTTGCTTATCTCTAACTGCTCTTTTTGCATTTCAGAAAGCAATTCTCTCCCAGTACATGCTTGGGCTTCTAATACTGACAAAATAGGGCGACAGAATTTTTGTGCCAAGGTCGGCTCACTGTGATGCATCGCCGTTTGTTGTTTACGTTTAGCCATATATTCTTGAATACGGCTAATAAACTCTGATTGTTTTTTCTTACGCGGAAATTGGTCAAAATCGAGATAAAACAGTTCAATGCCTTTTGTCGTTTTAAGCCAAATGGTTGTTGGTAATAAATCCATATTTAAATCACGTCGAACAGGCTGTACCGTGACTGCAACTATCTCTAATTCTCGCTTAGTGAGATAACGTAATTCTTCCAGATTATTTTGTATTGTTCCTTCCCAATAAAGACGTAAGAAGGCTGAATTGTCATGATTATCTGAAACATCCCAAATAACGCACTGCTCTATTTCATACCAAATTAATGGCTTATAGCTTTTGATATGTAAGACGAGAGGCGAAAGAAATCCTTCAGGTTGATTAGCAAAATAGTCCGGCAACGCTTGCCAATTGTTGATCCCTAATTCAGTTTGTAGATTTTGGTAATCTGTAATATCAAGAAAATCAGTTTGGCTTTGAGCAAAACTTTCGCCAATAGTCGCCAGTTTTCCTTCATCAGAAATACGAGGCTCTTGTAATAAAAAAGGGCGGCGCATTAACTTATCGGATGTTTGTTTCCATAACGATAAACTATTCCAAACACTATAACGGTTAAACAAAGTATCAAGTTGATTAGGGCGTGCTTGTGTCGCTTGTAAGAGCTGTTTCTCTTCTTTATCCCAAAAGGTAAAGGTTGCTCCTAATGCACCACTTTGTGCTGTCCACCAGTTTGCACCAATTGGAATAAGCGAGAGACTCGTTTTTTTATCGTCATATTGACGACGAAGTTGTCCTCGTAATACTTTTAACTGTTCAGGTGTCGCATTGGATAATTGGAATAGATAGGCTGAAATATGAGCCAATAAGCGCAAGACATTGCTTTCATCCATAGTGAAATGTCTTTCTGCCAATAGTTTGACTTGGGTGCTTAATGTTCGCAAATAAGACGCTAAACGAGGTAAACCCTCTGCTCGAGCCGACATATTCAATAAGTGCAACTGTGTGGCACTGCTTAAGCTGATATGTGATAACCCTTGGCGTAAGAGATCATAAATAAACTGTTCAATGGTTGTTATTAACGCTGACTCTTCATCATTAAGAGGGCGTTTTGAAGATTGCACAATAATTAAATCTTCAGGCCAAACCCAAGGTTGAGCATGTTGTTCAAATATTTTAGCCACAATAGCAAGGTGGAATGCTTTTTTCTGTGAGTCAGAAAAAGGCGATAACATGCCATCGTAACCACTACCTTGTAAGAAAATAACAGGCTCATCAACATCAGGGAGTTGAATTTTTAACTGTGTCCCTGTGTCTTCTAAATTTAATGTTGTCGTTTCCCACTGCTCAACTAATTTAATGGCCGCACGACAGGCTGGTTTTCCTGCTTTTTTGATTAAGACTTCCGGCTCAAGAGCAAATAGCGTGGGTAACAGAGGGGCGATTTCAACCTGTTCAGTAATGGCTTCTGATGATGCTTCACCACTCTTATCGTCATTTGAATTATCAGCACTATTATTGGCTTGTAGCCATAAAACGGCAGCTAAAATATGTTTACAACAACCTGATGCCGAACAATCACAACTGGCTTGTTGGATCCCCGCTTCATGTAAAACAACATTTTGTCCATCACTACTAAACTGCCCTGTATTGGCATCAGTGAGTGAAACTTTTTCGTTATCAACATCTTTTTTTGCGCGTCTTAATAATCCTGCATTAGCAAATACAGTGAGCGCATCTTCATCGTAATGAAAGTAAACAGTTTGCCAACTCATTGCATTACCTCTGCCAACCATTGTGCGAAATGTTCAGGTGTTAACGCTGCAACTTGCATGCCTCTGTCTGCAAGTTTCTGAGCAATTGCAGAGTCATAAACAGGTTGAGCCTCATCATCAAGTGCCGCAAGCCCTAATAATTTAACTTGTTGGCTATTAAGGCGTTGTGTGCAATCTAATAAGCGGTTTAATGATCCACCCTCTTCAAAATCACTGATAAGTGAAATAACAGTACGTTTAGGATTTTTGACTAAGCTTTCGCAATATTGCATTGCACCTGCAATATCAGTACCGCCTCCCAATTGTACAGTCATTAAAACTTCAACGGGATCGTCTGCTAAATGTGATAAATCGACAACTTGGGTATCAAAAACCACTAAAGAGACATTAACAGCAGGTAATGAAGCTAAAATACTGGCGCAAACAGCGGCATACATAATTGAGCTAGACATTGACGCACTTTGGTCAACACAAAGAATAACATCCCATGGAAAGTGCTGTTGCATCCGTGAGTTAAAATAAGGTGTTTCAATGACTAAACGGCGATTTTGAGTATCGTAATGTTTTAAATTCGCCGCGATAGTTGCGCGCCAATCAAAGTTGCGACTATTTGGTACTAAAGAGCGCCTAAAACGGTTACGGCGACCTGTTAATGATTGGCGAAAGTTATTGCGAATTTGACGTAAAATATCATCAACCACTTTACGAATAATGGTTTTAACCGCATCTCGTGTTTCTTCACTCATGCGTCCACGTAAGCTTAATAATGTTTTAGCTAATGCTTTTGTTGGCTCCATCGCTTTTAACGTATTGGGATCTTTAAGAAAGCTACTAATTTGGTAGCGTTCAATAGCCTGTGATTGCATACGCTCAAATGTACTATTAGGGAATAGCTTACGTGCTTGATTAAGCCAGTTCACCGCGGTGAGTTGAGAGGCATCGAGTGATCCATGACGTCCTCGTTCTTGGCGTAATCCTCGGCGTTGATATTCTCGGCGATAAAGAAAATCGAGCGTGCGTTCAACTTTTAAATCATCAGCATTAAAAGTGGCTTGCCCTAGAGCATCATCAGCATATTGCCCTAAAATCAGGCGCCAGCGTTTTGCTTGTTTTATTTTATCTTCAGGCATATCGTCATTATGCTGACTCATGAGTCGTATCTCCTTTCTCTATTTTCTTAGCATCAAACCAAGAAAGCATGCCTTGCTCCATTATTCGCTGTTGTAATTTTTGATTGAGCTTGGTGGCTTCAAGCATCTGTTTGGCGCTAAATTCTGACTGCCACAAAGATAACGCTTGCGTATCTAAACCAATATCGTTGGCAATATATTGTGCAAGCTCTGCATTTTGTTTGGGATTAAGTTGGCTAAAGGCAAAACGCAGATCAGGTAAGATCTGAATAAATCGTTCTTCATCCCATTGCTGTAACAAGGTATTTAAGTGATCGACTAATAACGGTAAGCGAATAACTAGCTCTGGTGCAGTTCGCATCATCCCGACAAAATAACCAATGGCATGTTCGGGAGAGCTGCCTGTGCTAAAGGTCGTATTTAGCGCGGTGACCAACGTATTTTCGTCAATATATGAACCTAGATAACGTAATGCATCTACCGCACCTTTTAATAAAGGCACGGTATCTAATTGACCATCAAGGCGATTGAGTTGCTGATAGAAATCACTTTTATAATCATGCTGATTATTGAGTGATGGCATAAATTCAATCAATTCACGCAAAGAGAGCAGTGCTTGTAAATTGCTTTCTTGTTGTTGCTCATCACCTTGAGCCAGTTGTTCCAAACAAAAGAAAGCTTGAGGAATAACTTGATGTAGGCGATTTTCAAGTGAAAGCTCATCCGTAATATCAAGATATTGGCGACCTCGCCATAAATGGATCAGTTTATGTCCACATTGAGTGAGTGACTCAAGACGAAAATCTTGCTGAATATAGCTATCTAACAGTTTAAAGAGTGATGGTATGCGCTGGTGAAGCCCAATTAATGCTGCTTGGATTAATAACGTGACTGCACTTTGGCTTGAACGGCTTTGCCCTTGTTCTTCAAGCTGTTTTTCCATTGATAACAGCTTACTTAGGGCGATGGCTTCAAGTTGAGAGCCTTTCTCTGATAATGAAATCAGCTCGCCTTCCACATTGGGTGTCCAAGCGTATTGCCACTCTTCAAATAGCAGATCTAATTGATGACCAGAAAGAAAATCAGGGCCATTTACACGGTGTGCAAAATGGATCTCTAAGAAAGCCAATAAATGTAAAAAGCGACTTCTTAAGCGATGTTGCGGGTTACGGTAAACATCACATTTAGTGGTTTTTGCTAATGTATCATCCAGTTTGAAACGAAAAGCTTTAGCTCGTTCATAGGTTTCATTAACTAAAGGAGGCGTTGCTGTACCTAATGGAATTTTACCTAAGAGATAGCCTGAAAAGCAGGTTTTAATTTCAGCCCATAACTCGCTTTGGCTGTCATCTAAACTGCCCTTAATAAAGGCACTTTGTAAACCATCGAGTAAATCATAGCGACCTGTACCTGCATGATCTCTTAGTAAAGCGAGACGTAAACTCTGTTCAGCTGCGAGTTTTACCGCTAAATAGCTAGGCGGATTATCAAATTGTTTTTCTCTGATCGCCTGAGCTACTGAGCTTAGAAAAGCAATCCCCATTTTATTGCGATAAACTTGAGTGGGTTGTTTTGCCGCATCATTATTCTCTAATTTATCATGATGTTGTTGCATCAAACTTTGCCAGGCTTGTTGATAAAATGCGGGAGAAGGCATGCCTGAAGCATAACCATTAAGTGCATCTAATCTGTCAAAACTGTAGCGAATAAGCCAAGCTTGTTCATTTTCACCCATTTTTTGCATTTTAGTGAATTGCTTTTGTTCTGTGCTAGAAATGGCGAAAGATTGAGAATGTGCTAGACCTTCAATTAATGCAAGGGTATGGAATCCCCCTGTGACGATTAAAATTTTGGCATTGGGCTCTTGCTGTTTGATGGCTTGAATATGAGTGAGCATATGTGCTTCACGTTGTGAAGAGCCTTCAGATTCAAGCACTTCAGGTTCATAATCAAGTCGTGCTAGTGCGCACCAAATAAAGGTGTCATTAAACAGTGTTTGCCAATCCGCTAAGGCTTCAATATTGCGTAATTCAAAAAGATGCTCCCAAACATCATCATGATCACGACAGTGGCATTTTTTGGCTAATTGCGCGATAAACTGGCTATGTGCTAAATAACGTTCTTTTTGTAAGCTACGACTTTGTGAGTCGCTATATTCTTCGTTATTAACTTGTGCCGCCCAAGGTAAATCGATAAAACGTGTTTTGGCATTGATGCGCAAACCACCCCGCAAAGCTTGCCATTCAGGTGAATATTCACAAAATGGGAAATAGGCAGAGTGCAGTGATTTCTCACGATCTTCTTGGTTTCCATCATTATGCAAATACTCTGCTTGTCCCATAATCGCAACAGGAGGCAGGGTATCTTTATCTGTTAGGCTAGGAATAAGCGAATTAAAAGTATCTGGGCCTTCAATTAAAATATAATCAGGTTTTACAGAATCAATTAATGATAAAACTGCATAAGCACAAGCAGGGCTATGGTGGCGTACAGGGGCAAAATAGAGATGTTGTTGCTGTAACGACGTCCATTTCAGTCGTGCTTGGTCAATTCTTTCTGGTAAAGGTATTGAAGGTAGCGTCACCGTGTCGATCCCTTTTCTGGGTGAAAAGGCAGAGTGAGTTAACTCTGCCTTTAATAGATAAATAACGTATTTTAATGCGTAGCCACGAGTCTTAGCGTTTTATTGCCAAAACTCTTTTGATGCATCAAAGAAAGCTTTCCACTCTTTACTGTTTCTTGCTCTCTCTCTGGCTACGTTGTCCATGTAATAACGAATACGCTTGATATCATCAGCATTGTCTTTTAATACAACACCAATTAGTTGGCGGGCAATTGCACCCGCATTCATCACACCATCACCTAAATAATGTGCTTCTAAAGCACAAGCATAAGCAATGTTCACGGCTTCTGCGGTTGACATAACCGCATCAGGTGTTTTGATATTGCCACCATCTTTGGTATTACCTGAACGTAGCTCTTGGAATGTTGTGACCAGTAATTCCACAACATCTGCGGGTACAGTGACTTCATTGGCTAAAGAGCCTAATTCATTCTCAAGCTGTGATTGGATTAAGCTAATTTCAAATGCAGGATCACGAATAGGTTTCACGGTTTCAAAGTTAAAACGGCGCTTTAATGCAGCTGACATTTCATGAACACCGCGATCACGTAAGTTTGCTGTACCAATAAGGTTAAATCCCGGTTTTGCACTAATACGTGCACCATCACCCATTTCAGGGATCATCAATTGTTTCTCTGACATCAAGGAAACCAACACATCCTGAATTTCAGGCGGGCAACGGGTTATCTCTTCAAAGCGAACAATTTTACCTTGCAACATACCTTGATAAAGCGGTGATCCCACTAAAGCGCGTTCTGTTGGACCTTCTGCTAATAGCAATGCATAGTTCCAAGAATACTTAATATGATCTTCTGTTGTGCCAGCCGTGCCTTGAATAGTTAATCCTGAATCACCACTGATAGCGGCAGCAAAAAGCTCTGAGAGCATCGATTTTGCTGTACCAGGTTCACCAACTAGCATTAACCCTTGTTTACCCAATAATGTGACAATTGCACGATCAACCAATGCATCATCGCCGAAAAACTTAGGTGTGATGCCTAATGCATCATCACCTAAAATAAATTGGCGTACAGCACGAGGAGAGCGAAGCCATCCTTGTGGTTTAGGATTATTAGCATCAGCTTTTGTTAAACGCTCTAGCTCTTGAGCAAATCGAACCTCAGCGCTTTCCCTAATTGCTTGTTGATCTGCGGGTGCTTTTTTAGCCATATTTTTTCCTAATTATCCCTATTCTTTACCAAGGTGTTTTCTTTTCCCATTCAGGATCAAATCCTGCACAAGCTTCAGCGACTTTTAGATAATCGGCATAGCTTTCTGCTAATAGAATGGGTGGTACATCTTTTAGCTCAACATTATTACGATCCCAGTAATCTTGCTGATTTTTTTCAAAGCTCAAATCAAATAAGACCGCTGGAATGTTTTCTTCTGGAACATAGCTACCACTGAAACCGATATTTACATAGTAGTTTAAACTAGAGAAGAATTTGTAATAGTGAGAGAACGAACCACCATCTTCAGCTGGTCCACGTTGATAGCCCATTTTGGTTAAAATGCCACGTAGTGTGAAGGTATCAGTGATCCAACCTTTTCTATCTTCAATCTCAGTCAGTTTTAGATCTAACTCAGGGATTTTATGTTCCATTTGTGAGAACAAGAATTTTACTTTGTAATCTTTGAAATGAGCCATCCATGCCTTACGTTCATCTTCATTAACCAATGCTGCGTGAGCAAGCTGGATCAACGAATCGTTTTGTAAAGTCACTTCATCATCTTCTAGATCAAGCAATGCACCGTCATCAGAAGGACGGAATGTATTGATAACCTTGCCATCTTTCACTTCTTGCCAAACCAGTTGTTCAATCAGTTTATGCATGATTGGGTGAGCTAAGATATATTCTTGCCAATCTGCGCTTAACCACTGACGTTGAGCACACATGGCTTCATATAAACGCACACTTTGTAGCTCAATAACTTGTTTAAGTTCTTTTTTACTTGAAGTGAAGAGTTTTTTCGCTTCTTTGATAAGCTCTGCATCGTCATTTTTACGCGCAGCAGGTAAGGCTTTAACTTCTTTACCTTCAGGATTAAACAAGACCAGTTTTTGTTTTGCATCCATCTTCGCGGTAAAGATACGCTCACCATATTCCAGTACTAATGTACCGGTATCATCAAAGCCAGCAGTTGGAATGGTTCTATCTGCTAATTCATCTGCACTCCAGCCATTACGCTCAGCAATTTGCGTGACTAAATTACGGGCTTTTTCTTGTACAGACGCGGTGCGATAACGACGTGATAATGAAAGAAGAAGCTGAATGATAATAGGATCATTGCTTGATGCTACCGCATCAATCATGGCTTCAATTTGCGCACGGCGCTGATAGTGATCACGCATATAGTTACGTAATACAGATACTGCAACATGGCCTTCAATACCGCAAACCAGGGCAAGCATACCTTTATCACTAATGGCAGAGCCTAAATAACGACGTAGCACCTCGTTTTTAATCTCTTCAATCACTTGCTCTAAAGTATAGGTTTCATATTTAGCATAATATTCAGGATAACGTTTAGCCCAATCTTTGTATTGCGTTAAGCGAGAAGGGGCATTTTTTCGCGCTTCTAACATAGCTTCTTCAAGTGTTGGCCCTTTAATATCCTGAGCCACGAAGGTATGCAGAATAAAGCTTGAAAGTTTATGTTGGCTATCGGTAGAAAGCAGTCCGATATAACGTTGTAATAACGCGTTTCCTCCTGGCATTTTTAGTTTTACTGCCAGAATAATCCACCAACGAATAATCGCTGGATCAACTGCTTTTTTGTTTTCCCACGTTAATGCAGGAATAGCATCAAAGTTAAACCAAGCAAGGCTTGCAGGTGCTTTGGCTTTAAGACCTTTTTCAGCTTCAGCCAATAGCGTTTTTGGTGATAAATAACTTGAGATATCTTCACCAAGTTGCTCTAACGCTGTTAATAAAGAGGCTCGTACTACTTCGCGTTTCTCTTTTTTCAATAAGGCATTCAATGCAGGTAATGATTCTGGATTTTTTAAACGTGCCAACCACTCAATAGCGGTAACGCGAATTTCTTGTTTCGCAGAAGATAAACCTTCTTGAGCACTTGTATGAATATTTGGTAGTGTCTCAAGTAAATTCTGCGCTGAAACGCGGTGCATTTTATTTTCACCCAATGCCAGTTCCATAATTCGAGGCACGAATTGTGCTGGAATGGTAGGGAAACGACCTAATACTTTAATGCCTTGTGAAATTTCAAACTGGCGATAGCGACGTTCGCTTTGACTTGGCATTAAATTCAGAGCTTCAGCGATATAATCTGGATGTTGAGAGAAGAAAGGCCAAATTTGCTCTGGTCTACGGAAGCGTTTTAAGCCATCTTCATAAGATTCTAAACATAATGCAGCAGTCAGGCGGGTTGCATTTTTAAAGTTGCAACGTTGCAGCACGTCTTCAAGATGACGTAATTCAATATCACTAAACAAGCGTTCAGGAATTTCGCCATTAAAATAATGAGAGGAGAAGTGATCGGCATGTTGGCGATTATTCACTATCACACGTACAGCATGAAATAGAGTATATTCAGGTAAATTTAAAACACGATTTTTATGTTTAATGATTTGAATTTCATTTGACTGAATAGAGCCTTGTCCACTATTCAGTTTATCTACTATTGCACGACACTGTTTTTCATCAATTTTAGATAAATCTTTTAAATGGCGTTGTGCCCAATTATAAGTGTGTTTAGCCGTTTTATTTTCTTCAATTTCACGTTCAGCATTTTCTTTGGCTTTGATCAAGAGCTCATTGAAGTTATTGACCATCATATCGCGAACGCTATCAGGTAATGGCGTGTCTTCTAATGGCGTAAAATCAGGAGTCTCAATGGCCTCTACGGTATTGGCATCTTCTGCAACATTAAAACGTAGTAGGGCGCTTTCAATACTTTTCATTACCGCTTTTGAGGTTTCATGTTTTAACGCTTCTTCTAATACATCACGGTTTTCACCTTGGCGTGCAAATAAATCTGCTGCTTGAGTACGTTGTTTTGGCGTACCATTCATTAAAACATGGGTAAGATTTTGTTTAACAATTTCAGGCGGTAAGGTGACTAAAATTGACTCTGCGGCTTTTTTAACGGTTTTTAAACTGCTGGTGGCAAGTAAAACGATAATATCTGCAAAGGTGTCGCGTAATACGGTATTCTTATTTAAGTAATTAATCAGTTCCACTAAGCCGTTAGCTGAAAGTTTTTCAATTAATTCTTTTCGAATAAATTCTTGATGCGTCATTAAATAATCAGAGAGATCATCTAATTCATAAATACGTTTAAGATTAGTGGCATAGTATTCAGAAATGTCTTTTCTATCAAACACAGCAAATAAGGCATTTTCACCCGCAATATTCGCTTCTTGTTCGACCATATTGGCAATAAATGCCATATTCCAATGTTTACGGTGTTCTAAGTTTAGATTACGCGCATTTTCATAGGTGTTATAAAATACGTCAATAAGCAGATAAAGCACCCAAGATGGCACTTCTTTGGTTGTTATTTTGATATTGATATCTTGGCAAGCCGCAGCCAGCACTTTTCCGTAACGAGCCACTTGTTCTGCTGAAAAGCCATCACCGACTTTAGAATAGAGTTTGTGTCGAGCATTTAGCCCTTGCGTGATAATTTTACTGTATTTCCCTGTATTTACGCCATGCGCATACCACCACTCTAACGTACCAGGTTTATCAAAGTAAACAGCCGCTTTTGAAGCATCCAGCTTATTTAATTCAAAAAGCACTTCAGGGTTTTCACCTGTAAGGACATAATTTAATGCACGTTTAGGTAATCCTTCATCGAATACAGCAAGTAATACGAGGGATTCTTGGAGGTGTTTTTCAGTAATTGCGACGTCTTTTTTCCCAAAAATTGGAAAAATGTCTAAGATTTTTTTTATCACGCCAGTTCCTTAAGCTATGTATGGATAAACAGTTTTTTTTACCATGAAACAGCGTAACGAACAATTTGATTATCACTATCATAAATAAATATAAGAGGCGTTATTGGGTAAATTTATAGAGATAAACACTAAATAAAGTCACTAATCTTTATTAATGTTCAACTTCCCCTTATATAAAAGGATATATCAGGAAAAAGTGCTGAAAATGAAGAAGTAATAATAAAGGCATTTTTTGTGGAATTTAAAAAGATTAAGAATTGTCTGTTTAGCAAAATAAGCGTTAACACTTAGCTAAATTGATTAAAAATTAACAGCAAAAAATGAGACCAATGGTAAGAGAAAATCCCGTACCTTTTATTCAGTGCGGGATAAATTTATTATTCTGTCGTTTGGCGAGAAAAAGAGAGTAATAATGAACCTAGACTACAAATCAGTAAGGTGATTGCTAAACTTTGTCCCCATCCCGCAAGTGCGAGCCCACCACCAATTAATAAATAGTAGAATAAGCCTAATAATGCCCCTGCGGTTCCTAAACGATCTTTATATTGTGCTAATGCTGTGGCTAATATATTGGGAATGGCAATGCCATAAGCTACAACACTGGTCATCATCGGAATAACAAAGCTAATGTGATTACGTAATAAATAAACACCGACTGCACTTATCAATGCAATAAAACTCGCGAGTAATACTAATTTTTCACATTGCCAATGCTGGTTTAATAAGGTTTTATTAATATAAGAACCTATGCCCACACCTATTGCTAACACAATACCACTATAGCCAAAAGTACTTGCGCTATAACCTTGATTATCAAATATAAAAGGAGCCAATTGGTAATAAGCAAATAGGCTGATATTAAAAAAGGCAATTAAGAATATGGTTTTAGCAATTTGCTTATCTTTAAGCATTTTTATTGCAGTTTCACCAATGGGTGCCGTTTTTATCGTTTCTGGACGACTTTCGGGTAAGGCAAAAGTACTCCACAGTAATAAAACGACAGCAAGGAGCGCCAGTCCACTAAAGACTCCTTGATAACCTGCATAACTCACTAATAATGAACCAGTTAGCATTCCAATTGCTGGGCTTAGAGCGATAGCTGCCCCCATAACAGAGAAAACTTTAGCCAGTTCATCACCACTGTACACATCACGCATAATGGTTTGTGTGCCGACTGAGCCTACCGCAGCACCAAAAGCAGAGAGTATGCGCAGCCCAAGTAATACAGAAAAGTCGTTGATCATAAAAACGCCAATGCAAGCAATAGCATAAATAAACAACCCAGCTAACATTGTCGGACGACGGCCAATGACATCACATAATCGACCCCATATAATGACGCCCAATGCAAACGCAAAGAAATAGAGCGAAAGTGTTTGTCCAGCCTCGTTTGCACTGACATGAAAGCCGTTTGCAATATCAGTAAGTGCTGGGCTATAAATGGTTTCTGCAATTTGTGGAAACATCATTAACGCAATTGCTAACCATAAAGAGAGTTTTTTGTTCATCTTTTTTATCCTACATCCTTAAATCTTGATGAACAGAATACAGAGATAATGAATGTCTTGTTATATATATAAAGACATATTATTTTTCAAATAGGACAAGTGATGGCTTGGCTTAATCAATACGACCACTTTGTGCCAGAAGAGCATCTTGCATCAGTCGTTGGTATTGCAGCAGAAATGGGAAAGCACGACTCAGGATTTCATTCTCATGATAGAGGGCAGTTATTATTTACGCAGTCAGGATGTATGCGAATTACTTTGGCTTCCCGCGTTTCTGTATTACCTCCCATGAGGATTGCGTGGATCCCCCCAAGAGTTGAGCATCGAGTCGAAATGTATGCCTCTGTTGGATATCGTTCAGTTTATATTAGTGAAGAATTTCATGATAATTTTCCAATTGAGAGTGAAATATTAACAATTTCACCTCTTTTACGAGAAATATTAGAGCGAATTTCTATTGCTGATTTTGATACTCAATGGGAAGAAGGGCGCTATGCTAATTTATTGGCAGTTTTCTTTGATGAAATCACTCAGGCACCGCGACAACCCAATCATTTATTTATGCCTAAAGATAGACGGCTAAGTCGTTTATCCTTTGATGATTTACCGCCAGCATTACAAGAAATGGCAAAGTACGTGGGGGCGAGTGAAAAAACGATCACACGCTTATTTTACAAAGAAACAGGACTGAGCTATCAACAATGGCGCCAACAATGGCGGTTAATGAAAGCCATTGAGTTGTTAGCTACCCATCATCGCTATATTGATATTAGCCAGATATTAGGATTTGCCAGTGACAGTGCCTTTATTACCTTTTTTAAAAAAATGACAGGGCAAACTCCGCAAGAATATTTAAAAAGCTGATTAGATTTTATTGATAATTTTAAAACATAAAGCCCCGATTTAAACGGGGCTTAGCAAGATAAATAATTAATAAAACTCAATTATTTCTTTTTAATTTCACTTTTGAAATCGCGCTCATCATAACCAGTATAAAGCTGACGAGGACGCGCAATTTTCAGACCATCTTCGTGCATTTCATTCCAGTGAGCAATCCAACCAATTGTACGTGCAATAGCAAAAATAACCGTAAACATATTGGATGGGATACCTAACGCTTTAAGGATAATACCAGAGTAGAAGTCAACGTTAGGGTACAGTTTTTTCTCAATAAAATACGGGTCGTTTAGGGCAATACGTTCTAATTCCATTGCCACTTCAAGTAAGCTGTCATTGAGGTTTAATTCTTTTAACACTTCATGACAGGTTTCACGCATTACTGTTGCACGAGGATCGTAGTTTTTGTAAACACGGTGACCAAAGCCCATTAAACGGAAGGAATCATTTTTATCTTTTGCACGTTTAATAAATTCAGGAATGTGTTCAACCGTTTTGATCTCTTCCAGCATACGTAGACAAGCTTCGTTAGCACCACCGTGAGCTGGTCCCCAAAGTGACGCGATCCCTGCTGCGATACAGGCAAATGGGTTTGCACCAGAAGAACCCGCAGTACGTACAGTCGAGGTTGATGCATTTTGCTCGTGATCTGCGTGAAGGATGAAAATTCTATCCATTGCACGTTCAAGTACTGGATTAACAACATACTCTTCGCATGGTGTTGCAAACATCATATGCAAGAAGTTACCTGCATAGGAGAGGTCATTTTTTGGATAAACGAAAGGTTGGCCAATCGAGTATTTGTAACACATCGCTGCCACTGTTGGCATTTTTGATAGTAGGCGATAAGCCGTGATATCACGGTGAACTGGATTACTGACATCCAATGCATCGTGATAGAACGCAGCTAAAGCCCCTGTAACACCACACAGTACGGCCATTGGGTGTGAGTCACGACGGAACCCATTGAACAGTCGGGTAATTTGTTCATGGATCATGGTGTGACGAGTTACTGTGGTTTTAAAATTATCGTATTGCTCCTGTGTCGGTGCTTCACCGTACAGCAGGATATAACAGACTTCCAAGTATGTTGATTCAGTCGCTAATTGCCCGATAGGGAAACCACGGTGAAGTAAGATACCGTTATCACCATCAATAAAAGTGATTTTTGACTCACAAGAGGCGGTTGAGGTAAAGCCGGGATCATAGGTGTAATAACCTTTGGAGCCGAGAGTACGAATATCAATAACTTTGGAACCGAGTGTAGGGGATAGAACGTCCAAGTCTACAGATGTTTCAGCAATCGTTAGCTTAGCTTTGTTATCAGCCATTTATAATCTCCTTAGCGCTTATATGTCTCCTAACAATATCGAGGGTATCTTCATAAAGATGCACTTCGATAGTGAAACTATAGTTGATGTAAGGTACCCAGCCGAGTTTTATTTAGTGCCCGTAATGTCTAGGTCTATAGTGTGTCACTTATGTTAAGGAGCTTTTGATGTTATGTTTTTTTAGGTGCTTTTTTATGCAATGCACTTAGAATTAGTACTGCTATCACTTTTACATAAGTTTGAGGTTTCTGGAAGCGTGTTTGCGCACAAAAAAACATAAACATTAAAATAATGCAGTAAATGTAATAAAAATGTTGTACATGTGTCAAAAATGATAATCATTTTTGCATCGGATGTATTAAATAGTGATCCCTCTCACTGTTCGAGGCAAATGTCGGGCACACAAGTTGTGTGGTAATTGTAATAAGTTTGTGAAGCACTTATACTGCGCGCAGGTCTCCGGAACCGTTGTTGTATGGAGAACCAGCGTAACGAATCCACACTTTTTGTAAAATAGACGGATTTAACATTTTACTTAAAATGTGCCTTTGTACCCCATTCGCTGTTTGATTTCCATCCAGGTCCGGAGGAAGGAAAAATTATAAAAGCTGTGTGGGCATAAATTGTGAAAAAACAAAGACCTGTCAATCTGGATTTACAGACGATACAGTTTCCACTCCCTGCTATCGCATCGATCTTACATCGTGTCTCTGGGGTTATCATGTTAGTCGCAGTTGGCATCTTACTGTGGTTACTTGGCACCTCTCTCTCCTCTCCTGAAGGTTTTCAGCAAGCTGCTGAAATTATGACTGGCTTCTTCGCGAAATTTATTTTGTGGGGCATCCTAACGGCATTGGCATATCACATTTGTGGTGGTATTCGTCATATGTTAATGGACTTCGGCTTTATTGATGAAACCTTGATTGTAGGTCGCAACTCAGCGGCTGCATCAATGGTTATTACAGTTATTTTATCAATATTGGCGGGGGTATTAGTATGGTAAGTAATTCTTCTACTTTAGGCCGTACTGGCATACAGGATTGGTTATTCCTTCGTGCCTCAGCCATTATTATCGTTTTATATGTTCTTTATCTTGTGGGATTTATTGCTACAACAGAAATAACCTATGAGGTATGGCGTGGGTTCTTTAGCTCATCCTTAACCAAAGTGTTCACCATCTTGACCTTGCTTTCTATTCTTATTCACGCGTGGATTGGAATGTGGCAAGTGTTAACGGACTATATTAAACCGCTGGCATTACGCCTGACTTTACAACTGATTATTGTTGTTGCGCTGTTGGTTTATCTTATTTATGGAACAATTGTGGTGTGGGGTGTGTAATGAATCTGCCAGTAAGAGAGTTTGATGCCGTTGTTATTGGTGCAGGTGGCGCTGGTATGCGTGCCGCTTTACAGATTTCTCAAATGGGTCTGTCTTGTGCACTGATTTCTAAAGTTTTTCCTACTCGTTCTCATACTGTTTCTGCTCAAGGTGGCATTACAGTTGCATTGGGTAATACCCATGAGGATAACTGGGAATGGCACATGTACGATACGGTAAAAGGTTCCGACTATATTGGTGACCAAGACGCTATCGAATATATGTGTAAAACTGGCCCTGAAGCAATTTTAGAGCTAGAACATATGGGACTCCCATTTTCTCGCCTAGATGATGGTCGTATTTATCAGCGTCCATTTGGTGGTCAGTCAAAAAACTTTGGTGGTGAACAAGCTGCACGTACAGCTGCTGCCGCTGACCGTACTGGGCACGCATTGTTGCATACCCTTTATCAGCAAAATTTAAAAAATCACACAACCATCTTTTCAGAGTGGTATTCACTGGATTTAGTGAAAAACCAAGATGGCGATATCGTTGGTTGTACTGCAATTTGCATCGAAACGGGTGAAGTCGTTTATTTCAAAGCAAACGCTACGATTTTAGCTACTGGCGGTGCAGGTCGTATTTACCAGTCAACCACAAATGCGCATATCAACACGGGTGATGGCGTGGGTATGGCTGTTCGCGCAGGTGTTCCTCTGCAAGATATGGAAATGTGGCAATTCCACCCAACGGGTATTGCGGGTGCGGGCGTATTAGTGACTGAAGGTTGTCGTGGTGAAGGCGGGTATCTGTTAAATAAAGACGGTGAACGCTTTATGGAACGTTACGCACCGAACGCCAAAGACCTTGCCGGCCGCGATGTGGTTGCGCGTTCTATTATGATCGAAATCCGTGAAGGTCGTGGTTGTGATGGCCCTTGGGGTCCTCATGCGAAATTAAAACTCGATCATCTGGGTAAAGAAGTTCTTGAATCTCGTTTACCAGGTATTCTTGATCTTTCTCGTACTTTCGCACACGTTGACCCAGTTAAAGAGCCAATTCCTGTTATACCTACTTGTCACTATATGATGGGGGGTATTCCAACAAAAGTAACGGGTCAAGCTATTCGTGTGAACGAGAAGGGCGAAGATGTCGTTATTCCTGGATTGTTCGCAGTAGGTGAAATTGCTTGTGTATCTGTTCATGGTGCCAACCGCTTAGGTGGTAACTCACTGTTAGACCTCGTTGTATTTGGTCGTTCAGCAGGAGTTCACTTAAAAGAGTCGCTGATGGAACAAGGTACAATGCGTGATGCGAGCGATTCTGATGTTGAAGCCGCATTAACTCGCTTAAATCGCTGGGAAAACAACCGCTCTGGTGAAGATCCAGTTGAAATCCGTAAAGCGCTGCAATCTTGTATGCAACATAACTTCTCGGTATTCCGTGAAGGCGATGCCATGGCAAAAGGCTTAGAAGAACTGAAAGTTATTCGTGAGCGCTTACAAAATGCACGACTGGATGATAATTCAAGTGAATTTAATACACAGCGTATTGAATGCTTAGAATTAGATAACCTGATGGAAACTGCTTATGCCACTGCGGTGTCTGCAAACTTCCGTACAGAAAGCCGTGGAGCTCATAGCCGTTTCGATTTCCCAGAACGTGATGATGCGAACTGGTTATGCCATACATTATATCAACCGCAAACCGAAACAATGACACGACGTGAAGTCAATATGCAGCCAAAACTGCGTGAAGCCTTCCCACCAAAAGTGCGTACATATTAATTAGCGGTGTTATTGAAGTTGCGGAGACTTAAATATGAAACTTGAATTTTCGATTTATCGTTACAATCCCGACGTTGATAATGCGCCGCATATGCAAGATTACACCCTCGAAGTTCCTGAAGGGCGTGACATGATGCTGTTGGATGCATTAATTCAATTAAAGGAAAAAGATCCTACCTTATCGTTCCGTCGCTCTTGTCGTGAAGGTGTTTGCGGCTCTGATGGCGTGAACATGAATGGTAAAAATGGTTTGGCTTGTATCACACCTATTTCATCTTTACAGAAAGGAAGTAAGAAAATTGTGATCAGACCGTTACCCGGTTTACCAGTAATTCGTGATTTAATAGTGGATATGACTCAGTTCTATACACAGTATGAGAAAATTCGTCCGTATTTAATTAATAATGGCAAAAATCCTCCTGCTCGTGAGAACTTACAGTCACCAGAACAGCGTGAAAAGCTTGATGGACTTTATGATTGTATCCTTTGTGCTTGTTGTTCAACCTCTTGCCCGTCATTCTGGTGGAATCCAGATAAGTTTATTGGGCCTGCTGGATTGTTAGCGGCTTATCGTTTCTTGATTGATAGTCGTGATACAGAAACTGAATCTCGTCTTGATGATCTTAACGATGCGTTCAGTGTGTTCCGTTGTCATGGCATCATGAACTGTGTCAGCGTATGTCCTAAAGGACTTAATCCAACAAAAGCGATTGGTCATATTAAGTCAATGTTGTTAAAACGTAGTGCATAAAATAATAACCGCCCTAAAATAGTTAGGGCGGTTAATGGAAAAACTAAATTAGACGTTTGCGGTAAAAATAGTAAGGCACCTTTAAACACTGAAGACAGTGCTTAAAGGTTCCTTGAGAGCTAAAGCTCCATATTTAAAGAACCTGCGAGATAGCGGGTCATAAGAGAACCTTGCAATCGACACCGTTTAATCACGGTATTAGTTATCCACGGCGAACTAAAGCTGTATAGCTTAAGGGATCATAATGCAGAACGGCGCAATGAAGGACTGGCTAGAATCAACTTTTCTAGCAGGAGAGAATCAGTCTTACATAGAAGATATCTATGAAGATTACCTAACTGACCCAAACTCTGTTGACGAAAGTTGGAGAGAGATTTTTCAACAACTGCCCGCAAGTCAAGGCATAGAACAGTCGCATTCTCAAACCCGCGACTACTTCAGACGCCTCGCAAAAGAATCCACTCGATATCATACCTCGGTAAGCGATCCGGCAATGGACTCAAAACAAGTTAAAGTTTTGCAGCTCATCAATGCCTTCCGTTTTCGTGGTCACCAAAATGCTAATCTCGACCCACTTGGTTTATGGAAACAAGAATCTGTTCCAGATTTAGATCCTGCTTTCCATAATCTAACTAAAGAAGACTTTGAAGAAACTTTCAACGTCGGTTCTTTTGCTATCGGCAAAGAAACGATGAAATTAGGTGATTTATATGAAGCACTGAAACGCATTTACTGTGGTTCAATCGGTGCTGAATATATGCATATCACTAATACTGAAGAAAAACGCTGGCTACAACAACGTTTAGAATCAGTGAATGTTGCAGACCAATTCACTAAAGAAGAAAAATTACGCTTCCTGACAGAGCTAACAGCAGCTGAAGGTTTAGAGCGCTATTTAGGTGCGAAATTCCCGGGTGCAAAACGCTTCTCTTTAGAAGGTGGTGATGCATTAGTTCCGATGTTAAAAGATTTAATTCGCCATGCAGGCAAACAAGACACTCGTGAAGTGGTTCTTGGTATGGCGCACCGTGGACGTTTAAACGTTCTGGTTAATATCCTAGGTAAAAAACCAGCTGATTTATTTGATGAATTTGCGGGTATTCATAAAGAGCATTTGGGGACGGGTGACGTTAAATATCACCAAGGTTTCTCATCTGATTTTGCGACGGAAGGAGCGCAAGTTCACCTTGCATTAGCCTTTAACCCATCTCACCTAGAGATTGTTAGCCCTGTTGTTATCGGTTCTGTTCGTGCTCGTCGTGATCGTTTAGATGAAGCACGTAGCAATATGGTTCTTCCTATCACTATTCATGGTGATGCTGCTGTGACTGGTCAAGGTGTTGTGCAAGAAACCCTGAACATGTCTCAAGCGCGTGGCTATGAAGTAGGCGGTACAGTTCGTATTGTTATCAATAACCAAGTTGGTTTTACGACTTCAAATCCAAAAGATGCCCGTTCAACACAATACTGTACTGATATTGTGAAAATGGTTCAGGCACCAATTTTCCACGTTAATGCAGATGATCCTGAAGCAGTCGCTTTTGTAACTCGCTTAGCATTGGATTTCCGTAATACCTTTAAACGCGATGTGATGATTGATCTCGTTTGTTACCGTCGTCATGGTCACAACGAAGCGGATGAGCCAAATGCGACTCAGCCTCTGATGTATCAAAAAATCAAAAAACATCCAACTCCACGTAAAATTTATGCGGATAAACTGGTTGCACAATCATTGCTTGATGCCAATGATGTGACTGAGCTGGTTAATCTCTATCGCGATGCGCTGGATCGTGGTGATTGTGTTGTTGAAGAATACCGCCCAATGGGTCTGCATTCTTACACATGGGAACCGTATTTAAATCACGAATGGAATGAAGAGTATCCACATAAAGTAGAGAAAACGCGTTTACAAGATTTAGCGCGCCGTGTGAGTACCGTTCCTTCAGAAATCGTGATGCAGTCTCGAGTTGAGAAAATTTATGCTGACCGTGCTGTTATGGCAGAAGGTGAGAAACTACTCGACTGGGGTGCAGCAGAAACATTAGCGTATGCGACTTTAGTTGACCAAGGTATCACCATTCGTCTTTCTGGTGAAGATGCGGGACGTGGTACATTCTTCCATCGTCATGCCGTTATTCATAACCAAACAAATGGCTCTGTTTATGTACCATTAGCCAATGTTCATAATGCTCAAGGACAATTTAATGTCTGGGACTCTGTATTAACAGAAGAGGCAGTACTTGCATTTGAATATGGTTATGCCACAACGGAACCTCGTGGTTTAACGATTTGGGAAGCACAATTTGGTGACTTCGCAAACGTTGCTCAAGTGGTTATCGACCAATTTATTAGCTCTGGTGAGCAAAAATGGGGTCGTATGTGTGGTTTAGTCATGTTGTTACCACATGGTTATGAAGGCCAAGGCCCTGAGCACTCCTCTGCACGTTTAGAACGTTATCTGCAACTGTGTGCAGAACAAAATATGCAGGTTTGTGTGCCATCAACTCCAGCTCAGGTTTACCATATGTTACGCCGTCAAGCGTTACGTGGTATGCGTCGCCCACTTATCGTAATGTCACCAAAATCACTGTTACGTCATCCATTAGCGGTTTCTGCATTGGATGAATTAGCAAATGGTAAATTCTTACCTGTCATTGGTGAAATTGATGATTTAAAACCTGCTGATGTGAAACGTGTTGTGATGTGTTCCGGTAAGGTTTACTACGATTTATTAGAACAGCGTCGTGCTAATGAGCAAAACAACGTTGCCATTATTCGTATTGAACAACTGTATCCATTCCCTCACGAAGATATTGCGCAAATTCTCGCACCTTATGCTCATGTAAAAGAGTTTATTTGGTGTCAAGAAGAGCCTCTGAATCAAGGTGCTTGGTACTGTAGTCAGCATAACTTCCGTGATGCTATTCCAGCAGGCGCAACATTACGTTATGCAGGACGTCCTGCATCAGCCTCTCCAGCAGTTGGCTATACATCTGTTCATCAGGAGCAACAAAAAGCTCTGGTTGAAGACGCACTGAAAGTTGAATAAATAAGGATAGAAAATGAGTAGTGTAGATATTCTAGTACCGGATCTCCCTGAATCAGTTGCTGACGCATCGGTCGCAACTTGGCATAAAAAACCTGGTGATAGCATTCAACGCGATGAAGTGCTGGTTGAAATCGAAACAGATAAAGTTGTTTTAGAAGTCCCTGCAAGTGAAGCAGGTGTTTTAGAAAGCATTCTTGAAGAAGAAGGCGCTACTGTTGGTTCACGCCAATTACTAGGCCGTATTCGTTTAGGTGATAGCACTGGCATTCCTGCTGATGTGAAACCAGCTCAAGATAGCACTCCAGCACAGCGTCAAAGTGCTGATATCGCTGAAAAAGGCAATAATGATGCCTTAAGTCCAACAGCGCGCCGCTTAGTGGCTGAACACGATATTAACCCTGCTGATGTGAAAGGTAGTGGTGTGGGTGGACGTTTAACTCGCCAAGATATCGAAGGTCATGTTGCGAATAAATCAACTACACAACCGGTAGCAGAAGTTCCTCAAGCACTGTTATCTCACCGTAGCGAAAAACGTGTACCAATGACACGTTTACGTAAACGTGTAGCAGAGCGCTTGTTAGAAGCGAAAAACACCACTGCAATGTTGACAACGTTTAACGAAATCAACATGCAACCAATCAAAGATTTGCGTGCCCAGTATGGTGAAGCATTCGAAAAACGCCACGGTGTACGTTTAGGCTTTATGTCTTTCTATATTAAAGCGGTTGTTGAAGCGCTGAAACGCTATCCAGAAGTCAATGCTTCTATCGATGGTACTGATGTGGTTTATCACAACTACTTCGATATCAGTATTGCAGTATCAACACCGCGTGGTCTGGTAACACCAGTATTACGTGATGCGGATGCGATGAGCATGGCGGATATTGAGAAAAACATCAAAGCGTTAGCTGTAAAAGGCCGTGACGGTAAGTTAACTGTTGAAGACTTAACAGGTGGTAACTTCACTATCACAAATGGCGGTGTTTTTGGCTCCTTAATGTCAACTCCGATTATCAACCCACCACAAAGTGCCATTTTAGGGATGCATGCAATTAAAGATCGCCCAATGGCAGTAGATGGTCAGGTTGTTATTCTACCAATGATGTATCTGGCTCTGTCTTATGACCACCGTTTAATTGATGGTCGTGAGTCTGTCGGTTTCTTAGTAACCGTTAAAGAGATGCTAGAAGATCCAGCTCGTTTATTACTGGATGTATAGGTAATAAATATCGCTTTTAGGCAGGAGATGCTCCTCCTGCCTATTTAGCAACAGACACAAGCATCAAAGAAGTACAGTGTGTTCGTGAAGCCAGATTTCTCTGGCTTATAGTCAAAAAAATAAGAAAGCCCGACTTTCAACAAGATTATGGATAGAACATCATGAATTTACACGAGTATCAGGCAAAACAGCTTTTCACACGGTATGGATTACCAGCACCTGCTGGTTTCGCCTGCTCCACGCCGCGCGAGGCAGAAGAAGCTGCATCAAAAATCGGTCAGGGCCCTTGGGTCGTGAAATGTCAGGTTCACGCGGGTGGACGTGGTAAAGCGGGCGGCGTAAAAGTCGTTAAATCTAAAGAAGAGATCCGCGCATTTGCTGAACAATGGTTAGGCAAACGTTTAGTCACTTATCAAACAGACGCTAATGGTCAGCCTGTTACACAGATTTTAGTTGAAGCTGCAACTGATATCGCTAAAGAACTTTACCTTGGTGCGGTTGTTGACCGTGGTACCCGTCGCGTTGTCTTTATGGCCTCAACAGAAGGCGGCGTTGAAATTGAGAAAGTGGCAGAAGAAACGCCAGAACTTATTCATCGCGCCATTATTGATCCACTGACAGGCCCTATGCCTTATCAGGGAAGAGAATTAGCATTTAAACTGGGTTTAAAAGGCAAGCAAGTTAGTCAATTTGCTAAAATCTTTATGGGATTAGCCTCTATTTTCTTAGAGCGCGACCTTGCTTTAATCGAAATTAACCCACTGGTTATTACTAAAGAAGACGATCTGATTTGTCTTGATGGTAAATTAGGCGTAGATAGCAACGCGTTGTATCGTCAACCAGAAATGCGTGAAATGCACGATCCTTCACAAGAAGATCCTCGTGAAGCACAAGCTGCACAATGGGAACTGAACTACGTTGCATTAGATGGCAACATTGGCTGTATGGTCAATGGTGCAGGTTTAGCGATGGGTACAATGGATATCGTTAAACTTCATGGTGGCGAGCCTGCAAACTTCCTCGATGTAGGTGGTGGTGCAACAAAAGAGCGCGTAACTGAAGCATTTAAGATTATTTTGTCAGATGAAAATGTCAGTGCTGTATTAGTCAACATTTTCGGCGGTATTGTTCGTTGTGACTTAATCGCAGACGGTATTATTGGCGCAGTTGAAGAAGTTGGCGTTAATGTTCCTGTGGTTGTTCGTCTTGAAGGAAACAATGCAGAGTTAGGCACCAAGAAATTAGCAGATAGTGGATTAAATATTATCGCTGCTAAAAGCTTAACTGATGCCGCGAAACAAGTTGTTGCAGCAGCGGAGGCAAAATAATGTCTATTTTAATCGATAAGAATACCAAAGTAATTTGCCAAGGCTTCACGGGTAGCCAAGGAACATTCCACTCTGAGCAAGCCATTGCTTATGGTACGCAAATGGTCGGTGGCGTAACACCGGGTAAAGGCGGTACTACGCACTTAGGTTTACCTGTATTTAATACAGTACGTGAAGCCGTTGAAGCAACGGGTGCAACTGCGACAGTTATCTATGTACCCGCACCATTTTGTAAAGATTCAATCTTAGAAGCGATTGATGCAGGCATCAAACTAATTATTACTATTACTGAAGGTATTCCTACGCTGGATATGCTGACTGTAAAAGTTAAATTAGATGAAGCTGGCGTACGTATGATTGGCCCTAACTGCCCGGGTGTTATCACCCCAGGTGAATGTAAGATTGGTATTATGCCAGGACACATCCACTTACCAGGCAAAGTAGGTATTGTATCTCGCTCAGGTACATTAACTTATGAAGCCGTTAAGCAAACAACGGACGTTGGCTTAGGCCAATCAACCTGTGTTGGTATTGGTGGTGACCCAATTCCGGGTTCTAACTTTATTGATATTCTGAAGCTATTCCAAGAAGATCCACAAACTGAAGCGATTGTGATGATCGGTGAAATTGGGGGCACAGCAGAAGAAGAAGCGGCTGCTTATATCAAAGATCACGTCACTAAGCCAGTTGTTGGCTATATCGCTGGCGTAACAGCGCCTAAAGGTAAACGTATGGGACATGCGGGTGCCATTATTGCTGGTGGTAAAGGTACTGCGGATGAGAAATTTGCAGCCCTTGAAGCGGCTGGTGTTAAAACAGTCCGTAGCTTAGCTGATATCGGCGAAGCAATTAAATCACTGATCAAGTAAGTAACAATTCTGTTAATAATTTCAGATTGATACTATCTTAAATGCCAGTTTCCTAAAAAGAAGCTGGCATTTTTTATTTCTAGTTTCATTTAATAGTCATATCAATAGCTGATATTGTAATTAACACATCAATATCCTACCTGAATTTACGCTAATAAATTGTTTTATATTGTCTTTTTCTTAAATTGATCTGTATGCGAAACATCATTTTTCTATTTATTTACTTTCTTGTAGAGCCTAAAAATAATGATATAACCCATGAATAAGTCTCCTGAATTGTTAAAAATAATATTTTAAATACGTGTTTTGAGTGAAAAAAAGTGTCGTTAGAAAAAAATGAGCACTTGTCTCATGTTATTTTCAATATAGATACTTCTATAAATATCGTAATAATTAGCTTTAATTTTATACAAGGATCACGCTGTAAGGCTGATTTTTGCTAAGAAAATAGACTGTTAAACATGTTAATGAATGCGTGGGGAAGAGGGGAAGGTAAGTTCTTTGATAGGAAAAAAACCTTTTTATTATGATAAAACATCAAAATGACGATTAAAGGTGAATTATGATCTCCTTACCGTTATAAGAATTGATAATAAGAAGTTCGTGAGGGTCTCGAAAAGTACCCTGTTTAAATAAGAGATTATAGTAAAAGAGTTTTTGTGTTTTTGCTCATGCTGTTCAATAAATAACTTATTTTTATTGTATATGTGATTGATTTTTATTAATATTTATTTTTATTTATAATAACGGATTCGTGCTTTATCAGTTAAATACAAATTTATTGCACTTCGTTTATCTAGAATAAAAAAGAAACTGAAGAAGAAATAACATTAGGAATAGATAATCAAGATTAGACTTTTTATATATCTCTATTAGATAAAATAATTGAGAGTGTCTTTTTATATTTACATTTTTGTAAATTTCAACTTATTAATTAATAGATTATTTTTTTAAAATATTTATTATTTACCTGCAAAAAAATGAAATTGATATTAAAATTAATAAAACACAATTAAAAGTGTTTATTTTTAAGTCTTTTATGAAAATAAAAAGTTAATTTTATTATGGAAAATATAAGGAGGTAAATTACACTTAAAAATAAAAACAACATTGCATTAACACAATGGTAACTATTGGGTAATTTATTCGCAACTAGTTAACATTAAAGTGTTTTTTTGATGTGGGTCAAGTTATTAATTGTGGCAAAAATTTCTGAATATGCTTAAATTGGCACGCGATCAAATATGCCATTACAAACCTAAAAGTCGTATTGTTGACCTAAGCTCAGAATTCAAATCTGGGTCACGCAAAATATATTTATATTATGTAAATATAAGCGTACTATTTGTAAGGTATTGTGTTTTTGGTCTTTAATATTCGTTGTTGTTTTTAGAGGCATTTATTGCTGGTAGTTATGAGGCTTTATAATTTAATAAAGTCGGGTTGCCGCAAGTCGGTGTCTTCCTGCTAGGAGCAAGGAGTCAAGATGTTTGATATTGTCGAACTGTCACGGTTACAGTTTGCCTTAACAGCAATGTATCACTTCCTGTTTGTCCCATTAACGCTGGGTATGGCGTTTATGCTGGCAATCATGGAAACGATATATGTTCTGTCGGGTAAACAAGTTTACAAAGATATGACAAAGTTCTGGGGTAAGTTATTCGGTATTAACTTTGCTCTGGGTGTCGCAACTGGGTTGACCATGGAGTTCCAATTTGGTACTAACTGGTCATATTTCTCTCATTACGTCGGTGATATCTTCGGTGCGCCTTTAGCAATCGAAGGTTTAATGGCGTTCTTCTTAGAATCAACTTTCGTCGGATTGTTCTTCTTTGGCTGGGATCGCTTAGGTAAGAAGCAGCACTTGATGGTAACTTGGTTAGTTGCTTTCGGTTCTAACTTCTCTGCACTGTGGATCCTTGTTGCGAATGGTTGGATGCAAAACCCTGTCGCTGCAGACTTCAACTTTGAAACCATGCGAATGGAAATGTTGAGTTTTGCTGATCTGGTTTTAAACCCTGTCGCTCAAGTTAAATTTGTTCACACCGTTGCTGCTGGTTACTGTACTGGTGCATTCTTTGTTCTGGGTATCAGCTCTTACTACCTACTCAAAGGTCGTGATATCGGTTTTGCAAAACGTTCTTTTGCCGTTGCTGCTACTTTTGGTATCGCAGCTGTATTATCTGTTATCGTACTGGGTGATGAATCTGGTTACGAAATGGGTGACGTACAGAAAACCAAACTGGCTGCAATTGAAGGTGAATGGCATACAGAAGCTGCTCCAGCTGCATTTAATCTGATTGCATTCCCTAACCAAGAAAAAATGGAAAACTCGTTTGCATTACAAATCCCTTATGTGATGGGTATTATTGCAACGCGTTCTTTCGATACACCAGTATTAGGTCTTAACGATCTGATGAGTCAACACGAAGTTCGTATTCGTAATGGTATGAAAGCTTACGAATTATTAAGTGAACTACGTTCAGGTAATACTGATCCTGCTATTCGTGCTGCCTTTAATGACACTAAACAAGACTTAGGCTACGGTTTATTACTGAAGCGTTATACTGATAAAGTTGTTGATGCAACAGAAGAGCAAATCAAATCTGCTGCAAAAGACACTATTCCTAATGTCGCACCACTGTTTTGGTCATTCCGTATCATGGTTGCCGCAGGCTTCCTGATGTTACTGGTTGTTGCGATTTCCTTCTGGACAGTTCTGTCTAACCGTATTGGTAACTATAAATGGTTACTGCGTGCTGCTCTGTTAAGTATTCCATTACCATGGATTGCAGTTGAAGCAGGTTGGTTTGTTGCAGAATATGGACGTCAACCGTGGGCAATTGGTGAAATCCTTCCTACGGCTGTAGCAACTTCTTCACTGACACAGGCTGATATCCTTGTATCTATGGGTCTTATCTGTGGTCTGTACACATTATTCCTAGTTGCTGAAATGTTCCTGATGTTCAAATTTGGTCGCCTTGGGCCGAGTAGCCTGAAGACGGGTCGCTATCACTTTGAACAGAAGAACGCATCTTCTGCACAAAGTAAGTAACACAGGAGTCCACTATGTTTGATTATGAAGTATTGCGATTTGTTTGGTGGCTACTGATTGGTATCTTACTGATTGGCTTTGCAGTCACTGATGGTTTTGATATGGGTGTTGGTGTGTTACTACGCGTGATCGCTAAAGATGACACTGAACGCCGTATTTTAATTAACTCTGTTGCTCCTCACTGGGATGGTAACCAAGTATGGTTAATCACAGCGGGTGGTGCATTATTCGCTGCATGGCCAATGGTTTATGCTGCGGCATTCTCTGGTTTCTATTTCGGTATGATCTTCGTACTGGCGGCATTATTCTTCCGTCCAGTCGGTTTTGACTACCGCTCTAAACTGGAATCTCCAAAATGGCGTGGCATGTGGGATTGGGGTATCTTTATTGGTAGCTTCGTTCCACCATTAGTTATTGGTGTTGCTTTTGGTAACCTGTTACAAGGTGTTCCATTAGAAGTCGATAGTATGCAACGTGTATCTTATAACGGTACGACTAACGCCCTGATTAACCTGTTAAGCCTATTAAACCCATACGGTTTATTAGCGGGTGTGGTTAGCTTAATGATGATTGTTGCACACGGTGCAAGCTATCTTCAAATGCGTACTACTGGTGAGTTACATGAGCGTACTCGTAAAACAACGTATATTACCTCATTAATTACGTTTATCGCATTCGCATTAGCAGGTGTGTGGTTAATCTATGGTATCGATGGCTTTATCATTACAAGTGCTATTGATACAGCAGGTCCATCATCTCCACTGCTGAAAACCGTTTCTCACGAAGCGGGTGCTTGGATGACTAACTACAACAACTATCCAGTATTATGGGCACTGCCGGCCTTAGGTCTGTTATCTCCATTACTGGCGATTGTTGCAACTAAAGCAAACAAAGGTGGTTGGGCATTCCTGTTCACTTCACTGACTATTGCTTGTGTTATCCTGACTTGTGGTGTGACTATGTTCCCATTTGTGATGCCTTCAAGCACTTTCCCAGATGTGAGCTTAACAATGTGGGATGCAACTTCTAGCCTGTTTACTCTTCAGGTAATGACAGTTGTTGCGATTATCTTTGTACCTATCGTTCTCCTTTACACCATTTGGTGTTACTGGAAAATGCACGGTCGCCTTGATAAGAAATTTATCGAAGGCAATAATCATAGTCTTTACTAAGGAGCATAGAGTATGTGGTATTTTGCATGGCTTCTCGGCACACTCTTCGCTTGTAGTATTGCGGTTATCGCAGGACTGGCTTATGAGCACGCTGAAGCTAAAAAAACTTCAGAAAGTGAAGAATAATGTTGGATAAAAGCTACCAACTACTAGACAAGGGCCCTATTAGGGCTCTTGTTTTAATCATGGCGTTGGTCATGGCATTTTGTGTCATGTGGGATCCTAGCCGATTTGCAGCGAACACAAGTTCACTTGCCATTTGGCAAGGTATTCTTCTTATTTGGTCTGTGTGTGCTGGTGCAACTTTTGGTCTAGCATTTCGTCCTAAACATGTTGTTGCAAAATGTTTATTACATCCAATCCCTGCAATTATTATTTTAGTTGTTGGGTTAAGTTACTTTTTCTTCTAAAAAAATACCTTATTTCTGCTCATAATATGAAAAAGAAATAAGGTATTTTATTTTCTATAAATCCGCGCTAAATTCTTTCGTCCTCGTGTTTCTATAATTGAATATTCTCTTTTAAGTAATCAATAAATAAACGTGTTTTCCTTGGGATGTATTCGCTATAAGGAAAAATAATATTAACGGATTGTGTTAATAGCGATAGTTCAGGAAATAGCACTACTAATTGATTTTCCAATAATTCTTGATGAATATACCAATGTGGTAAAATAGCCATTCCTGAATGCGCTAGTACCATTTTCTTTAATGCAGCAATAGTATTTGTTTCGAAGTAGGCATCTTGAGCTAATTGAGAGAGAAGGGTATTGAATTCTGAAGAGGCTGAAAGCTTACTTTGGCGCAAATTACTATTTGCTAAATAAGGAATAGTGTTCAAGTCATTAATGGTTCTTATTGAGAACTTTTGCAACAAATAAGGTGAGATAACTAAACTTATCTCATAATCCGCCAGTTTTGTAGACCGATAATTACTGTCTTTTAATGTACCAAGACGAATGGCAAGATCAAGTTTATGGTTTATTAAATCCTCAATAGAAGAATTAAACGCATATTGTACTTTTAGCTTTGGGTGCAACTGCATAAATTGATTAAGTAATGGCAAAATATAGTGTTCACCAAATTCAGCCGTTGAGCTTAATCTCAACGATCCCTGTAATTCTTGTTGTCTTAATCGCGCCTTATCTAAAGTTTGTTCTAACTGATTTAACACTTGGCGAAAATCTTGATAAAGCATTTCACCAGTTTCAGTTAGTGAAAATCGCCGCGTATTACGATTGAGTAATGACACATCTAATTCTGTTTCTAATGCTTTGATATGAATACTCACCATCGATTTACTTAAACGCAAGTATTTTGCCGCTTGAGTAAATGATCCCGTATCAACAACAGCAATAAAAGAGCGAATTCGATCAATTTGATTTTGCATAATTGTTTACTCTGATTAAACAATAAATTCTATTTTGTCAGATAGACGAAATTCGTCAATCTTCCGTACTCTATGCGCGGAGGATTTTTATGACTTACCGCTATCGAATTGCATCTATATTTCTGCTGGGCTTCTTTATAGATTGCATTAACATTTTTATGTCAGCAATTGCATTACCTGCAATTGCCGATGATATGCAGATCTCTATCGTTTCTGTTACATGGGTTTCAAATAGTTATATTCTGGGATTAACATTAATTATTCCATTGAGTCACTGGTTATCTCAACGTTTTGGAATTAAAGCCTTGATGGTAACGTCAATGTTGATGTTTAGTTTATCGGTCGCATTAGTGGGATATTCTCACTCTTTCATCGAACTTATTTTTTGGCGCTTTATTCAAGGTGTGAGTGGTGGACTGTTAATCCCAATAGGGCAAGCATTAACTTTTCAATATTTTCAAGGGCATGAGAGAAGTAAAATTTCAACGCTTATTATGGCAATAGCCTTGATTGCACCTGCAATATCGCCGACATTGGGTGGATTTATTGTTGATGTTGTTTCGTGGCGTTGGGTTTTTTATAGCAATATTCCATTTTCATTGATAACCGCGTTTTTAGCTTTTATTTGGGTAAAAGAGCCTTCACCTAAAGAAAACGCTATACCTGATATTAAAGGGATCATTCTTATTAGTTTTATTATTGTATCTGGATTGTTTGCGTTATCTGCATATGGTGAATATCACTCAACATTACTTGCTTTAGTGATTGCCGTACTTTCAACAATTTTTGCTGTACTTTATTATTACCATTATCGGCACCATTCATCGCCGGTTATTAATCTAGCATTATTAAAAAATAGAAATCTATCGCTCTCTATTTTTATTTACTACTGTATTCCAGGTGTTTTTACTGGAGTGAATATCCTCGCTATTTTTTATTTACAACAATATTTAAAATTTACAGCTCAAGGCACGGGTATTTTTATGTTGTTGTATGCACTGGGTGCCTTTATTTCAATGATAATAAGTGGTGCACTTTATAATAAATTAGGTATGAAATGCTTATTTATTATTGCATTGCTATTACACAGTATTGGTATCTCCTTATTAACCTTTGTAAATAGCAATACAGATATTCCATTACTTATTATTGCATATCTAATTATCGGAGTGGGTGGGGGAATTGGCGCAAACACGGCGCAAACCACAGCATTGTATGACTTTAGTGCAAAAAAATTAGTTCAAGCAAGTGTTATTTGGAATATTAACCGACAAGTTGTTTTTAGTGTTGGGGCAACTATGGTTGCTATGTTATTTAATCTTTTTTCTCTTTTTTGTTTACCACAAACAGCTTATAGCATGACTTTTTTAATATGCGCATTGATAGGCATATTACCTCTTACTTTATTACTTACACTAAAGAAAAAAGTTATTACACAGGAAATACAAGATGAATTCTAATAGTGATTTAATTATAGAAAGCATTAAATCTTTGCATGATGAGATTGAAACTGTTTTTACGCAATATCCACTACCCGTTGCTGCTATTACAAAAATAGAAAATCTTTTATCTCAAGAGTTTTCAATGGTTGGGATCAGCGGAAAAGCGGTGAGTTATGATGACGTTATTGCGATGTTCAGACAAAATGCAGGAAAAAGAAGTGGTCTGAAAATAAAAACGGATAATTATAAAATAATTTACCAGTCAGATTGTTTGGCGCTTGTCAGATATCAAGAAACACATAGTGAAAATAAGAAAATTCTTATGCGCGAGTCTGTGGTGTTATTAAGACGCAATTCTCATGATGGGAGTTGGCAATGGCACTATCTTCATGAAACCCCAATCTCAAATAATTAATTGATTTATATGGAAAACCAGTTTTTTAACTGGTTTTTTTCTGTCATTAAAAATAATACTACTAAATTAGACAATCTATGAATTTCTAATTAGCAAGCATTTTTATGCTGTCTTAATAAAAATATTTTTTCTATTCAGAGCACAAAGCATATTGCGTGTTGCAAAGAAGAGTTTATGATTGGCGCCTGAAAACTGCGTTTTCTATTCTTTACGTTACTACGATTCCCTTAGAGCGACCGCTTAAGTATAGTTAGGTAACCTATAGCTACATTATTTATGGACTTAACTCGGGAAATGTAAGGAAGGTACTATGCAGTTTCTTTGGCCTGTTCGTGTTTATTATGAAGATACTGATGCCGGTGGTGTTGTTTATCACGCCAGTTATCTGAAATATTTTGAACGCGCTAGAACTGAACTACTCAGAGAAAAAGGTTTTCATCAGCATGATTTACGGGAGTATAATCATGTTGTATTTGTTGTACGTAAATTATCAATAGAATATATTGCGCCAGCTCGACTTGATAATCTTTTGCAAGTAGAAAGTGAAATTACCACATTGCGTGGTGCTTCGATGACATTTTCTCAAAAAATTATTAATGAAGATGGTTGTGTATTGTGTAGCGCAGAAGTGCTCGTTGTCTGCGTAGATTCATCAAAAATGAAGCCAGTAGCGCTTCCTAAGTCCATTATCGCGGAGTTTAAGTAGTGGCTGACATGAATGTTATCGATCTCTTCCTAAAAGCAGGGCTTTTAGTCAAGTTGATCATGTTGCTTTTAATCGGATTTTCTATTGCATCTTGGGCGATTATTATTCAGCGAACTAAAGTTCTGAATGCCGCCGATCGTGAAGCTGCAGATTTTGAAGATAAATTCTGGTCAGGTACTGATTTGGCACGTTTATATAAAGATAGCCAAGCTCGTCGTGATGAATTATCTGGCTCAGAGCAAATTTTTCATTCTGGCTTTAAAGAATTTGCCCGTTTGCATCAAGCAAGCGTTCATGCTCCTGATGCGGTTGTTAATGGTGCCTCAAGGGCTATGCGTGTTTCTTTCAATCGTGAATTAGAATCTTTAGAGAATAATATTCCTTTCCTTGGTACTGTCGGTTCTATCAGCCCATATATTGGTCTGTTCGGTACAGTCTGGGGGATTATGCACGCATTTATTGCATTAGGTAGTGTTAAACAAGCAACATTACAAATGGTCGCACCCGGCATTGCTGAAGCTCTGATTGCAACAGCTATCGGTTTATTTGCGGCAATCCCCGCAGTTATGGCTTATAACCGGTTTACGCAGCGTGTAAATAAACTGGAACAAAGTTACGATAACTTTATGGAAGAGTTCCTGACGATTTTACATCGCCAAGCTTTTACCTCCGCAGAAAAGAAATAGTTAACGCAGAAGGAGAGAGCTGATGGCACGGGGTCGCAGTAGCCGCCGAGGCGTAAAATCAGAGATTAACATAGTTCCTTTGCTCGACGTATTGTTAGTGCTGTTACTTATTTTTATGGCAACAGCACCTATTATCTCGCAAAGTGTTGAGGTTGATCTTCCTGAAGCAACAGAGACACAAACTGTTTCAAGTAACGATAACCCTCCTGTAATTGTTGAAGTTGCAGGTGTTGGGCAATACAACATTCGTGTTGATCAGGAAGTGTTAGAATTATTACCACAAGAACAGATTATGGCTGAAGCTAAACGACAACTGGAAAAAAATCCGAAAGTTGTCTTTCTTATTGGCGGTGCTAAAGATGTTCCTTATGATGAGATAATTAAAGCGCTCAACATGTTACGTCAAGCAGGTGTTAAGTCTGTAGGTTTAATGACTCAGCCTATGTAATTAGGTTGAAATAAGTTTGGATGATAGCGTGGGAAAGAAGACGAAACCAACCCGAAGTAAATTGAGCGGTTCAGTTATCTTGTCTACCGCCTTGCATTTACTCGTTGTCGCATTGCTTATCTGGGGGTCATTAACTCAGAAATGGGATTTAGGTGGTGGCGGTGGATCTGATGGACAAGTTATTGATGCTATTATGGTTGATCCTAATGCGGTAGTACAACAGTATAACCAGCAAAAAGCGCAACAAGCTAACGTCCAAAAAGCCGAGCAAGAGCGAAAAGAGCGTGCAGAGCAACAAGAAGAAGAGTTGCGTCAGCAGCAAATGAAAGAACAAGAACGTTTGAAAACGTTAGAAGTTGAACGTTTACAAGCGAAAGAAGCGGCAGAAGCTCAAAAACGTGAATCTGCATTAGCTGCCGCTAAAGCAAAAGAAGAACAAAAAGTTGCAGAAGAAGCGGCTGCACAAGCGAAAGCAGAGCGCGATCGCATCTTAAAAGAACAAGCTGATGCTAAAAAACAAGCTGAGGCAGAAGCCAAGAAACAAGCAGAATTAGCCGCGAAACAAAAAGCGGAAGAAGCGAAGGCTAAAGCAGAAGCTGATGCTAAAGCCAAAGCAGAAGCCGATGCTAAAGCCAAAGCTGAAGCGGATGCAAAAGCCAAAGCAGAAGCCGATGCTAAAGCAAAGGCTGCCGCAGAAGCGAAAGCTAAAGCAGCGGCAGAAGCCAAAGCAAAAGCGGCAGCTCAACAGCAAAGTAAAACAGTAAATAATTTACTTGATGGTTTAGTGGCTGACGGTAGCAAACAAAGCGGTGCATCAGCAGCAGGCCAAGGCGGTGGAAATCGTACTGGCGCAAATGGTGAAGGTGTAGATCGCTATAAAGGCCAACTGAAAGTTGCAATAGAACAGAAGTTTATTGATCCTGAATTATACAAAGGTAAAACTTGTGAGCTAAGAATTAGCATTGCACCTGATGGGATGCTAATTAATGCGAAGATTGCAGGTGGCGATCCAGCATTATGCCAAGTGGCATTAAGAGCGGCGAATACAGCTACACTACCGAAGCCACCGAAAGATGTTTATGAACAAGTAAAATCATCAGTAATTGAGTTTAAACCATAAAACTGTCTGATTGTAGGAAAACATACACTAATTTATAGCTATTTTAGAATGTTATTGATGCGTTGTATGGTGTTGTTGAAAAGCGTTTGTTACTATTCTGTGCGTTATTGCGTAATAACCGCAATAATAAAAGGGAGACATGATGAAGCAGGCATTAAATGTTATTTTCGGGCTTTTGATTTTATGCGTAACCACTCTGGCTAACGCTGAAGTTCGAATTGAAATTACACAAGGGGTAAATACTGCACGCCCTATTGGTGTTGTTCCATTTAAATGGGAAGGCACAGGTCAAATGCCAGAAGATGTTGCTGGTATAATTGCGGCTGATTTACGAAATAGCGGAAAATTTAATCCGATTGATGTGTCTCGTATACCTCAACAACCCGTTACTGCTTCTGAAGTCCAACCTGCACTGTGGACGGCATTAGGTATTGACTCTGTTGTCGTAGGTCGTGTGCAACCATCAGCGGATGGTCAATATTTAGTGAGCTATCAGTTAGTTGACGTTGCTGGCTCTCCAGGTGCGGTTTTATCTCAAAGCGAGTTTAAAGTTCCATCTAAATGGTTGCGTTACTCTGCACATACCGCTAGTGATGAAGTTTTTGAAAAACTGACGGGTATTCGTGGTGCATTCCGTACACGTATTGCTTATGTTGTTGTGACAAATGGTGGCGCATATCCTTATGAATTGCGCGTTTCAGATTATGATGGATTTAATCAAGATCGTGTTTATCGTTCATCACAGCCATTAATGTCACCAGCATGGTCACCAGATGGTGCTAAACTTGCATACGTGACCTTTGAAAGTGGTCAATCAGCTTTAGTGGTACAAACATTAGCAACAGGTGAAATTCGCCAAATTGCATCATTCCCAAGACATAATGGTGCACCTTCGTTTTCACCTGATGGCTCTAAACTTGCATTTGCTCTTTCTAAGAGCGGTAGCTTAAATCTGTATGTTATGGATTTAGCAAGTGGGAATATGACACAGGTAACCAATGGTAGAAGTAATAATACTGAGCCATCTTGGATGCCAGATGGGCAGACTTTGGTCTATACTTCAGATCAAGGTGGAAACCCTCAAATTTATAAGGTTAATATTAACGGAGGAACACCAGAGCGTATTACTTGGGAAGGTAGACAAAACCAAAACCCAGCAGTAAGCCCAGACGGTAGTTTCTTAGTTATGGTAAGTTCTGCAAGCGGTAGGCAACATATCGCTAAGCAGGATCTAGAAACTAATTCTGTACAATATCTAACAGATACGTTTCTGGATGAAACGCCAAGCATCGCTCCTAATGGCACAATGGTTATTTATAGCTCTACACAAGGCTTAGGCACCATTTTGCAGCTAGTATCGACAGATGGACGTTTCAAAGCGCGTCTTCCGGCGACTGATGGTCAGGTTAAATCACCTGCCTGGTCACCGTTTATGTGATGCATAAAAATTATGTATGGCAAACAAATAAAGGAACAAATAGAGATGCAATTAAACAAAGTGTTTAAAGGGTTGATGTTAGCATTACCACTCGTTGCTGTTGCAGCATGTAGCTCAAACAAAAACGACGATCAAACTGATACAAACAATGTACCAGTTGTTGAACAAGGTCCTACTGCTGAAGAATTAGCACGTCAGCAATTAGAACAACTGAAACAACAAAACATCGTTTACTTCGGTTTTGACAAATATGACATTAGCTCAGACTACGCTAACCTGTTAGATGCACACGCAGCATTCCTGCGTTCAAATCCATCAGTACGTATCACTGTAGAAGGTCATGCTGACGAACGCGGTACTCCAGAATACAACATCGCTCTGGGCGAACGTCGTGCAAACGCTGTGAAAATGTACCTGCAAGGTAAAGGCGTATCTGCTGATCAACTGTCAATCGTTTCTTACGGTAAAGAAAAACCAGCTGTACTGGGTCATGACGAAGCCGCTTATGCGAAAAACCGTCGTGCAGTACTGGATTACTAAGAGAACGGCATGAACAACAGTAACTTCAGACCTTTCTTGATGAGTCTGTTGTTACTGGTTGGCGTAGCGGCTCCAGTAGCCGCTATTGCCCAAGCGCCAATCAGTAATATCGGTTCAGGTTCGACCGATGAACGACTCGCCCAACTTGAGCGTTTTTCAAATGCTCACAGCCAGCTTTTGACCCAATTACAGCAACAACTCGCTGATTCTCAGCGTGATATTGATATGTTACGTGGTCAAATTCAGGAAAATCAATACCAGTTAAATCAAGTTGTTGAACGCCAACGTAACATCTATCAACAATTAGATAGCCTTGGTGGCGGAGCTTCAACATCAACTGAAGCCACACAACCTGATAATACTGCTTCTCCAGCACCAGAAGCGAATACCGCAAAAGGTGATGAGAAGAGCGATTATAATGCAGCAATTGATATCGTATTGAATTCTAAAGATTACGATAAGGCAATTGTTGAATTAAACAACTTTATCAATAACTATCCGAAGTCTAGCTATCAATCAAATGCACAATTTTGGTTGGGTCAGATGTATTATCTAAAAGGTAATAAGGATCAGGCTGCAAGCACATTTGCTATTGTTGTTAAAAACTATCCAAAATCTCAAAAAGCAAGTGAAGCCTTTTATAAAATAGGTTTGATCATGCAAGAGAAAGGGCAAAAGGATAATGCTAAAGCTGTTTACCAACAAGTGATTAAGCAATATCCAAATAGCGCTGGCGCTAAATTAGCGCAAAAGCAGCTAGGAACACTCTAATTATTGACCCCGTAATGTAAAATGTTGCATTTTCGGGGTTAAATGATTGTTTTTTCAGCGGTTGAATGTTTTTTTGAAAAAAAACATTGCACAAAAACATTAAATCAGTATTATTACCCGCCGTTGCCACAGAGAATGTGGCGAGTTCGAAAAAGGGTCGTTAGCTCAGTCGGTAGAGCAGTTGACTTTTAATCAATTGGTCGGGCGTTCGAATCGCCCACGACCCACCATTTATTGAAAAAACTACCTCGCTTTAATTAGCAATCACATTGAAATCAGTAATGACAAACAATCGATGATGTAATCTGGGTGTATTCATTTTCAGTCAGAAATTCATTGTCAATCAGCCAATTACTGACAAGTTCTTGCGTTTTTATCGCAGTATCAATTGGGTGATTTAGCTGTTTTGAAGCATCAAGAAAAAATGCCATCATCACAGAAAGGGCGGCGGCGGCTTCATAAGGGGTACTCATTGCAAGTGTACTTTCTAATGAACGTAATGAATAAAACTTAGGTAGCCACTCTTTTAGGTTTTTTCCTTGATACCACACATCTTGTGTTGATGTTTGTAATGCAACTTGTTCAAGTAAGGCTATCAACCATTCACGCATATCATTCATGCGATAATTAGCAAACCAAAACTCATGGCGTAGAATGGCTACAGCGACTTGTGTGGCTTCAAACCAGAATTCTTGAGCATTACTGTAAGCTTCCTCTTTTGAAAGCACAGGAGGCGTTATAACGCTAATTTCAGGAAGCCCGTCACATAAACCTGTTTTATCAAGTAGGATTTGATATCCACGCTGGTAAACTGGACTGAGCCCTTCACTTTTCATGTTAAAAATACGTTCAGGCTCTGCCATCATTATATCCATTTTGCGACCTTGAGCTAAAACATGTAAATAAATAGGCCAAAGCTTACCTTTAGGATCTTCACACTCTAATTGTAAGTTAACAAGGTCATCACCAAATTGTGATAACCAATGTCGGTTTTTTGCGAGTTCAGTCGCACCATAACCGATAAGCTCTATATCAATATCAGAATAACTGTCTATCTTTTTATTGCGGCCTAATGATCCTGTTAGTACCACAGCTTCAATTCTAGGATCAAGGAGGGCAAAAGATAGTATGCGATCGATTAAACGTGTTGTTGGCTCCATATTTCTCTCTAGTAAGTAAAACGTATAAAGTTATTTGTCGTTTTTATTGTTTAAAAAGTGAATCAGAATAATTTGTTTAGTATATAAAACATTTATTTGTTATTTTTATTAACTAGCAACATAATATTTAGTATCAAAAACACAGTACTATTATAAATATGAATTTATAATATATCTTTACTACTTTGCAAAGATGTCGCAATAACCCATATTTTCTTTGTTTTTTTCTATGATTAAGTCGGGGTTGTAAAATGGATGTCATGAGTTGGTTTAGTATCAATAATATTTTAGTCAATATTCCGTTAGGAGAGGGAGGATATCCGCTTTCATGGATTGAAGCTGTCGGTACTATTGCTGGACTATTGTGTATTTGGCTTGCCAGTCAGGAAAAAATTATTAACTATTTATTTGGACTGATTAATGTCACCTTATTTGCCATTATATTTTTCCAAATTCAGCTGTATGCAAGCTTATTACTTCAAATTTTCTTCTTCGCAGCCAATATTTATGGATGGTATGCATGGAGCAGAGTGAATGACTTTGAGCAAGCGGAGCTAAGAATACGTTGGTTAAAATCAAGTCATCGTCTCTTTTTAATCGTTGTTTCAATAGCTGCCATTGCTGCTCTTACTTTCAATATTGATACTGTATTTGGCTATTTAGCCGTTGTTGCTGTTGATATATTAAATGTCTTTGGTGCAAATTTAGCTACGCCAGTTCTTGAACCTGATGCATACCCATTCTGGGACTCAGCAATGACAGTGCTTTCTATTGTCGCGATGATCTTAATGACACGGAAACTAGTTGAAAATTGGCTAGTTTGGTCTGTTATTAACGTGATTAGTATTGTTATATTTTACAAACAAGGTGTTTATGCAATGTCTGTTGAATATATCATCTTACTGGCTATCGCGATTAATGGTTCTCGCTTGTGGATCAAAACAGCAAAACGCTCTAGCAGAAATAATTATCTCTCCTAATAAAAAAGGCTGGTAGAGTTATCTTTCTCTCCAGCCTTACTATTCATTGTTTTTATTCTTATTCTTAACGCAATTTCGAATCATTATTTTGCTTAAGTGCGCTATTTCCCTTTATGTTGAAATTTTTAGAAAGGTGACCATAGGTGCTTTAGATTGAAAGGGTGTTTACAGATAGAAAACGAATGGTTAGATTGGAAAAGCAATAATAACATTGACTAGATAACATAGAGTGGATACACGGGAATGAATTATCAAAATGATGACCTTAAAATAACACAAATTAATGAACTCTTACCGCCAGTGGCTTTATTGGAAAAGTTTCCAGCGACTGATAATGCGGCTTTTACAGTTCGTCATGCCCGTGAAGCTATTCATCAAATCCTAGCTGGAAAAGATGATCGTCTATTAGTGGTAATTGGACCTTGTTCTATTCATGATCCGAAAGCTGCGCTGGAGTATGCACAACGTTTAAGTCTTATTAGAGAAGAGCTTAAAGACAAACTTGAAATTGTAATGCGTGTTTATTTTGAAAAACCACGCACAACTGTAGGTTGGAAAGGTTTAATTAACGATCCTCATATGGATCATACTTTTGATATTAATGAAGGTTTACGCATTGCTCGTAATCTTTTATTAACGATTAATGATAGTGGCTTGCCAACGGCTGGCGAGTTCTTAGATATGATAACGCCGCAATACGTTGCTGATTTAATGAGTTGGGGCGCAATTGGCGCTCGTACTACAGAATCACAAGTTCACCGTGAGCTTTCATCTGGCTTATCTTGCCCTGTTGGTTTTAAAAATGGTACAGATGGCACCATTAAAGTGGCGATTGATGCGATTAATGCTGCGGGATCGCCACACTGTTTTCTTTCTGTAACCAAATGGGGACATTCTGCCATTGTGCGCACAGCAGGTAATGGTGATTGCCATATTATTTTACGTGGTGGCAAAGAGCCGAATTACAGTGCTGAACATGTTGCCGCTGTAAAAGAAGGGCTTAAAAAAGCCGGTTTACCACAAAATGTAATGGTAGATTTCAGTCACGCAAATAGTTGCAAGAAATTTGAAAAACAAATGGAAGTTGGCGCTGATATTTGTCAACAAATTAGCGCGGGTGAAAAAGCATTAATTGGCGTTATGATCGAAAGCCATTTAGTGGAAGGTAGCCAATCATTAGAAAGCGGTGAGCCTTTAGTTTATGGCAAAAGTATCACGGATGCATGTATTGGTTGGGATGACACAGAAACGCTGTTACGCCAATTAGCAGATGCGGTTGTGGCTCGTCGTAATAAAGCGTAATAATTAAATTTAGAGTATAAAAAATGCCACTTTTACGTGGCATTTTTTTATGTAACTCAAAATAAAATTATTTTGCTTTACCTTGGTTAGCAACAGCGGCTGCTTTTGCTGCGATTTCGTCAGCATTACCTAAGTAGTAACGTTTGATTGGTTTCATGTTTTCATCAAACTCATAAACTAAAGGTACAGCAGTTGGGATATTCAGCTCAAGAATTTCATCTTCGCTCATGTTGTCTAGGTATTTAACCAGAGCACGCAGCGAGTTACCGTGAGCGGCGATGATAACTTTCTCACCAGAAGCAACACGTGGTTTAATCACTTCTTCCCAGTATGGGGTTACACGGTCGATAGTTAATGCTAGGCTTTCAGTTAATGGCAGTTCTGCCGCAGTTAAAGATGCATAACGTGGATCTTTACCTGGGAAACGTTCATCATCTTTAGTTAATTCTGGTGGAGTGATCGCAAAACCACGACGCCATTGTTTAACTTGCTCATCACCGTATTTTTCAGCAGTTTCAGCTTTGTTTAAGCCTTGCAGAGCACCGTAATGACGTTCGTTTAATTTCCAGCTTTTTTCAACTGGCAGCCATTGTTGATCAACTTGATCAAGAATGTTCCACAGGGTGTGAATTGCGCGTTTCAGAACAGAAGTATATGCATAGTCAAAAGCAAAACCTTCAGCTTTCAGCAGTTTACCTGCTTCTTGCGCTTCATTACGGCCTTTTTCGGACAACTCAACGTCAGTCCAGCCTGTAAAACGGTTTTCTTTGTTCCATACACTTTCACCGTGTCGAACTAGCACAAGCTTAGTTACTGCCATAGTTTAGACTCCTATAATTACTTTCTTAATATAAGTTTAAAATTAGCACTTCAATCATTATATGGATCATCGACAAGAACGCCAAACATAAGTGACAAAACAAGGGGGATTAAGTCAAAAATGTCGTTTGTTCGATGAATTATTGCACAGTTGTCACACCTTTTGCTTAATCGTTCAAGCTATTAATCTAGCGGGATCGGCGTAAAAAAACAAAATATCCGTTTTGTATAAAAAATAGACGAAAATAGCGTCCACAAAAACGACACATTTTTTATTTGTCATTGTTCAAATAACAAACAAAAAAGTGTCGATTTAAATAAAAAAGCAGATCTAAGTTTACCGTTAATTTCTAAAATCATTGCCCTGATTATGGCAGTAAAAATCCATCTTTAACAAATTTCTTGCTGATAGCGATAAATTTCGCCGTCTTTAATAAAAGTCAATCGATGAGTAATACATAATGGCGCGTCTTCTTGATGGTGACTCACAAATAAAAGCTGCGTATTACTGTGGTTTATCATGATATCAATAAAACGCTGTACTAAGAGTCGGTTCGTTGTGTCCAATCCTTGTAGTGGTTCATCGAGAATAAGCAAAGTAGGATGCTTAACTAATGCTCTAACAATTAACACTAAGCGTTGCTGACCCCAAGATAAGGCATGAAATGGACTATTAGCATGTGAGGTTAAACCAATTAATGCTAACCATTCATCAGCGAGTTTAAGCTGTTTATCGGTAATTGCCTGATAAATACCAATTGAGTCATGAAAACCTGAAATAATGACATTTTTTACACTTGAAGAGACGCGATAGCTTTGGTGTAAGGCATTACTGACATAACCTATATGGCGTTTAATTTCCCATACTGTTTCGCCACTTCCTCTTTTACGGCCAAATAACGTTAAGTCATTACTGTAACCTTGAGGATGATCGCCAGTAATTAAGCTTAATAATGTCGATTTCCCTGCACCATTAGGGCCTAAGATTTGCCAATGTTGTTGTGGTTTTACTTCCCAAGTTAAATGATGGAGTACCGGTTTGTCATTGTAACTTACAACGCCATCTTTAAGCACAATAGGGGAAAGTGTTGGAGATAATTGAGGGATCGCATCTGGCGAATCCTGTTCAGGTAGTGTGAGATTTTCAAGAGTTTCACTGTGAGATAATTGCCCTATTACTGAATCAGACAAAATCTGTTCTTTCTTACCGTTGGCTACCAATTCGCAATTAATTAGTAAACCTGCATGTTGAATAAAATCAGGAATATCATTAAAACGATTTAAAATAAGTACAATCGTCAGATTTTGTTGATGTAATAGTATGAGTAATTCATTTAGTGCACGACGAGAATCAATATCTAGACCATCAAAAGGCTCATCTAAGATTAATAGATCAGGTTCATTCATTAACAGTTGAATAAGCAGTATTTTGCGAGATTCACCAGTAGAAAGGTATTTAAAGCGTCTTGATAAAAGATATTCAACGCCAAATTGCTTAGCTAATAAAAAGCACCTGTCGGCATCTTTTATCTGCATTTGAATAACTTGAGCAACCGTTAAACCTGTGTCGTCTTCACCTTCACTGAGTAAATCTGTGTTATTGCGACGCCACTCTTCTTCGATCATTTTTTGTAATTTTTCAAAAGAGAGGCTTATCGGACGAGTAAAGGTATTAATGAACTCACCTGATAGCAAGACACCTTCTTGACATAATGCGTTTGCTAATGCGCTTTTCCCGCTTCCATTACTGCCTACAAATGCCCAACTGTCACTTTCATTTATTGTTAAATCATCAATGTGTAAACAGAGTGTATCGCTTAATCGAAATTGTGTTTTTTTGAGTTGCAAGTTTTTCATTATTATTAACCTTGGTCTTATAGAGCAAGTAGAGCACTTACCAATATCGGGTTAACTAAAAATTGTCAATATTTGTTGAATTTATTCTTAGGTGAAAAAAGCTTAAGTGTTTTTTAAATAATGATAACTATTTAGCCGGAAATTTTATGCAATCATATAAAAAATAACTCAAGGATGATTTTTATATGCATAAATTTAAAAATAAAAAGATTAAACTATTATTATTTCTATTACTGATATTAGTAAGTAAAATGACTTTTTCCGATGTTAATAATAAAAGTTCTAATGAAAGTAATTGTTCTTTAATTAATGAAATAAAAATAGAAAATGCTGGATTATTAAGTGGGAAAAAGCAGGGTAAATTAACATCAAAATATTTATATCGCTGTTTAACAGTAAATGATATACAGAGTATCGCTAATGTTATAACAAATGAATATATTAAAAAAGGTTATATCACTTCACAAGCATTTATTTCTCATCAAGATCTCTCTAATAATAAGCTTACAATTAAAGTGATAGTGGGAAAAATAAAAGATATTTTTATTGATGATGCTCCATCTCGATTAGTCAATATTATTTTTCCATCGTACAAAGAGAAAATACTTAATTTACGTGACTTAGAACATGGGCTTGAACAGCTTAATCGATTAACAACGGTACAATATACATTGGATATTCATCCTAGCGATAGTGTGGGGTATTCTTCTATTTTTATTGTTCAAAACAATAAAAAATCTCCGTTTAAAAACCAATTAACCTTTGATAATTCAGGTACTAAAACAACAGGTAAAACGCTATTAGCCAATACCACAACAATAGATTCGTTATTTGGATTAGGCGAACAATGGAGTTTCTCACTGAGTACAAATACAGATTTATCTCGTTCGCACTATTCTCGCTCTTATTCTGTAAGTGTGAATATTCCTTATGGGTACTGGTTTTATCAGTATCAATTATCTCATAGTCAATCCTCTTATCCTTTTCTCAGTCATAATGTTCAACACGCTTATAAAAACAAAAATAGAGATCAGCAATTTGATATTAGTCGTTTAGTATATCGTGATAATAAGCAGCGAATAATATTAAAGAGTTCGCTGAAAAATAAAAAAGTAAGGACACAATTAGCACAACAAAAACTACGAATAAATAGTCCAACATTAACCTCTTTATCATTTAATCCTCAATATAGTTTAACTCTCAAACGAGGATATTTAACGATTAATCCAATGGTAGAAATGGGGCTTTCATTTTTTGGTGCATCATCTGATTATATTGCTGAAAATTCACCTCGTAGTCATTATCGAAAACTAAGCATAAATTTAAGCTATCAACATTTATTTTTTAATAAATTTTCCTATATTACGTCATTTTACGGGCAATATACGCCAGATAATCTTTATAGTATAGAAAGAGTAACAATTGATGGAATAAAAGCAGTCCGTGGATATAAAGAGACAAAGCTGAATGCGAATAGAGGATTTTATTGGCGTAATGAAATAAATACACCACAGATAAATTATTTTTTAGGTAATATTAATTTTATTTTTGCACTTGATTATGGTGTTGCTCATTCAGATAAATATGAAACAAAAAAGAATAAAATAATAGGAAGCGCAATAGGTGTTTCTTTTTCTCATTCCATTTTCTTTTCTCAGATATTAATGAATAAACCGTTAATTTACCCAAAATCACTAAAGCCAGAACACTGGTCTTTATTTTGGTCTATTTCTTTTGCTATTTAAAGTTTGGAGGTTTTTATGCACGAAAAGGATATCTCTCGAAAACAGCGCTTAATTAGCTATAGTATTATTTATTTAACCGCTATTTATCCATTACATCCTGCTTGGAGTACTGTAATTACTCCATCCGATAAAACAATAAAAATAAGTCAGCAAAATACTATTCCTATTATTAATATTGCAACACCTAATAATACTGGTATTTCTCATAATCAATTCCATTCTTTTAATGTAGGTAAACAAGGTGTTGTACTTAATAATGCAACAACTTCGGTTAATACACAATTAGCTAAACAAGTGAATGCCAATGCCAATTTAAAAGGTAATGCAGCGCATTTAATTATTAATGAAGTGGTAGGAAATGGACGTTCACAGTTATTAGGAAAATTAGAAGTTGCAGGTGAACAGGCGAAAGTGGTTATTGCAAATCCGAATGGTATTACGTGTGATGGCTGTTCGTTTATTAATACCCCTGCAATTACGCTTACGACAGGAAAACCTCAATTTAGCCCTCAAGGTGCCTATTCGGCGATAGAAGTGAAAAAAGGCAGTGTTTTTATTGGTAAACAAGGTATGAATACCGAGTTGCAAAATTATGCTGACATTATTAGCCGCAGTATTGAGTTAAATGGAAAAATAAACGCCAAAAATCTTTCTTTAATGCAAGGCAATAACCGTATTGATTTTGAAAAAGGAGCAGTAAATAGCCTTACTGGAGAAGGTATAAAACCAACAATCTCTATTGATACTAAAGCGTTGGGTGGAATGTATGCCAATCAAATACGCCTAGTCAGCACAGAAAAGGGAGTCGGTGTTAATTTAAGTGATGTTCAGACAACTCAAAACAGTGTGAATTTAACGGTTGATGGAAAAGTTACCTTTAATGGCAATATTCAATCTGAACAAGATATTAATGTTAGCAGTAAAGAAATACAAATTAATAGTAATGCAAAATTAAAATCCAAAAGGGATATTACTTTAGCAACTAACGGGCTAACTAATTATAGTGAAATTATCTCAGAAAAAGATATGCGTTTATTTGCAGATAAGCTCACTAATAAAGGCGTAAAAGCACTTATTCAAGCTAAAGATAATTTATGGATACAAAAAAATGCACAGGGTGATCCTAGTTCTTTAATTGAAAATCAATCCGCTACCATAAAAACAGAAAAGGGTGATTTGATTATTAGAACAAAGAAGTTGGTTAATGAATCTATTACACCTTTATTTAAAGAGATAAAACAAGAGCCTGATTCTAAACTCTCTATAAATATCGGTAATCATCTCCTTCCTCCATCTAAAAGTCCTACGGATGATTTTCTTTTAATTATTTTATTCCCTGAATTAAAAGATTTTTATCATAAAAAATGGTTTGATATTTTAGATTTAAAAAATAATGGAGGAGTTAATGTAGAACGTTCATTTTTTGAAAAAAGTGATCAATATGTTCCAAGTGTTATTTCTTCAGGGAATAATTTATATATACAATCTAATGAGTTTATTAATAACCAATCTAGAATTATTGCAAATAATAATTTAATTGCAACGGGCAGTAATGCAAAATCATATTATTATCGTTCTGGATATCTTAATAAATGGGATGTATATTCTCATGATAATGCCCAGTTTTATTATCGTGATGATATAATTAAATATAAGCTTGATGAAGCTAAGTTTAATAAGGTAAGTCATTTTGTACCTTTTGTGAAAATGGGTAGTTATTATGAATTTTCTGTAAATGACGTTTCCGACTATGTAATAAAAGCAGGTAACAATTTAGTTCTAGATTTTAAAAATAGTATAGACTTAGAACGTAAACTTCCATTTTCAGAAAAAGAAATAAAAAAATTCAAAGGATTATCAGATTTTGAAAATGCTATATTAGCTAAAAATATATTATTAAATGCTAATAATGTGAATGTTTCTTTAAATTTAACAGCGAAAGATTCTTTATCTATTATTGCTGATAAAAATATAAATATAAATAATTCAGAGTTATTAGCTGATGAAAATATAAGTTTGACAGCGACTGATGCTATAAATTTTGAGAATATAGATGTGGCAGCAAAATACTTTTCTACTACAACTAAAAAGGGAGATATTAGTCATTTATTTAATCCAACCACCTTTTATACTCTAAAAGGGATTAAATCACCATATATTGATATTTCTGAAAAAATAGATTTTCACTCTGGGAAAAATATTGACATTTCAAATGTAATAATTAATAAACCTAATGAAATAAATTTATCTGCGCTAGAAGATATTAAAATAAGTCGTGATGAATCTTTTCTTTTTAATTTAGTGCCTTTTATTAGAGATAGTGGATATATTCCAGGCTTTTTAATTAATATGGGGATTTTGGAAAGTAGTAATAATATGATTTTTACTTCCGGTAAAGATATTATTAGTCAAGGAATAAAATATCATAGTGATAAGACCATAACTTTCAATGCAGGTCAGGATATTTTTCTTGCCTCTAAATCAATAAAAGAAGCCGATCCTTTCTTTAGTGATATTCATTATCCTCAATTACAATCTAAGTTATTTTCAGATAATAACCTTATTTTAAATGCCGCTCGTGATATTGATTTAAGTTCAACAGTATTAAATTCAAAAGATAAAGTCATTGTATTAGCAGGTAGGAATATAAAGCTGGGTGCAAACGCTTATTCCGCTATCAAAGATCCCCATGAAGATTCTCAAGATATTCAGTATGCCACATCGGCCATTACGGGAAATAAAGGTATTTCTATTGCGTCATCAGGCACATTAATCACAGAAGGAAGTTCACTTAAATCAAAGGGTGACATTACGATATCCAATGGTGGCAATATTCAATTGGGAGCAGTAAGAACACATTCTCGTAAAGAATCGGGTTCTGAGTTAGAAGATCTTCGTAAACAAATTAGTACTGAAATTAATAGTGGCAATAATCTGACACTATTATCTGAAGGCAGTATTTTATTTCAGGCATCAAAATTAACTGCCAATAAAGAGATTGATATCGCGGCTAAAGGTGGGTTCCTTTACGCGAAAGCGATGGAAGAATCGAGTTACTACAAAGAAGAAAAGAAAAAATGTAATTGGCGGACTTTGTGTGTTACTAAAAAGAAATATACGAAAACATTTTATAACACCAATAATAAAGTTACCGAGTTTATTGCTAATGGCAATATTAATTTATTTGCTAAAGATGATATCACTTTAGAAGCGACTAAAATTGATACAGCAAAAAATGCCAAGTTAACGAGTAAAACAGGAAAAGTTAATTTTAAAGCAGTAAAAAATACGGCATTTAAACAAGTTATTACCAATTCAAAAGATATTTATATTACTCAACGTGATCAGGGATATACCAAAGAAACATGGGTATTACCTGAACTCTATATTGGCGGAAAGCTTACTATTGATGCCCCAAAAGGCATATCTGCGGATATTAAAGCTAAGAAAAAAGAATCACTAGAACAAGCATTAACCGTTTTAAGTAATACACCAGAATATGCTTGGCTTAACGATCTACAACGCCAAGAAAATATTAATTGGAATTTAGTGAAAGACACTTATTCCAGTTGGGATGATAAAACTCAGCAATTAAATCCTGTTGTCGGTGCCGTTATTGCCATCGCAGTAGGGGTTGCAACTTATGGTACTGCAACCGCAGCGACCATTGGTGGAATGGCAAGTAAAGCAACTATTGCGGCAGGTGCATCAGCCAGTGTGGCTTCAACGGCATCTGTTGCAGCACAAGCAGGTTTTGCCTCTTTAGTATCGCAAGCAGCGGTATCTTTAGCCGAAAACAAAGGCAGTATTTATAAAACTATTGAATCCCTCGGCCGTAGTGATACCGCTAAATCTATTGTTACAAGCATGGTGGTGGCAGGGGCATTGCAAGGTCTTGACCAATTTATGGGGTGGGATCGGGCAATCCAAGGCGGAACATTACCCTCAACAAGCAAGTTATTGCTTACTGATAACGCAACATGGAATCAAGTTGCACAGCGTGTCGCCTCTCATTCAGTTGTCAGTTCAACCCTCGGTACTGCCATTCAAGGCGGTAGTTTTATTGATAATTTTAAAACCGCGCTATTAAGCAATATTGGCAGTCAATTCCACGCAGAAGGCGCCAACTTAATTGGTGATAACGGTGCGGTATTAGGGCATGCAGGAAAGGTTTTAAGTCATGCAACATTATCTGGTTTATCTGCACAAATTAGTGGAGGAAATGTTAAAGGTGCAATTATAGGTGGTTTGGCTGCTGAAATTGCGGCTATTTCGTTGGGCGATAATACTATTAAGGCTGAGGAGTGGCATAAAAAATCAGAATCACAAGCTCAATTTGTTAGATTATTTGGTGGCATTGCAGGCGGTATTTTTACTGGTGAGCCAGGTGGTGTATATAGTGGCGCTAGAGGGGCTGAAAATAGTTTCCGTTATAATTATCTCTCTCACCATCAGCAAAAATTAATGGAGAAAGAATTATCTGCTGAAACTAATTATTTTAAAAAGACAGCAATTTATCTTAAATGGCTATCAGCAGATATAGCACAAGATACAGGGTTTAATGCAGGCCTTGTAGCAGGTATACCAACAGGATTGTATGAAACGATTGAAGGGCTCGCTTCTCTTGCTACAAATCCATTAGAAACATACCAAGCTATCAAAGGGGTTATTCAAAGTGATAATGCTTTCGATACATTAACTCAAGCGGTTAAGCAATCGTATATCGAGCGTATTGAAAAACTGGAAGCTGAATATCAAAAAGCAGGTGTATCTGGTTCATTTAATGCGGGTGTTGAAAGTGGAAAACTAATTTTTGATCTTGTAGGTTTATTTGCTGGTGGTGCTGGAGTTGCGAAAGGAAGTTCTCAGCTTATATCTAAGACATCAGCTAAAATAATAGGAAAAACAACAAGAGTTTCATTTTCTGATGGAATAAGTTTCCAAATTGAATTACCAAAACATTTAGCTACAGTAGATAAATTTACTCAGAAAATGGGAGTTTCAGGTGGTCATAATGCTAATGTATTTTATAATGTTGTAAAGGATAAAGATTTGAAAATTATAAAAGAGATCCCAACAAATGTGCGAGGGATAACGTATATTGAATATAAAATACCTGCGAAGCATCCCCAAACTGGAGAAATAACTCATTATAAAGGTAATGGTGCTCAACCTTTTAAAAAAACAATTTATGATCCCAAAGTTTTTTCAGACCAAAAAATACTTGAATTAGGTCAAAAAGCAGCTGCAAATGGATATAAGAATGCGTTAGATAAAAATTTGCAATCTTATGATGCAATATCAGAAGGCATTACTTTTAGAGTATATTTAGATAAAGAAACAAAGATAATTACTAACTTCCATCCTAAATAGGAACATTATTAATGAAATTTCTATTTGAATTACCCTATGAAAAGAGTGAGCCTAGTTGGACTATAAAAAGTTATTTTGATCTTATATATAATGAAGGTTGTTTTTTAGAAGCTGTTTCTAATATTGTTCAAAAAGAGTCTTTTATCCTTGATGGAATATATTGTTTTTTCCCAGATATGAATAGCGCTGATGCATCGGATCATTTTTTAGGTGTTGAATTTGGAGTAGGATATCCTCTAACAGATAAAGATATTGTTATTGTAAGCGAAGATACTTGTTATCAATATATTAGATTATCTTGTGAAAAGTATTTGTTAATTCATCCAGAAGATAAGATAAAAATTAAAATATTGCTATCAAAAAATAGATTAAATCACTTTAGTTTATAAATAAAATTGTAAAATACAAAAAACATTTACGTATGGATCATTGGGTAGGAGAAGGAATACCTGATAGTGCAATTATTACATTAAAAACCAATTGTAGTGACGAGGTTTTAGGTGCCTCAATAAAAGAAGCTTTTACGCGTTGTATTAGTCGTAGAGTTTAAATGGATACTAAATAAAACCACCTTATGCTAATTATGTGTAAGGTGATTTTTTATTATATGAATTTATCTATGAGTAATAATCAATTAATAAATAATTTACATTCTGTCTATCCAGAGCTTCCTATCAATATTCATAAAATAAAGGGGTATTCTGATGATGAGATAAAAAAAATTGAACGTCTTTATGATATTAAAGTAGCTGGTCAGCTATATGACTTTTTGAATTGCATGGGGCGTTGCAGTGGTGGTTTTTTTTGTGATTATTCATTGTTATTTTATCGATATAATTTTTCGGTTAGAGGACATGTACAGTTTCAAATTGGTACACGTAATGATCTATGTAACATAAAACAATTTAATTTAATTAAAAAGAAACCTTTTTTCATCTCTATAGAGTCAGAAACTCAATATTTATTTTTATTAACTGATTCAGATAATCCAAACCAAGTTTATCATTACGATGAAAATGAAGAAATAGTAAAGGGGACAGAGTGGACACTTTATCAATATTTAAAAAAATTAATCAACACCGAAACTAGAAAATGTGTAAAAAAGCATTGTGTTACAGGCGAATTAATTAATATATGAAGATAACTGTAATAGTAATTTACTACTATTAATTATATAAGGGTGAATAATTTTTATGAAAAACAATCAATTAATAAATAATCTACATTTAATTTACCCCGAGATTTCTATCAATATTCATAAAATAAAAGGATATTCTGATGATGAGATAGAAAAAATAAAACGTTTCTATGATATAAAAATAACAGAACAATTATATAGTTTTCTAAGTTGTATAGGGCGATGTAGTGGAGGGATTTTTGATGATTCATCTCTTTTATTTTATTGCCATACATTTTCTGTTAGAAATCAAATTCAATTTCAAATTGATATGTGTGAAAGGTTGTGTAATATACAACAGCATGACTTATTAGATCAAAAACCTTTCTTTTTTTCAATAGAATCAGAAAATGAATATCTATTTTTATTAACTGATTCTGATAATCCAAATAAAGTTTATCAGTATGATGAAAATGAGGAAGTGATAAAAGATACTCATTGGGAATTTAATGATTATCTAAATTATTTAAATTATTTAAAAGATAAGTCAAAGAAGAGGAATATAGATAATATTTTAAATGATGATTTTATTGGTGAGTTGATCGAAATTTAATAATATGAAATCATATGGTTTAAATGAATGATAAATAAAATCACCTTATTCTAATTATGTGTAAGGTGATTTTTTATTATATATATAATATTTTTTAATAATTGTAAATAATCAAATAAAAAATAGAATTATCTTAGCTGGTTTTATTTTTTAATAAAACTAATCATGTTAATAATTAATAAAGAATAGCAATAATTACCTGAACTTTATATTGGCGGAAAGTATTAGCAGCAGATCAGTTGATTCGAAAAGGGATCAAACCTCAAGATATTAGAATTTCTCAGGCATATCGCCCCAGAAAAGCTTACGGGTATGATTTATCAACTATGCCAGAAGAAGCATTTGTTGATACATGTAAAAATTGTATTAAAGTTTTTTTAGATAAATAGTACTAGGGAGCATATATGGGACTGTTACTTGATATAAACTGGTATCCAGGTCAAGCAAGAAATCATTCATGGATTGCTATGGATAAAAATGGATGTATTTCAATGATGCTAAATAATGGGTATGGATGGTTACCTAAATGCATATTAAAAATAAATAATATAAAAGAATCACTTAATGATTTATGTGAATATATCGATAGCGACTCTGAAAAATATAGTAATGATGTAAATAAAAAAGGTGAGTATTTTATAGATCTATATTCTAGCTGGGTATATAAAAGATATAAAAATAAACAAGAAATAATTAATAACTTTAACTTTAGGTTAGAAAATAAAAAAAATTGTGATGCTGAGTTAGCAACTAAAATGGGAATGTTTTATTTTGAAGCATTAGAGGGGCAATCTATAGGAGAAGACTATCCTATTGGTTATGACGGTGAAACCAAAATGGGTGACTATTTTCGTTTTATTGTTCCAACTATTTATGCAACGATAAAAGATATTCCAGAAGAATTAAGAAAATATATTGTAGTCTCTGATAGTCTTGATTTCACCAAGGATAGATTGCTCGATAACAATAAAATTAGCGATTATTTTACTCGCATGTATTCAGAATAAATAAATTTAATTATTTATTCTTTAATTAAAGTATTATTCTAAACTTAAAACCACCACTTAATATTATTTATTTAAATAATTAGCAAGTGATGGTTTTATTTTTTATTTAAAAGCAATCATGCTAATAGTTAACACAGTGTGGCGACAATCACCTGATCGGCATTAAATAAAGCCGTTACGCTGTCATTAATATGCAATTTTTGCTCTTTAACATGCTGATTAGAACAGGTGGCACACACTTCTTGCCCACCTTCTAATGTCACCACTAATTCGCTGTTTTCACTACCCGTCTCAATTTGAGTGAGTGTGCCTGAAAGGGCATTGTCATATTGTTGTGCTAAAGAAGTCCCTTTTTCAATATTAACCCATGGCGCTTTAATTAATATCAGTACTTCTTTGCCTTTTTTCAGGCCTAAGCGATCTGCACTTTTTTCTGTTAACGCAGCACGAATAGTCGTTTTTCTATCTGCAAGTTGCACATTAACATGCTGTTGAACTTGAAGATTATCACGCTCAATAATCGTACCAAAAAACTGGTTTCTGGCACTCGTTTGTAATGAAAAGCGAGAAATCGCCGCTAAAAGGCTATCAAGAGGGAGTGAATCGTCTTTCAATACATCAAAGGCTTTTTGCTGAATTTGACCTAGCAGATCGTAAAGTTGAAGTAAGCGTTCACAATAATGAGTAAGAGTTGCACCACCACCGCCTTTGCCACCCGTTGCTCTATCAACAAGAAGTTCGTCTGCGAGTTGATTCATTTCATTAATGGCATCCCAAGCACTTTTATAGCTAATGCCTGCCATTTTTGCCCCTTGACTAATTGAACCCGTCGCTTTGATCTGTTTTAACAGCGCAACACGACGAGGATCGGCAAAGAGCTTATCTTGAAGTTTTAGTGTTAATAATATTTCTGCTTGCATAATGATAGGCTTCTTCTTTTTTGTGTGTTTATCGCATTTTTTGTGCCGACACAAAGCGATAATTCTCTAGAATATATACAACTATAGCGTTATTATTCGTTATTCGTGAAGAAATGCCAACTCTGGCTTTCCGAATATACCATGATAAAGAGGTTATCATGCTTGAATTATTGAAAAGTTTAGGGTTTGCTCTCTTGATGGTACCCGTTGTAATGGTACTCATTATGGGCATCATTTATGGTTTAGGTGAAGTGTTTAACCTGATTTCACCAAGTCAGCCAAAAGCAGATAAAAAATCATAAAATCTCCCTCCCTGATTTAGAATAGCCCTTTATTTTAGAGGGCTATTTTTTTATTCGCCATACTCGTCATACTTCAAGCCGTAGCGTTGTTGACTGCGCTCATTCGCCATACTCGTCATACTTCAAGCCGCAGCGTTGTTGACTGCACTCATTCGCATTAGTCACATACTTATGTATGTTCCTAGCGACTCTTTCACTTGTCGCCTAGCTACACCTTGAATTATTTAGAGTATATAACCTTTTCTCTATTTGTTTTTTTATCCTTATTTTTATGGTTATATTTATTGATATATAACCAGTTTCTAACATCTAATTCTTTCATTTTACGCTGTATCTTGATATATACAGCGTGGTCATCCTTTAATTTAAGTGGAATTAGAACATGAAAAAATTATCAGGTAAGTTACTTGCTGGTGCAGTTATCTCTTTTGCTTTAGTGAGTCAAAGTTTTGCATCGGAAAAAGTAACGGTATTTGCGGCCGCTTCTCTTACCAATGCTCTTAATGAAATTTCGGCACAATATAAGCAAGAAAAACAAACTGAAGTTGTTGCATCTTATGCATCTTCTTCAACTCTAGCTCGTCAAATTGAACAGGGCGCACCTGCAAATCTGTTTATTTCAGCAGACCAGCAGTGGATGGACTATGTCATTGATAAAAATTTAATGGTTACAGATTCGCGTCATACACTATTAGGTAATGATTTAGTACTTATTGCCCCTAAAGATAGTCAATTAAATGACGTTGTTATTAATAAGGAAACCAAATGGAAATCCTTACTTAATGGCGGGAAATTAGCTGTTGGCGATCCGGATCATGTGCCTGTTGGTATCTATGCTAAAGAATCATTAGAATATTTAGGTGCATGGGATACAGTAAGCCCAGAAATGGCTCGTACTAATAACGTGCGTAGCGGTATGGCGCTAGTTGAACGTGATGAAGCACCATTAGGTATCGTATACGGTTCTGATGCGGTTGCGAGTGATAAAGTGAAAGTGGTCGGCGTATTCCCAGCTGATAGCCACAAACCTGTTGAGTATCCAATGGCAGTTGTAAAAGGTCAGGACAATAAAGCAGTTCGTGATTTTTATGACTATCTGAAAACACCTCAAGCCGCAGAAATCTTTAAGAAATACGGCTTTAGCCCACTGTAGGAATTATACTTTTGGAGATGTTAAGTGAATACGAATGGCAAGCCATTATACTAAGCCTTAAGGTATCGACTGTCGCAGTTATAATCAGTCTACCTTTTGGTATTTTTATGGCTTGGCTTTTAGTTAGGGTACGTTTTCCTGGTAAATCATTGCTTGATAGCATTATTCATTTACCTTTAGTTCTGCCACCTGTTGTGGTCGGTTATCTTTTACTGATCAGTATGGGTAGACGTGGATTTATTGGTGAATGGTTGTATAACTGGTTTGGTTTTAGCTTTACCTTTAGTTGGCGAGGCGCAGCACTTGCATCCGCAGTAGTTGCATTTCCACTGATGGTAAGAGCAATTAGACTAGCATTAGAAGCTGTTGATCAACGCATGGAGCAAGCTGCAAGAACCTTAGGGGCTTCGCCATTGCGAGTCTTTTTTACTATCACGTTACCTTTGTCTATGCCAGGGATCATCGCAGGAATTGTGTTGGCATTTGCGCGTTCATTAGGAGAATTTGGCGCAACAATCACTTTCGTCTCCAATATTCCAGGGGAAACAAGAACCATTCCTCTGGCAATGTATACCTTGATTGAAACACCAGGTGCGGAAATGGATGCCGCCCGTTTATGTGTGATTGCAATTATTTTGGCGCTCGTCTCTTTAATGGCTTCAGAGTGGCTAACTCGTTGGGGTCGTAAAAGATTGGGGGGCGTATGCTAGAGATGAATTTTAAACAGACGCTAGGATCACTGCGTCTGGAAGTAAATACTGAACTGCCAACAGAAAGTATTACGGCAGTTTTTGGTTTATCTGGTGCGGGTAAAACTTCACTGATTAATGTGATTGGCGGGTTAACCAAACCAGATTCAGGGCGGATTGTATTAAATAATCACACACTGGTTGATACTGAAAAGAAAATTTATCTGCCACCTGAAAAACGTAAAGTGGGTTATGTATTCCAAGATGCACGGCTATTTCCTCATTACACAGTGAGAGGAAATCTGCTATACGGTATGTCACCAACAATGAAAGTGCAGTTTGATCGCATTATTTACTTATTAGGCATCGAACATTTACTCTCGCGTTTTCCTATCACCTTATCAGGCGGTGAAAAGCAACGTGTTGCTATTGGACGAGCGTTGCTGACAGCTCCTGATATTATGCTAATGGATGAACCTTTAGCATCGCTTGATTTACCGCGTAAACGTGAGTTACTGCCGTATTTAGAAAAGCTTTCTCAAGATGTACAAATTCCTATTTTGTATGTGAGCCATAGCCTTGATGAAATTATTCGACTTGCAGATAACGTTATTGTGATGGATGCAGGAAAAATTAAGGCGACAGGTAAGCTGGAAGATGTATGGGCAAGTAGTGCATTACGTCCTTGGTTACAAAAAGAGACGTTAAGCAGTATTGCCAATGTCATGGTGGTAGAACACCATAGTCATTACGATATGACGGCAACGGCTTTTGGTAATCAAGTGCTGTGGTTGCCTCAAATAGAGGCGAAAATCGGTCGTGATGTGCGTGTGCGTATTGATGCTTCTGATGTGTCATTAACAACGACTCGTCCATCCAATAGTAGTATTCGTAATATTTTGCATATGAAAGTGGTTGAAACCATTAAAAATGATGGCCAAGTTGATGTGAAACTTGTCAATGATGGCAATTATTTATGGGCGAGGATCACGCCTTGGGCAAAAGATGAATTGAATATCCAAGAAGGGCAGTGGCTTTATGCGCAAATAAAAAGTATTTCGCTAAGTCGCCATCTTTGATTTTTTTCGTTTTATCAATACATAAAAAAACCTCATCTTAGATGAGGTTTTTGTCTTTTAAAGAGAGTACTCGATCAAGACAAAATATATTTATGGATAGTCTCAGCAATACCTGGCTGTGAATTCACTTTAGTGACCATTTTAGCGCGCGCTTTTACTTCATCAGAGGCATTACCCATTGCAACACCTAAACCAACATGTTCTAACATACTAAGATCATTAAAATTATCACCAAAGGCAATAACATCATTCATACTCATGCCATTTGCTTCAACCCAGCGTTGTAAACGACGACCTTTGCTGTTGCCTTTTTTGGCGATATCAACTTGATCAATCCAAGACCATTCACACTCTAAGCCCACTTGTTGCTCAATTTTCTCAACTAAAGTACGCAATTCATCGTGATCAGGCGTTGTAGTGGCTATTTTCCAAATTGCATTAACATCATGCATGGCTTTATAGAAATCATCGACTTTAACGAGATTGGGGCGTTGTGCGATAGGTAATGTTTCTGACCATTTTAAAGTGCGTTGAACAGGGGAGGATAATTGGTCATAAAGCATTGCATCGTCGGCATAAACCAAGTGATGGATATCGGTTTGTTTAACGAGATCTAATACAGCTCTGGTTTCTTGTGTAGTTAGTGGATCAGACTCTAATACTTTTTTACCAATATAATCATAAAGGTAAGTTCCATTACAGCAGATTGCAGGGGTATCAAGATCGAGCGCTTGATAGAATGGATGAATAGCAACATGATGACGACCTGTTACAATTAAAACTTTAACGCCTGCTTTTCTTGCAAGATTGAGTGCTTCTAAAGATTCTGGCAGGATACGTTTTTGGTCATCAAGCAGTGTGCCATCAAGATCCAAAGCAATAACGCGATATGACATAAATAAGCCCCTTGATAGTATTAAGATGCAATGGTGTTGATGTTACACGTTAACCAATAAAAGATAAACTAGCTTAATCGTTACAATTAAACGTTAGTTGTTCTATTATTCTTTATAAATCAATGGGTAATGGGTTTTAAGGAGAAGGGATGAAACAGGTAGTCTACGTAGCAAGTCCAGAGAGTCAGCAAATTCATGTTTATGCGTTAAACACCGAAGGTGAAATGGATTTATTGCAGGTTGTTGAGGTTGCAGGGCAAGTGCAACCAATGATTGCAAGTGCTGATGGAAAATACCTTTATGTGGGTATTCGTCCTCATTTTAGTGTGGTGACATTTGCGATAGCTTCTGATGGTCAGTTAGAACAAAAGGCGACAACGTCAATTCCAAGCACGCCTGTCCATTTATGCTTAGATAAAACAGGGCGCTTTTTGTTTGTTCCTTCTTATCATCAGGGTAATTTAGCTGTTTTACCTATTAATACGAAGGGGATCCCTCAATCACCTATTCAAATTATCGAAGGCTTAAATAAGCCTCATTCATCTAACATCGATTGGAATAATAAACAACTGATTGTGCCTTGCTTAGGTGAAGATCATATTCGTTTATTTGATTTATCAGAAGACGGTCGTTTAATTGAAGCGGGTACTGAAGAGCTGACAACAGCACAAAATGCGGGCCCTCGTCATATGGCATTCCATCCTAATGGTGATGTGTTTTATTGCCTTAATGAATTAGATGCGACAATCAATATATATCGTCGTATGGGTGATTTATATCGCTTAATGCAAACGGTCGATATTGTGCCTGAAACATTTAACAGTACCCGTTGGGCGTCAGATATTCATATTACACCAGATGGCCGTTTTCTTTATGCAAGCGAACGCTCTGAAAGTTTTATTTGTGCGATGGCAATTTCAGAGGCGGGCGACTATCTGCAACCTGTGGGTTATTACCCAACACAAACACAGCCTCGTGGTTTTAATCTTGATAACACAGGAAATTATCTGATTTCTTGTGGTCAAAAATCAGATTTTGCCTCTGTTTCTCGTATTGATAAACACACTGGCGCATTAACTGAATTAGCATGTTACCCAGTAGGTAAAGGCGCTATGTGGGTTACCGTTGTGACGAAATAAAGATTACTGTAAACCTCTAGCAAAATATTTCCTTGCTAGAGGTTTTATTTTTTATAAAAGGTTTATGAGAGATTAACAACTTTCTCAATAGATTGAGTGAGTTTAGTGAGGCTTTCTGGTGGCATAATAAATGGCGGCATAATATAAATCAGCTTACCAAAAGGCCTTATCCAAACGCCTTCATCAACAAAGATTTTTTGTAATTTTGCCATATTGACAGGCTCATGCATTTCAACCACACCAATCGCACCTAAAATACGTACATCTTTCACACTTTTTGCCTTTTTTAACGGAAATAGCTCGCATTTTAGTTGTTTTTCAATTTCTGCAACTTGGTTTACCCAATCGCCTTTTGCTAATAGAGATAAACTGGCATCAGCAACTGCACAAGCCAAAGGATTTCCCATATAGGTAGGACCATGCATAAAGCATCCTGCATCGCCTTGGCTTATGGTTTCTGCAATATGGCGCGTGGTTAAGGTTGCCGATAACGTCATATATCCACCTGTTAATGCTTTACCTACACACATTATATCTGGCGATATTTCAGCATGTTCACAGGCAAACAGCTTACCTGTTCGACCAAAACCAGTGGCTATTTCATCTGCAATTAATAACACATCAAATTCAGTACATAAGGCTCTTGCGTGTTTCAAATATTCGGGATGATAAATTCGCATTCCACCAGCACCTTGAACAATGGGTTCAAGCATAACGGCAGCAATTTCTTGATGATGTTGCTCTAGCGTTGAGCGTAATGAGTGGATATCAGCGGGCTCCCATTCTTCATAAAAACCTGTTTTTGGCGCATCCACAAAGAGATGATTAGGCAGATAACCTTTGTAAAGACTGTGCATGGAGTTATCTGGATCACACACTGACATGGCACCAAATGTATCGCCATGATAGCCCTGTTTTAACGCCACAATACGTTGGCGTTTTTCACCTTTAGCCTGCCAATATTGCAAAGCCATTTTAAGCGCAACTTCAACAGCAACCGAGCCAGAATCTGCGAGAAATATGCATTCAAGAGGCTCTGGTGTTATCGCTAATAATTTTCGACAAAGTGATACTGCAGGTGGATGAGTAATGCCACCAAACATCACATGAGACATATTGCTGAGCTGTGTTGTAACAGCATTATTGAGTTCTGGATGATTATATCCATGAATTGCTGCCCACCATGAAGACATTCCATCAATCAATTTTCTACCATCGGCCAAGACTAATTCAACGCCTTTTGCACTGACGATAGGGTAAGCAGGTAACGGATTACTCATCGAAGTGTATGGATGCCAAATGTGGCGTAAATCGAAAGCGATATCTTCAGGTGTCATTATATTTTTCACTTAATCATGTAAACTAATGGTGATCAATTTTAGTTGACATGATAACCCTATTATTTAAACTGGCAATCACTTTTAAAAAGGAGATTGTATTGTGAGCGCACTAAAACGTTGGACACTAAAAGAAGCCAGGGCATTGTTTGATATGCCATTTTTAGATTTGGTTTTTCAAGCACAACAAGTTCATCGTCAACATTTTGACCCTTCACAAATCCAAGTGAGCACTTTGCTTTCTATTAAAACAGGGGCTTGTCCTGAAGATTGTAAATATTGTGCCCAAAGCGCGCGGTATAAAACGGGATTAGAAAAAGAGCGCTTAATGGAAGTACAGCAAGTGATTGAATCTGCGAAAAAAGCAAAAGCGGCAGGTTCAACACGTTTTTGTATGGGCGCGGCATGGAAAAATCCGCATGAGCGCGATATGCCTTACCTTGAGCAAATGGTAAAAGAAGTTAAAGCGCTGGGTATGGAAACCTGCATGACACTCGGCAAATTAGATGATTCACAAGCTAACCGATTAGCAGATGCAGGGCTGGACTTTTATAACCACAACCTTGATACCTCACCTGAATTTTACGGCAGTATCGTGACAACACGCACCTATCAAGACCGTTTAGATACGCTTGATAAAGTGCGTAATGCGGGTATTAAAGTGTGTTCTGGCGGAATTTTAGGATTAGGCGAGGAAGTTAAAGATCGCGCTGCAATGCTGGTGCAATTAGCCAATTTGCCACAGCCTCCTGAAAGTGTACCTATCAATATGCTTGCCAAAATAAAAGGGACACCACTTGCAGATAATGAGGATGTCGATCCTTTTGATTTTATTCGTACTATCGCCGTTGCTCGTATCATGATGCCGCGTTCTTATGTGCGTCTTTCTGCTGGGCGAGAGCAAATGAGTGAACAGACACAAGCATTTTGCTTTATGGCTGGGGCTAACTCTATTTTCTACGGTTGCAAATTATTAACGACAACCAATCCGACTGAAGATAAAGATCACCAATTATTCCGCAAGTTAGGCCTAAATCCAGAGCGGTTAGCGGTATCAATGGGCGATAATCAGCAAGAAGAAGCGCTAATGCACGCTGTTGCCAATAAAGACACTGAACAATTTTATAACGCGGCACTGTAATGAGCTGGCAAAACTATTTAGATGAAAAACTTAATGTGCGTAGAAATACGCCATTATGGCGAAAACGCCAAGTGATAAATCATTCTAATGGGCGCTTTCTAACCACGATATCAGGCGAAAAGTATCTTAATTTTTCAGGCAATGATTATTTAGGTATTAGCCAACATGCCGATGTGATTAACGCGTGGCAACAAGGTGCAAATAAATATGGTGTGGGGAGTGGCGGTTCAGGACATATCACTGGTTTTACACAAGCTCATGCGCAGTTAGAACAACATTTAGCGGATTGGTTAGGTTACGATAATGCGCTGTTATTTTCATCAGGTTACAGTGCCAATCAGGGCGTTATTTCGGCATTACTTGAAAAAGAAGATATCATTATTGCTGATAAACTTTGCCATGCTTCATTAATGGAAGCAGCCGCATTATCACCCGCCACGTTGTGGCGCTTTTTGCATAATTCGCCAGATTCTTTATCTCAACGCCTTAATAAAACGTCGGCTAATAAAACCCTTGTGGTAACAGAAGGCGTATTTAGCATGGATGGCGATCAAGCGCCATTAAGAGAAACTGCATTAATAAGCCAAAAGCACCATGCTTGGTTAATGGTCGATGATGCGCATGGTATTGGTGTTTTAGGTAAACAAGGTCGAGGCAGTTGTGATGAAGCGGGTATTAAACCTGAATTATTGGTTGTAACTTTTGGTAAAGCTTTTGGAGTGAGTGGGGCGGCTGTGCTTTGCAACAAGCCAACTGCTGAGTTTTTTGAACAATATGCTCGCCATCTTATTTACAGTACCTCAATGCCACCGGCACAAGCTGTGGCTTTAAATTCCGCACTGAATGTGATTAAGCAAGCTGATAGTGAGCGGGAATATCTTCAACAATTAATTTATACCTTTCGCCAAGGTGTTGCTTCGCTCCCTATTAAATTATTGCCTTCGCAAACCGCTATTCAGCCAGTAATTATTGGTGATGAACAATTGTGCCAAACACTTTCAGATTATCTGCAATCTAAAGGGCTTTGGGTAAAAGCAATCTTTCCACCTACCGTACCTCCTCAAAGTGCACGTTTACGAATAACGTTAACGACTCGCCATCACCTTTCAGATATTAAGCTGTTAATCGAGACGCTTCATGCTTTCTTCAGTTAAAACAGATAAACAACGTATAGCTCAAACATTTGGTAAAGCTGCGATTCATTATGATAATCACGCCAATATTCAGCGTTATAGCGGCAATAAATTAATGGATTTAACATGTCATGATAGTGGCAACATTGTGTTAGATGCAGGGTGTGGAACGGGATATTTCAGTCAAAAATGGAAGCAACAAGGTAAGTTTGTTATTGCGCTTGATTTATCACATTCAATGTTACAAGTGGCAAAACAGCAACAGCGAGCCCATGGCTATCTACAAAGTGATATAGAGCACTGTGCGATTACGCCACAAAGTGTGGATATTGTTTTTAGCAATTTAGCGATGCAATGGTGTGATGATTTATCTGTTGCCGTTAAAACGTTAATGAACACCGTAAATGTGAAAGGATCACTTTATTTTTCAACACTTGCCACGTCGACATTACAAGAAGTCAGAGACGCTTGGCAATCGCTTGATAAGCATGAACATGTTAATCCCTTTTTATCCCCTCAAGATATCGAGAAAGCCTGTGCTGGTTTTCATTGCCAATTTTCTACCGAAACTGTCACAGAACAATATGATTCATTACATGCGCTCTTTGCTTCTTTGAAGGGCGTTGGTGCCAATTTTGTGCAAGGTGATCGCCAAAAAGGCTTGATGACACGACAAAAACTCCATGCATTAGAAAATGTGTGGAAAACAGACTCAGGAAAATATTTACTCACTTATCAAATTGTTATAGGAAAAATATCACATGACTAAAACATGGTTTTTAACAGGCACAGATACAGAAGTGGGTAAAACTGTAGTAAGTAGTGCTCTATTACAATGTGCTGCGCACCAAGGGTATCAAACCGCAGGCTATAAACCTGTGGCATCAGGAAGTGAGTGGTTGAATGAAGGCTTACGTAACTCGGATGCGTTAACATTGCAAAAATTCAGCACAGTAGAATTAGATTATCACCGCGTTAACCCTTATTGCTTTGAAACGCCGACCTCGCCGCATATTGTCAGCCAAGAAATGAATCAGCCTATTGATTTTGATGTGATGTCAGAAGGCTTGTCTTACTTAAAGCAGCAAGCTGATTGGGTTTTAGTTGAAGGTGCTGGTGGTTGGTTTACTCCACTGTCAGAAAATCAATTTTTCTCTGATTGGGCTATCAATGAAAAGCTACCTGTTATTTTGACGGTAGGTGTTAAATTGGGTTGCATTAATCATGCGTTATTAACGCAACAAGCAATTATTCAGTCTGGTTTAACATTGGCGGGTTGGGTTGCAAATGAAGTTGAACCTGCGGGGCGATATCAGAAAGAATATTTGGCAACATTAAAACAGCATATTAAAGCACCACTCTTAGGCAAAATACCCTATTTAAATGAAGTAAAAGAGCATAATTTCACTCCTTACCTTGATCTTTCTTGTTTAAAACTAAGTTGATAGACCGTTATTAAGTAAATTATAAAAGTCTATTTTTTATACCAATAAAAAAATAAAAAAAATAAATTTCGTCAATTTTGAGGGATATTTTAAGGTGGAAAAAAAGACGTAACCTACCGAGAGATAACAACTTTGTGTAGTTATCCACTATTCCTGTGGATAACCTTGTGTATTACCATTATAAAAATACTCTAAATAGAGAGAACACAAGGCATTGCTAAAGATTGGCGTTATTCTCAACTTTTATTTTTAATTCTTATATATCAATTAATTAAATAAAATCAATAGAGAGACTGATGTTGGCGTGTCCCTTTGAATAATTCATAAAAAAGGGGGTTGCTTTTTGGAAAAATCCCAGTTCCAAAACTGGGGATAACTTATGCTAATTATTCAGACAAATTTTATCAGATAGAGATTGAAGCTGGATTTTTATCCAGTATTATAGGGAGGGTCAGCGAGGAGAAGAAAATATGAGCAAAGATTTCAAACTGCATTCTGAATTTAAACCAGGTGGTGATCAACCTGCTGCTATTGCCTCACTCTGTGAAGGATTAGATGATGGTCTTGCTCATCAAACTCTTTTAGGGGTAACAGGTTCAGGTAAAACTTTTACGATTGCCAATGTGATTGCCAATCTAAATCGTCCGACTATGGTGTTAGCGCCAAATAAAACATTGGCAGCACAGCTTTATAGTGAGATGAAAGAATTCTTCCCTGAAAATGCAGTGGAATACTTTGTTTCTTATTATGATTATTATCAGCCAGAAGCGTATGTTCCAAGCTCTGATACCTTTATTGAAAAAGATGCTTCTGTTAACGAACATATCGAGCAAATGCGCCTATCTGCTACTAAAGCTCTGCTAGAACGTAAAGACGTCATTGTGGTGTCATCCGTGTCAGCTATTTATGGTTTAGGTGATCCCGATAGCTATTTAAAAATGATGCTTCACCTGACTAACGGCATGATAATCGACCAGCGTGCCATTTTACGCCGTTTAGCTGACTTACAATATACTCGTAATGATCAAGCCTTTCAGCGGGGGACATTTCGTGTCCGTGGTGAAGTGATTGATATCTTCCCTGCTGAATCTGACGATTATGCATTACGTGTTGAGCTATTTGATGAAGAAGTCGAACGCCTTTCACTGTTTGACCCTTTAACGGGGCAAATTCACTACAATGTGCCTCGTTTTACTGTTTATCCTAAAACGCACTATGTCACACCTCGTGAACGTATTCTTGAAGCGATGGAAGAAATCAAAAAAGAACTCGCAGATAGACGCAAAGTACTTTTAGCTAACGATAAACTTGTTGAAGAGCAACGCGTGACACAGCGTACTCAATTTGATCTCGAAATGATGAATGAGTTGGGATATTGCTCTGGTATCGAAAACTATTCACGCTATTTATCAGGTAGAGGCCCTGGTGAGCCACCACCAACCCTATTTGATTACCTTCCTGCTAACGGTTTACTCGTAATTGATGAATCACACGTTACTATTCCTCAAATTGGTGGAATGTATAAAGGCGACCGTTCCCGTAAAGAAACCTTAGTTGAATATGGTTTCCGTTTACCTTCTGCGCTTGATAACCGTCCATTACGTTTTGAAGAATTTGAGGCGTTAGCACCACAAACGATTTATGTTTCAGCAACACCGGGTAAATATGAACTTGAAAAATCGGGTGATGAAATTGTTGAGCAAGTTGTAAGACCAACTGGTCTACTTGATCCGATTGTTGAAGTACGGCCTGTGGCAACACAAGTTGATGATTTACTCTCTGAAATTCGTATTCGTGCAGCGAAAAACGAACGTGTATTAGTAACAACACTGACAAAACGGATGGCAGAAGATTTAACGGAATATCTTGAAGAGCATGGTGAACGTGTTCGCTATTTGCACTCTGATATTGATACGGTTGAGCGTGTCGAAATCATTCGAGATTTGCGCTTAGGTGAGTTTGATGTATTAGTGGGTATCAACCTACTTCGAGAAGGATTGGATATGCCAGAGGTCTCTTTGGTGGCGATCTTAGATGCTGATAAAGAGGGATTCTTACGTTCAGAGCGTTCATTGATTCAGACAATTGGTCGTGCGGCTCGTAACCTTGAAGGTAAAGCGATTTTATATGGCGATAAAATTACCGATTCAATGGCGAGAGCGATAAGCGAAACGGAACGTCGTCGTGAGAAACAGCAACAGTTTAACCTTGAGCACGGCATTGTGCCTAAAGGATTAAATAAGAAAGTTGGTGATATTCTCAAGATTGGTCAGCCTTCTCAGGGACGTAATAAGAAAGGGCACAAAGCAACAGATATCCATGAAAATTATCCGTTGTTATCAACGGCTGAATTGGAAAAAGAGATCCAACGTTTAGAAGCCGAAATGTATCAATATGCAAAAGATCTTGAATTTGAGAAAGCAGCGAGTACTCGTGATAAGTTGCAAGCGTTACGTGCTCAATTTATTGCTAACTCTTAATTAGAGAAATTAAGTTCACAAACTAATAAAGGGATATCCGTATTTTTACAGGGATTATCCCTTTTTATCTTCTATCTTCCATTTTTTGCCTTGTTTGATATTCCCTTAATGGCGTTCAACTGTTTAAATACCACTACAAACAAAGCGTCAATTATTTACAAAGATAAAAAAGACATTAAGGATAGTGAATGAGTGGTTATGTTTATGCAGGGTTTCCCAGCTCTGCTGGGGTAATTCTTGGTGTTATTCTTCTTATTATGCTTTTTAAATGGCTACGCAAATTTGCTGTACAAGATAGTGAGTTGCAAAAACCATCAACAGCAGGGCAGGAGCCCATTTTATCTGAAGCAGAAAATACGTCAGGTCAGTTGTTACCCAATGAATGGGGTTTATATGTTGCAGCACCTTATGCCGCAATGAATGAGTGGGCATATAACGAATATGATCAAGGTAAAGATGATGGTGGATTATCAGCAGGTTGGGGAATTAACGACCGTTGGGATTTAGTCTATCAACTATTTTGGTTGCTCACTCAAGGTCACACCAATGATTTTTATCAGCTACGTGACCAAATTTTGGATGGTAAAGAAGACGATGTTCAGTCATTAAAAAATGATATTTTACTTTCTGAGTTAACTGAACACGATAAAAATGAGCGTTTATGGCAAATCGATATGATGAGCACAAATCGCATGAATATCCAAAATGTGAAATACCTTATTTGGGATCTCTGCCGTTTTAACAAGCTCTGTTTAGAAGGTTGCCAACAAGGTTATATTACTCAACAAGAAGCCCAAACATGGTCATTAATGAGCGCATCAATGTTGCGTCGGATTTATGATGGTTGGGAAGATATGTGGAGAAATTTTATTGCTGCGCGTTGGTTTTGGGCAAGTGGCGATCAAGATTGGGTATCTTCTCATCAAGCTTTTACGGATGTTATACAAAATATTCTGAATGCAGAAGATACGTTGGCAACAGAAGATAATTGGATTATGGAGTTACCTCCATTAGATTTAATGTCGTTTTCTCGTACTGTGGCGGGTCTTGGTTTGATGAAAAATGATGTACCAATGACGCTCGACGAAATTGAAGAAGCGATTAGTCAGCGTATTACCTTAAAGCAGCTTAATAGCTAATAACACGTTGAAAACCAATAGTGATATTGTGTTTTTATCGACAAAAAACCGCACTTGTTGTTTATTGCAAATGCGGTTTTTTTATGAAAGTAGGTAATTAAATACTATTTAACGGCTTGAGGTGATGCATTACGTTGCCCTAATTGTTGCAACGTTAGCTCAATAGCTTTGCTTAATAGATGACGGTCGTGACGATAAGGAATATCTTTGGCTTCCAATTGAGCTTGTACAATTAATCGACCTTTCATCGATTCATATTGTGTTTCAGGACTAATGATCACGGCATCTATGGTTTGCAAACCAATATAATTCTCCATCATGGCGATTTTATCAGACATCGTCATACTGGCAGCCGCAGGGCTTAGCTCTTTGCCTAAATTACCAATATAAATGGTTGTTGCACTGCTACGGCGCAATGCTTGTGCAAGCTCTGGTAGTAATAATAAAGGCATTAAACTGGTAAAAAAGCTACCGGGACCAATTAAGATCAAATCTGCTTGTTCAATCGCTTCAATGGCTTCTCGTGTAGTCGGTACTTTAGGGTAGAGATCAAGCTTTTGGGGGATCTTAGGTAAAATATCAACATTGACCTCACCATAAATTTCATTTCCTTGGTCGTCTATCGCCATAAGGTCAACGGCTTGTTCAGACATAGGAATAAGGTGAGCATTCACTCTTAATAATCCGCGGATAAGATTAATGGCTTCTAAAGGTCGAACACTTAAGTTATCAAGTGCTTTAAGCATTAGATTACCTAAATTATGCCCTGCCAGTTCGCCTGTACCAGAAAAACGGTATTCAAACATCGCAGAAGCAACGGAAGGCTCAGTAATTAACTGATTAATACAATTGCGCATATCTCCCCACGCAATACCGCCTTCTTCTTGGCGAATACGGCCAGTAGAACCGCCATTGTCTGTTGTTGTAACAATACCAGTAAGACGAGAGCCTAAGTAGGAGAGTGCTGAAAGCACACGTCCAAGGCCATGACCACCACCAAGGGCAACAACACGATCTAAATCACTTAGCGTGCGATTTCGCATATTTGTTCTACTCATCTTTAAAAATTTGCCGCTAATTTATCACAATTAAATTTTAAGCCTATGATCACGACGTGATTTCATCACATTCCTAGTTTAATTTTACTTTTGATAGCCTAATATTTAATCAATGAAAGTGTTTTTACTTATGTTATTAGAGTGATTAAAGTATCGTAAGTCGTTGTATTATAAATTATATAGCGAAAACAGTGTTCGCTTTTTACAAAATTAAAAGGTAGAATCCACAATAAATATATAGGTATTAGAAACCTGTGAAAAACAGGTAAAGATTAACTCCTAGCCTTAACGTCTAAGTCATGTATTTACAAGATATGATGTTCTGGCCGTGACGAAACAAGTCACCAGGGTGCAAGGTAGAAATGCCCGCATCTCCCGATTTGGAAAGGTGTTACTATGCAACAACTCGTTGATGCGTTTTCCCGCAAATTTTTCTATTTACGTCTTTCAATTACAGACGTGTGTAATTTTCGTTGTACTTATTGCCTACCTAATGGTTATAAGCCTAACGGTCATAAATCATTTCTTTCGTTAGATGAAATCAGCAGATTGACACAATCTTTTGCCGCGTTAGGGACAGAAAAAATTCGCCTAACTGGTGGTGAGCCTACAATGCGTCGTGATTTTACTGATATTATCGCAACCATTAAAGACAATGCGGCTATCAAAAAAATCGCAGTTACAACAAATGGTTATCGATTATCTCGTGATGTCGCTCAATGGCGTGATGCCGGTTTAAGTGCAATTAATGTGAGTGTTGATAGCCTCGATCCTCGCCAATTCCATGCTATTACAGGGCAAGATAAATTTAGCCAAGTGATGGAAGGTATTGATGCTGCATTTACCGCAGGTTTCGAAAAAGTCAAAGTCAACGTTGTGTTGATGCGCAATGTAAATGATAAAAACCTCCCTGATTTTCTAAATTGGATCAAAGACAGACCCATTCAACTGCGCTTTATTGAATTAATGGAAACGGGTGACGGTAGTGATATATTCAACCGCTTTCATTTGTCTGGTGAAGTTATTCGCCAGCGTTTACTCAATGAAGGTTGGTTACAAATTCCTCGCGCTCGTAGTGACGGGCCTGCTCAAGTATTTACCCATCCTGATTATCAAGGTGAAATCGGTCTTATCATGCCTTATGAAAAAGACTTTTGCCTAACCTGTAACCGTTTACGTGTTTCAGCCATTGGTAATCTCCATCTTTGCCTATTTGGTGAAAATGGTATTCCTTTACGCGATCTGCTTGCTGATGATAGTCAACAAGAAGCATTACAACAGCGTATTCAGGGTGGTCTTCTTCATAAACGAGAAACCCATTTTCTTCATCAAGGCGATAGCGGTATTACACCGAACTTATCTGTGATTGGTGGATAGTTTTTCGCTCTGTTATTTCGTTAATTTCAGGAGTTGTGCATGTCTCAACTAACTCATATTAATGCTGCCGGTGAAGCTCACATGGTGGATGTTAGCGCTAAAGCTGAAACTGTGCGAGAAGCGCGTGCTGAAGCCTTTGTTGAAATGTCAGCTGAAACATTAAGCATGATCACCGAAGGTAAACATCATAAAGGTGATGTATTTGCGACCGCAAGAATTGCAGGTATTCAAGCAGCAAAAAGAACATGGGAGTTAATCCCATTATGTCATCCGTTGTTATTAACTAAAGTCGAAGTGCGTTTAGAAGCACTCACTGAATCTAACCGTGTACGCATTGAATCTGTTTGCCGTTTAACGGGTAAAACAGGGGTTGAGATGGAAGCATTAACTGCGGCATCGGTAGCGGCATTGACGATTTATGATATGTGCAAAGCTGTTCAAAAAGATATGGTGATAGGACCTGTACGTTTATTAGAAAAAACAGGTGGTAAATCAGGTCACTTTAAGGTGGAAGCATGATTAAGGTTCTCTTCTTTGCTCAAGTCCGTGAATTAGTGGGTGTTGATTCGCTTGAATTAGATTGTAAATACCACACAGTAGATGATTTACGTAAGGCATTAATTACTAAAGGTGAACGTTGGTCACTCGCGTTAGAAGATGGCAAGTTACTCTCTGCGGTAAACCAATCCTTTGTTCAAGGCTCTCACGTTATTAATGATGGTGATGAAATCGCCTTTTTCCCACCTGTTACAGGAGGATAAGATGAGCGCATCAACTCGTATTTCAGTACAAACCGAAAATTTTAGTGTTGGTGATGAATACCAATGGCTTTCAGAGTGTGACAGCGATGGTGCTGTTGTGACATTTACGGGTAAAGTTCGTAATCATAATCTCGGTGATGAAGTAAGTACGCTCACGCTTGAACACTATCCAGGAATGACTGAAAAAGCATTGACAGATATTGTGAATGAAGCTCGCTCTCGCTGGCCTTTGCAACGTGTCAGTGTTATTCACCGCGTTGGGACTTTGCATATTGGTGAAGAGATAGTGTTTGTCGGTGTCACCAGTTCTCATCGTAATAGTGCGTTTGAATCTGCTGAATTTATTATGGATTTCTTAAAAACACGCGCACCATTTTGGAAAAAAGAAGGGCTTTCTGAAAACAACGACAGATGGGTTGATGCACGCCAAAGTGATTATGACTCGGCTGAGCGCTGGGAATAAATCATCACACTGAATTAAACACTACATTACTTAAATTTATTTTATGGTGACATTTCATACAGTTTAATTCGTGGAAATGTAAAATCAGTGTGATAAAATTAAATTCTAATGAGTCCATAATGGACTTTTTACTGAAATAAACGTTATTGTTAAACCTAACGTTATCACTATGATTAAAGGGTAATCATCATGGATCGATTTTCACGTTCAAATGATTCAATCGTACAGCGCACAGGTTCTGGCCTACAAACCTTTATGGCTCAGGTTTATGGTTGGATGACTGTAGGTCTGTTACTCACTGCGTTTGTTGCACTCTACGTTGCATCAAGCGAAGCATTATTATCAATGATTTTTTCTAGCAAGATCGTCTTTTTTGGTCTGATCATTGCTCAATTAGGGTTAGTTTTCGTGTTATCTGGTATGGTTCATAAAATGAGTGGCGCAATGGCAACCTCATTGTTTATGCTCTATTCCGTGCTAACCGGTGTGACTATCTCAAGCGTATTACTGGTTTATACCGCATCTTCAATTGCTAGCACTTTCTTTATTTGTGCAGCGATGTTTGGTGCATTAAGTGTTTACGGTTACACGACTAAGCGTAGCTTAACAGGTATGGGTAGCTTCCTGTTTATGGGGCTTATCGGTATCATTATTGCTTCTATCGTGAATATCTTTATGCAAAGCTCAATGATGAGCATGGTTATCTCTTACGCTGGTGTGTTGATTTTCGCAGGTTTAACTGCTTACGACACACAAAAATTAAAAGATATGGGTAATGAAATTAACCAAGAAGATAAAGAAAATATGCGCCGTTACTCAATTATGGGTGCATTAACGCTTTATTTAGATTTCATCAACCTGTTCTTAATGTTACTGCGTATTTTAGGCGACCGTCGTTAATTTTAACGGTATCTACGGATAAACGTAGTTTAAAAACAGCATAAAAAATAAATCCCATAACTTTTATAAGTTGTGGGATTTTTTTATGCATTTATTAAGAGAATTTTTCTGTCGCACATAATTGAAATAGAATGAAGTTTAATTATCTCGTAACCAAGGCGTAATAGTTAAACCTACTAAAGCTCCTTCAGGGCTTAATAACCGTGTGACAGTTTGTCCCCAAGGTTCAATTCGATTATCAACAAGCAGTTGATAGCCTTTTTGTTTTAAAGTTTGAGTGGCGGTATTAATATCTTCAACTTCAAATTCAATCCAATATTGTGGTATCGGCAGATCATTTGGCCAAACATCATTACCAAAGCAAGACATAGTGGCTTGCTCTAAAGGCCACAGTGCAAAATGTTTAACACCTTTTAATTCACCTTCTGATGTTGATAAATAATCACTATTACCTTCCATTGGTTTTAAAGGCAAATTAAGCGCATCTTTATAAAAAAGCTGGCTTTGTGCATTATTGCGAGTAATAGGACCAAAACCAGCAACAAAGAGAATGTTTATACCAGAAATAGCAGGAGTCATAATATTACCCTTACTGTTAAGTTAACCACTGTTTTAATATATTAATAATAATAGGTGAAAAGCTTTCTAGTTTTCCATCATCATTAGGTTTTGCTAGCTCTAGGATTAAATCATTAAGTAAATCATCATCTTCTAGTCCTTCACTAGGATCAATTCCATTAATAAATAGAATTTGTTCAATAGCGTTTTTTCTTTTACTGATTAATAAGTTATTGGGAAGAGTGCTAGAGCCTAAATTCAATATTTCAATTGCCTTTTCAGCACGGGAAGTTACACCATTAACTCTACCACTAATTGAAAACTGTAATTCAGTCTCACACTCATCCATAAGTGGAGTGAGGGGAAGAGCGTGATGTTGATGAGAATCGCCACATTGTTTCTTGGCATTGCAACTGGCGATAAGATTAGAGAACTCAAGCGTTTTATTTTGTGCTAATTGTTGAGGTTCGATATGTTCATTGTGGCAGTCATGAATTGATTTTATTTGCTGACAACAATGACCACATAAATAGAACTGCTCTTCTAGCAATACTTCTCTTATTGCTGTTCGAATTTCTGGGGTTAAATCAGCGTATTTTTTATGTTTATTTTGCCTTTTCCATTGAGCTAAACTTGTGGGTTCATAATCATTTCTTTTGCTGATTCTTCTCAAGTTGAACTTCCTTTTTCTTTAGCAATAATCGTGCTTTAACTAGCTCAATATTATTTGTTGAAACATCTTGTTCTAATTTAGCTAATAAATCTTTTGCTGTTGCAATATCGGCATTTTGAATAGCATCAAGAATATCTCCGATTTGGCTTTGCACTTTTTGATTGATAAAGTCAGTATCCATAATTTCTGACAGTACGCTATTGATATCTTGCCCATAAAGCGAAGAGACTTTTTCAACCTGGCCTTTTTCAATGCGGTAAACAAGAATATCCTTGTGCTCACTGATTAATAATGGTGAGTGTGTCGTTAATACAAATTGGCAGTAAGGAAAGGTTTTATCCAATAAAGCGATTAATCGTCGTTGCCATTGAGGGTGCAAGTGGATGTCAGGCTCATCAATTAAAATAATGCCTTTGCCCTCTAAGGGATTATGCAAAGTTGGATTTAAAATTGTTAAACGGCGTGCGATATCACCAATCATGGCAAGTAATGATTTTTCGCCATAAGAGAGCTGTTCAATAGAAAAGTGAGTACCGTCTTTAACTACTTTCATGGAAAGATCGGGTGTGCGCTCAATATAGATATTTTCAATTGTTGAACTATCATCAGATAAGAAAATTTTAATGGCTTCACGTACAGCACTGAGTGCTTTATCTTGCAATTTCTTTTGCTCAACTAACATACTTTGGTAAATTTCACTATTTACATCAGTATGTTTTTCTAACAATTTCATAATGCTTGTGTGAGGAGCCGTTTCATTTTCGATATCTTCACGGTAACGAAACCAAGCAAAGAAATCGGCATAATCTGTTTTAGTTTCTAGAGCATCTTTATAAGCGGATAAAATATCAAATTGACGGTTATTATTAGGTTGAATTGCGTTGTTGATTGTTGTGTCGTAAGTATGGCGAGTTGCGCCGTAGTAAGCTGTGATGGGAAAATTTAATTCAATTTTTTCTTTTGATCGCAATGCATGGCGATATGAAGCCGAAAAATGCTCTATTTGATTATCGCTAGCATAAGAAGAGTATTTATTATTATTTGTTAAATAGCGTGTTGTTGTTAAATCGAAATCTAAAGTATCTGTATCTATATTTGAAGAGTGATTAATCAAAGTCACATTTGTTTTTTCTTTTTTATCAAAAGAAATTGTGGCGACTTCAGATAAAAGATTAATTTTATCTTTATTAATTGATTTCCCTTCTGCGTTTTCATCTTCTAGCTTTGCTACAAACCAACTTAAACCTGTTGCAATCGCATCTAAAATACTGGTTTTACCTGAACCATTATTACCAATAAATACAGTAATATTTGAGCCATTTTCGTTGTCATCTTTTGTGGCTAACGTGATGTCAGCATCAGTAAAAACACCATAATTTTCAAGTCGTAGTTTGCTGATTTGCATATTGCACGCCTATTGATTTTTTCTTTGGTATCAGTCTATTAGAGTTAGTTATCAAAGTACAGATTTTAAGCTATCTTCCTACGGAAAAGATAATAGGCAATGCTACCCGTTCCTACTGCAATCACCAATAAAGGCCATAAACTGTGCCATATAACAGTGATGTCGGCATTTTTAAGGTAAATCTGTTTTGTGATATCAGTGAAATGGCGAATAGGGTTTATCCATGTGGCATGTTGTAGCCAAACGGGCATATTTTCTACGGGGGAAATATAGCCAGATAATAAAACAGCGGGCATCATAAACACGAAGACACCAATAAAAGCCTGCTGCTGTGTCGAGCTTAATGCGGATATTAATAAGCCAAAACCCACCAGCGATAAGCCATAAATCAGCATGGTAAAGTAAAACAGCAATAATGAGCCAGAAAAAGGAATTTGATAACCAAATATACCAATAATTAACACGATAGTGCCTTGAATGGCAGCAACGACCATTGCTGGAACCGCTTTACCGACAAAGATTTGCCATGTTGAGAGAGGCGAAACTAACAGTTGATCTAATGTGCCTTGTTCGCGCTCTCTAGCAACAGAAAGTGAAGTCACAATCATGACACCAATGGTAATAATTAATGCGACTAAAGAGGGCACAATAAACCATTTGTAATTTAAATTCGGGTTATACCAATTACGAACAACAAGTTCTGTTTTATTCATTAAAGAAGGTGTATTGCCTGCTAATTCAGTTTGATAGTTTTGTACGATTTGCTGTACATAATTAGCGGCAATTTGCGCACTATTAGAATTTCGACCATCTAGGATTATTTGTAATTTAACAGGAACATGACTTTCTAAATTGGCGCTAAAATTCTGTGGAAAACGAACTAATAAAAGCGCTTTACGATTATCAATAGTCTCTTTTATTTCATGTTCATTTTTAAGCAAAAGAGTTTGAGAGAATGCACTTGCTTTGGCGATACGCTGGGTTAACTCAATAGATTGTTTACCATTATCTTCATCAAAAATGGCAATAGAGGCATTGGTAACATCTAATGTTGCGGCAAATGGAAATAAGATCATTTGAAAGATAACTGGCATTATTAAGATAATGCGAGTTTGAGGCTCTTGTAATAATGACTGTAACTCTTTCATTATCAGGGTGAGAAGACGATAAAACATAAATACTCTCCCTTTAATCTAATCGACGTCGTGTTGCTAACGCCGTTAAGCCAATAAAGAATATGGCAGAAACGATCAACAACCACATATCTAACATTAATATCAATGGAATATCGCCAGCTAAAAATAGCGTTTGCAAACTACTCACAAAATAACGCGCAGGAATAAAATAGGTCACCACTTGAATAAAGATGGGCATACTATCAATTTCAAAAACAAAGCCTGATAACATAATTGCAGGCAAAAATGCAGCATTTAACGAAATCATCGCGGCATTAAATTGATTACGCGTTAGTGTGGAAATAAGTAATCCCATGCCTAAAGCAGTAGCTAAAAAGAGTGACGTAATGCCGCCTAAAATCCACAATGATCCCCGATAAGGTACGCCAAGCACAAACACAGTGACTACCATGCATAGCACCATGACAAAACTCCCTAATACTTGGTAAGGAATAAGTTTTGAGAGAAGAAGCTCAGTGCGTGTAATTTGAGTGGAAAGTAGGGCTTCCATTGTGCCTCTTTCCCATTCACGCGCAATCACTAACGAGGTAAGAATAGCCCCAACTACCGTAATAATAATGGTGACGGCACCTGGGATAATATAGTGCTGACTAATTGCCGCAGGATTAAACCAATAGCGAGGCTCTATTTCAATTAATGGCGTTGTATCAATACCCTTGCTGATAGCTTGTTGTTGTAACCAAATTTGCCAAACCCCTTTCGTGTAAGCCTGTACAAAGTTTGCCGTATTAGGCTCACTGCCATCGGTGATCACTTGAATGGGGGCTTTAGTATCTTGGCGAGCCAGTAATTCAGCAAAATTAACAGGAATAACCACAATGCCACGGATTTGCCCCGCCTGCATTTTATCGATTAGTAATTGTCGATTATCGCTAATAGTTGCATTGATATACGGTGAGTTCGTGAAGGTGTAAACAAGCTCTTGTGCTGGTTGGCTTTGTTGATTAGTTAAAATGCCAATATTTAATTTGCTTGAGTCTAAATTAATGCCATACCCAAAAATAAACAGCAAAGTAAGTGGGATAACAATAGCAATTAGGGCACTACTGGGATCACGAGTAATTTGTTTTGTTTCTTTTAAACACAGTGCGTATAAACGTCGCCAAGAAAAGCGGGCATGAGATGATTGAGCTGAATTATGCATGTTTTTCGCTCCTCTTATCATTTTCACTTTCAAGTTTTTTATCGTAATCCAGCACTAAACCAATAAAGGCATCTTCCATTGAAGGGGTTGGATTATCTTTGCTGGCAACCATTTTTTTCAGAGAATCAGGCTCGCCAGCTGCAATGATTTTTCCTCGATAAACCAAACCAATGCGATCGCAATACTCTGCTTCATCCATAAAGTGGGTGGTAACCATCACGGTCACTCCTTTATCCACCATGCCATTAATATGTAGCCAAAATTCTCTTCTCGTTAATGGGTCAACACCTGATGTAGGCTCATCTAAAAAGAGAATATCAGGCTCGTGCATTAATGAGCACGCAAGGGCAAGGCGTTGTTTATAACCTAAAGGCAAGGTTTCAGTGATTTGATTCACCATCGGCTGCAAACCAAAGGCAGTTATCATATCGTTGATTTTATCGCGTTGTTGTTTGCCATGTAAGCCATAAACACCTGAGAAGAATTTCAAGTTTTGTCCCACTTTAAGGTTGCCATAAAGTGAGAATTTTTGTGCCATATAACCTAAATGTTGACGCGCTTTTCCAGAGCTCTCTTTCAAGTCCATACCTAGCACAAGGGCTTTACCGCTGGTGGGGACTAATAAACCACACATCATTTTAAAGGTTGTCGATTTACCTGCACCGTTAGGGCCTAATAAACCGAAAATTTCACCACGTTTAACTTGGAAATCGACATGATCAGTCGCTGCAAATTGACCAAACATTTTGGTTAACTGTTGCGCTTCAATCACGGTTTCATTAGGTGCGGGAGGGATCTGAGGCATAATTTCAGCTAATTCAGATTTATGAGAAGGACCGCCTCCTAATAAATCTATAAAAGCATCTTCAAAGCGAGGTGTAGCAGGAATAAGCTTCGTATCAGATTTACCCAAAGCGCTTAGTAATTCAGTTTGATTACTCTGTTTTTTCAGGATCAAACGAACGGATTGCCCTTGAATAACGCCATCAGTAACTTGAGGTTGAATAATGGCCTGTTGTAACACTTTTCTACGCTGATGACCTTCAACATTAAGTAGAAAAGAGCGGCCTGCCATTTTTGCTGTTAAATCTTGAGGAATACCACTATAAAGTAGCTCTCCTTTGTTAAGTAAGAGAATGTTTTTACATTGCTCTGCTTCATCAAGATAAGAGGTGCTCCATAGTATCAACATGCCATCGCTGGCCAAAGCATGCACCATTTGCCAAAGCTCACGGCGTGCAATGGGATCGACACCCACGCCTGGCTCGTCAAGAAGCAGAACTTTAGGACTACCTAATAAAGTACAAGCCAGCCCAAGCTTTTGTTTCATACCTCCAGACAGATTGCCTGCAAGGCGAGATGTAAAGCGAGTGAGATCAGTAAATGTCAGTAGTTGTTGATAAACTTTTTTACGCTCCTCACCTACGACATTTTTTAAATCAGCATAAAGATTGAGGTTTTCTAATACTGTTAAATCTTCATACAGACCAAATTTTTGTGGCATATAGCCAAGAATAGCTCTGACATCGACACTCTGTTTTTGCGGGTCCATTCCTAAAATACGAATATCACCAGCATCAGGCTTTAATAAGCCTGCAAGCATACGAATTAAGGTTGTTTTGCCTGCGCCATCAGGGCCAACTAAACCCGTCACAGAGCCACCTGTAATGGTGGCTGTTAATGACGAAACAGCAGGGCTTTCCAGTCCTGTAAAGCGTTTTTCAACACCAAGAAGTTCGATAGTGTAATCAGTATGTTCCATTTTGCACTCCACACTTAATGAGTGGGTGCAAATTTTAAGGTGACAGGCATACCTTGGCGTAATGCGTCATCAGCATCCGTCACAACCACTCTGAGGCGATACACTAAATCGGTTCTTAACTCCGGTGTTTCAACACTTTTTGGGGTAAATTCGGCGGTTGGTGAAACAAATCCAATCGTACCGTGATAAGGCTTATCTTTACGTCCATCGGTGTAGAGATAAACTTCTCGATTAGGAACAGCTTCGCTTAAGTGAGTTTCACTGATATAAGCTCTGACCCAAACAGGGTTAGTTAATGACACCGTAAATACAGGGCTTCCAGCAGATAATATTGTGCCGGGTTCTACCGCTCGAGTTAGCACAGTACCTTGTGATGGAGAGATTAGTTGCGTGTCTTGGAGGTTTAATTCAGCTTGCGCAACAGCGGCTTTAGCTTGCATAACTTGTCCTTTCGCCGCATCAATGTCTTCTTTTCGATAACCATTTTGATACTGATTGAGCTTATCTTGTGCCGCTTTTAAGGCCGCCGCCGCTTGATTGCGATTGTTTCTTGCGCTATCTAACTCATTGGCTGAGATGACTTTTCGGTTAGCAAGATCTTGCTGGCGTTTATAAAAGTTTTCTGCGTATTGCCAAGCGGCTTGCTTTAATGACACATCAGATTGAGCTTGCGCAATTTCTTCAGTGCGATATCCCGCTTCCATTAAAGCTAGCGAAGCAATTGCGCTATCACGCTCACCATAAGCTTTATTTAGTGCATTGCGATAGGGCGCATCATCAAGCTTGCCTAATAATTGCCCTTTTTGGACAGGGGCACCTTCATCAACTTGTAATGTGTCTAATCTTCCAGCAACACGAAAACTAAGGTTGACTGTACGTATATCGACATTGCCATAGAGTACTAATTCAGACTCTTTGTTTTCTTCGTAATAATAGATACCTGCAACAATACCGATAATAATCATTAAGATAATAAACAAACTGACTTTTTTAGTTTTCATAATAACTCTATTTATGCGTGATGGGTGTTAGTATAAATCTCTCTTAATCCATTGAGTAATAAAGTAATATGAGTTTTTAAGGTATTGGAAATAATCTGATACTCATTTTTACCAATTCTATCCCATCCAGTTTGTCTTAGGATAGTTTCCCTGACTAAACGAAATGATAGCACTTCTCCCAATATAGCGTGAGTATGTAACATGGTTGTAGGTAGTGCAGCATCTAAACCAATATAAATAGCTAATAGTTTGTTTACACGCCTTAAAAGAGGCGATAACGCTTGCTGGTGGATCAAGGAATATGCTTCGGTTGGGACAAGCTGTTCCCTTGCCATAATGCGACTAAGATGAATATTTTCTTTATCAAGTACAAGCCGAGCATATTGTAAAAAGCTATCAATAATAAGCGTTTGTAGTAATGGAAGGTGTTCTGTTGGGTTAGGTCGCTCAAGAAATTCGTCAAGAATGACCACTGTCGGTTCAAAATCAAGACGAATAAGATCAGCAATATGTTGTGCAACAGCGAGATACAACCCTTCTTTGGAACCAAAATAATAAGCGATAGCGGCAATATTTTGTTGAGCAGCTTGTGCAATTTGGCGTGTTGTGGCGGCATCTGGCCCATTTTTACCAAAGATCTCACATGCCGCTTCCAATAATTGTCGTTTTGCTAGTTCACCGCGCGTTGTCTTCTGGTGGATGTCTGACATGATAGAAGATACCTTACTTAAGTAAAATGTAACAAAACCAATGATATTAAAAACAGCGATAACAAGGCGTATTATATTAGATGATATTGAACAATAGGGAAAATTTGTGATAAATAATCGAATAAAGCTGATGTGTAATAAAAAAAGTGTAATCTATTATTGAAAATTATTTTTGTATTCTGAATATAGCAAAAACTGTTAGAATAGGTGTTATTAGGTTAACCTAACAAGATTCATTCTCTTTCATCACTGTCTATACCTAGAAATGATAGTACCTATAGAGTAATAATGCCTATAGATTGACAGTATGAAAGCCCGTCATTTTTAATTTCAATCACCGTGTTATACGTTCTGGTTGTAGGAGACTACTGTTTTGACCGATTTTACATCGCTTGGTTTAAGTGAGGCGCTTCTCCGCGCTATTGATGAACAAGGGTATAAAACCCCAACCCCTATTCAACAGCAGGCGATTGAGCCGATTTTGGCGGGTAAAGACGTATTAGCGAGTGCGCAAACAGGCACAGGTAAAACAGCAGCTTTTACATTACCAATACTGGAAAAGTTATCTCAATCAGCAGTAAAAACAAAAGGTCGTCAACCAGTTAAAACGCTGATTTTGACACCAACGCGCGAGCTTGCGGCTCAAATTGCTGAAAACGTAAAAGCGTATAGCCGTTATATTCCTATTCGTTCGTTAGTCGTTTTTGGTGGTGTGAGCATTAATCCACAAATGATGAAGTTACGTGGTGGTGTTGATGTACTGATTGCAACTCCGGGACGTTTACTCGATCTTGAACATCAAAATGCAGTTGACCTTTCTCGCGTTGAAGTTTTAGTGCTTGATGAAGCTGATCGTATGTTAGACATGGGTTTTATCCACGATATTCGCCGTGTGATCAATAAATTACCGAAAAAACGTCAAAACTTACTGTTTTCAGCAACGTTCTCTAAAGAGATCACGGGTCTTGCTAATTCACTATTAAATAACCCTGTGAGTATTTCAGTTGCGCCAAAAAACTCGGCTGCTGAATCTGTTGATCAATATGTTCATTTAGTGGATAAAAAACGTAAAACAGAGTTGTTATCACACTTAATTGGCTTAGAAAATTGGCCACAAGTGCTTATTTTTACACGTACTAAACACGGTGCAAATAAGCTTGCTGAACATTTAAATGCCGATGGGATTAAATCAGCTGCTATTCATGGCAATAAAAGCCAAGGTGCGAGAACGCGTGCTTTAGCTGACTTTAAAGACGGCAAATTAAAAGCGTTAGTAGCAACAGATATTGCGGCTCGTGGTCTTGATATCGACCAACTGCCTTATGTGGTCAATTTTGAATTACCGCAAGTGGCAGAAGATTATGTTCACCGTATTGGTAGAACGGGTCGTGCTGCTGCAACGGGTAAGGCTATTTCGCTTGTTTGTGTTGATGAACATGGTTTATTAGCTGACATTGAACGTCTATTAAAACGTGAAATTCCACGTTTAGCATTAGAAGGTTACGATCCTGATCCTTCAATTAAAGCAGCTCCTTTGCATAAAAAACCAAAGAATAATGCACCACGTAGAAGTGGTGGTCGTGCAGATATTCGCGGTAAAGATAATCGCAACAATAGTCGTAAAGAGGGCGATAGCGAAGGTAAAGAGTCTGGACGTAATAAAAGCAAAGAAAACTACCGTAATAAAGACGGCTCTCGTACCGGAAAATTAGGGCCTCGCCGTTCACGTAAAAGTGATGAAGGTAGTGATAATCAAAGCCCTTGGTCAAAAGCTAGAAAAGGTTAAAAAGTGCGAGTTCTATTAGCGCCAATGGAGGGGGTTTTGGACCCCCTTGTGAGAGAATTACTCACTTCGATTAACGATTACGATCTCTGTATTACAGAGTTTGTACGAGTTGTAGACTCATTACTGCCAACGAAAGCGTTTTATCGCTTATGCCCTGAATTGCAGACAGAAAGCCGCACTAAAAGTGGAACTCTGGTGCGAGTGCAATTATTAGGACAACATCCACAATGGTTGGCTGAAAATGCCTTTAGAGCTGTTTCTTTAGGCTCTTGGGGCGTTGATTTAAACTGCGGTTGCCCTTCAAAAACCGTTAATGGCAGTGGCGGTGGAGCTTCACTTTTAAAACAGCCAGAAACGATTTATCAAGCCACAAAAGCGATGCGTAATGCTGTACCTTTAGAATTGCCAGTATCCGTTAAAGTGAGACTAGGCTGGGATTCTTCAGCGTATAGCCATGAAATTGCAGATGCCGTGGCACAAGGTGGTGCAACAGAAATCACTGTTCATGGCAGAACAAAAGAAGATGGTTATAGCGCGGAAAAAATTAATTGGCAGGCCATTGGTGAGATCCGCCAAAGACTCTCTATTCCTGTGATTGCTAATGGTGAAATTTGGAACCGTGAAGATGCATTAGCCTGCTTAGCCACAACAGGTTGCAATGCGATAATGATTGGTCGTGGTGCAATGAATACCCCTAATTTAAGCCGTGTTGTAAAAGGCATAGAAGCTAGAATGCCATGGTCAGAGGTTATCCAATTATTAAAGCGCTATGTTCGTTTAGAAAAGCGCGGTGATACGACGATTTATCATGCATCACGTATTAAGCAGTGGTTTAGCTATTTACGCAAAGAGTATCCAGAAGCCGATGAGTTATTTAGGCAAATTCGAACACTAAAAACCTCGCCAGAAATCGCGGTGGCAATAGAAGCGTTGTAATTTAAAAATCATCTTATTCGATAAAAAAATAGTGCTCATTAATCAGCGCTATTTTTTTGTTCGTTAAGTCATAATCTTTCTGTTTATCTTAAAATATAATGTTACTTATCTCCAATAATTGGAAAAAATAACTATTTCGACTTACACTCAATAAGTGACATTTTTAGGTATGTTGTTTATATCATGACTATTTTAGGGGGAAATATGGGAATTATTGCTTGGATTATCTTTGGTTTGATCGCGGGTATTTTAGCGAAATTCTTAATGCCTGGCTCTTATGATATTGGTCTGATATGGACTTGTATTCTGGGTATTGTCGGTGCCGTTGTGGGTGGTGCAATTAGTAGCTTCTTTGGTAAAGGTAAAGTAGACGGTTTTAATTTTGGCAGCTTTGTGGTTGCTGTTATTGGTGCCATTGTTGTGCTCTATCTTGCTAAAATATTCGCAAGTTAATGCATTCATATAACACAGAGATTAATAATAAACCCGCGTAATGCGGGTTTACTTTTTTAAGGAAAAAGCTGATTAAATTAGCATTCACAAGGGAGAGTACTTTCAGCGCCCCATTGCGCCCAAGAGCCGTCATAAAGTGCAATAGATTGGCAACCGAGTACCGTTAACGCTAAAAATAAAATAGCTGCTGTCATACCTGAGCCACAAGTCACAATGATTGGCTGTGATAAATCCACGCCTGCTTGCTCAAATATTTGCTTCAGTTCAGCATTATCTTTTAATTGCCCATCAGTCACTAATTCATTCCAAGGTACATTTTTACTGCTAGGAATATGTCCACTGCGCAAACCAGGGCGAGGTTCTGGTGCTCTACCATAAAATCTGTCTGCCGAACGAGCATCTATCATCTGTTTTTGCTTGGTATTGAGATTATCAAGAAGCTGTTGTTTATTGGCGTAACGTTGAGTATGACGCTCAACCACAAAAGGCGAAGTTGCTGGCGCAGCAATGACTTCACCTTGTTGGATTTCAAACCCAGCATCAATCCAAGCTTGTAATCCACCTGCTAAAATACGCACATTGCGACAACCTAATGTTGTGAATGTCCACCAGCCTCGTGGCGCTGAAAATAAATTACCTTGATCATAAATAATGACAGTAGTGGTATTAGAAATACCTAATTGCGTCAACGTTTCTGAAAATAGTGCATCAGAAGGTAGCATATGGGGTAGTGACGTGGTTTTATCGGCGACTTCATCAAGATCAAAAAAATGCGCATGCGGAATATGACGTTCAAGATAAAGTGCTGAATAGTCAATGTCTTGTGTTGGCATCGGCGCACTGACATCAAGGATCACAAGGTCGCTATCATTTTGATGTTCAAATAGCCATTGGGGCGTGACAAAGTAATCATATTCCATAGTGCAACCTCATTTATTTTGTGGAAGGTGAGCTGTCGGGTATTGCTGGAAATTGTTGTGTTGGCGAAGTTTCAGGTTGAGCTTGTTTGTTTTCTATTGGTGTAGTTGAACGGGTATAAATATTTAATCCCGCTAGGAAAACGCCACCGATAGAGCCAAAAGCAAGTAGTGCGATAACAACGATAATTATTTTTTTCATAATGTTCATTTGCAGATGAATGTTGCGCAAAAGTATATCGAGATATGAGGTTGAAACAAGCGCTAAGTCTCCAGATTGAGGAAAAACACAGAATAAAGGAGAGGCGTTCTATCGCGTTAAATAGGGTGAATAGAGATGTAAAAAAGGCTATTTACCTTTATAAATAGCCTTAATTACAGTACAAGTTGTGTTAATGGTTTCCATCAAAGGTTACAGTCAATGATAAGAAAAACCCCTTAAACTCAGGAGTAAATGAGTTTAAGGGAAAGGGGTAACGCAACTTAAGACTTCATTTAAAATACAACTCAATTTTTATGAGTAAAGGAACCAGAATGTCATTGCTAAGTTCACAATGGCTGCCACAGCCATAGGAATAGCGGTTCGTTTAACGATTTGGAATGGTGAAACATTCGCAATACCTGCAATGGCGACAATGGCTGCGGTAATCGGTGAAACAGTACGACCAAAGCTTGTCATAATTTGCATAGGTAAAATTAAGGTAATGACATCCACTTTTAAGAAAGCAGCAATTTTCGGTGTTAAGGCTGCAAATGAGAAGAAGGCAGCATTACCAGAGCCCATTAAGAATGCCGCTAAGGCAAGAATGGCACTCATCACAAGGATCATGGCGACAACACCGAAACCCGCATCTTGAGCAGAGCTAATAAGTGTATCGACTGCACCACTTTTTAATAAACCATTAGCAAAAAACTCACCCGATACAATTAACGATACCACTAAGACAAATTGCTTACCCATTCCTTCAAAAAACAGCATAAAGCTATTCATTACGGCCTTTGCATCACGTAAACGAACATATTCAAAGAGAAGTGCAATCACTGTACTGATAACCATCGCTGTGGTGACTTCTAATTTAATATAAGGGTGTAATAAAGGACTAAAGCCAATAATGAGTACCAAAGGGATCACGGGTAATAAGGCATAAGACAGTGGAATTTTGTTTCCTTCTTCTTTAACTGCATCAATTGTTGTTGGGTCAAAAACAAATCCTTCACGTTTATCCCACCAGCGTTGAATAAAGAAATGGGTAATCGCAACAGCAATAATAATAGGAATAGTAATAGGTAACTGGTGCTGAACAAAATAAACGGCAGGTTCAATATCCGCAGTTTTTGCTGCCATAATGACGTTACCAGAGCCAGGACCATGGTCGATAAATTGGCAGCATCCAATAACCGCTAAAGCAGAAAGTGGGCTAATGCCAGAACGAATTAATATCGGATACATGGTGACCATTAATAGCATTCCCAAACCAGCATGACTTGGAATAAAAATAACCAAGATTTGGGTAACTAAAAATGAAATAACCAAAAGTAAATAAGGCGATTTAATTGCTTTTAAAGGTTTTTCAAAAATAGCAAATAAAGCACGGCTTGCGCCAACGTGTTCCATATAACGAGAGAAACCCGCAATAGCCATTAATGTTAAGCCCAGTCCCGCTAAGCGAGAACTCATAATATCCGTAAAGATTTGGAAAATATCAAAATACTTAAATTGCGTTGATTTATTTTCTGGTAGTAACGGATTAAGATCGAGAGAAGCAGTTAGGAGCAGTAGCAATAAGCCCCCGAGTAATAATACTGGCTGAGGTTTATAACCTCTAGCCAGTAGATAAACCACCAACGCGGTTACCAGCGCGGCAATGATTAAACCTGTCATAGTAAATTCCCTAGTAGTGACGCAATAATATTGTTGTTATTTATTTAATGCTGAGAACGCTTGTGTAATGTCTGCAATTAAATCCTCAGTTGCTTCAAGCCCGATATGTAAACGAACAAAAGGACCGTGGCCTTCATGCCAATCAGAGGCACTTCTTGCTCCTGCAACATTGGCAGGTAAAGCAAGGCTTTCAAATCCACCCCAAGATGCACCAATACCAAAAAGTGTAAGAGCATCAATAAATTGTTCTGATTGTTTGGCGGTATAACCTTGTTTAAATTCAATGGTTAATAAACCGTTGCTGCCTTTACAATCACGTTTCCATAAATCATGACGAGGGTGATTAGGTAATTCAGGGAACCACACTTTTTCAACTTCAGGGCGAGTTTCTAGCCATTGCGCAATAGCAAGAGCAGATTTGCCGTGAGCTGCAATACGCTGTCCCAGTGTTCTCATACCACGAAGCACTAATGCTGCATCATCAGGGCTGCTGGCTTGACCTAATGCTTCAGGCAATGCACCAATTTTTTCCCATGCTTTTTCATTCGCAACCATAATTCCCATCATCACATCAGAGTGGCCGCATAAATATTTAGTCGCTGCAATAACTGAGACATCAGCACCTAATTCCAGTGGGTTATAAAGCCATGCAGAGCCCCAAGTATTATCAACACCAACAGGAATATTTCTTTCATGCGCAATACGGCAGATTTCAGGCAAGTCGAGCATTTCATAAAGTAATGAACCCGGTGATTCGACAAAAATAAGCTGTGTATTGTCTTGAATTTTTTGCTCAAAATCTGAACCATCTGTTTTAAAGAAGCTATAAGCAATGTTATTGGGTTCAAGAAAAGCAGAGGCAATTTTACGCACGGGTTCATAAACAGAATCTGCAAATAAAACATGACCACCACTGCGTGCATATCCCATAATGGTCACAGCGATAGCTGCCAATCCAGTAGGGAACAGTTGAGCGCGATGGCCACCTTCTAGCTCAGTGACTAAAGCTTCCAGTGCAAAAGCGGTTTCAGTACCACGAGCGCCGTAACTCAATACACGCTCTGTTGCACGACGATCACGGACATCACGCCAGCTTTTAATAGAATCAAAAACAATGGTGCTGGCTCTCATAACAGGTGGATTAACTGGACCTGAGGTTTTAATTTCTTGGCGTCCACTGTGTATCAGTTTTGTTTGTTTATTTTGTTTCATTATTAATATCTCCAAATATAGAAATAGAGTTCCCCGGTAATTAAATAAAACCTTTAATTACTTTTTTCTCTGCGCTTATTCTGTTTCTATTATTTATAACAAACTTATTTATTTTTAAAATAGCTCTTTTTAAAAAAAGATGATCTTCATCTAATTTTTTAGCATTAATTATTCTAATTAAATCTTAAATAACATTTAAGATTCAGAAGTTATAACTAATAAATAAAGAGTTATTTATAACATATTGAATTAATGTTATTTTTTGATTGATTAGAAATTTTTTAATTTAGATTAAAATTATCAAAGTGTTTTTTTAGAGATTATATTGCATAAATAAAATAACAATCTAACAAGTCGTTTGATTAAAAAAACGATTTTTTTATTATTCTTTTAACAGGGGAAATAATTATGGGAACCAGCGTTTTTGATTCGGTTTTATTAAAGAATTTATGGTCAACAGAAGAAATGAGAACTATTTTTTCTGATAAAACGAGAATGCAAAATTGGCTTGATTATGAAGCGGCATTAGCCATAGAACAAGCAGAATTAGGGTTGATCCCAAAAGAGGCGGCAAACGTTATTGCAGACACCGCAAAGCTTGAAAAGCTCGATATGGATTATGTATTAGAACAAGTGCGTTTGACTCGCCATCCATTAGTGCCAACTATTCGTGGTTTAGAACATGCTTGCCCTGAACATTATGGTGAATATGTTCACTTTGGACCAACCACACAAGATGTGATTGATACAGGTCTTGTACTGCAACTTAAAGATGCTCATTATACTTTCCTTCGTGATATCAAAATATTAGGTCGTTCATTATTATCACTAAGTGAAAAACACCGAAATACACCCATGGTAGGGCGCACATTAGCATTACAAGCACTGCCAATCACTTTTGGTCATAAAACGGCAATTTGGTTAACAGAATTAGCCCGTCATTATCAACGTCTTAAAGAAATTGAACCGCGTTTATTTGTGGGAAGTGTCGTCGGAGCGGTGGGCACAAAAGCCTCTTTAAGTGATAAGGCTGATGAATTAGAAGCGCGTGTATTAAAACGTTTAGGCTTAGGTGTGCCTGAAATTTCATGGCAACCTGCACGTGATAGATTTAGCGAATACGGCATGTTGATTGGCTTAATTAGCGGTACATTAGGTAAAATTGCCAATGAAATTTTGATATTAGCACATAACGAAATTGATGAATTATCAGAGCCTTTCAGCAAAGGACAAGTCGGTTCTTCAACGATGCCTCATAAACGCAATCCAGCTATTGTTGAAAATGCCGCTTGTGTCAGCAATACCTTAAAAGCAAACCTTTCTGTTTTAACCGATATGATGAAACATCAACACGAGCGCGATGGTGCAATCTGGAAAATGGAATGGAAAATCATGCCAGAACTGTGTCTGATGCTGTCTGTTATTTTTGATAATATGAAAACAGTATTAGGCGGGTTAAATGTTCATGTTGAAAAAATGCGCAAAAATATGGATATTTTGGGTGGCTTTATGCTGGCTGAACGCGTGATGTTTGCATTATCTGATAAAGCAGGTAAACAAACGGCACATGAAATTGTGTATGAAGCATCAATGTCAGGGCAAGAAGAGGGCATTACCTTCGTAGAAGCAATTAATCGTGATACACGTATTCGTGATCATATTACGCAAGAAGAACTTGATGCATTGTTAGATCCAACGACTTATGTGGGTAATGCGCCAGCTCAGGTTGATCGCGTTGTCGCACAAACCAAAGCCTCTGGCTGGTTAAATGACTAAGTGAATTAATTACCTCCAACCTTCTTATTATCTAAAAGCCGGTGATATTGCTGGCTTTTTCTTATCAATTTCGAGGTGTTTATGACATTGAGTCAGCAGTTAGCCCAATTTATTACCACAACCACATTTTCTGATTTACCTGCTCAAGTTGTTAGCCGAGCTAAAATTCATTTATTAGATACATTAGGTGTTGCTTTGGCTGGCAGTGTGCAGCAAAGTGCAATTCAAGGGCGACAAGGCGTTGCTTTTTTACCTGATAGCCAAGGTGATATCCCTATTTGGGGAAGTTCACAAACGGCAAATACAACCGTGGCAGCTCTTGCCAATGGAATTGCAGCACATGCTTTAGATTTTGATGATACACATACCGATTCCATTACACATGGTAGTGCAGTATTAACACCGATTGCTTTTTCATTGGGTGAATCTATCGGTGCATCATCACAAGATATTTTAACGGCGTGGGTGATTGGCTGGGAAGTCGCGGCGAGAGTAGGCTTAGCAAGCCATAGTGGATTTCATCAGCGTGGTTTTCATGCCACCGCAATTGCGGGTATTTTTGGCGCAACGGCTTGTGCCGCTTCACTATTAAAATTGACGCCTGAACAAACTGTGAATGCATTAGGGTTAACAGGAAGCCAAGCAGCAGGAGTGGCTGAATATCTTACTAATAGCTCATCTTCTAAATGCTTTCATGCGGGATGGGCTGCGCAATCAGGTATTATCGCCGCATCATTAGCAAAAGGTGGAATGACAGGCCCTGAAACAATATTTGAAGGTCGGTATAGCCTTTATCAAACCCACGGTATTCGAGAGCAAGCGCAACCAGAACAAGTCGCATTGGGATTAGGTGAAATATGGGAATTTTTAAATGTTTCTATTAAGCCTTATCCAGTGTGCCATTTTGCTCATGCAACGGTTGATTGTGGGCGTAATTTGCTGAAAAAAGGGATCACCGCTGATGATATTGAGAGTGTCGAGTGCGTTGTCGATCCAGTCGCTGCTGCCTTGATTTGTGAGCCACCTGAAACAAAATGGGCGCCTCAAACAGCTTATGGCGCTAAATTTAGTTTGCCGTGGTTATTTGCTGCGGGTTTTTTAGATAATGCATTAACGTTATCTTCATTATTACCTGAGAACCTCCAACGGGAAGATATTCAATCATTAGCGAAGCGTGTAAGTTATCGTTATCCCGAAAAAGGAGAAATTCCATTTCCTACCTATTTCCCTGGATTAATTTTCGTGACATTAAAAAATGGCGAAAAGATCACGGAGAGATTAGATATTCAGTATGGTAACCCGAAGAATCCAATGACAGATAAAGATGTGATCAGTAAGTTTTACGATAATGCATCTTTGGTAATAGAAGCTGAACAATCGGCACAATTAGTTGAGAAAATACTGCATTTCGACAATGTAACTATTTCAGAAATAACACAATTATTACGTGTTAAAAAATAGAAGGTTAAGCTGAAATAGTATAAACAAGATTATTGTGTGAAGGATTGGTTTTATCTGCCAATCCTTTATCTATTGTCTTGCACACATAAATTCAGATGTACAAACTATCTTTTCCCCAATTTTCACCGTACCTGAAAAGCTAACAATAGTGCGTCGCTGTCGGCGAAATTGGATCTCAATAACTAGCTGATCGCCTGCTTTTACCACATCATAAAACCGAGCATTCTTTATGCTGGCAAAATAACATTGCTGATCCTCACTCATAGGTGAAAGGTAGTAATGTGCAAGAATGCCCGAAGCTTGAGCCATGCTTTCAAGGAGTAATAAAGGTGGGTAGAACTCGCCAAAAACAACGGTGTCATTGGTTGTGACATTTTTGATGGCTGTTAATTTGCCACTGGCAAGTTCAGTTGGTTCAGAAATAACGCGATCAATTAATAAGAATGGATAACGATGAGGCAATATTTCCATTATTTCACTGACGGAAATGGGCATATATTTTCTCCTCGTTATGATGATAGAACAAATAGGCTTTTTACAATAAAGGTGGCTATTATTCCATTCTTATTCAATATGGTACAGTATTGAGCTATGTTTTAGGTAAGAAATTTTGGTTAAGTGGATAACAAAGACCAGAATAGGAAAAATCCAGTCTTTGTTACTTCTCATTTTTTGATGAGTTATCGAAATAATTTATTTTTTAGTTATTCTTGTTGTAGCGTGATATCTGCATGATTAATCACTTCATTTTGTTCATTTTTCAATGAATCAAACAGAATTTGTGCCGCTTTCCCTGGGCTATTAGAATTAAAATAAAGGTTATAACGGATCGCTGGTAAAGCAGGTAAACCTTCTTTTTCGCCTAAAATACGCAAATCATCACCAGAAAGCTCAATCGAACGCGCCATAATCCCTAAACCAGCTCGTACTGCCGCTCTTGCACCAGAAAGTGTGGTTGCAATATAAGCAATTCGCCAACGAATACCTTGCTGATCAAGATGATTTATCATCATATCGCGGTAAGTGCTTGGCTCATCAAGTACCACGAGAGGTAACGGCTCATCAAGATCAAATCTAAAATGTTTTCCGCAATACCATAATGAAGGTGAAACGCGTAATACGATTTTAGGATAACCCACATGCTCTTCAGTAGAGATGGCTAAATCTAGCTCATTGTTTTCTAACATAGACATTAAAAACGGACTACGTTTAACAATAATTTCCATAATTAAGCGAGGATAAGCGCCTGAAAAACGAGCGAGAAGTTCAGGTAAAATCGTGTTTGCGGTGTCATCGGGAGAACCAATTTTTAAAATGCCGTCAATCTCTTCATGCATTAGTGAAAGGCATGCCTCATCGTTAAGGCGTAAAATACGGCGAGCGTAATTAAGCAGTTGTGTACCTGCTTCTGTCAGTGTTTTATTTCGACCTTGGCGAGCAAATAGCTCTTTTCCTAGTAGAGACTCAAGTCGTTGCATCTGTTGGCTAACGGCGGATTGTGTTCGACAAACGGATTCAGCCGCGGCAGCAAAGGTATTTCCATCGACAACGGCGACAAAGGTTCGAAGTAAATCAAGTTCTAAGTTAAAAATAGGGCGTTTTGCGGAAGTCATTATAGATATCTCTTAACTGGTGTTGTTGTGCTTAATAAAACAAAAGAAAAATATTTTTATAAGACTATTTTGGATGTTGCGTAACCAATACTCATACTATGAAGAGTTGAATGAATAATCCATAACAAAGCTCAATAATTTCGAGAAGTTATCCATTCTTTGATGAAAAAAACATGCAAGCAAAGGTAACTACTGATTTTTATACAGTGTTATGAGACAATAGCGCCTTTCTTGAAATCAGTTACAGAGTGGTTATGTCCCTTTCTCAATCCGTTAAAAATCAAATAAGTCAGTGGTATAAAGCCCTACCAGAACATATCGAAGGGTTTATTCCGCGTGCCCCACAGCGTGAAATGATAGCTGAGGTAGCCAAGACTTTTTCTGATGAAACGGGGCGCCATCTTGTTATTGAAGCCCCTACTGGGGTGGGTAAAACACTCTCTTATCTTATTCCAGGGATTGCAATTAGCCGTGATGAGAAAAAGCCATTGATAATCAGTACGGCGAATGTGGCATTGCAAGATCAAATTTATAGTAAAGATCTGCCATTACTTAAAAAAATCATTCCTGATCTTACGTTTACAGGCGCTTTTGGTCGTGGCCGCTATTTATGCCCTCGCAATTTAGATGCGATTTGTGCCACTGAAGGCGAGCAAATCGACTTAATGTTTTTGCTTGAAGATAAAGTGGATGTGGCGACCAGTGCAGAAAGAGAAATTTGCCAAGAGCTCAAAAATGATTTCACTAGTTTCGGCTGGGACGGATTACGCGATCACCATAAGCGAGCATTAACCGATAGTTTATGGCGTAAAATCAGTACGGATAAAATGAATTGTTTAGGGCGTAATTGCCAATATTATCATCGTTGTCCTTTTTTTATTGCGCGCCGTGAAATTGATGAAGTCGATGTGGTTATTACCAATCACGCTTTAGTCATGGCAGCAATGGAAAGTGAATCCGTGTTACCTGATGCTAAAAATCTGCTTTTGGTACTTGATGAAGGGCATCATATTCCTGATGTTGCGCGAGATGCACTTGAAGTTGAAGGGGAAATAACCTTAGTTTCCCTTAATAATCAGCTTGATAATATCACTCGTCATGTTAGTCAGTATTTAGCGCAATTTATTCCTGTAAGACCGCCTAAATTGGCTGATCCTATTCGTTTTGATGCGCATATTGCTAAGTTACGTGAAGCCTATCAAGAGGTTGATACATTCACGCGAGCACTATTACCAGAACGTAGTGAACAAGATGAATATCTCTTCCCGTTAGGTGAATTACCTGAACAACTTCTGTTAAGTTGCCAGACATTATTTAAGCTAACGGATGGTTTAAAAATGCTGGGCGAAGCTATTTTAAACGATTTAACAGAACGGACAGCGAAAGAAGATGTTGTGCGTTTGCATCGCGCCATTTTAACTACCAGTAGGATGGTGGGTTATTTAGAAAATATGGCGAAACTTTGGCGCTTAGCCACATTAGAGCAAACTTCAAAAGCACCAGTATCTAAATGGTTAACTCGTCGTTACGATAAAAAACAGTCTCATCTCTATTTTCATTGTGCTGGCATTCGAGTTAGTGAGCAATTGACGCAATTATTATGGAAAAATATTCCTCATGTGGTTATTACGTCTGCAACATTACGTTCATTAAATAGCTATTCTCGTATTCAAGAATTGACGGGATTAAGCGAGCAATTTGATGATCGTTTTATTACATTGTCTTCGCCTTTTGAGCATCAAAAGCAAGGCAAACTCGTGATCCCAAAAATGCACTATGAGCCAACTATGCTCCATGAACGTGAGCATTTAAAAGAGATGGCTCGTTATTTTCGCCAAGAAATGGAAGAGAATAATCATCGAGGGCAATTGGTTTTATTTAGCAGCCAACGTGCAATGGATGGCTTTTTAGAAGAAGTGAAAGACTTGCGTTTATGCTTATTAGTACAAGGTGATCAACCACGCTATCGATTAGTTGAAACACATTGCAAGCGTATTGATGCGGGTGATAATAGTGTATTAATTGGCTTACAATCTTTTGCTGAAGGTCTAGATTTAAAAGGTGATTACTTAACGCAGGTACATATCCATAAAATTGCCTTTCCTCCAGTGACTGATCCAGTGATTGTCACTGAGGGAGAGTGGTTAAAATCACTCAAACGTTATCCTTTCGAAGTGCAAAGCTTACCCAGTGCATCGTTTAATTTAATTCAGCAAGTTGGGCGCCTTATTCGTAGTCATCACTGTCATGGTGAAATTGTCATTTATGACAGACGTTTATTAACAAAAAACTACGGTTCACGCTTATTAACGGCACTGCCTGTTTTTCCAATTTATCAACCGGATATGCCTAAAGAGAAGTGATTTTCTATTATATTATAGAGATTTTACTTTTGTTGGTGATTTATGCTTCTATAACTTACTTTGATGTATTTATTAATGTGTTATTAATAAATATAGGCTATTTACTATAATTTTTTATTCTTAATAAAAGAAAAATTGTTTTTTTGTTTAAAATAATACAAGTCATCTTATGGTTAAATATATTTAATCATTTCGTTTTATTTTTATTTAAGATTCTATCTGGTATTATTAACTTGTATTTTTTATGAATCTTATTAATAATTAAAAAATAAAAATATCTTATATTTAAAATTAAATAATTATTTTACATAAATTAATATAATTATAACAAAATAAACAATTATATTGTAATGTTCTTATTTTTATTAATTTAGAAAAAGTGAATACTTTATTTAGAAATTATCAGTCTGATGTTTTTTTAAATTATTTATTTTATATTAAATAGTATGCGATAATCTTTTTTTATTTAGTTAAGATAAATGCTCAATAAATTTATAAAAAATAACAGTCATTTTAATTAATTGATTTATCTTGCTTTTTTGTTTTGATTTTCTCGTTTTCTTATAGAGTTATTTTTATGATTTTATTTCTATTTTGATATGTATCAATAAAATTAAATATATTTAATTAATAAGGTTGTAAGCTGTTTTTTTTTAATTTCTCTTCAGTACAATATATCTCATAAACACCCTATCACTTATTGAATTAAAAAAATCTCTCCTGATTTTCTTAAATGAAACGATGATTGCTGATAGGGTGTTTTTACTCAAATAAACTAGGTTATTTAAGGTTAATACTTATTTTAAGTATTGATCTTTTTATTAATAAAATCATATAAATATATTTAACAAAAATAAGTTTTAACTCTTTATATATTACTACTCTTAAACGGTAGTTTTATTTATATATTAAAGCAGGAGCATTGTAAAAAATGAAATCTATTCTCCCTACAAAAGAAGAGAGTGACGAGAAATTATTATCTCGGCGTTCTTTCTTTTCATTTGCTGGAAAGATGAGTCTTGCGGCAGGGGTAACCGCTGTAACGGCGGGATGTGATGGTAATATTTCTGGAGGTACTGGCTGGGTTCCCGAGCAATACAATGCAAAAGGCACTTTTCCTGTACAAGTCCGAGGCCGAATTCCTATTGATCCTAATAATGTGGCAATTTGTCGTGATGATAAAAAATGCATTTTATGTGGTCAATGTGTTGAGGTGTGTGAAAAAGTACAAACGGTGATGGGAAATTACGATTTACCGTTAATTGATAGCGTTCCTTGTATTGATTGTGGGCAATGTACGCTTTGGTGTCCAACAGGTGCGATAACAGAAGTTGATGATACGGATAAGGTGATTAGGGCTTTATTAGATCCAACACTGCATGTTGTTGTTCAAACCGCGCCCGCTACGCGCGTTGCTTTGGGTGAAGAGTTTGGTATGCAACCGGGTAAGGATATTGAGTTACTGCAAGTTGCTGCACTGAGGAAACTGGGTTTTGATAAAGTTTTTGATACGAACTTTTCTGCTGATCTGACCATTATGGAAGAAGCGACAGAATTATTGCAACGAATTCAAAATAATGGCGTATTACCACAATTTACATCATGCTCGCCGGGTTGGGTTAAATTCTGTGAAATGTTTTATCCTGAATTGATCCCTAATTTATCTTCAGCAAAATCACCCATGACAATGTTGGGGACGATGATAAAAACCTATTATGCCAAAGAGCAAAATATCGATCCTACCAAAATTGTCTCTGTTGCCATTATGCCATGTACCGCTAAAAAATCAGAAGCAGCACGCCCTGAAATGAATGGCGCTAGCGTGTTATGGGAAAAACCAGATCTTCGTGATGTTGATATCGTGCTAACAACAAGAGAGCTCGCCAGATTAATTAAAAGTCACAATATCGATTTAACGTCTCTTCAACCCGCAAATTATGATCGCTTAATGTCGGAATACAGTGGTGCTGGTGCTATTTTCGGCGTGACAGGGGGCGTGATGGAAGCGGCGGTCAGAACCAGTTACTACTTTATTACAGGTGAAAGACCACCAGAGCCTTTATTTAATTTGCAACCTGTACGTGGATTAGAAGGTATTAAAGAAGCCGCTCTGGATATTCCAGGAGTGGGTGAAATTCGCGTGGCAGTTTGCTCTGGTATGGGAAATGCGCGTCCTGTCTTAGAAGCCATTCAAAAAGGGGAAAAACAGTGGCACTTCGTTGAATTTATGGGATGTCCTGGTGGGTGTATTGCGGGAGGAGGACAGCCTCGTTCGGCATTACCGCCTTCTGATGAAATACGTGCTTTACGCATGAAAGCGCTTTATAGCAAAGATGAACGCGCCACAATCCGCTTGAGTTATGAAAACAGTGAAATTCAAAGTATCTATAAACAATTTTTAGGTGAACCTTGTGGTGAACGTGCTCATCAATTGCTTCATACGCATTACCAAGATCGCAGTATTCATTTTAACAAAAAGAAAGCTTAAAGATTGAGGAAACACATTATGTCTAAAGGTGTATTAGTCGATCTTACAAAGTGTATCGGCTGCGGTAGTTGTACAGTTGCATGCAAAATGTACAACGAAAATAAATGGATAGAAGACAGACAACCCACAAGTGGTGAGAATGCCAAACTCGCGGATGAAAACTGGACGGTTATCAAAACAGTCACGGTTGAGAAAGAAGATAAAGCGGTTTGGCGTTATGTTAAAGAGCAATGTTTTCACTGTATTGATCCCGCTTGTGCTTCAGCATGTTTTGCAAAAGCCTTCCAAAAAACACCAGCAGGGCCAGTGGTTTATTATCCTGATCTCTGTGTGGGTTGCCGATATTGCATGGTGGCATGTCCGTTTGATATTCCTAAATATGAGTGGGAAAAGTCACTTCCTTATGTCACTAAATGCATGATGTGCTCATCTCGTGTGGAAGAAGGGCAATCTCCCGCATGTGTTGCAGTATGTCCTACTCAAGCCTTGGTATTTGGTGAGCGACAAACCTTATTAGAAAAAGCCAGAGAAACCATCACGAATAATCCAGAATATGTTCAACATATTTATGGTGAGAAAGAAGTGGGGGGGACTGAATGGCTCTATATTTCCGATGTGCCATTTGAACAGCTTGGCTTTAAAACGGGATTAACGGAAAAACCACTCTCTTCTTATACCTCTGATTTTATGAAATATACACCGATTGCAGGTGCAACTTGGGCTGTGATTTTGGGTGGTATTGCTATGTTTAATCACAGAAAAGATAAAGTGAGCCGCGATGAGCAATCCCATCAGCATCTAGAGCATAACCAGAATAGTACTGATGAAGAAACAAGGAGATCAGAATGAGTGTTATCGATAATTCGACCCACTTTGGTAAGTGGCGTTTTCCTATGACACCAGTACGCTGGGTGCTTGTTGCTATCAGTTTGATTGCCGTAGGGCTTATCTTATTTCGCTTAGTCACAGGATTGGGATTAGTGACCAATCTTAATGATGAATGGCCTTGGGGGCTTTGGATCTCTTTTGACGTGATGTGCGGTGTGGCGTTAGCTGGGGGCGGGTATGGTACTGCGTTAATTGTTTACGTATTTAAACAAGAACAATTTTCAAGTATTGCTCGAAGTGCAGCATTAACGTCATTAATTGGTTATTTATTGGTGATGGTCGGGCTTTTCCTTGATATCGGGCAGTGGTGGAATTTCTGGCGTCCATTAGTTTCTCAAGGGCATAGCTCCGTGCTTTTTGAAGTCTTTATTTGCGTCTCTGTTTATACCAGTGTGCAATTAATTGAATTTGGAGAAGTGGCAACTGAACGAGTTGGACGAAAATACCATAATTTTTTCCGTAAAATATTACCAGTATTGTTAGTCATTGGTATTGCAATTCCATCAATGCATCAATCATCACTTGGGGCGCTTTATTTATTAATGGTCGATAAACTGCATCCATTATGGTGGTCGCCAATTATTTTCTTCCAATTTTTAATTTCGTCGTTTTTTGTTGGCCCTGCAATGATCGCAGTTGAAACTGCATTAGCAGGTCGAGCGTTTAATCACAAAGTGCCAATATCGGTATTAAGTGGATTAGTTCGAATTTCAGGTTATGCAATGCTGGTTTATTTAGCGTTGAAATTTGGCAGTATTATTGCGGAAGGTAAAGTGCATTACCTTTTTGAAGGCAGCTTTGAATCTTTATTCTTTTGGATTGAAGTTGGTTTTGGCGTTATTGTGCCGTTAATTATCTGTTTCTCGCCATTAATAAAACGTCGAGGCTGGCTGGTAACCTTTGGTGCGCTAGTCGCTTCGGGGGTTATTTTAAACCGTTATAACGTTGTGGTTACAGGTATGGTGACATCAACGGGTGTCTCTTATTGGCCATCGCTACCAGAATTAACTATCACTCTTGGTCTGGTTTCAATGGGGGCGCTCGCTTATTTATTTATCTGCGAAAACTTCCGTATTATTGAACATGAAGACGACAAACATTAATTAACTTAATGCCCAATTTAATTGGGCATTTTTTATAAATAAAACCAAGAAAATACTCTTTTTTATTCTTTTATTAATGATAAATAGAACGATAAATATGCCTATTTTAAAAAAATCCTTGTGGTTTATTTCTTCCTCTTTGCTTTCGATTACACCAATATTGAGTTATTCCCAAGCGAATGAAAATAAACCAGAACATATTATTGTCAGTGGACAAAAAGAAGGTCATTCGTCAAATCGTATTTATAACATTGAAGCTGAAAAAATAAGCAATATAGCAGGGGGAACTAATTTAATTACGGTTGATCATGAAAATCGCTTATTAACGTTGAATGATGCCTTAAAGGATCAACCAGGTATCGTGATACAAAGTTTATTTGGTGGATTAGATCAACCTCGTTTAAGTATTCGAGGCTCAGGTGTTCAAAGTGCGCCACTTTCTAGAGGGGTATTATTACTCCAAGACGGACTGCCTCTTAATGAAGCCGATGGCAGCTTTCACTCAAGTATGATTGATGTACGAGATGCACAATTTATTAGCATTCGCCGCGGTGCAAATAGTACACAATTGCAAAGCAATAACTTAGGGGGAGAGCTTGATTTTATCACCTATACAGGACGAAATAATCAAAATCAATTGCGTTATGAACAAGGTTCTTTTGGGCGTCAAGGTCTACAAATGGCGTTAGGCGGTTATAGTGATGATCATCCTATTGATGCCAGAATAAGTCTAAGTTATGACCATTATGATGGGTATCGAGAGCACTCTGCTTCTCAACGTAAAACAATGCGCTCAACACTCGGGTATACTTCAGACAACTTTGAAAATAGAACATGGATTAATTGGACTGATCTGCGTTTTGATGTTCCTGGCCCAGCAACCTTACAAATGGTTGAGAATGATCCTAAAGCGGTATTACCTGCAATTATGAAAAAAGATCCCCATAGAAATGTCGAACAATTACGTATAGCCAATAAATCGACATGGAATAGTGGTGCTCACGATATTCAATTTGGATGGTGGTATTCACAAACACATGATAATTTCAAAACACCCAGCCATTACCAATTTGTGAATTATTATACTAAAGGCGCTCAATTTAATTATAAATTAGAAATGCAGCATATTAGTTATCGTGCCGCGTTAGCTTGGGATCACTCGATAATGAAAGATGATATCGAGAAAAATCCCAAAGGCTGGCTAGGACGATATGATGGACGAGCTGAAAATATCTATGCGTCTTTAGGGGCGGGTATACATATTAGTAACAGTGTGTTGTTTAATCTGGATGTAAAAGGAACTCATGCGAAAAGAGATGTATTTTCGAGCCATAATTCTCTTGAACAGTCCTTTAATTTCTTAACACCTAAAGTTGGGCTGATTTGGTATCCTAATTACAATACACGCTTATTTGCTAATGTCAGTATGAGCCAAGAGCCGGCTTCTTTTAATGATATTATTAATCCTAAAGCGCCGTTAAATAAGGTCAATCTGTTAAAACTTTCGCCTCAAAAAGCAACCAGTTTTGAAATTGGTAGTGATATTGAATTAACAGATAATATCAGTTTAAGTACGGTGCTTTATCGCAGTTTTATTAAAGATGAATATATTACATCCCACGATCAAAATGGGAATATTGTTGATATTTATAATTATCCTGCAAAAACTCGCCATCAAGGTATTGAATTCAGTATCAATGCGATTCAACCGCTTCGTGTTGGTGATTTTCTCTATCGTGCAATATGGACGTATAATGATTTTCGTTTTATGGGCGGGGAATATAATCGAAAATATATTGCAGGTATTCCTCGAAACCTTATTTCGGGTGAAATTAACTATCAATTAAATGGATTGAGATTGGGTCCTACACTGTATTGGTCACCCACAAATGTTGCTGTTGATCATGGTAACCATCTTAATATTCAAAAGAGTAAACCCTATGCATTATTAGGATTTAATGCACATTATCAATATGATAATCAGTGGTCTACTTATTTGAATTTAGACAATATTACGAATAAACGCTATGCGGCAAGCACTTTGGCCAATCCGACAGTGAAAAAGAATGATGCCTTACTTTTCCCAGGGAATGGTTTTAGTGTTAATGCGGGTGTGGTGTATAAATTTTAATTCAATCAGAAAATAGACAAAGGCTGCCTTACATAGCAGCCTTTTTTATATTAATCACGTCTCTTTACACGTAGATTAATTTTCAATATTGGCTTCAATAAACCATAGGAATTTATCAAGATCACGCGATGCAGCAGTAAACATATCGGCGGTATCTTCGTCTTCAACTTCGTCAATGGCTTTACGAATATCATTAGCAACAACAGCATAACGATCAGCCAGTGCTTTTAGGTGATCTTGCACATCATGAATATCCAGTGGATAAGCTTTCAGTGGTGTTTTTTTACCGACAACTTGCGCGGTGCCTAATACTGTGCCACCTAACTGAACAATACGCTCTGCGAACTCATCAGTGTGCTGATTAATGGTATCGCGGAAGCCATCAACCATCTCATGAACAGAAATAAAGTTTCTGCCACGCATATTCCAGTGCGCTTGTTTTGTGATGAGAGATAGGTCGATAAACTGCGTCACCATCTGTTGCAATAATTCAATAGCATGCAGTTTTATGCTGTCATCGAGGTTATTACGGGTATAAAGCAGAGTTGAAGGTGTGGATTTGACTAATTTAGCAGTACTCATAATCGTTCTCCCTAAATAATTAATAACTCAATATCTTAATTTCTGTTAATGATGATAGTGAATTATTAATGGTTAGTCTTATCGATTGATACTATTAAATTGATAGGTCATCTATTAAAAAAATCTAATCTATCGAAATAGTCTATTTAGGGTAAGACAATGAGCGCAAAATAGCAATGATAGGTCAGTAAAGTTATTATTGAATAAGAAAAAAGGATCATAAGATCCTTTTTAAATAAACATTTATTTCTTATAAGAAAATACGGTTAAGTAATTATTTAATCTCTTCAATTTTGGTTTTATTTTTCATGGTTGCTGTTGAACCTATAGAGGCTAATACAATAAAGGCAAGGGCAATCCATTGAATTAGTGTCAAATGTTCGTGTAAGAAAATAATACCAATAAAGGCACCCATACAAGGCTCTAAGCTCATTAGAGTACCGAACGTTTTAGCGGGTAAACGTGTAAGCGCAATCATTTCTAAGGTGTAAGGAAATGCAGTCGATAAAATTGCAATGGCTAATGCGATTGGTAAAATTGACCAGCTAAACATAATGTCAGGGCTACTTTGTAACATACCAATAGGAACGAAAATAAAGGCAGCCACTAATGAGCCAATTGAAACAGTTGCTGCACCGTAGCCTTTACCTGCACGTTGTCCGAATACAATATATAACGCCCAACCTACACCAGCACCCAATGCATAAAGAATACCTAGAGGATCTAATCCATGAATATTATCACCAATAGGTAGCAATAATCCTAAGCCTGCAATGACTAAAATTATCCATAAAAAGTCGATGGCTCTGCGCGATGAAAACATAGCAACAGCTAAAGGGCCTGTAAATTCAAGGGCAACAGCAATCCCTAAAGGAATAGTTTCAAGAGCAAGGTAGAAAAGATAATTCATTGCCCCTAAAGATAAACCATATAGAAACAGTGGCATAATTGATTTTCGAGTGAACTTGAGTCGCCACGGTTTAAAAATAAAAAAGAGGATCAAAGTACCCAATAATAGACGTAACGCCGTTACAGCTGGGGCACCAATAACAGGAAATAGGCTTTTAGCAAGGGATGCGCCGCTTTGAATTGAAAGCATGGAGAGAAGCAAAAGAAGCACAGGGTAAAACACCTGTAATTTAGCTGAGTGTCTGGCTGACAACATCCTATAAAACCTCGTCAATAATCAATCGTTATGTGTTCTCTGTTAGCAGATAACAAAGGATCGCATAATATAAAATAAAATCACTGGCTTTAATATAGCTATTCATTAATAAATATTTTTTATTTTAATTTAGTTGAGTGAGATTAGCTAAAATATAACTTAATTTATTTTTAATAAAATAAAAAATGACTTCTCATAAATATAAGCATTAATAATGATTAAATATATATGTGAAATAAAAAGCGTAAAAACACTTTTTTTAACCTTTTTTATTAAAAACACCTTCAGTATAATTCCAAGCTCGTTTTAACTAGCTAAAAGAGAATAAAAAATGAGTAAAATAAAATCTATCGCAGTGTATTGTGGTTCTAGTTTAGGCGCTTCACCTATTTATAAAGAACAAGCCATTATTTTTGCCAAAGAGCTAGTTAAACGTAATATTACCTTAATTTATGGTGGTGCCAGTGTCGGTATTATGGGCACTCTCGCTGATACTGTATTAGCCGAAGGTGGTAAGGTTGTTGGGGTTATTCCTACGCTATTAGAAGGGCGCGAAATTTCTCATAAAAATCTGACTGAACTGCATGTTGTTGAAACAATGCACCAGCGTAAAAGCAAAATGATTGAATTAGCTGAAGGTTTTGTCGCTTTGCCTGGTGGTTTTGGTACATTAGAAGAGTTTAGCGAAGTCTTCACATGGAGCCAAATTGGACTTCATCAAAAACCATTAGGGCTCCTTAATATTAATCAATTTTACGATCCACTTTTAATGATGATTGATAAAATGGCGGATGAACAGTTCTTACATGAAAAATATCGTCATATGGCGATTGTGGAACAATGCCCAATTCAATTATTAGATAAATTTGAAACGTATATTGCACCTCCTGTAAAAACCTACGATAAATAAAGGTAAAAAATGATAATAATAAGAAAAGCAATTTTGTCTGATGTAGAAGAAATTAATACTCTTTATATCCATTTATTTGATGAAATGGCAACATTACAGCCAGAGAGATTAAAGCCCGGTAAACAAGATGAAGCTTTTATTATTAATGGTATTCAAAATAATAAATTTCATCTTTTAGTAGCAGATTTAGACGGTAAAGTGGTTGGATTCAGTATTGCTCAAATTCAAGAAACACCTATGTTTAACTGCTTGGTTCAACGTAAATATGCTTATATTTACGATATCGTTACTGATCCTACGGTACGTAGCCAAGGCGTAGGCCGTTTATTGTTGACCGCAATGAAAGAGTGGGCAAAATCAGAAAAAATGACGCATCTCGAATTGTCTGTATTAGCTGAAAATGGTGCAGCTAAACGTTTTTATGAGCGAGAAGGATTAAAAGAAGTCAGCACAATGATGGGAATTTCTTTATAATTCTATTAAATTTATCTTATTTTTCATAAGATTAAGTGCAATAATAAAAATAAACCCGCTTTTTAAGCGGGTTTATTAATTATATTATTCAGCTAAATTGTGGGTTTCCCCGCAATGATCGTACACAATACCCTGACATTTTCAACATCTTCTGCCGATATTTCAAACAGGTTTCTATCTAATACGATTAAATCGGCAAATTTTCCGACTTCTAATGATCCAATTTGTTTATCCATATCTAATGCCTGAGCGGCATTAATGGTAGCAGCACGTAGGACTTCAATTAACGTAAGGTTACGATCATTATCAAGGCGTGGGCTTGCTGCATCTTTTTGGCGAGTCATCGCAACTTTAAAATCGTACCATTCATTAAGTGGATCAATTGGCCAATCGCTACCAAAAGCAACAGTAACGCCAGCATCAATAAACTTGCCAGCAGTCTCTAAATAGTCACAGCGAGATTTACCTAGCATTTCAATATCTTTCTTGATATTGCTCTGTTCTGCTGCTGCCCATTGGAAGGAGAGGAAAGGGAAGGCTTTTAGTTGTGTAAAACGGGCATAATCTTTTTCACACATCAATTCATTATGTGCAAGCCCCGGTCTTATGTCTTTTTCAGGTAAGGCTTTGCGCATTGCACTAATCGCATCAAGTGCCGTACTAATTGCACCTTCAGCAACAGTATGAATATGAGGGTGATAACCAGTACGGGCAATTTCTGTGACTAACGGTGTTAAAATTTCAGGTGAGAAATAGAGATCGCCAATATGTTCAGAGTCTTGCCAGTGTGGCGTATCATCAGTGCCAACGTTAATACGATAAGGTGAGTGCAAGCGCGCTGTCATAATCGGTGCTTGTAATACACCATCAAGGAAAAGTTTGATATGGCGGATCGCAACACTGGGTTGAGCACCTTCGCTGATTTGATGCCATTGCGAAAAACGAGTGACAGCATGGCATACAGCGTTTGGAATATCTTCAATACAAGGTACATCATCTGGCGTGATTTCAACGGCATTCTCTATGCGCAGGGTTAATTCACCTGCTTGTCTTAACGTGTTGAAGGCGCGTAATTGAGGCTCACCCACACGAGCATCCATAATCGTGGTCACGCCTTGTTCATTTAATAATTTTTGAACATGGCGAGCTATTTGTAAATTTTGAGCTTCAGTCAATGGAGGCAAGCTATCAATGGCTTGCATTGCTGGCGCATCTTCAAGAATGCCAATCGGTGTTCTATCACCATCACGTTCAATATTTCCATCAGGTGGATCGGGCGTTTCAGCGGTGATATTTAACAGTTCTAAAGCGCGAGAATTAGCAAGAACACTATGACAATCGCTAGAAAAGAGCAAAATAGGGCGAGTCGTATTTAAGGTATCAAGGTGATAGCGTGTCATTTGCACACCTTCAGGTTGCATACCTTCACGATACCATGCGGAAACTTTTAACCATTCGGTATCGCTATCAATAAAGTTTTCATCAAGGTATTTCTGAATACGTAATAAAATGTCATCGATAGAGAGTGATTGATAATCAAGATGGCAACCCGCTAGTGTTGCGCCTCCCCAGAATGGGTGCATATGTGCATCAATAATGCCTGGCATGACCATTCTTCCCTGTAAATCAATCTGCTCAGTATTTTCATTACAGTAAGAAAGTAACCCCTCTTTTTTACCTGAAGCAATAATCACACCTTGGCTGATCGCGATAGCATCAACAATAGTGTCATTATGATCAGCGGTATAAATAAGTCCGTTGTAATAGAGAGTGTCTGCAATTTGAAATGTCATTCTTCTACCTTGTATTGCTTTTTTAGCACGTAGAATGCGTGCTTAAATGATTATTTTGTTTATAGGGCATCCTGTTGCGTTTTGACGCGGGCGGTCATAGTAGAATTAAATCAGAGTGAATACTACAAGCTTGTTACATCGACTTAACGATGAATATGAATACAACTTAGATATTGAGTGAAATAAGGTAAGCTTAAAGAATATAGACTTACCTTATTCAAGCATAAGCGTGGTTAATTGTCTGGTAAATTGGTTGAGCACACTTCGCAATGTGGATTTTTAGGTAATTTGAATTCACGAAATTGCATTCGCATTGCGTCAAACATCAACACCTTGCCATGTAAATGTTCACCATACCCTGTAAGCAGTTTGATAGCTTCAACGGCTTGTAAAGTACCAATAGTGCCTACAACAGGCGCCATTACGCCAGCTTCAACACAACTTAAAGCGTTATCACCAAAAAGATGACTTAAACAGCGATAGCAAGGCTCATCATCTTGATAGGTGAATACGCTGATTTGACCTTCCATCCGAATAGCCGCACCAGAAACGAGCGGTTTTTTCTGACGAAAACAGAGGCGATTAAGTTGCTCACGCACTGTCACATTATCAGTGCAATCCATAACAATATTATGGTGGCTAATAAGCTCCGCTAAAGCTTCATCTTCAAGTAATGCATCAACGGTTTCTATCGTGACATGAGGATTAATTGCTTCTAATGTTGCTTTCGCGGATAACACTTTTGGTTGACCAATCGTGGCGTCGCGATGAAGAATTTGCCGCTGAAGATTAGAAAGGGAAACCGTATCAAAATCTAATAAAGTGAGTTTTCCTACACCTGCTGCTGTAAGATATTGTGAGGCACTACATCCTAGGCCACCTGCACCAACAATCAGTACAGAGGCACTTTTCAGCGCCTCTTGACCATCAAAATCAAAGCCTCTTAATACAATCTGGCGATTGTAACGTAGTGTTTCTTCATCCGTTAATTCAATACTCATAAAGGCTATTCGCTTTTTAATAGAGAATTAAATAGCTCGATAGTAACAGTTTCGCCAGCTGCAACTTTACCGCGTTCACGCTCTAAAACGATAAAGCAATTAGCGGCACTAAAGGAGCTATAAACATGGGAACCTTGATGCCCAGATGTTTCGACTTGCCATACGCCCTCGTCATTAATACTGGCAATACCACGTTGGAAATCAAGACGACCCGCTGATTTTTTCAATGGAGATTGTGCAATGGCTTGGAAACGTTGTGGTGCTTTCCAATGGCTAAAACCAGATAGGCGTGCAATTAAAGGCTGAACTAATTGATAGAAGGTCACGGTTGCTGATACTGGATTACCTGGTAAACCGCAGAACCATGCATTATGTAATCGACCAAAAGCAAAAGGTTTTCCCGGTTTAATGGCAAGCTTCCAAAAACCAATTTCGCCAATTTCATCGAGAATTTGTTTCGTATAATCAGCTTCGCCCACAGAAACACCACCACTGCTGATGACTAAATCTGCTTCTTGATCAGCCTTTTTAAAGGTTTCACGCAGTTTTTCTGGTGAATCAGGAATAACGCCCAAATCTAAAACTTCACATCCTAGTTTTTCAAGCATCAAACGTACCGCAAAGCGGTTGGTATCATAAATTTGACCCGCTTTTAATGGCTGACCGATAGTTTGTAATTCATCACCCGTTGAGAAAACAGCGACTTTTAAACGACGATAAACTTGTACTGTTGCTACACCTAAAGAGGCAATTAAAGGTAATTGCGCTGTTGAAAGCTTCGTGCCAGCAGGTAATACAATGTCATTTTCTTTAATATCTTCACCAATACGGCGAATATTCTGGCCTTTTTTAGCAGGCTGTGAAAAACGGACACCCTGTTCGGTCACTTCGGCTTCTTCTTGCATAATGACAGTATCAACACCAGCAGGAACCATAGCTCCTGTCATAATGCGTACACATTGCCCAGCTGGGAGTTCTCCCTCAAAAGGAATACCTGCGAACGATTTACCAGCAACAGGAAGTGGAGTTTGAGCTTCTAAGTCAGCGTAACGAAGTCCATAACCATCCATTGCCGAATTATCAAACGGCGGTACATTCAGTGGAGAGGTAATATCTTCACTTAGAATATAATCTGCGGCGTTATTTAATGGAATGTTAAGGGTATTGGTAATTGCCAGCGGTTTTTCAAGTAGTTTTTCTAGCGCTTCATCAAGAGATAATAAACCGCTAACGTGACATTGACTCATCATATACTCCAAGATCTATCGAAATGTTCTGTTTTATTTCATGATACTAATCTATCACGATGAACATCATCATGTCAGAGATCATCTTGTGAATAGAAAGAAATGAAACTTCTTATTGCAAAAATGTTAACTGATTGAGATTAATGTGTTGCTTGTTCTGTTATTAATGAGCAGTACATTTAAAATGATAAAACAAAATAATGGATATCCATGAATACTTCAAATCACCAAAGTCATTCAGCACAAGCTTTTCATATCGCGTTTAGCGGGTTTCTTGCTTTAGTGGTTGCAATGGGAATAGGGCGCTTTACCTTTACACCGCAAGTGCCGTTGATGATTGCAGAATATCAATTGACGTTAACAAGTGCGGGGATTGTCGCTGCATTTAATTATCTTGGTTATCTTGCAGGCTCCTATGATGCGATGAAAGCTGTTAAAGGCGTGGGGTATCGCTTGTGGGCGGGTCTTTGGGGGGCGGTGATAATCACTCTGTTGTCTGCTTTTTTAAATGATGCTTTTACACATAGTATTGCACGCTTTTTTATTGGTTGGGCAAGTGGTTGGACATTAGTGCTGGTGGCTTCATGGGCTAACGAGTTACTGGCTCGCCTTAATCGACCTGCATTAAGTGTGGCTGTTTATGCAGGAACGGGTGCTGGTATATTTATCAGCGGTATTCTTGCTGTGTTAATTATGAAATGGCAAATGAGTGCGGCGGCAGGGTGGTTAATTTATGGTTCTCTTGCTTTTATTTGTGCCATATATGTGAGCTACCATCTTCCAAAGCCTTGGACAATGAGCAGAGAAGAAATAAAAGTTACCTCTTTAACGCTTACGCCAGCGATAAAAAGGCTGATTTGGGGTTATACCTTTGCTGGGTTTGGCTATATTTTACCCGCAACTTTTCTTTCTCAAATGGCAGCAGAACGCTTTCCAGGGAGCTTAATTGCACAATTTGTTTGGCCTGTTTTTGGTGCTTCTGCGGCATTATGTATCGGGATCGCTATTTTCACGCGTAATGTATTAAACACGCAGTTACGCTTAGCCATTACGCTTTGGTTACAAGCGTTAGGCATACTGATTGCGCTGTGGGTTCCTACCATTACAGGATTGGCGATAGGGGCATTTTTAATTGGTGGCGGCTTAATGTGTGCAGTACAACTGGCGTTTTTACGAGGCCGTGAATTAGCGCCTCAACATGGGCGTTATATGGCGGGTTTACTCACCACTTTTTATGCCATCGGGCAATTAGTTGGCCCCGTAATTTCTTCACTTTCAACAGCATTGACGGGAAAATTAGAACCTGCACTTTATGTCGCTTTTATTGTATTGATAATCGGTGGTTTTCTGGTGTGTTTAAAAGAAAAAAATCAGGCTTAAACTAAAAATAGCTCATACAAAAATGCAATAATTTCATAACGAAAAATGCGGTATTGCTGGATAATGTGATTGAGGTCATCTAAAGTGTAGGCTGTTGTTGCTAAGAGCGATAACGGCTACTTAATTAATGTGTTTATCGGAGAGTCCAATGTCATCATTAAGTAAAGAGGCGCAATGGGTGCACGCTGCGTTAGTTGAACGCGGTTTGGAAACGCCTCTTCGTGAACCGAAACTCTCTCCAAGTGAGAGCAAACAGCAAATTGAACATCATATGACAGAAGTGATGAAGCTGTTAAATCTAGATTTAAGCGATGATAGTTTAGCTGAAACGCCTCGTCGTATCGCTAAAATGTATGTTGATGAAATTTTCTCAGGTCTGGATTACCACAACTTCCCAAAAATCACACTAATCGAAAATAAAATGCAAGTTGATGAAATGGTGACAGTACGAGATATCACATTAACAAGTACTTGTGAACACCACTTTGTCACCATTGATGGTAAAGCCATTGTGGCTTATATCCCGAAAGATAAAGTGATTGGGTTATCTAAAATTAATCGAATTGTGCAATTCTTTGCTCAGCGTCCTCAAGTTCAAGAGCGCTTAACACAGCAAATCCTTATCGCATTACAAACGTTACTGGGCACAAAAAATGTGGCTGTTTCTATTGATGCGGTTCACTATTGTGTTAAAGCTCGTGGTATTCGTGATGCAACGAGTGCAACAACAACAACTTCATTAGGCGGGTTATTTAAATCTAGTCAAAATACGCGTCAGGAGTTTCTGCGCGCTGTTCGTCATCTTTGAGATTTAAATCAAAATGAATGAATCGTCTCATCAACGTATTGAAGCCCTCGATGCGTTGAGAGGAATGGCGATCCTTGGCATTTTATTGCTCAATATTTCAGGTTTTGCATTATTAAGAGTGGCTTCATTTAACCCATTACATTCGGGAGAAGCCTCTTTTGGTGATCGTATAACATGGATGGCATTAAATCTGTTTGCTCAAGGAAAATTCCTCTTTATTTTTGCGCTGCTATTTGGTGGTACGCTTTATCTCCTTTTGTATAAAGGAACTCGTTTTAATTTATCGCGATTAGTTGTACTGGCATTAATTGGTGTTATTCACACATTATTTATTTGGGAAGGGGATATTTTATTTCCATATAGTATATGTGGTTTATTTGTTTTTGCGTTTATCAAATCAATCGCAACAAAGCACCAATTTATATTGGGAGCGATACTCTATTTTTGTGGTGCACTGATTTTAGGTGCGCTGTTTTACTATTATCGTGACTTTATTGATACCGTTTGGTATAGCACGCCATACTCTCAATTGTCTGAATCAGATTGGAAAACAGGGCCTTATTTAAATAGTGTTTATTATCGATTGAATGAACTAAGTCTTTTTGTTTTTAATCTAGTACGTCAATACAGTTGGTTTTTGTTTGGTGCGATGTTGATGGGTTCTGCATTAATGGCATCAGGGTGGTTGCAGCAGAAATTTAGTCGCGCTCATTATGGTCATGTAGCACTTTATTTCCTCACAATGAGTTTAAGCTTACAAACGGTTATTGTGCTGGTGGATTATTACCTTGATTGGGATTACCGCTGGGCAGCTATTTGGGCACAACCTTTAACCATGTTGATCCAAGTGATGCAAAGTTTGGGGTATATTGCGCTGTTTTATTGGAGCTGGAATATTATTCAGCACTCTTATTTTGCCTATGCTTTACGTTGTGTTGGCAAAATGGCGTTAACAACCTATTTAATGCAAAGTGTTATCGGTATTTATTTATTTCAGCGTATGGGGCTATTTAATCAATTTACTCTACCTGAACTGATGCCTTTTGTTGCCGTCATTTGGGCAATCAATATTGCTTTTGCTGTGATTTGGTTACGTTATTTTCCACAAGGGCCAATAGAGTGGATTTGGCGTAAATCAGCCTCGAGATTAGCACAATTCTTTTAGCTTTTTTCATGATTATTTTCATTTAGAGGAAGTGATTCGACTTCCTCTGGTGAAACCGCAGGATAACCTTTAATGCCTTCAGGAATAGATTGTATTGCGGGGATCGTTTCTGGTGGCCCTAAAAAGCGTGGTTCGCGGTTTAGAATATAAACATCAATCATTGCACCTGCTCTGGCAAATACTTCACGTACACGTACTTTAAACATGCTTTTAGGCGATGCAACCGCAAAGCACTGCGCATCAATTCCTTTTTCTAATGCGATAAAAACAGCTCGTTCACAGTGAAAACGCTGAGTAATAATGGTAAATCCATCTGTACCAAATACCTCTTTTGTTCGTACTACTGAATCAAGTGTTCTGAAGCCTGCAAAATCCATCACAATACGAGAGGCAGGAATGCCCGCTTTAATGAGATCCTTACGCATCGTATTTGGCTCATTATAACTATGTTTTGCATTATCGCCGCTGAGCAATAAATACTGAATTTTGCCACTATTATAAGCATTTACAGCGCCTTGGATGCGATATTGATAAAACTGATTTATATAACCGCTGGTATAGTACTTTGATGTGCCTAACACCATGCCCACTTTTTTAGCAGGTAAGGTATCCACGTCTTCAAATATATAGGGATTGGTTTTCCACCCGATCCAGCGATCGCAGGCAATCAAGGTGACTGCAAGTAGAATAAAAAGTGTGAGAAAAAGATAAATGAGGCGTTTTAGCATGTCCTTGCCTTAATGACGCAAATAACGAATGACTTTCATAATAGTTAAGGCTACTTGAGCGGCGATAGGGAAGCAAGAAAAAAGCGCCTCATATTAAGTAATGACGCGCTTTTCGGAATGGTACTTAGTGTTTCAAACTACTTAGAACGAGGTTCTTTTGTAAATACGATACTCTGGTGACCAATAGTTACGTTCAATTGCTTCTTCTAATGCTGAATCAGAAGTAACAGTAGCAACACCTTGTACTTGTGCTTCTTTTGCAACTTGTTTTGCGATATAGCGCGAAACTTTTTGAATATCAGCCAGTAAAGGTAACAGAGATCCATCACCGTCTTTTGCCATTGGTGAGCAATCTGCTAATGCGCGACTTGCTACCATCAACATGGCATCAGTAACACGTTTTGCACCACATGCGATAACACCTAATCCAATACCTGGGAAGATATAAGAGTTGTTGCACTGTGCAATTGGATATTCTTTATCTTTGTATTTAACAGGTGCAAATGGACTACCTGTTGCCACTAAAGCTTGTCCATCAGTCCAGTTGATAATATCTTCAGGACGCGCCTCTACACGAGACGTTGGGTTAGATAATGGCATTACGATAGGGCGTTCACAGTGTTTGTGCATTTCACGAATAATTTCTTCAGTGAATAAGCCAGCTTGTCCTGAAACACCAATCAAAATAGTTGGTTTTGCATTCTTAACCACTTCTAGCAGTGAAATCGCATCGCTTTCAGTTTGCCAATCAGCAATAGTTTCGCTTTTTTGGATAAGTTTGCTTTGGAAATCAAGTAAATTTGGCAGTTTGTCTGTTAATAAGCCGAAACGGTCAACCATAAAGATACGTTCACGCGCTTGCTCATCACTTAAACCTTCAGATTTCATTTGGGCGATGATTTGCTCGGCAATACCACAACCCGCAGAACCTGCGCCTAAGAAAGTGACAGTTTGGTCTTTTAATTGGCGACCAGCAGCACGACTTGCTGCAATTAGGCTACCTAAAGTGACCGACGCTGTACCTTGAATATCATCATTAAAGCAACATAATTCATCACGATAACGATCTAATAATGGCATCGCATTTTTTTGTGCGAAATCTTCAAATTGTAGTAAAACATTTGGCCAGCGACGTTTAACAGCTTGGATAAACTCATCGACAAACTCGTTATATTCATCACCTGTAATACGAGGATGACGCCATCCCATATACAGTGGATCGTTTAAGCGTTGTGGATTATTCGTTCCCACATCCAGCACAACAGGCAGGGTGTAAGCTGGGCTAATACCACCACACGCGGTATATAAAGAGAGTTTACCGATAGGAATACCCATACCACCGATACCTTGGTCACCTAAACCAAGAATACGTTCGCCATCAGTCACAACAATCACTTTTACGTTTTGTTTAGTGGCATTTTGTAGCATATCGTCGATATTGGCGCGGTTAGGGTAAGAGATAAATAAACCACGAGCGCGACGATAAATATCGGAGAAATGTTCACAGGCTTCACCCACTGTTGGTGTGTAAATGATTGGCATCATTTCAGTGAGGTGAGATTCTAATAAACGGTAAAATAGAGTTTCGTTAGTGTCTTGAATATTTCTTAGGTAAATATGTTTATCGTTATCGTTTTTGAAATCAAGATATTGGCGATAAGCGCGTTCAACCTGTTCTTCAATGGTTTCTACTGCTTCAGGCAGTAAACCATGTAAGTTAAAGGTACTGCGTTCTTCATCGCTAAAAGCACTACCTTTATTTAACAGGGGAAATTCAAGCAGGATTGGGCCTGCATACGGGATGTAGAGAGGGCGTTTACTTTCGTGTTCCAGTTCCATGAAAAATACTCTTGTAAGGCAGTTAGTCACATGACAATTGTAGATCCTACAAAATAATAAAAATATGTACAGCTTATGTTATTTTTTTATGATTTTTATGCTTAGAAATGAGAGATAGATACGGTTGTTACAACTTTTTCTGGTAAGCATCAGCAAAATTTACATGCTGATGCTTTTTTTAGGCGAGATTTTTAGAGGAATAAGTTAAAACTTTTTACAAAGTGATGCGTTGCATTTGGCGGCAACCTAAAGCAGTTAATGTTGCTTGTGTTGCATCCCATTGCGTTAAAATTGTCTCTGCTTTTTCAATTAAGACAGCAGATTCAATATCCATCACACACTCACCTGCCATATTTAATAAAATTAATGCTGCTTGTAATGGCGGTAAACTTGGGTTAAATGCGGCATTTTCAGCGTAGCTACCTTGGAAAATTTTGCCATTTTTCATTTGAACAGCAATACCACTGTGCGATCCACTATAAGGAGCATGGCTACGATTGGCAGCTTGTAGTGCCTGTTGTGCTAATTCACTAGAGTTATCAATTTTGTAACCGTGATTAACTTTATCCATTAATAAAGAGGTGATATTGAGATCTTTCGGGCCAAAGCTATCAGGTAAATAATCGCCTAATGTTGCCATTTTTCTGCCCGGCAACTGAATTTGAATATGGGTGCCACTGTTCAATTCGTTCATAAACTGGCGGCAATGACCACAAGGTGTATAGTTAACGGTGACTGAGATTAAGCGAGATTCACCACGTAACCATGCATGAGTCACAGCGCTTTGTTCAGCATGAACCGTTTGTTGTAGCGGTGCGCCAGCAAATTCCATATTTGCACCGAAATAGAGATTACCACTTTCGCCACGAGCAATCGCACCCACTTTGAAATTAGAGATTGGCGCGACAGCACAAGCTGCGGCAACTGGTAAAAGTGCTAGGGCTAAGGCATCATCATTACATTGTAACTGTGTTTTTATGGCATTGACCTGTTCTGCCGTAAACATTGCAGGGAATTCATCCTGCTCAAGATAAGGAGCAAGTGCTTGTTGTAACTGAGGGGATAAATCTGACCAAATTGCCTGAAAACGAGTATGCATACATGAGTCTCCCATTAATCTTTCTGTATTATAAGATTCTAGGCATCTTTACCCATTCTTATATGTGATGAAAATCATATTTTCAATGAAACAATTGCAACAAATTCATTAATTGGGAGATGTATCTCAAATTTATAGTAAAAATCCCCGAAATAAATTTAATTAAATCGAGGATTTAAGAATGGAGAATAAGAAAGGTATCAACTATAAAGATGCAAAATAATAGGGAAGATAAATGGCGCTGTAAGGGAAGTAATAATCCCACAGGTCATTAATGCCAGTGAGCTATAAGCACCTTCAATATAATCGACTTCAGCCGCTCTTGCTGTTCCCACTGCGTGAGAAACGGTTCCCATTGCCAAACCACGAGATGCGTGAGTAGGAATACGCAGTATTTTAAAGAGTGTGTGACCAAAAATGGCACCTAAAATACCTACTGCAATAACACATGCAGCACTGATTGCAGGAATACCACCTATGGAATCTGCAACAGCCATTGCGATAGGCGTTGTCACTGATTTAGGTAAAATTGATGCAGCAATTTCGGGTGTTGCTCCTGCCCATAAGGCAATCGCAGTACCACTGACCATTGCGGCAATACTCCCAATAAAGCAAATACTGATCAGCGATTTCCACTGTGCGCGAATTTGGTGTAATTGCTGATAAAGCGGAATAGCAAGTGCAACTACGGCAGGTTGCAGTAAGTCATTTAAAATACGACTTCCTGCAAAATAATGCTCATAAGGTGTGTGCGTGATTAATAGAATGGGAATAATAACTGCAATACCAATAAGCAACGGGTTTAATATTGGTAATTTATAACGAGCAGCAAGTTTACGTGATAAATAAAAAACGATTATGGTGAGAGGAAGTGACCACCAAATATTCATTAATATTAACATTTTTTCTTCTCACTTAACGCTTTATCGTCGTCTTTTTCTTTTGCTACAACAACATCTTCAACTTGGTCTGGTTTTGCACCAACAATAACGCGCTCACGATGAACGTAGTGTGAACAATAAGCGACCAATGCCATTACACCAAATGTACTGATTATACAGGCTAAAATGATGGGGAAGAGTTGCTGACTTAATAAATCATAATAGTTCATGACGGCTACCCCGATAGGAATAAAGAGTAATGTCATATTTTTTAATAGAATATTGGCACCGGGTTTTACCCAGCGTAATGGAATAAGCTGGAAAGCAAGTAAACCAAAAAGGATCAGTAAGCCAACAATACTGCCTGGAACCGCGAAGGGTAGAAGGGCTGAAATAAGATTACCAGCAAAGAGACAAAGATAAAGTACCAAAAAAGATCGTAGATAGTGCCAAAGTGTAATCTGCAATCGTGCCCGTTTAGATTTCATAAGTAAGTGTCCCAAATCAACTAACAGATTTATCATACACCGATTTTGAAAGTGTGCTACGGATCACAATAAAAAAAGAGCGGGGCTCTTATAGAACCCCGCCATTTATTTATTTGGCAAATGAATCTTGGTTGTTATTTCACTTGCTGACCTGGTTTTGCGCCAGAATCTGGGCTGAGTAAGAAGATATCTTTATCGCCAGGGCCTGCTGCCATTACCATGCCTTCCGAAATACCAAAACGCATTTTACGAGGTGCTAAGTTTGCTACCATAACGGTTAAACGACCTTCCAACACTTTTGGATCTGGGTATGCTGTACGAATGCCAGAGAATACTTGGCGAGTTTCACCGCCTAAGTCCAAAATTAGTTTCAGTAACTTGTCTGATCCTTCAACAAAATCAGCTTGTTTAATTTCAGCAATACGCATATCTATTTTCGCAAAATCATCAAAGTTGATGGTTTCTTGAATTGGGTCATCTGCTAATGGGCCAGTCACTTCTTTTACTGGTGCAATGGTGCTTTTAGATGCTTCAACCATTGCATTAGCTTTATCCATTTCAATGCGGTTAAACAGTGCTTTGAATTTTGTAATATCTTGATTTAGCAGTGGTTGCTCAAGCGCATCCCATGTTAATTCAGTTTGCAAGAAGGCTTCTGTACGTTCTGTTAATGAAGGTAAAACAGGTTTCAGATATGTCATCAGTACACGGAATAAGTTAATACCCATTGTACAGATAGCTTGTAGCTGTGCATCTTGACCTTCTTGTTTTGCTACAACCCACGGCGCTTTTTCATCAATATAGCGGTTGGCTTCATCCGCTAATGCCATGATTTCACGAACTGCTTTACCAAACTCACGATTTTCAAATGACTGTGCGATTGTTTCTTTCATATCAACAAAGTGTTGATAAAGCTTAGCATCATCTAAAGAATCAGCTAATTTGCCATCAAAACGCTTGCTGATAAAACCCGCTGTACGTGATGCAAGGTTAACGACTTTATTAACGATATCGCTGTTAACACGTTGAACAAAGTCTTCTAAGTTTAGGTCAATATCGTCAATGCGTGAGGAAAGTTTTGCCGCATAGTAATAACGCAGGCAATCTGCATCAAAATGATCAAGGTAAGCACGAGCTGTAATAAAGGTGCCACGAGATTTTGACATCTTCGCGCCATTAACAGTGACATAACCGTGAACAAACAGGTTGGTTGGCTTGCGGTATTCGCTGCCTTCTAACATGGCAGGCCAGAATAAGCTGTGGAAATAGACGATATCTTTACCAATAAAGTGATAAAGGTCTGCTTTGCTGTCTTTATTCCAGAACTCATCAAAACTTAAATCACCACGTTTTTCACATAAGTTTAAGAAAGAGCTCATGTAGCCGATTGGTGCATCTAGCCATACATAGAAATATTTACCCGGTGCATCTGGGATTTCAAATCCAAAATAAGGTGCGTCACGAGTGATATCCCACTGTTGTAAGCCGCTGTCGAACCACTCTTGCATTTTATTCGCAACTTGCTCTTGCAGAGCACCAGAGCGGATCCACTCTTGTAACATGTTGCTAAATGCAGGTAAGTCGAAGAAATAGTGTTCAGTTTCACGCATAACAGGCGTTGAACCTGATACAACAGAGCGTGGATTAATTAATTCTGTTGGGCTGTAAGTTGAGCCACAAACTTCACAGTTATCACCATATTGGTCTTGCGCTTTACATTTAGGGCAAGTGCCTTTTACAAAGCGGTCAGGCAAAAACATGCCTTTTTCTTCATCATAAAGCTGAGAAATCGTTTTGCTTTTGATGTGACCATTTTTTTTCAGTGCAAGATAAATTTTAGTCGATAATTGGCGACTCTCTTCACTGTGTGTAGAGTGATAATTGTCGTAGCTGATATTAAAGCCAGCAAAATCCTGCTGATGTTCTTTGCTCATTTCTTCAATCATGGCTTCTGGGGTAATACCCAGTTGTTGAGCTTTCAGCATAATTGGAGTGCCGTGGGCGTCATCAGCGCAGATGAAATGAACTTCTTTGCCGCGCATTCGTTGATAACGGACCCAGATATCTGCCTGAATGTGCTCAAGGATATGACCGAGATGAATTGAACCGTTAGCATAAGGTAACGCGCAGGTTACCAATAATTTATTCGCGACGTGAGACATAGTAAGGATCTTACTTCCATAAAATTAATAAAAGGGACTTTGATGTTAACCGATCCGTCATGATGTCGCTAGGGCAATAATCGAGTTTTTGCAAGAGAAATTTCAGTTGGCAAATTGAGGTAAGGCATTAACGTAGTCATCTACTATCTGATATGATAGATGCACTCATATATTTAATAAATAATGAAAACGAGAGGAGCCGGGATGAGTGATAAATCCCCCGAGCAGACCACCCCTGAGATTCTGAACGAAAAAGTTTCAGGTGTCTTGTCTACTTTTGAACACTCGACATTGAAGCGTAATCTGCTTTCTCTAAAAGCATTACATCAATGTGCGATGATTGACGATGTTCTTCATATCGAGTTAGTGATGCCATTTGTTTGGAAAAAACCTTTCCAAGTCCTAATCGAAGAAAAAACAGCTGAACTTCGCAACATCACTGGTGCAAAAGCCATTGAATGGAAACTCAAGCACAATATTTCAACCTTACGCCGTGCAAATGATCTACCTGGCGTTAATGGTGTGCGTAATATTCTTGCTGTGAGCTCTGGTAAAGGTGGCGTTGGTAAATCAAGTACAGCAGTTAACCTTGCATTAGCTCTTGCACAAGAAGGCGCTAAAGTAGGTATTCTTGATGCTGATATTTATGGACCGTCTATTCCAAATATGTTGGGTACCACAATGGAGCGTCCAACGTCTCCTGATGGACAACATATGGCGCCGATTATGGCTTATGGTTTAGCATCTAACTCTATCGGTTATTTAGTTACAGATGATAATGCAATGGTATGGCGTGGTCCTATGGCGAGCAAAGCATTAATGCAAATGCTCCAAGATACGCTGTGGCCTGATTTGGATTATCTCGTTATCGATATGCCGCCGGGAACAGGTGATATCCAATTAACCTTATCTCAAAATATCCCTGTAACCGCTGCGGTTGTGGTAACAACACCACAAGATATCGCGCTGGTGGATGCAATGAAAGGGATCGTCATGTTTAAGAAAGTCAATGTACCTGTATTAGGTATTATTGAAAACATGAGCGCACATATTTGTAGTAACTGTGGTCACCTTGAACCTATCTTTGGTACTGGTGGTGCGGCGAAATTGGCAGAGAAATATCATTGCCAATTATTAGGTCAAGTTCCTCTTCATATCTCTTTACGTGAAGACTTAGACCGCGGGCAACCAACAGTAATGCGTGATCCTGAAGGCGAGTTTGCTGATATTTATCGCGAAATCGCGTCAACAGTGTCTGCTCAAATGTATTGGGATGGCGATGCAATCCCAACGGAAATTTCTTTCCGCGCAGTGTAATGACAGTAAAATAATACGTTGAGTTATTTGCTGATTTAAATGGAGAGCCATTTGGCTTTCCATTTTTTACATACGATTTCCGACTGTTTTTGATAAAAAACGAATAGATTTCTGGTTTTACGCTGGAACCAGAGTGATTTCAAAACTATAATCTGCGCTAGCGTAATATTTACATATTATTACGTTATCCCTCTTTTTATTTCAAACCAGGTTTTTGATTATGGCTGACACAGCACATCAGTGCACAATTGTAGGTATCGCTGGAGCTTCTGCTTCGGGTAAAAGTCTTATTGCAAGTACACTTTACCGCGAATTAAGAGCGCAAGTAGGTGATCATAATATCGGGGTGATACCAGAAGATTGTTATTATCGTGACCAAAGTGATTTAACGATGGAAGAACGATATAAGGTCAATTATGACCACCCAAATTCGATGGATCACGCACTTTTATATCAGCATTTGTGTGAACTAAAAGCAGGAAAAACCATCGAACTCCCTCAATACGACTACGTTGCTCACACTCGCAAAACAGAATCCATTCCTTTTCAACCTAAAAAAGTTATTATCATTGAAGGCATCTTGTTATTAACAGATAAACGCCTGCGTGAAGAGATGGATTTCTCTATCTTTGTTGATACGCCATTAGATATTTGCTTAATGCGTAGAATTAAACGTGATGTGAATGAACGTGGACGTAGCTTAGACTCAGTCATTGAACAATATAATAAAACCGTTCGTCCTATGTTCTTCCAGTTTATTGAACCTTCTAAACAATATGCCGATATTATTGTCCCTAGAGGGGGTAAAAACCGCGTTGCGATTGATATTCTGAAAGCAAAAATTGGGCAGTTCTGCGAATAATAGGTTCATTTGTGGGCAGCTTTCATGCATGATGAAACTGCCTGTTTAACTTGAAGAAGGAAATAAAATGCGATTATGCGACCGTGATATTATTCAGTGGCTGGATGAAGGTAAATTAGTCATTGAACCCCGCCCGCCCGTCGAGCGAATTAACGGCGCAACAGCTGATGTTTGCTTAGGAAATCAATTTCGTGTTTTCCAAGGTCATACTGCTGCTTATATTGATTTGAGTGGCCCTAAGGCTGAAGTGAACGCTGCGCTAGAACGTGTAATGAGTGATGAAATTGTGTTACCTGAAGGTGAAGCATTTTTCTTACATCCGGGTGAATTAGCGTTAGCGGTGACACTTGAGTCAGTCACTTTGCCTGATAATGTTGTTGGATGGTTAGATGGACGCTCATCATTAGCCCGTTTAGGTTTAATGGTACATGTTACCGCTCATCGTATTGATCCCGGCTGGCATGGACAAATCGTATTAGAATTTTTTAATTCAGGTAAACTTCCTCTCGCATTAAGACCAGGTATGGTTATTGGTGCATTAAGCTTTGAACCTATGTCTGGTTCTGCTGATAGACCTTATAATCGTCGTCAAGATGCAAAATATAAAAATCAACAAGGTGCTGTTGGTAGTCGGATTAGTGAAGATTAACTATCTTTATAATCATCATTATCATGTTCACTAAACGGGTAATTATATGAAAAGGTTTTTGACAACACTGGCTATCTTGCTTGTGGTTATTTTGGCAGGCTTAACAGCGTTAGTTTTACTCATTAACCCGAATGATTTCCGTGGATACCTTGTTGAAAGGGTCGAAAAACAAAGCGGTTATAAACTCACATTACAAGATGATATGCGTTGGCATGTGTGGCCAAAGTTAAGCATTATCAGTGGTAAAATGTCATTGACAGCACCTGGTGCTGAAATGCCTTTTATTACTGCCGATAATATGCGTCTTGATGTTGAGTTATTACCGCTACTTTCCCATCGGCTTGAAGTAAAAGAAGTCATGCTTAAAGGTGCCGTAGTTCGCCAAATGCCTGAAAGTAAAGCCATTCCTAAAATATCACCACCTTCTACTCCTCGAGATATTTCTCACCCAGTTGTCGAACCTAGAGCCAATAATTGGCAGTTGAATATCGCCAAAGTAAAAATTTCAGACAGCTTAATTATTTGGCAAATGAAAGACGGTGAGCAACTTAATTTACGTGATATTGATTTATCGTTGAAAACAGACGAGAAAAAACAAGTTAGTCTTGAGATGAGCACGAAAGTGAATCGTGACCGTCGTGAGATCACGCTAAATGTTGCTGCTGATGTGGATATGAACAGCTATCCTTACCAAGTTACGGGTAAGATCACACAGTTAGATTATGCTTTATCAGGAGTTGAGATCCCTGAAAATGGAATTGTAGGAAGTTTAACTTCAGATTTTACGATCCAAAATGAGGGCGTAAGAAAAGTTTCACTTGAGAACTTAAATCTCACAGCTAATGATAGTCAATTGCAAGGTAATATCAGTGCAGAGTTTGCAGATGCTACTCGCTATCAAGTTGATTTAAAGAGTGAAATGCTAAATTTAAATACTTTATTGCCAGAATTAGCAACGGCTAACGTATCAGAAAATGCGTTATTAGTGCCAACGACTGATAATCATATACCTCCTTCATTTTCATTATTTAGTACAGCCCATGCGGCACCAGCACCGAATGCCACCATTATGGCAAAACCGGTTATTACTTCAGTTACCATTGAAAATAAAGAATATGATCTAACGAGTTGGGGTGATATTGAGTTTACACTGAAATTAGCCCTGAATAAGCTTCTCTATAAAGATTTAGAGATTAACAATTTTAAACTTGATGCATTAAATAACCCTAATTCACTGAATATTCAAACCTTAACAGGACAAATCCTTCAAGGTGATTTTTCACTGCCAACGGTTATCTCAACAAGCATTGTGCCAGCACATATCAGCATGGATATCACAATGAACAATATTCCATTAGAGCCACTATTGCGTGTCTTTAATCAACCTGAAAATTTCAGTGGATTAATTTCAGCAAAAGGGAATTTAGAAGGAACGGGATATAACCGAAAAGCTTTTTATCGTTATTGGCAAGGTACACTTAATACCTCTATTACCCAATTTAAAATGCAGGGATTAAATGTGCCACAGGTTATTCAGCAATCAGTCGCTCAAGCGACGGATAAAGTGATTTACCCTGAAGATATCGAAAGTTATACCCAAGCAGATAATGTGATTGCCCAATTTAAGTTAGCACCAAAAGGAAAAGTAACCGTTAATTCACTTGATGCTCAGGCAGAGGCTTATCAAATTAAAGGGCAGGGCAAAGTTGATCTTCAACGCCATAATCTTGATGTGATGTTATTTGTTAATATCAAAAAAGGTTGGGGTAAAGAAAACGAATTTATCCGTCAATTGGCTAAAATCGAAATTCCATTAAGACTCTATGGTGATTGGAATGCTATTCAATATGAACTTAATATTGAAAAATTATTGCGCGATCAATTACAGCAAAAAGCCAAGCAAGCTATCGATAATTGGCTAAATAAACAAGATGCTGAAAGCCCTGAAGTAAAAGCACTTAATCAACTATTGAAGAAAATCTAGTTTCACGATTTTTAACTTCATCACATTCTTAATAAAAGCACACTATTTTGATAATCGTGTGCTTTTTGCCTTATATCTATCATTTAATTTATGTTTTGAATGAAAAATAAGCATTCGTGCTATATACATGCAAAAAAATAGTCGTTTTTTTTGATATATGTCATACACTGCAACGTTGCCTTTGGGCAGAGTGTGTCAATCGCACTAAACGCAAAAATGATGATAAAAACAAAAAACTTCATTTTATAAATGACTATTTTAGACAGGATAAATAAATGATCGAAATTCTTATCGGCGCCTTCGTTGCCGTAGGTGTTGGACGTTATATCGTAAAAGGCTATTCACCAACAGGTGTCTTAATGACGGGTGGTCTGTTATTACTGATCATCAGCGTAATTATGGGAAGGGCTGTTTTACCTGCGAGTGCGACTGCAACAGGCTACGGCTTAATTGATATTGTCGAGTATGTGAAAAATCTACTAATGAGCCGTGGTGGCGATTTAGGTATGATGATCATGATACTTTGTGGTTTCGCTGCTTATATGACGCACATTGGCGCTAATGATGTTGTTGTAAAATTAGCATCACGCCCACTGAAAATGATTAACTCACCTTATCTGCTGATGGTTGCGGCTTACATTGTTGCATGTTTGATGTCACTGGCTGTTTCATCAGCAACAGGTTTAGGTGTGTTATTAATGGCAACGCTGTTCCCTGTTATGGTGAATATGGGAATTAGCCGCGGAGCTGCTGCTGCAATCTGTGCGTCTCCAGCTTCCATTATCTTAGCGCCAACATCAGGTGATGTTATTTTAGCTGCTGAAGCATCTCAAATGCCGCTGATTGATTTCGCATTTAAAACCACATTGCCTATCTCTATTGCTGCAATTATGGGTATGTGTATCGCTCACTTCTTCTGGCAGCGTTATCTTGACCGTAAAGAGCATATCGAAACAGAAATGTTAGACGTGAATGAGATCAAAACTCACGCACCAAGTTTCTATGCAATTTTGCCTTTCACGCCAATTATCGGTGTTCTCGTTTTTGATGGTAAATGGTTACCAGAACTTCATATTGTTGCCATTATTATTATCTGTATGATTTTAGCGGCTGTTATCGAATTTATTCGTAGCTTTAGCGCAAAACAAGTTTTTGAAGGCTTAGAAGTGGCTTACCGCGGTATGGCAGATGCATTTGCACAAGTTGTGATGTTATTAGTCGCTGCTGGGGTATTCGCTCAAGGTTTAACAACCGTTGGCTTTATCAATGCGTTAATTGAAGGTGCTCAGTCATTAGGCTCAGGTGCCATTGTGATGATGATTGCACTGGTATTAATTACCATGTTAGCGGCAATGACCACAGGCTCTGGTAATGCGCCATTCTATGCATTCGTTGAGTTAATTCCTCGTCTAGCAAGCAATATGGGTGTTAACCCAGCTTATTTAACCATCCCAATGTTACAAGCTTCAAACCTAGGTCGTACATTATCACCAGTTTCTGGTGTTGTCGTTGCCGTATCGGGTATGGCAAAAATTTCACCTTTTGAAGTGATGAAGCGTGTTTCTGTACCCGTATTAGTAGGGCTGGTTATTGTGATTGTTGCAACTGAAATTCTTGTACCAAGTACATTAGGTTAATTATTAACTCATTGAATTAATATTAAATTATTATTTTAAATTTTATTGGCGGGCTTTGTGTGAAAACAAAGCCCGTTTTTTATGGTATATAAAATGCAGATAAAAAATATCCGCCTTAAAGGCGGATATTTTGCTATTTGACAGGGATTACGCTTCGTCAACGTTTTCTTCGTCTTCTGGTGTAGGTTCAACAATTCGAACTTTATTAATTCGATGGTTGTTCACTTCTAACGGCTCAAATTCAATGCCATCAATAAGGATCTTCTCACCAACAGTTGGAACACGTTGTAAATGCTCCATTAATAAGCCTGCTAAGGTTTCATACTCACGTTTTTCATCCAGTTTGATTGGAATATAAAGCACTAAGTCTTCAAGTGGTGTAAAACCGTTTACAGTCCATGAACCGTCTTCGTTTTGAACCAAGTCATGACGTGAATCGTTTTCTTCAGAACTGACAGGTAAGTTACCTGCAATAGTTTCCATAACGTCAGTCAGCGTTACGATCCCTTCTACTGAACCAAATTCATCTACAACAAAAGCGAAGTGAGTGTGAGCACTGCGGAACTGCTCTAACGCTTGCAGTAAAGATAAACCTTCTGGGAAAATCAAAGGTTGAGTAACCAATAAACGTAAGTTTAGAGGTTCATTACGCAACTGTTGATTCAGTAGTTGAATAACATTAACAACACCGACAGGTTCATCACCAGATTGTTCATCAGTGATCACTAGACGAGAGTGAGGATCCTTTTCCAATAATTGGCGAATATCATCTTGTGTTGCATTTAAGTCTACGTATTCAACATCATGGCGAGACGTCATGATACTGTTAACATTACGTTGGCTTAAACCAAGCACACGTACAATCATTTGGCGTTCTTGAGGATCAAACACTTCTTCCGCATTAGAAATTAAGTCAGATGTGTGAGGATCTAATTCAGAAGATTCAGGTTTACCATTAATGATACGTAGAACGGCTTCTGCTGTACGTTCACGCAAAGAGCGAGATGCAGATAAGAAGCGGCGACGATTAAATTGTGCTAGCTGATTAAAGACCTCTATCATGATAGAGAAGCCAATCGCTGCATATAGGTAACCTTTTGGAATGGCGTAGCCAAAGCCTTCGGCAACTAATGCAAAACCAATCATCAGCAAGAAGCTTAAACACAAGATAACAATGGTTGGGTGGTTATTGACGAAATTTGTTAGCGGCTTACTTGCAAGGATCATCAAGAACATTGCAATAGTAACAGCCGCAATCATAACGCCTAAATGATCAACCATACCCACAGCGGTTATCACAGAGTCAAGCGAGAATACCGCATCCAGCACGATAATTTGTGCAACGACAGACCAAAAGCGGGTAGTTTTGCGTTGTTTCCCTTCGTTGTGATCTTTACCTTCTAGCCGTTCATTAAGCTCCATTGTGGCTTTGAACAGCAAGAATATCCCTCCGAGAAGCATGATCAAGTCTCTTGCACTGAAAGGATGATCAAACAGTGTAATAAGAGGTTTTGTCAGAGTGATAAGCCAAGAGAGACTAAATAACAACACAACCCGCATAATAAGGGCACACAACAAGCCTGTTATACGTGCTTTATCTCTTAGTTTTGCTGGGAGTTTATCTGCCAGAATAGCAATGAAAACAAGGTTATCAATACCAAGTACGATTTCGAGAACAATTAGGGTGGAGAGTCCTACCCAGATTGTCGGATCTAAGATCCATTCCATACAGTTTGTTTTACCTTCTATAAAGACGGCATATGCCGACTTGAGAATAATGAGCAATTTGAAGGAATTTTTCAATAAATTATTATCAGTAACGGGGGAATAATTTCATTTTGTCTAAAAGATTGTGATACCAATTACATCAATAACTACCACCAAGTGAGAGAGTGAGTTACTATGTGATCAGGTTAACAAATTGTCAGTACATTGATACTGGCAGGTTTATTTTCAGACGGGAGTTATTTTCATGTCCAAACAGCAAATCGGCGTGGTTGGTATGGCAGTTATGGGACGTAACCTTGCGCTAAATATTGAAAGCCGTGGTTATTCTGTATCTATTTACAACCGCTCAAGCGATAAAACCAACGAAGTTATCGCTGAAAATCCAGGTAAAAAACTGGTTCCGAATTATTCTATTGAAGAGTTTGTTGATTCGTTAGAAAAACCGCGCCGTATTTTATTAATGGTAAAAGCGGGTGAAGCAACGGATAAAACAATTGCTGCATTGACACCGCATTTGGATAAAGGCGATATCCTTATCGATGGCGGAAATACTTTCTTTAAAGATACTATTCGTCGTAACCGTGAATTATCAGCACAAGGCTTTAACTTCATTGGTACAGGTGTTTCTGGTGGTGAAGAAGGTGCATTAAAAGGCCCTTCAATCATGCCTGGCGGACAAAAAGAAGCTTACGAATTAGTTGCTCCTATCCTTGAAAAAATTGCGGCTGTTGCTGAAGGTGAACCTTGTGTAACTTATATCGGTGCTGATGGTGCGGGTCACTATGTGAAAATGGTTCATAACGGTATTGAATATGGCGATATGCAGCTGATTGCAGAAGCGTATTCAGTATTAAAACACTCACTAGGCCTAACTAATGAAGAATTAGCAGAAACCTTCACCGAGTGGAATAAAGGTGAATTAAGTAGCTATCTAATTGAAATTACAGCTGATATCTTCCGTAAAAAAGATGACGAAGGTAAATATCTTGTAGATGTTATTCTTGATGAAGCGGCAAATAAAGGTACAGGTAAATGGACTAGCCAAAGTTCTTTAGACTTAGGTGTGCCAGTTACTCTTATTACTGAGTCTGTGTTTGCTCGTTATATCTCTTCATTAAAAGATCAACGCGTTGCTGCATCTAAAGTATTATCAGGCCCAACACCTAAAGCATTCTCAGGTGATAAAAAAGCCTTTATTGAAAATGTTCGCCGTGCACTGTATTTAGGTAAAATTGTCTCTTATGCTCAAGGTTTCCAACAACTGAAAGCAGCATCAGACGAATATAACTGGGATTTAAACTACGGTGAAATCGCGAAGATTTTCCGTGCGGGTTGTATCATCCGTGCTCAATTCCTGCAAAAAATTACAGATGCCTATAACGAAGATGCAAGTATTGCAAATCTGCTGTTAGCACCATACTTTAAACAAATCGCTGACGATTACCAACAAGCTCTGCGTGATGTTGTTTGTTATGGCGTACAAGCAGGTATTCCTACTCCAACATTCTCTGCGGCTATTTCTTACTACGATAGCTATCGTGCAGAAGTGTTACCAGCAAACTTAATCCAAGCTCAACGTGACTACTTTGGTGCGCATACTTATAAACGTACTGATAAAGATGGCGTATTCCACACTGAGTGGATGGAATAAATAAGATTAAATATTCGGTTATTTTAATCGAAATATAACAAATAAAAGGTGCTCAAATAGAGCACCTTTTTTATAGATGTACCCGTCCTAAATAAGGTTGAGACTTTTCCAATCTATTGCTCAGTGACTTTCAGATATTGAGGTTCTTCATTTGCATTGTCAGAGACTAAATCATCATTAGCAAAGTCTTCTCTGGATATTTTGCCACTAAAAATATCATTCATTCTCTCTTTGTCTAATGCATTTTCCCAACGAGCGACAACAATGCAAGCACAAGCATTGCCCACAATATTGGTCAATGCACGGCATTCTGACATAAAGCGATCTATACCTAAGATAAGCGCCATACCTGCGACTGGAACGCTTGGTACAACAGATAAGGTGGCTGCTAAGGTAATAAAGCCCGCGCCAGTGACACCTGCTGCACCTTTTGAGCTGATCATGGCAACAAACAGTAACGTAATTTGTTCTGTTAACGACAAATCAACGCCTGTTGCTTGAGCGATAAATAAAGCCGCCATAGTCATATAGATATTGGTGCCATCTAAATTAAATGAATAACCAGTAGGAATAACTAAACCCACGACAGATTTTTTACAGCCCAGTTGCTCCATTTTACTCATTAATGTGGGTAGTGCAGCTTCCGATGAAGAGGTACCTAATACTAACCATAACTCGTCTTTAATGTATTTAATTAAAGAGAGAATGGAGAAGCCGTTATATTTGGCAACAGCGCCTAATACCACGAGTACAAAAAGCAATGCAGTAAGGTAAAAAGTAATCACTAACAACATTAAATTGCCAATAGAAGAAATACCATATTTACCTATGGTAAAAGCCATGGCACCAAAGGCACCAATAGGTGCTAACTTCATTAGCATACCAACCATCTTAAAGACGGGGTCGCAAAGATGCTGTAAGAATTTTAATACAGGTTCACCCTGTGAGCCTATTGATGCTAATGCTAGACCAAAAATCACAGAAACAAACAATACTTGCAAGATATTGCCGTTAACTAATGGGCTAACGATAGTATCTGGGATGATATTCATTAGAAAACTAACAAGAGAAGAGCTATGTGCTTGAGTGACATACATTTCTACTCGGCTACTATCTAATGATTCAGGAGAGATATTTAAACCATCACCAGGGCGAATAATATTAGCGGTTATTAATCCAATAACCAGCGCAATAGTTGAAAAAGTTAAGAAGTAAATCATTGATTTACCCGCTACTTTTCCTACTGTTTTCATATTGTTCATGCCAGCAATACCTGTGACGACGGTTAAGAAAATCACAGGTGCAATAATCATTTTGACGATTTTGATAAAACCATCACCTAGCGGTTTGAAGGATTCACCCACATCAGGATAAAAATGACCAAGCAAAATACCTAGAATGATAGCGATAATCACTTGGACATATAACACACGATAAAAGGGGAGCTTGCGGGATGAAATCTGCATAAAAATTCCCTGTAACTGAAAGATATTGACTAAATAAAAAAGAAATTATGATGTAAATTATTATTTACATTTATTTTGTTGTGACAGGTAACTTAAAGGTATGAGTAAATCAGGTCAATAAAATAAAGTTGATTTTATCAAATATTGTGCTCTTCATCTAAAAAATTAGATTTAATTTCAATTTATTGCTATTTGTGGAATTTATTTTTCTTAAATCAATAAGTTAATGAAGTTATATTTTGTTTTAATTTATTATATTTATTTAATAATATGTATATTTGACTTTGTTTTTTAGTGAATAAAATGGTTTAAATGTAAAAAAATATGAAAAGGAAGTGGTGAGAAAAAAAGTTGGATGTAATGCTTTGTTTTTATTTAATTATTTTTTTTAAAAAAAAAGAGCGCATAAGCGCTCTTTTATGGATTGTAGAAAATGATTTTTATTTTACTGGGATCTTAATTGAGTTATCAGACTCAATGTTAATAGGAGTTAATGGAGCATCTTCAACAAATTCGCTCGATGCTCTACCACTAAAGACATCATTCATTCTTTCTTTATCTAAGGCATTTTCCCAGCGAGCAACAACAATACAGGCACAAGCATTACCAACAAGATTGGTCAATGCGCGACACTCTGACATAAAGCGGTCAATCCCTAGAATTAATGCCATACCTGCAACGGGAACACTAGGTACAACGGATAAGGTTGCCGCTAAAGTAATAAAGCCAGCACCAGTAACACCCGCAGCACCTTTCGAACTTATCATTGCGACTAAGAGTAGAGTGATTTGTTCTGTTAATGAAAGTTCAATACCTGTGGCTTGTGCAATAAATAGAGCAGCCATGGTCATATAGATGTTAGTACCATCTAAGTTAAAGGAGTAACCCGTTGGAATAACTAAGCCGACGACTGATTTTTTACAGCCTACATTTTCCATTTTACGCATTAAGCTAGGTAAAGCTGCTTCTGAAGATGAAGTACCTAATACTAACCAAAGTTCATCTTTAATATATTTAATTAAAGAGAGAATAGAAAAGCCATTATATTTTGCAACAGCGCCTAACACGACAAGAACAAACAATAATGAAGTAATGTAGAAAGTCAGAACAAGCAATACTAAGTTACTGATTGATGAAATACCGTACTTTCCGATGGTAAAGGCCATGGCACCAAAAGCGCCGATAGGTGCTAATTTCATTAGCATACCGACCATTTTGAATACTGGCTCTGAGAAGTTTTGTAAGAACTTAAGAACTGGCTCGCCACGAGTCCCTATAGAGGCGAGTGCGATACCAAAGACCACAGAAACAAACAGTACTTGCAGAATATTGCCGTTAACTAATGGGCTGACAACAGTATCAGGGATGATATTCATTAAGAAACCAACAATAGAAGAATCATGGGCTTTTGCGACATAACTTTCTACTTTGCTCGCATCTAATGAAGCAGGAGAGATATTTAAACCATCACCTGGGCGAATAACATTTGCAACGATTAACCCAATAATTAATGCAATCGTAGAGAAAGTCAGGAAGTAAGCCATGGATTTACCCGCAACTGTACCTACCGCTTTCATATTATTCATGCCTGCAATACCAGTGACGACTGTTAAAAAGATAACAGGCGCGATGATCATTTTTACAATTTTGATAAATCCATCACCAAGTGGTTTAAAGGATTCACCCACATCAGGGTAAAAATGCCCGAGCAAGATACCAAGTAAGATGGCAACGATAACTTGCACATAAAGCACTTTATAAAGCGGTTGTTTTTTAGTTGAAGTTTGCATGAAGATTTCCCTGCACCTATTGGTACATTGTTTATATATTTATTTGTATGTTAGAAAATAACTGAGTTGTAAATGGAATTTTACATTATTGTATTTTTATTGATGCTAACTTAAATGTACTACTAAAACAGGTCAATAAAATAAAATCTATTTAGTTAATTATTGAGTGCTGAATCGAAAAAAATAATTGAAATTTCCTACCTAGTACATTTTATAGTGTTATAGCTAAGGTAATGTGAAATTTATGGGATTTATTCTGACTTTTTGATTATTTTTAGTGTGAAGTGCTGATTGTGCTTTGGATTAGATTATCTAATATTACTTTTAAGTGTGTAAATATATACATACAGCAAGAATTGTTATCATGTTAACAATTACCCTTGGTTAAATTTATCTCTAGGGTAATTGTTAAATATAAGTTAGCTGTTTTTATTATTCGTTTTCTTCATCACGAATAAAAGAGATTAATTCAGGTTGTGCAATACGTTTGTAATCTTGCGTATTCAGAATAATAGAACGCTCTAATGTGCCTGCATTAAAAGCTAACTCATCAAAGCGTTCAAAAAGCAAAGGGTCAGCGACAAGCTTCAATGCAGGATGAAAACTAAAAGGGGGAATTGCACCAAATACGCATTGAGTAAGATCATCCACTTCTTTAGGGCTTGCCAGCGATGCTCTTGTTCCACCAATTTGGTGAGCGAGTTTTGACAGATCAGCTTGTTTATCGGCGGGTAATATTGCAAGAACATGTTGTTTAACGCCGTTACCTTTTATATGGCAAACAAGTCCTTTTGCGCCCTGTCCTAATTGTGTTCCTCTAATTTTTGCAACTTCTTCAGAACGACCTGCGGTAGGGTGTTCCATAACACGGTAAGTAGCGTGGTTTTTATCTAATAAGGCAGTAAGTTGCTCAAAAATAGTCAAAGACATCAATGACTCCTGAATTTAATAAGTTATTTCTTTGATGTCATTATACGACTTTAAAAAAAATATTCTGCTGTGATGTTCACGGCTGGTTTTGATTATTTTGATAAGCTTTTCAAATTATTTTGTTACAAATGATAATATGTTAATAGTATTATCCTATTGAATTAATAGGGTAATTGGGCTTCTTTATTTAATTACCTGTAATAAAATGATAAACAAATTGATATTTATTCATTATTTTGATGATGATCAATTTAAGAACAAAAAGAATAGAACATATTAAAACGTAGATTTAATTACTAAAAAGGAAGTCAATAATGGCAGTTTCAACATTCTATATCCCTTCTGTAAATAAAATTGGTGCTGGTTGCCTTGCTGATGCTGTAAGTTCAATGAAAGACTTCGGTTTTCATAAAGCGTTGATCGTCACTGATAGCATTTTAAATCAACTAGGTGTTGTTGATAAAGTAAGTAAGTTACTGACAGAGGCTGGTATTTCTAGCGTTACTTATGATGGTACTGCACCGAACCCTACTGTTGAAAACGTAGAAGCGGGTTTAGCTCTGCTGAAAGAACATCAATGTGACTGTGTGATTTCTTTAGGTGGTGGTTCACCACATGATTGTGCTAAAGGTATCGCGTTAGTGGCTTCTAATGGCGGAAAAATTGCAGATTATGAAGGTGTTGACCGTTCAGCTAAACCGCAATTACCACTGATTTCAATTAATACCACAGCAGGTACAGCATCAGAAATGACACGTTTTTGTATCATCACAGATACTGCGCGTCATATCAAAATGGCTATCGTTGATAAAAACGTGACACCAATCTTATCTGTAAATGATTCAGAGTTAATGATTGGTATGCCAAAAGGTTTAACCGCTGCAACAGGTATGGATGCATTAACTCATGCTGTTGAAGCGTATGTTTCAATTGCTGCAAATCCAATCACTGATGCGTGTGCATTAAAAGCAGTTGCTATGATCAGCGAGTCTTTACGTAAAGTTGTTGATAATGGTGGTGATGCAACCGCGCGTGAAAACATGGCTTATGCACAGTTCTTGGCAGGTATGGCATTTAATAACGCTTCTTTAGGTTATGTACATGCTATGGCTCACCAATTAGGTGGTTTCTATAACTTACCTCATGGTGTGTGTAATGCGGTTTTATTACCACATGTTCAAGCTTATAACATTCAAGCGGCAGCAGGTCGTTTAAAAGATATCGCACAAGCTATGGGTGTTGATGTTTCTGCAATGAGCGATGAGCAAGGCGCGAAAGCGTGTATCGAAGAAATTCGTAAAATGGCTAAAGATGTTGGTATTCCAGCAGGTCTGAAAGAATTAGGCGTGAAAGAAGAAGATTTCAAAACATTAGCTGAAAATGCGCTGAAAGACGCTTGTGCAATCACTAACCCAGTTCAGGGTTCTGAAAGTGATGTTATCGAGTTATTCCGCCAAGCAATGTAATGCTTAGAAAATAAAAAGCTAATTAAGCTATTACTTTTAATTTTTCTTAAAAATGAAGCCGATACTTTGTTTTGTATCGGCTTTTTTCATTTTTATTAAGGTGATATTAATTACTCTGCTTTTTTATGGCGTTCTTGTAGGCAACCGATAACATCAGTGAGTGATAATGATTGGTCTTGCAGTAATACCATTAAGTGATAGAGCAAGTCTGAGGCTTCATTTTTTAGCTCTTCTCTGTCATTAACAGTTGCGGCCAGCGCTGTTTCTACACCTTCTTCGCCCACTTTTTGCGCTATTCGTTTTGTACCACTGGCATAAAGCCGAGCCGTATAAGAGCTATCTGGTGAGGCATTTTTACGTTCACGTAATAAATTTTCAAGCTCGTAGAGGAATCCCCACTGGCTTTGTGCAGGCGCAAAGCAACTCTCAGTGCCATTATGGCAAGTAGGGCCAATCGGATTGGCTAAAATAAGTAAAGTATCGTTATCACAGTCAGGATAAATATTGACTAATTTGAGAAAGTTGCCTGAGGTTTCACCTTTTGTCCATAAACGTTGTTTAGTGCGTGAATAGAAGGTAACATTTCCACTTTCTAGAGTGACATTTAATGCTTCTTTGTTCATGTAACCTAGCATTAATACATCACCTGAAATGGCATTTTGGATAACCACAGGCATGAGATTATCGACTTTTTTCCAATCTAGTTGCACTAATGTTTCACTATTCATTATATTCTTACCTTAACGTCATTCTTTGCAAGATACTGTTTTAATTCGTTGATATTAATGATTTGTTTATGAAAAACAGAGGCTGCAAGAGCGCCATCAACATTGGCTAATTTAAATGCATCCAGAAAGTGTGACATTTCACCCGCACCGCCAGAGGCAATAAGAGGAACATCTGCAACTTGGCGTACCTGAGCTAATTGTTTCAAGTCATAACCTTGTCTGACACCATCTTGATTCATCATATTTAAAACAATTTCACCTGCACCTAATCGCTGAACTTTACGTACCCAATCAAGGGTTTTCCAGTGTGTTTGCTGAGTACGTTTTTCATCACCAGTGAATTGATAAACTAAATATTCGCCTGTTTTTTCGTCGAACCATGTATCAATACCCACAACAACACATTGCACACCATAACGTTCAGCAAGACGCGAAATAAGAGAGGGATCTGAAAGTGCAGGTGAATTAATTGATATTTTATCTGCACCAAAAGAGAGAATTTTCCCCGCATCTTCAATAGAGCGAATACCACCAGCAACACAAAATGGAATATCAATCACTTCAGCAACGCGCGACACCCAGCTTTTATCAACCACACGACCATCAGAAGAGGCGGTAATATCGTAAAATACCAGTTCATCAGCGCCTTCTTTGGCATAGCGTTCAGCAAGAGGGACAATATCACCAATGATTTCATGATTACGAAATTGAACACCTTTAACGACTTGCCCATCACGAACATCAAGACAAGGAATTATGCGTTTTGCCAACATGATATCGCCTCTTTTAATGTAAATTTGCCTTCTAATAATGCTCTACCAACAATAATACTGGCAACACCAGATGCTGGAAGATCTGCGATATCTTGCAAATCACCAATACCGCCTGAAGCTTGAAATAAAATATCTGGGAAACGCTGGCTAATTTCTTTATACAACTCGACGTTGGAGCCTGCTAATGTGCCATCACGAGAAATATCGGTACACAATACATGCTTTAAACCCACACTTTGATAAAGCTTGATGATCTCTTCAAGTGTATAGGGGGAGTTCTCTTGCCACCCACTGACAGCCACCCACTTTTTGCCTTGTTTATCAATGCGAACATCGAGAGCTAATACAATGGCATCTGCACCATAGCGCTCAAACCATGTTTTCACCATTTCAGGCTGACTGACTGCGGTAGAGCCAATAACAACACGGCTTGCCCCAGCATCGAGTAGTGATTTCACATCATCTTCAGTGCGAATACCACCACCGACTTGTACGGGCACATTGACACAAGCAACAAGTTCTTTTAAGAGTGGAATTTGGCGAGCAGAAGGATCTTTTGCACCCGTTAAATCCACTAAGTGAAGTAATTTTGCGCCATCTTTTTCATATTGTTGGTAGCGTGTCAGCGGATTATCATCATAATCACGCTGTTTTGCATAATCACCCTGATGAAGACGAACCACTTTCCCATCAATTAAATCTAATGCTGGAATAATCATAACGCGTTACATCTCCAAAAAATTCTTGATAAGTTGAGCGCCTGCTTTCCCTGAACGTTCAGGGTGAAACTGCACACCATAAAAATTATCTTTTTGAATTGCGCTACTAAAGCGAGAGCCATATTCAGTTTCAGCAATCGTCGATTCATTCAGTGCTAAGCCATAACTATGAACAAAATAGAACCAAGCATCGTCATCAAGTGAACGAAAAAGAGGATGTCCTGGTTTTGCTAATACTTGGTTCCAACCCATATGAGGTAATGGTAATCCTGCTGTATCAAGCTTATCTATGGTGCCATCAACTAAACCTAATAAAGGGATATCTTTACCTTCCTCGCTTAACGATGCCAAGATTTGCATTCCTAAACAAATCCCTAAAACAGGTTGTGTTAAGGCTTTAATTAAAGGAATTAACTCACGAGCCTTGAGTTGTTCCATTGCCGCTCTAGCCGTTCCTACTCCGGGTAAAAACAGTTTATCCGCAGATAACACAACGTTTTTTTCATAGGACACTATTGGATCATAACCGAGTCGCTTAACGGCGTAAGCGACAGAGGCTAAATTGGCACAACCCGTATCAAGAATAACCACTTTCATCACAGAACACCTTTTGAGCTTGGTAACGTATTTCCTTCAACACGAATGGCTTGGCGCAATGTACGACCAAAGACTTTAAATAAGCTTTCAGCTTTGTGGTGATCGTTTTTACCTTTCGATTTCAGGTGCAACGTGCAACCCATGGTGTAAGAAAGGGAACGGAAAAAGTGTTCAATCATCTCTGTACTTAAATCACCAACACGTTGATATTTAAATTCGGCTTTGTACTCAAGGTGTGGGCGACCAGAAATATCTAACGCACAACTTGCAAGGCACTCATCCATTGGTAATGTAAAACCAAAGCGAGCAATACCTCGTTTATCACCTAATGCTTCACGTAATGCTTTACCCAAAGCAAGACCGGTATCTTCCACGGTGTGGTGATCATCAATAACTAAATCACCTTTTACATTGATATTCATGCGAAAACCGCCGTGTGTGGCAATTTGATCAAGCATGTGATCAAAGAAACCAACACCAGTGCTGATCTGACTATCACCTTCGCGATCTAGCCAGATATCAATGGCGATTTGTGTCTCTTTTGTTTTTCGCTCAACGTGAGCGTAGCGATCTTTTTTCGTCAGTTGTTCTGTAATGACTGCCCAATTGAGTTTATCGGCATTATAAAGCATGCCTTTGATACCCATATTTTCAGCTAGCTGAATATCAGTTTGTCTATCACCAATGACATAACTGTTATCTTTATCTAGTGCGCCATCAACTAAATACTGAGTAACAAGTCCTGTTTCTGGTTTGCGACAAGGGCAGTTGTCTTCAGGTTTATGAGGACAAATTAAAACATCATCAAATGAGATCCCTTGTGATGAAAAAATCTGCATCATTAAATTATGAGGAGGATCGAAATCTGCTTGAGGAAAACTTTCTGTGCCTAATCCATCCTGATTTGTGATCATAATGAGTTTATAACCTGCTTTTTGTAGCGCAGTCAGTGCGGGGATCACGCCGTTTTCAAAGGCAAGTTTATCGAGTCTATCAACTTGGTAATCTGTGGGCGGTTCCGTGATTAACGTACCATCACGGTCGATAAAAAGAATTTTTTGGCTCATGGTTGAGATCCCTCAGTTGCGATTTTTTGTTGTTATCGTTTTTAATGTTTTATACGTTTGCAGTTTGAATATTTTTTATGGCATTAATCACGCTATCACATTCTTCTGCTGTACCGATAGAAATACGCAAACAGCCATTAAGCCCATATTGGCGCTGTTGATCGCGTAAAATAATCCCTTGTTCCCATAAAGTACGGAAAACCAGATTAGCATCAGTGAATTTCACTAAAATATAGTTGGTTTCACTGTTATAAACCTGTTCTACATTAGGCAATTTTTTTAACATATCAGATAAAATGCTTCTGTTACGTGTAATTTCTGTCACTCGCTTTTTCATTATCTCAATACTTGCTTCTGTTAATGCTTGCGCAGCAATATCTGCAACAGGTGTTGAAAGTGGGTACGGTGCGATCACCTTTAGTAATAATTCAATGACTGGTGGGTTGGCAAGCGTAAAGCCACAACGAAGCCCTGCTAAAGCAAAAGCTTTCGATAAGGTTCGCAAAATAACTAAATTCGGATAATCTTCAAGCCATGAAACAATTGACGCTTGTGGGCAAAATTCAATATAAGCTTCATCGACTGCAACAATCGCTTTGTCTTTCGCCAACGCTAATACATCCCGAATAAGAGAAGGATTAACAATATTTCCAGTTGGATTATTTGGGCTGCATAGGTAGATAAGTTTTACATTATCAAGCTGTGACGCTATTGCTTTAACATCAGGGCTCCAATCAGCAAGTGTAGGGACAACACGCTGCTCTATACCAAAGGTTTCAGCACTAACGCTATACATACCGTAAGTAGGAGGGCAATAAAGTACAGCATCTTTACCTGGCTCACAAAAAGCGCGAATAAGTAGTTCAATCGCTTCATCTGCACCACGGCTAACTAAGACTTGATTCGCATTCACTCCTACGTATGCAGCATAACGATTGATCACATTAACAGGCTGGCATTCAGGGTAACGATTTAAGTTTTTTTCATTAAAAGTAAAGTCAGGCGCGATAGGGTATTCATTGGCATTTAACCACACAGAACCATTTCCGCCTAAGCGTCGAGCAGATTGATAAGGTGTTAATTCTCTTACATTTTTTCTTGCAAGTGTATTGATGTCAAATTCAGTTTTCATCACTCTTTTTCCCCTGAGCTAAAGCGTTAACGCGAAGTGTGACAGCATTTTTGTGTGCGGTGAGTTGTTCTGCTTGCGCTAATATTTCAATAGTCTGCGCTAAATCAGATAAACCTTGTGCTGTGAGTTTCTGTACTGTCATACGTTTCATAAAATCAGCTAAGCCTAAGCTTGAGTAGGTTGCTGTATAGCCATAAGTCGGTAGAACGTGATTAGTACCAGAAGCATAATCTCCCGCAGATTCAGGCGACCAAGCACCAAGAAAAACAGATCCAGCGCTGGTAATGCTATCAACACGACTATCAGCATCATTAGTTTGAATAATTAAGTGTTCTGGACCATAGCTGTTACTAATTTCAATACACTGGTCGAGATCACGAGTAATAATGACGCGGCTTTCTGCAAGTGCTTGTTTAGCGATTTCAGCGCGGCTTAATAGCGCTAGTTGTGTTTCTGTTTCAGCAATAACGGCTTTAGCGAGTGTTTCATCAGGTGTTAATAACACAACTTGTGAATCAGGGCCGTGTTCAGCTTGTGAAAGTAAGTCAGCGGCAATAAATGCAGGATTTGCATCCGCATCAGCAATCACTAATACTTCAGAAGGGCCTGCTGGCATATCGATTGCAGCACCTTGTAGTGATTGACTTGCTTGGCGTTTGGCTTCAGTGACATAGGCATTACCAGGGCCAAAAATTTTATCAACCTTAGGAATAGATTCAGTACCAAATGCCATCGCTGCAATCGCCTGTGCACCACCTACTTGGAAAATTTCATCAATACCAATTTGTTGAGCAATATATAAAATTTCATCAGCAATAGGGGGCGGCGAGCAAAGAATAACTTTGCGACAACCCGCAATACGGGCTGGAATACCTAACATCATTACTGTTGAGAGTAATGGTGCCGAACCTCCCGGAATATAAAGCCCTACCGCATCAATGGGTCTGCTTACTTGTTGGCAAAATACACCCGGCTGAGTTTCCACGTTGATAGTGTTAGGAATTTGAGCCTCATGAAAGCGACGAATATTATTCATCGCCTGTGCTATTGCCTGTTTTATTTTGCTATCAAGTCTTGATGAGGCTGCATCAATTTGCGATTTTGACACCAAAACACTTTCCGGCGCTGCCTTATCGAATTTTTGGCTAAGTGCTTTAAGCGCTTTATCTCCATCATTGCGTACCTGTGAAATGATGCTAGCAACTTGTTCTGTAATTGAACCTGATGCAGAAATAGCAGGGCGAGTTAATAGCACTTGTTGCTGTTCTTTAGTGCATTTATTCCAGTAATTTAATGTATTAAAACCCGTTTTCATTATTTCACCTTATTCCATCATTTTTTCAATTGGTAAAACAAGAATTGAACTTGCACCTAATGCTTTAAGTTTTTCCATTGTTTCCCAGAATAGGGTTTCGCTACTTACCATGTGCATTGCAACGCGATTTTGGTCGCCCGCCAGAGGTAAAATAGTCGGTCTTTCAGCTCCCGGAAGTAATGCAATGACATCTTCAAGACAATCACTTGGTGCGTGTAACATAATGTATTTTGATTCTCGAGCTTGAATAACGCCTTGAATACGCGTTAATAAGCGGTCGATAAGTGCTTGTTTATCGGTTTCCATGTCACCATCGCGTTGGATCAAACAGGCTTTTGAGCGATAAATCACTTCAACTTCTTTTAAACCGTTGGCTTCCAATGTTGCACCAGTAGAAACTAAGTCGCAGATAGAGTCAGCAAGACCTGCACGAGGGGCGACTTCAACAGAGCCATTTAATAAACAGGATTTAAACTTGATGCCTTTTTGGTCTAAATAGCGTTTGAGCAGATTTGGATAGGAGGTTGCGATACGCGTATTATTTAAGCATTCCACACCTTGATAATCGAAATCAACAGGGGTTGCGAGAGATAAGCGACAGCCACCGAAATCAAGACGACGTAGTGTCAGATAATTTGGGTTTTCACCTTGTGAACGACGCTTTAATAGCTCTTCTTCTAAAACGTTTTCACCAATGATCCCTAAATCAACAACGCCATCCATTACCAATCCTGGAATATCGTCATCTCTAACACGCAAAATATCGATTGGCATATTTTCAGCGTAAGCAATCAGGCGCTGTTGATTTAAGTTAATTTTGATGCCACAACGTGCTAAAAGAGCACGAGAATCATCGCTTAAACGTCCTGATTTTTGCATTGCGATTCTTAATCTTGCTTTATCTAACATAATATTACCCTATCATTGTCCATATTTTTGTTATGAAAATTAGCTATAAAAAAACCCCGGAAGTTGCCTTCCGGGGTTTTAGTTGTTATCTGCATTCAGACCACCGGAAGCGTTTCTTAAACGTCTTCCAGCACTCATCGCCTGAAAGACTAGTCAGGGTGATGGTGATGATGGTGGTTTAGTTGAATGCTATACATAATTATTTTCCTAGCTAATAACACTATTTGTTATTTAATAATGCCCGTTACTGTTAATCTGTATTTAGTAACCAATATTGAGTAACCTGCATTTAGAATTTGTCTGCCTTTCAACCTACATGATTTACAAAGCAGAAAGCAACCTATTTTTTAATAATAATTTAATTATTTTATAACCTTTTGTTTTTAATGTAATTTTAATATTTCTCTTATTTACTTAATGGAACAAGTAGGCGAGTATATAGGGAGATGCTAAACGTTCACGAAATATAAGTAGTATTTATAAGTAATGGCGAAACTAAAATTTTATAGCATACTTTGACTAAGCCATTTAAGTAGGGGAGCAAAATGAAACGAATAACCATCGTAGGATTAGGTTGGTTAGGTTTACCACTTGCCGTTGCGTTGCGTGATGCAGGCTATCAAGTTAAAGGGACTAAAACCACCGAAGATGGCGTAGAAGCAGCAAGAATGAGTGGCATTGACTGCTGTTTAGTGAATTTAACACCCGCAATCGAATGTGATAGAGATGATTTTGATTACTTAATGGAAACTGACGTTCTCATTATCACGTTACCACCAAATGCTGCTGGTGGCGGTTATGATTATGTCGAAGCCATTCAGACGCTGGTGGATAGCGCCATGTCTCGCCATGTTACGAGAGTCATTTACATTAGCTCTACTTCTGTATATGGCAATCAAACAGGTAATATCACGGAAGAAATGGATATTCGACCAGAAACACAATCAGCAAAAATGTTAGCAGAAGTTGAGAACTGGCTACATCGTTTACCGTTGACTACGGTTGATATTCTTCGATTAGCAGGATTAGTCGGGCCGGGTCGTCATGCAGGACGTTTTTTATCAGGTAAAAAACAGGTAAAAGGCGCTCATCAATGCGTTAACTTAGTCCACTTAGACGATGTGATTTTTGCCGTCGAACAACTTCTTGCGCAGAATGAAGGTGGCCATTTATATAATTTATGTGCTCCAATTCACCCTAAAAAGAAAGAATTCTACTCAAGAGTGTCGAATCAACTCGATCTTATTCCGCCAGAATTTGTTGAAGAAGAGAAGCCTTTAATACGAGAAATTGATGGTCAGGAGATCTGTCGAGATCTTGGATTTCATTACCATTATCCAGATCCCGACAAAATGCCAATGAATTAACTTAATTTACAGGCAATAACACGATATCACGGAAAATAGCTCTTTCACTTAATTGTGCAAACCAGCGCTCAATGTGAGGGAAGTTAGGTCTATCTTTGCAAACTTCAAGCCACGGGTAGACCAATGGTGCGATCGCCATATCGGCAAGAGAGAATGCATCTCCTGCGAAATAAGTTGTTTTCGCAAGTTGGTCGTCAGCAATTTTGATTAATTTATTAAGCTTCTCTTTCAACGCGTTAACAATCTCAGGATTTTGCTGCTCTTTAGGCGTACGAACAATCATGATCATCATTTGTTGAATGGGAGCAAATAGGCTGCCATTTGACCAATCCATCCATTTTTCTACATTTGCTCGTTGTTTCGGATCAATGGGATAGAGGGTATTATTTTCATATTTTGTACATAAATAACGAATAATGGTATTAGACTCCCATAAAGCAAAGTCATCATCTTGTAAGGTTGGAATAGAAGCGTTGGGATTCATCGCTAAATAATTTGCTTCATTGAGTCCACCAAAAGGGCCACCAACGTCGATTTGTTCATAAGGAACATTTAATTCTTTTAAGCACCAAAGAACTTTTTTAACGTTAGATGAGTTTTTTCTACCCCAGACTTTTAACATAAAGGTCTCCTAAACCACGATAAGTAATAAAATTTCCCTCTATAGGGCGCTAAATATGAATATAAGATAAATCTCTATATATCAATGTTGGCGTCTTATTCCAGAAAGCCATATAGTAGGAAAGCTTTAACAAATTGATATAAAAGGGTGATCGGTAATGAAAAAAAATATTCCATCTGTTCTGGGTAAGGTTACCGCGGGAATGGGTTTACTGCTAATTATTTCTAGTCCTTCATTTGCAGTAAATAATCCGGTACCTCCTCAAATAGAGGCAAAATCTTATGTATTAATGGATTACAACAGCGGAAAAATTCTGGCATCAGAGAAACCTGATGAGCGTTTAGATCCTGCCAGCCTGACAAAAATTATGAGTAGCTACGTTGTTGGGCAAGCTATCAAAGAAGGTCGTATGTCTCCTGACGATATGGTTATTGTTGGGCGTAATGCGTGGGCAACGGGAAATCCGGTATTGAAGGGATCATCATTGATGTTCTTGAAGCCGGGTGATCAGGTCAAAGTGATTGATTTAAACCGCGGTATGGTTATTCAATCTGGTAATGATGCCAGTATTGCATTAGCAGAACATGTTGCGGGTAGTCAGGAAACCTTTGTTGATTTAATGAATTCTTATGCTAAGAATCTCGGTTTAAAAAATACACACTTTAAAACCGTTCATGGGTTAGATTCTGATGGACAATATACAACCGCACAAGATATGGCATTACTGACAGCAGCCATGATCCGCGATGTTCCTTCTGAGTATGAAATTCATAAAGAAAAAGAATTTACATTCAACAATATTCGTCAGCCAAACCGTAACCGTTTATTGTGGAATAAAAATATGAATGTCGATGGTGTGAAAACGGGTCACACTAATGGAGCAGGGTACAATCTTGTTTCTTCGGCAACTGAAGGTGATATGCGCTTGATTGCTGTTGTTTTAGGAACACCATCAGATAAAGTGCGTTTTGCTGAAAGTGAAAAATTATTAGGCTGGGGTTTCCGCTTTTTTGAAACGGTAACACCTGTAAAAGCAGATACACCACTGACAACTCAAAAAGTGTGGTATGGCGATAAAGGTGAAGTAGCATTAGGGGTTGCTAACGATGCTTCAATTACCATTCCTAAAGGTGAATTGAAAAATCTGAAAGCCTCTTTTACTTTAACTAATCCTGTGTTAGAAGCGCCGTTAACGCAAAATCAGGTTGTAGGTACAGTTAACTTTTTATTAAATGATGAAGTGATTGAACAACGCCCATTAGTTGTAAAAGAAGCGGTTGAGGAAGGCGGTTTCTTTAGTCGTATTTGGGATTTTGTTGTTAAAACAGTATCTGGTTGGTTTAATGCTATTTTTGGTTAATTCACCAATAATCGATCTATCAAAGCGTTACTGAGTTTTTCACCCAAAAAGAAAGACTAGCTGTTATTTTGATATAAAAAATCCGTAATTTTTTAACGATTACGGATTTTTTTATACTCAATAAAATAGAGAGATATCCTACTTTAGAACTTAAATAAGCCCATCTATTTTACCTTGATTATCAACATTAACAGCGATAGCAGCAGGTGTTTTCGGTAATCCAGGCATCGTTGTGATAGAGCCTGTTAAGGCGACAACAAAGCCAGCGCCAGCAGAAACATACACTTCACGAACGTTTATTGTAAAGTCAGTCGGTCGGCCTAATAACGTGGGATCATCTGAGAGTGAGTATTGAGTTTTTGCCATGCAAACAGGGAAATGAGCAAACCCCATACTTTCTATCTTTTCTAACATCTTACGAGCATGTTGGCTATAAGTTACACCACCTGCACCATAAACTTCTTTGGCAACAATCTCGATTTTTTGACTAAGTGAAGCATCATCAGGATAAACTAATTGAAATTGGCTCTGTTCATTTTCAAGCGTATCAATCACTTGCTTAGCCAATTCAATACCACCTTCGCCGCCTTTTTCCCACACTTTGGTAATTGCGAAGCGACAATCTCTATCTTGGCAAAATTGTTCGATAAACTGGTGCTCTGCAATACTATCAGTGACATACGCATTAAGAGAGACAATCACGGGTAAGCCATATTTTTTAAGGTTTTCAATGTGTTTTTCAAGATTTACAATGCCTTTTTCAAGGGCAGCTAAATCTTCATTATTCCACTCGCCTTTACCTAAGCCACCGTTATATTTTAGCGCTTTGGTGGTTACAACAATAACGGCACAATCAGGGCGTAATCCACTGATCCGACATTTTATATCAAAGAATTTTTCAGCACCTAAGTCAGCACCAAAACCAGCTTCTGTCACAGTAATATCCGCAAGTTGAAGAGCAAGTTTTGTCGCTCTTACGCTATTACATCCATGAGCAATATTAGCAAAAGGGCCTCCATGAATAATGGCAGGAGTATTTTCGAGTGTTTGTACTAAATTAGGATTAATAGCATCTTTTAATAAACTCGCCATTGCTCCGACGGCTTGTAGATCGTTTGCTGTAACAGGATCACCATTATAAGAATAAGCAACAATGATGCGAGAAAGTCGCTGTTTTAAATCATCAATATCCAAAGCTAAACATAGGATAGACATAATTTCAGAAGCAACAGTAATAACAAAGTTATCTTCTCTTGTGATACCGTCTTTTTCGCCACCTAATCCCACAACAATATTACGTAAAGCACGATCGTTCATATCCATACAACGTTTAAACACGATTTTTTTAGGATCGATATTTAAAGGATTACCTTGATAAATCGAGTTATCAAGCATGGCTGCAAGTAAGTTATTGGCAGAGGTAATAGCATGAAAATCGCCAGTAAAATGAAGGTTGAGATCTTCCATCGGAACGACTTGTGAATAACCACCACCAGTTGCTCCACCTTTAATGCCAAAACAAGGGCCTAAAGAGGGTTCACGCAATGCAATAATGGCATTTTTCCCAATATGATTAAGTGCTTGCCCTAATCCAACAGTAACCGTTGTTTTACCTTCACCAGCAGGTGTTGGGTTAATTGCTGTAACTAAAACTAACTTTCCGGGCTTTTTTGTCGCAATTTTTGACCAAATGCTGTGGCTAAATTTAGCTTTGTACTTGCCATAAAACTCGATATCGTCTTGATCAATATTTAAATTTTTAGCAATGTCCTGAATAGGTAAGAGGTGTGCTTCTTGGGAGATTTGAATATCTGATTTCATTTTAATTCTCTTTTTATCCCGCTAATGATGTCTCTAGTGATCTTTACTTATCAACTTTAGACAATAATCTAAATATGGCCAATAGATTGATTAATTTGTAGTTATTTACTTTAGATAACGCGTTCATCGTCACGCCATTTAAATAATCTTTGTGGTTAGCGCCTATTTTTTCTTTAATTTACCTCTATTAGAGTGATGCTTTGTTTTTTTCAAAAACGTATTTTAACTAAGGATGACAATTTAATCTCATACAAAAAAGAGGATATTAAAAAAGAAGAGTCGCAAGGTAGATGTTAATAAACAAAAAAGGCGCTGATATCAGCGCCTTATCTATTATAAATATCTGTATTTAAGACTTTCAGATTTAGTCACAAGAAATTTTAATGGCTAATCCACCTTGAGAGGTTTCACGATACTTAGCATTAATGTCTTTCCCTGTTTCGTACATTGTTTCGATGACTTTATCTAAACAAATACGAGGATCGCTGACACGACGTAAAGCCATACGAGATGAGTTTACTGCTTGTACGGCTGCAATAGCATTACGTTCAATACAAGGAACTTGTACTTGTCCTGCGACTGGATCGCAGGTAAGCCCTAAGTTATGCTCCATCGCAATTTCTGCTGCGATACAAACTTGTTCTGGGCTACCGCCTAAGAGTTCAGTCAGTGCACCTGCTGCCATTGAACAAGCAACACCGACTTCACCTTGGCAACCGACTTCAGCACCCGAGATAGATGCATTCATTTTGTAAAGTGAACCAATAACACCAGCAACTAAGAAAAAGCGAGTGTAAGAGTTTTCATTTACAGGGCGAATAAATTTATCATAGTAAGACAATACTGCTGGGATAATGCCGCAGGCACCGTTTGTTGGTGCTGTGACAACACGTCCACCAGCCGCATTTTCTTCATTCACGGCAAGGGCAAACATATTAATCCAGTCAACAACTGTCATTGGATCTGTTGTCGTTTTATCTTCTGTGACTAACATACGGCGTAATGCAGAAGCTCGGCGAGGTACGCGTAATGGCCCTGGTAATAAGCCTTCGGTATTTACACCGCGCTCAATACCTGACTTCATTACTTCCCATACAGCCGCAAAATGAGCCGAAATTTCTTCTTTGCTACGTAATGCTAATTCGTTTTGCATCACTAATGCTGATAAAGAAAGACCTGTTTCTTTGCAATGGCGACGTAAATCAGCCGCATATTGATAAGGATAAGGAACTTGAACTGCATTTTCTTCAGGTTGACCAAAATGCTCTTCATCAACAATAAAACCGCCACCAGTAGAATAATAGGTTTTTTTCAATAAAACCTGCTCACCGTTATAAGCGGTAATGGTCATGCCATTTTCATGGAGAGGTAGATTGGTTTTATGAAAATTCATACCGCCTTCAACCGGAAAATCGACTTCTTTTATGCCATTTGCCAGCATTAAGCGACCAGTTGTTTCTACTTGTTTAATAAACGGGGCGATAGAATCAATATCGACAGTATCAGGTAAATTTCCTGCAAGTCCCATAATAATAGCAATATCCGTTGCGTGACCTTTACCTGTTAAAGATAAAGAGCCATAAACATCAACGATAACGCGGGAAACAGAAGAGAGGAGGTTTTTTTCAGCAAGTAAATCAACGAATTCTTTACCTGCTTTCATTGGACCTACAGTGTGTGAGCTTGAAGGGCCGATACCGATTTTAAAAATATCAAAGACGCTAACCATAATATTCGCCTCCCTAATTAATTTAAAGGCGCAACTGTGTGATTATTAGAGTGAGAAGTGTCAGTTTTGAAGTCTAAAGCTGTAATGGCTACTTTCTTTTATGAAAGTAGCCATCAGGTGCTTTATTAGCCCATGAATGAACTAATTAAGCTATAGAAAACTGCTGAGATTGCGATAAGACCCATAATTACAACGAATACGTTGCTGATATGGCCTTGGTATTTCTTCATCGCTGGTACTTTACGGATTGCATACATAGGCATCAGGAACAGTAACATTGCGATAATTGGGCCACCTAATGTTTCAATCATACCTAAGATGCTTGGGTTTAATGTTGCAACAATCCAAGTTGTAACCAGCATAAACAGTGCAGTGATTTTGTTTAAACGATCTTTTTCGATTGTTTTACCTTTTTCACGCAGTGATTTGATGATTAAACCGTTGAAACCTTCACGAGCACCTAAGTAGTGACCTAAGAAAGATTTAGTGATCGCAACGAAAGCAATAAATGGAGCAATATAAGCGATAACAGGTGCTTCAAAATGGTTAGCAAGGTAAGACAGAATACTGATGTTCTGTGCTTTTGCTTCTGCTAAGTTTTCTGGTGTTAAGCTAAATACACAGCTAAACACGAAGAACATTACAGTGATAACCATCATGATGTGCGCATAAGCTAAAATGCGTGAACATTTTTTCTCAGCGTTTTCGCCGTATTCTTCACGTTTTGCAACAGCAAACGCAGAGATGATTGGAGAGTGGTTAAAAGAGAACACCATTACAGGGATAGCTAACCATAGGGTTACTAATAGGCCTTGACCCATACCTGATGTTGTTGCGTGATCAAAAGAGAGAGTATCAAGGATCGCACCATTCCACTCTGGGATCAGATACAGTGCTAAGACCATCAGGACAGCAACAAATGGGAACACTAAAACGCTCATTGCTTTAACGATAGCTTGTTCACCAAAGCGAATAATCGACATGATACCGACAATCAGTACCAACGATAAAATTGCGCGAGGTGGTGCAGACATGTGCATTTGGTTCACAATAAAGCTTTCTACTGTATTGGTGATAGCAACACTATAAACCAATAGAATAGGATAAATTGCGAAGAAATAGAGCAGGGTGATTAATTTACCTGCTGTTTTACCAAAGTGTTCTTCAACAACTTCAGTGATATCTTCACCTGGATTTTTACCTGATAACACAAAGCGGCACATACCACGGTGTGCAAAGAAGGTCATTGGGAATGCAAGTACTAACATGATCAACAGAGGAATTAAACCACCAATCCCTGCGTTGATAGGTAAAAATAGAACGCCAGCACCGATAGCCGTACCGTATAAACCTAACATCCATACTGTATCTGACTTACGCCATGTTTTGTAATCACCTTGGGTGTTACCCGACGCGATAGAACCAACTTTGGTTGTATCCATAATACTCTCCGAAATAACGCGGTAAAAAAAATAATGAATAAAAATAAGAGCGCGATTGTATTTCTTTTTAGAAATAATCACGGCATAAATTTAATTATGAATAAATGAGTGCATTGAGTACCTGGTGTTATCTCAATATCTTCAATTACCACATACAAAATCTTTAAATTTCAAAAGAATTAGACTCTTCCAAAATTTGAAAAAATATTCAATAAGTTTATATCCAGACTTAAGAGGTGCAGAATATAGTGTTTTTCAGGATAAACTACCGTGATCACCATCTCAAATGCTAAATATAACTGAAAAACCTGAAAATGTAACATTTTTTATATTTTGTGTTTTTCGAGGCGGTTTTTAAAACATTTTGAAATAACTTTCCAATTTTAAAGGAAATACAAAATAAAGCTAAATACTTAAATATTCATATGTTAATGATTATTTTTAGGTATCTTTATTAATTATAAAATAAATGATTAAAATCAACTAGGTTATTTTTGTTTACAATTAAAACATTACATTAACCACATATCTAATTGAAATATAATGATAAATTATTTTCTCTAATTAATGTTTAAAACTAGACAAAAGAATATAGAAACAATGCAATATGATTATTTATTAATGAATTTCTTTTATTTTATGAAATGAATATAGCTATATTTCATTTGTAAGTAGAATATTGTTTATAAATACGACAATGAATTTGTTAATAAATGAGTTTGGTAGGTTGTTATATAACGAATATAAAAGTTTCATTTTGATTAAAATAACAACATATTTATTTTTTGGACAAATACTATAATAGTAGAGAATATTTTTATTTATATATTAATATATTGAAGGGCAGCGTCACTTAAGTTAAATATAAAAAGACCACAATAAATGTGGTCTTTTTCGGTATAAGAAAGGTTATGCCTTTGTCCAACCTTTGCGAATAGGATAAGCAAAACAGAGCTGATAGAGCTGTTGTACCCATTTTTGGAGTATATTTCCACCTTTAGACCAGAAGATCTGGCAAAGGCCACAAGAAAGTAGAGCAACGATAAAAGCGCCAATCATATCGATCGGCCAATGTACGCCAAGATAGATACGCGCCCAAGCAATCGCAAGTCCTAAACCGAGCATAATATAGCCAATACGTTTGCTGTTATGCCAAAAGAGATAAGCTAAAGCAATGGTGAAAACAAACGTACCATGGTTACTTGGGAATGATGGTGTTGCATCGTGATCAAGAAAGTTGTAGCCAATGTTGGCTGCAAAAGGGCGTTCATGAGGAGCAATAGCACCAATCGCCCAAGAGATAGAAAGTGCGATACCTAAAGAGATAGCCGCTTTACATGCCAATGTTCTTTGCTGGCTAAGATATTTTTCATTACCCCATAACCAATAGAACACTAAAGATAACGGAAAAAGATAGACAAGGTACTTAGCAATAATTATCGCCGTACCGATTTCTAAAGGAGATGCCGCAGGTGTTGCATTCATCATTGAAAATACGGCTAAATTGAATTGTTCCAGCAAAGTAGGCTCCATACATGTCGTACTGATAAGCGATGTTTATGATGCATAATACGCAAGTTTTTAAGGGTAAATGAGGGAGTAATAGGGGTAAAGTGTTTTTTTCTTATTTAATTGTGCTTTTTTTAAAAGATTTGTCAGTTTTATACCAAACTGAGCTAAAGCACTCTTAAAAAGAGTATTGCGCTTATGTTATTGCTCCTACATCGTTCTTTTTCTTATCTTCAACGAGGTATAACTTTATGTGGTTCCAGAAAAATATAGTCCTTAGTGCAAGGCCTAGAGGATTTCACTTAATTACACAAGCATTGATTCAAGAATTACCGGAACTAAGACAATATAAAATCGGAATTGCTCATTTTTTTATTCAACATACATCGGCCTCATTAACGATTAATGAAAATGCGGATCCAACAGTACGAAGTGACTTTGAAAACTTCTTTAATCAAAACGTAAAAGAGAACGAAGATTACTATCTTCACACTTATGAAGGCGGTGATGATATGCCCGCGCATATTAAAAGTAGCTTACTTGGACAAAGTGTCATGGTTCCTATTAGTCAAGGTGAGCTGAATTTAGGGATTTGGCAGGGGATTTATCTCGGTGAACATCGTAATCACGGTGGTAATCGTCGTATTATTGTGACATTGCAAGGTGAGTGTTACTAAATTTTAAGCAATAAAAAACCCGACAGTTATTTCACCAAAAGGGTTGAAACTATCGGGCTCCTCAATATTTGGGGACATCAAAGAAAAGCAGTGGCACTAATTCAGACTACGGGTTAGAAAGAAAGTTCGCTGACTAATGAAAAAAAATAGAATTTTTTTTTGGAAAGAGTGAGATGATAGAGAAAAGATGGATGATACAAAAAGAGAAAGCGCTAAAACATATTGATAAATAAACTGTTTTAGCGCTTTTAAATTAGTTGTAGATGCCTAAATTTTCTTTAGCATAAGCTTCAAAATCTGTGCAACCACCAATGTGTTTCTCATCAATAAAAATTTGTGGCACAGTTTCAACAGGTTTACCGACAGTTTTAGATAAATCAGCTTTTGTAATTCCTTCAGCTTGAATATCTACATAGCGGAAATCGAAATCGTCACGTTTTTCAGACAAAGTTTCAGCCAGTTGTTTCGCACGAACACAATATGGGCAACCTGGGCGACCAAAAATGACAACAAACATACGACACTCCTTATTGAGGAAATAAAATTCAGGCATAATAGTTTCTATTGGTTGTTACTATGCCCTTTTATTAGGCTAAACAAAAACAGTTATTGCCTTTTAGTGTGATAAATTATACCAATTTGCCGAATAATGAGATAGGACTGCAACACAGCATTTAGCGGAGAAATGATGGAAAAGCCTTCAAATCGAGATATGAAATCACTGTCAGATATGCCAAAACCCATTATCATCATTGAAATAATTGGGATTATTCTATTGGTGGTTGCTTATCTTTATATCAACCAATATATGACCTCTCCGCAGTGGCTAGGAACATATACAGGACAGTTAACGTTAGTTGTTTTAGGGGTTATCTGCATGATCCCGCCAGCTATCCATATTGTATGGCGTGCTATTTATCGATTAACTTTTTTAGGGATTGACCATAAATCCCTAAATAATAAAAAGAAAAAAGAGAATAACGAAGAATAGCTCTCTGTTTTTCCTCAAAATATATTAGAAACTAAGAAAATCCAATGTGTAAATTGGCTTAATTTTCTTAGTTTTTCTATTTATTAGTGCCTTCAAGATAGAAAAAGTGGCAAAATAGCACCAATGCCAAAAGGCACTCTTTTTTTTGCGCGTAAAGGTTATTTGAATGAACGCTGTTGTGACTACCGATCTGGATCAGCTAAAGTCTTGGCTTGATGAATTACAGATTGCTTATTATGAATGTGACTCTTGTCAGGCGTTACATTTACCGCATCTTCAATATATCAGTGGCATTTTTGATGCCAAAATTGATATTCTTGAGGATGTACTTGTATTTACCGCTATCGCTGAGCTAAAACCGTCAGCAATAGTGCCTTTAATGGCAAATCTAAGCCAAATTAATGCAAGCTCTTTATTTATTAAAACATTTCTAGAAATTAGTGATGAGAACTTACCAAAATTAGTGTTCTGCCAATCATTCCCAGTTGCTGCGGGTATCTCACTTAATCAATTTGACCTATTCTTACAAAAAGCAGAAGAGCAATCTGCTGAAGTTGTCAGCGAAATTTTTAATAACGGTTTCTTGTATGGCGAAAAGCAAGAAAGTGAAAACGAAGAAGATGAGGAAGAAGATGTTGAGATAAACAGCGCATCAACTGACTCCTCCTATACTGTACATTAATATTAATCTCCATAACGGTCACAAAATCTTATGCAATGCGCACGATTTAGTGCGGGTGAATGTCATTCTTGTGAGTGGCTTTCTCTTGCTTATCCTGAACAAATCAAGAAAAAACAGCACAGCCTATTAGCATTACTTCCAGAAGATTATGCTTTTGATAAATTAGCGCCCGTTGAAAGCCAACAGGCGCAATTTCGTAATAAAGCAAAAATGGTTGTCAGCGGGAGTGTCGAAAGACCCGTCTTAGGCTTAAAAACTAAAGACGGTGTTGCTGTCGATTTATGCGAATGTCCACTGTATCCAGTTTCTTTTGCCTCCGTGTTTCCTGTTTTAAAAACATTTATTGCAAAAGCAGGGTTAGTTCCTTACGACATCGAACGTCGCCGCGGTGAACTCAAGTTTATTTTATTAACTGAGAGTCGAAGTAATAGCACTATGATGTTGCGCTTTGTTTTGCGCTCAGAAAAAAAACTAGAACAACTTCGCAAAGCACTTCCTTGGTTACAAGCGCAATTGCCTCAATTAGCAGTTATCTCCGTGAATATTCAGCCTGTCCATATGGCTATTTTGGAAGGCGAGCAAGAAATTATTCTGACAGAAAAAACGTTCTTGGATGAATCATTTAACCAAATTCCATTGCATATTCGTCCAAGAGGCTTTTTTCAAACTAATCCAGAAGTTGCTTCATCACTTTATGCTACTGCTGGGCGTTGGGTAAGAGAATTAAATATCACGCATCTGTGGGATATGTTTTGTGGATCTGGGGGTTTTGGGTTGCATTGTGCCGATAAATCAACCCAATTAACAGGTATTGAAATTAGTCCAGAAGCGATTGAATGTGCGCGTTTATCAGCTCAGGAATTAGGACTAGAACATGTCGAATTCCAAGCGTTAGATTCAACGGGCTATGCATTAGCAAAAGAGTCTGTACCTGAATTAGTGCTTGTTAATCCACCAAGGAGAGGTATTGGTGAGGCATTGTGCGGTTATCTAAATAAAATGAAACCTCGCTTTATTCTTTACTCAAGTTGTAATGCTCAAACCATGGCAAAAGATATTCAGCAACTTTCTCACTATCAGATAGATAGAGTGCAATTGTTTGATATGTTTCCTCATACTTCTCACTATGAAGTGCTTACGTTATTGGTATTACAAGACAACTAAGATATTTATTACAAAATAGTGATTGAGTGTTAGTATAAATAAGCATTTAACGCTCGATGGATAACATCGGGCGTTTTCTTTTTTATTAGATAGGCATTCTATTTTATGCAGAACTTAAAAGCGTTGTTATTAGTGATGGTGTTATTGGGGCCTTTGGGGATCGATCTCTATTTACCGACGATACCTGCGATTGCTCAAGATTTAGGAAGTAGTGTCTCTCTTATTCAATCAACTATCGCTTTATTTATTTTTGTCCTAGGCGTAGGGCAACTTATATCAGGGCCTTTAGTGGATAAGTTTGGTCGTAAACCTATCGCTATCGCTGGGATACTTATCTATATTGTGGGTTCTGTTATTGCAACGATTTCGACGGACTCAACGCTTTTTATTATCTCGCGATTATTACAAGCTTCAGCAGTGTGCTGTACTTCCGTTGTTGCTTTTACCTGTGTTCGTGACTGTTTTAATGGTAATGAAGCTGCCCGCGTTTTTGGTTTTTTAAATGGAACATTAAATATTATCCCTGCATTAGCACCACTATTAGGTGGATTATTGGCAGAATATTGGGGATGGCGTGCCCCTTTCGGATTTTTAATTTTCTACTCCATACTTGTTTTAATTCTAATTGCGCGTTTTTTACCAGAAACAAAACCCGACAATACTGCTCAATCAAAACAAAAATTAGGTAAAACATACCTTGAGATTTTATGCAGTAAACGCTTTTTGACTTTTGCTTTAGTGAATGCGGGCACAATGGGGATGGCATTAACCTATGTGTCATTTGCCCCAATTGTATTGATGAAAGATGCAAAATTATCAGCACTGATTTTTTCTATTGTCTTTGGTGTAAATGGTTTTTGGATCATGTTTGTCAGTTTTTATGCGAACCGCGTTATTCACCGTGTCGGCAGACCTATTTGTTTGATCTTAGGGAGTGGATTAATGGGATTAGGCTGTGTGAGCTTATTAGGTGGCTTGTTGTTTATTCCTGCCGAAATGCAAAATCATTGGTTGATCTATATGCTTCCTGTCGCAAGTGCATGTGCTGGTCTTGCTTTTATTATGGGACCCGCGACAAGTTATGCGCTTGAGCCTTATTCAAAAACAGCGGGCATTGCCTCTGCATTAGTGGGTTTTATTCAAATGGCAGGTGGTGCAGTCTTTGGTTTAACGGCATTGGCTTCACCAGTACAACCTAAATTAGCGTTAGCGATTGTGATGTTACTCGGTAGTTTATTAGCGTTGAATGCTTATCGAGTAAGCCACAAAGAAGCGTTAATGGAAAAACAGACTACACAAGAATAAAACAAGTATTTGTTGTTTATTTTGACATAAAAAAACACCCCAGAATGAGAATTGCTGGGGTGTTTTTATATCGACAGTTCGGCTTACGCGTTTTTAATTACGATGTTCAAACTCTAAGGCTTTTTTCTCAATTAATCTCATTAAAAGTGTCAGTATTCCGTTGATACACAGATAAATAATACCTGCGGCAACAAAAACCATCACATCATAACTTTGACCAAAGACTTGTCGGCTATAACCTGTTAACTCAAGTAAGGTGATAGTACTGGCAAGTGAGGTACTTTTGAATATTAAGACTACTTCGTTTGAATACGATGAAAGCGCACGCTTAAATGCGTAAGGTAATATCACTCTTGCTGTTTGTACTGGTGACATTCCTAGCGCTTGGCAAGATTGCCATTGTCCTGACGGAATAGCTCTTACAGCACCATAGAAAAGTAAGGTTGAATAAGCCGCACTATTTAATGCTAATGTGACCATTGCACAAAACCATGGTGTTGATAATAACTCCCAAATCAACGGGAAGTTTTTCAACGCAGGAAATTGCCCAGGACCATAATAGATTAAGAAGAACTGCACCAATAATGGCGTACCAGTAAATAAGGTAATATAAGCTTTTACAATCGGGGTAATGATGGGCGTTTTTAATGCCAAGATAAAGGTCATTAATACCGATAAAGTAAATGCTACCAATAAAGCCACAAAAGTTAATGAAAGGCTTGTTGGTAATCCTGGTAAAATATCAACAATATAATCCCACATTATGAGGCACTCCGTTCAAATCGAGTCGTTCTCATTTCTAGCCATTTCAGGATATATTGACTGACCAATGTAATTGCTAAATAAATCAGAGCAACAATGCTATACCAAGTAAAAGGCTCTTGAGTTCTATTGGCGATACTTTGTGTTTGTAGCATTAAATCATTGACGCTGATTAATGAGACTAACGCGGTGTCTTTTAATAGAACTAACCACTGATTACCTAAACCTGGTAAAGCATGACGCCACATTTGAGGCATGATAAAACGGAAGAAAATAGTAATACGCCCCATGCCTAATGCTTGACCTGCTTCCCATTGTCCTGTTGGTACGGCTTTTAATGCGCCACGTAAGGTTTGTGAAGCATAAGAAGCATAAAGAAGTGAAAGGGCGATAACACCGCAATAGAAAGGTAAAGATTCAGTATCACCAAAATCAATTTGCAAGGTGAATGAACCTAATTCAATACCATCCATTAGCATCATGACACCTTGCAAGGTGCCATAATAGACAAAAAGAACCACCAGCATTTCTGGCAGTCCTCTAATTAGTGTTACCCAGCATGTTCCTAAGAAAGCAAAGGCTTTCCATCTCGCGGATTCCCAAGCTGTAAACAGCATGGCAAGAACTAATCCGATGATAAGAGCAGAAATAGCAAGTGAGACCGTTGTGACGGCCGCACCTGCTAGAGTTGTTATTTCATTCATTTATTAAGCTATTGTTGTTATTGAAATATCGTTATTCAAACCATTTTTTATAAATGACATCATAGGTGCCATCAGCTTTTACTTCAGCTAATGCTTTATTTAATTTATCTTGTAAATCAGCATTGCCTTTTCTTACTGCGATTGCAAGACCAGTACCAAAATAGTTAGGATCTGCAACTTTGTCACCTACAATACCTAATTCAGGATTCTTTTTCAGCCATTCATTAACAACAGCTGTGTCACCAAAGATAGCTTCGATACGACCATTTTTCAGATCTAATACTGCATTTTGGTAACTGTCATAAGGAACCGTTTTCATCTCTTTGTGTTGTTCATTGATGAATTTCTGATGGGTTGTCCCATTCTGCACACCAATTTGCTTGCCTTTTAGGCTTGCAACATCAGAGATTTTACCTGTTACTGTGATAAATACTGCTGAGTTATCATAGTAAGAATCAGTGAAATCAACTTGTTTTTGACGCTCTGGCGTAATATCAATGCCTGCCATTAATGCTTCAAAACGACGGAATTTCAGACTAGGAATTAAACTATCAAATGACTGATTGGTAAAGGTACAATCAGCATTAATTTTTGCACACATTGCATTCGCTAAATCAACGTCAAATCCCACAATTTGATTATTCGCATCAATCATTTCAAATGGAGGATACGTTGCTTCCGTTGCAAAACGAATTGTCTCTTTCTCAGCCGCAGTTGCAGAAAGTGTAATACTGGTCAGAAGTGCTGCAAATAATATTTTTTTCATTGTCTGATCCTGATTTAGTGTGACAAGTAATTAGCAAAAGCTTCCGTTTGTGGAGCAGTGAAACGATAGTTATCACCTTGCTCTATAATACGGCCGTTTTCCATATATACAACTTTGCTCGCGGCTTTGCGTGCGATTTCAACTTCGTGGGTCACAATCACTTGTGTAATACCCGTTTCAGAAAGCTCTTTAATTATATCAACAACTTGAGCGGTAATTTCAGGATCTAATGCTGCCGTTGGTTCATCAAATAAGAGAACTTGAGGCTCCATCATTAATGCTCTAGCAATAGCAACACGTTGTTGCTGTCCCCCTGATAAATGCAGTGGGAAGCGTTCTGCGTATTCACTTAAACGTAAACGTTCAAGTAATTTCATTGCTTTTTCTTTGGCCTGTGGTTTTGATAAACCTAATACACGGCAAGGTGCCTCAATTAAATTATCAAGAACCGTTAAATGTGGCCATAAATTGTATTGTTGAAATACCATGCCCACATTTTGGCGTAATGAACGAATTGCCTTTGCGTTCGGTTGTTGGCTAAAGTCAAAATGTAGACCCGCAATTTCTAATTCGCCTGAACGTGGCATTTCTAATAAATTAAGAACTCTCATTAGTGAGCTCTTACCTGCACCACTTGGTCCTAATAGAACCATTGTTTCACCAGCAGAGCATTCTAGATTAATATCATAGAGTGCTTGGTGCGAACCGTAGAAACAATTTATGTTTTTTAATTGAATACTCATGCGTTTTTTCTGAATAGTCATTAACTGGTTCAAATAATAAAACGGTAAGAATAATTATGCAACTAAAACTGCATAATAAAGTGGTTTTTTTACGTAAAAATGGGTAATTGGCTATTTTTTTTCACTGTTAGGTGAATTATTATCCAGTTTGTAAGCGTTAGTACTTATTGTTTTAGCCATACCTTTGAAAATAAATAAGTGTGCAGGCATCATGGCAAACCAATAAAGTAATCCACTAAATCCTGCGGGATGCCACCAAGCACGAACATCTATTGAACGAAGATTACCACTGTCGTGGATCGTAAAAGAGAGTCTGCCTAAACCAGGTGCTTTCATTCCAAATAACAGTGTGAGCTGTTTTTCAGGCTCAAGTTTGATCACTCGCCAGCCGTCAATCATATCGCCAAGTTCTAATGTTTCTCTAGATGGGCGCCCATAAGTGACTTTATTTCCAGCGATATCATCCATAATGGCGCGTGTTTTCCATAGCGCATTACCATAGAAATAGCCTTGTTCTCCGCCAATTTGTTGCACTGTATGCCAAAGGGATGCCGCGCTTGCAGGGGTGGATACTGTGCAGCCTGCATTTTTAGGGTAATAACCATAACCAGGTTTCCAGCGACTACGGACAGCCGAAGAGTAACCCCAATCTTGGTTATCTAAAGCCGCTTCTTCATCAGCGAGTGTTTCTTTTACTGCATCATCAAATTTAATTAGAGATTGAGGAATAAGTTTACGTAATGGCTCATCGTTGGCAGGGAGATCATATTTAAGCCCTTGGATCAGTTCTTTGGCAATAGAGGTGGGCACAGACGTTATCATACTGATAAATCCTGCCGAAATTAAACTAGCTGGCATCGGAATGGGGATTAGCATCCGCTTTTTACCTGAAATTTTAATAAAGCGCTCAAAAAGGGTTTGATAGCTGATGTATTCAGGGCCACCAGCATCAAAAATTCGGTGCTGATGTGTAGGGTGATGAATAATTTCCGTTAAATAATGAATTAAGTTTTTTAAGGCAATAGGGGAGGACTTTGAACGAACCCAGCGAGGTGGCGTAAGAATGGGGAGGTTATAAACCATATCACGCATAATTTCAAAGGCAGCAGAACCAGGCCCTACAATCATTGAGGTACGGATTTCTGTTACAGGGATGGTGCTGGTTCTTAAAACTTCACCTGTAAGTTTTCGTGCAATAAGATGAGGTGAATATTGCTGATCTTCATGTTGTAAGGCACTTAAAAAGATAATTTGTTGAACGTTTGAGCCTTCAAGTGCTTCAACAACATTTATGGCAGCTTGGCGCTCTAGTTCAACTAGATTATGCGCATCTCCCATACTATGAACAAGATAATAGACAATATCGGTATCTTGCATCACCTTTTTAAGTGTTTCAGGATTGTGGAGATCGACAAAAATACAGCGTGTATTTTCCCAACCTTGAGACATCATCCAGTCAATTCTACGGGCACCTGCCGTGACTTGATGACCTTGTTTTATCAGAGCTGGAATAAGATTTTGACCAATATGTCCACTGGCACCAAGTACTAATACACGCTGTTGATTCATTGTTAATCCATTGTAAAAAGAGAACGTTATCGTTCTATTGTTACTGATTTTTCTATGAAGTAAAGAACGCCATCAAGATTGGTGTGATTAAACTTAACACGAATCCATGCACAATAGCTGCGGGAACGATGGCAACACCGCCACTGCGTTGTAAAACAGGTAAGGTAAAGTCCATTGATGTTGAACCACAAATCCCTAATGCTGTATTTCTATAACGATTAACAATAATAGGAATAAGCATGATTGCCGCTAATTCTCGCATTAAGTCATTAAAGAAAGCGGTACTCCCGATAACGGGACCAAATGCATCTGTTAAGACAATGCCCGATAAAGAATACCAGCCATAACCTGATGCTATTGCTAATCCCATTTTCAAAGGTAATCCCAGTAAATAAGCGGCTAAAGCACCACCTGCAAGGGCGCTAACGCCCATTACTACCGCGACTGTTGTGCCTCGACGGTTAATTAAAATTTGTTTTGGGCTCATTCCGCTATTACGCAATTGCAACCCTACTAACCAAAGTAAGAAGATAAGCGCGCCTTGGCTGGCGTGAGAGGCGTAATGAAAAATTGACCAGCCGGTTAATCCCACAAAAAAACCCACAACGACAACACCGCATAGTTGCAGTGATTCGAGCACCATTTTGATGCGTGATGGAGGCTTGGATTGCTTATGAGCAGGCACATGCCAAGGATCTTTTTTATCGAGTAACCATAAGAACACTAAGTTTGCGCCAAAGGTACATAAAAAGAAAACACTGGCATAAGCAAGAATGGAGACTAAGTTTTCACCAATATTATCTAGCATGGCTAAACTAACGCCCATTAGAAATAGGATAACGTAAACCATCGCGCTAAGTAGGCGGTTTGCTAGATGAAGCAATGGGCGATTGTTTAACTTAATCAAATACCCTACAAAAAGTGGAAGTAGGATAATCAATAACCCTGACAGCATTTCTATTCCTTACTGAGTGTGCTCAAATTATAAAATAAACTAATAACGTGAATTGGATTATAACATTTACTTATGATGTTGTGGATACAGAAATTAAGATAAGTCTAAAATATTTATTAAGGGTAATGAGCCTACCACGTTTAGGTGTAAGTGGCTTTAATTGTTTGAAATGCGAACGATTTGGGTATATATCGAATAGTTGAGTAAATTTTATTACGGCGCGCTTTAACTGTGATATTAATGAAAACATCCATTAAGTGAAATTATTAGCTGATTAAGCATAAAATTTAGATAGAAAGCATAAAATAAAACCAGAGCTTAGTCATAACTTGCGAGGGAATTTATGTATTTAGAAAGAGTGGAAATAGTTGGATTCCGTGGACTTAATCGTCTCTCATTACCTCTTGATATGAATACAGTCTTAGTGGGTGAAAATGCGTGGGGTAAAAGCTCATTACTTGATGCATTAACACTCAGTTTGGGTATTGAAACCTATCAATATGCATTTACGCCTGAAGATTTCCATCGTTTGCCGAATGAACCTGAAGAAAACGGCAAAAAAAGCCTACAAATTATTTTAACTTTTACCGAATCTCGCCCTAGACGTCATCGTTCTTATCGTTTCCATAAAATAGCGCCTGTATGGGTTGAAAATGGTGACGATCTTAAACATATCTATTATCGCATCAGTGCTGAACTCGATGAGCAGAAAAATGTAAAAACATTCCGCTATTTTCTTGATAAAGAAGGAAAGCAAATTCGCTTACCTAATGGACAAACTCAAGAAATCATTGCAGAGATTGTTAGGCTTTATCCTGTCCTTCGCTTACAAGATGCGCGTTTCGTACGTGATCTTGCCTCTGACGTTATCGATTCTCACAACAGCCCTCATCGAGAAGCGTTTAATAACAAAATGAGCGAGTTAACCAAAGCATTAGTCAAAAATCCTGACGAGTTGTCAGATGAAGATTTACGTGAAGGCCTTGATGCAATGCAACAACTGTTAGGGCACTATTTTGCAGATCATGGTTCATTGCTGTTTAAATCTCGCCCTTGCCATAGCAAAGTCAACGAGCCTCATGTACGCGGCTGGCATGCGTTAGAAAATATCAACAAAGTGTTGGCAAAACCCAATCAGAGAAGCATTCGATTAATTATCTTGGGGATGTTTTCTTCTATTTTGCAGTCACGAGGGAGTGTCGCGCTAGATCCGTATGCAAGACCTATCGTGATTGTCGAAAACCCAGAAACGCGTTTACATCCTATTATGCTTTCGGTGGCTTGGGGATTACTCAATCTTTTCTCATTACAACGGATCACAACCACAAACTCAGGTGAACTGCTTTCACTAGCACCGTTGCAGAGCGTTTGCCGTTTAGTGCGTGATACCGATAAAGTTGCTGCTTACCGTGTTGGAGGTCAGCAACTACATTCTGATGAAGAGCGGCGTATCTCATTTCATATTCGTTATAACCGACCCTCTGCATTATTTGCGCGTTGTTGGTTATTGGTAGAAGGTGAAACAGAGATTTGGTTAATGAACGAATTGGCAAGGCAATGTAATTATTTCTTTGAAGCAGAAGGAATAAAAGTCATTGAGTTTGCTCAATGTGGGCTTAAGCCATTATTAAAGTACGCAACTTATATGGGGATAGAATGGCATACCTTAGTGGATGGTGATGAAGCGGGTAAGAAATATGCCGCTACCGTTAAGGATTTTGCGTTAAAAAGCAATGATGCAGAGCGTGATAGATTAACGAAGCTTCCTGCGTTAGATATGGAACACTTTTTATACAAAGAAGGCTTTCGCAATGTATATCATGATGTCGCAGGTGTGCCAGATAATGAAAAATGGCCAACTCGACGCGTGATCATTAAAGCAATTCAACGTTCATCCAAGCCTGATCTCGCACTAATGGTGGCTAACAATGCGGCTCAACGTGGAGTAGACTCCATCCCTTCAATACTGAAAAGTATGTTTTCTCGTGTTGCATGGCTTGCCCGAGGCAAAGCGAATTAATTAAGTTCGCCAATAAGTGAATTATTGCGTATTTACTGATCTTAATATTGAGTTGTGGCATTAAGTTGCAACTCAATCTCACGGCTTTTATTTAGTCTTATTGTATTAGAAGGATATTTTATGGCTTTTTTATCTTTAAAAAAGCAAGGGAAAGTGATCACCCTTATTTTGATTATTGTGGCAATTGCGATGTATTTTTTCTGGCCGAAAGAAAATACACCTACCTATCAAACTCAAACAATTACACGCGGTGATCTGGCAAAAGAAGTGACCGCAACAGGTAAGCTTGATGCTGTGCGTAAAGTTGATGTAGGTGCGCAGGTTAGTGGTCAGCTACAAACTTTATATGTAAAAGAAGAGGATGTTGTTAAAAAAGGTGATTTATTGGCGATTATTGATCCTAAAAAAGCGCAAAATGACGTCATTGAATCTCAAGAAACAAACAATGAATTAAAAGCCAACCTTCAACAAGCACAGGCTGAATTGCGCTTGGCACAATTGACATATCAACGACAATTAAAGTTGATTGCTACCCATGTGATTGCACAAGAAGAGCTTGATCGCACTAAAACCGATGTTGAAGTGAAAAAAGCACGCATCATCACTTATGAAGCACAAATTAAAAAGAACCAAGCGACCTTAGATACAGCAAAAACAAATCTGCAATATACGCGTATTACTGCACCTATGGATGGTGTTGTTACGTTTATTAAAACTCTTGAAGGTCAAACGGTGATTGCAGCGCAAGAAGCGCCGACTATTTTAACTTTAGCTGACTTAGACACAATGCTAGTAAAAGCAGAAGTATCAGAGGCAGATGTTATCTATTTAAAACCTGATCTCAGCGCTTCTTTTACCGTTTTAGGTGCGCCAGATAAAGCCTTTAGCGGTAAGTTAAAAGATATTTTACCCACACCTGAAAAAATTAATGATGCCATTTTCTACTATGCGCGTTTCGAAGTGCCTAATGACCAACACTTATTACGTTTACAAATGACGGCACAAGTTAAAATTCTTATTGAAAATAAGAAAGATGTGCTTCTCGTCCCGCTTTCTGTATTAGGTGATGATGCTGGAATTAATGAATATTATGTTGATGTATTGGTTAATGGTCAGCCAGAAAGACGCACAGTAAAAATAGGAATGCGTACTGATGTTTATGCAGAAGTTCTCAGCGGATTGAAAGAAAACGATGAGGTTATTCTGGGTGAAACTTCAGGAGAAGCATGATGCCTGCATTATTAGAGCTCAATGAGGTTAGCCGTTTATATACTAATGGTGAAGAAGAGACCGTTGTTCTCAATAAAGTCTCATTAACGATTAATGCTGGAGAAATGGTGGCGATTATTGGTGCTTCTGGCTCTGGTAAATCGACTTTAATGAATATTTTAGGCTGCTTAGATAAACCAAGTAGCGGTGAATATAAAGTTGCAGGTCAAAGTGTTGCAAAAATGGAAGGGGATCAGCTTGCTGCATTACGCCGTGAGCATTTTGGTTTTATCTTCCAACGCTACCATTTAATGTCGCATTTAAGTGCAGAACAGAATGTTGAAATTCCTGCAATTTATGCAGATAAAAATGCTTCTCAAAGAAAAGAAAGGGCTCGTGAATTATTAACGCGCTTAGGATTAGGTGATCGCGTTGATTATCGTCCTAATCAACTCTCTGGCGGTCAGCAACAACGTGTAAGTATCGCTAGAGCATTAATGAATGGTGGGGAAGTCATTCTTGCCGATGAGCCGACAGGAGCATTGGATAGCCATTCTGGTAAAGAGGTGATGTCCATTCTTAAGCAATTAAATGAACAAGGGCATACGGTTATTATCGTAACCCATGATCCGTTAATTGCGGCACAGGCTGAGCGAATTATAGAAATAAAAGATGGTAAGATTATTAATGATAATTACCATCAAATAACAGCAAATAAAGTTAAAAAAGAGACAACCGCTGTTTTAGCGTCTTCTTATTTAGGGCAAATATTTGGGCGTTTTACACAAGCATTAGATATGGCTTGGCGTGCAATGGTTGTGAATAAAGTACGCACTTTGCTAACGATGCTCGGCATTATTATTGGTATAGCCTCTGTCGTCACTATTATTGTGATTGGTGATGCAGCTAAAAGCATGGTGCTGGCAGATATAAAAGCTATTGGCTCTAATACTATTGATATCTATCCTGGGAAAGATTTCGGCAGTGATTCGCCTGAAGATAGGCAAGCATTAACTATCCAAGATGTCTATGCACTTAAGCAACAATCCTACATACAAGCAGTGACACCACAGGTGCAATTTAGTACGCGATTACGTCGTGGAAATCAAGACTCACCTGCCACTGTTGCGGGTGTCAGTGATGATTATTTTTCTGTCTATGCCATGAAATTCGCTCAAGGACATTCATTTACACCTGATATGATCCAACGGCAAGCTCAAGTTGTAGTGATTGATCAAAATACATTACGCCGATTTTTTCCTACTAAAAAAGAGGTGATTGGTGAGCAAATTATTATCCGTAATATTCCCTCTACGATTATAGGGGTGGTTGCTGAACAAAAATCGAATTTTGGTGATAATAAATCATTACGAGTATGGGTACCTTACAGCACATTAAATAGCCGAATTTTAAATCGGGCTTACCTTGATAACATCACAGTAAGGGCGAAAGAGGGCTATGATGCGAGTGTGGCAGAGCAGCAAATACTTCGCTTATTAACGATTAGACATGGTAAGAAAGATATTTTCACCTATAACATCGACAGCTTGTTGAAAGCTGCTGAAAAAACCACACAGACAATGCAACTGTTTCTGACATTAGTTGCTGTTATTTCGTTGGTGGTTGGTGGGATTGGTGTAATGAATATTATGTTGGTTTCCGTGACTGAAAGAACACGAGAAATAGGAATTAGAATGGCGGTTGGTGCCAGAGCTAGTGATGTGATGCAACAATTCCTGATCGAATCGGTTTTAGTTTGTTTAGTGGGTGGATTATTAGGCATTGGTCTTTCATTTGGCATCGCAATGATTGCCAGTGTGATGTTGCCTGATTGGCATTTTGTTTTCCAACCTATTGCCTTAGTCAGTGCGTTTATCTGTTCAACTGCTATTGGGGTTATTTTCGGATTTTTACCTGCAAGAAGTGCGGCAAAAATGAATCCAATAGATGCTCTCGCGAGAGAATAACGCAAGCCATAAGATAAAAGCCCTTAATAGAAAGGGCTTTTATTTGAATGAATTAGGCATTCTTTTAAATTAAAAGTATCGAACTGCATTGTGTAAAAGGTATTTTTATTGGGGTTATCTATACTGTCAATTATCCTCTATTCAATAATAGGAATGATAAGGTCAGCATGATCACCTTTAGGTCCTTTTATCGTGCTATAATTAACTTTCTGTCCCGCTTTAAGTGTGCGGTAGCCTTCCATTCTAATTGTTGAATAGTGGGCAAAAATATCTTCGCCACCATTTGCCGGGGTAATAAAACCAAAACCCTTAGCATTATTGAACCACTTTACTGTACCTGTCTCCATACTTAGCTTCTCTCATATACTTGTATTTATTTGTTTAACATCACTTTCAGTATATTTACTGAGCTGTTCATAAAACATACTCTATTTTATTGTTTAAGTCGTCAAGAGGTGAAAGGGATAGAAAGTGTTTCAATGAGGCGAAATTTTGATGTAGCTAACGCTTTGTTATTTTTTGGATGTAAAAAGAGGGAATAAAAAAGCGTTGATAGGCAGACTTTCCTGTGAGATGGTAAACTAAATGTCATAATTGAAAGTGACGTTTAACAAAACTATGAGTAATGCAAAACAATGGGTCAGTTTGATTTTTTAACAGAAACCACGTTAAGGGATGATGTTCATCAGCTAAATGAGCCACCAGCAATGTATAAGGTGATCTTGAATAATGATGATTACACCCCCATGGATTTTGTTGTAGAAGTGCTTACGATGTATTTTTTCCTTAGCGAGGAAAAAGCAACGCAAATTATGTTGGACGTTCATCATAAAGGAAAAGGAGTTTGTGGGGTTTATAGTGCGGATATTGCCGAAACAAAAGTGGCTCAAGTTAATCTGTATGCGAGAGAAAACGAATACCCACTTTTGTGTACTCTTGAACAGGCATAATCCGGTTAGTCTTTTAAGGAGGAGGTGCTTATGCTTAATCACGAATTAGAGCTGAGTCTTAATGTTGCATTCGCGAAAGCCCGTGATAACAGACACGAATTTATGACTGTAGAGCACCTGTTGTTGGCGCTATTAAGTAATAAATCGGCACGCGAAGCATTGGAAGCTTGTAAAGTCGATCTAGCAGTCTTACGCGAAGAACTTGAAGTCTTTATTCGTAAAACAACCCCAATTCTGCCTGAAAATGTGGACAGAGAAACACAGCCAACGCTGAGTTTTCAGCGTGTATTACAGCGCGCTGTTTTTCATGTTCAATCATCAGGCAAAAATGAAGTCTCTGGCGCTAATGTGCTGGTGGCTATTTTTAGTGAACAAGAGTCTCACGCAGCTTACTTATTACGTAAACACGACGTTAGTCGCCTTGATGTCGTTAACTTTATTTCTCATGGCATTTCAAAAGAAGATCAACAAAACGACGATCTTTCTGACATGAATGATATGAACGCACAATCTCAACAAGAGATGCCTCAAGGTGACGATCATATGGATAATTTTACCACTAACCTTAATCAGTTAGCGCGCCAAGGTAAAATTGATCCCCTAATTGGGCGCCAAGCTGAATTAGAAAGAACAATCCAAGTGTTATGCCGCCGTCGCAAGAATAACCCATTATTAGTGGGCGAATCGGGTGTCGGTAAAACAGCTATCGCAGAAGGGCTTGCATGGCGTATTGAGCAAGATGATGTACCTGATGTGATGAAAGGTTACACGATTTACTCACTCGATATTGGTTCGCTATTAGCGGGAACAAAATATCGTGGCGATTTCGAAAAACGGTTTAAAGCATTACTGAAAACCCTCGAAAAAGATGAAAAAAGCATCTTATTCATTGATGAGATCCACACCATTATTGGTGCAGGAGCAGCATCGGGGGGACAAGTTGATGCGGCAAATTTAATTAAGCCTTTACTGTCAGGTGGTCGAATCCGCGTTATAGGCTCTACGACTTATCAAGAATTTAGCAATATCTTTGAAAAAGACAGAGCACTTGCGCGTCGTTTCCAAAAAATTGATGTGACTGAGCCATCTCCAGATGAGACGGTCTTGATCATCAAAGGATTGCGCCAAAAATACGAAGCGCACCATGATGTACGTTATACCAATAAAGCGATTCAGGCCGCGGTGGACTTATCGGTTAAATACATCACCGATAGACATCTACCTGATAAAGCTATTGATGTCATCGACGAAGCAGGTGCAAAAACACGTTTAGTTGCACCAAGCAAACGTAAGAAAACCATTAATGTCTCTGATATTGAGTCGGTCGTGGCTAAAATTGCACGAATTCCTGAAAAAACAGTTTCTAGCAGTGATAAATCAATGCTGAAAAATCTCGATAACCAATTAAAAATGTTGGTATTCGGTCAGGATCAAGCAATCCATGCCTTATCTGAATCGATTAAGATGAGCCGTGCAGGATTAAGCCAAGATAATAAACCCGTGGGGTCGTTCTTATTTGCTGGCCCTACGGGGGTAGGTAAAACGGAAGTCACTGTACAGTTAGCAAAAGCATTAAATGTAAAACTGTTACGTTTTGATATGTCGGAATATATGGAAAGACATACGGTCAGTCGTTTAATTGGTGCTCCTCCTGGTTATGTCGGTTTTGATCAAGGTGGATTATTAACAGACGCTGTCATTAAAAATCCATATTCTGTTGTGTTACTTGATGAAATTGAGAAAGCACACCCTGATGTATTCAATATCCTGTTGCAGGTAATGGATAACGGTACATTAACTGATAACAATGGACGTAAAGCAGATTTTCGTAATGTTATTTTAGTGATGACAACCAATGCGGGTGTACGTGAAACGCAACGTAAATCGATTGGGTTTACTGAGCAAGATAACAGTACTGATGCGATGGTTGAAATCAAAAAAGCCTTCTCACCAGAGTTCCGTAACCGTTTAGATAGTATTATTTGGTTTAATGCATTATCACCAGAAATTATCTCTATGGTGGTGGATAAATTTATTGTCGAACTGCAAGTGCAGTTAGATGATAAAGGGGTATCGCTAGAAGTTAGCCAAGAAGCACGTCAATGGTTATGTGATAAAGGTTATGACAGAGCGATGGGCGCAAGGCCAATGGCGCGTGTTATTCAAGAAAACTTGAAAAAACCATTAGCTAACGAGATTTTATTTGGTTCTCTTGTTAATGGCGGTTCCGTTTCTGTAACACTAGATAAGTTGGCAGGCAAATTGAATTATGAGTTTGTTAGCCAAGAAAAACTAGCCAAGAATGAAGATACCGTTATCTAAGGATAGCGGTTAATCTCACTAAGCTATAAAAGCATACACCACAGGTGAGCATCAATAATGCCTTGCCTGTGGTGTTTTTTTTCACCCGTTATATGACAATAGCGGGAGAGAACAGATTGGGATCAACGGCTACGGAAGATGATACGGCCTTTGCTCAGGTCATATGGGGTCAGCTCAACGGTAACCTTGTCGCCTGTCAGGATACGAATATAGTTTTTACGCATTTTTCCTGAGATATGAGCGGTAACGACGTGTCCGTTTTCTAATTCAACGCGGAACATCGTGTTTGGCAGAGTATCCAGTACAGTGCCTTGCATTTCAATGTTGTCTTCTTTGGCCATCTAATCCTCTAAGTTTTAATAACCATATTTTTTAAACGGCAAGATAATGCCGAAAATATTGTCCTATGTAAAGGAATGTTATTGGATAGCAATGGTGTTCACCTTGCTATTGCACTTAACATCCTTACCGCAACTTGCGTTTTACTTTGCTAAAGTAAAAGTAATAACAGAAGTCGTAATTCTTTATTTTGTGGTATTTGTAGCAATAAAATAACAGCACCCAAACCACATAATGGGTGTGTAAGATAAAATTTTTGTATAAACCTTTTTGCATAAATAACAGAATGGCATTCTCGATTCTGTCTTAAATAAGAAGGGCTTTACAAAAACAAGCAGTGATTATAATTCCAACGATTGCTGATACCAACACTTTTTATCAATAATCACTTTTTTCCAACGAGATAACGCAACTAAATAATGTTCACGAGAGATCTCAGTGGCACCTAATGAGGCAGTATGAGAGTTTAGCACCTGACAATCAAATAGTTGACCCCCATAACGAAGAAAATGGTTATAAAAAGCAATAAAGGCACATTTAGAGGCGTTATCTCTACGGCTAAACATAGATTCGCCACAAAAAACGGCACCCATGTTTACACCATATAATCCTCCAACGAGTTCATCACCTTCCCAAACCTCAACAGAGTGAGCTTCACCTTGTTGATGAAGCTCTTCATAACCTGTTTTTATATCAGGGCCTATCCACGTTCCTTCTTCACGTACAGAACAAGCTTCAATAACTGAAGCAAAGGCATGATTTAACGTGATTTTATAAGGCTGGTGCCGAATAAATTTACGTAAACTGCGCCCAATATGCAAATCACCCGCGGGTAAAACGGCTCTTGGATCAGGTGACCACCAAAGTGGTTCTTCATAAGGAAAGTACCAAGGGAAAATACCCGATTGATACGCAACACGTAATCGTGAAAGGGAGATTTCTCCCCCTATCGCTAATAAACCATTAGGCTCTTTTAAAGCTAAGTGAGGCTCTGGAAAATCTAAATCATTATCATCCAATTGAAACAACGGCATATTATGCCTCGTGCGTTGGTGTTAATAGAGCCTGTCTTTGATGAAATTTAGCATAATGCCCTTGTTGTTGTAACAACGAAGCATGAGTGCCTGTTTCAACGATTTTTCCGCCATCCATAACGCAGATTTTATCCATTTTATCTAAACCGTGAAGTCTGTGTGTGATCATTAATACAGCTTTACCTTGGCAATGCTGATGCAAGAGCGCAAGGATCTGCTGTTCTGTATCGGCATCAAGGCCTTCTGTTGGCTCATCAAGCAATACAAGTGGTGCATTATGGAGTAGGGCTCTTGCAAGTCCTAAACGTCGCTGTTCGCCACCAGAGAGCTGTCTACCACCATCACCCATCCAAGCATTTAAGCCTTCATCATTTTCAAGTAGTTGCCCAAGGCCAACTTGCTGAAGAACATGTTTAAGCTCTTCATCTGTTGCATCTTCTTTCGCCATCGTTAAGTTTTCTCTTAATGTATGACTAAAAACATGAACACGCTGAGGAACAACTGACATCATTGAACGTAGAGTTGCTTCATCATAATCAGCAATAGGTAGATTATTTAAACTGATAGTGCCGTGAGTCGGATCAAAAGCTCGATTGATCAACTGCAATAGCGTCGATTTACCACACCCTGTTTTTCCTAGTAATGCAATGTGTTGTCCTGCTTCAATCGTTAAATCAACATGATTGATCACTTGCATTGGTTGGGTTGGATAAGTAAAGCAAACATTGTGCATTGTAAGTGTGGCGCGATTATTTTTTTCTCCCCCTTTTTCAGGGAAAGTGACATCGGGTTTTTGCTCAATTAAATGAGAAATTCGTGTTGCTGATGTCATCACTTGTCCTAAATGCTGGAAAGCGACAGTAACAGGCGCTAAAGACTCAAATGCGGCCAATGCACAGAACGTAAATAAGGCAATTAATGCTTCTGGCATAAAGCTATTGTCGATACCATCAGCCGCCAGCCATAAAATTAATGTTGCTGTTAGGCCTGATGCGAGGATCATCAATGATTGCGATAAACCCGTTAAGTTTGCTTGTTGTGCTTGTCTATGTAGCCATTTAGCTTCAAGTTGCGCCAGATTTTGTCTAAAACGAGGTAATGCGCCAAAAACAGTTAGCTCGGCTTGTCCCTGCAACATGCTGGTTAATACTGTGCGGTATTGACCTCGTAAATCGGTGAGATCACGGCCAATAGGTTTACCTGCGTAGTAGAATACGAAAGGCAAAACAATCAGCAAGGTAAGCATAATCCCACCTAGCGTATTGGCTAAACGTGCATCGATTAAACCAAGGCCAAACATAATTGCCATAATGACAACAAACGCGGCAATGATAGGGGAAATAACGCGAATATAAAGGTGATCTAGCGTCTCAACATCAGCAACCAAACGGTTCAGTAACTCACCTTGACGAAAACGTGCGATCCCACCTGGTGAAAGAGGGAGGATCTTTTTAAAGGTGAATACACGTAGATGCGACAATACGCGAAACGTTGCATCATGGCTGACAAGCCTTTCAAAATAACGACCCGCAGTACGAAAAATTGCTGCACCTCGAACACCCGCTGCGGGTAGCATATAATTAAAACTATAAATACCCGCAAAACCCGCAAGAGATGTACCTGCTAAAAACCAGCCCGATAGTGTTAAAAGGCCAATACTCGCCAATAACGTCAGAATTGCAAGGATAATTCCCAGTAATAACATAAACCAGTGACGGCGATAGAGCGCAAGAAAAGGAAGCAATACTCTCATGATTAAAGTTCCTCTTTACGATGAGCAAGAAGGCGAGCAAAAGTGCCGTTCTGTTGGCTTAATGATGCATAAGTGCCAGTTTCAATAATCTGACCTTTTTCCATCACCCAAATTTGGTCGTAACCCAATGTTTCTTCGAGTAGATGGGTAATAAGCAAGGTTGTTTGATTTAATGAAGCGTTATTAAGCGCATGCATGACACGTTGTTCACTATGAGAATCAAGGCTTGCTGCGGGTTCATCTAATAACAAAAATTGACAAGGCGACAATAAAGCACGAGCAACCGCAATACGCTGAGCCTGACCAACAGAAAGGCGTGCAGCACTATCGCCAATAATCGTATTTAAGCCATCAGGTAACTCATTAATAAAATCGCTAACATAGGCTTTTTCTATGACAAGATTGATTTGTTCATCGCTGGCATTAGGATTACTTAAGCGAATATTATCCAGCAAGGTTTGTTCTGGTAAATTAGGATTTTGACCAACCCAGCTTAAACATTGACGCCATGCTTCAGGCGAGAGTTGCGTCAATTCAACGCCATTAACTTTTAATGAGCCACGATAAGGTAAAAAGCCAAGTAGCGCATTTAATAGCGAGCTTTTGCCTGCACCACTTAGACCCACAATCGCAATTCGTTGATTAGGGTTAATGGTAAAGTTTAATGGACCTGCGAGTTTGACACCTTGATGAGATAGAATTTCTAGTTCATGAGCTGTAATCTCAATACTTTCTGTTGCATTGATGCGCTCATTACCTGTGAATTGTGGTTTTTCACCATCGGCTTCTAAAAATTCAACCAGAGATTCTGCGGCGCCAATGGCTTGTGCTTTGGCATGATAGTAAGTTCCTAAATCACGCAAAGGTTGAAAAAATTCAGGGGCTAAGATCAGTGCTAAAAAGCCTGAGAATAGTGTGACACCTAAGCCATAACTACCGAAACTAAGTTCACCTAAGTAAGAAAAACCAAAGTAAACAGCCACAACAGCGATAGAAACAGCAGTAAAGAATTCCAATACGCCTGATGAAAGGAATGCCATTCTTAGCACTTCCATTGTACGTTTGCGGAAATCTTCTGTTGCTTCGGTGATTTGTTTAACTTCTGCATTACCACGGTTAAATAACCGTAATGTATCTAGCCCTCTTAATCTATCGAGGAAGTTACCACTTAAACGACCTAATGCAAGGAAGTTTCTGCGGTTAGCATCTGCTGCGCCTAATCCAACTAATGCCATAAATAGCGGGATCAGTGGGGCGGTGAAAAATAGAATCAAGGCAGCAGCCCAGTTAACAGGGAAGATGGTGATAAGGATAAGGATAGGCACAATAGTAGAAAGATACATTTGCGGAATATAACGCGCATAGTAATCTTGCATATCTTCTATTTGCTCTAGAATAATTGTTGCCCAACTTCCTGCGGGTTTGCCTTTAACCCAAACAGGACCTAGCTCTTCAAGTTTATCAAGCACAATTTTACGAATTTGTTGCCTGACCGCCATACCACATCGATAACCTACACGCTCTCTTATCGCCATCACCACAGCACGTAAGATAAAAATACCAATAAGGGTGAGAAAGGTAGGTATATGCATATCACGACTCAGACTGTCCATGATAAATGCTTGAAGTAAAACAGCTAATAACCATGCTTGTGCAATAATTAATAAACCGCTTACAACACCTAGGATCATTGATAGCCGTAGCCATCGGCGGGCTGGAGCACTTTGCTGTTTCAGCCATCGAACCAATTCACTTTGTTTAGTTTTATCCATAAGAAAAGATTCAAATTTGCAGGTGAGATACACAGTATCAGAAAGGCCAAGGGTAAGTAGTTATACGCTTTGGCAACCAGGCTAGTATGTTACATGGTAAAAGGCGCTACTGAAATAGCGCCTTGAAAGGAAGTGATGATTTTAGTTGGATTTTAGTGCGTCTAAGTAACGTTCTGCATCTAAAGCAGCCATACAGCCTGTACCTGCGGAGGTAATTGCTTGACGATAAATGTGATCCATTACGTCACCTGCTGCAAAAACACCCTCGATAGAGGTTTGTGTTGCATTACCTTGAGTACCTGATTGTACTTTGATGTAACCATTGTCTAATTCTAATTGGCCATCAAAAATAGCGGTATTAGGGCTATGTCCAATAGCAATAAAGACACCCATAACCTCTAATTCTTCGGTTTTATCGCTCTTAGTATCTTTTAAGCGAACTTTAGTTACACCCATATCATCGCCAAGAACTTCGTCTAAGGTGCGATCAGTATGCAAAATAATATTGCCACTGTTGACTTTGTCCATTAAACGGTTAATTAAGATTTTTTCAGAACGGAAAGAATCACGGCGGTGGATCAGATGAACTTCTGATGCGATATTTGCTAAATAAAGAGCTTCTTCCACAGCGGTATTTCCGCCACCGACAACAGCGACTTTCTGGTTACGATAGAAAAATCCGTCACACGTTGCACAAGCCGAAACGCCTCGGCCTTTAAAAAATTCTTCTGAAGGTAAACCGATATAACGTGCAGAAGCACCTGTTGCGATAATTAATGCATCACAAGTGTATTCTTGTTCATCACCAAATAGGCGGAATGGACGGTTTTTCAGATCGACTTTATTAATATGGTCAGAGATAATCTCTGTATTAAATTTTTCAGCGTGCTGAAACATGCGGTCCATTAATCCAGGACCTGTTAACCCTTCTGGGTCACCGGGCCAGTTTTCGACTTCTGTTGTCGTTGTCAGCTGACCGCCTTTTTCAACACCCGTAATCAGTACTGGTTCTAAGTTTGCTCTTGCAGCATAAACGGCGGCGGTATAACCCGCAGGGCCTGAACCTAAAATAATAAGTTTGCTATGTTTGATGGTGCTCATGTATACCTCATCTCTGATTAGGCGTGATGCGAATTGAGGGATTGTAGGAGAAATAAGACGTTAAAAAAAGCCAATGACGAGAAATAGACATAATATTTTAGCTATTTTAGCAATAGTTAATACTAATATAGTTTAATAATTATAGAGTTATATTGGGCTAACATCATCGAATTAACCTGAAACATTTTGCTTTACAATTGATGTTTATCTTGCGTATATAGAGAATAACATAGCGCCTTGTTCTGATTTTTACTCATTTGCTTTGACAATCCGCTGTACATTTGCGAAAACATGATTGTTAAAGATAATTATCCTCGGATGTTGTACGTATTATTTTTTAGACAGACAGGGCATAGGATAGTTACTTTGCGATATTTGCTAATGAGTATTTGGATAAAATAGAACTTTTATCTGGCATTAAAAGAAAATAGATTGGTAGTTTGCTCTGACCGTTTGATACCGAAGTTTCGACAGTGATGCTGAAGGTGTACAGGTATGGGTATAGGAAAATAAAGTAAGAGAAAAAGAGAAAGAGAGTATAGAGATGATTGATAATAAAAAACGTCCGGGTAAAGATCTTGATAGAATAGACCGGAATATTCTAAATGAGCTTCAAAAAGATGGTCGTATTTCAAACGTTGAGCTATCTAAACGTGTAGGTTTATCACCAACACCTTGTTTAGAGCGTGTACGTCGTTTAGAACGCCAAGGATTTATTTCTGGTTATACTGCACTGTTAAACCCACATTACTTAGATGCATCATTACTAGTATTCGTGGAAATCACATTAAACCGTGGTGCACCAGATGTTTTTGAACAATTCAATATGGCTGTTCAAAAACTTGAAGAAATCCAAGAATGTCATTTAGTTTCTGGTGATTTTGACTATCTGTTGAAAACTCGTGTACCTGATATGTCCGCTTACCGTAAATTACTCGGTGAAACACTGTTACGTCTTCCAGGCGTTAATGACACACGTACATACGTGGTTATGGAAGAAGTTAAACAAAGTAACCGTCTTGTAATTAAAACTCGCTAAGCCAACTTAATAGGTTGGTGCAAAGCAGGAAAAAGTTAGGTACACTCCTGTTTATGCATACAGTTTCAACGCTGGGATATCTCAGCGTTGTTCCGTTTTAATTCACCCTAAGTTAAACCTGGAGAGCCCTCTTTGAGCCAGGAATATACAGAAGATAAAAATATTCGTTTAACAAAGATAAGCAACCGTCGCCGTATTTGGGAGGCTATTCTCATCCTCATCGGCATTGGCGCTGTCTTTTTAATGGTTTCATTACTTAGCTTTCATCCCTCTGATCCTAGCTGGTCACAAACCACTTGGAATGAGCCTATTCAAAATTTAGGCGGTAGTATCGGAGCATGGTTAGCTGATATTCTATTTTCTGCATTTGGTTTACTTGCCTATGCAATTCCTGTCGTCGTGGTTTTTGGGTGCTGGAATTCTCTACGTTACCAACAAAACCGTGAATACACCGACTTCTTTTCCCTTGCACTACGCACGATTGGTGCTTTGGCTCTGATCTTTACCTCTTGTGCATTGGCTGATCTTAATTTTGATGATATCTATAATTTCAGCTCTGGTGGTGTTATTGGAAGTTTGTTTAGCAAAGCCCTATTACCGTGGTTTAATGTTTTAGGTGCTACTCTTGCTCTGTTATCTGTTTGGGCTATTGGCTTTACACTGTTTACTGGCTGGTCTTGGTTAACAATCACAGAAAAGATTGGTGCCGTTATTTTGGGAAGTGTTGGTTTTATTACCAATAGAGGCCAAAATGAAGCTGATTACGAGGATGAAGAAGAGGAAGATGATACTCAAGACGTTGTTACAGAATTAGCTGAAAATTCAAATCAAAAAGAAAATCAGCAATCTGAATTAGCAACAGAAGAAAGTGATGATATTTTATTTTCTGCGCCTTCAGCACTTGAGCTAGCTCGTCAGCAAGAGATAGACACATTACAAGCTAAAGCAGAACAAGAAGATGATTTGCCATCTTTCTCTGCAACAAATGACATAGCAGATGAACATGCGCAAACATTGACGCAAGCTGATCCTCTTGTGCCTGCAACGGTTTCACAATCAACTCATACTGAGGAAGAGCCAGAACATTACCGTTTTGATATTCCAGAAGCATTTTTGAAAAAAGAAGCTCAATCAGAAGTCAATGCGCCTTCAAGTTCCGCTTACTCAATACCAGAAAAGAATATACCTTCTGTGATGCCGTTTGATAATGAACCTATGGCACAGCCATCGTCCGTATCAACAGATAGTGTAATGCCAGCAGGCAGAGCTGAACCTACATTCTCATTAGCACCTGATACAGACTCTTTAACGCAAGCAGCTGCAGTGGCAGCCAGTGTAGCAGCAACTAGTGCTCTTGTTAGTCATGGCTCTCAAGTTAAACAAGGATTAGGCCCTGAATTACCACGCCCAAATCCAGTGCGATTGCCAACACGCCGTGAGCTTTATGGCATTCATATACCTTCACAACGCGAAGCTGAATTGCGTCGTCGTGAGGAAGCCGTTCAATCTGAATCTGAAGATGAGTTAGCTGATATTCAAGAACAAGCGAATTTCGAACAAGAGTTGCGTCAGCAATTCCTCGAACAGCAACGCGAACGTTATGGTGAGAACGATAGCGCTGATCCTGAAGTTATTATTGGAGCCCATCAGCCAAATATTACAACACCATTATCTTCATTTAATCATCAACAAGATGATTATCGTGATGAACCAACGGTTACCGCGAATATGTTCTCATCCACAGAAGAGAATAACAGCGATATTGATGAAGATGAGCAATATCAGCAACAATTAGCAGCACAATTTAAGCAACAATTGCAGGATCGTTATGGTGATGATGTCTCGTTAGATGATGACGAAGATGAGGTTTTACCTCAAATATCAACATCAGCACCTTCATTGCAAGCAACAACGGGTTATCAACCTCATATTCAACATTCATTCGCTTCACAATCAGCGCAACCGACTCAAACTATTGAGAAAAAAGTTGAATATCCAGCCAGCAATGCATTTCTACAAATTTCGCCTCGTGATGAAGAAGAGGAAGAATACAGCCCTAAAATTGAGTTAGAAAGAGAGCTCACAGCATTAGAGGCATTCTCGCCAATTGATGATCTATTGGATGAAGATCCGATAGAGCCAGTGTTTACACCGATTGTTTCAGAACCTGTTACGCCACAAGTTGCACCTCAATCACGTATTGAGCCTCAGCCTAATATGGCTCAGCATTTTGCACAGCAACAGCAACAGCAACAGCAACAG